>Ga0255338_1000104_pt1 | contig 384710 bp, 372 predicted proteins | sample MeOH1_35cm_T4_19_FD_203715 | JGI IMG/M metagenome (GOLD analysis project Ga0255338, IMG submission 203715) | Sandy soil microbial communities from University of British Columbia, Vancouver, Canada - MeOH1_35cm_T4_195 | ecosystem: Engineered > Artificial ecosystem > Sand microcosm >... | reverse complement strand
CGTCCGACGTGGAGCCGTCCGCCTTCGTCCAGGTCGCCTTCGGGAACTGACCCCGATGCCGCTTCAGGTCCGCGAAGACCCGGTAGCGCCCCTCGGAACGGATGTTCTCCAAGGCAGTGCGGAAGGCGACCCTGTAATCCATCGACTTCAATCCCGGCCCCGCGTCCGACGATCTCGCGCGGCGACCGGCCCCTGAAAATATGCCGCCTTTTGGCGCCCCGAATTCACCTTGTCCATAAATTCGGCAGGCCCCCTGTCCTTGGATTCCTGGACGGACCCTGAGAATTCGTGAACGACGTTCAGGCGCTCAAGAGGCCTGCGGCGCCTTGCCTCGCAACAGCTCCAGGATCGCCGAGAAGTCCTTGCCCCCGCCGCCCAGGCGATCGAACAGGGCGTAGAGCCCCTCGGCCGTGGCCCCCAGCGGCGTGGACGCGCCCGCTTTGGCGGCCGCCTCCTGGGCGAGCTTGAGGTCCTTCAGCATCATGGCCGTGGCGAAGCCGCCCTCGTAGTTGCGATTCGACGGCGCCGCGGGCACCGGGCCCGGCCAGGGGCAGTAGCTGGTGAGACTCCAGCACTGGCCCGAGGACTTCGAGGCGATCTCGAAGAACCGCTCGCCCTCGAGACCCAGCTTCTCGGCGAGCGCGAAGGCCTCGCACACGCCGATCATCGAGATGCCGAGGACCATGTTGTTGCAGATCTTGGCCGCCTGCCCGGCCCCATGGTCGCCCGCGCGGATGATGATTCGGCTCATCGGCGCGATCGTCGATTCGACCGCCGGGAAGTCCGCCTCGTCGCAGCCCACCATGAAGGCCAGCGTCCCGGCCTCGGCCGCCGCCGTCCCGCCCGAGACGGGCGCGTCGGCGAACCGGAAGCCCTGGGCCTTGGCCTGGGCCGCCACGGCGCGGGCGCTCTCCACGTCGATGGTGGAGCAGTCGATCAGCAGGGCCGACTTCGGCGCGTTCGGGAACACGTGCTCGGCATAGACGGAACGCACGTGCGGTCCGGCCGGCAGCATGGTGATGACCGCATCGGCGCCCTTCACGGCTTCGGCCACCGAGGCGGCGGGCTTGCAGCCGGCGGCCGACGCCTTCGCCAACGCCTGCGCCGACAGGTCGAAGGCGGCGACCTCATGCCCGGCCTTGGCCTGGTTCGCGGCCATGCCGCCGCCCATGTTGCCCAGGCCGATGAAGGCGATGCGGGTCATGATTTCCTCCGGAACCTCAATCAGTTGCGCCGCGCTCCTCAGGGGAGCGGCGACCATTCCTCATCCGCCGGCAGCGGCGCGAAGATGCCGTCCAGCATGCCTTCGCTCACGCCTTCCAGCGTGGCCGGGCTCCACTTCGGCGCATTGTCCTTCTCGACGATCACCGCCCGCACGCCCTCGATGAAGTCGTGCCGCTGAACCACGCGAGCGCCGATGCGGTACTCCATCGCCATGTTCTCGGCGAAGGTCGCGGCCTTCGCCCCCAGCTGGAGTTGGCGGAAGGCGACCTTCATCGTCTGAGGTGACTTGGTCCCCATGACCTTGAGCTGCTCGGCGGCCCAGTCGGTCCCCGTGGACTCGAGGGCCGACACGATGGCCTCGACGCTGTCCCGGGCGAACAGGCGCCCGATCTCGTCCTGATGGGCGGCGATGGGCGGCCGCCCGGCGTCCCCCTCGAGTTCCGTCAGCAGGGTCTCGGTCGCGCCGGGATCGGCCACGATGCCGGCCTTAAGTTCGGCCACCCGGGCGCTTTCCACATAGTCGGTAGCCAACCCCAGAAGCTCGCAGTCGGCCGCCTTGATCCGCGCGCCGGTCAGCGCCAGCCACAGGCCGATGTGGTCGGGCATGCGCGACAGATACCAGCCGCCGCCGACGTCGGGGAACAGGCCGATCCCGGTCTCGGGCATGGCGAAAGTGGTCCGCTCGGTGGCCACCCGGAATCGGCAGGGCCGCGACAGACCCACGCCGCCGCCCATGGTCACGCCGTCCATGATCGCCACGGTGGGCTTCGGATAGCGGAACAGGAGCTCGTTCAGCCGGTACTCGATGAAGAAGAACTCGCGGGCGGCCTTGCCGTCGGAGGCGCCGCTCTCGGCCAGCATGCGGATGTCGCCGCCGGCGCAGAAGCCGCGCTCCCCCGAATGGTCCATCAGCACCAGCTCGACCGCGGGATCGTCCCGCCAGGCCAGCAGGGCCGCGGTGATGTCGCGACACATCCGGGTGGTCAGCGCGTGCAGCGCCTGGGGCCGGTTCAGGGTGATCCGACCGACCCGGCCCTCGATGCGGGTGATGACTTCAGGCTCGCTCATCCGCGCAGCAACTCCCGCGCGACGATCACGCGCATGATCTCGTTGGTGCCTTCGAGGATCTGGTGGACCCGGAGGTCGCGCACGATCCGCTCCAGCGGGAAGTCGCGCAGGTAGCCGTATCCGCCGTGCAACTGCAGCGCCTGGTTGGCGACCTCGAAGCCGGCGTCGGTGGCGAACCGCTTGGCCATGGCGCAGTACTGGGTCGCCTTGGGGTCCTTGTTGTCGAGCGCGTGCGCGGCCCGGCGCACCATCAGGCGGGCGGCGTCCAGGTCGGTGGCCATGTCGGCCAGGCGCCATTGCAGGCCCTGGAAGTCCTTGAGCGCGCGGCCGAACTGCTTGCGGCTCTCCAGGTAGGCCTTGGCCGTGTCGAGGGCGAAACCCGCCCCGCCCAGCGAGCACGAGGCGATGTTGATCCGCCCGCCGTCCAGGCCGGCCATGGCGATCTTGAACCCCTGCCCTTCGTCGCCGACACGGTTCACAGCCGGCACGCGGCAGTCGTCGAAGTTCACCTGGGCGGTCGGCTGGGCGTTCCAGCCCATCTTGCGCTCCTGGGCCCCGAACGAGAGCCCGGCCGTGTCCTTCTCGATCACGAAGGTGGAGACCCCGCCCGCGCCCTCCCCGCCGGTCCGGGCCATGACCACGTAGACATCCGTGGTCCCGGCGCCCGAGATGAACGCCTTGGAGCCGTTCAGGACATAGGCGTCGCCGTCCCGCCGCGCCGTGGTCTTCATCGCCGCCGCGTCGGACCCCGAGCCGGGCTCGGTCAGGCAGTAGGAGGCGATGAACTCCATCGTCGTGAGCTTCGGAAGGTATCGGTGGCGCAGCTCCTCCGAGCCGAACCGGTCGATCATCCACGAGGCCATGTTGTGGATGGAGATGAAGGCCGCCGTGGCCACGTCGCCGTAGGAGAGCTGCTCGAAGACGATGGAGGCGTCCAGGCGGGATAGCGCAGAGCCGCCCACGTCCTCGCGGACGTAGAGGCCAGCGAAACCCAGCTCTGCGGCCTTGCGCATCACGTCGACGGGGAAGTGCTTCTCCTCGTCCCATCGCGCCGAATGCGGCGCGAGCTCAGCGGCGGCGAAGGCGCGCGCCGCGTCCTCGATCGCCCGCTGGTCTTCCGTAAGGTTGAAGTCCATGGCCGGCAGTTCGCCCGCTTGGTCCGGACTGTCAATCTGACGTTGGGGGAACCGTCCCGGACCGGGGCGCGAGGCCCGCGGCCTGCATCCGCCAGACCATCTGGTCGAAGCGGTCCTGGCCGAAGAACGGCTCGCCGCCGAACACCATCATCGGCACGCCCCAGTGTCCGGCCTCGCGCTGGTCGACCTGGTTCTTCTCGACGACGGCCCGGAAGCGGTCCGGATCGGCGTCCACGGCGGCCGACAGCTCGGTCCAGTCGAGGCCGGCGCGTTCGGTCGCGCGGGCCAGGTGGTCGCCCTCGTGCCAGTCGTCGACCTCGCCGCTCCAGATCACGCGGCTGACCTCGGCCAGGAACGGCAGGCCCCGGCCGCGCTCGGCGGCGCCCACGCCCAGGTGGGTCAGGCGGTGGATGTAGGGCTGCGGGATTCGGTAGTCGCCGTCGGCGCCGCGCTGCACGGGATCGGGCCTGGGCCAGCGGAACGGCAGGCCCCGGAAGGCCGCCTCGCGGAAGACGTCGACCATGAAGTAGCGGAGCCAGAGCGGGTCCTGCTGCTCGAAGAACTCGGGCGTGCGTACGGCCAGCGGATAGACTGGGCGGACGTTGCAGCGGACGTCGTGCTCGGCCTCCAGCTTCAGCAGCCTGGGCGTGACCATGTACGAATACGGCGACCGGAACGACCAGTAGAGGTCGTAGCTCAGGGTCATCGTCATTCCCTCCCCTTGTTTTGCCACGGCCTTATCACGCCACGGGGGTCTTGCCAGGGGCGGGGTTCAGGGTCCAAAGCCCCCGGCCATGACCCAAGCGCCTCTCGCCGCCTATCCCGCCCTTCGGTTGCGCCGCCTTCGCCAGGCCGACTGGATCCGACGGCTGGTGCGCGAGACGGTGCTGACGCCTGCCGACCTGATCTGGTCGATGGTGGTCCACGAGGGTGAGGGCGAGGTTCCGGTGGCGTCCATGCCGGGGATCGCCCGCCTGTCGGTCAAGGAGGCCGCCAAGGCCGCCAAGGAGGCCAAGGCGCTGGGCATTCCCGCCATCGCCGTCTTCCCGCACATCGACGGCGCCAAGAAGGACGCCACGGGCTCGCTGGCCGCCGATCCCAACGGCCTCGTCTGCAACGCCGTGAAGGCGATGAAGGATGCCGCGCCCGAGGTCGGGATCATGTGCGACGTGGCGCTCGATCCCTTCACCGACCACGGCCACGACGGCCTGATCGAGGGCGGCCGCATCCTCAACGACGCCACCATCGAGGCGCTGGTCGCCCAGGGGCTGGTGCAGGCCGAGGCCGGCTGCGACATCCTCGCGCCCTCCGACATGATGGACGGGCGGGTGGCGGCTCTCCGTACGGCCCTGGAAGGCGCTGGCCTTCAGGACGTGATGATCATGTCCTACGCCGCCAAGTACGCCTCGGCGTTCTACGGCCCCTACCGCGACGCCATCGGCTCGGGGAAGCTGGGCACGGGGTCGGTGGACAATCCGGGGGACAAGAAGACCTACCAGATGGACCCCGGCAACACGGACGAGGCCATCCGCGAGGTGGCCCTGGACATCGCCGAGGGCGCCGACATGGTCATGGTCAAGCCGGGCCTGCCCTACCTCGACATCGTCCGTCGCGTGGTGGACGAGTTCCGCATGCCGACCTTCGCGTTCCAGGTCTCGGGCGAGTACGCCATGCTGATGGCCGCGGCCCGCAACGGCTGGCTGGACAAGGACCGCGCCATCCTGGAGAGCCTGGGCGCCTTCAAGCGCGCCGGCGCCGCCGGGATCATCACCTATTTCGCGCCGCGGGCGGCGCGCATGCTGGGCGCGTGATCGTCTCGGTCGTCGGCGCGCTGATCCGCGATCCCGAGGGCCGGCTGCTCCTGGTCCGCAAGCGCGGAACCGAACGCTACATGCTGCCCGGCGGCAAGCGCGAGCCGGGCGAGGACGACCGCGCGGCCCTGGCCCGCGAACTCCTGGAGGAATTGGGCGTCCGCCTGGCGGGCGCCGAGTTGATCGGCCGCTTCGAGGCCCCCGCCGCCAACGAGCCGGGCGCGACCGTCCGTTCGCACGCCTACGCCGTTGAGGTCGAGGGCGGTGTCGAGGCCCGGGCCGAGATCGAGGACCTGCTGTGGATCGACCCGGCGGCCCCGCCGGACGTCCCGCTGGCGCCGTTGCTGGCCCGACGCATCCTGCCGGCGATCACCGCGGCGCGCTGAGCCAGTCCTTCAGGATGGCGTTCACCGCCTCGGGCGCTTCCTGCTGCACCCAATGGGAGACCTCAGGCAGGCGGCGGATCGTCAGGTCTTCGACGTAAGCGTCCGTCCCGTCGAGGGTTTCCAGGCCGAGCGCGGCGTCGGCCTCGCCCCAGATCACCAGCGTCGGCGTCTCGATCTTCGGCCAAGGCCCGCCCAGGAGCCCCGGGTGGCGGGCGGCCGCCCGATACCAGTTGACCATCGCGGTCATCGCGCCGGGCCGCTGGGCGTCGCGGGCGTAACGGTCCAGCACCTCGTCGGGGAACCGGCTCTTGTCGATCGCCATGCCGCGGAACGCCCGGCGAATGGCGCGCGCGTCGCCGGCGGTGTTCAGCCATTCCGGCAGGCCGGGAATCTGGAACAGGAACATGTACCAGGAGCGCAGGAGCTGGCGCGGCGAGTTGCGCAGGACCTTCGCGAACACCGCCGGGTGCGGCACGTTCATGATCACCAGCCGCTCCAGGGGCCGCACGTTGTTGGCCGCGAAGGCCCAGGCCACACCCGCCCCCCAGTCGTGGCCGATCAGCGTGACCTGCTTGGCGCCGCTGGCGTCGATCAGAGCGGCCACGTCCTCGACCAGCCGCTCGATGCGATAGCTCGCCACGTCCTGCGGCTTGGGCTCGGTCTCGCCATAGCCCCTGAGGTCCGGCGCCCAGGCGCGGTAGCCCATCTGCGCCAGCAGCGGGAGCTGGAAGCGCCACGAGAACCGGCTCTCGGGGAAGCCGTGCAGGCAGAGCGCCAGCCGGTCGCCCTCCCCCGCCTCGTCCACGGCGAAACGGAAGCCGTTCGCCTCGACGGTCCTGGTCACGATCCCCATGCCCCTTGGGCTCCCTATTTCGGCGGTTCGAGCCGGGCGACCAGGCTGGAGGTGTCCCAACGGCTCCCGCCCAGCGCCTGCACCTCGGCGTAGAAGCGGTCGACCATGGCGGTCATCTCCAGCTTCGCGCCGTTGCGCGTGGCCTCGTCCAGCAGCAGGCCAAGGTCCTTGCGCATCCAGTCCACGGCGAAGCCGAAGTCGAACTTGCCCTCGCTCATGGTCTTCCAGCGGTTGTCCATCTGCCAGGATTGCGCCGCGCCCTTCGAGATCGCCTCGAACACGCCCTGTGGGTCGAGCCCGGCGCGCTTGGCGAAATGCAGGCCCTCGGCCAGGCCTTGGACGACGCCGGCGATGCAGATCTGGTTGACCATCTTGGTGAGTTGCCCGGACCCCGGCCCGCCCATCAAGCGGCTGGCCTTGGCGTAGGAGGCCATCACCGGCTCGGCCTTGGCGTAGGCCGCCGGATCGCCGCCGCACATGATGGTCAGCTGGCCGTTCTCGGCGCCGGCCTGGCCACCCGACACCGGCGCATCCACGAAGGCCCGGCCGCTCTTGGCCGCCAGCTCGGCCATCTCGCGCGCCACGACGGCCGAGGTGGTGGTGTGATCGACGATCACCGCGCCCTCGGCCAGCGTCGGCAGGGCTTCGGAGACCACCTGGCGCACGTCGTCGTCGTTGCCGACGCAGAGCACAAGCACCTCGGCGCCCCGCGCGGCCTCGGCCGCGGTCTCGCCCATGCGCCCGCCGTGGCCCTCGACCCAGCGCCGCGCCTTCTCGGGGCTCCGGTTGTAGACCGCGACCTCGTGGCCGGCCCTGGCCAGGTGCCCCGCCATCGGGAAGCCCATCACGCCCAGGCCCGCGAACGCCACTTTCATACTGTTCTCCTCGCCGTGCTCCCGCCGCAACGCCATCTTAACGCGCGGCTGCGACGTTGCCCTCGTATCAGCCTTAAGGTGCGCGAACCATGTCGGTGGGCGATCAGCCGATCCTCATCAAGAAGGTCAAGAAGGGCGGCGGCGGCGGCCATCACGGCGGCGCCTGGAAAGTCGCCTACGCCGACTTCGTGACCGCGATGATGGCCTTCTTCCTGCTGATGTGGCTGATCAACACCACCAGCCCGGAGCAGAAGCGCGGCATCGCCGACTACTTCGCCCCCGCGAGCGTGTCGGAGACGACGTCGGGCGCCGGCGGCATCCTGGCCGGCACGGCGCTGGGGAACGACGGCTCCAAGAGCTCGGGGGCGGCCTCGATCATCGAGGAGCTCGCTCCGGACTCCCGCAACCCGAACGACGGCAAGAACCACGAGGCCGCCAAGGCCGAGTCCCTGGACGCGGCCTCGACCCAGGCGCTCCGGGAGGCCCTGCAGCGCCGCGAGGAAGCCGCCTTCGCCTCGGCCGCCCAGTCCCTGCGCCAGTCGCTTCAGGACATGCCCGAGCTCGCCGAGCTGTCCAAGAACATCATCATCGACCAGACGCCCGAGGGCCTGCGCATCCAGCTCGTGGACCAGGAAGGCCGCTCGATGTTCAACCAGGGCTCGTCCCAGCCGAACGACCGGGCCAAGCTGCTGCTGCGGGCCGTCTCCAAGGTCATCAACCAGTTGCCGAACCGGGTCAGCATCTACGGCCACACCAGCGCCAATTCGAACGGGGCGAAGGCCGAGGGCGACTGGCCGCTGTCGGCCGCCCGCGCCGATGCATCGCGCCGCATCCTCCAGGGTTCGGGCGTGGACGCCGACCGCATCTACCAGGTCTCGGGCAAGGCCAGCTCCGAGCCGCTCTACCCCGACGACCCGACCCTTCCCGGCAACCGCCGCATCGCCATCGTGTTGCTGCGTGAGGCGCCGGTGTTGCCGCCGGACCCCGCGTTGTGACGCAGGCGCCTTGCGCAACCGCCCGCCATGACGCCTAATCGCATCGAGGCGCTTGATCTGAGGGCGAACGCAGGTCCGTGACGCAGCATTTTCCGACTCGTCAGCTCCGGTTCTTCCTGACGGCGCCCTCGCCATGCCCGTACCTGCCTGAGCGCCACGAGCGGAAGGTGTTCGCCCACCTGCCTCTGTCGGACGGCGCGGCGGTGAACGACAGCCTGACCCAGGTCGGCTTCCGGCGATCCCAGAACATCGCCTACCGCCCGGCCTGCGAGGCCTGCACGGCCTGCGTCTCGGCCCGGATTCCCGTCACCGACTACCTGTTCTCACGTTCCGAGCGGAAGGCGCTGGCCCGCAACGAGGACCTGGAACGCCATCTCGTCGAGGCCGAGGCGACCATGGAGCAGTTCGACCTGCTCCGGCGCTATCTGCTGGCCCGCCACGCCGACGGCGGCATGGCCGAGATGACCTGGCCCGACTATGTCGCCATGGTCGAGGACACCGCCGTCCGGACCCACATCATCGAATACCGCACAAAGGCCTCCGGCGAGGGGCCGGGCGAACTGGTCGCCTGCGCCCTGGTCGACCTGATGAGCGATGGGCTGTCCCTGGTCTACAGCTTCTACGACCCGACCATGACCCGCCGCAGCCTGGGTTCGTTCATGATCCTGGACCATGTGATCCAGGCCTGCCTGACGAACCTGCCCTATGTCTATCTGGGCTACTGGGTCCGCGGTTCGGAGAAGATGGACTACAAGGTCCGCTTTTCCCCGATCGAGCTGCTCAAGCCCGAGGGCTGGACCCTGATGCCGGCGCGCGACCTCAAGCCGCGGGAGCCGTCCTGAGGCTGTGAATGGCGGGGATGGCCCGGCGGGCCCGGTGGCGCGCCACCCCATCGCCTTGCTAGATTGCCCTCGTGAGTTCTTCCATCGGATCAGGCGCATGGCGCGACAGCTTCGGCTGAGGCTCGACCGCGCGGCGGCCCATTCCCGCGACGAATTCGTGGTCGGCCCTTCGAACGCCCAGGCGGTGGCGCGGATCGACGCCTGGCCTGCCTGGCACGGCGGAGCCTTGGCGCTCGTCGGACCGGAGGGCAGCGGCAAGACCCACCTCGCCCGGGTGTGGACCGACGCCGTGGGCGCCGCCGTCCTGGACCGGAACGCGCCCGACCTGGCCCAGGCGACCGGACGCCCCGTGCTGGTCGAGGACGTGGACCGCGGCGCGCCCGACGAAGCGCTGTTCCACCTGATCAACCTGGCGGCGCGCGAGGGCGGCGGCCTGCTGGTCACCGCGCGGCGGCCGCCCGCCGTCTGGCGCGCCGACCTCCCGGATCTGCGCTCGCGCCTGAACGCGCTGGCTGTGGCCGAGATCGACCCGCCGGACGACGCGGTGCTCGAGGGCGTGCTGCGGAAATTCTTCCGGGATCGGAACATTCGTCCGCCGGAGGAGGTCTATCCCTACCTCCTGCGCCGCATGGGCCGGTCGATCCCGGACGCCGCTGAGATCGTGCGCCGGCTGGACGAGGCCGGAGACGGCGAGTTCCGTCCCGTCACCCGCGTGCTCGCCCGCCAGATTCTTGAGGGCGGTAACCAAAATCTTGACCTTTTCGAATGAAGACTGTTCCCCACATGGTGGCAGGTTAACCTTAGACACCGCTTCCGCCGCCCCGGAGCCGTCCCGATGACCTATTCCGCACCCCTCGCCTCGCAGTCCGCGAACGACGGGGCGCGCGCCGAACTGGTCTGGAACGCGGAACTTGCGGGCGCTCCCGCCCGGTTCTTCAATCGCGAACTCTCCTGGCTGGCCTTCAACCGCCGCGTCCTGGCCGAGAGCATGAACCCGCGCCACCCGCTGCTGGAGCGCCTGCGGTTCCTGGCCATCAGCGCCAACAACCTCGACGAATTCTACATGGTGCGCGTGGCCGGCCTTAAGGCCCAGGTCCGCGAGCGGGTCCGCGTCGTCAGCCAGGATGGGCTGATGCCCGCCGAACAGCTCGTGCGCGTGAACGCCGAGGCCGCCGACCTGATGGCCGACCAGCAGACCCGCTGGCGCGAGCTCACCGCCGAACTCGCGGAGGAAGGCCTGCGCGTGGTCGGCGCCGCCGACATCTCCGAAGCCGAGAAGGCCGCGCTCGAGGAACGCTTCCTCTCCGAGCTGTTCCCGGTGCTGACGCCGCTGGCCATCGACCCGGCGCACCCCTTCCCGTTCATCCCGAACCTGGCGTTCTCGCTGGTGCTGAACCTGCGCCGCCTGTCCGACGGGCGGCGCCTCCATGCCCTGGTGCCCCTGCCGGCCCAGGTCGCCCGGTTCTGGGAGCTCCAGGGCGCCGCCAAGGGCGGTCGACGGCGCGAGCGCCGCTACCTGTCGCTGGAGGGCGTGGTCACCCTCTTCCTCGACCATCTGTTCCCGGGCTGCGAGATCGAGGAGCACGGGGTGTTCCGCCTGATCCGCGACTCTGACGTCGAGATCGAGGAAGAGGCCGAGGACCTGGTCCGCGAGTTCGAGGCCCTGCTGAAGCAGCGCCGCATGGGCTCGGTTGTCCGGGTCGAGATCGAGGCCGCCATGGCCGACGACCTGCGCGGCTTCATCTGCGAGAACCTCGACGCCAATCCCGAGGACGTGATCCTCATCGACGGCCTGCTGGGCCTGGACGAATTGTCCCAGCTCATCCCGCCCGACCGCCCCGACCTGAAGTTCAAGCCGTTCGAACCCCGCTTCCCCGAGCGCATCCGCGACCACGGCGGCGACTGCTTCGCGGCGATCCGCGAGAAGGACATCCTGGTCCATCACCCGTTCGAGAGCTTCGACGTGGTGGTCCAGTTCCTTCGCCAGGCGGCCCGCGATCCGAACGTGCTGGCCATCAAGCAGACGCTCTACCGGACCTCCAAGGACAGTCCCATCGTCGCCGCCCTCATCGAGGCGGCCGACAACGGGAAGAACGTCACCGCCGTCGTCGAGATCAAGGCCCGCTTCGACGAGGAGGCCAACCTGAAGTGGGCCCGTGACCTCGAGCGGGCGGGCGTCCACGTGGTCTTCGGCTTCATCGAGTACAAGACCCACGCGAAGCTCTCGACCGTCGTCCGGCGCGAGGGCGACGCGCTTAGGACCTACTGCCACTTCGGGACCGGCAACTACCACCCGATCACCGCGCGCATCTATACGGACCTCAGCCTCTTCACGACGGACCCGGCCCTGGGCCGCGACGCTGCACGGCTGTTCAACTTCGTCACCGGCTACGCCCAGCCCGCGAGCCTTGAGAAGCTGTCGTTCTCACCGATCACCATGAAGCGCGACCTGCTGACGCTGATCGGCCAGGAGGCCGAGAACGCCCGTGCGGGCCGCCCGGCCGCCATCTGGGCCAAGCTGAACGCCCTGGTGGACGGCGAGATCGTCGATGCGCTCTACGCCGCCAGTCAGGCTGGGGTCTCCATCGACCTCGTGGTCCGCGGCATCTGCTGCCTGCGTCCCGGCGTTCCCGGCCTCTCCGAGAACATCCGGGTCAAGTCGATCGTCGGCCGGTTCCTCGAGCACGCCCGCATCGTCGCCTTCGCCAACGGCCACGCCATGCCTTCGGCCCAGGCCCGGGTCTTCATCTCGTCGGCCGACTGGATGCCCCGCAACCTCGACCGTCGCGTCGAGTGCCTGACGCCCATCGAGAACCCCACCGTCCACCAGCAGGTGCTCCAGCAGATCATGCTGGCCAACCTGAAGGACGAGGCCCAGAGCTGGACCTTGGACGAGGACGGCCGCTATAGGCGGGACCCGTCCTGGGACCATCCCAACGCTTTCTCCGCGCACGAGTATTTCATGACCAATCCCAGCCTCTCAGGCAGAGGTCAGCGAGTGAAGGACATGCCGCGCGCGATCGACCATGTGGCCTCGCGCGGATAGCCCCCGGCCCGAAGCCCGCCAGGCCGCCGTCATCGACGTCGGCTCCAACTCCGTCCGCCTCGTGATCTACCGGGTGGACGGGCGCGCGCTCTGGACCGTCTACAACGAAAAGGTCGTCGCGGGGCTCGGCCGGGACCTGCCGGCCACGGGCCGCCTGTCGCCCGAAGGCGCGGAGACGGCGATCCAGGCCCTGCGCCGGTTCCGGGCGGTGCTTGACGGTTGGCGGGCCGACGAGGTCACGACCGCCGCCACCGCGGCCGTGCGCGAGGCCGCGGACGGCGGGGCCTTCATCAAGCGCGTGAAGGACGAGTCCGGGCTCGATATCCGTGTGCTCTCCGGCGAGGAGGAGGCCCACTACGCGGCTCTGGGCGTGGTCGCCGGCGATCCCAGCGCCCAGGGCGTCGTCGGCGACCTCGGCGGCTCCAGCCTGGAGCTCGTGCGTCTGAACGGAACGGGCCCCGTCGAGGGCGCGACCCTTCCGCTCGGCCCGTTCGCGCTTGGAGCGCCCAAGCCCCTGGACGTGGACCGTGTGCGCCGCGCCGTGGACGTACAGCTCGCCCCGCACGCCAACCGCTTCGCCAGCCGGGACTTCCACGCCGTCGGCGGCGCCTGGCGCAACCTCGCGCTCCTGCACATGCAGCTCGCCGACTACCCGCTGCACGTCGCCCACCAGTACGAGATGAGCCGCGCCGACGCCCTGGACGTCACCCGCTTCGTCGAGCGCCAGTCGAAATCCTCCCTGGAGCGCATCCAGGGCCTCTCGAAGAAGCGCTTCGACACCCTGCCCTATTCCGCCCTGGTCCTAGACCAGCTCATCGAGCGCCTGGGCGTCGAGCGCATCGTCATCTCGGCCTACGGCGTACGCGAGGGCATGCTGCTGGAGGCGATGCCCAAGGCCGTGCGCGAGCGCGATCCGCTGATCGAGGGCTGCGAGGCCCTGACGGCCCAGAAGGGCGTCTCGCCCGACCTTGGGGGGGTGCTCGAGGCCTGGATCGCCCCCACCTTCGAGAAGCTTCCGCCGGTCTTCGGCGAGCGGGAGCGCATCCTGACGGCCGCCGCCTGCCGGCTGGCCGACCTGGGCGCCCGGCTGCACCCGGACCATCGCGCCGATCTCGCCTTCGAGCAGGTGCTGCGCGCGCCCATCGCCGGCATGACCCACGCCGAGCGGGCGTTCCTGGCCTGCGCCATGTTCTCGCGGCATTCGTCGGCGCCAACCCCGCCCGACGGCGGCACGGTCGGTCGCATCCTGTCGGCCGAGCGGCGCCAGCGGGCGCGCGCCCTGGGCTCGGCCATCCGCCTGGGCTGCGACCTCTCGGGCCGCAATCCGCGTCTGCTGGAGAAGTCGAGCCTCGCCCTCGTGGACGGTCGCCTGACCCTGACGACCCTGGCCGGCTGGGAGGACATGCTTCTGGGGGAACAGACCGCCAAGCGGGCCCAGGCCCTCGCCCAGGCGCTGAAGATGCGGATCGACATCGGCTGACCACGCATAGCAAGAGGGCGGCGCCCCGGTTTCCCGGAACACCGCCCTCTGAACCAGATCCGTTGGGGGACCTGAGCCTTCAAGGTCGGAGGGGATCTCCGCTCCGCCGGTCGCCCGGCTCGGCCTCGCTCCGTCTCCGGTGTCCCTTCAGGCCGGTCGGATCCCGGGGTCGCCCCCGCAATTTCACCGCCCTGGAGGAGCCTTCCGCTCGCCTGGCTTCCCGGTCTCCCGGTCCGCCGCGCCGCAGTCCCTCTCGGCAAGGTCACGATTAACCAACCCCGCCCCGGCGGCAAGCGGCGGCGCCTGCGAGCCTGTGAATGGTCCGCGGGCGAACGGGTGGACAGGCTGTGGAGAACGCTGTTTGACGGACAAATCCGCCAGCGTTTTCAAGACCTTCGACTTATCCTCAAGAGGGTGCGGGCTCAGCCTGCGGAGGCCGCTTTCGGCGCGCGGCGGACCTCTACGACACGCACGCGGGCGCCGTCCAGCACCAGGGCGAGCTCCCCGCGCTTGAGCTTGAGCGCGTCCTCGCCGAACGCCTCGCGCCGCCAGCCCTTGAGGGCCGCGGTGTCGGCCTGGTCGTTGTTGGCGATCAGCTCCAGGTCGGCCACGGTGGCGATGAGCTTCGAGGCCACCCCGGCCTCCTCGGCCCGGGCCTTCAGCAGCACCTTCAGGAGCTCGACCACGGCGCCCGCCGCCGGCGACGCGGGCTGGCGCGTCTTCTCGATCACGGGGGCGTAGGCTTCCGGGTCCTTCAGAGCCTCGCGCACGGCGGCCAGCAGGTCCGGCCCGAACCGCGAACCGGAAAAGCCCTTGGGCACCGAGCGCAGCCGATCCAGGGCATCCGGGTCGGTCGGGGCCTGGGTGGCGATCTCGTCGATCGCGTCGTCCTTCAGGATGCGTCCGCGCGGCTGGTCGCGAAGCTGGGCCGTCCGTTCCCGCCAGGCCGCGACCGCGCGATAGACCGCCAGGTACTTGGCCGTGTGCCGGCGCGGCCGCAGCCGCTTCCAGGCGTTCTCGGGCTCGACGTCGTAGTTGGCCGGATCGGTGAGATCCTCCATCTCGTCGCGGACCCAGGCCAGGCGCCCTTCCCGCTCCAGGCGCTCGCGCAGCATCGGGAACAGCCGGGCCAGGTGCGTCACGTCGGCCAGGGCGTAGGTGAGCTGGTTCTCGGTCAGCGGCCGGCGCGCCCAGTCGGTGAAGCGCGAGCTCTTGTCCAGCTCGATCTTCAGCATCTGCCGCACCAGGGCGTCATAGGCGATCTGCTCGCCGAAGCCGGCCGCCATGCCGGCCACCTGGGTGTCGAACAGCGGCCGCGGCATGGCGCCCAGGTTGTTGAAGATTTCCACGTCCTGGCGCGCGGCGTGGAACACCTTCAGGATGCTCTCGTCCCGCAGGATCTCGAGGAAGCAGGTAAGGTCGATGCCGTCGGCCAGCGGGTCGATCACCGCCTCGGCGCTTGGGGCCGCCGCCTGGATCAGGCAGAGCTTGGGCCAGTACGTGGTCTCGCGCATGAACTCGGTGTCCACCGCGACGAAAGGCTGGCCCTTGAGCTTGTCGCAGAACGCCGCGAGGTCCGCGGTGGTTGTGATAGTCGGCATTGATTAGCTATAGCCCCGCGCGCGACCGAGTCTGCAAGTGTGCGATGCGCACGCGGCTCCAATTCCTTTATAGGCTTCCTGAATGTCCGAGCGTCCGAACGGTCTCACCTACGCCCAGGCCGGCGTCGACATAGACGCCGGGGCGGCGCTCGTCGAGCGGATCAAGCCGTTGGCGAAGTCCACGCGGCGTTCCGGGGCCGAAGCGTCGCTCGGCGGCTTCGGCGCGCTCTTCGACCTGAAGGCCGCCGGATACGACGATCCGCTGCTGGTCACCACAACCGACGGCGTGGGCACCAAGCTAAAGGTGGCCATCGAGACGGGCATCCACGACACGGTCGGCGTCGACCTCGTGGGCATGTGCGTCAACGACCTGCTGGCCCAGGGCGCCGAGCCGCTGATGTTCCTGGACTACTACGCCACGGGCAAGCTGGACGTGGAGGCCGCCGCCGCCGTCGTCGCCGGCATCGCCGAGGGCTGCCGCCAGGCCAATTGCGCCCTGGTGGGCGGCGAGACCGCCGAGATGCCGGGCATGTACGCCGAGGGCGACTACGACATGGCCGGCTTCTGCGTGGGCGCCGTCGACCGCGACAAGGTGCTGCCCCGCCTGGACGACCAGCGGCCCGGCGATGTCCTGATCGGACTGGCCTCCTCCGGGCCGCACTCCAACGGCTATTCGCTGATCCGGCGCATCGTGGAGCGTTCGGGCCTGGCCTGGGACGCGCCCGCCCCCTTCGCCGAGGGCAAGACGCTGGCGACGGCGCTGCTCGAACCCACCCGCATCTACGTGAAGACCGTCCTGCCGCACCTGAAGGCCGGAAGGATCAACGGTCTCGCCCACATCACCGGCGGCGGCCTGATCGAGAATCCGCCCCGCGCCATCGCCGAGGGCCTGGTCCCGCGGTTCGACTGGAACGCCTGGGCCCTGCCGCCGGTCTTCGAATGGCTGCAGGCTGCGGGCGGGGTCTCCGAACACGAGATGCGCCGGACCTTCAACTGCGGCGTGGGCCTGATGCTGATCGTGCATCCGAACGAGCTTCCGGACGTACTTGAGGGGCTGGTCCGCGACGGGGAAGACGCCTTCGTGGTGGGCGAGCTCGCGAAAGCTTGACCTGACGCAACGCTCCGTCACGCGTTCCGGTCATGATGGCGCGATCGTCATCCAGACCGGACGCCTCATGAAACTGCTGCTTGTCGCTCCCGTAGTCCTGGCGCTGGCCGCCTGTACGACGCCGCCGAAGCCGTCCGGTTTCCTCACCAGCTACGAGGGCCTTAAACCCCGCCCGAACACCATGCGGGCCAAGATTTCGGAGCGGCGGGACGACGCGGCCCTCGCCGCCGTGAAGACCGTCCGCATCGAGCCGTCCCAGGTCTACTCGTCCGCCCAGGCCGATTGGCTGAAGGAGGAGGAGCGCGCCATGCTCCTGCGCGAGCTGGACGCCCAGCTCTGCTTCGAGCTCTCCGAACGCTACGCGATCGCCAAGGACAGCCAGGCCGACGCCCGCGTCCGCGCCGCCATCACCCAGCTCAGCGGCACCGGCCGGGTGGCCTCGGCGGCGTCGGCCGCCGCCAGCTTCTTCATTCCAGGGCCCATCGGCGTGCGGGCGCCGGCCGGCCTGGGCGCCATCGCCGTCGAGGCCGAGATGCTGTCGCCGGACGGACGCCAGCTCGCCGCCATCGCCTGGGCCCGGGCCGCGACGGCGGTGGGGACGGACGATCCCTCCCTCAGCCGGATCGGCGACGCCCTGCAGTTCATCGAACCCTTCGCCGACGACGTGTCCAGCGCCGCGAGCGCGACCGAGAACAAGGCGAAGAAGCCCCCCGACCCCGACCCCTGCGCCGAATACGGTCCCCGCTTCCGCGCCGCCGGCTGGGCCACCGGCAAGGTCACCGGCCTCTACGTGCCCGAGGTGAACGCCGCCAAGCCCGCCGAGGAGCCGCCCAAGGAAGCGCCGCCGCCGAAATGACCATTTCCGTCCGCGCCCTCGCCGTCATCCTCGCGGTCGCCTTCGCGATCAGCGCGCCCGCGTTCCAGAACGCCACGGGATGGGGCCTGACCGCGGCCGAATTCGCCCAGTCCGGAAACGCCACGCTGCGGGCCGCCGGCTACGCCTTCTCGATCTGGGGCCTGCTCTACCTGGGCTTCGTGATCTACGCCGCCTACCAGGCCCTGCCCCGCAACGCCTCGAACGCGACGCTGAAGACCCTCGCCTGGCCCTCGACCCTGGCGATCGCCGGCTGCGGCGCCTGGATCCTTGCGGCCGCCGTGGACGCCCGCTGGCCCAGCGTGGCGATCATCGTGCTGTCCGCGGCGGTGCTGACGTTCGGCCTCCTGCGGGCCGGCAGGGGCAAGTCTCCGCGCCCTGTGGAGTGGCTGCTGGTCTGGTGGCCGCTCGGCCTGCTCGCGGGCTGGCTGACCATCGCCTCGGCGGTGAACATCCTGACCGTCGTGACCGCCGAGGGTCTGCTGCGTCCGAGCCAGGCGCCGCTGGCGGCCGCCGCCGGGCTCGTGGTGGTGCTGGCGGTCTCCCTGGGCGTCCTCCGCGCCTCGGGCCTCATCCCCTACGCCGCCGCCGTCGCCTGGGGCCTCGTGGCCGTATGGGTGGCTGAACGCGGCGACCAGCCGCTGATCGCCGCCCTGGCCCTGGGCTGCGCCGTCGTGCTGGGCCTCTTCGCGGCCTGGATGGTCCGGCCTAGCGCAGGCCGGCGTTGATCGCGTCCAGGGCCGCCTGGCCCGGCACCAGCTCGGCCTCGCCGAGCTGGTTCAGCGGCGTGTCCACCGTGCCGACCGCATCGTGCAGGTCGCCCGCGTTCGGGTCGACGTAGAGCAGCCCCGTCACGATCTGCCCCCGCGCCTGGCGGGCCTGGAGGTAGCCCAACGCCTGGGCGCGGTTGTTGGGATTGTAGAGTTCCGCCAGCTTGTGCAGCGACAGGATCGAGCCGTCGTGCTGCTGGACGCGCACGGTCTCGCCCGGGGCGTAGTCCACGTGGATCGGGTCGCGCGGGGTGATCACGTCCAGCCTGTTCACCGCCTCGTTGTGCTCGCGCACATAGTCGAAGCTCTTGGTGGAGCCGGGGTGGTTGTTGAACTGCACGCAGGGGCTGATGCAGTCGATGAAGGCCGCGCCCTTGTGGGCCAGGCCCGCCTTGATGAGGGGCACGAGCTGGGCCTTGTCGCCTGAGAAGCTGCGGGCCACGAAGGTCGCGCCCATCTGCAGGGCCAGGCTCACCATGTCGATGCCGGCGTCGTGGTTGACCACCCCGCGCTTGGATTTCGAGCCCTTGTCCGAGGTGGCCGAGAACTGGCCCTTGGTCAGGCCGTACACGCCGTTGTTCTCGACGATGTAGAGCATGTTCACGCCGCGCCGGATGGCGTGGGCGAACTGGCCGAGGCCGATGGAGGCTGAGTCCCCATCGCCCGAGACGCCGAGGTAGATCAGCTCCTTGTTGGCGAGGTTGGCGCCGGTCAGCACCGAGGGCATCCGGCCGTGGACGGTGTTGAAGCCGTGGGAGTTGCCCAGGAAGTAGTCCGGCGTCTTGGACGAGCAGCCGATGCCCGACAGCTTGGCCACGCGGTGCGGCGGCAGCTCCAGCTCGAAGCAGGCCTGGATGATCGCCGCCGAGATCGAGTCGTGACCGCAGCCGGCGCAGAGCGTCGAGACCGAGCCCTCGTAGTCGCGCCGGGTATAGCCCAGGCCGTTGGTCGGCAGGTTCGGGTGATGCAGCTTGGGCTTGAGGATGTAGGTCATTCCGCCGCCTCGATCTGGCCCAGGCTCATGAGCTGGGCGATCTCGCCCGCGATGAACCGCGCGGTGATGGGGGTGCCGTCATAGTGCAGGACGGGGACGAGCTTGGCCGGATCGACGCCGATCTCGGTCGTCAGCAGGGTGCGGAGCTGGGCGTCGCGGTTCTGCTCGACCACGAAGACGCGGTCGTGGGCGGCGATGAACTCGTCCACCTGGGCCGGGAACGGGAAGGCCCGAAGCCGCATGGCGTCCAGCTTGCGGCCCTGGGCTTCCAGCATCTCCAGCGCCTCGTGCATGGCCGGGCTCGTGGAGCCGAAGTAGATCACCGCGTCCTTGGCCTTGCCCTTGGCCGGGCGAACGACGGGCTGGGGGACGAGGGTCTTGGCGGTCTCGAACTTGCGCAGCAGGCGCTGCATGTTGTCGACGTAGACCGCCCCCTCCTCCGAATAGCGGGCGTAGGGGTTCCGCGAGGTGCCGCGGGTGAAGTAGCCGCCCTTGGAGGGGTGCGTGCCGGGATAGGTGCGGTACGGGATGCCGTCGCCGTCCACCTCCTTGTAGCGGCCGAAGTCGGCCCCGGCCTCCAGCATCTGTGCGGTCATCACCTTGCCGCGGTCGAGCCTGCGCGCGTCGTCCCACTTGAAGGGTTCGGTCAGCCACTCGTTCATGCCGATGTCGAGGTCCAGCATGACGAAGACCGTCGTCTGCAGCCGGTCGGCCAGGTCGAAGGCCTGGGCGCCCATCTCGAAGCACTCGCCGGGGTCTGCGGGGAGCAGCATCGGGTGCTTGGTGTCGCCGTGGCTGGCGTAGGCGGCGGCCAGCAGGTCGGCCTGCTGGGTGCGGGTCGGCATGCCCGTCGAGGGGCCGCCCCGCTGGACGTCGAAGATCACCGCCGGGATCTCGGCGAAGTAGCTGAGGCCGATGAACTCGGTCATCAGCGAGACGCCCGGTCCCGACGTGGCCGTGAACGCCCGGCAGCCGTTCCAGCCGGCGCCCACCACCATGCCGATGGAGGCGATCTCGTCCTCGGCCTGGACGATGGCGTAGCGCGCCTTGCCCGTCTCGGGGTCGGTGCGAAGCTGCTGGCAGTAGGACGTGAAGGCCTCGGCCAGCGAGGTGGACGGCGTGATCGGGTACCAGGCGCAGACCGTGGCCCCGCCGTAGACCGCGCCCAAGCCCGCCGCCTGGTTGCCCTCGACGTAGATCCGGTCGCCCACCTTGTCGGCGCGGCGCACCTGGAGGGCAAGCGGCGCCAGATGCCGCTTCACATAGTCCAGGCCCATGTGGAGGGCCTCGACGTTGGCCTTGATGAGCTTGTCCCGGCCCGCGAAATCCGCTGCCAGGAGTTCCTCGATGGCCTCGGGCTCGATGCCAAGAAGTCCGGCCAAGGCCCCGACATAGATGATGTTCTTGAAGAGCTGGCGTTCGCGCGGCAGCGCGTAGGCCTCGTTGCACATGGCCGTCAGCGGCACGCCGATGACCGTGATGTCGTCGCGGAATTTCGAGGCCGGGATGGGGCGGGTGGAGTCGTAGAACAGGTAGCCCCCGCTCTCGATCTCGGCCACGTCACGGTCCCAGGTCTGCGGATTCATGGCCACCATGACGTCGACGCCGCCGCGCCGGCCCAGGTAGCCCGCCTCGGTGATCCGCACCTCGTACCAGGTGGGCAGGCCCTGGATATTGGAGGGGAAGATGTTGCGCGCCGCCACCGGCACGCCCATTCGCAGGATCGAGCGGGCGAAGAGGCCGTTGGCGCTGGCCGAGCCCGATCCGTTCACATTGGCGAACTTGACGACGAAGTCGTTCACGCGGGGCTTCCCAGCCTGGCTCTTCACCGGGTCCGGCATGCCGCCTCCGCCTTCGTCGTCTCGAGATAGAATTTCTGCATGTCCCAGGCGCCGGTCGGGCAGCGCTCGGCGCAGAGACCGCAGTGCAGGCAGACGTCCTCGTCCTTGACCATGATCCGCCCGGTCCCCAGGCGCCCCGAGGCGTAGAGGTCCTGGTCGAGGTTGAGCGCCGGGGCCTTCAGCCGGCCGCGCAGCTCATTCTCCTCGCCGTCGTCGGTGAAGGTGATGCAGTCCATCGGGCAGATGTCGACGCAGGCGTCGCACTCGATGCACAGCTTGTCGGTGAAGACGGTCTGGACGTCGCAGTTCAGGCACCGCTCGGCCTCGCGCAGCGCCAGTTCCTGGTCATAGCCCAGCTCGACCTCCAGCCGGACATCCTTCAGCGCCTCGGCCTTCTCGCGCAGGGGGACGCGATAGCGGCGATCGTTCGAGACGTCGTTGTCGTAGCTCCACTCGTGGATGCCCATCTTCTGGCTGACCAGGGAGGCGTGCGGCCCCGGCCGGTCGGCCACGTCCCTGCCCTCGCAGAACAGGTGGATCGACACCGCCGCCTCATGGCCGTGGGCGACGGCCCAGATGATGTTCTTGGGCCCGAAGGCCGCGTCCCCGCCGAAGAAGACGTTCGGCAGCGTGGACTGCATGGTGGCCTCGTCGACCTTGGGCAGGCCCCAGTCGTCGAACTCCAGACCGATGTCGCGCTCGATCCAGGGGAAGGCGTTCTCCTGGCCCACGGCGACCAGCACGTCGTCGCATTCGTAGTGCTCGTCCGGCTGGCCCGAGGGGACCAGCTTGCGACGGCCCGTGTCGTCGTAGCGCGCCTCCACCACCTCGAAGAGCACGCCGGTCAGGCAGCCGTTCTCGTGGGTGAATTCCTTGGGGACCCGATAGTTGATGATCGGGATGTCCTCGTGGATCGCGTCCTCCTTCTCCCAGGGAGAGGCCTTCATCTCGTCGAAGCCCGAGCGCACGATCACCTTGACGTCCTCGCCGCCCAGCCGGCGCGAGGTGCGGCAGCAGTCCATGGCCGTGTTGCCGCCGCCCAGGACGATCACCCGGCGGCCGATCTTCGTGACGTGGCCGAACGAGACGGACGACAGCCAGTCGATGCCGATGTGGATGTTGGCGGCGGCCTCCTGGCGGCCCGGCAGGTCGAGGTCGCGGCCGCGCGGGGCGCCCGAGCCCACGAAGACGGCGTCGAAGCCCTGGCCGAGCAGGCCCTTCAGGCTGTCCACCCGCTCGCCCAGGCGCAGCTCCATGCCGCCCAGGCCGGTGACGTAGCCCACCTCCTCGTCGATCACCTCCTCGGGCAGGCGGAAGCGGGGGATCTGGCTGCGGATGAAGCCGCCGGCCTTGGCCTCGGCGTCGAACAGCACGAGCTCGTATCCCAAGGGCGCGAGGTCGCGGGCCACCGTCAGCGAGGCGGGCCCCGCCCCCACCAGCGCCACGCGCCGGCCGTTCCGCGCGGTCGTGGGCGGCGGCATCAGCGCGGCCACGTCGCCCTTGTTGTCGGCCGCCACGCGCTTCAGCCGGCAGATGGCCACCGGCTCCTCCTCCACCCGGCCGCGGCGGCAGGCCGGCTCGCACGGCCGGTCGCAGGTCCGCCCCAGCACGCCCGGGAAGACGTTGGAGCGCCAGTTGATCATGTAGGCGTCGGCGTACCGCCCTTCGGCGATCAGGCGGATGTATTCGGGCACCGGCGTGTGCGCCGGACAGGCCCACTGGCAATCGACGACCTTGTGGAAATAGTCGGGCCCCTCGGCCAACCCCTCGGTACGCGTGCGCTGCAACAGTCGCTTCCTTCCCGACGCTCTACTCCCGAGGCGGCGAAGTCGGCATCTGCGACGGCAGAGACGGCTCCGCGCCCCGGCGCGGCGTCCATGGGCGAAGGCTACGCCCGCAAACCCCCGGAAGCCAACCCATTCATGATCGTCGTTCCGCGATTTCCGTTCGGCGGAACGCGGGCAAGCGCGGACACAAGAGAAGTTGATCCCGAGGTGAACTCTTCCAAGGAGCGGGGCCGTAGGCGCCGCCAGAGGTAAATGATACCTTAATTCCGGGAGAACCCCGGGGCGCCTGAAACACGGCCGGGGTCGAGGGAGAATGCCGATGAGCGTGTCCAGCGAACGCGTGTCGAAGTCTGCGTCCCACGGTCACATGTCGCCGGTCCACGAGCCGCCGCCGCCCGCCATGCTGGCGCTGGACGAGCAGGCCGCGCTCGACCTGCACCGTGAGATCAACAGCCGCCGGGCCCAGGTCGAGAACCCCGAGCTGCTGCGCCGCCTGCGCTCGCTGTAGGCGTCTGCCGGCCCTTCCGGACATGAAAACGGCGCCGCCCGTCTCCAGGCGGCGCCGCTCCGATGCTTCGGCCTGTGAAGGCGGACCTTAGCCTTCGTAGCCTTCCGGCAGATCGTCGTCCTTCAGGAGCTCGTCCTTCGGGACCTTCTTGTCCTTCACCTTGGCCTTCTCGACGATCAGGTCGACGACTTTGTCCTCGAAGATCGGCGCGCGGAGCTGCGCCTGGGCGTTGGGGTTCTGGCGCAGGAGTTCGAACACCTGCTGGGCCTGCGGGCCGTACTTGATGGCCTCGCGGCGGATCGCCTCGCCGAGTTCCTGGTCGGTCACCTGGACGTTGTTGGCCCGGCCGATCTCGGCCAGCACCAGGCCCAGGCGCACGCGGCGCTCGGCGATTTTGCGGTATTCCTTCTCGAGCTGCTCGTCCGACTTCTTGACGTCGTCCTCGGGCAGGTTGCCGGCGGCCTTGTCCTGCTGGACCTGTTGCCAGATCGAGGCGAACTCGGCCTCGACCATCTTCGGCGGCAGCGGGAAGTCGTGCTTGGAATCGAGCTGGTCCAGCAGGGCGCGCTTCAGCTTGAAGCGGCTGGCGCCGGCGTACTGCTCCTGAAGGTTGGACTTCAGGAGCTCCTTGAGCTTCTCCAGGTTCTCGAGGCCCAGGCGCTCGGCGAAGGCGTCGTCCGGGGCGGCGTCCACCGGGGCCTTCACTTCCTTCACCTTGCACTCGAAGACGGCTTCCTTGCCGGCCAGTTGGGCGGCCTGGTAGTCGGCCGGGAAGCTCACCTTCACCTCGACGTCGCTGTCGGGCTTGGCGCCGACGAGCTGGTCCTCGAAGCCGGGGATGAACTGGCCCGAACCCAGCACCAGCTCGACATCGTTGGCCGAGCCGCCTTCGAACGCCTCGCCGTCGATGCGGCCCACGAAGTCGATGACGACCATGTCGCCGTCCTTGGCCTTCACGGTCTTGCCGGTCTTGGCCTCGTAGGTGCGGTTCTGCTTGGCGAGCTCGCCCAGGGTCTCCTCGACCTCGGCGTCGGTGGGCTCGTAGACCGGGCGGGTCAGCGACAGGCTGGCCGGGTCCACGGGCTCGAACTCGGGCATCAGGTCGACGGCGACCTCGAAGGCCAGGTCCTGCTTGCCGTCGAGCACGGCCTGCAGGTCACCCTCGGGCTTCAGGTCGGGCTCGCCCGCCGGGCGCAGCTTGTTGTCCTCGAGGACCTTCTGGGTGCTTTCCGAGAGGGTCTGCTCCAGCACCTCGCTCATGAGGGCCTTGCCGTACAGGCGCTTCACATGGGCCGCGGGCACCTTGCCGGGGCGGAAGCCCTTGACGTTGAGGGTGGGCGCGATCTCGGCGATCCGCGCTTCGAGCCGGTCGGTCAGGTCCTTCACGGGGACCGTCACGCCATAGACGCGGCTCAGGCCTTCACCAGACTTCTCAACGACTTGCATCGACATTCTTCAACTTCCGGACGACGCGCCGTCGCGCGCTGGAGGTCCGCCTTCAGGTGGAATAGGGAGCGCCGCCGAAAATCGCCCGGCGGCGCGGCGCGCCCTTATGTCATGCAAGGCGCCCGCGTGAAAGCCCCCCTTCGCGAGGGGCGGCCGATGGTGCGGATGAGAGGACTCGAACCTCCACGCCTCTCGGCGCTGGAACCTAAATCCAGTGCGTCTACCAGTTCCGCCACATCCGCATGCGGCGGGTCCCCCTTATCGGACCGCCGCCGCCGGGCCAAGGGCCGCATGGCGGGGCGTGACAGCGGAGCCTTGTCCCGGCACAAGGGCGCCATGGCCGACGGCGTCCTCTTCGTGCACAACAACTTCCCCGCCCAGTTCAGCGACCTGGCGCAGACCCTCGTGGACCAGGGCGTGCGCTGCTGGGCCATCGGCCAGAACCACGCGCCGAGCCTGCCCTCCGTGCGAATCGCCCGTTACGGCCTGGAGCGGGGCAGCACCCAGGGCATGCTGCCCGCCGCCATCCGGGCCGAGGCCGATCTGATCCGCGCGAGCGGCGCCTTCAGGGCCGCCAAGGTGCTGAGGGACGAAGGCTGCGATCCCGAGGTGATCGTGGCCCATCCGGGCTGGGGCGAGACGCTCCATCTGCGCCGGGTCTTCCCCGACGCGAAACAGGTGCTGTTCGCCGAGTTCTTCTACCACGGCCGGGGCTTCGACGTGGGTTTCGACCCCGAGTTCGGGGCGACGAGCGACGAGGGGGTGAACCTGGTGGACGCCAAGAACATGGCCATGGCGCTCGCCTATTCCTGGGGCGACGCGATCGTGACGCCGACGCGGTTTCAGGCTTCCACCTTGCCCCCGGTGTTCCGGGACCAGGCCCGGATCATCCACGAAGGCGTGGACGTGGACGTCATCCGCCCTGGGCCGGCCGAGCCCTTCGAACTGCCGGACGGTCGCGTGATCCCGCCCGGAACGCCGGTCATCACCCATGTGAACAACCAGATGGAGCCGCTTCGGGGGCTGCACGTCTTCGGGCGCGCCCTCCCCCGGCTGATGGCCGAGGTCCCGGACGCCCAGGTGATCGTCATCGGCCAGGAGAAGACCCGCGGCTACGGCGGCGAGGCGCCGGACGGGCTGACGTGGAAGGAATGGGTCTTTCGCGACCTCGCGCTCGATCCGGCGCGGATCCATTTCCTGGGCAAGGTCCCGCACGCGCGGATGCTGGCGGCGCTCCGGCTCTCGACGGCGCACGTCTACTACACCTACCCGTTCGTGCTCTCGTGGTCGGTGGCCGAGGCCATGGCCCTGGGCTGCTACGTGATCGGCTCCGACACGCCGCCGATGCATGACGCGATCGAGGACGGCGTGAACGGCCGCCTGCTGCCGTTCTTCGACGTGGACGCCCTGAGCCGGGCCCTGGTCGACGCCTGCCGCGACCCGTCAGCCTCGGCGCCGCTGCGCGCGGCGGCGCGGGCGACGGCGGTCGAGCGGTTCAGCCGGGCCAAGGGCCGGGCCGCCTGGCTGGAGGTCCTCGCCGAGCAGGGCCTGCGGATTCCGGAACCGGCCCAGGCCTAACCGCAGCGCACCTCGCGGACGATTCCGGTGGCGGCGTCGAAGAAGAAGTTCAGCCGGTTCGGGTTGTAGTCCTGGGTCACCGGACAGGTGGTGCAGGCCACGCGCTGGAGCTCGGGCCGGAGCGGCACCGGGATTTCGGTGCGGGGCCGGCCCACGAGGCGCTGGGCCTCGGCGGCGCCGCAGGCGTCCTGCACCGGCGGAGGCGCGGGCGCGGCGGCGGGCGGCGGCGCGGACTGGGCCGGAGGCGGCGCCGCCGCGGGCGGTGGACTTGCGCAGGCGCCAGCGAACGCCAGAACCGCCATCGCCACCCACCGCCTCATGCCTGCTTCTCCCATCCCCGGGCCTGCTGCTTCCAGTAGGACACCGGATGTCCCTGGGCCTTCACGCGGCTCCACTGGGCCCGCGCCAGGCCGAGCTGGGCCTCGTCGCCGCCGTCGAACAGCACCACGCAGCGCTGGTAGCCCTCAAGATCGCCGGGTTCGGCCCCATCCACCAGGAACAGCGCGTCGGCGGCGTTCGGGTTCTCGAAGCCCGTGGTGATGAGGATCGGCTGGCGTCCCGCCCCCGGCTCGTCGGCCGGGGCGTGCGGCAGGAAGCTGTCGTCGCGATAGCTCCACAGCCAGCCGTCCAGGTGCTCCACGCGCTCGGGAACGCTGGAGCGCACGATCGCCTTCCAGCCCCGCTGCAGGGTCTTTTCCAGCAGTTCGGGAAGGGCCTGGTCGAGGCCCGTCCGCTCCAGATGGTAGAACCAGACCTCGGCGGTCACCTCAGCCCTCGTACTTCTCCTGCACCATGCGGTTCAGCAGGCGCACACCGTAGCCGGTGGCGCCTTCCGGCAGGGTGGGAACGGTCGAGCCCTTCTTCCAGGCGGTCGAGGCGATGTCGAGGTGCGCCCAAGGCAGGCCGTTGACGAATTTCTGAAGGAACAGCGCCGCGGTGATCGAGCCCGCCGGGCGGCCGCCGGTGTTCTTCATGTCGGCGATCTGGGAGTCGATCTGCTTGTTGTAGGCTTCGGGCAGCGGCAGGCGCCACAGGGGCTCGCCCTCCTTGGCGGAGGCGTCCAGCAGGTTCCCGGCCAGCTCGTCGTTGTTCGAGAAACAGCCGGCGTAGTCGTTGCCCAGGCTGATGATGATGGCGCCGGTGAGCGTCGCCAGATCGACCATGAACTTCGGCTTGAAGCGGTCCTGGCAGTACCAGAGGGCGTCGGCCAGCACGAGGCGGCCTTCGGCGTCGGTGTTGATCACCTCGATGGTCTGGCCCGACATGGAAGTCACCACGTCGCCCGGACGCTGGGCGTTGCCGTCGGGCATGTTCTCGACGAGGCCCAGGATGCCGACGGCGTTCACCTTGGCCTTGCGGCCCGCCAGCACGTGCATGAGGCCGGTGACGGCGCCCGCCCCGCCCATGTCCCACTTCATGTCCTCCATGCCCTCGGCGGGCTTGATGGAGATGCCGCCGGTGTCGAAGCACACGCCCTTGCCGACGAAGGCCACGGGCTGGGCGCCCGGGTCCTCAGCGCCGTTCCAGCGGATGACCACGAGCTGGCTCTCGCGCACGCTGCCCTGGCCCACGCCGAGCAGGCTGCCCATGCCCAGCGCCTTCATGGCGTCCTCGCCGAGGATCTCGACGTCGAGGCCCAGACGCTCCAGTTCCTTCACCCGCCGGGCGAACTCGGCCGGATAGAGGACGTTGGCGGGCTCGGAGACCAGATCGCGGGTGAAGCTCACCGCGTCGGCCAGCGCCGCCAGCGGCGGGAAGGCGGCGAGCGCCCCGTCCGGATCGCCGCAGGCCACCTGGGTCTTGACGATGGAGGGCTTCTTCTCCGCCGGCTCCTTGGTCCGGTACTTGTCGAAACGGTAGCAGGCGAGCCGCACGCCCAGCGCCGCCCGCGCGGCGAGGCCCGCGTCCCCGTCCGGCGTCTCGATGCGCAGGGTCTCCAGGCCGGAGGCCTTCACGGCGGTGTAGGCGGCCGCGCCGGCGTGCTCGGCGCCGAGGGCGTCGAAGGCCTCGCGTTTGCCCGCGCCCACCAGCACCAGCCGCGCCGCATCCACGCCCTGGGGCGCCAGGACGTCCAGCGTCTGGCCCTTGCCGCCGGTGAACCGGCTGGCCGACACCGCCTGCGCCAAGGGGCCGTCGAAGGCCTCGCCCTCGAAGACGATGCGCGCCAGCGCGGTCTTCTGCGGGACCCCGGCGGACGCCGCGACGAACTCGATCTCCATGAAACTCTCTCGTTGGCTGGGCTAAAGGAACGCGTGCTGCGGTTGTCTGGCGCGGCGACGCATGATTTAGAACACCTCCGCGGCCGGGGCAGGCCTTATTCTGCGGGCAAGCTCTTTTTCGCAAGCCGATGCGCCTGATCGACCGATATCTCCAACGTCAGCTCCTGGGCCCCATCGCCCTCGCCACCCTGGCGTTGACGGGGGTGGCGCTGCTGAGCCAGACGCTCTCGGGCCTCGACCTGATCGTCAACCAGCGCCAGAGCGCGCTCGTCTTCCTGAAGATCACGCTGCTGGCCATGCCGCAGCTCATCAGCATGATCCTGCCCATCGCCGTCTTCGTGGCGGCGCTGGTGGCGCTGAACCGGCTGCACACCGAGCAGGAGATCGTGGTCTGCTTCGCGGGGGGCATGAGCCGCTGGCGGGTGATCTCGCCGGCCATCCGCCTGGCCGGGACCATCGCCTTCCTCGCGCTGCTGGTGAACCTCTGGGTCCAGCCGGCGGCCTACCGCGAGATGCGCCAGGAACTGTTCAAGGTCAGGACCGACCTGGCCTCGACCCTCGTGCGCGAGGGCGAGTTCACCGAGCCCGCGCCGGGCCTGACCGTCTACGCCCAGCATGTGGACGGCGGCGGCGACCTGCAGAACCTGTTCATCCACCAGGCGAAGTCCGACGGCTCGTCCACCACCTACACCGCCCAGACCGGCCGGGTGTCGAAGAGCCAGGGCCGCCCGGTGCTGGTGATGAAGAACGGCTCGATCCAGGAGTTCTCCTCCCGCGGCGTGCTGAACTACCTGACCTTCGACGAGTACATCTTCGACCTGTCGGCGCTGACCAGCTCGGACGAGCTCGTCCACTACAAGCCTTCGGACCGCTACCCCCACGAGCTGTTCTTCCCGGACCTGCAGCAGGACTGGGAGCGGCGCAACCGCCTCGACCTGCTGGCCGAGGGCCACGCGCGGATCGCGACCCCCCTCTACAACCTCGCCTTCATGGCCATGGCGCTGTCGGCGATCATCGGCGGCGGGTTCTCGCGCCTGGGGTACGGCCGCCGGATCGCGCTCACCGGCGCGGCGGCGGTCGTGGTCCGGGTGCTGGGGTTCCAGGCCCAGGCGGCGGCGGAGAGCGAGGCCTGGCTCAACGTCCTGCAGTACCTCATCCCGCTCGCCGCGATGGCCGTGGCGTTCCGCAGCATCTTCCGCCAGCGGGTCAGCCGCTACATCGACATCACCCGCAGGCCGCCCCGCATCGTCGGAGCCCGCGCATGAATGGTCTCGGGCGACTCGAACGCTATGTCGTGGGGCGGATGCTGGCCGGCGTGGGCGCGGCGCTCGCCGTGATCTCGGCCGTCATCCTGCTGATCGAGTTCGTGGAGCTGTCGAGCCAGGTCGGCACGCGGGTGGACGTTGGCGCGAGCGGCATCTTCACCCTGACCGTGCTCCGGGCCCCCTCGCTGATCCAGATCCTCCTGCCGTTCTGCTTCCTGTTCGGCGGGATCGGGGCGTTCGTGGGCCTGAACCGCAAGAGCGAGCTGGTGGCCATGCGGGCGGCCGGGGTCTCCGCCTGGCGCTTCATCCTGCCCTCCGCCGGCGTCGCCGCGGCCCTGGGCGTCCTGGCCGTGGCGGTCCTGAACCCCGTGGCGGCGGCGCTCAACGCCCGCTTCGAGTCGGAACGCGCGCGCCTGATGGAGAACTACCTGGGCGACCAGCCGCGGGACGTCTGGCTGCGGCAGGGCGACGAGCGCACCCAGATCGTCATTCACGCCCGCGACCGGGTCACCCGCGAGGGCACGGTCGTGCTGCGAGGCGTGTCGGTGTTCATCTACGAGAAGACCGCCAAGGGACCCCTGGAGTTCCGCCGCCGGCTCGAAGCCGCCGAGGCCCGCCTGATGCCGGGGTTCTGGCAACTCAAGGACGTGCGCGAGGCCGGCGCGGGCGAGAACTCGATCCGCTCCGAGAGCCTGTCGATCCGCTCCACCCTCGACGCCGAAGCCGCCATGGAGCGTTTCGCCTCGCCCGAGGCCATCGCCTTCTGGCGCCTGCCGGCGGCCATTCGGCTGACCGAACAGGCCGGGTTCTCCGCCTCGGGCTATCGGCTGCGGTTCCAGCAGCTCCTGTCGACCCCCCTGCTCTTCGCGGCCATGACCATCCTGGCCGCGGCCTTCTCGCTGCGCCTGGCGCGGCTGGGGGGCCTGGCGGGCCTGGCCGGCGTCGGCGTGGGCCTTGGGTTCGTGATGTTCTTCTTCAACCAGTTCGCCGGCGCGCTGGCGCGGGCGGACTTCATTCCGCTCACGGCGGCCGCCTGGGCGCCGGGGCTGGTGGCCCTGCTCGCAGGCGTCACCCTGCTTTGCTACACCGAAGACGGTTGAATCGTTCGCCTGCCGGGCTATGCATCCCGGCTTGAGCTCGGCTAAGCGCGCGTCGTCGCGAGAGGGGATCGGAAGCTCGATGAGTCCGCGTCGGCGTTCGCCGCGACACACGGGGCCGCGAGACACAGGGCCGCGACAGGTGGGCAAGCGCGCCCTGCTGGCTGGCGCGGCGTTGGCGATTCTGTGCGCCGCCGCCGCCGAGGCCCAGCCCGCGGCTCCCGTCCCCGCGCCGGCCAAACCGGGGCCGGACGGCCTGCTGCCTGGCGAGCTCTACATGGAGGCCGACGAGGTCGCCCATGACGACGAGGCCAAGCAGACCACGGCCAACGGCAACATCGAGGTCCGCTACAACGGCCGCACGCTTCGCGCCGATCGGCTCGTCTACGAGCAGGAGACCGGGATCATCCGGGCCTTCGGCCACATCACCATCGTCAACGCCGACGGGACCTCCGAATACGCCGACGAAGTCGTGCTGGACGAGGACATGCGCGCCGGCGTCGCCCTGGGCTTCTCGGCCCGCCTTCCCGAAAACGTGAAGATGGCCGCGGCCAGCGCCGCCAAGCGCTCGGAGAACATCCAGGAACTCAACCGCGCCATCTACACGCCCTGCGAGATCTGCGCGGCCGACGGCAAGTCCAAGAAGCCCACCTGGTCCATCGCCGCCGACAAGGTGGTCCGCGACCAGAAGCGGCGCATCGTCTACTACCGCAACGCCCGGTTCCGGCTGTTCGGGGCCTCGGTGCTTTATCTGCCGCTGTTCTGGCACGCCGACCCCCAGGCCGGACGGTCGTCGGGTTTCCTGCCGCCCAAGGCCTCGGCCTCGGACCGGCGCGGCTTCTCGTACGAGCAGCCCTATTACCTGGTGACGTCGCCGTCTTCCGACATCACCTTCAGCCCGCAGTTCAACACCAAGGTGAACCCCTTCCTGAACCTAGAGGCGCGCAAGCGCTTCTATTCCGGCGAGGTGGACCTGCGGCTGGGCTACACCCACGACCGCGACTTCGACGGCAAGGGCAACGAGTTCGGCAAGAAGACGGACCGCAGCTACGTCCTGGGCCGGGGCGCCTTCCAGATCGACGAGAAGTGGCGCTGGGGCTTCACGGCCGAGCGCGCCTCGGACGACCTGATCTTCGACAAGTACGAAGTGGGCGACGTCTACGAGACGCGGGGTCCCTACGTCGCCGACGACCGGCGGCTGATCAGCCAGATCTACGCGATCCGCCAGGACCGTCGCTCGTACTTCTCGACCGCCGCCATGACCATCCAGGGCCTGCGGCCCGGCGCGATCGACCCGGTGACCGGTTTCGCCGCGGGCGAGAACGACCGGATATTCCCGGTGATCGGGCCGCTGGTGGAAGGCCACTACGAGGTCCCGACCACGATCGCCGGCGGCCGCCTGCGGGTCCACACGAGCGGCGTGGTGCTGAGCCGCGAGCAGTCCCCCACCGACCTCAGCGTCCGGCTGCCCGGCCTCGACAGCGCCCGGGCGACGGGCGAGCTGGACTGGCGGCGCACCCTCACCTCGGCCGGCGGCGTGCGCGTCTCGCCGTTCGTCAGCGTGCGGGCCGACGCCTATCGCATCCAGGACATCCTGACCGGCGTGGGGTCGGCGACGCGCAAGGACAACATGGTCCGCGGCCTGGCCACCGCCGGCGTGGACATCTCGTATCCGGTCTTCAAGCGCGTGAAGAACGCGACGGTGGTCCTGGAGCCAGTGGCCCAGATCGCCGCCTCTCCCGACGCCAAGCAGGTGGTGATCGGCCACAACGCCACCACGGGCGAGGCCATCTACCTCAACGAGGACAGCGTCGCCTTCGAGTTCGACGAGACCACCCTGTTCCGGCCGAACAAGTTCCCGGGCTACGACCTCTACGAGGACGGCGTGCGCCTGAACGTCGCCGGGCGCGCCTCGGTGCTTTGGGACGACGGGCGCCGCGCCAACCTGCTGGTCGGCCGCAGCTTCCGGACCGAGGACAACCGGGTCTTCACCGACCGCACCGGGCTGCGGACCAAGGCCTCTGACTGGGTGGTCGCCGCCGACGCCCAGCCCTTCCGGGGCGTGTCGATGTTCGCCCGGGCGCGGCTCGACAACGACACCCTCGACATCCATCGACTGGAGGCGGGCGCCAACGTCTACAACAAGCGCGGGTCGGGCTTCATCCGGTACCTGACCGACGACTTCGACATCAACGGGCGCAAGCGCGAGAATCTCGACCTCGGCGGCGAGCTCTATGTCGGCAAGAACTACGGCGTCACCCTCTACGGCAGCCGGGACCTGAAGGAAGACGCCTGGGTCATCCGCGACTACGGCGTGTTCTACCGCGACGACTGCCTGCGGGTGGACGTGATCTACCGCCGGGAGGACGTCATCGTGGGCCGCCTGCTGCCCAGCGAGTCCGTCTCGGTGCGCCTAACGCTCGCCACATTGGGCGGAACATTTAATGGCCGATAGAATGCCGGGCGAAATGCGCCCCACCAGGGAAAAGATCTCTTCCATGAAGTCACTCGTCACGGGCCCTGCGGCGCGGAGCGCGGCCTTGGCCGCGGCGCTGATCGCGGCTGGCTCGCCGCTGGCCGCGCTGGCCCAGCAGGCCACGGCCGCTCGGCCCGCGCAGCAGCAGCCCGCGGCTCCGGCCCCGGCGGCTCCGGCCCAGACGCCTCCGGCGCCGGCCGCGCCGGAAGCGCCCCGTGGCCTGTCCGAGTCGGTCGCCGCCGTGGTGAACGACGACATCATCTCCACCTACGACCTGGCGCAGCGCATGCGCCTGCTGATCGCCACCTCCGGCGTCCAGCCGACCGAACAGACCCTGCCCCAGTTCCAGCGCGAAGCCCTCGTCTCGCTGGTCGACGAGCACCTGCAGTTCCAGGAACTGCGCCGCGTCGAGAAGGAGCAGAAGATCGAGATCGTCGCCACCGACGAGGAGGTGGACGAGGAAATCGCGGCCATGGCCCGCGAGAACAACATGTCCCGCGAGCAGTTCCTGGGCTTCCTGGGCAGCCGCGGCATCGGCGTCGACACCCTGCGCCAGCAGATCCGCGCCCAGATGAGCTGGACCCGCTGGATCCGCGGCCGCTACGGCAGCCGCCTGCGCATCGGCGACGACCAGATCGCGGCCGCCCAGGCTCGCCTGTCCGCCGCCGCGGCCAAGCCGCAGTACCAGATCTCGGAAGTGCTGATCGACGCCAACCGCGTGGGCGGCATGCAGCAGGCCATGCAGGGCGCTCAGCAGCTCGTGGCCCAGATGCAGCAGGGCGCGCCCTTCCCCGCGGTCGCCCGCCAGTTCTCGGCCCTGCCGACCGCCGCTGCCGGCGGCGACGCAGGCTGGATCAGTCAGGGCGAGATGCCCGCCGAGGTCGAGCAGGTGCTGGAGGGGATGCGGCCGGGCCAGCTCTCCCAGCCCATCCCGGTGAAGGACGGGGTCTACATCCTCTACCTGCGCGACAAGCGGGCCGGCGGCGGCGCGACCCTGGTCAACCTCAAGCAGGTCGCCGTGGCCGTGCCCCAGGGCGGCGACGAGGCGGCGGCGCGCGCCAAGCTCGAGGCCATCCGGCCCAAGATCACCAACTGCGAAACGCTGGAGCAGGCGGCCCAGGGCGTCGAGGGCGCCGTGGCCGGCGACCTGGGCGAGGCCGAGGTCGCCGACCTCGCGCCGCAGTTCCGGGAAGCGGCCGAGCGTCTGCAGGTGGGCCAGGTCTCCGAGCCGATCCGCACCGGCGCGGGCCTGCACCTGGTCGCCGTCTGCGGCCGCCGCACGGCCGGCGAGGCCCAGATGGACCGCGAGCAGATCGAGAACCGGCTCTTCAGCCAGCAGCTCAGCATGATCGCGCGGCGCTACATGCGCGACCTGCGCAACTCCGCCACCATCGAGACACGGTGAGGACGGGCCCGCTCGCGCTCACGCTCGGAGATCCCGCGGGCATCGGCCCCGAGATCGTCGTCAAGGCCTGGCGTGCGCTGCGCGGGACAGGGCCCGCGTTCTTCGTCGTGGGCGACCGGCAGGCCCTGGCCTCGGCGCCCGGCGCGTCGGACGTGGACATGCGCGTCATCCATACGCCGGACGAGGCGTTGGCCGCGTTCGCCGACGCGCTGCCCGTTCTCGACCTGCCGATGCAGGCCCCCGTGGTGGCCGGCAAGCCCACGCCGGTCGCGGCGCCGGCCATCATCCGCTGGATCGAGACCGGCGTGGGCCTGGCGCTGTCCAGGACCGTGTCGGGCGTCGTCACGGCGCCCATCGCCAAGGCCCCGCTCTACGAGGCGGGCTTCAAGTTCCCGGGCCACACCGAATTCCTGGGCGAACTCACCGCCAACGCCCCGTTCGACGGCGAGCGCGGACCCGTCATGATGCTGACGGCGGCCGACCTGCGGGTCGCGCTCGTCACCGTCCACGAGCCCATCGCCAAGATCCCGGTCGCCCTGTCGGTCGAAAAGATCGTCCACACGGGCCTCGTGACGGCCCAGGCGCTGCGCCGCGACTTCGGCGTGGAGAGGCCCCGCCTGGCCGTCGCGGGGCTCAATCCCCACGCCGGCGAGAGCGGCGGCATCGGCCGCGAGGAGGTCGAGATCATCGAGCCGGCCGTCCAGGCGCTCCGCGAGGCCGGCGTGGAGGCCAAGGGCCCCTACCCGGCCGACACCCTGTTCCCGGCCGAGGTGCGGGCGACCTACGACGCGGCGCTCTGCATGTACCACGACCAGGCGCTGATCCCGGTGAAGATGCTGGACTTCTGGGGCGGGGTGAACGTGAGCCTGGGCCTGCCCATCGTCCGGACCTCGCCGGACCACGGCACCGGCTTCGACATCGCCGGCCGCGGGATCGCCCGGGCCGACAGCCTGATCGCCGCCATCCGCCTCGCCGCCGAGATCGCGGCCCGCCGGGCATGAGCCTGGAAGCCCTGCCCACCCTGCGCGAAACGCTGGAAGCCCATGGCCTGTGGGCCAAGAAGGCGTTCGGCCAGCACTTCCTGCTGGACCTCAACATCACCCGGAAGATCGCCCGGCTGGCCGAGGTGGACGGCGGCGACCTCGTCATCGAGGTGGGTCCCGGTCCAGGCGGCCTCACCCGCGCCCTGCTGGAGACCGGCGCCCACGTGATCGCCGTCGAGAAGGACGAGCGCTTCCGCCCCCTGCTGGAGGAACTGGCGGCGGCGGCCGACGGACGCCTCACGCTGGTGTTCGGCGACGCGCTGACGGCGAACGAGGCGGCGCTGACCGGCGGTCGGCCCGCCCACATGGTGTCCAACCTGCCCTACAACGTCGGCACGCCGCTGCTCATCAAGTGGCTGACCGGGCCCTGGACGCCGGTGTCCCTGACGCTGATGTTCCAGAAGGAGGTGGCCGAGCGGATCGTGGCCGCACCGGGCTCGGACGCCTACGGTCGGCTGGGCGTCGTCGCCCAGGCCACCTGCGACGCCCGCCCGGTCATGGACGCGCCCGCCCGCGCCTTCACCCCCCCGCCGAAGGTGGATTCCGCCGTGGTGCGCCTGGAGCCCCGCGCCGACCGCCCTTCGCCACAACGTCTCGACGCGCTCCAGAAGGTCACCGCCGCCGCCTTCGGGCAGCGGCGCAAGATGCTGAGGTCCAGCCTGAAGGTCATGGGGGGCGAGGCGTTGGTCGCGGCCGCAGGCCTCGATCCCTCCGTGCGGGCCGAGATGGTGGACGTGAAGGGCTTCCTGGCGCTCGCCGACGCCTGGCTCGCGTCCCGCTAGTCCTCTTCGGGCGGTTCGTCGTGGCCGGGCGGCGTCCAGGCCGGCGGATCGCTGGCGGGGAAGGATTCCTCGCCCGCCTCCTCCACCAGGTCGAAATCGTCGTCAGGGTCGCGCGGTCCGGTCATCACAACCTCCCAACGCGCACGAGCCTACGCCGTTGCCCAACCGGGTTCCACCCGCTCCAATGATCGAATCGCGCTGAGGAGCCGGCATGCTGACCCTTCTGGGCGTCGCGGCGGTCATCGTGGGCTTCGCCGTGCGCCTCAACCCCCTGCTCGTGGTCGTCCTGGCCGCCTTCACGACGGGAATCTTCGCCGGCCTCTCGCCCATTGAGGTCCTGGCCGCCTTCGGCAAGGCGTTCAACGAGAACCGCTACGTCAGCGCCGCGTACCTGGTGCTGCCGATGGTGGGCGTTCTGGAACGCGCCGGCCTGCAGGAGCGCGCCCGGGCGCTGATCCTGCGCTTCCAGGGCGTCTCGGCGGGGCCCATCCTGGTGGGCTACCTCGGGCTTCGCCAGATCACCTCGGCGCTCGGACTCACCTCGATCGCCGGCCAGGCGCAGAGTGTGCGGCCGCTCGTGGCGCCCATGGCCGAGGCCGCCGCCGAACGCGACGGCCCGCTCGATCCCGGCGTCCGCCAGTCGGTCCGGGCCTACGCCGCCGCCACCGACAACGTCGGCCTGTTCTTTGGAGAGGACATCTTCATCGCCATCGGCTCGATCCTGCTGATGGTGGGCTTCCTGGCGGCCAGCGGCATCGTCATGGACCCGATCCACCTGTCGCTGTGGGCCATTCCGACCGCCATCGCCGCATTCCTGATCCACGGCGCGCGGCTGATCCTGTTCGGACGCCGCCTGAAGGGCCGCGCGGCATGATCGGGCTCTCGGCCGTCTACGCGCTCGCGGGCCTCGTCTTCGCCGCCTTCGCCGTCTTCAGCGCCATGGACCGTGCCAACGGCAAGCGGTTCGGAAACGCCGTCTTCTGGGGCCTCGTGGCCACCAGCTTCCTCGCCGGCGACCGGCTGGGCGACGTCGGCAACGGCGTGCTCGTCCTGGCCCTGACCCTCATCGCCGGCCTCGGCCTGCTGGGCCGCGGCCAGCCCGCCACCACCTCGCCGGAACAACGCCAAGCCCTCGCCGAGCGGTTCGGCAACAGGCTGTTCGTCCCGGCCCTGACGCTGCCCCTGGTGGTCATCCTGGGCGTGCTGGTGCTGAAGCCCCTCCAGGTCGGGGGCCAGCCGCTGCTCGATCCCAAGCAGGCCACGCTGATCTCGCTGGCGCTGGCCGCCGTCGTCTCGGTGGCCGTCGCCCTTCTCCTGCTCCGCCAACCGCCGGTGAGCCCCCTCCAGGAAGGCCGGCGGCTGATGGACACCGTGGGCTGGGCCGCGCTTCTGCCGCAGATGCTGGCCGCCCTGGGCGCCGTCTTCGCGCTGGCCCACGTCGGCGATCTCATCGGCCAGCTGGTCACCCAGTGGATTCCGCTCGACACGCGGCTCGCGGCGGTGGCGGTCTACTGCCTGGGCATGGCGGGCTTCACCATGGTCATGGGCAACGCCTTCGCGGCCTTCCCGGTGCTCACCGCCGGGATCGGATTGCCCATCCTGATCAACCGTTTCGGCGGGGATCCTGCGGTCGTCTGCTCCATCGGCATGCTGTCGGGCTTCTGTGGCACGCTGATGACCCCGCTGGCCGCCAACTTCAACCTGGTGCCGCCCGCCCTGCTGGAGCTGGAAGACCGCTACGCCGTGATCAAGGCCCAGGTCCCCACGGCGCTGCCGCTGCTGATCGTCAATGTGGTGCTGATGTATGTCCTCGCCTTCCGCTGAGCGCCTCACGCCCGAACTGGCCTCGGCCTTCGCCCGCATCGCCCTGGGGCACGTCGGCCGGGAGTATCCCAACAAGCTGGACCACGTGCTGGACGGGCCGCGGGACGCCCTGGGACCGCGCGCCCTGCATCCGATCTTCTTTGGCAGCTTCGACTGGCATTCCTGCGTCCACGGCTACTGGCTGCTGGCCAGCGTCCTGCGCCTCCACCCCGACATGCCGGAGGCGCCGGCCGTGCGCGCCCAGCTGGACGCGGCCTTCACCGAGGCCAATGTGGCGGCGGAGGTCGCCTATCTCGCCCGACCGTCCGCCCGCGGTTTCGAGCGCCCCTACGGCTGGGGCTGGCTGCTCAAGCTCCAGGCCGAGCTCCTGGCCCACGACGCGCCCTGGGCCGCGCGGCTCCAACCTCTGGCCGACGCCTTCGCCCAGCGCTTCAAGGACTTCCTGCCCAAGGCCGCCTATCCGATCCGCACGGGCGTCCACTCCTCCACATCCTTCGCCATCGCGGTCGCCAGCGACTACGCGCGCCTGAAGGACCCCGAGCTACTGGCGATGTTCGAGGCCAAGGTGCGGGGGTGGCACCTCGCCGACCGCGACGCCCAGGCGTGGGAGCCCTCGCTCGACGACTTCCTGTCGCCCACCCTGATCACGGCCGAATGCCTACGCCGCCTGCTGCCCGCCGAGGAGTTCCGCGCCTGGCTGTCGGCCTATCTGCCCCGCCTGGCGGATCGGCGGCCGCAGAGCCTGTTCACCCCGGCGACCGTCACCGACCGCACCGACGGCAAGATCGCGCACCTGGACGGCCTCAACCTCTCCCGGGCCTGGTGCTGGCGCGGGATCGCCGGGGCGCTGGCCGCCGACGATCCCGCCCGCGCCGTCGCCAAGGACGCCGCCCGCCTGCATCTCGCCGCCAGTCTCCCGCACGTGGCGGGGGACTACATGGGCGAACACTGGCTGGCGTCCTTCGCGCTGCTCGCGCTCGGCGCCGGAGACGCCTCCCCCAAGGCGTCCGCCTTCCTCCCGTGAGGTCGGAGTCCTCTGCGATCGAGGATGGGCGCCAAGGTGACGCCGGGTTCACCGAAAAGGCAAAGGCCCGCCGGCGCGCGCCTGTGGATCAAGGTCCGGTTGTTGGGGATTGATCCGCCTACTGCAGCGAGAGGATGACCGGGAAGGAGCCTTCGTAGAGCCCGGGCGTAGCCGCCCCTGTGACGCCCACGACCCCCTGGACGTCCACCGACGTGCGGCTGCGCGCGCCGAGCGCGCCCGACAGGGTCGTGGCCGCGCCGCCCGGCGAGAGCGACAGGACGACCTCCTCCGTGCCGCCGGCGCGGACCAGCTTCAGGCTGGAGGGCATGGCGATGTTGAAGGTATCGCCCGCCACGCCGCTCACCTCGTAGCGGCCGCCGATCGCCTGGGCCGAGACGGAGCCCTGTCCCGACGGCCGCTGGACCGGGGCCACCGTCAACTCCGCGCCCTTGGCGAACTGCGGCGGATCCACGATCGCCACGGAGCCCGTGACCTGGGTGGAGGCCTGGGCCCACGCGCTCCCGCCCGCGAAGGCGAGGACCAATCCAAGCAAGATACGCGACGCCCCGGTCATGGTGATACGTTAGGGCGACCGGGTTAACACCGCAATCACGCCCGAACGCCCCGAGCGGAAACCCGAAATGGGTGGCCTCTCCGTTGCATGTCGGCAAGCGCAACTGTATCAGGCCGCTCATCCTGTACTGGTTCGGGACAGCCCATTGTTTCGGATCAACTTTTGATAAGTCCAAGCGGCCTCGATACGCGCTTTGATAGAGTTTTGACCTGGGGGTCAGAGTGGTTCAGATCCGCAACGTCCTGATCGGCGCGCTGGCCGGCGTCGCCTCGGCGATCTCCCTCGGCGGGATCGCCCATGCGCAGGCCTCGGCGAGCCAGGCCACGCAATCCACCGTGACGGTGTTCCGTCCGATCACGCTCACCAAGAACACGGACCTGTCGTTCGGAACGGTCGTGCGTCCGGCCACGGGCTCGGGCACCATCACGATCTCCCAGACCGACGGCTCGCGTTCGCTCTCCGGCAGCGGCGCCCTGCTCTCCACGGGTCCGAACGCCTCGCCGGGCCGGGCGACCTACACGGTCAACGGCGAAGGCGGCCAGACCTTCTCGATCTCGGTGCCGGCCAACTTCAACATGACCCGCTCGGGCGGCTCGGAGACCATCACCGTGGTCCTGACCCCCACGGCGACGACGGGCACGCTCTCGAACGCCCTGGGACAGGCCGGCTCGTCCACCTTCGGCGTCGGCGGGCAGATCCCGATCAACGACACGACCGCCAGCGGCGCCTATACCGGATCGTTCACGACCACCGTCGCCTACAACTGACGGAAGGAGCGCGATGCTCCGCAAGGCTCGGCTGCTCGCCCTGCTCCTGCCGGGAGCCCTGTTGGCCGGATGCGTGACGTCGTTCGAGGGCGAACGGCCGTCTTCCCTCTATGGCCAGCACGTCGACGCCGCGGTGGCCCTCTATGGGCCCTGGCAGGATCAGATGACGCTCGCCGGCAAGCGCTACTATCTGTGGCGGCGCAGCGTCGAGACGACCGAGGGGCCGCGCTTCTGCGAACTGCGCCTGGAGATCACGCCCAAGCAGCTGATCGCCCGGCGCCTGCTGCAGGGGTATCCGGAAGCCTGCGGCCTGTTCACCGCCCAGTTCGTGCCGGACGCGCGGAAATAGCCGAATCGGGTCTTCCTCGGGCCGTCGGGGCTCGGACGGGATAAGGGCGTTGAGAGGCTTTCCTGCAGCGGCTCGGCCGGGCGCGGTCCCGGCGGTGGCGGCCCTCGTGGTCTTCGCCATCCTCGCGTTCCATCCCGCCCTGCTCAACGACGGCGACACCTACTGGCATCTCGCCGCCGGCGGCTGGATGCTGGACCACGGCCGGCTGCTGGACCGCGACGTCTTTTCGGCGACAGTCGCCGGCAAGCCCTGGATACCGCTCGAGTGGCTGTCCGAGCTCGTGATGGCGGGCGCCTTCCGGCTGGGCGGCTGGACCGGCCTCGTCCTGCTGTTCGCGGCGGCGGGCGCGGCCCTGGTCGGCCTCGTGGGGAGCCGCGTCTCGCGCGTCCTGCCCCCGACGGGGACCGCCGCCGCCCTGGCGCTGCTCTTCCTGCTCGCCGCGCCCTCGCTGCTGGCGCGGCCGCACCTGCTCGCCCTGCCGCTCCTGGCGGGCTGGACCGTCGCGCTACTGCGGGCCCGCGACGAGGACCGCCCGCCGCCGCTCTGGCTGCCCCTTATGATGGTCGTCTGGGCCAACCTGCACGGGAGCTACCTGTTCGGCTTCCTGCTGTTCGGCGTCTTCGGTCTGGAGGCCCTGATCGCGGCGCGGGCCGCGCCGCTGAAGGTGATCCGCGCCTGGACGCCCGTGGGCCTGCTCACCCTGGCCGCGGCCTTCGCCACGCCCCATGGCGTGGACGGCCTCCTGCACCCGCTGGCGCTGACGCGGATGCAGAGCCTGCCGATGATCACCGAGTGGCGCCCGGTGGACTTCTCGACCTTCGGGCCGGTGGAGGCCGCGCTGCTCGTCACCCTCCTCGCGTGCCTGCTGAAGGGCGTGCGCGTGCCGGTCGTCCGGCTCCTGCTGCTCCTGTTCGTGCTGCACATGACGCTCGAGCACCAGCGGCATCAGGCCGTGCTCGCCGTCCTGGGTCCGCTCCTGCTCGCGGAACCGCTGGCCGAGGCCTACGGCCGCGCCGAAGGACGGGCCCTGCTGGGTCCGCGCGGCTTCCTCGCCGTCGCGCTGGCCTTCGCCGTCGTCGCCGGGTTCCGCATCGCCCTTCCTGTCCAGCGTCCGGACGGTCTGAACGCCCCCGTCACCGCCCTCGCCCACCTGCCGCCTGAACTCGCGAGCAGGCCCGTGCTCAACACCTACGGCTTCGGCGGCTGGCTGATGCTGACGGGACACCGCCCCTTCATCGACGGCCGGGCCGACATGTACGGCGACGCGTTCATGCAGCGCTACGACGCGGTCACGCGCGGCGAACCCGAGGCGGTCGACGCCGCCTTCGCCCGGTACGGCGTGGACTGGACCCTGCTTCGTCCGAACGAAGCCCTCGTGCCGATCCTGGACGCGCGGCCCGGCTGGCGGAGGGTCTTCGCCGACCGGTGGGCGGTTCTGCACGTCCGCGAGGCCGCGCTCACCAGCCGGTAGGCCTCAGCGCCGCGCCGACAGCAGGTCCGACCAGGCCCAGCGGCCGCGCCCCAGCGCGACCCGCGGCGCGCCGGGACCGTCGCCCATCGAGATCAGCACCAGGCCCTGCATGGGCTCCCGTCGGCAGGTCTCGGGCGCGAAGGCCACCTCCATGGCGATGGCCTGGCGCACGCCGGCGAGCCCCTTGCCCTCCTGATCCGGATTCCGGACCCAGTCGCCATTCCAGACCAGCAGCGCGCGGCCGTCGACCCCCGGCTGGCCATGCGCGCGCTGGATGGCCGCCCGCACCTGGGGGTCACGCCTGAGCGCGCTCTGCAGCCGGCGGACCATGTCGCAGGATGCGCCGCCCTCGCCCGCTCCCGATCCGCCACCGCCGCCGCCGCCGCCGCCGGACCCCGCCGTCGTGGCGCCCACGAGCTGGGCGTCACTCAGGGTTACGAGGGGCGCGGGCGGCCGCTCCGGCGATGGCTTCACGGGGAGCGGAGGGACCTCGGCCGGCGGCGGCTTCGGCGGCCGCACCTTGGGCGGCGGGGGCGCCTTGGCGGGCGTGGAGCGCTTGGGTCCTGGCGGCGGCGAGGCCTCCTTCGGCGGTGGCGGAGGTGGAGGCGGTGGAGGCGGCTGAACCAGGCTCACCACGATCGGCGCGGGCGCGAGAGGCTCGGGCTCGGGCGGCGGCGCCGAGAGCATCGCGAAAGGGATCAGCAGGTGGAGCGCCACGCTGGCCAGAACGGCGAACACTCGCCGGCCTGTAGCCCGGCGGCCCCTGCGGGGGCCCTGCGAATCCCTCGTGAAACTCAAGCGCGATCCCTGTCCCGGGCCTTCGCCGCCCAAGACCACGCCGCCGCGTCAGCATCGTGGCGAAAGAGCGTCCGACGTCACAGCCAAGGTGACACCTTCTGGCCACGACCGCGTCATGACCCCGCCATCGGGGCGCCGACACCTAAGCTTGGGTGCACCGGGTCGGGGAGCAGCGCCCAGCCTAGGAGGGATACAACTTGAGCAAAACGAAACTGAGGGTGGGGGTTGTCGCCGGCGCGCTTGTAGCCGTCGGGCTCGCGACGAGCGGTTGCGCCAGCCACCGCTTCGTGCGGGACCAGGTGGGCGTGGTGGACAACCGCGTCACTCAGGTGGAAGGCACCGCCGGCGAGGCCCTCGCCCGGGCCAATGCGGCCCACAAGCTGGCGGAAGGCAAGTTCCTGTACGAGGTCGTCCTGTCCGACGACTCCGTGAAGTTCCCGGTCAACCGGGACGAGCTTTCCCCAGAGGCCGAGGCGCGGCTCAACGAGTTCGCCGAACGGCTGAAGACCGAGAACCGCAACGTCTATCTCGAGATCCAGGGCCACACCGACGCCACGGGTCCCGAGGCCTACAACGACCAGCTCGGCGAGGCCCGGGCCGAGGCGGTCCGCAAGTACCTGGCCAAGCACGGCGTGGCGCTCAACCGCATGGGGACGATCTCATACGGCGAGGAGTCGCCGGTGGCCCCCAATGACACCGCCGAAGGCCGCGCTCAGAACCGGCGCGTGGCCATCGTCGTCCTGAGCTGACAAGGCGGCGGCGGCTCGTCCGGAGCCGCCGCCGTTTGTGATCGGGCCCGTTCAGCGGGCCCGGCTCTCGGCCGCGCGGGGATCGGCATGCAACGCCACCAGGCGCGGCGCCCCGATCTCGGCCACGGCGCGCGCCACGGCCTCCTCCCGGCATTTCCTGAAAACCTCGCGGGTCAGGTCCGGCGTGTAGGCGTAGCTGGAATGCCGGCGCGGATCGCCGCCGCACGCGTCGTACGCCGCCGTCTCCAGCTTGCCGAGCAGATCGCGGGACCCCGCCTCGGTCCCCAACGTCCCGGCGTCATAGTTGACGACGACCGAGCGGATTCTGTCCTGGCCGACACGGATCTCCTCCGCGAGACCGGTCGTGGGAAAACTCGTCACGACAAGGGCGGCGACGGCGAGATGGGCTTTCATGTCATCCTCCGAGTTCTGTCCGTCCCGCGCATGGATTTGTCGGGAACGCTGTTTTGTCGGAGACTGCCGCCCGAGCGGCCTGGGCCCGGACCTGATCGTTTGCCGATGATTTCCCGATGAACGAGCACGCGACCATCCGCCCGCCTCGGGAGATCGTCCTGGCGTACGAGCCGGCCTTCCGCCTCGCGGCCACGCAGGTGCGGCCGGCGGAGCTGGAGATCGAAGGTCCCGGCGGCGTGTGCGCCCTGGAGCCCAGGGTGATGAAGGTCCTCGTGGCCCTGCATCGGGGGCTCGGCGCGGCGGTCAGTCGGGAGACCCTGGGCCTCGTCTGCTGGGGCGGCCGGATCGTCAGCGAGGATGCGCTGACACGCTGCATCGTGCAGCTGCGCAAGGCGCTCTCCGCCGATCCCGGGATCGTGCTGGAGACCATACCGACCGTAGGCTACCGGCTGCAGGCGGGCGAGGCGCCCGCGGCCGCCGGGGGGCGGCGGGGCGGGCGGCGGCGGAGCGTCCGGCCCCCGTCTCTCGCCGGACTGGTCCTGGCCGTCCTGATCCTCGCGGCCGTCGCCCCCGGCCTGTGGCTCCTGAACCGCCCGCAGGCGACCTGGACCGTCAGAGACTTCCGTCCTCTCACCTCCGAGCGCAGCTTCAAGACCCACCCGGCGATCTCCGGAGACGGCCGCGAGGTGGCCTATGCCTACCGCGCCACGCCCTTCGGTCCCCGCGACATCCACCTGCGCGCCGTCGCGGGCGGCGAGCCCATCCAGGTCACCTCGGGCCCCGACGATGACTCCGCCCCGGCCTGGTCGCCCGACGGCAGCCGGGTCGCCTTCCTGCGCTGGACGCCGGCAGGCGCCTGCGCCGTGATGATCGCCATAGTCCCGCGCGGCGGCGAACAGCGGCTGGCCGATTGCCGCGCAGCCTGGGCGCACCCCACCTGGGTGGACGATCGCACCCTGGTGTTCGCCGACGCACCGTCCGACAGCGACCTCCCCCGCCTCTACGCCGTGGACGTGGGCGACGGGCGCGTGCGCCAGCTTTCCTCGCCTTCCGCCGAGACCCTGGGCGATCAGGAGCCCCAGGCCTCCCCCGACGGGCGCCATGTAGCCTTCCGGCGCACTCTCCGCTTCGGGGCCGACGAGATCGTGACCCTGGACATGCGGTCGGGCCGGGAACGGACGCTGACCCACGACGGATGGAAGGCGGCCGGCTACGTCTGGTCGCCCGACAGCCGAAACCTCTTCTTCGCCTCCAACCGCGACGGCGGCCTGGGCCTCTGGCGCATCGACGTCCGGCGACCGGGCCGGCTCGAGCCCGTCAGCCTGGGCCTGGGAGTCGTCAGCTTCCTGCACATGTCGGCCGACCGGTCCGGGAACGTGGTGGTCGAGGTCGCCCGCCCGCGCACCGGCCTGGTGCGCCTGAACCCGAACGGCCAGGTCGCCGGCCGGGTCACGACGGACTCCAACGACTGGGATCCGATGACGGCGCCCGACGGCGCCATCGTCCACGTCTCCGACCGCGGCGGCGCGCCGGAGATCTGGGTGACCGATCCGCAGGGCCGCGCCACACGCCTGGGCGGCGGCGGCGGAGGCTACGTGTTCAACCCCGCCTGGTCGCCGGATGGCCAGCGCGTCGCCTATGTCGCGGTCATCGGGCGGGGGACGGAAATCCTCACGGTCCGCCGCGACGGCTCCCAGCTCGTTCGTCTTACCCAGGACGGCCGGGACAAGCGCAACCCGGTGTTCGACGCCGCGGGCGTGATCCACTACGTCGAGCGCCAGGGCCCGTCCTGGCGCCTCATGTCGGTGCAATCTGACGGAGCGCCCGCGCCGGTTCCGGGCGGCGAAGGCTGGCGTGCGCTCCAGGCCAGCGCCTCGGGCCGCCTCTACGGCCAGCGTCAGGGCGAGGATGTCGTCGGCACGATCCAGAACGGGACCTGGCGTCCTCTCGTGGCCGTGCGTCCGGCCGACTCCTGGGCGCCTGCCGACGACGGACTCTACGTGCTCGACACGAGCCAGGCCGCGCCGGCGCTGTGGTTCCAGCCCTGGAATGGACCGCGTCGGCGGTTGCCAGACCCCGGCCCCTGGGCCGCCCGCCTCACCGGCTCATGGCGGCCCGGCGTCACACTGGGCGAGGCCCTGACGGAGGGCGTAGACCTGGCGATGATGCGGCTGGGCCCCGAGCGGGGCGCGGCCGTCCGCTAGACCTGTTCCTGCCCCAGGCCCTCGACGAACCCGGGGAGCCAGGGATTGCGGCCCGGCTTCATGCGCTCGGCGCGGTAGATGTGACCCAGGTCCGCATAGGCGCGGTCGAAGCTCTTGTTGACGATGACGTAGTCGTACTCGGCCCAGTGGGTGATCTCTTCCCGGCCCAGCTTGAGCCGGGCCCGCATGATCTCCTCGCTGTCCTGGGCCCGCGCCTTCAGACGCCGCACGAGGTCGGCCCACGACGGCGGCAGGATGAACACCCGCACGCTGTCGTCCGGCGCCTTCTCGGCGATCTGGCGGGCGCCTTGCCAGTCGATGTCGAACAGGACGTCGTGGCCGCCCTCCAGGGCCGCCATGACGGGCGCCTTGGGCGTGCCGTAGTAGTGGCCGTTGACGATGGCCCACTCCAGGAACTCGCCGCGCTCGATCATCGCCTCGAACTCAGGCCGTGTCTTGAAGAAGTACTCCCGGCCCTCCTCCTCGCCCGGCCGCGGCGCGCGCGTGGTGGCCGAGATCGACAGCATCAGGTCCGAGTGGTCCGCCACCAGCCGGCGCGAGAGCGAGGTCTTGCCGGCGCCCGACGGGCTCGAGACCAGCAGCAGCATGCCGCGCCGCGTCGTCTCCCAGGGCCTCGCATGATCGTCGGCGGTCACCGGCTGCTACTCCACATTCTGCACCTGCTCGCGGAACTGCTCGATCGTGGCTTTGAGGTCGAGGCCGGTCGCGGTCAAGGCGCCGAGCGCCGACTTCGAGCACAGCGTGTTGGCCTCACGCATGAACTCCTGGGTCAGGAAGTCCAGCCGGCGGCCCACGGCCCCGTCACCCGCGACCAGCGCTCGGGCGGCGTCCACATGCCCCGCGAGGCGATCCAGTTCCTCGCGCACGTCGGCCTTCACGGCCATGGCGGCGGCCTCCTGGACGATCCGCTCCTCGCTGGCGGCCTCGCCCGCCAGTTCCTTCAGCCGCGTCTCGAAACGGGCCTTGATCGCGGCGGGCTGGCCGGCGGCGGTGTCGCGCGCCTGGGCCGTCAGCTCGGCGATGCGGTCCAACTGGCCCATCAGCACGGGCAGGAGGCTCGCCCCTTCCTCCCGGCGCGCCGCCAGCAGGCCGTCCAGCGCCGCGCCGATCGACGCCGCCATGGCGGCTTCCAGCTCGGCGAGGGCGTCCGGATCCTGGATGGCGTCCTCGGCCTCGATCACCCCGCGCAGGGCCAGCAGGCCGTCGAGATTCGGCGGCGCGGCGCGGCCGGCGCCCACAAAGGCCTCGCCCGCCGCGAGATAGCGCTCAAGCTGTTCGAGGTTGATGCGCACGGCGGCGCCCCCCTCGGCGCGGCGCGCCTGCACGCCCACCGTCACCTGGCCGCGCTGGAAGCGCCCTTGGGCGCCCTCCCGCGCCGCCCGCTCCAGCCCCTCGAATCCGGGCGGTCCCCGGAACCGGACCTCCAGGTTGCGGCCGTTCACGCTGCGAGCCTCGGCGGCCCAGGACCAGCCGGCCAGCGCGCCTTCGGCCCGGCCGAAACCCGTCATGCCCGAAATCGCCATTAGCGCCCTCCCGCAGCAGCAGCAGCCCGCTGCCGTTCCACCTGACGCCAGCGAGCGACGTTCCTCTGGTGCTCGTCGAACGTGGCGGCGAACACGTGCCCGCCCGAACCGTCGGCCACGAAGAACAGTTCGTTCGTCTTCGGCGGATTGAGCACGGCGGCCAGAGCCTCGCGGCCGGGATTGGCGATCGGCGTCGGCGGCAGCCCGTCGATCCTGTAGGTGTTCCAAGGCGTTACAGCCGCCATCTCAGACGCCAGGATGCCTCGGCCCAGCGGCCGGCCCTTCGAAACGCCATAGATGATGGTGGGATCGCTCTCCAGCCGCATGCCCTGGCGCAACCGGTTCACGAACACCGCCGCGATCCGCGGACGCTCGGCCGGGAGCGCGGTCTCCTTCTCGACGATCGAGGCGAGGGTCACGGCCTCCTCCGGCGTATCGAACGGCAGGCCTGGCTGGCGCTTCGCCCACAGCTCGGCCAGCAGCTCGTCGCGAGCCTTGCGCATGCGGGCGATCACGGCCTCCCGGTCGTCGCCCCGCTGCACCTGATAGGTGTCGGGCAGGATGGCGCCCTCGGGGGGAACTGCGGCGGTCCCGGTCAGCACGGGCTGGCGGTTCACGGCCTCGGCGGCCATCTCGCTGGTCCAGCCTTCGGGGATGGTGACGAGGTGGCGGACCACCCGTCCTGCGCGGATGTCGGCCAGCACCCGGGCCATCGAGGTTCGCGAGCGGAATTCGTACTCCCCCGCCTTCAGCTCGGCGGTGGCGCCGGAGAGCTTGGCGGCGGTGACGAACAGGCCGGCCGAGGCGATGACGCCTCCCTGCTCCAGCGTTCGAGCGATCTGGGACACGCCCGAGCCGCGCTCCAGGACCACCGTCGTGACTTCGCCCGACTTCGCCTTCGGTCCGGGCCCGCGATAGCTCCACAGGCCCGCGCCCGCCAGTAGGACGACGAGCGCCGCGGCGAGGATCAGGGCGAGGGAGACCGGCCGCATGCGCATTCGGCGTCCCTTCCGGGCTTTCCGGCGCGGGCGGCGCTTGCGGCTCACGCGTACTTCTTGAAGATCACGCTGGCGTTGGTGCCGCCGAAGCCGAAGCTGTTGGACATGGCCACGTCGATCTTCATCGGCTTGGCCTTGTGGGGCACCAGGTCCATGACGGTCTCGACGTCGGGGTTGTCGAGATTGATGGTGGGCGGCGCGATCTGGTCGCGGATGGCGAGGATCGAGAACGCCGCCTCCAGCGCGCCGGCCGCGCCCAGCAGGTGGCCGGTCATCGACTTGGTCGAGCTCATCGCCTTGCCCGGCGCCGAGTTGCCCATCAGCCGCTCCACCGCGCCCAGCTCGATGCCGTCGGCCATGGTCGAGGTGCCGTGGGCATTGATGTAGTCCACGTCGGCCGGCTGCAGGCCCGCGTCCTTCAGGGCCGCCTTCATGGCCCGGAAGCCGCCGTCGCCGTCCTCGGAGGGCGCCGTGATATGGAAGGCGTCGCCCGACAGGCCGTAACCCACCACCTCGGCGTAGATCTTGGCCCCGCGCGCCTTGGCGTGCTCCAGCTCCTCCAGCACGAGCACGGCCGCGCCCTCGCCCATGACGAAGCCGTCGCGGTCCTTGTCATAAGGGCGGCTGCCCTTCTCGGGCGTGTCGTTGAAGGCGGTGGCCATGGCGCGGCAGGCGATGAAGCCCGCGATGCCCACGGGCACCACGCTGGCCTCGGCGCCGCCGCAGACCATCACGTCGGCGTCGCCGTACTTGATCAGCCGCGCGGCGTCGCCGATGGCGTGGGCGCCGGTGGCGCAGGCCGTGACGACCGCGTGGTTCGGGCCCTTGAAGCCGTAGCGGATCGAGACCTGGCCGCTCGCCAGGTTGATCAGGGCCGAGGGGATGAAGAAGGGGCTGACCCGCCGGGGCCCCTTCTCGTGCAGCTCGATGGCGGTATCGGCGATAGTGCCCAGGCCCCCGATGCCCGAGCCGATCATCACGCCGGTGCGCTCGCGGCTTTCCTCGTCCTCGGGCATCCAGTTCGCGTCGCGCACCGCCTCATCCGCCGCGGCGATGCCGTAGAGGATGAAATCGTCCACGCGCCGCCGATCCTTGGCGGACATGGTGGCGTCGGGGTCGAAGCTGCCCTCGACATCCGGCCCGCCGCCGCCCCGGCCGTCGACGCGAGGCACTTCGCAGGCGATCTGGCAGGCATAGTCGGTGGTGTCGAAAGCGGTGATCTTCCCCGCGCCGGAGGTCCCGGCGAGGATCTTCTTCCAGGTCAGCTCGGTTCCCTGGCCCAGCGGGCTCAGGATGCCGATGCCGGTGACGACGACACGACGCATGGGCGATCCTCAAACGAAAACCGCCGCGGCTTCGGGAGCTGAGGCCCTAAGCGACGCGGCGGTCGAATTCTCTAGCGATTCGAGCGCCTTAGGCGCCGAGGCGCTCCTGGATGAACTTCACGGCGTCGCCGACGGTCTGGATGTGCTCCGCCGCGTCGTCCGGGATCTCGATATCGAACTCTTCTTCGAAGGCCATCACCAGCTCGACGTTGTCGAGGCTGTCGGCGCCCAGGTCGTCGATGAAGCTGGCCTTCTCGGTGACCTTCTCGGGATCGGCGTCGAGATGTTCGATGACGATCTTACGGACGCGTTCAAGGACGTCGGACATTAGGTAGGTCCCTCAGGGCTTAGTCAGATGCTTGCATTGACGACGGCGACCTTGAAGTCAACCGCCGCTTTGGTGATCAGGTTCGGCCGCCGCGTAGCATGTTCCCGGCGGCCTTGGCGAGCCTCAGATCATCACCATGCCGCCATTCACGTGCAGGGTCTGGCCGGTGACATAGCCCGCCTCGGCGCTGGCGAGGTAGACGCAGGCGTTCGCCACGTCGCTTCCCGTGCCCAGCCGGTCGGCGGGAATCGTCGACATGATCTGGGCCCGCTGCTGCTCGTTGAGCGCATCGGTCATCGGGCTCTCGATGAAGCCGGGCGCCACGCAGTTCACGGTGATTCCCCGCGTCGCGACCTCCTGGGCGAGCGCCTTGGAGAAGCCGATCATGCCGGCCTTCGAGGCGGCGTAGTTGGCCTGGCCCGGGTTGCCGGTGACGCCCACGACCGAGGTGATGCCGATGATCCGGCCCGAGCGGCGGCGCATCATGCCCTTCACCGCGGCGCGGCACAGGCGGAAGTAGCTCTCGAGATTGACCTTCAGGACGGCGTCCCAGTCCTCGTCCTTCATGCGCAGCAGCAGGCCGTCCTTGGTGATGCCGGCGTTGGCCACCAGGATGTCCACGGGCGCGCCCGCAGCGGCCTCTGCGGCCTCGATCAGACCGTCCACGGCCGCCGGATCGGAGAGGTTGGCCGCCACGGCGGAGGTCCGCTCGCCCAGCTCGGCCGCCAGCTCCTGCAGCACGGCCTCGCGGGTGCCGGAGAGGACGACGTGGGCGCCCTGGGCGTGGAAGGCCTTGGCGATGGCGGCGCCGATGCCGCCGGTGGCCCCGGTGACGAGGGCGGTCTTGCCGGTCAGTTCGAACATCTTGGGCCTCTAGAGGGTCTTGGCGAAGGCTTCGAGATCGGCGGGGCCGTTCAGCGGCACGGCCTCGGCGTCGGGGACGATGCGCTTGACCATGCCCGACAGCACCTTGCCGGCGCCGGCCTCGACGAAGCGGGTCACCCCGCCCTCGCCCGCCATCCAGGTCACGCTCTCGCGCCAGCGGACGCGGCCGGTCACCTGCTCGACCAGCAGGCGGCGGATCACCTCGGGATCGTTGGTCGGACGCGCCGTCACGTTGGCCACAACGGGGGCCCGGGGCGCCAGGATGGTCGCGGCCGCGAGGGCCTCGGCCATCTCGTCGGCGGCCGGCTGCATCAGCGGGCAGTGGAAGGGCGCCGAGACGTTCAGCGGAATGGCCCGCGCGCCCAGCTCCTTGGCCTTCTCGATGGCCCGGTCCACCGCCGCCTTGGCGCCGGAGATCACCACATTGCCCTGGTTGTTGTCGTTGGCGACGACGCAGACGCCGACCTCGGAGCCGGCCTTGGCGGCCTCCTCGGCCAGCGCCAGATCGGTCTTGGGGCCGATCAGCGAGGCCATCGCCCCCTGCCCGACCGGCACGGCCCGCTGCATGGCCTGGCCGCGCAGCTTCAGAAGCCGCGCCGTCTCGGGGACGCTGATCGCGCCGGCGGCGGCCAGCGCGGAATATTCGCCCAGGCTGTGGCCGGCGACGAAGGCGGCTTTCTCGATGGTGACGCCGAAGTCCCGCTCCAGCACCCGCATGACCGCCACGCTCACGGCCATCAGCGCCGGCTGGGCGTTCTCGGTCAGGGTGAGCTGGTCCTCGGGCCCGTCGCGCATGAGGACGGACAGCTTCTGCTTCAGCGCCTCGTCCACCTCCTCGAAGACCTCGCGGGCGGCGGCGAACGCCTGGGCCAGATCCTGGCCCATGCCGACGGCCTGACTGCCCTGTCCGGGGAAGATGAAGGCGAGGCTCATTCCGAGGCTCCGCTCGCTGTTGATTCCGAGGCGCGAGGGTTAGGGGATTAGACTAGGCTGGACAAGAACGCGACAACGCGGCCGTCAGAGCCGCCCTGGGGAGAGATACGCATGAAGGCCGTCGTCCGGCGCAACAAGCAGCTCGTCTGCGACGAGATCGAGGAGCTGGTCCCGGCCGAGGGCCAGGTGCTGGTGAAGACCCTGGCGTGCGGAATCTGCGGGTCGGACCTGCACGCCCTGCACCACATGGAGCACATGGTCGACCTGTCGCGGCGGGCCGGCGGCATGGACAGCGGCTTCGATCCCCGCGCCGACACCGTGTTCGGCCATGAGTTCTGCGCCGAGATCCTCGACCATGGGCCGGGCGCGCAGAAGACGCTGAAGCCCGGAACCCGCGTCGTCAGCATGCCGGCGGTGATGACCGCACAGGGCGTCGAACTGCTGGGCTTCTCCAACCGTCTGCCCGGCGGCTTCTCGGAACGCATGCTGCTGACCGAGGCCATGCTGCTGGAGGTGCCGAACGGCCTGCCCACCGACCAGGCGGCCATGACAGAGCCCTTCGCGGTCGGAGCCCACGCGGTCGCCAAGGCGCGGCTGGAGTCGAAGTCGGTTTCGCTGGTGGTGGGTTGCGGGCCGGTGGGCCTCGCCGTCATCGGAGCCCTGAAGGCCGCCGGCCACGGACCGGTGATCGCGGCGGACTATTCCCCGCGTCGCCGCGCGGCCGCCGAGCGGCTGGGCGCGGATATCGTGATCGACCCCGCCGCGGAGTCGCCGCACGCCCGCTGGGAAGCCCTGGGCGTGCCCACCAGCCGCGCGGCCCAGAGCATGATCCAGATGATGGGCGGAACCTTCGCCCGCCCGGTGGTCTTCGAATGCGTCGGCGCCCCCGGCGTGCTCCAATCCCTTATCGAGGCGGCGCCGGCCGGCGCGCAGATCGTCGTGGCCGGCGTCTGCATGGAGAGCGACCGCATCGAGCCCTCGATCGCGGTCACCAAGGAGATCGAGCTCACCTTCGTGTTCGGCTACTCGCCCGTGGAATTCGCCCAGACGCTTCACAACCTGGCCGAAGGGGTGATCGACGTCTCCCACCTCGTCACGGGTTCGGTGGGGCTGGACGGCGTGGCCGGGGCGTTCGAGGCGCTCGGCGATCCCGAGGCGCACGTGAAGATCCTGGTGCGGCCCGACCTATGAGCCCGACGTGAAGAGGCCCACGGCCTCGGGCTGCACCTGCTCGGTCCGTCGGAACGCTTCCACGGCCTGGCGATAGGCAGGGGTCTCCTGCCCGTCGGTCGGTCCGATGTAGAGGCCCATGCGGGCCAGCTTCCGCTGCGCCTCGGCCACGGTTTCCGCTCCGGGAATGAGCACGGTCTCCGCAGGCGCGTCGCCGGGCGCGAACCGGTCGGCCGCGCGCTCGGCCAGGGTCAGTTCCTTGCGCGAGAGCCGCCCCTCCAGGGCGATCGCCCGCGCCCTCGCCTTCAGGTCGCCGCTGTTGGCGGCGATCTGGAACCACTTGTAGGCCTCGACGAGGTTGCGCTCCACGCCGGCCCCGGTTTCGTAGAGCAGACCCAGGTTGAACTGGGAATCCGGGACGCCGGCGGTCGCGGCCCGCCGCAACAGCCGCGCCGCCGCCGCCTCGTCGCGCGGCCCTCCACGCCCCTGGAGGTAGTAGAGCGCCAGGTTGTGCATCCCCACGGGGTCGCCGGCGCCGGCCGCGCGCGCGGTCCATCGGCGCGCCTGCACCGGATCGGCGGCCACGCCGCGCCCCGCCTCATACTGCCGCGCAAGGTACATCTGCGCCCGGGAGTCGCCCGCGGTCGCCAGCGTGCGCAGCGCGTCCAGCGCGCCGGGCCGCCCGGCTTCGAAATCACGCATCACAGCCGCGAGGTCCTTCGGCGTGGCGAGGCCCGGTCGTTCAGGCCCGGCGGGAGACCGGGGCTGGGCGAGGTCGGGCGCATAGGCGTATCGCGGCGGCTCGACCAGGATAGGCCCGCGCAGGACCAGCGGCGCCCCCTCTTCCGCCAGCGGCGCGCGGCGGGGGAACGGCGGCTCGAGCACGACGGCGAGCGTCGCCAGGCCCAGGCAGGCGACCCCCGCGGACATGAGGAACGCCGCGGAACGAGACGCCCGCCGCGAAGGCGACGGGGCTTCCGGGGGCGAAACCTCCGAGGGGCTGTCCAAGCGGACGGGCGCGTCCCTCCGAACCAGCGGCCTCAGTCCGGCGATATCGTCCCGCCGGCGCACTTCGTCGGCGTCGAGGCGCCGCTCCAGCGCCTCAGCCAGACGCAGGTCGGCGCCGGTCGCGGCGGCTTCCCATCGGCCCAGCCGCTGGACGACGCCGTCCAGGCGGTCCTGCAACCGCACCGCGCCGTCGGCGGCCGCGGCGTCCAGCCGTCCGGCGCGGTCGGCCACGTCTCCTGCCAGCGCCCGAAGCGCCGCGACACGATCGTCGTCCGCGCGCGCGAGCCGCTTGGCCAAGTTGTCGGCCAACCGCGCGAGCTCGCCGGCCATGTGCTCCAGGTCCCGGACCGCCTGGCGCTCCCCCGCCCCCTCGCGGCCCCGCGCCTCCGTCGCCTCCACGTGGGCGCGTACGCGCTCGAACAGGACGCGCAGCGCGAGCCGATCCGCCGCGCCGGCGGTCCCGTCCTCACCCTGATCAGCCGTCCGTTCCAATATATCTCCGCCCGGTCTTCTGACGCCTCACCGGCCCCTTTGGCTCAGCAACTCCGATATCCTTCGACTCGACAAATTATACTTTCGATTGCATCCACAACTGCTGATGGCGGAAAGGTTTGATCGCAGGCCGCCAATACACCCTCAGATGGCGCCCCACACGCAACCGGCGGACGAACCGTTCCGATGAAATACTCGCCAGAGTATGTCATTTCTTAATTTGGCTCCGAAAACGGGGCGTTTCTACCGCCGGACAACCCAATTTGGGTACGGCCAACCCCCGATAAGCTTGACCATTTCCACCGTCCGGGCCTAAAGGGCCGCCTTGGATAACTTTCGGTAAAAGCGGGCGGGACAACTGAGAGGCCCTGAATAGTACGGCGGGCTCGAATGTAGCGGGCTCACCCCTTGCAAGGCGTTGGTTGGACAAGTTCACGCGTACCAAACTGAAACACATCCTCCTGGGGACCTACACATGAGCATTCGCAACCTCCTCATCGCCACGGCGGCCCTGACCGCCCTGGCCGGCGCCGCGCAAGCCGCCACGGGCTCGGCCGTGACCGAGAACGCCGCCGCCCACGCCAAGATCATCGCGCCGATCACCATCACGAAGCAGCGCGACCTGGAGTTCGGCACGATCCTGCGTCCGACCTCCGCGACGCCGGCGACCATCACGCTCGCGGCCACCTCGGGCGCCACGACGTCGGCCGGCTCCGGCGCCTTCGTCACCGGCTCCTCGCAGACGGCCCAGTTCGACGTGACCGGCGGCGCCGCCTACACCGTGTCGGCGGCCTTCAGCGGCGACATCGCCACGCTGAGCCCGACCGCCTCGCTGAGCGCCACCACGGGCACCGCCAACCAGACGATCTACGTCGGCGGTTCCTTCAACGTGAGCAACGCCACGACCGCCGGCGACTACAGCGGCACCGTGACGCTGACCGTCCAGTACGACTGATCCAGTTCCGGGTCGGGGGCCTCTCGCCTCCGACCCGCCCCATTCCAGCTTCCAGGGCCTCCCCCCGTCATGAAGCGCGCGTTGATTCTCGGCCTGACCCTGGCGTCTCTCGGCGCCACCCAAGCGCAGGCCGTCGTCTTCGCCGTGACCTCGGAGGCCAATGCGCACGCCCGCATCCAACCCGCGGCCGGCATCGACCTGGGCAACAACCTCACCTTGCCCGCCGTCTCCGTGGCGCCCGTGGTGGCCCCAAGGAACCTGGCGGGTCCCGGGGCGCTCGGCTCAACCAGCAGTCAAACCACGGTCGTGCGGTCCTCTGGGCCGGGCAACGCGCAGTTAACCATTCGTGGTCAACCTGGGGACGTTGTCTCGACGACCGTTCCTGAAAGCTTCACGGTCGTCCGAAGCGGGGGCCAGGAAACCTTGACCGTGAAGACGAATACGAACGCCGAATACCGAATCGGCAGTGGCGACGTCGTCCTCGGCGGCGCCATCCTGAACGGCAACACGATGAGCGTGGATATCGGAGGAGCGCTGACGTTCGCGTCGGGCGGCGCCCTGGTTCCCGGCCCCTACGAGGGCATGCTCGTGGTTGTGGTTCAGTACAATTGAAACGCGCGGCTCTCCTCCCCGCCCTCGCCCTGGTTTCGGTCGTCAGCGCCGCTGACGCCCAGGAACCGGCCGCGCCGGCGGCTCCGCCGGTGTCGGTCGCGACGGTCGGCGCCAACCTGAACATCACGCCCAAGCGCGTGACGTTCAGCCCCCAGCAACGGACCGCGACGGTCTACATCTTCAACCAGGGCACCGCTCCGGCGACGTTCGACATCGCCCTGGTCGACCGCGCCATGCTCCCCGACGGCCAAATCGTCGCGGTGTCGGAGGCGGCGAACAATCCCGACGCCAAGCCGATCATCGACAAGGTCGCCTCGGCCAAGGACATGCTGCTGGTGTCCCCCAGGCGCGCCACGCTCGCGCCCGGCCAGGGGCAGACGATCCGGCTGCGTGTCGGCGCGGTTCCGGCGGATGCGACCGGCGAGTACCGCAGCCACCTCACGGTGACCACCATCCCGCCGCCCAGCGCCGGCACCACGGCCGAGGACGCCGCCCGGGGCGGCTCCAACGAGCTGCGCTTCCAGATCACCTCGATCTTCGGGCTCAGCATTCCGGCCATCGTCCGGGTCACGCCGCCCGACGTGCGCGCCGGCATCGACAACGCCCATATTGAGTACGTGGAGCTCTCCCCCGACGGGCGCTCGGAGCCTAAACGGACCCCCGTCATGGCCTTCGATCTGGTGCGCGTCGGCGCGAGCTCCCTCTTCGGCAACGTCGAGATTCGTTCCGCGGGCAAGCGGGGCGAGCCGATCGGCGTCGCGCGCGGCGTCGGGGTCTATCCCGAGATTTCCCGCCGGACCATGCGCGTCCCGCTGACGCGCGCGCCCGCGCCCGGTGAAAAGCTCGAGGTGACGTTCACCGACGACGACTCGTCCCCGGGCAAGCTGCTTGCGACCGTCCAAGCGCCGTAGATGGATCGCCACAACCGTTCCAGCAGCGCTCTCGCTTTTTGCCGCCTCGTCCGGGCTGGCGGCTGAGAGCGCTGCAACGACGGCGCCGGCTGGCGCGCAGATTCAGCCGCAGAACGCCGTCATCGACCCTGCCAACCTGATCCTCTTCTCGGTCGAACTCGACCAGCTCACCCTGACCGACGGCCTGGCCGCCTACGGCGACGCCGCCGACCCTCACCTGCCCCTGGGCGAACTGACCCGCCTGCTGGAAATGGACGTCGACGTCCTGCCGGCCGAGGGGCGCGTCGTGGGCCGCATCGGCGAGGCCCGCCGCTCCCTCATCATCGACCTCAAGACGGGAACGGCCCGCGAGGGTGCACGGTCGGTCCAGCTCTCGCCCGACGACATCGCCGTCACCGCGAGTGAGGTCTACATGAAGGCCTCGGCGGCGGAGCGGCTCCTGCCGATGAAGTTCGAGGTCAATCCCGAAGCCCTCGCCATCAAGATCAGGGCCGAGGAGCCCCTGCCGATCCAGGGCCGGCAAGAGCGGATGGCCCGCCTGCGGGGCCTCGGCGGCGACCCGGTCCAGAACGCCAACGAGAGCCTGGTGGTGAACTCTCCCTACCGGCTCCTCAGCCTGCCGGCCTTCGACGTCCAGGTGGCCAGCGGCGCCCAGACCGAGAAGCCCCAGAACCCGTTCCGCTATGACATCCGGGCGGCCGCCGACCTGCTTTACGGCAATTTCCAGGGGTACCTCGGCTCCGACGAAGCCGGCCGCCCATCCAGCGCCCGCGTGCTCTTCGAGCGCCAATCCATAGAGGGCCGCCTCCTGGGCCCGCTCAAGGCGCGGGTGGTCAGCGCCGGCGACGTCTATACGCCCAGCCTCTCTCTGGGGCCGCGGGGCCTGGGCGGGCGCGGCATCACGATCTCCACGGTGCCGCTGGACCAGACCAACGTCTTCAACCGCATCGACCTGCGTGGCGAGCTGCCCATCGGGTACGACGTCGAACTCTACATCAACGACGTCCTGCGCAGCGGCCAGAACACCCCGGCCAAGGGGCGCTACGAATTCCTCAACGTCCCGCTGTCGCCCGGCGTGAACGTCGTCCGCATCGTCACCTACGGACCGCGCGGCGAGCGCACCGAGGAAACCCGCATCATCAACGTCGGCGGCGGCATGCTGGCCCGCGGCGAGGCCACCTTCGAGTTCGGCGCGGTCGAACAGGAGCGCGAGGTCATCCAGGTGAACGGTGGGGGCGGGACGCCGGCGCGCACCGAAGGCGGCCTGCGCGCGGTGGCCGCCCTGAACTACGGCCTCAACTCGGTCATCACCGTCGCCGCCGGCGCCGCCATCATTCCGGAAGAGCACGACGTCTATCGCCAGATCTACAACCTGGGTGTCCGGACCTCGCTCTTCGGCTTCGCCACCCAACTGGACGCCGCCGCCGACAACCGCGGCGGCTCGGCGGGATTCCTCGGTCTGGCGGGGCAGATCGCGGGAGCCTCGGTCGTTCTCAGGCACGCGGAATTCCGGGGCGGCTTCCTCGACGAGAACGGTCCCGGCTTCGACTTCACCCGCCCGACGCGTCAGCGGACCGAACTGTCGGCGGACGCCAGCCTGGAGTTCGCCGGCCGGATCATCCCGGTCTCCCTGCGCGCCGCACGTTACGCCTACCAGGACGACACCCTCATCTACACGGGCTCGTTCCGGGCCTCGAGCACCATAGGCAGCGTGCTGGCGTCGGCCGGCCTGGAGTACGAGCGGACCGAGACCCAGTCCACGATTCAGGACCGCCTCACCGGCTTCCTGGCGGCTTCGACCTACCGCGACTACGCCTGGCAGATCCGCGCCACCCTGGACTACGACATCCTGCCCGAGCTGGCGGCGCGCACCCTGGCCGTCAGCGCCGACCGCGACCTCACGCCGAACTGGGCGGTGCGGCTGGGCGTCGGCCAGCCCCTGGACGAGATCGACGCCACCAACTTCACCGTGGCCAGCATCCACCGTCTCCGGATCGGCGACCTGGCGATCAGCGGCGACTACAACAACCGCGACCAGAGCTGGCGGCTGGGCGCCCAGTTCAGCTTCGGCCTCAACTACAATCCCGCGGAAGGGGGTTATGAGATGACCCGCCCCGGACCGGGGTCCGGCGGCAGCGTGCTGTTCCACGCCTTCATGGACAGCAACGGCAACGGGGTGTTCGACCCGGGAGAGGAGCCGATCAAGAATGTCGCCATCGAAGGCGGCGTGCAGCGGGCCCTGACCGACGACCAGGGCCGCGCGTTCGTGCCGGGCATCGGCTCCGGCCCGACGGCCCGCCTGACCGTCGGTCTCGACCAGGTCGATCTCGCCTCGGTGAAGACCCCGCCGACCACGCTCAATCTGCGCCCCAGGGCCGGCGCCACCGTTCAGGTGGAATACCCCATCCAGCCGACAGGCGACGTCATCGTCCGCCTGGTGCTGCGGCGGCCCGACGGGAGCGCCGTGGGCCTCGCCGCCGCCCGGGTCGTGATGACCGACGAAAGGGGCCGAACCTTCGAGGCCGGCACCGAGTTCGACGGCACCGCCATCTTCTCCGGCGTGCCGCTGGGCAGCTATCGCGTGGAGCTCGATCCCGACCAGGCGCAGCGGCTTCGGATGCGCCTCACCAAGCCGATCGCCGTGGTCGTGAAGAGCGACAGCGGCTTCGGCGCCGACGTCGAGGGCGAGGTGATGTTCGAGCCGCGCGCCCAAGAAGAAACTGCGCAGGTAAGCGAGTTGGAAAGCTCTGCCGTTCAGGCTATTGGTTGAGTAGATTGGGTTCTTCGCGCGAAATGCTCCACCATTCCGAGAAACGATCGCAACTTTTGCTTGAGTGGACAGTATTGCTGTTCGCCTGGCTCGGAATTGCGAGCGTGGCGCATGCGCAGACATTCGGCATCGGGATCACCGGCTCCCGGCCCGCGCTGGGCAACGTGACGGCCGGCGACAGCGGCGACACCGTCTTCCGCGTGGCCGCCGACGGCACGATCACCAAGATCAGCGGATCAGGCGCCCGCGTCTCGACCGGAACCTCGGTGGTGACCGTCACCGTCACCTGCGGGAACCAGAACGCCTGCAACAGCCGCACCCTGAGCGGCACCATCGCCAGCGTGGGCACGCCCACGGGCCGGGCGGGCTCGATGACCAACTTCGACCTCTCCGGCTCGGTGATCTCGGCGGAGAGCGGCGGCAACCCCCGCACCTTCACCGTGGGCGCCATCGGCAAGAGCTCCTCGAAGACCTTCACCGTCGGGATGGACTTCCCGATCAAGGGCGACGACACCGCGGGCTCGACGGGCGCGGCCCAATCCCAGTTCGTGATCACGCTCGTCCCCAACGGGACGGGCAACACGGTCACGACCACCGGCACCGGCACGGCCACGGTCTATCGGTCGCTGTCGATCACCAAGAACAGCGACCTGGCCTTTGGCAAGATCGTCCGGCCCGACAGCGGCTCGAGCACGGTGACCATCAACGCCACGACGGGCCTGCGCAGCCTGACGGGCACGGCTGTCGCCCTGCCGATCCCCTCCCCGTCCCGGGCCAACTACACCGTGACGGGCGAAGGCGGCCGGGCGGTTTCGATCACCGTGCCGAGCTCGGTGGTGATGACCCGCGAGGGGGGCTCCGAGACGCTGACCGTGACCACGACGAAGACGGTGAGCGGCACGCCCACCCTCACCTCGATCATGGGCATGGACGGCAGCTACACGTTCTCGGTCGGCGGATCGCTGACCCTGTCCAGTTCCACCGTGTCGGGCGCCTATAGCGGCGTGTTCAACGTCTCGGCGGCGTACAACTGAAGGTACGGCCCGGCTTTTGCTGGGACGGGTGAAATTCGCGCCCAAGGCGCGCCGTGTTGTGTGGTGCGGGTCCAAACTGTACCACGATGGGTCAAGGGGGCCGTTCTGAGATGCCGACGACCATCACGTTCGACAGCGTGCCTGACGGCGCGTTCAACAGCTATGGGGAGGGCGGCTTCCGCTTCTCGACCTCCACCAACGCGCCGGATTCGTTCTGGGGCGGGCTGAGCGTCTCGGATCTCGGCACCGGCGACTACATCTTCATCCACAACACGACCGACACGGCGACCGTCGAGAAGCTCGATGGCGGCGCTTTCGGCGTCGCGTCGGTGCAGTTGGACGGCTTCCTCTGGACCGGCTTCACGCCGCAGGGTGACCCGATCCCCGGCTCGTCGGCCGTCATCATCAACTTCATCGGCTACAAGAACGACGGCTCCACGGTCACGGCGACCTTCCAGACCGACGCGGTCTCGGGCTTCCAGACGGTCGCCCTGCCCACCGCGTTCGGCGGCGGCCTGCTCGCCTTCCAGTGGTACGCCGACGGCGGCTCGGGCCTGGCGCTGTTCGACAACCTGATCGTCCAGCAGAACCGCGCCCCCGAGGCCGACGACTTCGCCGGTTCCGGATCGGCCACCCAGACCTACATCGGTCACCTTACGGGCAGCGATCCCGACGGTCAGGCGTTGGTGTTCCAGGCCGTCGGCGACCTGCCGGAAGGCGTGACCCTCGACCCCGATGGCGCCTTCTACGTCGAGCCGCTCGCCTCGGACGCCGACCTGTCCGCCGGCGAGAGCCGGACCGTGACGTTCCAGTTCCACGTCAGCGACGGCGAGGCGTTCTCCGACGTCCGGACCGTGAGCTACACCCTTCAGGGCGCCAACGCGCCGGGCGTCGCCCAGTGCGGCACGGTCCACCCCGACCATCTGGTGGGCGGCAGCGGCGCCGACAGCCTGTGCGGCGACAACCAGAACGACACCCTCGAAGGCCGCCGGGGGGACGACGTCCTGCACGGCGACAACGGCCATGACGTCCTGCTGGGCGAGGCGGGCCGCGACCTGCTGTTGGGCGGCAATGGCAAGGACACGCTCACCGGCGGCGAAGGGAACGATACCCTCTCGGGCGAGAACGGGAACGACCTCTTCATCTTCGACGCCCGGACCGGCGACGACGTGATCACCGACTTCGACCCCAAGAACGACCAGATCCGCTTCGACCCGGCCATGTTCGGCGGCGACAGCACCCATGGCGGCGTCATGAGCCACGCCACCCAGGTCGGGAAGGACGTCGTCATCACATACCAGGGCGAAGACGGCGAGCAGCACACGCTGACGCTGCTCAACCTCCTGAAGTCGTCCCTGAAGGATGGCGACTTCCTGTTCGGCTAGACGCCGGCCGGTTCAGCAAGGGACGAGCACATGCCGACCACGATCACGTTCGACGGCGTGCCCGATGGCGCGTTCAACAGCTATCAGGAAAGCGGCCTCCGCTTTTCCACCTCGACCAACGCCCCGGACTCGTTCTGGGGCGGGCTGAGCGTGGCCGACCTCGGCACCGGGGACTACATCTTCATCCACAACACCACGGACACCGCGACCGTCGAGAAGCTCGACGGCAAGGCGTTCGGGGTGAAGACGGTGCAACTGGACGGCTTCCGCTGGACGGGCTTCACCCCCGCGGGGGACCCGATCCCCGGCTCCTCGGCCGTCACCATCAACTTCATCGGCTACAAGAGCGACGGCTCCACCGTCACCTGGTCGTTCCAGACAGACGCCGCCTCGGGCTTCCAGACGGCGAACCTGCCCGGCGCCTTCAACGGCGGCCTGCTGGCGTTCCAGTGGTACGCCGAGGGCGGCTCGGGCCTGGCGCTGTTCGACAACCTGGTCATCCAGGAAAACCGGGCGCCGACGGCCCAGGGGTTCACGGGCGCGGGCAAGGCGGACGCCACCTTCATCGGCCATCTCGCGGGCAGCGATCCGGACGGCCAGACGATCACCTACACGGCGGTGGGGACCCTGCCCGAGGGCGTGACCCTCGATCCCGACGGCACCTTCTATGTCGAGCCCAAGGCCTCCGACCTCGAAATCCCGGTGGGATCGAAGCGGGTCGTGACCTTCCAGTACCAGGTGAGCGACGGTGAGGCGTCCTCGTCGGCCCAGACGGTCACCTTCACGATCAACGGCGTGGCGGCGCTGGGCAAGCGCATCTGCGGCGACTTCCGGTCCAACACCCTGACCGGCGACAGCGGCGCCGACACCATCAGCGGCGACTGGGGCAACGACACGATCTCGGGCGCGCGAGGCGACGACAAGCTCTACGGCGACAGCGGGAACGACAAGCTGGACGGCGGGGCGGGCAAGGACACGCTCGACGGCGGCTCGGGCAAGGACACCCTGTCCGGGGGCGAGGGCGACGACCGGCTGGAGGGCGGCGACGGCGACGACGTCTTCGTGTTCGGCGAGGCCTTTGGGAACGACGTCATCGTCGACTTCCGATCGGGCAAGTGGGACTGCGACGACGGCTGCGACCGCGACGACGACCACGGATGGGGGTCCAATTGGGGCTGGGGTTCGGGCTGGGGCTGGGGTTCCGGCGGGAACAGCCACGAAGACGACCACCATCAGCACAGCCGGCGGTGCGAATGGGAAGCCGGCGACGTGATCCAGATCTCCCCGGCGGCCATCGGCGACTTCGCCTCGCTCATGCAGCACGGCGTCCAGAAGTCGTTCGGCGTGGTCTTCACCTTCGACAACGGCAGCACGCTCACCCTGATGGGCGTGAAGCTGAGCTCGCTCGATCCTGAGGACTTCCTCTTCGCCTGAGGCGCGCATAGCATCCGTCCGGCCGGCTCCACCGTACCTGGGGAGTGGAGCCACACCGGAGACCGCCATGCACCGCCTCGCCGCCGCCGTCGCGCTCAGCGCGCTCGTCGCCACCCCCGCCCTCGCCGCACTGAAGGCGGGCGATGTCGCGCCCGACTTCACCGCCCCGGGCTTCCAGGCCGGAAAGGCCCTCACCTTCTCGCTGGCCCAGGCGCGGAAGAAGGGGCCGGTGGTGCTCTATTTCTTCCCGGCGGCCGACACCAAGGGCTGCAACATCGAGGCGAAGATGTTCGCCGACGCCATGCCCCAGTTCGCCGCCCAGGGTGCGACGGTGATCGGCGTCACGGCCGGCAACCTGGACAAGCTGCAGCAGATCTCTGCCGACACAGACAAGTGCTCGGGCAAGTTCCCGGTGGCCGCCGACCCGGGCGCCAAGATCGCCAAGCAGTACGACGCGGTCCTGGCTATGAAGCCCGACTGGTCCGACCGGACCTCCTACGTGATCGCCCCCGACGGCAAGATCCTGCACGCCTATTCGAAGATGGACCCCTCCGAGCACGTCAGCGAGACCCTGGCGACCGTGAAGGCGTTCAAGACCGCCAAGAGGTAGGCGTTAGCGTGCGGGTTCGCTCTCGCACGCGACCTTCTTGCAGAGGCGGGCCTCCAGGTCCGCCTCCAGTTCGGGCGTAAGCGCCATCATCGCCGGCGTGGCCCTGGCCATGTAGGCCGGCATCTTCGCCATCAGCGACTGGCCCTGCGCGCTCTCGTAGTAGGTCACCGCCGCCTCGAGCTCGGCCTCGGTGAAGGTCTCGGCCAGCGCCGGAAGCATGGCGTCGATCATCTTCGGCGTCATGGCCCGGGTGGTCTCCTCCACGGCCTCGGCGTAGGCGGTCTTCAGTTCGGGATGGACCTGGGCGTTCAGCCGCTGAGCCAGCCGATCCAGCATCATGGGCGCCATGTTGCCCATCATCGTGCCGACGGTGTTCTCCATGTGGAGCGCCTTCACATAGCGCCTCGCGAGTTCCATGGAGCGCGCCGAGGGCTCGGCCGCCGCCGGCGTCGCCGCCAGGACCAGGACCGCGCAGGCGGCCAGCGTCGTCTTGAACATGATCGAATCCCCCTCGCCCGACCGCAACGGTCCTCCAAGGCCCCCATAGCACGCAACCGCGAAATCCCTTGCTCTTCCGGGGGTTTTCGCCTATTTGCGCGCCTCTTCACGGAAGGCGGTCTCACGCGGAACGCGAATGGGTCGGGACACCCCCGGCCGCCGCGCTGAGAGCCATCGTTTCCGGCGGACCTTCCACCGCCAGACGCGCCGCCCTCCCAACCGGAAGAAGGACATATGGCCCTCTACGAACACGTGGTCATCTCGCGGCAGGATATCTCGCCGCAACAGGCTGAAGCCCTGAACGACCAACTCAAGGCGCTCATCGAGCAAGGCGGCGGCTCCGTCGCCAAGATCGAGTACTGGGGTCTGCGCAACCTCACCTATCGGATCAAGAAGAACCGCAAGGGTCACTACTCCCTCCTCGCCATCGACGCTCCGGCCGATGCGGTGAAGGAGATGGAACGCCAGCTGTCGATCAACGAAGACGTGCTGCGCTACATGACCGTGCGTGTGGACGAACTCGACCTCGAGCTGTCCCCGATCCTCGCCCGCCGCGATCGCGACCGCGAACGCCGCGACGACGCCCCGCAATTCTAGGAAAGGGAGGCTCTCGCATGTCCGAAGAAACCTCCACGGCCCCGGCCGCTGCGGCCGGCGCTCCCGCCGGCGGCGCCCGCCGTCCGTTCTTCCGCCGCCGCAAGGTGTGCCCGTTCTCCGGCGCCAACGCCCCGAAGATCGACTACAAGGACGTCAAGCTCCTGCAGCGCTACGTTTCCGAGCGCGGCAAGATCGTGCCGTCGCGCATCACCGCGGTGTCCGCCAAGAAGCAGCGTGAACTGGCCAAGGCCATCAAGCGCGCCCGCTTCCTGGCGCTCCTCCCCTACGTCGTGAAGTAAGGGGGACCCACCGATGAAAGTCATTCTGCTCGAACGGCTGGAAGGCTGGGGCGGCCTCGGCGACGTCGTGAACGTCAAGGACGGCTACGCCCGCAACTTCCTCCTGCCCCGCCACAAGGCGCTCCGCGCCAACGCGGCGAACCTCAAGGTCTTCGAAGCCCAGCGCGCCGAGATCGAGGCCCGCAACGCCAAGGCCAAGGAAGCCGCGGCGAAGGCCGGCGAGAAGCTCGACGGCACGTCCTACATCCTGATCCGTCAGGCGGGCGAGTCCGGCCAGCTCTACGGTTCGGTCGCCGGCCGCGACGTGGCCGACGCGGTCAACGCCGAGGGCGGCAAGATCGAGCGTTCGATGGTCGTGCTGGACAAGCCGATCAAGACGCTCGGCCTGCACGAGGTGAAGGTGCGGCTGCATTCGGAAGTGACGGTCACCGTCACCCTGAACATCGCCCGCAGCCAGGACGAAGCCGACCGCCAGGCGCGCGGCGAGAACGTGATCAGCTCGCAGTTCGAGGAAGAGCGTCTGGCCGCCGAAGAGGCCGCCGCCGATCTCCTCGAAGGCGGCGCGGGCCAGCTGGCGACGGAATTCACCGAAGCCTGATCGCCCCATTCCGGGTAAAGCATGCGGCGCGGGAGGCCTCCTCCCGCGCCGTTTTGCTGCCGCTGTTGCAGAATTGTCATTTCCGTCAAAAGCGACGCTTCCTAGCTTCTTCTGACCAAGGCCCGACGCGGGATCCTCCAGCGGGCCAGAGGGGGCGAACGCATGAATTTCAAACACATCCTTTTCGCGGCCGCATCGGTCGCAACCCTGTGGGCCGGCGGCGCCGCCGCCCAGACTTCCGGCGAGGTCGAGGAAGTCATCGTCACCGGCACGCGCACGGAAGGTCGCACGCGGCTCCGGTCGCTGGCGCCCGTTGACGTGGTGAGCCAGGACGCGCTGACCCGCGCCGGCGTCACCGAAGTGAACCAGGCCCTGTCGGTCACCCTGCCCTCGTACAACTTCCCGCGTCCGGGCCTCGCCGACGGCACCGACACGGTGCGCCCGGCCACCTTGCGGGGCCTCGCGCCCGACCAGACGCTGGTCCTGGTGAACTCCAAGCGCCGGCACTCGGCCTCGCTGGTCAACGTGAACGGCACCGTCGGCCGCGGCTCCTCGGCCGTCGACCTCAACACCATTCCCTCGGCCATCGTGCAGTCGATCGAAGTCCTGCGCGACGGCGCCTCGGCCCAGTACGGCTCGGACGCCATCGCCGGCGTGCTGAACCTGCGCCTGCGCGAAGCCTCCAAAGGCGGCAACATCACCGCCACCTACGGCGCGCGCGTGACCACCGTCTCGACCATCGTTGGCGCCACACCCGCCGGCGCCAACTGGACCGTGGCCGACAAGGCCAAGTACGACCGCACCGACGGCGAGACCATCAACCTGAGCGGCTGGATCGGCCTGCCCCTGGGCGCCGACGGCTTCCTGACCCTGGCGGGCGAATATCTCGACCAGAACAAGACCGTCCGCACCGCGCCCGATTGGCGCCAGCAATATCCGCTGGTGAACGGCGCCTTCGACCCGCGCGAAGCGACCATCGACCGCTACAACGCCTGGTACGGCGAACCCGAAATCCAGCAGTACACCCTGTTCGCCAACGCCGGCTACGACGTCAGCGACGACGTGTCGCTGTACGGCTGGGCCAGCTACCAGAACCGGGATTCCACCTCGGCGGGCTTCTTCCGCCGGGCCCTGGACGACCGGAACATCATCCAGATCTATCCGAACGGCTTCCTGCCGCTGATCAATCCGACCGTGGAGGACTTCTCGGTCGCGGGCGGGACCACCTGGAAGCTCGCCGGCTGGAACATGGACACCTCGCTGGTCTACGGCTCCAACAAGATGGACTTCACGATCCGCGACACGCTGAACCGGTCCATCGGCCCGACCAGCAAAACGGTCTTCGACGCGGGCGGATTCAAGTACGACCAGCTCGTCTTCAACACCTCGGCGGTGCGCCAGTTCGAGGTCGGCCTGGCCTCGCCGCTGAACGTGGCCGCGGGCGTCGAGGTCCGCCGCGAGGGCTATGAGATCTTCGCCGGCGAGCCGGACTCCTACCGCAACGGCGGCGTCCTGCTGAACGGCCAGCCGACGCCGTCCGGCGCCCAGGTGTTCCCCGGCTTCCGGCCGGACAACGAGGTGGACAAGCACCGCCATTCGGTCGGCGCCTACCTCGATCTGGAAGCCAACCTGACCGAGCGCTTCCTGGCCTCGGCCGCGGTGCGGGCCGAGGACTACTCGGACTTCGGCTCGACGGTCACCGGCAAGCTCGCCGCCCGCTTCGACGTGACGGACGCCTTCGCGCTCCGCGCCTCGATCCAGAACGGCTTCCGCGCGCCGTCGCTGCAGCAGCAGTATTTCACGGCGACCTCGACGAACTTCATCAACGGCGTGCCGTTCGACATCACCACCTTCCCCGCCACCTCGCCGGTGGCGGCGGCGCTGGGCGCCCAGCCGCTCGACGCCGAGAAGTCGGTGAACTACGCCGTGGGCGCCGTCCTGCGGCTCGGCGACCTGAACGTCACCATCGACGCCTACCGGATCGAAGTGGAGGACCGCATCGTCCTCTCCGAGAACCTGACGCAAACCAACGTCCGCAACTACCTGATTTCCCAAGGCTTCGTGGGCATCGGCGGCGGCCGGTTCTTCATCAACGGCGTCGACACCACCACCAAGGGCGTGGACATCGTCGCCAACTACAAGCTGCGCACCGACGCGGCCGGCGAGTTCAACTTCACGGCGGCGGCCAACTTCAACTCCACCGACGTGACCAAGGTGCCGACCACGGCCCAGCTCTCGGCGCTCAACCCGGCGCCGGTGCTGTTCGACCGTGTCAACGTCCTGACCTTCGAGGAGGGCACGCCCGACTCCAAGCTGTCGGGTTCGGTGGACTGGCAGATGGGCCCCTTCGGGGCGACCGTCCGGGCCACCCGCTACGGTTCGGTGCTGAGCCCCGGCACCACGGCCGCGCAGGACCTGACGCTGGACTCCGCCACGCTCCTGGACCTCGAGGCCCGCTGGAACGTCACCGAGCAGGTGCGGGTGACCCTGGGCGCCGACAACGTCTTCGACGAGTATCCGACCAAGACGCCGGCGGCGCTCAACACCACCTCGAACACCCCGTTCTCGAACTACTCGCCGTTCGGGCGTTCGGGCCGCTACCTCTACGGCCGGGTGTCCTACACCTGGTGATCGCCTGACGCCTGAGCGTCGAACAGCTTGCGGCGCGGGGCCTTCGTCCCGCGCCGTTTTGCTTCTAGACTTCGGCCATGGCGCGGAACGTCCAACGGAGTGTCCATCTGGGCCGCTGTCTGTGCGGCGCCGTCCGGTTCGAGGCCCAGGGTCCCGCCAAGTGGACCGGCTGGTGCCACTGCGAGAGCTGCCGGCGGCACACGGGGGCGCCCGTCTCGGCCTTCGCCGGCTTCGAGCGCGAGATGGTCAGCATCCGCGGCGAGGCCTTCAGCCGCTTCGCCTCATCTCCCGGCGTGCAGCGGGGTTTCTGCGCCCGTTGCGGCTCGACCTTGACCTACGAGGGCGAACGCTGGCCGACCGAGATTCATCTCCACGTGGGCCTCTTCGATCGCCCCGAGGACTTCGCGCCGCAGGGCGAGGCCTTCTCGGAGGAGCGGGTCGCCTGGGTCCACCTGGCGCCGTCGTGAGGCGCAGCGAAGCTTCCATCCACAGGTTCAGAAAAGTTCTGGGGACGACCGCCGTCCGCGACACCTGGCGCGATGATCCGAGGCCGCCGGGGGGCTATCGGTAGCCGCATGTCGATCGTTCCCACCCTCGATCTGCGGCCCGTCTCGCAGGACGTGGCCATCACCCACGCCCCCGCCAACATCGAGGCCGAGCAGGCGCTGCTGGGCGCCCTGCTGTTCGACAACGCGGCCTTCGAGCGCCTGGGCGACAACCTCCAGGGACGGCACTTCTTCGAGCCGTTCCACCAGCGCCTCTACGCGGCCATCGAGACCCATATCCGCAAGGGCCAGCTCGCCGAGCCCATCCTGCTGGCCGAGCAGTTCGCCCGCGATCCGGCCTTCGAGGAACTGGGCGGCGTCCGCTACCTGGCCGATCTCGTGGACCGCGCCCCGCCGGCCGCCAACGCCCCGGACTATGCGCGAGCCATCTACGACCTGGCCCTGCGCCGGGACCTGATCCGCATCGGCGGCGAGATCGCGGCCCAGGCCCAGGTCGGGGACGCCGAACTGAACGCCCAGGAGCAGATCGAGGCCGCCGAGCAGCAGCTCTATCAACTGGCCGAGACCGGCGGCGTCTCCCAGGGCTTCGTGGCCTTCTCCGACGCCCTTCAGGGCGCCCTGGCCATGGCCGCCGAGGCGCACAGCCGAGACGGCGGCCTCGCTGGCCTCTCAACCGGCCTGATCGACCTCGACCAGAAGATCGGCGGCATGCACCCGTCCGACCTGATGATCCTGGCCGCCCGCCCCTCGATGGGGAAGACCTCGCTGGCCTGTAACATCGCCTTCGACGTGGCCCGCAACTACGCCTGGGAACCCCAGCCCGACGGCTCCAAGAAGACGGTGCGCGGGGGCGTGGTGGCCTTCTTCTCGCTGGAAATGAGCGCCGAGCAGCTCGCCATGCGCTTGCTGGCGGAGGCCTCGGGCGTGTCGGGCGACCGGCTCCGCAAGGGCGAAATCGACGCCATGGAGTTCGGCCGCATCCGCGACGCGGCGATGGAGATCCAGGAGGCGCCCCTCTACATCGACGCCACCGGCGGCATCACGCTGGCCAAGCTCACCGCCCGGGCGCGCCGCCTGAAGCGGATGGTCGGCCTCGACCTCATCATCATCGACTACCTGCAGCTCGTCACGACCGGCGCCGGCGGCCCCGACAACCGGGTGCAGGAGGTCTCCATGATCACCCAGGGCCTGAAGGCGCTCGCCAAGGAGCTGAACGTGCCCGTGCTGGCGCTCAGCCAGCTCAGCCGCCAGGTCGAGAACCGTGAGGACAAGAAGCCCCAGCTCTCGGACCTGCGGGAATCCGGCTCGATCGAGCAGGACGCCGACATGGTCATGTTCGTGTACCGCGAGGAGTACTACCTCAGCCGCCTCGAGCCCCGGGAGGGCACCGAGGAGCACTTCAAGTGGCAGGAGCAGATGGACCAGGTGCAGGGGTTGGCCGAGCTCATCATCGGCAAGCAGCGCCACGGCCCGATCGGCACGGTGAAGCTGTCGTTCAACTCCGACACCACCAAGTTCGGCAACCTGGCCCATTCCGGCCGCTACGATCCCCACTAGATGGCTGACCCGACCCGGGCCCGCCTGACGATCGACCTCGACGCGCTGGCCCACAACTTCGCCGTCCTTCGGGCCGAAGCGCCGGAGACCGAGGCCGCGCCGGTGGTCAAGTCCGACGGCTATGGCCTGGGCGCCGGACCTGTGGCGCGCCGCCTGTGGACCGAGGGCGCGCGCGCATTCTTCGTGGCCCGGCTGGACGAGGGAGAGGCGCTGCGCGCGGCCCTGGGCCCCGATCGGCCCGCCGCCATCTACGTGCTGGACGGCCTGCTGACGGGAACCGCGCCCCGCTTCGACGCCGGCGGGCTCACGCCGGTGCTTTCCACCCTGCCCCAGGTCTCCGCCGCCGCGGCCTGGGCCGCCGCCACGGGGGCGAAGCAGGTCGTCCTGCACGTCGACACCGGCATGAACCGCCAGGGCCTTACCCCATCAGAGACCCGCGCACTGGCCGACGCGCCGGGCGCCCTGCGTGGCCTCGACGTCGTGCTGCTGATGAGCCACCTGGGCTCGGCCGCCGAGCCCGAGGACCCGCGCAGCGCCCGCCAGCTCGAGGCCTTCGAGGCGGTCCGGGCGCTCTTCCCCGGCGCGCGCGCCAGTCTCGCCGCCTCGGCCGGCGTGTTCCTCGGCCCCGGCTACCACGGCGACGTGATCCGGCCGGGCGTCAGCCTCTACGGCGGCGGTCCCCTGGAGCGCCCGGACGGCCGCCTGAAGGCCGTGGCGACGCTGACCGCGCCCATCGTGGACATCCGCAACCTGAAGCCCGGCGACCGGGTGGGCTACGGCGAGGCCTTCACCGCCGAGCGACCGACGCGGGTGGCCATCGTCGCCGCAGGCTACACCGACGGGATCATCCGGGCCGCCAAGGGCCAGGCGTACGCCTGGTGCGCCGGCGCCCTGCGCCGCATCCTCGTCGTCACCATGGACCTGCTGGTGGTCGAGCTCGATGACGGCCAGGCGGCCATCGGCGAGCATGTGGAGCTCGTGGGCCCGCACGCCCTGCTGGACGACCTGGCCGAAGCGGCCGGCACCGTGGCCCACGAGATCCTGGTCCGCCTCAGCCCTCGCGCCGAGCGGGTCTACCTAGGCGAGCGCTAGGGGGCCGCCGAGATCGGCGGCCTTGCCCATCAGGTACACGCGCAGTCCCGCCAGGCTCAGCACGCCCGCCAGCACCAGGGCGTAGAAGAGCAGCGTCCGCTCCGGATTCGAGCGGGTCAGTTTCGGCAGGCCCAGGTAGAGCGCGTAGAGGCTCCAGAGCCCCGCCAACAGGCTGACCGACAGGCTGAGCGGCGGATAGAGCTCGAACACCCCGCCCACCCAGGCCGCCGTGCCCGAATAGGCCGCGAGCTTCATCGCCTGGCCGGAATCGCCGGTCCCGCCGAACCGGGGGGCCAGCAGAGCCACGAACCGCGCCAGCAGCCAGACGCACACCAGGGTCAGGCCATAGCCGGCCATCGATTTGGCCAGGACGGCTAGCGGGCTCTGGCGCAAGCCCACCTCGGCCAGCCGAAAGCCGAAGACCAGGCTCCCCAGGGCGCCGCATATCGCGGGGATGGCCGCGAGCGGCGCCACGTAGCGGGCCATCAGCTCGCGCGCGTCGGCCGGCTCGCCCGCCACGATGTCCCACGTGCGGCCCGGTCGCACGAGCATGGCCCCGACCCTCCCCGCCAGCCCCGGCGCAATCATCCAGCCCTCCGATCAGCTCCCGTCCCTTCGGTACCACAGGCACCGCCATCGGCCAGACCCCGCCGCGCCGGTCGGCTAGACTTGGAACCCATCGAATCAGGAGGATGCCTTGGCCCGCGACGGCGCCGTCTATGCCTGCCAGTCCTGCGGGGCCGTGCAGACGCGCTGGTCCGGCCAGTGTCCGGCCTGCGGCGCCTGGAACACCCTGGTCGAGGAACTGACCGCCCGCCCGCCCGGCGCGCTCAAGCCGACCAAGGCCACCCGGGCGCGCGGCCTGGCCTTCGAGGGCCTGGAGGACGCCACCCCCGCCCCGCCCCGCATCGCCACAGGCGTCGAGGAGTTCGACCGCGTCTGCGGCGGTGGCGTGGTGCCGGGCTCGGCGATCCTGCTGGGCGGCGATCCCGGCGTGGGCAAGTCCACCCTCCTGCTGCAGGTGGCCGCCAGCGCCGCCCGCCGCGGCGCCCGCTGCGCCTACATCTCGGGCGAGGAAGCCGTCGAGCAGGTCCGCGGCCGCGCCCAGCGCATGGGCCTGGCCGACGCGCCGGTGAAGCTCGCCGCCGAGACCAGCCTCAGGGCCATCGTCGACGGCCTGAAGGCCGAGGACTTCGACCTCGTCGTCATCGATTCCATCCAGACGCTGTGGAGCGACGCCCACGAGGCCGGTCCCGGTTCCGTCACCCAGGTGCGCGCCGCCGCCGGCGAACTGGTCCGGCTGGCCAAGAAACGGGGCCTGGCCGTAGTCCTCGTGGGTCACGTGACCAAGGAAGGAACCATCGCCGGCCCCCGCGTGGTCGAGCACATGGTGGACGCCGTCTTCGCCTTCGAGGGCGAGCGCGGCTATCCCTTCCGCATCCTGCGCGGCGCCAAGAACCGCTTCGGCGCCACCGACGAGATCGGCGTCTTCGAGATGAACGACGTGGGCCTGGCCGAGGTGAAGAACCCATCCGCCCTCTTCCTCAACACCTCGGGCGAGCGGGCGGCGGGCGCGGCGGTGTTCGCCGGCATCGAGGGCTCGCGGCCCGTCCTCGTCGAAATCCAGGCCCTGGTCGCCCCCTCGGCCTACGGCACCCCCCGCCGCGCGGTGGTCGGCTGGGATTCCGGACGCCTGGCCATGGTGCTGGCCGTACTCGAAGCCCGCTGCGGCCTTGGTTTCGGGGATCGCGACGTCTATCTGAATGTCGCGGGCGGGCTTCGCATCACCGAGCCCGCCGCCGACCTCGCCGCCGCCGCGGCGCTCGCCTCCTCCGCCTTCGACCAGGCGCTGCCGCAGGACTGCGTGGTCTTCGGCGAGATCAGCCTGTCGGGCGAGGTGCGGTCGGTCAGCCGCATGGACGCGCGCCTGAAGGAAGCCGCCAAGCTCGGCTTCCGGCGCGCGCTCGGCCCGGCCGATCTGGAGGCCACGGGCGGCATGAGATTCACCGGCGTCAGCCGCCTGGGCGACGCCATCCGCCGCATCCATGAAGCGGACTGGGACTAGAGCGACGTGACGCAGTTCGATTTCATCGTCCTGGGGCTGCTGCTGCTTTCCGCGGCCGTCGGCTTCGCGCGCGGGGCCGTGCGCGAGATCGCCGCCCTGGTGGCGCTGATCGCGGCCGCCGCCCTGGCGATCTTCGGCCTGCCCTGGTCGGCTCCCGTCGTGCGCGGGGTCGTGAGCCCGCCCTGGCTGGGGACGGCGGCGGCCCTGGTGCTGGTGTTCGGCGTGACCTACGTGCTCCTGCGTCTGATCGGCGCACTCCTTGCGCGGCGAGTTCAGAACACCGACGTGCTGGGCGCGTTGGACCGCTCGGTCGGCCTGCTGATCGGGCTCGGGCGGGGTCTGCTGGTGCTGGGCGCGCTGTTCCTGATGTTCAACGCCGCCACGCCCGCCGACCTGCGTCCGAAGTGGATCGTCGGGGCCACGACCTGGCCGCTGGCGGGCAACATGGGCCGTCTCCTGGAAGCGCTCGCGCCCCAGGGCCTGGATATCGCCGAGCGCCTGAAGCCGGCCTTCGACCGCGCCGTGCGGAACGGGTCAGGTGACAGATCGGTGACGGACGGGTACGACGCGCCGCGAAAAGGCGGAACGGGCGACGTGGTGGAGAAATCTCGATGATCCGGTCGTTTGAGCGATGGTCCCCTCCGGTCCGCGACCCCGACGACGACACACCCCGGCTGGAATGCGGCGTCTTCGGCGTGTTCGACGTCGAATCCGCGTCGGGACTCACCGCCCTCGGCCTCCACGCCCTCCAGCACCGCGGGCAGGAAGCCTGCGGCATCGCCTCCTTCGACGGCCAGCGCTTCCACACCGAGCGCCATATGGGCCACGTGGGCGACGCCTTCGGCGGCGGCGACCTGAATGAACGGCTTCCCGGCCAGTCCGCCATCGGCCACACCCGCTACTCCACCGCCGGCGGCAGCTTCATCCGCAACGTCCAGCCGATGTTCGCCGACCTCGAGGCGGGCGGCGTGGCCCTGGCCCACAACGGCAACCTCACCAACTTCCTGACGCTGCGCGACCGGCTGGTCTCGGAAGGCGCCATCTTCCAGTCCACCTCGGACTCCGAGGTGATCCTCCACCTCATCGCCCGTTCTCGGAAGACCAAGCTGGTCGACCGGTTCATCGACGCGCTGCAGCAGATCGAGGGCGGCTACGCCCTGGTTGCGCTCACCAACAAGAAGCTGATCGGCGTCCGCGATCCCCTCGGCATCCGCCCGCTGGTGCTGGGCGACCTCGACGGCAAGGCTGTGCTGGCCTCGGAAACCTGCGCCCTCGACATGGTCGGCGCCAAATTCGTCCGCGACGTCGAGCATGGCGAGATGATCGTCATCGACCAGGACGGCGTCGAGAGCCTGAAGCCCTTCCCGGCCATGCAGGCCCGGCCCTGCATCTTCGAATACGTCTATTTCGCCCGCCCGGACTCGGTCGTGAACGGCCGCTCGGTCTACGAGGTGCGCAAGCGCATGGGCCGTCGCCTGGCCCAGGAGACCCCGGCCGACGTGGACGTGGTCGTCCCGGTGCCGGACTCCGGCGTGCCGGCGGCCCTCGGATTCGCCCAGGAGGCCGGCCTGCCCTTCGAGATGGGCATCATCCGCAACCACTACGTCGGCCGCACCTTCATCGAGCCCACCCAGGGCCAGCGCGAGATGGGCGTGCGCATGAAGCTCGCGCCGAACCGGGCGGTCCTCGCCGGCAAGCGCGTGCTGCTGGTCGATGACTCCATCGTGCGCGGCACCAACTCGATCCGCGTGGTGCGCATGGTCCGCGAGGCAGGCGCCAAGGAGGTCCACCTCCGCTCGGCTTCTCCGCCCATCATGTGGCCCGACTACTACGGCATCGACATGCCCGACCGCGAGAAGCTGCTGGCGGCCAACCACTCGGTCGAGGAGATCGCCAAGATCCTCAACGTCGACTCCATGGGCTACCTGTCGGTCGACGGCCTCTACGGGGCGATGGACACCACGCGCGATCCGGCCAATCCGCAGTTCACCGACCACTATTTCACCGGCGAGTACCCGACCCGCCTGCTCGACCGCGAGATCGCCGAGGGCCGCAACCAGGCGGTGGAGCGCCAGCTCTCGTTCCTGGTCGACGCGTGACCACGCCCCGGCAGGGCTTCAGGTTGAACCTGAAGCCCGACGGGTACCTCATCCTCATCCTGCTGATGGCCGTGGCCGCCACGGTCGCGCCGGCGCGCGGGGACTGGGCGACCGGCTTCGGCTGGGCGACCAAGATCGCCATCGCCCTCGTCTTCTTCCTGCACGGCGCACGGCTCTCGCGCGAGGCCGTGGTTCGCGGGCTGACCCACTGGCGGCTGCATCTGCTGGTGCTGGCCTGCACCTTCGCCCTGTTCCCGGCGCTCACCTGGGGGCTCAGCCGGTTGCCAGCGTGGATCGCGCCGCCGGAGTTGGCGGCCGGGATCGTCTTCCTGGGCTGCCTGCCCTCCACCATCCAGTCGTCCATCGGCTTCACGGCCATCGCCCGGGGCAACGTGGCCGCCGCCATCGCCGCGGCCTCGGCGTCCAACCTGCTGGGCGTGGCGCTGACGCCCCTCCTGGTGGGACTCCTGCTGCACGCCGAGGGCGCGGTCTCGGCCGCCTCGGTCCAGTCCATCGTCCTGCAGCTGCTGGTCCCCTTGGTGGCGGGGCAGGTCCTGCGGCCCTGGATCGGCGACTGGGTGGCGGCCCACGCCAAGGTCCTCTCGCGCCTCGACCGGGGCTCGATCCTGCTGGTGGTCTACACGGCCTTCTCCGGCGCGGTCGTCGAGGGCGTCTGGAACCGCCTGGGCGCGCTGGACCTCCTGCGGCTCCTGATCCTCTGCGCCGTGCTGCTGGCCGTGGTGCTCGCGGCCACAGCCTTCGCGGCCCGCGCCCTGGGGTTCGACAAGGCCGACGAGATCGCCATCGTCTTCTGCGGCTCGAAGAAGTCCCTGGCCAGCGGCGCGCCCATGGCCGCGGCCATCTTCCCAGCCGCCGTGGCGGGGATCGCCATGATCCCCCTCCTCCTCTTCCACCAGATGCAGCTCATGGCCTGCGCCGCCATCGCCCAGCGCTATGCGAGGCGCCCTGACACGGAAGCGGTTAGCGGCTAGAGAGCCGCCCATGTCCGATCTCCCTCTTTCCGACCGCATCGCCCTCGTCACCGGCGCCAGCCGCGGCATCGGCCGCGCGGCCGCCGTCGCGCTCGCCAAGGCCGGCGCCCATGTCGTCGCCGTGGCCCGCACGCAAGGGGGGCTGGAGGAGTTGGACGACGATATCCGCGCGGCCACCGGCAAGTCGGCCACCCTGGTCCCCATGGACATCGCCGAGGACGGCGCCGTCGACCAGCTTGGCCTCGCCGTTCACCAGCGGTTCGGCCGCCTGGACGTCCTGGTCCACGCCGCCGCCATCCTGGGCTCGCTGACCCCGGTCTCGCACATCGAGCCCAAGCACTGGGACCGGGTGATGGCGGTGAACCTGACCGCCTCCTACCGCCTGATCCGCAGCGTGGAGCAGCTCCTGAAGGCCTCGGAGCATCCCCGGGCCATCTTTCTCACGACCGGCCGGGTGGCCCGCCCGAAGGCGTTCTGGGGCTCCTATGGCGCGTCGAAGGCCGCCCTGGAGAACCTGGTGCGCACCTGGGCCGACGAGCTGGAGCACACCAAGGTCCGCGCCGTGCTCCTCGATCCCGGCGCCATGCGCACGCGGATGCGGGCCGAGGCTATGCCGGGCGAGGATCCCATGACCCTGCCCGACCCGTCCGAGATCGGGCCGCTGATCGTCGAGCTGGCCCAGGCCGACCTGGGCCTGCCGAACGTTAACGTGGTGTTCGGCGAGTGGAAGACGGCCGGGAAGCTCGCTTCGGCTTGACGCCCGGCCGGGCGAGCTTGGCCGCCCGTCCCCGCGGCGTCCCGGCCTTGGGCTTCGGCTTGGCCGGCTTCTTGGGCTTCGGCCGCTCGGCGGCGCCGGCCTCGGCCTTGGCGGCCGCCTCCCGACGGGTCCGGGCGGCCAGGCCGGTCTTCGCCGCTGAAGGCCTGGCCCGCGAGACCCCTGAGCCGCTCTTCTCCTCGCCCTCGGCGAAGGGGTTCTTGTTCGACTTCACCGTCAGCCGGATCGGCACGCCCGGCAGGTCGAAGCTCTCGCGCAACGAGTTGACCAGATAGCGCCGGTAATGGTCCGGAAGCTGGTCGGCGCGGCTGGCGAACAGCACGAAGGTCGGCGGCCGGGCCTTGGTCTGGGCCATGTACTTGGGCTTCACGCGGCGGCCGTTGACCGCCGGCGGCGGATGGCGCTCGACGGCCATGTGCAGCCAGTCGTTCAGGTCGCGGGTCTTCACCTTCGTCGACCAGTCGCCATGGGCCTTCAGCACCGCCGGCATCAGCCGCTCCAGGCCCCGGCCCGTCTCGGCCGACAGCGCCACGATGGGCGAGCCCTTGACCTGCGGCAGCAGGCGGTGGGCCTCCTCGACGATCTCCGCCAGCTTGGCCTGCTGGTCCTCGATCAGGTCCCACTTGGCCAGCACGAACACCAACGCCCGGCCCTCGCGCTCGACCAGGTCGGCGATCTGCAGGTCCTGGATCTCGAACGGATGGGTGGCGTCCATGACCAGCAGGACCACCTCGGCGAAGGTGATCGCCCGGATGGTGTCGTGAGTGGAGAGCTTCTCCAGCTTCTCCTGCACCTTGGCCTTGCGCCGCAGCCCCGCGGTGTCGACCAGCCGGACGCGGCGGCCGTCCCACTCCCAGTCCACGGGGATGGCGTCGCGGGTGATGCCGGCCTCCGGACCGGTCAGCATGCGATCCTCGCCGATCAGGCGGTTCACCAGGGTCGACTTGCCGGCGTTGGGACGGCCTACGATGGCGATGCGGATGGGCTTGTCCGGATCGTCCTCCTCGTCCTCTTCCAGCTCTTCGTCCGCCGCGTGGGCGGCGACGGCGGCGTAGAGGTCGGCCATGCCCTCGCCGTGTTCGGCAGAGATCGGCACCGGCTCTCCCAGGCCCAGGCTCCAGGCGTCGAGGATGCCCGCGTCGCCCTGCCGGCCCTCGGCCTTGTTGGCGGCCAGCACCACCGGCTTGTCCCGCTTGCGCAGGATCTCGGCGAAGATGCGGTCGGCCGGCGTCACGCCCTCCCGGGAGTCGATGACGAACAGCGCCACGTCGCACTCGTCCACCGCGCGCTCGGTCTGGCTGCGCATGCGCGCCTCCAGGCTCTCGTCGGTGACGTCCTCGAAGCCGGCGGTGTCGATCAGCTCCAGGTCGATGTCGCCAATCCGCCCCGTGCCGAAGCGCCGGTCGCGCGTGACCCCTGGCCGGTCGTCCACGATGGCGAGCTTCCGACCCGCCAGCCGGTTGAACAGCGTGGACTTGCCCACATTGGGGCGACCGACGATCGCGAGCTTCAGCGCCATGACGTCAGCCTATACGCGGCTTCTCAGCGCAGCGCGATCAGCGTGGCTTCTTCCGTGACCACATAGATCGTGTCGCCCATGGCGATCGGCGCGAGGGTCGCGGGTCCGCCCAGGCCCATGCGGCGCTCGACCTCGCCGGTCTTGGCGTTCAGGGCCACGAGCTCGCCCGTCTGGCCGACCAGGATCAGGCGGTTGTTCGACAGCAGCGGGCTCGACCACGCCGGACGCATGACCTTGCTGCCGCCGATACCGAAGAAGCCGCCCTTCTTCTTGCCTTTGAAGCCGGCGTTGAGGTCACGGATCCAGTAGATCTGGCCGGTCTCGCGCGAGGCGCAGATGACCTCGCCCGCCTTCGACACCGCATAGACCACGTCCCCCGCCGGCAGCGGCGAGGTGATGCCCACCACGGGCAGGCTCCAGCGGGCCTGGCCGGTCCGCAGGTCGATGGCCGCGAACACGCCCGAATGGCTGATGGCGAAGACGTCGCCCTGGTAGATCACCGGGCGGCCGGGGATGTCGCGGATCTCGGAGAGCGCGCTGGTGCGGCTGGCGCGCGAGAGCGCCTCGTTCCACAGGTCGTTGCCGTTGGCGGCGCGCAGGGCCACCAGTTCGCCAGAGCCGAAGCCGGCGACCACCGTGTCGCCCGACACGGCCGGGCTGCCGGCCTTCAGGATACGGGCGGGCTCCGCCAGCGCCTGGTAGGTCCACGAGGGCGTGCCGGTGGCCGCGTCGAAGGTCAGCAGGCTGTTATCCAACGCCACCACCATCACCCGGCCGGCGGCCACGGTGGGGGCGGCGTGGATGGCCTCGCCGGTGCGCGTGCGCCAGCCGATCGCGCCGGTGTTGGCGTCCAGCTGCACCACCTGACGCCAGCCGGACGAGGCGTAGAGCTTGCCGTCGGCGTAGGCCAGGCCGCCACCGAACGCCAGCTTGTCGCGCTTGTTGTCGCCGGGATTGAGGCTGGTCCGCCAGATCTGGGCGCCGGTGCGGGCGTCCTGGGCCGACACGCGGCCGTCCGCGTCCATGACGAACACCTTGCCGTCGGCGGCCACCGGCGGGGCGGTGATGTAGCGGCCGCGGCTATTGCCGTCGCCGAAGCCCTTGCGCCAGGCGATGGCAAGGTTCGGGGCGGCGTCGACGTGGTCCACCGACTGCTCGGGCGTACCGCCCGGCAGCGGCCAGGCGGCGACTGTCGTGGGCGTCGGCAGGGAGAACTCCACGCCCTTCAGGCTCTCGGCCGGCTCCAGGCGCTGGTCGGCCGGCACGATGGAGATGCGCTGGCCTTCGCCGGCGGTTTCCTGCGGCCCGTCGCTCTTGCGGTCGAAGGGGTTCAGACGGCCGATCGTCGAGCATCCGCTCGCGCCCAGCGCGGCGATCAGGGCGACGGCCAGGAGGGTGTTGCGGCGCGACGTCATTGCGGTCCGTTGGCTTGCGGTTGGGCGGGGCCTTGCGGGCCGAGCACGGCGCCCGGCGGCACGACCATGGGGGGCGGCAGCGCCTTCGCGGCCTTGACGACCGCCGGCAGGGCCTTGGCCGACCCGGAATCGATGAGGGCCGTGGCGGCCCGGGCCCGCTCGCGCACGCCTTCCGGCGCGTCGAGCATCTGCTGGATCACGGTGAAATCGCCGCGGGCGCCGGCCGTGTCGCCCGCCATCAGCTTGGCGACTGCCAGGGCCTCGCGGGCCTGCACCCGATAGGGACGGTCTTGCTTCGTCAGCGGCGTCAAACGCGCCTCCAGGTCCTTGTACGGAGCCGTGTCGAGCAAGGCGAAGGCGGATTTGAGGCGCGCCGTGTCGCCGATCAGCTCGTCCGGCGCGGCCTCGGCCGCCTGGTCGAACAGCTTCACCGCCTCGTCGGTCTTGTTCTCCCGCAGCTGGAGCGCGCCGAGCTGCATCAGGGCCAGGGACTTGTAGCCGGCGGCCTGCGACTTGGAGACGTCGGTCCACAACTGGCGGGCCTTGGCGACGTCGCCGGCGATAAAGGCCTCGCCCGCCGCCTGGTACTGCTCGGAGGCCTGGGCCACGGCGCGCGTGCGCCAAGCGTCCCAGCCCCAATAGGCCAAGGCCGCGATCAGCGCCGCGGCCGCCACGGCCAGCAGCCACGGCAGGGCCTTGCGCGCGAGCGCCTGGTACCGGTCGGAGCGAAGCTGCTCCTCGACCTCTTCGAACAAATCCGTCACGTGAAGGGGACTCCGGACTCTCTTGGTCAGCCGTCTGGCGGAGCCGGGAACCTATAGCGCGCCGCAGCCAGCCGCAATCTACCCAGCTTTAGCGAAGTAGATCTCCGCGGGTCCCGGGAAGCGCCGGGCGCGGACGTCTTCGGCATAGGCGGCGGCCGCCTTGGTGATCTCGCCGCGCAGATCGGCGTAGCGGCGGACGAACTTGGGCGTCCAGTCGAACAGGCCCAGCATGTCGTCGGTCACCAGGATCTGGCCGTCGCAGCCGGCGGACGCCCCGATGCCGATGGTGGGGATCTCGACCGCCTCGGTGATCTCGCGCGCCAGCCCCTCGGCCACGCCCTCGACGACGATGGCGAAGGCGCCCGCCGCCGCCGCGGCGCGGGCCTCCTCGAGGATGCGGCTGCGCTCGGCCTCGGTCCGGCCCTTGGCCTTGAAGCCGCCGTCCACCAGGGTCGCCTGCGGCCTGAGGCCCACATGGCCCATGACCGGGATGCCCCGCTTCACCAGGTATTCGATGGTCGCGTTGATCGTCGGCCCCGATTCGACCTTCACGGCCTGGGCGCCGGTCTCCTTCATCACCCGGGCGGCGTTGTCGTAGGCGACCTCAGGGGCCCCCTCGTACGAGCCGAAGGGCATGTCGACGACCACCATGGCCTTGCGCGAGCCGCGCATGACCGCCTGGCCGTGCAGGATCATCATTTCCAGCGTCACGCCCACGGTGTTCGGCAGGCCGTGGACCACCATGCCCACGGAATCGCCCACGAGCAGCAGGTCGCAGTGGTCGTCCAGCAGTTCGGCCACCGGCGCCGTGTAGGCGGTCAGGCACACGATGGGCGTCTTGCCCTTGCGCGCCGCGATGTCCGGCGCGGCGATGCGGCGGACCGTTTCCTGCCGTTGGCTGGACACGTCAGATCTCCTCGATCACCCGGGACAGCGCGAAGCCCAGGGTCAGCACCGCGAGCCCCGCGGCGACCCACACCCCAACGCCGCCGGACAGAGCCGTCATGAGCTCGGTGCTGGGCGCCACCTGGGCCAGGCTGACCGACAGCGCCCGCGCCGACTCCTCGGCGTTCTCCACGCGCTGGAACAGGTTGGAGAGCACGAGCTGGCTCGCGCCGATCACGCCGCCCACGACGCCCGCCGCGCCGATCAGCCAGCGGCGGGTCTGCCAGCCGCGGCTCAGCCTGCGTTCGACGCCGTTCGCGAAGGCGACGCAGTCCGGAAGTTCGGGGGCCTCGGCGAAGAGGCGCTCGAGGCGGCGTTCGAAATCGGTCTCAGCCATTGCCGCGCCTCCCTTCCAGAGCGGCGCCCTCAGCCGGCGCCAGTCGCGCTCTGAGTTTATCCAGACCACGTTTGACATGGGATTTGACCGTTCCAAGCGGCAGGTTCAAGGCCTCGGCCGCTTCCGCGTGAGACAGACCCGCGCCGAAGCACAGCGAAACGCACAGACGCTCGGCCTTCGACAGCGCCTTGAGCGCCTCGTCCAGGTCGATCCGGCCGTCGGCGTCGCCCCGCAAGGCGTCGCCTTCCTCATCGCCCCCCTCCTGCGCGAGTTCGGTCAGGCGCCGCTCGCGCTGCAGCCGGCGCAGATAGAGCCGGGCCGCGATCCGCTTCACCCAGGCGGCGAAGGTCCCCTCGCCCCGGAACTCGGTGATCCGCTGGAACGCCGTCAGGAAAGCGTCCTGCGCCACGTCGTCGGCTTCGGCGGCCTGGGCGCCCATCCGGCGCAGCAGGTATCGCACGGCCGAGCCGTGGCGGCGCGCTAGCTCCCCGAAGGCGCGCCCCTCGCCCGTCGCCGCGTACGAGCAGAGCTCGACGTCGTGCAAACTGGCGAAGCTCGATGGTTTCGTGGCCGACATGGCCCATTTCCCCCGTTGGGAGGGTTCAGGACTTCGGCTTGTTGATCAGGCCGAGGATGACGAAGGCGGCCCCGATGAACCCCGGGAAGGCGGCCAGGCCGATGAACCAGTAGCTGGCGTCCGGCTCCTCGAAGCCGACGATCAGGCCCAGGGCCACGAGGCCGGCGGCGACGCCGATCCAGATGATGCCGGTGCGCAGGTCCCGCTGCGGCGACGGCGGCAGGCCGGGCGCGCGCACGTTGCTGGACATGGCGTCGACCACCTCGGTCGGCAGGGGCTGGCCCTTCTCGATGGCCGCCCGCAGGGTCTCGGCCATGCGCTGCCGCTCCAGGCTGCGGTAGTAGCGCGGGATGATGACGATGGCCGCGATCATCGCGAAGAACGCGATGGGGATCAGGATCTCCATGGAGCTTGTCTCCTCTCCAGTTTGAAGCGGGCGGATCGGCCCGTCTCTGCATCCAAGAGACCTGGGCGTCCCCCGACAGATGCAACTTGGCCTATGAAAAGTTGGTCATGATTGCGGCCGCCCGTCTGCCCGACGACGGACAAGCTTGGCACAAATTCCTCAGCCGAACAGGGCCGCGTAAGCCTCGGGCTTGAAGCCGACCGTGAGCCTGTTCTTCGCCGCCAGCACCGGCCGCTTGATCATCGACGGCTGAGCCAGCATCAGGCCGACGGCCTTGGCGGCGTCCAGACCCTGCTTGTCGGCGTCCGGCAGCTTCCTGAACGTCGTGCCCGCGCGGTTCAGCAGCACCTCCCAGCCGACCGCCTCGACCCAGCCCTCCAGCGTGGCCCGGTCGATCCCCGACTTCTTGTAGTCGTGGAAGGCGTAGGCGACGCCGTGCTGGTCCAGCCAGGTCCAGGCCTTCTTCATCGTGTCGCAGTTGCGGATGCCGTAGAGGGTCGCGGTCACAGTCTGCTCCGAGGTGTGCATGTCCAGGATCGAATTGCCCAAGCCCGTGCGCGACGCCCTGGCCGACGCCCTGAGCCGCCATCTGAAGGACGAACTCGACCTGGAAGTGAAGGGATTCGACGCGGTCTTCCTACTGGACTGGATCGCCGAGCACGTCGGGCCGCATTTCTACAACCAAGGGCTCGCTGACGCCCAAGCCGTCGTGCGCAAGCGGGCGGACGACATCGCCGAAGCGGTGTCCCACCTCGAGAAACCGGCCAGGGTCTGAACGCCCGCCGCCTGCAGGCCCGCAAGCGGCCAATCGCCTTCGGGGCCGAGGCGCCTTATGCTCCCGGCATGGAAACGCACGCCGAAATCGTCCAGCGCTGGCGGGATCTGAGGACGATGCTGATCCAGCAGCTCGACATGTTCGAGACGGGCGCCCTCACCCTCCGCTCCAACGGCGTGAACATCTCGGCGGACGCCATCGGGGACCTCAAGCGCAGCATCCTCGAATTCGATGCCCTGATCGCCGGCGATGAGGCCGACGAGCCCTGAAGCGCGTCAAGTCGTGAGGTCCGGATCCAACCGGGCGGAAGCCGGCGCAAGTATTCCTCTCCCGATCGCGGATTCTGACGCTCTTTCGTGGCGCGGAGGGTCCCTCGTCACCATGTGGGGCTCTGACGAATGTCGTCGCGAGCCGGGGCGCGACTGAGGGAACGAGGTTCCCAGGAGGTCTAGATGCCCGTCGAGAACACCGATCTCGAGCGCCGCGTTCTGGCGCACGAGCAAATCTTGCAGGCTCTCATGGCCCAACTGGCGGAACACGAACCTGGGTTCCTGGACCGGATGCACGAGCGCTTCGCTGGCGCCCGCCGCGGGGCTCACGAGCACGATTACGTCGAAACCGCCGACTATGCCGAGGATTTCCTCCGCGAGGTCATGCGTCTCGGCAGGACCCAGGAGGTGAAGATCGTCGTCACGGCCACCGAGGTTTCCCCAGTGGTCGAAGCGCCGCCAGCCACCCACGCGGCCCACGCGGTTGTGATCCAGGCCGCCATGCCGAAGGCCACCACCATCCGGACCGCTCGGGTCGGCGGGGTTTGGCACGTCACGCGGGACGACGCGTTTCTTGGAGATTATCTCGCCGAAGGTCCGGCCCGGGACGCCGCAGCGAAGGCCGCACAGGAGATCGCGGGCCGGGGCGGTCGCGCTGAGCTCGTTTTCGAGCCCCCGCGCTAGCTGCGAGTGGCCGGGCGCTACGCCGGCGTAATCTGATCCGGGTCCGCGGGCGGGTACGCGCTCGCATCCTTGGCCTGCTCCTCGCGCAGCACCCGCTCCAGGTCGGCGCGTCGCGCGGGCTGGACCTCCGAACGAAGCATGCTCTCGAACCGATGGATGTTGGCTTCCTGCAGTTCTCTGGGTGTCATGACGCCCTCCTTGGGCTGCCTGGCGCCCACGTGCGCACTCCGGCGTCGACAATGCGGAAGTACCGGGAGGGCGTGTGGCGGGAGGGGGGAACGGGAAACGGCGGACTTCGCCTCGACGCTAGGACGCAGCTGGGCCCCTCCGGCGAGCGCCACCGAGGGCCAGGGAGGTGAGGACATGGGTGCATCGCGCCTGAGACACGAACTTCACGATGAAGAAACGAGGCTCCTGGCGGAGCTGAGGGCTCTGCGCCGAAGCCAGAGGGCTCTCGCGCCCGACGCCGTTGTCGCGGCGCTCACGCCAGGCCAGCGGATCGCCGATCTGGTAGCGACGACCATGGGCTCATGGCGCTTCATCGTCATCCAGTCGGCGTTGCTCGTGGTGTGGGTCACCTTGAACCTCACCGCCTACGTTCGTCACTGGGACCCCTATCCGTTCATCCTGCTGAATCTGGCGCTCTCGTTCCAGGCCGCCTACGCGGCGCCGTTCATCATGATGAGCCAGAACCGCCAGCAGGACATCGACCGGCGCGAGGCGGCGAACGACTACCGCATCAACGTGAAGGCGGAACTGGAGATCGAGCTGCTCCACGAGAAGATCGACCAGCTTCGCGAGAAGGAAGTTCTCGCCCTGACACAGGCCGTCGAGAGTCTGTCGGTGCTGCTTCGGAAGGGGTAGCCCCCCCCAGGGACGTCGGCCGCCAAGGGCCTCGTGCCTGGAGCCTAGCGGGTCGGGGCCTGCGGGGGCTGACAGGCGAGGCCCATTCGCATGCCCTTCAGGTATCCTCGACGCGCCGTGCCCGCGAGAACCGCCAGGCGGAGGTCCCGGTCCCGCCGCCCCGCCTGGGTGGCCAGGCGCATCACCCAGCGATAGGGGATGACGCTGCGCATGGCCGAGCCGACCGCCTGGCCGGCATCGTTCCGCGCCGCCGCCACGGCGTCGACGTCGGGCCCCAGGATTCTGTCGAGGTCCGCGATCTCACGCGCCATTTCGGCGCAATTGGGCGGGGACGGGAGGGCGTAGGGATCCGCGAGCAGGGCCGTCAGCGCGGCCGGGGTGTCCGGGCCGGAAAGGGCGAGCCCGCCCTCGCCCGCCACCATGGTGTCGGAACTCCCCCGCTCCCGGGCGGGTCCGGGCGGGGTGGTGGCGCACGCACACGCCATCAGGCCGAGCGCGACGACGACGGGAATGCCGTGGCGACGTGGGAACCGGGTCATGGCCTCCCTCAGGTCGGATGGCGGGCTCTCATCCCTATCCCTGCTGGCCCGCGACCTCCTTGACCCTCGTCAAGAGCCGGGTTCTCGCCGTTTTTGCCACGGCAAGGCGCGCCTCAAGTCCGACGACGTCGTCGTCGCCGCGCCCGGACTGGGCGCCAGCATCGTGGCCGCGCTCGCCAACCAGCTGCGCGCCCGTGTCGAGATCGCCGACGCGCGTCCCGGAACCACCGTCTCGCTTGTCCACACCGAGTTGGAGCCGGTCGAGGCCGCCTCCTAGGCCGGGTGCCGGCCTACTCCCACTCGATTATTTCTGGACGCCCTAAGCGGCGGAATTCCCGAAGCATTTTAGCTCACGCGGATTTGAATACCGTCTGAGATACCGTCAGAATCTTTGGCTAGCGGATTGATGATGCGAAGTCACATCACCAACCGGCGACGGCAGGAAATGCTCCAGTAGCGCCAGGATAGCAGAGTCCCCTCCCCGGAGCACGCCGTGGTCAGAACGTGAGTGGTCAGCCATGTTTTAGGCGTACGCCGGGGCCGCCACCGCCGGAACCTTCAGGAGCGATGAAGCAGACGCCGGCGTCTTCCAGGGCGCGCTGGACCGCCTCGACGTTGGCGGCTGCGCTGCGGCCGGGCCCCTGTTGGCTTTCCATCCTTACGATGGTCGGCAACGATAGCTTTGCCGCAGCGGCCAAGGCTGGCTGGCTCCAGCCAAGTAGTGCGCGGGCCGCACGGATCTGGGCTGCGGTCAGCATCGCGTGATAATTTTATGATCGAGTACGATCATTTTCTGTTTGACACCCCAGCGCCCACTGCGTGATTATAATCTGATCATAGGTGATTAGTAGGCATCGGTCATGGGCTCACGTCGAAAGACGGAGAGTGAGGGCGTGCGTCTGCCTGAACTCTCCCGACGAGCGGTCGTTGTGGGATCCCCCGCCTCGCTCTTGGCTGCGCCGGCTGCGTTCGCCCAGTCCACACCAATTCCGGTCGCCTCCACGCAGAGCAACGCCGCCGCGCCCTTCAAGCGCTGGCTCTACCTCAACGCCAAGATCGAACGGCTACAGACGCGATGGGCCCGGCTGGAAAGTTGGCTGGCTCGGGAGCATTCCTGGTTCCAGCTGAGCCCGGCAGAACAGCAGGCCCTGCCATGGGCCCAGGAACTGCGCGACATTGATGGCTGCCTGGACCTCCTGTTGGAAAAGCGGGACGAGTTGCTGGAGGCGCTGCCGACTCAAGGCTCCGCCGCTCTGGAAGTGATCGCAGCCAAGCTGGAGGTAGCGGAGCGCCTAGTCTGGGCTGCCGACCATCCTGAAGCTCACGCCCTGATCAGCGGATCTCGACAGGACATTCTCACGCTGATCGAGGCGGTTGAACCTCACCATTGATGCGCGAATGGCCAGATCGGCCGCCGCCACGGAGCGCGCCTTGGAGGAAGCCCTCGCCTATCTCCTCGAACTCCGGCTGCGCTGTCGCGGCAACCCCGAAGCCATCGCGTTGGTGGACCGCTGCCTCGCGCTTTTGGCCCGGGCGCAGACCGCAGACCAACGGGAGTTGCAGCAGCTGGAGGCGGACATTGATGCCCTGCGCACTGAGCTGCATGAACGGCTTGGCCCGCCGCCCAACTCCGTTTTGCACTGACGCGGCCAATTCGCGCTGCGCAGGCCAGGTGGCCGGCGCCCGTGATCTGCTCACCGGAACTTTACGAACTTAACGGAATTGACGAAGCTAACGCGGAAGCCCAGATTGTCGGGGAAAGGACCAACCCCATGGCAGAGAAGGCATCGTCAGCCGGCCGCAGCACCGGCCGCTATGTGACCAAAGCCGACGCGGCCCGCCAACCGCGCACTACGGTGCGCGACAGCAAGGGCGAATTCACGGTCGCCCTGCCGTCCAAATCCGTCCAGGCCCTCAATCCTCGCAAGTCGGGCGTCCGCGCCGTGATGGAAGTGCTGAGTGAGCGCATAACGGAGAGCCGCGAGAGCGGTCGGCGCACCGGCTTCTGGGTCGAAGTCGATCCCAAAGGCCAGCCGCGCGTCCACGCCAAGGCCACCATCGCAGACGATGCCAGGCCAGCGGGAAGCGACCGCGCCGAAGATCCAGATGATCTGGATGTAGCCCTGGCTGCGGCCCGCGAGCGCGGCCAGCTTCGGGTGGCGGAGATCCTGGCCGGCGACGAGATGCTCAGCGCGGATGCTTTCGCGGAGTTGCTCGGCGTCAGCCGCGTGACCGTGAACGCGAAGCGGCAGAGGCATGAGGTGCTGGCGGTGGACGGCGCCCGCCGGGGATTCCGCTTCCCTGCCTGGCAGGTTGACGAGAACGGCAAGCCCTTCGCCGCTATCCCGCAGCTTTTCGAAAAGCTCGGCGACAGCCCCTGGACTGTGTACCGCTTCCTCATTCAGCGCCATCCGGAGTTGGAAGGTGCGACTGGCGTGGATGCGTTGCGCCAGGGCCGGACAGGCGAGGTGCTCGAAGCTGCTGAGAGCCTTGCCGCCGGAGCGCTTGGCTAGGTGCCGTCCCGCGAGCCGACTGCCGCATTCGCGACGGCTGGGCTCGACCTGGTCCGCATCCCAGCTGGCCGCACCTTTGGCCGCATCTACCACCAGCGCTTCCCGGACCCCCTCGGCTTCGGGAAGAGCCGCAGCCGGTTTAGCGACCCACGACGCCGGATCGAGGCGCACCGCTTCGGAGTGCTCTACCTGGGCTCGTCACTGAAGGTCTGCTTCCTCGAGGCGGTCCTTCGCGACGACCGGGACGGCCTCGTGGGCGACTTCCCCATGGATGAGGCCGAGCTCGACTCGCGGCGGTACGCACAGGTGGTCACCAACGCCGAACTCGCCCTGCTTGACCTGACCGGCGACGGACCTATCCGAATGGGCGTGCCCAGCGACGTCCTGCGATCCTCGCGCCAAGCGCTCGCGCGCCGCTGGTCCGTCGCCTTCCATGACCACCCGGCGCGGGTTGACGGGATCTACTATCCGTCCCGCCTCAACGGCGAAGTGAACCTCGCAATCTATGGCCGAGCCGTGCCCAAGCTCACGGTCGCCACATCCGGATCTCTTCGCATGGCGCCAGGGCTGGCTCGGGTTCTCAACGACCTTGAAGTGGCGCTGGTCTGATTTGTGAGAATGTCTTGCTAGAGGCCAGAAACTGAACGTGCTTTTCCGATTGCGCTGAGGTTCAGTGACTGCCTCGCCGTCACCTCCGCTCTCGTCGGTCCTCTCAGCGGCTCGTGCTGTCGCCCGAGCGCTTCGAGCGCGTGAAGGCGCGATCGGTGTTCATGAACCTGGAGAGCATCGGCACGATCAGCTTGGCGGGTTCGAGCGCTCGACCGCCTTGAGCTGCCAGCGCTTCGCCGTAGGCGACGAGGTCGCGGTGCACGGCTCCAGGCAGTTCGACCGTGAGCTTCACAGGCGTGTCGTCCTGCAGCTCGGCGAGTTTCAGCTTGGCCATTTGCACACCTCTCAGCCTCTGTAGGGTTCAAGAATGAGATCGCGGGTGACCATCACCCGCACCGGGGCGCCCGGTCGGATCGTCAGCGTCGGCGGAATGTTCAGGCTGCGCCCGACCGCCTGCTGTCCAACTTGGTTGAAGGAGCCGGCCGCCCCATGGCGGAGCGCGCGAAGGATGTCGTTCTCGTCGTCACCTTCCCCGAGCTCCGCGCCTATGCCGAGGATCGTCGAAAGCGCGGCGGCGCCGAACAGCGCGCCCCAATGGCGGTCAACGCGATCCTGCAGGCCCGCGTAGCCTTGGGCGTCACCCGCCGGCAGCTTCTCCAAGACGAGCGAGCGGCCGTTCGGGAGGATCAGCCGAGTCCACGCCAGCAGGACGCGGCTCTGCCCGAAGGCGACCTGAGTGTCATAGGCGCCGATGAGCTTCGACCCCTGCGGGATCAACAGGAAGCGGCCGCTCACGCTGTCGTAGACGTTCTCCGTCACCTGGCCGACGATCTGTCCTGGCAGGTCCGACCGCACTCCGGTGAGAAGCGCGGCCGGGATGGTCGCGCCGGCCTGCAGCACGAAGGGCGACGGGGGCGACCTGAGCCGGTCTGGGCTCGTCGTCCGTCGATCAACCGGCCCATCGAGGATCGTGCGCCGTCCCGCCGGAGCAGACGCGGCGGCTTCGATAAGCGTCGTGGCGCCTTCGGCCAGCGAGCCAGCATGGCCTTGCGCCTCGGTGGAGAAGAGGCGGCTGGTCCGCGCCGCATCGCGCTCTTGCAGCAGCCGCTGCCGCTGCGCTTGCACCTCCTGCTGGGCCGCATCGGCTTGCCCGACCGGCGCCATCGGCGGCGGCGCGACGTCGGCCTCCAGGATCGGGCGTCCGAGATCTCCGGGCAGTGGCGGTCCGAGCCTCGGGGCGGCGCCGTAATCGCGCGGCAGCGCATTGAGTCGCTCGGGGGGCTGACCTCCGACGTTGTAGACCTCGGCGGGCGCGGAGCCGCCAGCGCGGGTCGTCATGGCGTAGGCGACAGCGCCCACGACAGCGACCGACGACGTCGCCGTCAAGGCGATCAGAACCTTGCGCGACAGGCGGGCCACGCGAGGCCGGGCGGAGCGCAACCGAAGCGCTTCGGCGCCCTCGTGGCCTGGAAGTTGAGAGGTTGTGGACATGGTCATCCTCCCGCACCGCGTTCGATGCGCACCCGCTTCTGGCCGCGACGATCGCCGAGCCGCAGCTCGGCCCGAGTGAATAGGCGATCCACCACCATCCGCTGGCCGCTCACACGGTAGTTCACGAGGTCGGCCGCCTTTCCGTCGGCGCCACCGACGAACAGCGGCGGCAGCTCGCCTTGCGTCACCGAAGGGGCGAACTCGATGAAGGTCTGCCGGCCATCATCGAACACGCGCACCGGACGCCAGGACGGGCGGTCGCCCGAAATCCTGTAGTTGAAGTTGAGCTGCTCGATCGCGACCGTGGGCGCGGCGTAGCGCTCGACGCTCTCGGCCGCGGCCAAGGCCTCATCGGCGGGATAGCGCCAAGCGACCGACGCCATGTAGGTCGCGGGAGTCGCGCGCAGCTCCAGGTGATAGGTCCTGCGATTGGTGTTGATCACCAGGTTGGTCTGCAGATCAGCTCGGGTGGGCTTGACCAGGATGTGCACCCGCCGGCTTGCGCCCGAGCCGCTCTCCGTGTCGCCGATGATCCAGCGCGCGGTGTCGCCTGCAGCCACCGGACCGGTTCCGGAGAGGGTCTCTCCCTCTTCCAGGGTGATGTCAGTGATGCGGCCAGGCGCGGTGTAGACCTGGAACAGAGCGCCCTCGGCGTAGGGGTAGATCTGCGCGGCGTTGGCATAGGCCGATCCGGTCGGCTGCACCCTGGCGGCGGCATTGGCCCTGGCCACCCGTGCCGCGGGATCGCCGGTCTCGGGCGCAGGCCGGACAGGACCCGCGGCAGGCTTTCGTGCGGCCCGCTCAGGCGGGTTCGGAACCGGCGTCGAAGCCACGACAATCGGGCCGCGTGGGACGGGCGCTGGCGCGAGCGCAGGCGCGGTGGCGGGGACCGTAGAAGCGGGCTTGGATTGCTCGGCCTGCATCGCCGCGCAGCCGCTGAGGGTCGTCCCGGCCAACATCAGGATTAGCGTCGGGGCTCGCATCAGCCGAGCTCCCGAGACCAATTCAGAGCATGGACGAAGACCCCCAAGGGGTTCTTGCGAAGCTGCTCGGTCGTGCGGGGCGGTTGCAGGACCACGGTGAGGATGGCGGTCCAGCGCTCCGTGGAGGCCAGCGCGCCGTCCACGTAGCGGCGCTCGACCCAGGCCACGCGGAAACTGTCGGGCGAGGCGCGGATCACGCTGGAGACGTCGACGGCGACCTGGGTGTGGCCCACCTTGCTGAAGGGGTCGTTGGCGCGGGCGTATTCGTTCAGGGCTAGGGCCCCACGGTCGGTGGCGTAGTCATACGCCCGAAGCCAGTTCTGCCGGACGACGACGGGATCCGACGGGATCGAACGAACCTCCTCGATAAAGCGCGCCAAGTGCCAGGCGATCTGCGGGTCGGTGGGCTTGTACCCAGCCACCGCGGGCGCGACCGCTTGGGTCTGCCCGAGCCGATCGACCTCCACCACCCAGGGGGTCACCGAGCCCCGGGCGCCCTGCCAGACGAGGGCGCCTGAAAGTCCCGCGGACAGCAGCAGGCTGCCAAAGGCCATCAGCCGCCAGTTCCGGGCCTGCACCCGGGCAGAGCCGATCCGGTCGTCCCAGGCCTGCGCCGCGCGCTGGTAAGGTGTGTCGAGGGCGGGGGTCGCGCCATAGCGCACCCCGGGTCGAGTGAAGACGTTCATGACCGATCCTCTGCGAGCGAGACGGAGGTTCCGCCGCCGGGATGGTCGCCGGAACGAAGGGCGTGGGCGGCGGTCGCGGCGCCGTGGGCCGCTTCCTGACGGCGCTGGTATTGGCGTGCCCACGCCGGCGCGCCGCCGCCTCCAGGCCCACCACCCGCATGTCCGCCGGGTCCGGAGGGCGGATTGGGCCGTAAGCCGCTGTCACCGGAGCCCGAGGGACCGGAGCGGAAGCCACGCGCGGCAGCGATGGCGCCTCGCGCGCCCCCGACGCCGGCGCCGATCGCGGCGCGCGTGCCCATTGCGCCAGCAGCCGCGAGGCCGCCGGCGGCGAGGCCAGTCCCGACGGCGGCCCCTGCCCCGAGCTGCGGCGCCCCCGACACCAGGCCATTGGCGACGGCGGGCCCGAAGATGCCGAGACCAAGGAGGCAGAGCGACGCCAGCGCCAGGGAGAGCACCTCCTCCAGCGAGGGTTGCTGCCCGCCGAAGTCCTGGATGAACTCGCCGAACAAGGTGGAGCCAATCCCAACGATCACCGCCAGGACCAGCACCTTCACGCCGGAGGCGACGACATTTCCGAGCACACGCTCGGCCAGAAAAGCCGTCCGCCCGAAGAGGCCGAAGGGCACGAGAATGAAGCCGGCCAGCGTCGTCAGCTTGAACTCGATCAGGGTGACGAAGAGCTGCACCGCGAGCACGAAGAAGGCGATGAGGACGATGAGCCAGGCCACCATGATGACGATGATCTGAGCGAAGTTGTCGAAGAAGCCGGGGAAGCCGGACATCTCGTGCGCCGCTTGCAGGAGAGGCCTTCCTGCGTCGATGCCTGATTGCGCCAGCTTGCCCGGACGCAGGAAGTCGGCGGCGGACATGCCGCTGCCCGCGGCTTTGAGGCCCAGACCCGAGAAGGACTGGAAGACGATCTTCGCCAGTCCGTTGAAGTTCGACAGTAGGAAGGCGAAGAAGCCGACGTACAGCGTCTTCTTGATGAGCCGGGCGATCACGTCGTCGCCGGCCGACCAGGACCAGAACAGCGCCGCCAGGGTGACGTCGATCACCACCAGGGTGCTTGCCAGGAAGGCAACTTCTCCGCCGAGCAGGCCAAAGCCCGAGTCGATGTAGCGCGAGAAGACGTCCAGGAAGCGATCAGCGACGCCGGGGTTCATCTCTTGCCGTCCTCTCCTAGGAACCTGTCGAAGTTTTCGTCCCGCACAGCCCGGCAGGTGGGGTCGTTCGCCGCCTGCGCTCCGCCGCGGGCGCATCGTTGCGTTTCGGCCGATAGCTGAGTTCCGGACATGCTCTTGGTCTCGGGCGCTGGCGGAGTCCGGTCGCAGCCGGCGGCGAGCAGGACGGCGATGGTCGAAGCAGCGGACAGGATCAGGCGGGTCATCGGTACATCTCCACGGGAGGGGCCTGATAACCCTGGCGCCGATCCACGAACCGGCGAAACTGCTCTTGCGCCTGAGCCCGGCTCGCGGCGCGCTCGGCCTGCTCAAGCGCCGCCGCGCGGCCCTGCGCCGCCATCATCGCGGTGAGGTCCGTCAGCTGCTGGCTTTGCAGGGCCAGCAGCTGGTTTCCCGCCTGGGTCGCCTGGAGGATGCCGGCTGCGCCCTGGCTGGCGCCGACGAGGTTGGAGAGTTCGGTGCGCGCGCCGGGCAGTCCGGCCACCACACCGGCCTGCACCTGAAGGGAGTGCTGGAAGGCCGCCGCTGAGTTCAGCCAGCGGGCGTTCGCCGACGCGACCAGGTCTGCGTCGCGGCTTCCGGCGCTCACCGTGTAGTTCTTCCCGAATTCCCGCTGAATCGCCTGGACGTCATAGGCGACCCGCTGCGCCTGCTGCATCAGCCCGCTGATCCGGCCAAGATTCCCCTGCACGGTCTGGAGCGAGGAGTACGGCAGCTGGGCCAGGTTGCGGGCCTGGTTCGTCAGGCTCAGGGCCTGGTTTTGAAGGCCACGGACCTGATTGTTGATCTGCTCCAAGGCCCGCGCCGCCTGCATGACGTTCGAGGCGTAGTTCGTTGGGTCATAGACGGTGAGCTGCGCCCCGGCTGGGGTGGGCAAGGCCAGAACGAGGCTGGTCGAGCACACGAGCGCCGCCAGCCAAGGGGTGCGGGTCTTCATCGAGCGGTCTCCAATTGAGGTGGCGCTTTGGCCTGCAAGCGGATCAGGTCCGCCGCCCACGGAAGCCCCCGGTGTTCGAGCCAAGCGGCCGCGAACCCACCCGGGCCGTGGTGTTCAAGAAGCTCGGCGATCACCAGCTGGTCCGCCTTGGCGGAAGCGGCGCAGAAGGCGAGCGCCACCGGCCCTAGCCCGAGCTCGAAGAGCCGGTTCCCGCGACGGGACTGGCAGTAGTAGTCGCGCTTCGGGATCGCCCGACCCAGGATCTCCACCTGCCGCTCGTTGAGACCGAACCTCGCGTAGGCCGCTGCGATCTGCGGCTCCTGCGCGCGGTCGTTCGGCAGGAAGATGCGGGTGGGGCAGCTTTCGATGATCGAGGCTGCGATCGCGCTCGTCTCAATGTCGGCCAGGGACTGGGTGGCGAACACCACGGAGGCGTTCTTCTTGCGCAGCGTCTTCAGCCATTCCCGCAGCTGGGCTCCGAAGGTGGCGTCGTCGAGGGCGAGCCAGCCTTCGTCGACCACCACCAGGGTCGGGCGCCCATCGAGCCGCGACTGGATTCGATGGAACAGGTAGCTGAGCACGGCCGGCGCCGCCGCCGAGCCCACGAGCCCCTCGGTCTCGAACGCCTGCACGGAGGCCGAACCCAGGCGCTCGCTCTCTGCGTCGAGGAGCCGACCCCACGGACCCGCGACGGTGTAGGGCTGAAGGGCGCGCTTGAGCGCGTTGGACTGCAGCAGGACCGACAGGCCGGTGAGGGTCCGCTCGGCCTCGGGGGCCGAGGCCAGCGATCCGAGCGCGGTCCAGAGATGCTCCTTCACCTCAGGCGTAACCGCGACACCTTCTCGGGCCAGCACGCCGGCCAGCCACTCCGAAGCCCACGCGCGTTCAGCCAGATCTTGGATGCGGCCCAGCGGCTGCAGGGCGACCGGCGGAGTCTCATCGTCCGCGAGCGCTCCGCCGAGATCGTGGAAGTCGCCGCCCATCGCCAGCGCCGCGGCTCGGATCGAGCCGCCGAAGTCGAAGGCGAAGACCTGGCCGGCGGGGTAGCGGCGGAACTGCAGGGCCATCAGCGCCAACAGCACGCTCTTCCCTGCCCCGGTCGGCCCCACCACCATGCTGTGGCCGACGTCCCCGACGTGGGTCGAGAACCTGAAGGGTGTCGAGCCTTCCGTCTGGGCGAAGAACAGCGGCGGCCCGTTCAGGTGCGCGTTCCGCTGCGGCCCAGCCCACACCGCCGAAAGCGGGATCATGTGGGCCAGGTTCAGGGTGGAGATCGGCGGCTGGCGCACATTGGCGTAGGCGTGGCCCGGAAGGCTGCCGAGCCAGGCTTCCACCGCGTTGATGCTCTCAACCATACAGGTGAAGTCGCGGGCCTGGATTGCCTTCTCGACCAGCCGCAGCTTCGCGTCGGCGCGGCCCGCGTCCTCGTCCCAGACGCACACCGTGGCGGTCACGAAGGCATGCCCGACCACGTCGGCGCCCAGGTCCTGTAGGGCCTCGTCGGCATCGAGCGCCTTGTTCTGAGCGTCGGTGTCGACCAGCGCCGCGGCTTCGTTGGTCAGCACCTCTTTCAGTATCGCCATGATCGACTTGCGCTTGGCGAACCATTGGCGGCGGATCCGGCCCAGCAGCTTGGCCGCGTCGACCTTGTCCAGGCAGATCGCGCGCGTGGACCAGCGGTAGGGAAACGCCAGGCGATTGAGGTCGTCGAGCAGCCCGGGCCAGGTGGCGGCCGGGAAGCCGCTGATGGTCAGCACCCGCAGGTGCGCCGTTCCCAGCCGCGGCTCGAGGCCGCCGGTGAGCGGCTGGTCGGCCAGCAGCACATCCAGATGCATGGGCGTGTCCGGCACGCCGACGCGGTGGCGGTGGGTCGACACCGTCGAATGCAGGTAGGTCAGGGTCTCGGCGTCGGTGAGCCACTCCGCTTCGGGCACAAAGCCTTCGAGCAGCGCCAGCACACGATCCGTCCGGTCGACGAAGCCGGCCAGCGCCTCGCGCCAGTCGACGCCGCGGCGCTCTCGCCCCTCGTACAGCCAGGACTCAGCCCGGGCGGTGTTCTCGGCGGGCGGCAGGAAGACGAAGGTCAGGAAGTAGGCGCTGTCGAAATGCGCTCCATGTTCCTCGAACTGAGCCCGGCGCTCCTCGTCCACCAGCGCCGACACCGGGTCGGGGAAGTCGCTAAGCGGATACACGTCGGCCGCATTGCGCTGGGCTTCGACGAACACGGCCCAGCCGGACCCGAGGCGTCGCAGCGCATTGTTCAGCCGCCCCGCGGCCGAGACGAGCTCGGACGCGGTCGCCGAGTCCAGGTCGGGCCCGCGGAAGCGCGCTGTGCGCTGAAACCCCCCGTCCTTATTGAGCACCACGCCCGGCTCGACGAGCGCCGCCCACGGCAGAAAGTCGGGAAGCTGGGCCGCACGCCGGCGGTACTCGCGAAGATCGAACATCGCGTCAGATTCCCAGATAGGGCGGGATGCGGACGTGCCGCCGCACCACCTCGACGAAGTGGGGGTCGCGCTTGGCGGCCCAGACGGCGAAGGCGTGGCCGATCAGCCAAAGCGCCAAGCCGGCGATCCACAGGCGTAGGCCAAGCCCGATGGCGGCCGCCAAGGTGCCGTTGACGATGGCGAAGGCGCGCGGCGCGCCGGCCAGCAACACCGGCTCGGTGAGGGCGCGGTGAACCGGGGCTTCAAAGCCAGGAGGCGTGGGTGTCTGCTGCATCAGACCAGCGCCCCGCCGCCGAACGAGAAGAAGGACAGGAAGAAGCTGGAGGCGGCGAAGGCGATCGAGAGGCCGAAGACGATCTGGATCAGCCGTCGAAAGCCACCCGAGGTGTCGCCAAAGGCCAGGGTCAGGCCTGTGGTGATGATGATGATCACCGCGATGATCTTGGCCACGGGGCCCTCGATCGACTGCAGGATTTTCTGCAGCGGGGCTTCCCAGGGCATGGATGAGCCGGCGGCGTAGGCCGGCCCGGCGAGCAGCCAGACGGTTGCGACGGCGCTCGCGCTCGCGAGCCGCCCGCGAATGCGGCGGATCATGGAAGCTCTCCTTGGGAAGCCGCGCTCATGTCGGCGATGCGGTACTCGCCGTCGGCGGCGAGGTCCGCCACGGCGCAGAGTTCGGTGAGGCGGCGATCCGCACCTCGGCCGTTCAGGACGGCGATCAGGTCGATGGTTTCAGCGATCAGGGCGCGAGGCACGACCGGCACTGCCTCCTGGATCAGCTGCTCGAGCCGACGCAGCGCGCCCTGCGCCGTGCCGGCGTGGATGGTGCCGATGCCGCCCGGATGGCCAGTCCCCCAGGCCTTGAGCAGGTCGAGCGCTTCCGCTCCACGCACCTCTCCGATTGGGATGCGGTCGGGCCGCAGCCGCAGCGACGACCGGACCAGATCCGCCAGCGAGGCCACGCCGTCCTTGGTCCGAAGCGCCACCAGGTTCGGCGCGGCGCACTGAAGCTCGCGGGTGTCTTCGATGAGCACCACGCGGTCGCCGGTCTTGGCGACCTCGGCCAGCAGGGCGTTGGCCAGCGTGGTCTTGCCCGTGGAGGTCCCGCCGGCGACCAGGATGTTCTGCCGCTCGGCGACGGCGCGGCGGAGGACATCCGCCGCAGCCGCGCCCATGACGCCGGCGTCGACGTAGTCCTGCAGCGTGAACACCGCGACGGCCGGCTTGCGGATCGCGAACGTGGGAGCAGTCACAACCGGCGGGAGCAGTCCCTCGAACCGCTCGCCACTCTCCGGCAGCTCGGCGGAAATTCGCGGCGCGCCCGCATGAACTTCGGCGCCCACGTGATGGGCCACTAGGCGCACGATCCGCTCGCCGTCTTCCGGGGTCAGCTCGCAACCGGTGCGCTGGAGCCCGGCGCCCAGCCGGTCCAGCCAAAGCTGGCCGTCCGGATTGAGCATGACTTCGACGACTTCGGCGTCATCGAGCCAGCCCGCGATGCGCGGGCCGAGCGCTGTGCGCAGCATCCTGGCGCTGCGCACGAAGACCTCGTTGCGGATCGGGGTGATCGACACCGGACGCTCCCGTTCTCGGCCGGTCGGCCGCAGAAAACGGGGTCACTAATGAGCGCCCAAACGACGACCGATCAACAGCGCCTCGGTCGTAGTAGTGCTCTGGCGTGCGATGACTTGCGGAGCGGCGGTGTCACTCCTCCGCCGTGAGCGAAAGCGTTCGCTTCGAGGAAGTGATTGGTCGCCGCCGCTTGGATCGCGTACAAGCCGTTGCAGTCGCCTTCACGCTTGGCAGAGGCCGCCTGAGAGCACTTGCGCTCCCGCCATGACGAGGTGCGCTATTTCCGATCATCCTCAATCACGCGTCGTGCTCGCCGTAGACGACGAGGTCCTTGTCCTCGACCTCATCGAGACTGCGCTCGTGGAGGGCGGTTTCGAGGTCTTGACGGCGACCGCGGCCGCGGATGCCATCGCGCTTGTGGAGTCGAACCGCTGCAGGGACATCATCGCCCTCGTCACCGACGTCAATATGGGACGGATCTCAGGTTGGGATGTGGCCAAAAGGGCGCGTGAGCTAAACCCGGGTTTGCCAGTGATCTACGTTAGCGGCGACAGCGGCCACGAGTGGGCGTCGCATGGTGTGCCGAACAGCCAGATCATTCAGAAGCCCTTCGCGGCCGCTCAACTGATCACAGCGGTGGCTGGCTTGATCAACGCTGCCCAGACTTCACCGATGTGGGAGAGTGATGCCGACTCGGCAGTAGACGCTGGGACGCCCGACTAGCCCGAACGCATCTTGGCCCGGGTAACGCGGGCGCTGGAGCAACCGCGACCTTGAACGATCGTTGCGCCCAGGTCTAAGTTCGCCCTTCCTCCATCACAAACCGCGCATGTCCGAAAATTATCGCCGGAAGGCTGAAGCTCTGCTCAAAGAGGCGAGCGAAGCCACGAACATGAAGGAACGGGGCCGGCTTATCGACGAGGCGATGCGCTGGCACAATCTGGCCGTAGACGCCCACTCTCATAGAGATGGTCGCACCAACGACAACGCAGATTGGGGTTCAGAGGCGCTAAGCGATCAATCGGGCCAGGGGTGAGGCCAAGTCGTCGCATTAGCGATTTCTCGTCGATTCACCTTCGCCCAGCGGCGATCCGGCCAAATCCTCGCTCACCTCTCGCGTGAAGCTGACGCCTCGCGCCAGCCGCCGACCCAGCGCCTCAACGAACCCCTCGTACCGCTCCTTGCCCTTCGCTTGAGCGGCCGCTTGCGCCGCCTCCGGTACGGCGGGCGTCGTGGTGAGCCAGAAGCGCACGAACAGCGCCATCATCTCGATTGAGATGCCGAGATTGCGTTCGAGCCGCTCCGTGGCCCGGTTCTGCTGGTCGAGCCGCCGCGTGATCGCAGCTTCCTGGCGCTCTGACGCATCCGAAGAGACGAAGGAAGCGATGGCGGCCTCCGCCACCAGCGACTTGGACTTGCCTCGTCGGTCGGCGAGCGCTTCCAAGGCCTTCAAGGTGTCAGGCTCCAGATAGACCGACAGTCTCGCCTTCTGCATCGTCACAGCTCCAGTCCATCGTCCGGATCGAGGGCGGCCTGGCGCGCGACCCGGCGAAAGCGGGTCTGCAAGGCCGCCTGCTCAGCGCCCTCGCCGTCATCGTCCGGCTCGTCTTCGAAGAAGCCGAACTCGCGCACGGGCGGCGGCGGCTCGGCGGCATCCTCGAACATCGGCTCGGGCTCGCGGCGGAGACCGCCCTCCTCCGCATCCCCCTCGCTTAGGGCGGGCGGGGACCGGACCGGCGCGGCAGGCGCCGCGATCGGCTTGAGAGACGACCAGTCGTCCGGCGGCGATGCCGCCGGGCTGGACGTTGCGGCCTGGCCAACCCGCCGTCGCAAGCGCGCGTCCTCGAAGTAGCGAACCTTCTTGGCTCGGACCGGCGGCGATCCCGAGACCAGGACCAGCTCGTCGTCCGGCGGCAGCTGCATGACCTCGCCGGGGGTGAGCAGCGGCCGGGCGGTCTCCTGGCGCGAGACCATCAGGTGACCCAGCCAGGGCGAGAGACGATGGCCGGCGTAGTTCTTCATCGCCCGCAGCTCGGTGGCGGTGCCCAGCGCATCCGACACCCGCTTAGCGGTCCGCTCGTCGTTGGTCGCGAAGCAGACGCGGACGTGGCAGTTGTCGAGGATGGCGTTGTTTGGTCCGTAGGCCTTCTCGATCTGGTTCAGGGACTGGGCGATCAGGAAGGCCTTGAGGCCGTAGCCGGCCATGAACGCGAGCGCGCTCTCGAAGAAGTCCAGCCGTCCAAGCGCCGGGAACTCGTCGAGCATCAGCAGCACGCGGTGCCGCGACGACTTCGCGCTCAGCTCCTCTGTCAGACGTCGGCCGATCTGGTTGAGGATCAGGCGCACCAAGGGCTTGGTTCGGCTGATGTCGGACGGCGGCACGACGAGGTAGAGGCTGGCGGGCCGTGCGCCGTCGACTAAGTCAGCGATGCGCCAATCGCAGCGGCTGGTCACCTTGGCCACCACGGGATCGCGGTAGAGGCCGAGGAACGACATGGCGGTGGAGAGCACGCCGGAGCGCTCGTTCTCGCTCTTGTTCAGCAGCTCCCGGGCGGCCGACGCGACCACCGGATGTGGCCGATCGCCGAGGTGCGGGGTCGCCATCATCGCCCGCAGCGTCGCCTCGATCGGCCGGCGGGGGTCCGACAGGAATTCGGCGACGCCGGCCAGGGTCTTGTCAGGGCCGGCGTAGAGCACGTGCAGGATCGCTCCGACCAGCAGGCTGTGGCTGGTCTTCTCCCAGTGCGAGCGCCGCTCCAGCGCCCCCTCCGGGTCCACCAGGATATCGGCGACGTTCTGGACGTCGCGGACCTCGGCGTCGCCGCGCCGCACCTCCAAGAGCGGATTGTAGGCGGCGCTTTCTGGGTTGGTGGGGTCGAACAGCAGCACCCGCCCGACGCGGGCGCGGCAGGCCGAGGTCAGCTGCCAGTTCTCGCCCTTGATGTCGTGGACGATCACTGACCCTGGCCAGGTGAGCAGCGAGGGCACGACCAGGCCCACGCCCTTGCCGCTGCGGGTCGGCGCAAAGCAGAGCACGTGCTCGGGACCGTCGTGGCGCAGGTAAGCGCCGTCGAGCTGGCCCAGGACCACGCCGTCCTCGCCGAGCAAGCCCGCGGCCGCCACCTCCCGAGGCTTGGCCCAGCGGGCGGAGCCGTAGGTCGTCACCGAGCGGGACTCCCGCGCCCGCCAGATGGACAGGGCCATGGCCACGACGATAGCGACGCCGCCACCGGTCACCGCGATCATCGCACCTTCGAGGAAGACCTTCGGGGCATAGGCGTCGAAGGCGAACCACCACCAGAAGAAGGCCGGCGGCGGATAGACCGGCCAGCCCACAAGCTCGAACCAGGGGCGTCCGAGCTCCGGCTGAAACGCCAGGCGCCAGGCCGTCCATTGCGTCGCCGCCCAGACGCCGGCCAAGGCGATGGCGAACACCGCCGCCAGCTGCCCCCACATCACCTTCGTGCCGTTCATGGCCGTGTCCTCCTCATCGGCCGAGCCCGCGCTTGGGGCTGAAGGACCAGGCGACGCCGGCGCCTGGGGTGAGCACGCCCTGCACGTGGCCGCCCAGATGCCGTTCGAGATCGGGCCGCCAAGGCACGAGGGTGAAGCCCAGGCCATTGTCGATCATCGCAAAGCGCCCGGAGGCCAGGGTGACCCGCTGCCGGTAGGTCCCGGCCACCACGCCGTCGGCGCCGATCGGCTGCGCTTCCAGGCCGGTCTGGCCAGAGAGCCGGCGCGATGCGGTCGCGAGCTCCCGCTGACGCAGCGTCTCGATGAGATCGCGGGCGAACACCACCCGTCGCCCGCTCCGCTGGGCCAGCCCCTCCCGGGCCAGGTGGTCAGTACGGGCATCGAGAGCCGCCCGCACCTCGTCTGGGAAGCCACCCTCCCCCAGCCCGGCGGGGTTGCGCCCAACCAGCTGGCGGTCGAGCCAGGTGGCGCCCTCCGCGCGGATCTGGTCGGCCAAGCCCAGGTCGGAGCGGACCTGCAGGACCAGCCGGCTGCGCCGGCCTTGCCACTCGCGGCGGCGGAGTTCGACAAGGCTGCCCAGGGGTGCGTCGCTGGCGTCGTCCAGGTCCGCCAGCCGGACGTGGTGGGTGCGGCCGTCGAGACCATCCAGGATCGCGTAGCCGCTGCCGCGCAGCTCATCGTCCAAGCCGCGCCCGGCAAGCCGCCCGAGCAAGCCCTCCTGGGGTCCGCCGTCCACCTCGAACCGCGCCGGATCCCGCTCCACGCCCTGGTCGGCGAGCGCCCGGTGCATGCGGGCGATCACATCCTGCCGCTGCCCCAATTGGCGCAGGGCCGCTTCGGCGTCCGGCCCCAGGCGCCAGCGGCCCGGCGAAAGTTCATCGGCGAGACCGAGGCCCTTGAGCTTGCGCATCCGCGCGACGCGCGCCTGGTGCAGGTCGGCCGGACCCGCGCCCCCGCCCCGGCGCAGGTCCACCACGCCCTGCTCGTCCGCCAGGCGGGCGAAGCCGCGGTCCAGGCTCGTCCAGCGGTCCGCGCCGATCTGAAGGTTCATCCGCCGTTGCAGCTCGGCGTCGGTGCGCGGCCCAAGCTCCAAGTTGACCAGATGACCGGCGCGGGCCCGCAGCCCCTCGCGGATGTAGTCGGGAGAGATCACCAGGTCCGCGCCCTGGTCGGTGCGGCCGCGGACGATCACGTGCAGATGGGGGTGCCCGGTGTTCCAGTGGTCCACCGCCACCCAGTCGAGGCGGGTTCCGAGATCGGCCTGCGCCTGCTCCATCAGGTCGCGGGTGAAGGCCTTCAGGTCCGACAGCTGCTCGGCGTCGTCGGGCGAGACGATGAAGCGGAAGTGGTGGCGGTCGCCCTCGCAGCGCTCGGCAAAGCCGCGCGCGTCGGCCGCGTCGGTGTCGGCGTCGAACAGCCGCCCGCGGGCGCCGTCCTGGGTGACCCCCTCCCGCTGCAGGTAGTTGAGGTGGGTGGCCAGTGGCGCCCGACCGCCGCCCTGCCGCACCACCCGCGCCTTCACGACAGCGCCGCGGCTCCGCGCCCCCGGTCGGTGCGCGGCCAGGCTGGCCGCCCGGCCGCGCCCGAAGGCGCCGTTCCGCGCCGTGGCGCGGCGCACCAGACCGCCAGCCCGTTCGGCCGCCGCCAGCGCCTGGCCGACGAAGGTCCGGGGCCCGCCGGACAACCGCGAGCGGATGCGCCCCACGCGGAGATGAAAGTCGTCCTCGATCATGGACGCGCCCCGCCGCGCGAGGTGCGATTTCCTGAGCCCAAGCAGCCACTTGGCAGAAATCGCAGGCTGGCGACAACATGCGCACCTCGCGCGCGGCTATTGATTCTCCTGTGCTTTGCCCCCTCCGACGTCGCCCGCACCTCGCGGCTTTTATCCTGCCATCGATCCATCAATCGGTGGCCCGCCGCCGAACCTGCGACAACCTGCGAGACCGTACGACGCAGGTGGGCCACCATCAGCGTGCCTCGACCCGCGGCGTCAGCGCGGCGAAGAGCGGGGATCGCGCCGGCACAAGAACCGCGCGCGCCTCATCTGGAGACGCCCCGGCCTCTTTTCCCTGGCCTCCACCGAGGACAACAAAGAGCGTGGAACGCGCCTCAGCAGGGGGCGCGACGACCGCGGCTGGCGCAGGCGAAACGCCTGCCGCCCCGACGGCCGGCGTGAGCTTGGCGACGTAGGCCCGCGTCTCCAACGGGAGCGGCCGCCCCTCGATCAGGTGCTGCTGGTAGCGCGCTGGGCCCGCATTGTAGGCGGCCAGGAAGCCGCGGGCGCCGAAGCGGTCGTACATCTCCCGCAGGTAGGCCGCCCCGGCCAGGATGTTGTCGCGGGGGTGGAAGGGATCGGCGCCCAGGCCGTAGCGGCCGCGCAATTCCGCATAGGTTTGCGGCATCACCTGCATCAGCCCCATGGCGCCGGCATGGCTCACGGCGCGCGGCTGGAAGGCGCTCTCCACGCGCATCACCGCCCGGATCCATGCTTCCGGGAGGCCAAAGCGCCGCGCCGCCTCCGCGATCGCGCCGCCAACCTCGTTGTGGGGCGGGGCCGCCTGGGCGGCGGCCTCCGCCGACGGCAGCACCGAGAGCCAAAGCACGCTCGTCCCTATCAGCCGCCAGCGTGCCACCGTGCTCCCGGCCGTCCAGGGCAAGGCGCTCGCGCGCCGGCCTGACGGCCGCCCTGGACCGCCGCTCCGCGCGGCGGCTCTGCGGAACCTGGTCGGGACGAAGGAGCGGCCGTCGTTTGTTCGATCGAACAAAGGAGCAGGGCTTTCTTGGCGTTCATCGCCCATGTCGGGGATCCTGGATCAGCCAAAGAGGCTCGGCCCGACCGACCACGGCGGCGTCCGACAGGGCGCCGAAGTAGCGGCTGTCAAGCGAACCGGCGGCGGGGTTGAGGACGAAGAGGTCGTGCTCGGCGAGGACGAAGCAGCCGCGCCAGACCGGCAGCGGCCGCCCTGCCCGGTCGCGGGGCTCGGCGCGGGCCACGAGCCGTCCGTCCACCGTGATCGCGCCCTCCTGGCGGCAAACCCGGCTCGGTGCGCGCGCCGCGACCTTCTTGATCAGCAGCACGCCGTCCGGAAGGTAGCCGCGGCGCTCGAGCCATCCGGCGAGCGGTTGAGGCGCCCGGACGGCCGCCCAGTCGCCAACCGCGGGCGGACGATCGGCGTGCAGGCGATAGAGCCCTTCCGGCGCGCTGGCCGTGGCGTTCCAAACCAGCTGCGACGGGAGCGAGGCCGCCACGGGGACGCCAAGGGCGAGCGCCCCGAGCAGCGCCCACGCGAGGGTGGAGCGGCGGTCCATCAGGCGCCCACCGCGCTGCGGAGACGCCAGGCCCGGTGCCGCACGAGCGTGTAGGGCTCAGGCGACGCGCGCGCCTTCAGCCGGTTGTGCACCTGCCGCCAGTAGTCCGGCGCAGCGGCCGTCGGTTCGACACCCACCAGTTCGACGGCGTCGATGGCGGCGAGCGCCTTTTGCACCGTCGGCCAGCCGGACAGGCGCAGCAGCAGCTCGCCGCCCGGCGTCACGCCAGCAACCGTCGAGCAGCGCCCGCCAGGGGCGACGGCTTGCACGATGTCGAGCCTCGAGCCGACCGTGCCGCGGTCGTTGGCCTGCCAGCGGACGAAGGCGAAGACGTCGCCGGGCGCGAAGCCGACGAGGCGCCGGCGGCGGTCGAGGAGGCGCTCCTCGCGCACCTGGCCGAACCGAATCCAGCGCTCGATCCGCTTCTCGTACCAGACCAGCTCCACCCAGGTCAGGGCGCGATCCAGCGCGGGCGGCGCGCTGGCGGGGGTCAGCGCAGTGAGCATGGCGAACGACCTCAGCGCTCGGCGAAGCTACGGTCTTCGGTGACTCGGCGGGCCGGGTGGACGACATCCACGCCCGGGTCGGCGGTCGAGGATTTGACCCCGCGGGCGGCCCAGGTCTGCAGGTCGCCGACCGAATAGACGACCCGCCCGCCAATCTTCATGTAGGTCGGCCCGGTGCCGTAGGTGCGGTGCTTTTCAAGCGTTCGGCCGGACAGGCCGAGGAAACGGGCGGCTTCCGGGGTGCGCAGCAGGCGGGGCGGCAGGGCGGCGGTGGCTTCGGCCATCATCGGACACTCCAAGGGTTCTCCTGGATGCTGCGGCGGAGCGCAGCGAGGACCTGGACACCTTGTCGGAGTGCGGGCGCGCGGGGGGCTGGTGAACTTGCGGAGGGCGATTCCGCCATCCCTAGTCGTCGTGTTTGCTACGCAGAAGCCGCTTGTAATCACCCCGGACCAGGGCGGCCCCGGAGCGCACCAGGCGGATGACGGCGTCACGCAGCGGCGAGGTTCGCCAGTTCTCACCCGCCACCCTGGAGGCGCCGAAGATCTGCTCGGCGATCTCCCGATAGCTGCCGCCGGCCAGATGTCCATCGTGCGCCCGCAGGCTTTGCTGGAAGCGCTGGAGCTTGCGGTCCGGCCGTGCGGCGGGCGCAGACCGGCCGGTGAGATGGCGCCAGAGGTGCAACGCCGCCGCCGTTCCGCAGGCCGCATTGGCGCCGAACGGGACGACGCAGGCGACTGGCTGGCCGGGCGCCAGGGCGGCTGGCATCCAAAGCCGGTGCTCATCGTCCCGCGTTTTCAGGATCGCATGTACGCCGTCGGGACCGGCGCGCGCGACGAACCGTCCAGGCCAACTTTCCGGCTCGAAACGGATGCTACGGTGACCGCCTTCGACCGCCGGCGCCGGCGCCAGGACGACCGTGCGGGGATAGGCGTCAGGCCGCCAGAACACTGGCTGTGCTGGCGCCGCGAGCGCCGGATCCGCAGCGAAAGCTCAGCCCCCAGAAGGCCAGGCGCGCGTCGCCGGCGCGCCCTGTCCCCCCGGAGGCCACCTCGGCTTTGATATGTTCGAAGTCGGCCTGGTAGTCGTCGTTACGACGCAAGAACTCCCAGGCGAGGGCCGGCGCGGAAAGCTCGCGCAATCCGGCGTAGCGTTCTTCTGAACGCCAGTCCTCGTCACTCAAGGCGCTCTCCCGATACAGAGGAAGCGCCCCCACAGCCGCACTAGTTATCCACACGCAGAGGTTGGACGTAAAGCGGAGTTGTTGCTCAACGTGAGTTCAGCTTGAGGTTGACCCGAGAAACTCGCGGTAGCCGCCATCGCGCAGCCACCGCGCACGGGCCAGGTGGCTGGCATGCATGACCTCCGCGCGCCTGGGTTCGGTCGCGGCGTCGACCCCCAGCACGATCCTCGAGACCTCGCGCCAGTCGGCGCCGGCCGCGTCGGCGTCCAGCAGGCGCAGATAGATCGGCGCGATCTCGCGATCGTATTCGGTCAGCGGCACGCCTTCGGGCGCCCGCTCGCGGAGCTCCGCCTGGGTCATGGGTTGACCCTACGCGTCGCGCTGCGGGGCCGACACATCCTAAGAGTTGAAGCGTCAGTCGCGGGCGAAAAATGCCGCCGGCTCGACCTCCAGAACCTCCGACAGCTTCTCCAGCATGTCGATGGTCGCGGCGTGCTCCTCGCGTTCGAGCAAGCCGACGTAGTTGCGATTGATGTCGGCACGGTCGGCGAGTTCCTCCTGCGATAGACCCTTGGCCTGGCGCAGACGGCGCAGATTCCTCGCTACGACTCCCCTCAACCGCATGAGGAGGAGACGGCGGCGCCGGCCGCACTTCAGCCACCCAGTATACTGGGGAATCGTCGTGCGAGTCGGCGGCGGAAACGTGGCGCCCCGTCACGCTTCGGCGCCGAACGGCTTGCACGCGCGCGAGCGCCCCGCGCCGGTCAGGCGCGGGGCGTGGCGTCTCAAGCGGCGAGGCTCGCCGGCTGACGACCGTGCAGGAAGTCGGCGGCGCGCTGGGCGTAGGCGGCGGCCGTGAAGATGAACCGCTTGTCGCCCTGCAGCACGCTCAGCCAGCTGTCGATATAGGCGGCGTGGTCCTCCCGGGGCTGCAACTCCAGGCCCAAGTCGGCGCAGAGGAAGGCTGCGCCCAGTTCGGCCACTTATCCTGACAGTCAACACGCTGGGCCATCAACACTCCATCAACACGGGGCGGCGGACACGGGGACGCGCCCGCCGCGAGACGACCTGTCATGCGGCGACGTCCGCCTGCGCCGCAGGCTGCTGGGCGTGCATCCAGTCGGCGGCGGCCTGGGCCTTGGAGGCGGCCGTGAAGATCGCCGAGGTGTCGTTCTTCAGCACCTTCAGCCAGGAGGCGATGTAGGCGGCGTGGTCCGGCCGCGGGTGGACCGCGATGCCGAGGTCGGCCAGGATCAGCGCCGAACCCAGGTCCGCGACCACCTCCTCCATGGCGTAAGCCTCGGAGCCGAAGCGGCCGGAGAGATCACGGTTGCAGCGATGGCGTGCAGCCGTCGCGTGAACCCCCTCGTGATAGAGGGTGCTGTAATGCGCGCCGGCGTCGTGGAAGGCCGAGAACGGCGGCATGAACACCGTGTCCTTCGACGGCAGGTAGTAGGCCTCCGAGCCGCCGTAGACGGTGACGATGCCGAGGCGGGACCAGAACGCTTCCGCGTGGGCCAGGCGCTCGGACTCAGGAAGCTGCGGCGACGCCGCGGGCGCATAGCCGTCGACCTGGGCCAGGTTGAACACCGCGTAGCCGCGGGCGAACATCCGCGTGCGGCCGCCTGGCGCCTCGGGCTCGTCGCCTTCGTCGCCGCCTGCGGGGCGCAGGGTCTTCCAGAGCACGATCGAGGTGGCGTGCTCGCCCTTGCGAACCTGCGCGCCCAGCGCCAGCCACTGGCGGTAGGTGCCCCAGAGGCCGGACGGATAGCCGGCCTCGCGCGCGGCGATCCATAAGGCCAGGATGTTCACGCCCCGGTACGGCCGGGACGAGGCGACGTTGACGGGTCGGCTGGTCGCGGCGCCGTCGTGATGCCACGGCATCCTGAACTCGCCGGCGCCGGCTTCGATGGCGGCGACGATCTCGCCGGTGATGCGAGCGTAGATGTCTGCGCGATGAGAAGGCATGATCGGAACTCCGGGTCCCGCCGAGGCCCATCCCCGGCGGCGGAGCGCCTTCAGCGATGGGCGGGACCGGCCTGCACCGAAGGCCGCAGCGGAGCGGAGGACGGCGCGGAAGCGCGCCGTTGCAGGCCGGGCGCGGCCAGCGCCTGCTCCGCCGATCGCCGGGGTGGCCCGGCGCTGCCGGGCCTGCCGCCGAACCTTCGTCTCAGAGCATGGAGCTCACGTCCGATGCGCCGGTCGGATAGGCGAACATGGTGGATCGCAGGTCGGCCGCGGTGAGCCCGTGGCGGATGGCGAGGCCGAAGAGGTTGATCACCTCCTCGGCGTGCGGCCCCACCAGGTGCGCGCCGAGGATCCGGTCGGTGGCCTCCTCGATGAGCACCTTGTGGCCGTAGACCCGCTCGGCCAGGCGCCGCGCGGTGAACCAGTCCGGCGTGGAAGCGGCGTTGACCCGGAACCTGAGCCCCTGGCGATGCGCCTCGTCCTCCGACAGCCCGACGGCGGCGATGGCCGGCACGGTGAAGGCGACGCTCGGGACGCCGCGATAGTCGGGCCGGTGCGAGGGGCCGTCGAGCAGGTTGGCGGCGACCACCTTGGCGTCGTGGCTGGAGACCGGCGTCAGCGGCGGCCCCACGCCGGCCGCGTCGCCGGCGGCATAGACCCGTGGGTTGGAGACGCTCTGCAGGTGGTCGTTCAGCTGCAGACGGCCGTCCCGCGCGGCGACGTCGCCGGCCGCCAGGTCCAGGGCGTCGAGGTCGGGACCGCGCCCAGCCGCGTGGACCACCAGGTCGGCTGCGACGCTGAGGTGCGGCCCGTCACGCCGGGAGGCGTGGACGCGCAAGCCGTCGTGCGACTGCTCGACGCGGGTGACCGTCGCGCCGGTCTCGACGGCGATGCGGAGCTCCCGGAACCGCGGCATGAGCCAGCCCACTGCGTCGGGATCGAAGTGCGGCAAGAGCCGCGCAGCCCGTTGCAGGATGGTGACCTCGGCGCCGGCGCGCGCGACCAGGTGCGAGAACTCCGCGGCGACGTAGCCGCCGCCGATCAGCACGATGCGGCGCGGGAGGGCCTCGATCTCCATGAACGCGTCGCTCGTGACGACCAGGTCCTCGCCCGGGATGCCGAGCGGGACCGGGCGCGCGCCGCTGGCGATCAGGATGTGGCGGGCCTGCAGGGTGTGGCCGTCAACCGCGACCCTATCGGGACCCACGAAGCGGGCGGTCCCATGGAAAGCGTCGACGCCCAGCGCGGCGTAGCGGGCCTCCTGCTTGGCCGGGATCGGATCGGTGAACGTCCGCTTGAACGCCATCAGGCCCGGCCAGTCGATCGCCAGGGCGCCCTCGACGCCGTGTCCGGCCATGCGCGCGGCGGCGTCGAGGGCCTCCTCGCCGCTGACCAGCATCTTCTTCGGATCGCAGCCGCGCAGCGCGCAGGTCCCGCCGAACGGGCGATGGTCGATCACCGCGACGGACCAGCCGGCCGCGCGGACACGGCCGACCGCAACCTGGGCGGCGGTGCCGCTGCCGATGACGATCAGGTCGTAGCCGGCCATGGCGTCCTCCTGCGACGGTCACGCCGACGAACGATCAGCGGGACCGGTACTTGCCCCAGACCGGCTCGACCAGGAACGTGGAGAGTGCGAGCACCAAGGTCGTGTGGATCACGTAGCTGGCGGTATGCGGGCCGAACGGCGCGAACCCCAGGGCGGCCGCCAGCGTGCCGATCGCGCCCAGGAACAGCACCGGAGCCGAGACGTAGCAGTGCAGCCGATGGCAGCGGCGGGCGTTGAGGGTGCAGCCCGCGCCCATCCAGGCGAGCGCGGCGGTCCAGACGAGCGTCGTGGCCGTCTGGGTGATCGGCAGGAAGTCCGCCGACCAGCCCGCCGCGAGCGGCAGCCCCCACCAGAGGATCGCGCTCAACGGCCGGGCCAGGAAGTCCCGCGACCTTGGTGCGGCTTGGTCATGCGAGGCCATGATCGACTACCTCCAATCCTGGCGTAGCGTCTGTAGCGGCTACAGAGTCAACAGGGCCATCGTCACGCGCAGCACGCCTCGCTGCCGCCCTCCTGGATCGGCGGACAGGGCACGTCGCCATAGGAGCAGTAGACGCAGCAGTCTCCCGGCTTGGGCTTGAGCACCACGCCGCAGCCCCGGCAGTCGTAGAAATACTGGCAGGCGTCGGTCGGCATGGTCTCCGTCGTCCGCTGGCCGCAGTGCGGGCAGGTGAGCGTGGAGCGAAGCTCGATCTGCACGTCACTCATCCGCGGGCGCTCCGGATCAGGGCCAGGGCCCAGGGCTCGACGAGCGGCTGCCAGACGAGCGCGAGCAGCGCAAGCAGCGTGGCCGCGGCCAGCAGCCCGGTCCCGAGCCGCGACGGCGGGGCGCAGGCGCCGTCCGTCCGGCACATCCGGGCGCGGCGCCAGGCCAGGAGCCAGCCCGCGCCGGTCGCGCCCAGCGCCGCGAGCGTGATCCAGGTGCGCTGCTCGGCGAACCAGCTCAGGCCGCCGAGGCCAAGGCCGGCCAGCGCCAGCGACATCGGCAGCACGCAGCACGCGGCCCAGGCGAAGACCGCGCCCGCCGCGGCGGTGACGGCGGCCCAGCTCAGGCCGGCCTCGATGGGCTTGCCGCCCTGTCCCTCTCGTCGGACCTGGGGCCCGCTGCTCGCCGTCATGCCGTCGTCTCCTGGCGCCATGCCGCCCACGATGCCATCTGTAGCGACTACAGACTCAAGCCCTAATCGGAAGGCTTTGCATGGCGGACACCGCGATACCCATCGGCGAGCTCTCGCGCCGCACCGGCTGCAACATCGAGACGATCCGCTACTACGAGCGGATCGGCCTCTTGCCCGCCCCGCCGCGACGCGGCCGCTACCGCAGCTATGGGGCAGAAGACGTGGGCCGGCTGGGCTTCGTGCGCCGGGCCCGCGAGCTGGGCTTCACGCTGGACGAGGTGCGCGCCCTCCTGGGGCTCGCCGCCGGCGGGCAGTCCGCCTGCGCCGAGGTGCGTGAGCTCGCCGGGTCGCACCTGAAGGACGTGCGGGCGCGGATCGCCGACCTCAGGCGGATGGAACGGGTGCTCGCCGACTCCGTCCGAGCCTGCGACGCGGGGCTGGACCCCGGCTGTCCGCTCATCCTGGCGCTCTACGCGGAGGCCCCGGCGAAGCCTGGTTAGGTCCAGGCGCGCCGTCGATGCCGTCCAGAACGGCCGTGAACCGCGCCAGCTCGCCGGCCAGGACGGTGCGCTGCGCCGGCGACAGGCGCTTCTCGCGCAGGAGACCGCGCGCGTCGTCGGCGGCCCGCGACCATGCCGGCCGGTGGCGCGCCGTGATGCAGGCGTTAGGACAGCGGGTCGGCTGGCAGAGCGGAATGGCCGGCCCGGAGGCCTCGCCGGAGCGGCCGATGAGGCAGAGCGCCGTCGCCGGGTCGAAGAAGCAGTCGGCGAGGACGCCGGGATGCAGGCTGCGCGCCGGGCTCGCCAGCAGGGCCCGGAGCCGTCCGCGGTCGGCGAGTATCACCGGCGACGGCCCCAGCGCCTCGGCCGCGGCGTCGAGCGTGCGGGCGACCTTGCCGGCGGCGGGGCCGGAAAGCGTTGCGCCGCCCTGGCGCCGATCGAAATAATCCAGGATGTCGTCGAGCTGGCCAAGGCGGCGCTGGGCCTCGACCTCGGCGCGGAACCCCGAGCGGCTGGACCCGGCGTAGCCCTCGAAGGCGGCGACCGAGGCGTGCTTGTACTGGATCATGCCGGCCACGGTCCCGAACGGGCGGTTGGCGATGTGCCAGGCGATGGTGCGGCGGAACTGCCGCGTGGTGAAGCGCCAGGGCGCGCCGTCCGGATCGCGCGGGATGACCGGCTCACCGGGGCTGCCGAACAGGCCGTCGAGGTGATCGCGGAAGGCGTTGAGCTGGCGCACGATCTCGGCCGAGACGTGGGCCTTGGTCCCGGTCTTCAGCGACAGCACCGGCCACAGAGTATCGACGCCGCGGGCGGCCGCCGGGGCGGCGGAAAGCTGGGCCAGCACCTCCACGGCGCGGGCCACCGGGGCGATGGTGACCCACTCGGCGGGCTCGCCGATCGCCCGCTTGCCCTTGTAAGCGGTGGAGCGCAGGCGATGGCGAAGGATCACGCCGTCCTCGCTGCGCGTGAGCGAGAGGCAACCCGAGCGCATGGCCTGGACCTCGCAATCGCGCATGCCGGTGAGATAGGCGCAGACGACGTAGCAGGCGGCCTGCAGCATCCGCTCCTCCCGCGCCAGCGTCTTGGCGTCGAAGCGCGGTCGCCATGGATGACCCGCGCCGGGAAGCTCGGCGATGGCGGCATCCAGGCCGCCTACCTCCACCCCGAGCTCGGCGACGGCGGCGGCGATCAGGTCGGGCGCGCCGCCGTCGAGCTGCAGGTGGTCGCCGGGCTGGTCCTGCGCGTCGATCCCGACGTGGAGGTGCAGGAGGTGGGCGTTGATGGGCGGGGTGACCTCTCCCGTCGCAGGATCGCGCCGCCAGATGCCGTTGTGGGCGCTCGTCCAGATCGGCACGCCGCGGCCCTCCGCGCGCCGCTGGTCGAAAAAGGCCGCCAGGCGCTCGCGCCGGCGCCGGCGTCGCTCCAGCCCGGCCAGGGGCGCATCCTGGCGCAGGAGCGCGTCGCGCCGACGCTCGAGCCCGGTCAGCTCGGCCCGGGCGGCGAAGATGTCGGCGGCGAACAGGTCGATGTAGCGCAGCGACCAGGCGAGCAGCGGCGCCATGACCGGCTCGGGAATGCGCGGCGTGCGGTTCTCGGCGGGGCCGCCCCTGACGCCGGCGACCAGCGCAGGGGAGCGGCCGGGCCAGGGCTCGAAGGCGAGCCGCGCGGTCGGCAGCCGATCGCGCAGGGCGAAGAGATCGAACACGACCTCCAGCAGGTGCGAGATGGCGGTAGGCCTGAGCCCTGCGTCCCGGAGAACCTTGGCGTAGCGGTCCGCCAGCGCCTGGTCGGCCCGGCCGGGATCGCAACACCCGAGCTCGGCGGTGACGAACGCCAAGAACCGGCGGCAGCGGTTGAAGGCGCCGCGCGCGCTGGCCGGCGGCAGCACCGGGCGGCCGCCAGGCCGCGCGACGTTGAGCCGGGTGTGGAGGTACTCGCGAAGCGCGGCGGCCGTAGCCGGATCGCCGACGCCATCGAAGCGGACCGTCACGTGGCAGCGCCGGGCGTTCTCGCGGAACACCGCGGGCGAGAGGTCCCAGACGGAGTCGCCGTAACGGGAGAGATCGGCGCGCTGGAAACCCGCCCGGAGCGGCGCCGTCATCAGGACCGGCCGGGTGTCGAACTCCTCGGCCGGCTGGAGGGATGGGCGCGCGGTCACCCGCGGGCTTCCGGCGGCAGGTAGGCCACAGGTGGTCGGTCGGTGAGCGCCGCGCGGGCCTGCTCCACGACGGCGTCGGAGAACGCCGGCAGGATGTGGCGGGTGATCCGGGCGTGAACCTCGCCGAACTTGGCGGCCCAGTCGCCGACGGCCAGCCCCGCCCGCTCGGCCTCCACGAAGGCGAGGAAGCCCAGGATCGCCGGCAGCTTGCGCGCGGTGATCACTGCGTTGCGGCACTTGAGGCAGCCCCAGAACGGTGTCGGGCATGGCGACCCCGCCTCGCCGAACGGGCTGGCGTAGAAGCCGTTGCAGCTCGCCAGCCAGAGGTCCTGCGCCGACGGGCCAGCATCATGTGGGGGCGGCGAAGGATCAGGCGCGCCGCTGGTGGCGTCGAGCGCCGCCGCGTCCAACGCGACCAGCCGCGGACCCGCCAGCGCCTCCTCCAGGGCGTCGGCCACCGTGGCCTCGTGCAGCGGCCGCAGGGCGGGAATATCGGCGTAGTGCCGTGCCGCCACCTCGGCGGTGTGGCCGACGGCGAAGCGAGCCATCCGGCCCTCGGTCTTCAGGTACCAGAGCGCCTTGTGGGTCTTGCGCAGCGAGGACAGGACGAGCCGAAGCGGCCGGCCCTGGTCGTCGACGATACCGTGGCGGGCGGTCCAGGCGTCGATCGTCTCGCGGGGGTGCCGGACGCCGGCGGTGAGCGCGCCGGACCGGTAGTAGACCCAGAGGCTGTCGCTGGGATGGCGCCGCCGCGCCGCGGCGGTGAGCTCGACGAGGCGGCGGATGAGCCCGCCGGGCGTGGTGGAGCCGCCGTCGCGCACGCGGATGGTCTTGTGCTCGGCGCCGCGGGCGCGGCGCTTCACATAGGCGATCTCTACCGTGCCGCCGGACGCGTTGCGCAGGCAATCGACGACGAGCCCCTTGCAGCACTCGATCTCCAGGCCCGTCTCCAGCGACAGCAGCACCAGGCACGGCGCCACGTCCGCGGCGGTGAGATGGTGGGCGGCGTGCAGGTCGTGGCTCAGCTGCGGGCTCTGCAACCCGCGCCGCCAGCGCGCGCCGTAGAGCCGCATCCACTCCGGATCCTCCTGGGTGAGCACGCCGCGCGCGGCGATCACGGCGTGCGCCGCGGCGAGCACCTTGCCCAGGCCCGGGTCAGCCTCGGCCGGCGGCCCGGCGAGCACCCGCCTCACGAGGCTCACGATGTCCGCGCGGGCGGCGTCGCGGAGCTGGTGCGCCACGAACGGGCTCAGCGCATCGCGCGGCTGGGGCCGCTCGTACGGCTGGGCGCTGATGTAGCGCAGCCGCTCGCGCAGGTCCGGCGCGACGGCCTGCGGCGCGTCGGCGGCGATCTGCCGCAAGGCGCAGACCACCTTCACCAGGACGGTGAACAGGTGGACGCGCGAGAGCCCCTGCGCCGCCAGCCACGCCTCGAAGGCGTCGACGTGGCGGCCGCGCAGCTCCTCCGGACCGGCGACCGGCTCGTCTGTCGCGGCCAGATACTGGAAGAAGCGCGGGAGCGTGACCGCGTAGGCCTTGACCGTCGTGCGGACTCCGAGCGGGCCGCCCGAACCCGCGAGACGGCGCAGCGCCCGCGCGAAGGCGAGCGCCAGGCGTCGTGGTCGAAAGGCGGTGTAGTCCACTAGGACCGCGCCGCCATCCTGGGCGATGATGGTGAACCGCAGGCCGGCGACCTGATCGCCAGGCTCGTCGGATCGGGCGCCGTCGGCCGCGGTGAAGCCGACGCGGCGCCCCCTGCGTGGTCTGCCGCTCACGCCCTCGGCCGAGCGGGCAGGAGCGCCAGCAGCTCCTCGACGGCGGCGTCGACCGTGTCGGCGCGCGAGGCGATGTGGTCGAGATAGATGTAGGTGGTGGCGAGGCTGGCGTGGCCGAGCAGGCGCTGAACCTGCTGCAGCGGATCGCCGAGCAGCTCGCGGTAGCCGGCCATCGGGCCGGCCGAAGGCGAAGCCTCGGCGAGCCGGTGCTGGATCAGCATGGCGAGCATGTGGACCGCGAAGGTGTGGCGCAGCTGGTGTGGGCTGATCCGGATGGGCCTGCCGGCCTCGGCGCAGCGCCGCGAGGCGCGGGCGAAGACGGCCTCCCAGGAGTTAGGCCGCACCGGCTGGCCGACCTCGGTCAGCCACAGCGCCGCCGGCTCGGCCGGCGCGCCGTCCTCGGCGCAGAGCACGAGGCGACCTCGCTCATCCGGCGTCAGCGCGTCCATCGAGACCGATCCGCCGTCGCGCAGCCGCACGCGGGATCCCGGATCGATCGCGCGGGCGAAGATCGGCCGCTCGATGGCGCGCCAGCCGGATCGCGCCTGGAACTTAGTGACGGCGCTGGCGCGCTCGACCGCCAAATAGGGCAGCAGCTGCTGCACAAACCGGCGGGGTATGAGAACGCGCCGGCCGCGCTCGCCCTTGGTGAGGCCCTGCGGCAGCTCCAGCCAGACCTGCCGATCGGCCGCCGCAGCGGGAGCCAGGCCGGCAAGCTCGGCAGCGAACAGCGAGGACGCCTCCTCGAGCCGCAGCCCGGTCGTGACCAGCAGCTCGGCGAAGAGCGCGTTGCGCGCGCCGTTGCGGTCGCGCGCGCCCGGCCGCTCACCCCCGTCCAGCGTAAGGCCGCGCAGACCCACGTCGCGGAACAGGCGATAGTCCTCGAGCGTGGCGAAGCGGACGTCGGCGCGCTTCGCCGCCCGCTCATAGGCGTCGTTGCGGCCGGTCATCCGGCCGCGGCCGCCGGCGTGTCCGCGACGCCAGATGGCGCGATGGGTGAACGGCGTCTGGGCGACAAGGCCCTCGGCCTCGCCCCAGCGGTAGAGCTTCTCCAGGGCGGCCACGGCGCGGTTCCAGGAGGCCGCTGAGATCCGGGTGCCGGCGTCCTCGCGCCGTCGCGCGCGGTGGAACCCGGCGACGTCCTCGCGGCCGGCCGCCCAGACGTGCTTGCCGCAGGCAGCGGCGAGGAAGCGGACCCATACCGCCACGTCGTAGGCATAGGCGCGCAGCGAATGGCGCGAGGGCACCCCGCTCAGCGGCAGATCGAGGAAGAAGCGGTCGAGATCGGGATCGTAGAGCGCGCCGTCACGCAGGATCATCGGCACGTGCGTGTCGAGACCTTCCACCGGTCGCCGCTCCTGCACCGTGATCGTCGAAGACGCGGCAAGCTCGTCCACAGGCGAAACTCCCCCGGACCCCCTCAGGGAGCCTGCATCGGCGCCGGCGCGGCCTGGTCACGGCGCTCTCCAGGCCGGCCGCCGCCAGCTTCTTGGGAGCGCTGCGGCCGGCCTGGAGCCCGCCTGCGCCGCGCCCTGCATCCGCCTCTCAATGCAGCGTGTGAGTCGGCGCAGACTGTCCAGATAACGCCACGAGTTCCTCGCGGGCATAGCCGGGATCGCCCCACCGCTTGCGGCCGAAGTCGCGGTCGAGGCGGCTCGGATGGCGCGTCCAGTGCGTGCACTCGTGCGCCAGGGTCGCGTAGTACGCCTCCGGATCGACGAAACTCTCGAAGGGTGGACACTGCACGTGGTCGGGACCAATGGCGTAGTAGGCCCGGTCGCCGCCGTGGCGGATGTCGGCGCCGGTAGCGGCGAAGAAGGCGTCGGCGTGGGCGATGCGGGCCTGCGGATCCTGCTGCGGTTCGGCGGCGGCGTGGAAGTGCGCCGGCAAGCCTTCGATCTGCTCGACGTTGAACACCGCATAGGCCTTCAGGAACGGGATCTCGCGCTCCACGTCGCGGCCGTCGTCGCCGATCTCTGTGCGCCTCAGCCGGTTAGCGTAGACGACGGTGGAGCCGCGCTCGCCCTTGCGGACGTGGGCGCCGAGCTCCAAGGCCTGGCGGAAGGTCATCCAGATGGGCGCCGAGAAGCCCTTGGCGACCGCGTCGGCCCAGAGCAGCACGACGTTGATGCCGCTGTACGGCTGGCCGCAGTGTCGGAGCGGCCGGGTGATGCGTCCGGCCAGGTGTTCGGCGGACCAAGGCTTGGTCCAGGGGCGGACGCCCCGCTGCAGGTCTTCGATGATTTGGGCGGTGACGCGGCTGTAGAGGTCTGGGCGAGTGTGTTCGGGCGCGCGCGACATGGCGGGCTCCTTTGGATTTGGATTGTTCGGGAAGGGGCGCCGCCCCGGCGGTCCGGGGCGGCGGCGGCGCGGGAGCTCAGTCGGCGGCGCGGCTGCGCGACCAGATCAGGGCGTAGCCATCCTCGGCGTCGACCAGAGAGGCGTAGATCGGGGCCGGGAAGCTGGGGTCGTCGAGCTTGACGGAGAGGTAGTCCCGGTTCTCGCGGGAGGTCTTCTTCCAGGCCGCGCCGAACTCGGTCTGGCCGGCGAAGATGCGGAAGTCGGGGCCCTTCTCGTTGTCCGTTTCCGAAGCCCGGAACTGGGCGGCCTTGACGTTGAGGCTGAGGGTCTTGATGGCGCCGGCGTAGCTGCCGTCCGCCTGCTTATGGAAGGTGCCGATGGTGGCCATGGGAAGTCTCCTGTCGTCCTCCGGGCCGCGCCCATCGCGGCCTCGATGGCGATCCGGAGCCGAGGGGCGGACCGGCCGGCAGCGGCACGCCCGAAGCGCAGCGCAGGACGGCGGCGCGCGACTTGTTTGTGTCGCGAGGAATGACGGCGAAGCCGGCAGGGGAAAGAAGTCGCGCGCCGGCGTTGCCGGCCGGTCCGGGGGCGAAGCCCCTCCCCCTCGGCCGTGATCAAGACATCGGAGGCCGCGTGGGCGGCGGCTTGAGGTCGGGAGCTGGTCGGCTGCACCTCGGGACCTCCCCTACCCGGCGGACCCGCGACCTTCACAAAGGAGACTCGCCACCAAATGTTAGTTCCGCTTATGTTCTTTCCGCGGAGGACGGTGATGGGCGACATCTTCATCGGCGCGCGCCGTTCCTGGCGCTCGGCCACCACGATGGCCGGTTCATGCGGACCGCGGGCCTCTTCGCCTTCGCCCGGCGCCCCCCCAGCGGCGCCTATGAGGTGCTGCACCTCGGCCTGTCGGCGGCGATCAACCGCGAGGCTGATGCGGGCCATCCCCGCTGGGAGTGGGCTATGCGCGCGGGCATGGACAGCCTGCTGGTGCACCTGTTCGGAAAGCCTGCGGAGATTCCCGCCGGGGCGCCGGCCGACCTGGAAACGGTGACCTGGCAACCGAGGGCCGAAGTCGCCTTCCTCCAGGACGGGGGTGATGGCCTCGACCAGGACCTCGCTTCCGCCTTGGCCTTGAGGCGGTCCTGACCTGCGACAACTTGGCTAGCTTGGCTGTATTGAACGTGAGCTTGGCCGCCCCGACGTTCACCTTGGGTTCTGACGGAGGCCAGCATGGCGAAGAACACAGGTGACGGGTATCGGCGGGGGGCCGTGACGGGACGGACGCAGTTTCAGCGCCCCGACGGCAATTGGCAGAAGCGCGACGAGCGCACCGGGCAGCTGATGTCGGTGAAGGACGACGGAACCCCGTTCAAGGGCGTCGCCAAGGAGCCGGACGGGCGCGACACCGACAACGCCTGAGCGGACAAAGACAAAGCCCACGCGGGCCAACCCGCGTGGGCTTCAAAGGTCGGAACGCTGACTATTCCGCAGCCATGGGCACAGCCTCGGGCGCGGCCTCGACCTGCGCCGTCCGCAGCAGCGGCGGCACCCAGCCGGTTCCGGCGATCAGGGGCTCTGCGGCGTCCGCCATCTCGCTTTTCTTGAGCCCGGCGATCCGCTCGGCGGCGTCGTCGCCGGCCGCCTCCCGCACCGCTTCGAGGATGCGCGGCTTGGTGACCCGGCCGAGATAGCTCGCCACCGTGGGCGCCCAGGTGCGGGTCATATCCAGGCCCGCCGCCTGCGCCAGCACCTCGGCGTGCGCCCAAGCCCCCGGCTTGCGGTCCATGGGGTTGCGCACCGCGTTGACCCCCAGGCTGACGCAGTGCGCCAGCAGGTCGAGAAGCTCGCCCCCGTCCAGGCCTGCCACGAAGCCCCAGGCGTCGCCGCTCTCGCGCGGCAAGCGCTGCGCCCAGCCCTCATGCCGCTCCGCGATCCGCCGCCCTGCCGGGCTCTCGCTGACGCCGGGGGCGTGGCCGTCCAGATAGGCCGACACCAGCTTCACCTCCACGCAGGAGGACTGGTCGTAAGGCGGGTAGAAGGTCTTGAGCGCCAGGGCGTGCACGAGCGCCGTGAGCGCCAGGGTCGGGTTAGCGGCAAGCGCATCGCGCAGCCCCATGGTCTTGTGGGCCGTGAGGTCCAGAACCAGTCGCTCGGAGAGCGGCGCCACACCCTCGTCCTCGGGCTCGTCGTCCACGGTCCCGATGTCGTGTCCCGGTTCGGCGATGCCTCCCTCCCCGTCCGCCTCCGTTTCGGCGCTCGGCTCCGGCGCCTCGTCCTCGGGCCGGATCAGGCCCCGCTCGATACGTGCCTGACCGTCGTGGCCGAGAACCACGAACACCCCGCCGCGCGCGACCTCGTCGGGATCGTAGGCCGTGCCGTCGCCGAAGACGTCCAGCGCCGCATCGATCTCCTTGAATCGCGCCTCCACCTCGGGCGGCAGGTCCTCCACCGCGTCCCACTGGCTGACCAGAGCGTCGTATTCCTCCGAGAGCGCCGCGATCTGCGCCGCCTCGTCCGCGGCCCGCTCCACCGGCCTCGGATACACCCGCCGCCAGCCATGGCCGTGCGGGTAGTCCAGGCAGGCCGTGGCCCACTTCCAGCCTTCCCGCTCGCGCACCTCGGCCGCGATCGCCTCCAGCTTCTCGCTCGCCAGTCGATCCAGCAGGGCGGCGTCTTCCAGCCAACCGCCGCCGTCCTCGGTGAAAAGGTCACGCAGGGTCTGGCCGCCCGCCGCCGCATACGCATCCATGCCCACGAACACCGCGCGGCGGTCGGTCGCCGGAACCTTGGCCTCGGTCATGGCGCGGCGGATCAGCGCCGCCGAGCGGTTCCACGACAGCTGGTCGTAGACCTGCTCCTGGCGCTCATGGTCCTCGCTGACGGCGAAGGCCATCAGTTGGTCCAGGGTCAGGCCGTCCTCGCGGTAGATCGCCATCAGCTTGGGCGAGACGGCCCCCAGCCGCAGGCGCTGGCGCACCACATGGGCCGACACCCCGAACCGGGCGCCGATGTCCTCGGCGCTCAAGCCGCGCTCGTCGCTCAGCCGCCTGAAGGCCTCGAACTGGTCGGCCGGGTGCATGTCGGTGCGGGTGACGTTCTCGTCGAGACTGATCTCGTGCGGGTCGTTGGCGGTGTCCACCACGCAGCGCACCGGCTCGGTCTTGCGGATTTCCTTGCGCTTGGCGCGTAAGAGCAGCGCCAGCCGCCGCCCTTCGCCGATGGTCACCAGATAGAAGCCGGTGGGCTCCCCGTCCTCGCCCGTTTCCGGCTCCACCACTGGGGCCTGCAGGAGGCCCTTGGCGGCGATGGAGGCCGCCAGCGCTTCGATGGCCGCCTCGCCATGCGGGGTCTTCCGGGCGTTCTTGGACGACTTCTTGAGCTTGTTGAGAGGGATGTCGAGCACCGAACCGGACTCGATCACAGCCTGGGCGTTCATGGGTTTGCTCCTTGGGGCAGGTTGCAGGCGCACGCCGCGCCTGCGGCCTTGCCCGTCGGCGAGACCGGGTGTGCAAGCGGAGGGGCGGCTTCGCGGGGAACCGGCTGCAGGGCCTGACGGCCCTGCCCTCCTGCCGCCCGAGCGAGGGACCGAAGCTGGGCGGAAGCCGCTCCGAAGCGCGCCGAGGGCGGAGCCCTAAGCCACGGCCGCCGCAGGCGGCCCAAGACGAATGAAGGCTGCAAGGAGCCTGCGCGCCACCAGGCGCTGCACGGCGGGACGCGCCGTCGAGCGGCCGCCGGCGCGCAACGCGCGCCCGAAGGGGCGGGCCCGTAGGAGCCGCTGGTCAAGCGGCGGGACCGCGCACGCCCGCCGGCCGCTCACCTTTAGGGGGCGTTGCGGGGGCGCAGCCCCCGCTCGAAGGGGTCGGCGGAGACGGCTTCGGCTCCGACGCAGGGGAAGCCGTTCCCCTCCTCGACGTTAGCGGACCTGTTCGTGCGTTAGGCTGCCCTCCGGCAACGGGCGCAGGATTTCCACCTCAGGCCGCGCCAGGTTCCGCCTATCCAGGCCCTCGGCCTTCAGCGCTAACCACCTTGACCCTATCTGGTCCTGCCGCGCCAGGAACTCGGCCACACGCTCAAGGCTACGTCAGGTCTTCTGACGCCTCTACCGCTGACCGCTAGGCGTCAGCTGGCAGATAGTCCGCCCTGCGGTGCGAAGCGGGCCACGAGGTCATAGGCTTCGCCCGGGAACGTCAGACGGACGTGGGTGATCCGGTCAGCGCTTCGCCACGTGCGCCGCTCAAGGACCAGGCAGGCCGCCATCAGTTCGATGCCGAGCGCCGTCGCGACAGCCCTTGGCACGTTCGCGGCGCTGATCCGGTGCTCAGCCTCCGTCCATGGGACATGGCTGAGCAGCCAGCTGCCGGGCGCGGTGGCGCCGAAATCCACGTCGGCCGCCTCCGGAACGGTCTCCAGGTTGATCAGTCGCTCTTCGAGGGCGAAGGGCCGGCCCGCGGCGCGGTGCAGGCTGCGCAGGACGAGGACCTGTGCCGAGCGATCAAGGCCAAGCTCCTCCATCTCCCGTAGGGTCGCTGTTCGGACCCGCTGAAACAGCAGCTCGTAGTCGTAGACCTCGCCGCGCCCCGTCACTTCGGTCGGGATATCGGGGATGTCGAGGACAGCCGAGTGGATCTTGGGTCGGGCCACGAAGGTTCCAAACTTGCGCCGTCGCTCGATCAGCCCGGCCTCGGCGAGGGGCGCAAGCGCCTTGTTCACGGTCATGCGGGAGCAACCGTATTCCGCCATCAGCTCATGTTCGTACGGAATGCGGTGACCCGGGGGCCAAGCCCCGGAGAGAATCCGCTCGGAGATATCCGACCGGATCCGCTTGTGGAGCGTGAGGTCGGCCACCGAATTCATGGACTCGCTCCCGATTGCGCCGGCAGAGCGCAGCCTTACGCCTGCGGCCGCCCGCATCAAGCTTGCGGCCGGCTGTCCTTGGCTGCGGCCGGAAGCGAAGCGGTTCGTTTGGCGCGTCGACGCTCGGCGATCCGCTCCAGCGGGTCCAGGATCCAGGCCACGTCCGAACGGCGAAAACTGCGGAAGAGGAGGATCAGGCCGCTGAGCGCGAGCCAGGCAGCGCCGGTCCCCAGGGTGACGATCAGCGGATGGTTGAAGCTCTGCCGGTCGTCATAATCCATGATGTGCAGCATCCAGGCGATGTCCCACAGCCGCCATGTATCGTTCTTGGCCGCAAGGACCTCACCCGTCGTCGCGGACACCAGCAGGGCATGGCGCTCCTTGTCCGCGAACTCCACACGCCATACCGGCAAGGAAAGGTCCCGGGTCTCCAGCGTGGGCTTGGCCACGTAGGTGACGGACTTCGGCGGCTCGTAGCCGGTGAAGCCGGCGACGGCGAGCTCGCGCGCCTTGCCGGCGTCGATCGCGATCGGCTCGCCTGTGGAGGCGTTGAGGATCTTGACCCCGCCGGGCGTCGTCACTTCATAGACCCAGCTGTCGTAGAGCGGTTTCAGCCTCAGCTTGGTGATCGGCTGACCTGCGGCGTCGGTCACCCGCGCCAGCGGCAGCAGCGATGCGGCTGCGGGGATTTCGGCCGGCGGGGCCAACGCGTGCTCGCCGGAGACCTTGTGGTGGTCGAGCAGGGCCATCACGGCGCCGCTGAGCGCCCACAGCAGGAACTGCAAGCCCAGGACCAGGCCGAACCACTTGTGCAGCCAGCGGATCAGGTACATCGGCGACCAGGTCATGCCGCGGCCTTTCGGACCCGCCGCTTGCGGCGGAAGCTGTAGAGGAGCAGCCACCCGCCGGTCGCGGCGGTGGCGACGCCCATCCAGGTGAAGATGCGGATCAGGATGTTGTTCACGTCCTGACGGTCGTCGTAGTCCATGATGTGGAACATCCAGACGAAGTCGAAGGTGCGCCACAGATCGTGCCGCCGCGACACCAACTCACCCGTGTACGGTGAGATGTAGAAGGTCGGGCGCCAGGCGCCCTCGAACTCCACGCGCCAGATGGGCACCGGACGGGTCTGAATCTCCAGAGGCGCCTTGGTGAGCAACTCGGCGCTGACGACATCCCCGTCCTCAGCGAACAGGGCCTTGGCCCGGGCGCGCGCCGCCGCCTCGTTCAGCGGCGAGAGCTTTTGCCCGGTCCTCGCGTCGTACAGGGCCTTCCCGCCTTCGGCTTCGACGACATAGACAGGCTGGCCCAGCTGGCTCTCCAGGCGCGCGCTCCTCAGGCCCGGCGCGAGGTGCGCCGGCTCCATGAGCCCAGCGAGCGTGATCGGCTGCGGCGCCTGCGCTCGGACCAGCCGGTCGCCATGGATGATGTCGATGTGGACGGCGGTCATGTAGACGCCGCTGAGCGTCCAGAACACCGCCTGGATCGCCAGGATCAGGGCGAACCACTTGTGTGTCGTTCGGGCGAGGGCGGGCAGCCGCATGGTGACTCTCGACTGGAAAGACGGACGCCGGGGAGGTGGGGCCCCTCCCCGGCGTCCCGATCTACGTCCGCTAGAACGTGTACTGCAGGCGGACGTAGCCCTTACGACCCAACAGGTCGTAGGTCATGGTGTCGGTGTTGGCGTCGGTCCAGCTCTGGATGAACGGGGCGTCCCGGTCGAACACGTTGTCGACGCCCACCGCAACATTGGCCTTTTCGCTCAGCCGGTAGGCGAACTGGACGTTGTGGTAGAAGACGTTCGGCGTCTCGTCGCCGATGTCGCCGGGCGAGGCGTTGAAGTCCTTCGCCTTGCCGATCCACTGCACCGACCAGGTGGCGTTCCAGTTGACGTCGGAGACCGTCAGGCTGGCGTTCGAGCGCCAGTGCGGATAGCCGCCGTTGCCGCCGCCGATGTAGCCGTCGAAGATGATCGGGTCGGCGCCCTGGAACGGGATCACCTCGTACTTCGCCAGGTACGTGGTGTTCCAGTCGAGGTCGGCCCGCAGGTGCGCCACGTCGAAGGCGTAGCGGACGCCGAAGTCCACACCCTTCATGGTCTCCTTGCCGGCGTTGGTCGGCTGCGAAGAGAGGAAATTCACTTCGCCGGTGCGCGTACTGCGCGTGAAGTGCTCCGGACCGCAGAACGGGTGCGAGAGGTTCGGGCTGGCGTAGCAGACCGCGAGCTTGGTGGAGCCCGGGATGTTGCGGATGGCGTCTTTGATCTGGATGTCGAAGTAGTCGACGGTGACCGACAGACCGGGCACGAATTCCGGTTGGAAGACTGCGCCGAGGGTGAGGTTCTCGGACTCTTCGGGTTGCAGGTTCTGATTGCCGCCGACCGTGGTCAGCACCGTGTTGCCGAGCTGGACGTAGCCGGCCGGCACGCCCGAGGCTTGGCAGTTGGCGATCAGGGTGGCGTTCCCGCTCGTGGAGTAACGGCTGCAGGGGTCCGTCGTGGTCAGGTTGCCCTCAGCCACCCCGCCGAACAGTTCAGGGACGCTCGGGATGCGGAAGCCGGTGCCGTAGGTGGCTCGCAGGCGCAGGCCTTCCATCACCGTCCAGTCGAGGCCGAGCTTGTAGGTGATGTTGTCGCCGAACAGGTTGTAGTCCGAGTAGCGGACGGCGCCGTTCAGCTCGATGCGCTCGGCGAAGGGCATGTCGGCGATGAGCGGGGCGGAAAGCTCGACATAAGCCTCCTTGGTGTTCACCGAACCCGAGATCGGGTCCTGCTGATTGGTGTTGGCGACGCCGAGGACGGTCAGGGCGTCCGGGTCGCGCCAGCCCTTTTCCTCCCGGTAGACAACGCCCGCGGCCACGCCCAGCGGGCCGGCCGGCAGATCGAAGAGCGTCCCGGTGATGTCGGCGGTGACGCTGGCCTGCTCGTTGCCGCCCGTGTCGCGCATCGTGAACAGGATGTAGTCCAGCACCTGCGGGGTCAGGTCGCCGTAGCCGAGATAGTCTGCGCAGGGGGCAGTGCCGGTGTATCCCGGCACGCAGGCGGCGATGGTGTTCCGCACCCGCTCCAGGTTGGCGATGTTGGTGGAGCCATCGATACCCGTCGTGCGGCCGAAGTTGCCGGCCACTTCCCAGGACCACTTCTCGCCGAGGTCGCCGCGCAGGCCGGCCACGCCGCGCCAGGTGTCGGTCTCCTGGAAGAACTCGCGCGGGCCGGGCTCCGCCAGCCGCCGCTGGATGAGCAGGAGCTCCTGGCCGGTGGGGTTCGTCGAGTTGTTGGCGGTGATGGTCAGGTTCCGGAGCGAGCCGGGCGTGGCGATCTGCCCCGTCTCGCGGTGCGTGAACAGGAACTCCCCGAAGAGCTCGATATTGTCGGTCAGGTCGTAGTCGCCGAACACGCCGACGCTAACCCGCTCCAGCGCGCTCACCGCGTTAAGGAACGGGTTGGAGTTGAAGTTGTGCTTCGCCGCGCTGTACGGCTCGAAGAAGTTGCCGTTGCCCCCGGGCGTCTGGTTGAAGTTGATCTGCTGGCCGTTGGGCAGGACCGCACGGCCGCCGATCGTCGCGGCGCTGCCGACGCACACGAGTTGGCCGCCCACCTCGCCGAGACCGCAGGGCTCGCGGTCGGCCATGTTGACCGGATCCATCTTCTGGTAGCTGACGCCGGCGGTGAAGCCGCCACGGTCGCCGCGGAGGCCCCACAAGACATCGACGGCATACTCGTTGCCGTCGCCCTCGTCGGTGACCCCGTACTTGCCGGTGACCTGCACGCCTTCGAAGTCCGTGCGGGTGATGATGTTGACCACACCCGCGACCGCGTCCGCGCCGTAGATCGCCGAGGCGCCGTCCTTCAGGACGTCCATGCGCGCGATCATGCCGGTGGGGATGGTGTTGAGGTCGACGGCGCTGTTGGCGCCGGTGCCGCCGTACACCACCCGCCGACCGTTCAGCAGGACCAGCGTCCGGTTGATGCCGAGCCCGCGCAGGTTCACCTGGGCGGTGCCCCAGCCGTTGCCCGTCCAGTAGGCGTTGGTCTGGTTGCCGGCGTTGCCGGCCGACGCCGGCAGACGCTGAAGCAGCGTCTCGACATTCATTACGCCGGTCCGGGCGATCGCCTCCTCGGTGACGACGGTCGCCGGGCCGACGCCGGTGATATCGGCCCGCTTGATGCGGCTCCCCGTGACGACCACCTCGTCCACAGCAGCGCCCCCGGTCTGTTGCGCCGCGGCTGCGGTCCCAACCAGGCCGAGCGAGGCGCAGGCGCTCGCGAACAGCAACCCTTTCGAAATCCGGTTCATGACTACCCCCTTGTTCCCGCGCCGCGGGCCGCGCTCAGGTCGCGATCTTCCGTCGACGGCGAATTTGTCCGGTCGGCGGTCGGGGACTGTCAAGTCATGTATATACATAAGAGCTGCCGCGCCGCAGAGAAGAATTGCGCGTCCGCGTCGGGGGGACGGGCCGCGAAACGCGGTTCGGCCAGGCTGGAGAGAAGAACATGCCCGCATGCCGGCGAATATTGAGCAGAGCCTCGCTTTCTTAACCGCTCGCTAATTTCGTTGCGAACGCGCTGCCGCGTGCCTCCGAAATCAGCAAGTTCGAAGGGCAAGGCAGAACACCGGATCGCGCGAAGCTGGTGCGGCGAATGCTCCACTCTCCGCCAGGTTGCACAGCCAGACCTTGATCGGAAACCAACTTGACCTTCCCACTATTGGAAGGTGAAGGGTTCGACTTCGCCCGGCGCCGCAACGAACGGCTCCGTCGCCGATCTGAGGGTTCGCGCCGTTGGGTGCGTATTTCCTGGTGTCGAGAAGAAGAGGACTGCCTCATGACGTTCAAGTTCCAAACCATCGCCGCCCTGGCCGGGACCGTCGCTTTGGCCGCGACCAGCCCGGCCTGGGCCCACGCCCGCCTGGTGAGTTCGGACCCCGCCGCCAACGCGACCCTCTCGGCGCCGCCGAAGGCGATCACGCTTACCTTCAATGAGAAGCTGATCCCGGCCTTTTCGAAGTTCGAACTGACCATGCCCGAGCACGGGGGCATGAAGGTCGCCGTCAAGACGGCTGTCTCCAAGGACGGCAAGAGCATCACCGGCGCGCCGCAAGCCGCGCTGACCAAGGGCGCTTACAAGATCATCTGGTCCGCCGCGACGGGCGACGGGCACAAGATGAGCGGCGAAGTCGCCTTCAAGGTCGGCTGACGTGCTGGACTCTGCGGTCGTCGCCCTAAGGCTGCTGCAGTATGGCGGAGCGATGATCCTCCTGGGATCATCGCTCTTCTTCATCCACGCCCTCCCCCGACGCGGCGCGGGCTCCGCAGGCGAGGCGCCTTGGGCCCGCGGCCTCATCGCTGCCGCCGCCGCGCTGCTGGCCGCGGCCGCCCTGCTGTCGCTGCCAGTCCACGCGAGCCTGTTGGCGGGCTCGGCGTCGGAGGCCTTCAACCCGGAAACCCTCGCCGCCCTGGTCACCGCCATGGGGCTCGGCAAGGCGGCCGTCGTGCGCGCCTGCGCCGCGGTCGCGGCGTGCGTCCTGGTGCTGGCCCTCAGGCCGTCACGCGGCAGTTGGAGCGCCGTCGCGGCGTTGGGCGCCGTCGCCGTGGCGAGCCTCGCCTGGATGGGTCACGGGGCCGCCACCGAAGGCGCGATGGGGCGCATCCACCTGATCTCGGACGTGTTGCACAGCTGGGCGGCCGCCGTCTGGATCGGCGCACTGGCCGCGTTCCTGTTCCTGCTGCTTGCGCGCCGGCGAAGCTCTGAAGAAGCGACCGCCCTCCACCGCGCGCTCCATGGGTTCTCCGGCGTCGGCTCGCTGGTGGTGGCCGTCCTGGTGATGACCGGCGCGGTGAACGGAGCCATCCTTGTGGGCCTCGACCGCATCGAAGGCCTATGGACCACCCCCTACGGCCGGCTTCTCAGCCTCAAGATCCTGCTGTTCCTCGGCATGCTCGGCTTGGCGGCCGCCAACCGCTATCGGCTCACGCCAGCCCTGAGGGCGGCGCTCGGCGCGCCGGAGGGGCTCGACGTCGCCGTGGCCGCCCTGCGCCGGAGCCTGGTGGTCGAAACGGCCTTCGGGCTAGCGGTCCTCGCCCTGGTGGCCTGGTTCGGCACGCTGCCGCCGCCGGCGGCGCTCTGAGCCGGAGCCGAGCCGGGACGGACGGTCGTCCGTCCCGGCGCGCGCCGTTAGCAGCTGCCGCAGCAACCCGCCTTCGCGGGACCAGCCCCGGCGCCGGCGGCAAGGGGCGTGTAGCCTGCGTCACGAATGGCCGCGGCTGCGGCTTCGCCCGAAAGGGCTCCGCTCACATCCACCCGTTTGGCGGCAAGGTCCACGGTGACCTCCGCCGAGGGATCGACGCCTTTTACGGCCTCGGTGATCGCCTGGACGCAGTGGCCGCAGCTCATGTCGCTGACGTGATAGCGAAGCATCGGAATCTCCTTCTTGATCGCCTCGCCACGCTAGATGGAGCTTCCCACAGTGGGAGGGTCAAGGGCGCCTGGTCCTACAGCCGCTTCAGGATCGCCTTCATCTGCGCAATCTCCCGCTTTTGGGATTCCATGATCCCATTCGCGCCGTAGCAGAGCTCGCGAAGCTCCGCGTCCTTCAAGGCGGCTTCCTTGCACATCAAGAGCGCGCCGGAATGGTGCGGGATCATGGATTGCACGAACTGCCGATCCCCGACCAAACCCTGCGCCCGGATGCCGATCAGCGCGAGGACGAAGATCGCCACGAAGGCGACGTGCAGGACCACGTTCAGCTTCCGGTTCATGTACATCGACCGCATGGTCAGCAACATGATGACCGCCATGGGCGCCCACATGACCAGCGCCATGTAGAGGAAGTTGATGTTCTGGATGAACTCCCCCCAGGAGAAGATCATCGCGAACATGGCCAAGTACATGACCAGCAAGCTCAAGCCGAGGTTCACCGCGAGCATCACATAGTGATGTTTCATGGTCTTCTCGCTCATGGCCGCGACATGACCGTGAGACTCATCCATCGTTTCCCGCCTCCTTCTGGCTTGCGCGCTCACCTCGGGACGCGAACGCACCCTTAGAACCAAGCCCTCAGCCCGACCACGAATCGCGTCGACTCCGCCTTCTCTCCGTGGGCCCGGACGAAATCGGCGGTGTCCCCGAAGGACCGCTCGTAGGCCACTCCGACGTAGGGGGCGAACTCGCGGCGGATCTCGTACCGGAGCCGCAGTCCGAGCTCGGCGGTGGAGAGGCCTGAGCCCGTCTCCGCCTCCGGGGTGTCCTGGGCGGCGAATTCCAGCTCGGCGCGCGGCTGCAGGATCAGTCGCTGCGTGAGCCGCCAGTCGTAGCTTCCCTCCACCCGGGCGAAGAGGTCGCCCTTGTCGGACAGGAACAGGGCCGCCTCCGCCTCGAACCAGTAGGGGAACATGGCGTCGGCGCCGACGGTCAGGTAGGCGCGGGAGCGGGGCTCGAAATCGTAGCGCAGGCCCACCTGAACGTCGGTGTAGCGGGCGACGGCGCGGGAATAGAGAAGCTGCACTTCGGCGGCCTCGACGCCCTTGCCGGAGGCCCCCTCGCCTTCGGTCTTGAAGGCGAAGCGGTTGATGTCGCCGCCGACCCACCCCTCGACTTCCCAGCTGTAGCCGTCGCCCTTCGGCGACCACTCGAGAAGGTCGGCCTGCAGCTTCGAGGCGCGTCCGCCGCCGTGTTCCTCGGCGAGGATCGAGCGGGCGCGCTGCATTGGCGCCGCGCCGAAGACCGCGTCGGCCAGGTTGTCGCGGATCACAGCGGGGGCGGCGGCGGCGCCCACCGGCAGATCGGCGCCGGTCTGAGCGCCCCCGGAGGCGCCCGTTGCGTGCCCCGCGTGTGGGTCCGCGGGCGCGGGCATGGCGTGTCCCGCGTGAGGATCGGCCGCGGCGCCCGTTGGGGGCGCGCTCGTGTGCCCCGCATGAGGATCCGCGGGGTCCGGCGGCGCCGCGTGCCCCGCGTGAGGGTCGACGGCGGCCGGCGCCGGCGGCGCCTGATGGCCTGCGTGCGGATCGGCAGGGGCGTTGGTCGCCGGCTGCGGCGCGGCGACGGGCATCTGGTGACCGGCGTGGGGGTCCGCGGTCCCGGCGCGGGATGCCGAGGACGCAGGGGCGGCCGGCATCTGGTGGCCCGCGTGGGGGTCCTGCGCCAGCGCGGGCGCCGCGATGGCGGCGGGAAGCAGGGCGATTAGGGCCGGGCGCATCATGCCGCCGCTCCTTGCATCGGGCGCACCTTGAACACTTGGAACATGCCGGCGTGCATGTGGTAGAGCATGTGGCAGTGGAAGGCCCAGTCGCCGGCCTCCGCCGTGATGTCGAAGCTCACCTTCCCGCCGGGCGCCACATTGACCGTGTGCTTGCGGGGCAGATGACCGACAGGCCCATGCACGAGTTCGAAGAAGTGCCCGTGCAGGTGGATCGGGTGGGTCATCATCGAGTCGTTCACCAGGGTGATGCGCACGCGCTCGCCTGTCCGGAACGAATAGGGCGGCGGCCCTTCGCTGAACTTCCAGCCGTCGAAGCCCCACATGAAGCGCTCCATGTTGCCGGTCAGGCGGATTTCCACCGCCCGCTCCGGCGCCCGCGGGTCTGGGTTCGGCTCCAGGGCCACCAGGTCCTTGTAGACCAAGACCCGGTGCCCCACGCTTTCGAGGCCCAGGCCAGCCTCGCCGGTGCGATCCATCGGCATGGGCGAGATCATCTGCACGCCCGGCCCCTTCTTGATCTGGGGTGCCTTCGACCAGTCCAGCATGTTCATGTCCATGCCCGCCATGTCGCCCATGACGTCCGAGCCCCTCGCCCGCGGCGGCGCCATCCCAGGCGGGGGCGAAGTGGACATCGCCGTCATGGCGGCGTGATCCATCCCGGGCATGTTGGCGTGGTCGGCCGCGGCGGGCGCCGGCGTCATTCCCGGCATGTTGGCGTGGTCGGCCGCGGCGGGCGCCGGCGTCATTCCCGGCATGTTGGCGTGGTCCATGCCGGCCATGGCGCCGTGTCCCCCGTGCGCCGACATGTCCATGCCCATGTCCTTCATGGTCAGGATCGGCCGCTCCCGCAGTGGGGGCACGGGGGCGCTCATGCCCGGCCGCGGGGCGAGCGTCGCGCGGCCCATGCCGGAGCGGTCGATAGCTTCAGAGACGAGCGTGTAGGCCCGGTCCTCTGTGGGCTGGACGATGATGTCGTAGGTCTCGGCGTTGCCGATCTGGAACTCGTCCACCTCGACGGGGCGTACGTTTTGGCCGTCGGCGGCGACCACCGTGAGCTTCAGGCCGGGGATGCGGACGTTGAAGATCATCTGGGCCGCAGCGTTGACGAAGCGCAGGCGCACGCGCTCGCCGGGCGTGAACAGCGCCGTCCAGTTGTCCTTCGGGCCGTGGCCGTTCACGAGGAAGGTCATCACGGCGCCCGTGACGTCGGAGATGTCGGTGGGATCCATGAGCATCTTGGCCCACTCGATCCGCTCCTGAAGGGTCTGGTCCTTGCCCGCGAGAAGGCCCGCCAAGGTCTGACGCTGGTAATTGAAAACGCCGCCCATCTGCTTCAGGCGCTTGAAGATCAGGTGCGGGTGCATCTCGCTGTGGTCGGAGAGCACGATGACATGCTCCCGATCGTAGGCGACCGGATCGGGCTTGGCCGGCTCGATGACGATCGGCGCGTAGTGCCCCTCCGCCTCCTGCAGGCTGGAGTGGCTGTGGTACCAGTAGGTGCCCGACTGGATGACCGGGAACTCGTAGACGAAGGTCTCGCCCGGCTTGATGCCCGGGAAGCTGACCCCCGGCACGCCGTCCATCTGGAAGGGCACGAGCAGGCCGTGCCAGTGGATCGAGGTGTCTTCGTCCAACGTGTTGGTGACCGCGATGCGGACGTTCTGGCCCTCCTTCAGACGGATCAGCGGGCCCGGCACCGTGCCGTTGATGGTCACGGCGTGGCTGCGCTTGCCGTCGATGGAGATGGGCGTGTGGCCGATCGTGAGCTTGATCTCCTCGCCCGAAAGCGTCGGCAAGGTCGAAGCGACGCCAGGGCTCGCGCTCCACGCCCATGCCGGCAGCAGCGCGCTCAGCGCGGCGCCGCCCCCAAGGACGGCGGTCCCCTTCAGGACCTTGCGGCGATCCAGGTCGATGTCGCGGCGGCGTCGCATACGAAGTTGTCCTGTCCTCATTGGCGGAGGGATAGCGCTTCCCACGTAGGGAGGGTCAAGGGAGGGCCTGCGATGACGTATACGCAGCGCAGGCGTCTATCCCTCGCGATCGCTCAAATTTCCAGATCGCCGAGTTCGCCGGCAAGTCGGCGCCGGGCGCGATAGATCCTGGTCTCGATGGTCTTGACGCTGACCCCGAGCTGCTCGGCCGCGGCCTGCTGGCTGAACCCCTCCAGCTGGGTCAGGATGAGCGGAACCTTGAGCTTGTCGGGAAGCCGGGCGATGGCGCGGTCCAGGGCGGCGAAGCGTTGGGCGGACTGGAGTTCGCCCTCGGCGTCGCCCTGCGGATCGGCCTGGCGCCGCGCCTCCGCGGAGTCCAGGTCCGTCGCTCCGAACACCAGCCGACGGACCGCCAGGCGCCGGCCGCGATCGCGGCACTTGTTGAGGGCGATGGCGCGCAGCCAGGTCGCGAACGGCCGCCCGCCGTCGTAGCGGCGGATCGCCTGCCACGCCGCCACGAAGGTCTCCTGGAGGACGTCGAGGGCCGCCTCCGGATCGCCGATGTAGCGACGGACGAAGCTGTAGAGGCTGGCCTTGTGGCGCCGCATCAGGGCGGCATAGGCCTGGTCGTCGCCACCGGCCGCACGGGTCGCGAGCGCCGCGTCGCTCTCGTCTGCGGCGGCGCTCACAGGGCCTGGTCGGTCAGCGCCTCGCTGATGCGGCGATCGAACTTCACGGCCTGCTCGGGCGTCAGCACGGTCCGCATGGCGAGGACATGAAGGATGGTCTCCTTCTGCAGCTCCCCCATGGCGTGGTGGAAATGCTCCACGGCCGCCTGCACCTCCGGCGAATACTCGTGGCGCGCCTGAATCGCCGCCGCGAGCTCCGCGTTCGCGGCGCGCAGTTCGGCCTCGCGGGCGTGTCGACGCACCGCGAAGTCCTGTTCCAACACCTCCAGCCGGCGCTCCTGTTCGGAAGAGAGCGCCAGCTCCTCGTGCACGAAGGCGTGCAGGGAGGGCTGCTGGTGCCGTTGGACGACGTGGCGGCCCGCGAGCCAGGCGCCCGCAGCGCCCGCCAGCACGGCCAGCAGGATGGTCAGCAGCAGGCCGCGGTTGAACAGGATCATCCGGGGCCGTCGAGCAGGGTGGAGGGGGCGAGGTCCGCACGCAGCGAAAAGGCGGAGATCTCCGACGGCTCGACGGCGGCCGCGGCGGCGGTGAGGCTCCCGCTGGCGGCGCCGAGGCCGAGGGCGGCGATCACCGCCGCCACCCGCACGCTATTCGTCACGGGCGCGGCGGCGCGGGCCGCCCGCACCTCGGCGATCCGCCGCCAGACGCGAGATTCCAGCTCGTCGAGTCCGGCGGGCGGGGGCTCGGCGCCCAACTGGATCAGTTCGTCTTCGAGCCGGCGGCTCATTCGTTCGTCTCCAATTTCGCGTCCCTGCCTGGTCTACGCACTGCGGCCCGCGATCCCTCAAATGAGGGCCCAGCCCGCGGCTTGCGTATATCCTTTCGACCTTGCGCCGCACAGGCGGGACGACTTAGGCCCGGTCGGCGCGTTCCCCTGCCGCTACAGACGCTCCCTCAACGCCCGAGATGCCCCCGATGAACCGCCGCCGATTTCTGTTGACCGCCCCCCTCCTGCTCGCCGCCGTCGCCGGGTGCGCCGAGGCGGCGCCGCAGGCGCTGACGGTATACAAGACGCCGTACTGCGGGTGCTGCAAAGGGTGGATCACCCACATGACCCGGGCGGGCTTCAAGACCGACGTCCGGGAAGTCGAAGACCTCAACCCGATCCGCAGCCAGCACGGCGTGCCCTTCGAACTGTCCTCCTGCCACACGGCCCTGATCGGCGGTTATGTGGTCGAGGGCCATGTGCCGCCCGCCGACGTCGTCCGGCTGCTGAAGGAGAAGCCCAAGGCCATCGGCCTCACTGTGCCCGGCATGCCCATCGGCTCGCCTGGAATGGAGTCGCCCAAGGGAACGACCGAGCCCTACGCGACCCTGCTCCTGCTCGACGCGAGGGGCCGGACCCGGGTCTTCGCCAGGCACGGCTGAGGCCGGGCCGCCGCCGCGGGCGAGCCGCTAGAGCTTGACCCCGCGCAGGCGCAGCGCATTGCCCACCACGCTGACGCTGGACAGGGCCATGGCGGCGGCGGCGATGGCCGGCGACAGCAGCCAGCCGAAGATCGGGTACAGCACGCCCGCTGCGATCGGGATGCCGGCCACGTTGTAGGCGAAGGCGAAGAACAGGTTCTGGCGGATGTTGCGCATCACGGCGCGCGAAAGACGGCGCGCCTTGACGATGCCCTGCAGGTCTCCTTTCAGCAGGGTGACGCCCGCGCTCTCGATGGCGACGTCCGCGCCGGCGCCCATGGCGATGCCCACCTCGGCGGCGGCCAGGGCGGGCGCATCGTTGACGCCGTCGCCGGCCATGGCCGCCTGACGCCCCTCCTGGCGCAGCTTCTCGACCACCGCCGCCTTGTCCTGCGGCAGCACCTCCGCCTCGACTTCGTCGATCCCCAGCCGGCGGGCCACCGCCAAGGCCGTGGTGCGGTTGTCGCCCGTCATCATCACCAGCCGGACGCCATCGGCCTTCAGCGCGCGCACCGCCTCGGGCGTCGTCGCCTTGATGGGATCGGCGATGGCGAAGATCCCGGCTGGCCGACCGTCCACGGCCATGAAGATCGCGGTGGCCCCGTCAGCCCGCAGCGCCTCGGCCTCCGATCGAAGACCTGACGTGTCGACCCCGACCTCCTCGAGGAACTTGCCCGATCCCAGCGCCAGACGATGGCCATCGACGACGCCCACGACCCCCTTTCCGACCGGCGAGTCGAACTCGGCCGGCTGCGACAGCGGCAGGGCGCGCTCGGCCGCGGCGCGGACGATGGCGTCCGCAAGCGGGTGTTCGCTGGCCCGCTCGAGGCTCGCCGCCAGGCGCAGCAGGTCCGCTTCGTTGAAGCCGGGAGCCGGCCGCACGGCCGTGACCGCGGGCCGGCCTTCGGTCAGGGTCCCGGTCTTGTCGACGACCAGGGTGTCGATCTTCTCGAATCGCTCCAGCGCCTCGGCGTTCTTGATCAGCACGCCGGCCTGGGCGCCCCGCCCCACGCCCACCATGATCGAGATGGGCGTCGCGAGCCCCAGGGCGCAGGGACAGGCGATGATCAGCACCGACACGGCCGCAAGCAGGCCGAAGGCGAAGCGTGGCTCCGGCCCGACCATGGCCCAAACGGCGAAGGCGACGGCCGCGACCCCGATGACGCTCGGCACGAACCATCCCGACACCTGATCGGCCATGCGCTGGATCGGGGCCCGGCTGCGCTGCGCCTGCGCCACCATCTGCACGATCTGCGAGAGCAGCGTGTCGGCGCCGATCTTCTCGGCGCGCATCACGAACGAGCCGGTCTTGTTGATCGAGCCGCCGACGACCTTCGCGCCTACCTCCTTGGTGACCGGCATGGACTCGCCGGTGACCATGGACTCGTCGATCGACACCCGGCCGTCGAGGACCTCGCCGTCGACGGGCACCTTTTCGCCCGGCCGCACCCGCAGCCGGTCGCCGACGGCGATCTGGTCGAGGGTGACCTCCTCGTCGCGGCCGTCGCCGCGCAGGCGGCGAGCCGTCTTGGGCGCGAGGTCGAGAAGGGCCTTGATCGCCCCGGACGTGCGTTCGCGGGCGCGAAGCTCCAGCACCTGGCCGAGCAGGACAAGCACGGTGATCACCGCCGCCGCCTCGAAATAGACCGGCACGGACCCATCCGCGCGGCGGAACGCCGGGGGGAAGATCTGCGGCGCCACCGTCGCCACGACGCTGTAGAGCCACGCCACGCCGATGCCCATCGCGATCAGGGTGAACATGTTGAGGCTGCGGGTGACGAGCGAGCGCGCGCCGCGCGCGAAGAAGGGCCAGCCTGACCAGAGGACGACGGGCGAGGCCAGCGTGAGCTGGATCCACGCCGACGTCTGGCCGGGCACACGCATCATCAGCCCGGTGACGTGTCCGCCCATTTCCAGGGCGAAGACAGGCAGGGTCAGGACAAGGCCGATCCAGAACCGCCGGCTCATGTCCTTCAGCTCGTGGCTGGGCCCCTCCTCGGCGCTCGCCACCTCCGGCTCCAGGGCCATGCCGCAGATCGGGCAGGCGCCGGGCCCGACCTGGCGGATTTGGGGATGCATCGGGCAGGTGTAGATCGCGCCGACGGGCGAGGAGGGCTTGGGATCGGGGGCGCTGGCCGTGTAACGCGATGGCGCCTGCTCGAACTTCGACCTGCACCCTTCGGAACAGAAGAAATACTGACGCCCTTCGAAGGTGGCGGTGTGGGAGGTCGTCTCCGGGTCGACGGTCATCCCGCAGACGGGATCGCGCACCTCGGCGGTTGGGCCGTCGCCTGGCCGGGCGTGGTCGGCGCCGTGATGATGGCTTTGGCCCTTCGAAACGCTGTCATTGGCCCCATTCATCTGGCTCTCCTCGCGCCGCGTAGACCGCCACAGGCGCGATGCGGCCGGCGTCCTCCCAGCATGATGGCGCCGCCGTCTTGATCAGCGTCAAGGTTCGGCGTTGGGCCTGGCGTCAGCCACAGGGCGCTGCACGACGGCGCCGCCCGCTGCGCCTGACTTGCCGGCGGCGCGGGCAGGTCAGGCGCAGACCATTTGATCCGACTTGCCTCGCCCGCCTCCGCCCGATCGCGCTGCGGCCTCCGTCCTTGCGATTCCGGCGAAGACCGCCGCGCGGCCGCTACTTTCTCGGCGTACGCCCGCCGTTCTTGTCGAGCCAGCGCTCCAGCTCGGCGATGTCCCGGCGCTGCTCGTCCGCCATCTTCTGGGCCATGCGCTTCGCCTCGGCGTTGTCGCCATGCTTCTGCACGGTCTGGGCCATGGCGATGCCGGCGCGATGGTGCTCGATCATCTTCAGGGCGAAGGCGCGGTCCGGGTCGGCGTCCTGCTTCTGCATCATCGCCTGCTGCATCTTCTGCATGGTCTGCATGTCTTCCTGCATGGCCATCTGGCCGTGCTGGCTCATGTTCCCATGCTTCATGCCGGCGTGCCCGGAATGCTGCGCGAGCGCCGGGAAGGCGACAAGGGCCGCGCCGGCGGCCAGGAGGGGGATCGTCTTCATCGGAAGTCCTTCTGCTGGGGTCTGATCTGGCTCAGTGGAACGTCTGGAGGGCGGCCTGGCAGGCCTGTTCGCAGCGGCGGCAGGACTCGGCGCAGATGCGGCAGTGCTCATGCATCCCGGCATGCCGCTCGCACTCCTCCGCGCAGAGCCGGCAGGCGTCTTCGCAGGCGCGCAGGACGCTCTGGATGATCGGCTCGTTGGAGCCGGTGCGACGCGATGCGACGTGGCCGGCGGCCGAGCAGACGTCGGCGCAATCGAGGTTGAGCCGGATGCACTGCGTCAGCTGCTGGACCATCTCCTCGCCCAGGCAGGCGTCGGCGCAGGAGGTGCAGATCTGGGCGCAATCGAAGCACTCCTCGATGCAACGGATCAGGCTGTCGTTCGTCTGTCCGCGGACGTGAGGGTGCGTGCTGATCATTTCATGGGCGTGCATGGCCGCTCTCCGTTTCGGGGATGAGCGCTCAACCCGCCCCGCCTTCGCCGGTTCCAGCCGCCGCCGTCCTTCGAAAATAAACCGGCCCCTGCGGTCAGATGCTGAGGGATCGGCGATCTCGGACCGTATCAGTATTGGATGGGCCGGTGCTCGCGGCCTGCTGCAGCCGGGACTGGGCGTGCCTGAGACGCGGCTTACATCGACCACGGAAAGCTTCTGGTCCTGGGAGGGCTGCTGTCGGATTCGCGCCGGCGCCCGGGGCTTGACCCTCCCATGGTGGGAAACTCCATCTGCTGTGCGCATCGACGCTCAGGAGCCCCGCAGATGACGCAGACAACGCTTACGCCGATCGACATTCCCGTCCTTGGCATGACCTGCGCCAGTTGCGTCGGGCGGGTGGAGACGGCCATCCGGGCGGCTCCGGGGGTGGCCAGCGCGGCGGTGAACCTCGCCGCCGAGCGCGCACATGTGCAACTCACCTCCGAGGGGCGGACGGCCGACGTCGTCTCGGCGATCCGGAAGGCGGGCTATTCGCCGCTGGAACGCACCGTCGCACTGAAGATCGAAGGTATGACCTGCGCCAGCTGCGTCGGGCGGGTCGAGCGGGCCCTCGCCGCAACGCCAGGGGTGCTGCACGCCAGCGTCAACCTCGCCACCGAGCGCGCCGCAGTGCGGGTCCTGGACGGGATCGATCTGTCCGCCCTCACAGCCGCGGTCGTGCGCGCAGGTTACCGGGCCTCGACGATCGCCGAGGGGTCGGACGCGACCGACCGCGAGGCGGCGGCGCGGAAGCGCGAGATCGAGGGCCTTGGCCGGTCCGTGGCGCTGGCGGCGGCGGCGACCGCGCCGCTCTTCCTGATCGAGATGGCGCGCCACTTCGTGCCGGGGGCGCACCATCTCCTGGCGGAGCGGATCGGCGAGCAACCGTGGCGGGTCGCGAGCCTGGCGCTGGCCGCCTTCGTGCTCTTCGGCCCCGGGCTTCGCTTCTACCGCAAGGGCGTTCCCAACCTGCTGCGCCGGGCGCCCGACATGAACTCCCTCGTGGTGCTGGGCGCGTCGGCGGCGTTCGCCTATTCGGCGGTCGCCACCTTCGCGCCGGGCCTCCTGCCGGCGGGCGCGAACCACGTCTACTTCGAGGCCGCGGCGGTCATCGTCACGCTCATCCTAGTGGGACGCCTGTTCGAAGCGCAGGCCAAGGGTCGCACGAGCGAGGCCATCAAGCGGCTGATGACCCTGCAGGCCAAGACGGCCCGCGTGCAGCGTGGCGGGGCGGAGATCGAGGTGCCCATCGCGGAGGTGGCCGTCGGAGACCTCGTCCTCGTCCGGCCCGGCGAGCGGATCCCCGTCGACGGCGAGGTGCTGGACGGGGCCTCGTTCATTGACGAGTCGATGATCAGCGGCGAACCGGTGCCGGTCGAGAAGGGCCCAGGCGCCGTGGTGGTCGGCGGCACGGTCAACAAGACGGGCGCATTCCGCTTCCGGGCCACGGCGGTGGGCGGCGCCACGCTGCTGGCCCAGATCGTCCGGATGGTGGAGTCCGCGCAAGGCGCCAAGTTGCCGATCCAGGCCCTGGTCGATCGGGTGACCGGCTGGTTCGTACCGGTCGTGATCGGCGTCGCCGGGCTCACCTTCGCAGCCTGGCTGGCGTTCGGGCCGAGCCCGGCGCTCAGCTTCGCCCTGGTCAATGCCGTGGCGGTGCTGATCATCGCCTGCCCCTGCGCCATGGGCCTGGCCACCCCGACCTCCATCATGGTCGGCACCGGCAAGGCCGCCGAGCTCGGCGTCCTGTTCCGCCGCGGCGAGGCGCTGCAGAGCCTGCGGGACGTCCGGGCGATCGCGTTCGACAAGACCGGCACGCTGACGCTGGGGCGCCCGACCCTGACCGATTTCGAGGTCGCCGGCGACTTCCACGGGGATGAGGTGCTGCGGCTGGTGGCCGCCGTCGAGGCGCAGTCGGAGCATCCGATCGCCGCCGCCATCGTGGAGGCGGCGCGCGAGCGCGGACTGCACGCGGCGCGGGCCGAGGGCTTCTCGGCCCTACCCGGGTTCGGCGCGGAGGCGCGCGTCGAGGGCCGCCGTGTGCAGGTCGGGGCCGACCGCCTGATGGCCCGGGCCGGCCTCGACGTCTCCGTCTTCGGCGACGCCGCGGGCCGGCTCGCCGACGAGGGCAAGTCGCCGCTGTACGCGGCCGTCGACGGCGCGCTGGCGGCGGTCCTCGCCGTCGCCGACCCGGTCAAGCCGACGACCCCCGAGGCGCTGGATGCGCTGCGAGCCTCCGGCGTCAAGCTGGTGATGATCACCGGGGACAACCGGCGCGCCGCCGAGGCCGTCGCCCGCACCCTGGGACTCGACGACGTGGTGGCCGAGGTTCTGCCGGACGGCAAGGTCGCGGCCGTGAAGGCGTTGCAGCATCGCTATGGGCGGGTGGCGTTCGTGGGCGATGGCGTCAACGATGCGCCGGCGCTGGCGACGGCCGACGTCGGCGTGGCCATGGGCGCTGGAACGGATATCGCCATCGAAAGCGCTGACGTGGTGCTGATGCGCAGCGACTTGCGGGCGGTGGCGACGGCGGTCGCCCTGAGCCGGGCGGTCCTGGCGAACATCCGCCAGAACCTCGCCTGGGCCTTCGGCTACAATGTGGTGCTGATCCCGGTGGCCGCCGGCCTGCTCTATCCGCTCTTCGGGCTCCTCCTCTCCCCCATGATCGCGGCCGGGGCCATGGCGCTCTCCAGCGTCAGCGTGCTCGCCAACGCCCTGCGCCTGCGGCGCTTCCGGGCCGCGGGCCGCTCAGCGTCAGCCCCACGCTTCAGCTCCGAAGGAGCCCTGTCATGAACATCGGCCAGGCCTCCAAGGCCTCGGGCGTCACCGCCAAGATGATCCGGTACTATGACGAGATCGGATTGGTGCAGCCGGCCAGCCGCACGGACTCCAACTACCGCGAGTACGGCGAGCGGGAGATCAACGAACTCCGGTTCATCAAGCGGGCGCGCAGCCTCGGCTTCTCCATGGTCGAGATCACCCAGCTGCTCTCGCTGTGGCGCGACCGCGAGCGGCCGAGCCGCGAGGTGAAGGCGATCGCCGACCGCCACCTCGGCGACCTGGAGGCGCGCATCGCCGAAATGCAGGCGATGGCCGACACGCTGCGCCACCTGTCCCACTGCTGCGCCGGCGACGACCGGCCGGACTGCCCGATCCTCGCCGATCTCACCGGCGGAAAGGAGCCGGGGCCGGCCCCGCCCAAACGGCGCCGCTTCGCGGGTTAGCAATTGAGGGCGAGGACCGGACTCTTCTGATCCGGGCCGGAACTCGGCGCGGCAAGACCAGTTGGGGAGTCGCCGCGATGTCGTTGAGATGACGCGGCAGCAAAACCTTCCCACCACTGCAACGTTCGCCGAGGTTCACCATGTCGCACAAGCTTTCCCATGACTGGAGGGATACACCCCTCCAGGATCTGGCCAATAGATACCTGTCCGAAGGCGGATTCACCTTTGACTTCGACGCCGGTCGGGCGCGCTACGACTACCAGGTGTCTGTCGGCGACGATGGAGGCGACGTCTTGGCCGGACGCGGCGATCGCGACCACTTCTGGGGCCTCGGCGGCGATGACCAGTTGTCGGGCTCGCGCGAGAACGACGTGCTGTACGGCGACGCCGGGGCCGACACGCTGAGCGGCGGTGACGGCGCCGACCGCCTCACGGGCGGCATGGACGGCGACCGGCTCTACGGCGGCGCGGACGCCGACGCCCTGATGGGCGGCATGGGCGACGACCACCTCGACGAAGGGGCTGGGCACGGCGACCTCGAGGGCGGCATGGGGGACGACACGCTGGTCGGCGGCGCGGGGCCCGACGCCTTCGCCGTCGATCCGACGAGCGGCAACGACGTGATCCGCGACTTCACCGCCGGGCCGGGCATGTTCGACCACCTGGCCTTGCGGGACCTGCGCTGGGAGGACCTCAGCTTCGTGGACACCGCCGCCGGCGTGCGGGTCAGCTGGAACGGCGGCTCGGTGCTGCTGGAGGGCGTGCGTCAGGCCGACCTCGCGCAGGACGATTTCATGTTCGCCGAGGAGCCCGATCTGCCGCCGGCGTCGCGGGAGGCGAGCGGGCCCACCGCCGAGCGGGCGACGCCCAGCGTCGAGGGCCCGGCCCTCCGGCGCGGCGACCTCCCCGGCGAGCGCTTCGACCAGGCGGCGGACGCGACCCTGCGGGACGGCCACCTGACCCTCGCCTTCGCCGGCGACGAGCCCTACCAGGTGATCGTCGGCGATCGTGACGGCGACGAACTGACCGGAGCCGCGGGCGCCGACAACATCTTCGGGCGGGATGGCGACGACAGCCTCGACGGAGCGGGCGGCGACGATGTCCTGCAAGGCGACGCCGGCGACGACCGGCTCGACGGCGGCGACGGGATGGACCGGCTGGACGGCGGGATAGGCGCTGACACGCTCACGGGCGGCGCCATGGTCGACGACATCATGGGCATGGACGGGGCGGACTCGATCGGCGCCGGCGCCGGCCACGACATGGTCGAAGGCGGGATGGGGAATGACACGATCGCCGGCGGCCCGGGCGCCGACGCCTTCATCGTCGATCCGCACAGCGGCTTCGACGTGATCCTCGACATGGAGGTGCGTGGCGAGGCGCAGGGCGCGTTCGACCACCTGGCGCTGCGCGACATCCGTCCCGACCAGGTCACCGTCGTCGACCGGGCGGAGGGGGCCTTCGTCTCCTGGAACACCGACCGCGACGCCGATCCCGAGGGCGGGGTCCTGCTGCAGGGGGTGTTCAAGGCGGACCTGCGGCAGAGCGACTTCATGTTCGTGGAGGAGCCCGGCTTCGTCCCGGGGATCAGCGACGCAGGGTCGGACTGGATCTTCCCGGGCTGAGGCCGGGCTGAGGCTGCACGCCCGAGGAGGAGGGGTCGGCGGGCGCCGCGCATGCGGGTGCAGCGAAGGAGGCTGAATGACCACGCGCTCGTCGTTGCGGGCCCTGGGCGCCGGCCTGTTGGGCGCCGCTTTGATCTGGGCCGCGCCCAGCGGGGCCCACGAAGGCCACGCTCCGAAGCCTGGCCCGTCGCCGGCGGCGGCGGCGGTCGGCCCGCACGGTGGCATGGAAATGGCGACGCCGGAGGGGCAGATGTCGGCCGACGGCCGGCGGGCCGCCGCCGACGCCGCGCCAAAGACCTTCGGCGGCCGGCTGGTGAACTGGCTCGGCCGGTGGCACCCGAGCGTCGTCCATTTCCCGATCGCCCTGTTTATTGTCGTCGCCGTGATCGAGGCGCGCGCCCTGCTGCTTCGCCGCGAACGGGTCGAGGAGGCCACCCGGCTCATGGTCGCCCTGGGTGCGCTCTCGGCCCTGGCGGCCACCGTCCTCGGCTGGATGGCGATGGGTTGGACTTACGGTCGCTACGACCGCCTGCACACCGCCCACCAGACGCTGGGCACCTCCATCGCGCTGCTGGCGTTGGGGGTCTGGTGGGCGCACGAGCGATGGCTCGGCGCCCGACAGCGTGGCGCGGGCGTCGTCTACGCCGTCCTGCTCGCCGCAACGGTCGCCGCAATCGGGATCAACGGGTTCATCGGCGGCGCCCTGGTGCGGGGGCTCGACCATCTGAACTTCTGAGCAGGGGAAGCGGCAAGGCCGCCTTCCTATCCGCCCGTCGCGCTTGGCTCATCATCTGCATAACCGCGCCGCATAATGACGATCGATTGCGCATTTGAAGTCCTTCCCCGTGCATGTTCGGCTCTGGCCAAGGCTCGCGGGTTTCCGCGGCCGCGACCGCAGCAGCGGCACGAAGACAACGATGGGGGAAGGCATGGGATACCGGCGCTCGGCCGCTCGCGCGGCGCTTCTGGCTTCTGTTTCCGCTCTCGGGAGCGGTCTCATCCTCGGCCTGCCGGCGGCCGCATCCGCGCAGGACGCTGCGGCCGGGCAGGTGGACGAGGTGGTCGTCACCGGCACCCGGCGCGCCGGCGTGACCCTGACGGAGTCCTCGACGCCCGTGGACGTGGTGTCGGGCGAAACGCTGCAGCGGCAGGGCGCCTCGGACCTCAATGACGCCCTGAAGACCACCGTTGTCTCCCTGAACGTCCAGAAGTTCGTGGCGCAGGACGCCTCGGCCTTCGTCCGTCCCTTCAGCCTCCGGGGCCTGCCGCCGGACCAGACGCTCGTGCTGGTGAACGGCAAGCGGCGGCATCGCTCGGCCGTGGTGCAGATCACCAACCAGCCGCTCGCCGCCGGCGCCCAGGGGCCGGACCTTTCGGCGATCCCGGCCATCGCCGTCGACCGCATCGAGGTGCTCCGCGACGGCGCGGCGGCCCAATATGGGTCCGACGCCATCGCCGGGGTGATCAACTTCCAGCTGAAGCGGGCCCGCGAGGGGGTCACCGCCATCGCCCGCTACGGCCAGTTCTACGAGGGCGACGGCGAGGACTACAACCTGCAGCTCAACGTCGGACTGCCGCTGGGCGAAGAGGGCTTCTTCAACGTCAGCGGCGAGCTCTCCAGCTCCGCCAAGACGTCCCGCGGGCGCCAGCGGCCCGACGCTCAGGCCCTGATCGACGCCGGCAACACGGCGGTGCCCGACCCGGCCCAGCGCTGGGGCGCGCCCAGCGTCGACGCCGCGCGCCTGTTCTTCAACGCTGAACTCCCCACAAGCGGGACGGCCACGGCCTACGCCTTCGGAAACTTCGGCCAGGCCTCGGCCGAGTCAGACTTCTTCTACCGTCCGCTGAACCGCGCCGATGTCTTCGCCAGCGTGCCATTGACGAACCAGCCGGGCGGGCCCCGCTTCAGCTTCACAAGCCGGTTCCCGGGCGGCTTCGCGCCGGTTTTCCGCAGCAACATGCTCGACATGAGCCTGACGGGCGGCGTTAAGGGCGAGGCCTTCGGGGGACTGCGCTACGACGTCAGCGCCGGGCTCGCGCAGAACGAGATCGAGTTCAAGCTCGACAACACGGTCAATCCGTCCCTCGGGCCCGACTCGCCCGCCTCCTTCCGCGCCGGCGAGCTGCAGCAGCGCGAGGCCCGGCTCAACGCCGACTTCGTCTACCCTGTCGAGACGGGAATGTTCGCCGAGCCGCTGAACGTGGCGTTCGGGGCGGAGTACCGGCGCGAGACCTTCGAGATCAAAGCGGGCGAGCCCGCGTCCTACCAGGCCGGGCGGTTCGCCAGCCTCACCGATCCGGACACCGGCCGGATCATCGGGCTGGCGGTGGGCTCAAGCGGCTTCCCTGGCTACACGCCGGCTTCCGCAGGCGCCTTCTCGCGCAGCAACTGGGCGGCCTACGTCGACCTGGAGACCGAGATCGTCGAGCGGCTGACCGTTGGTGCGGCGGCCCGCTATGAGGACTTCTCCGACTTCGGCTCCACCTTCAACTGGAAGCTGACCGCCCGCTACGAGCTCTTCGACGGCCTGGCCCTGCGCGGCTCGGTCAACACCGGCTTCCGCGCGCCGACGCCCGGACAGTCGAACATCTCCGACGTGGCCACCAACATCGACCCGCTGACCGGCGGGCTGCTGCTGATCGCCACGCGGCCGCCCACCGACCCGATCGCCCAGTACTACGGCGCGAAGCCGCTCAAAGAGGAGGAGTCGAAGAACTTCGCCTTCGGCGCGGTGCTCGACGTGGCCGGCTGGGTGCTGACCGCGGACTATTTCAACATCGAGGTGAAGGACCGCATCGCCCTCACCTCGCGCATTCCGATCACCGCGGCCGACCGCGCCGCCCTCGCCGCCCGCGGCACGCCGGCCGGGGACCTGCAGAGCGTCCGCTTCTTCGGCAACTTCTTCGACACCGAGACCGAGGGTCTGGATGTGGTGCTGTCCAGGTCCTGGCCGCTGGACATCGGAAGGGTCGGCCTCACGGCGGCGGCCAACTACACCCGCAGCAAGGTGACCAACCTTCGCGACGCCCGCGCGGTGGATCGTGAGCGGCGGATCGAGATCGGCCGGTTCAATCCCCGCTGGCGGGGCAATGTCACGGGCACCTGGGAGAGCGGCCGCTGGAACGTGCTGCTGCGGGCGAACTACTACGGCGAGTGGGTCGATGCGGTGCCCAACGCCACGCCGACGGCGCTGTCCTTCGACCAGGGTTTCGGCGCGGAATGGCTCGTCGACGCCGAGGTCAGCTATCAGGCGACCGAGAACATTTCCATCGCCGTGGGCGCGGACAACCTGCTGGACGCCTACCCCGACAAGGACCGGCGCCAGGCGCAGATCAACAACGGCATCGTCTATCCGCAGTTCTCGCCCTTCGGATTCAACGGCGGCTTCTGGTACGTGCGCCTGACCGGCAAGTTCTGACGGCCGCCTGCCTCCGCTTCCTTCCTACGAGAGAGGGCCGCCCGGCGCGGCCCGAAGGCCCCGCATGACCACCGCTTCCTTCCACGACCGATTGAAAGACCTCGCCATCGAGCTGCCGCCGGCCGGGGCGCCTGTCGCCAACTACGTCCCGGTGGTGCTGCACGACGGGCTCGCCACGGTGTCCGGGCAACTGCCGCGCGACGCCGGAGGGCTCGTCACGGGCAAGGTCGGCGAGGGCCTCACCCCCGAGGCGGCGCAGGCAGCGGCGCGGCTGTGCGGGCTTGCGGTGATCGCGCAGCTGCGGGCGGCCCTCGGCGGTCGCCTCGACCGGGTCGTGCGCTGCGTCCAGTTGACCGGGTTCGTGAACGCCGGCCCGGCTTTCACCGACCATCCGCAGGTGGTCAACGGGGCCTCGGACCTGATGGTCGAGGTGTTCGGGGAGGCGGGCCGGCATGCCCGCGCCGCCGTCGGAGCCGGCAGCCTGCCTCTCGGGGCGGCGGTGGAAGTGGCGGCAGTCTTCGCCATCCGGCCCTAGGGCGGCGAGAACCGACCGAAGCGGCTCTCGCACGCCTGGGCGAGGGCGTCGCGATCGGCCTCCAGAAACCCCACCAGTTCGTCCACCAATCGCGAGCGGGCCCGATGCGGCGGCAGGATCATCAGAGAGCGGAAGGCGATCGCCGGCTCGAACGGCCGCGCCGCCAGTCCGAGCGGCTCGAAACGGTCGGACACATAGGTGAGCGAGTTGGTCAAGCCGACGCCCACACCCTCCATCGCCAGCTGGCAAACGGTGGCGGCGAACTGCGTCTCCACCACGAACTTCGGGGTCGCGGCGGCCGACGCCAGCGCGGCGTTGAACTGGATGCGGGCGGTGTCGTCCGGCGCCAGGGAGATCACCCGCTCGCCGTCCAGCATCCCGGGGCGGATGACCGGCTCGCCGATCAGCCGGTGGCCCGGCGGCATGACGCAGATGCCGCGGGTCTCGATGAACGGCTTCACCACCAGGTTCGAGCGGTCGATCTCCTCGGCGCACAGGCCGATGTCATAGGAGCCGCTGGCCACCAGGTTGCGGACCGTCACCGAGTTGCCGATCTCGAAGCGGATCGAGACGTCGGGGCGGCGGTCCGTGAACCGCTTGAGCACCTTGGGCACGAAGGAGAGGCCCAGCGCCGCGGAGCTGGCGATCCGCACCGATCCGGTGCCCACCGCACGGATCCGGGCCACCGACTGCCGCAGACGGTCGAGGCCGACGAAGGTGTCGAGGACCTCCTGGTAGAGCAGGTGCGCTTCCGGCGTCGGCGTCAGCCGCGGACCGCTGCGCTCGAACAGCTTCAGCTTGGTGGTGTCCTCGAGCCGCTTCAGCGAGCGGCTGATGGCAGGCTGCGAGACGCGCAGCAGCTCGGCGGCGGCGGTCGTGGAGCCGGTCTTCATCACCGCGCTGAAGGCCTCGATGAGCGTCAGGTTCATGGCCGCATCATAACCTCGGCGCATGAATTCGCTGCAACTATGAATTTGAACGAGTTCCAGGGCCGGGCTACGCCGGGTCCCGAAGGGAGTACAGCATGCGCGACCCCACACTCTGCCTGACGCCGGGGGACGGCCTCGGAGGCGCGTTCGAGAGCCTTGCGGTGCCCGTGCACCGGGCGTCCACCGTGGTCTTCCCGACCGTGGCCGCCTACCAGGGCCGTCGGGACGAGATCTACGACGGCTTCTCCTATGGCCTCTACGGCACGCCCACGTCCCGCGAACTCGAGACACGGCTGGCGCGCCTGGAAGGCGCGGCCCGGACGCTGGCCCTGCCTTCCGGCTTCGCGGCCATCGCGATGACGACCCTCGCGGCGGTCCGCCCGGGAGAAGAGGTGCTGTTTCCCGACACCACCTACGACACCGTGAGACCTTTCGCCGAGCGGTTCCTCGCCGGCCTCGGCATCGGCTCGCGCTACTACGATCCGATGATCGGCGCCGGTCTGGCCGAGGTGCTCGACGAGCGGACCCGTCTGGTGTGGGTGGAGTCGCCCGGCTCCATGACCATGGAGGTGCAGGACGTCCCCGCCATCGCCGCTGCGGCCCACGCCTGTGGGGCCATGGTGGCGGCCGACAACACCTGGGCGACGCCGCTGCGGTTCAAGGCGCTGGCGCACGGCGTCGACTTCTCCGTCTGCGCCCTGTCGAAGTACGTGGCGGGGCATTCGGACGTGATGATGGGCTCGGTGTCGGTGAACGATGTCGGGCTCTACCGCAAGCTCAAGGACTATAGCCGCTTCCTCGGGCTGGGGGTCTCGGCGGACGAAAGCAGCCTCGTGCTCCGGGGCCTGGAGACGCTGGCGATCCGCATGGACCGCGCCGAACAGTCCGCGCGGCGGCTGGTGGACTGGGTCGTCGCCCAGCCCGGCGTCGCCGACGTGCGCTTCCCGCAGTTGGCCACGTCCCCCGGCCACGCCCTGTGGCGGCGCGATTTCACCGGCGGGGCGGGTCTGTTCTCAGTCTTCCTGGAGGATTGGACCCGTCCGGCGCTCGCCGAAGCCGTCGAGTCGCTGCAGCTGTTCGCCATCGGCGCCAGCTGGGGCGGCACGCGCAGCCTCGTGGCGGTGCTCGACCGGCCGCCGCTGCGCACCGTGGCGCCGCCGGCCCACACCGGGCCCGTGGTTCGTTTCAGCATCGGCCTGGAGGATCCCGAGGATCTCCTGCAGGACCTTGCCCGTGCATTCGCCCGCCTCGCCGCCCCTGACCAGGGCGGCGGCGCCCAGCGACGGGCCTAGGCCATGCAAGGCAGCTCGGTCCAAGCGGCGCCGGACACACGCCCCGCCGCCCGCACATCGGCCCTTGCCAGGCTCGGGGCGGCGAGACTGCGGCGGGCCGCGCTGGGACTGGTCGGCGTTCTGGCCGCCGCCTGCGCCCCCGGCGGAGCTGGGGAGGAGCGCGGCGCGATCCCGCGCATGAAGGGCCGCGACTATGTCACCTGTGGGGCCAGCCAGGGGATCACCGGCCTCTCCCGGCCCGACGAGCGGGGCGTCTGGCGCGGCTTCGACGTGGACGTCTGCCGCGCCTTCGCCGCGGCGCTGCTCGGCGACGCCCACAAGATCCGCTTCATCCCGCTCAACGCCGCGCAGCGGCTGCCCGCCTTGCAGACCGGCGAGATCGATGTGCTCTCGCGCACGACCACCATGACCTTCACCCGGGACATGGCGGTGCGCTTCGTGACCGTCACCCAGTTCGACACCGACGTGCTGATCTTCCGCAAGCGCCTGGGGGCCGCCTCGCCCGCGGACCTGAACGGCCGCACGGTCTGCCTGCAGAGCGGCGGCAGCTCCGCCGACAACACGCTCACCCGGGTGGAGGCGGAGGCGAAGATCCGCTTCGAGCGAGTCTATTTCGACTCCACCATCACCGCCCGCGACGCCTACTTCTCGGGGCGCTGCGACGTCTATGTCACCGACGGCTTCCTGGGCGCCAGCCAGGTGGCGACGGTGGCGCGCGATCCCGAAGACCACGCCCTCCTCTACCTGGACCACCTGCTGCCCCAGGGGGTCGCCATCGCCCGCGGCGACGATCGCTGGTTCGACGTCGTCCGCTGGACGGTCAACCTGCTCATCTGGGCCGAACAGAACGGCGTGACCCAGGCCAATGTGGACGAGCTGCGGCGCAGCGGGCCCGCCGATGTGCGCCGCGTGCTCGGGTCCGACCCGGCCTTCGGCCGGGCCATCGGCCTGGAGCCGGACTGGGGCTACCAGGTCCTCAAGCAGGTCGGGAACTACGGCGAGATCTGGGAGCGCAACCTCGGCGCCCGCACCCGCATCAAGGCCGACCGCCGCCTCAACCGGCCGTACAAGGACGGCGGCCTGCTGTTCCCCTATCCCTGGGACGTGTGAGCGATGACGGCGCATTCCTCCGCTGCCCGACGCCCGCGCCGGGTCCCGGCCTCCCCCGCCGCCATCCTGGCGCAGGCCAGCGCGGTCGCCCTGGTGGCGGCCGCGCTCCTGCTGGTGGCGGTCAGCACCGCGGCCAACCTGCAGGCCCGGGGCCTGCCGCTCGGACTGGAGTTCCTGGGGGATCGCGCCGGCTTCAAGATCGCCGACACGGTGCTGCCCTTCGGCCCGGAAGACACCTACCTGCAGGCGATCGGCGTCGCCGTCGCCAACACCGTGTTCCTGTCCGCCCTGGTCTGCGTCGCCGCCACCCTCATCGGAACGGCCCTGGGCGTTGCCCGGCTGAGCGCCAACCCCCTGGTCGCCGGGCTGGCGGCGGTGTGGGTCGAGGCGATGCGCAACACCCCGCCCGTCCTGCTGCTCATCTTCCTCTACGCCTACTGGGGGCAGGTGATGCCGGTCGGCGGCGCCCGGGAGCTCTTGCCCGGCCTGCTGGTCTCGATCCGCGGGGTCGGCGCCCCCCGCCTCGTGGCCGAATGGCCGCTCCTCGGCCTCGCCGGCGCGCTCGCCGCCGGGGCGGCGATCTATGGCGCAGCCGCCCTCGCCGGCCGCGCCGCCGCCCGCCGCGGCCGGCCACGCCCCCACCGGGCGGCTGCGGCGGGCGTGATCGTCCTGGGGGCGCTGGCCGCGTTCGCCATTCACCCGCCGCTGCGTCTCGAAATGCCGGCGGCCACGGGCGACGACCTGACCGGCGGGGCGCGCCTGACGCCGGAGTTCGCCACGGTCTTCGCCGGCCTCACCGTCTACACCGCGGCCTTCATCGCCGAGATCGTGCGCTCGGGCGTCCAGTCGGTGCCGCGCGGCCAATGGGAGGCCGCCCGCGCGCTCGGGCTCAAGGAGCGGCAGATCCTGCGGCTCGTGGCCTTCCCGCAGATGCTGCGGGTGATCGTCCCGCCGATGACCAGCCAGTACATCAACACGGTCAAGAACAGCACGCTCGCCATCGCCATCGGCTATTCGGAGTTCATGACCGTGATGGGGACGGTCATCAACCGAACCAACCACCCGATCGAGGGCACCCTGATCATCGTCCTCGTCTACCTGGCGCTGAACCTGGCGCTGGCGGCCCTGCTCGACCTCTACAACCGCCGCGTCCAGCTGGAGGGCCGCTGAGATGACCGCCGTCGCGACCCCGGGCCCGCCGCGGGCCGCCCGCGGCCCCGCCGTCCTGGCCGCGAGGCTGTTCGGCTCGCCGCTCAACGTCGTCCTGACCCTCGCCGTGGCCTGGGCAGCCTGGTCCCTGGCCGCGCCGCTGGTGCGCTGGGCGGTGCTGGACGCCGCCGTCCTGCCGGCCGAACCCGCCGCCTGCCGCGACATCTCGGGGGCCTGCTGGAGCTTCGTCGTCGCCAAGAGCGGCCAGATCCTGTTCGGCATCTATCCCATCGAGGAGCGGTGGCGGCCGACCCTCGTCTGCGCCGTGCTGCTGGGCCTGCTCGCCTACTCGCTGCGGCCGGCCGCCTGGCGGCCGCACCTGGCCGCGCTCTGGGCCGCGGCCCTGCCCGGCGTGCTGCTCCTGATGTTCGGCGGCGTCGCCGGCCTGAGCTATGTGGCCACGACCATGTGGGGCGGCCTGCCCGTCACCCTCATCCTCACCGTCACCGCCATCGGCGGCGCCTTTCCGCTGGCCATCCTGCTGGCCCTCGGCCGCCGCGCCGACCTGCCGGTGATCCGTACGCTGTGCGTGCTGTTCATCGAGGTCACCCGGGCGATGCCGCTGCTGAGCCTGCTGTTCATCGCCTCGATCATGTTGCCGCTGCTGCTTCCGGAGCCGCTGCTGCCCGACAAGTTCTTCCGGGCGATGATCGCGCTGCTGCTCTTCGCCGCGGCCTACCTGGCGGAGGTGATCCGCGGCGGCCTGCAGGCCTTGCCGCCGGGCCAGGCTGAGGCGGCCCGGGCGCTGGGGCTCGGCTACTGGCGGACGCAGCGCTTCGTGGTGCTGCCGCAGGCCCTCGCCCTCGTGATCCCGAGCCTCACCAACACCATCATCGTGATGATCAAGAACACCAGCCTCGTCCTGGTGGTGGGACTCTTCGACCTGATCAGCTCCGGCCGGGCGGCCCTGGCCGACCCGGAGTGGAGCTCCCCCGCCATGGAGACCTACATCTTCATCGCGTCCGTCTATTTCGCCCTGTGCTTCGGCTTCGGCCGCTTCGCCCGGGCGCTTGAACGCCGCGCCGAGGCCACGCCATGACCCGAGAGACGCCTTCCCCCGCCGCAGACCTGGCCGTCGAGGTCCGCGACCTCCACAAGTGGTATGGCGAGTTCCACGCCCTGCGGGGCGTGGAACTCGCCGTCGCGGCGGGCGAGCGCATCGTCATCTGCGGCCCGTCGGGCTCCGGCAAGTCGACGCTGATCCGCTGCATCAACCAGCTCGAGCGCCACCACGCCGGGGTCGTGCGCGTGGACGGCCTCGAAGCCACCGCCGAGCCCCGGCGCCTCGAGGCGATCCGGCGGGCCGCCGGCATGGTGTTCCAGAGCTTCAACCTCTTCCCGCACCTGACGGTGCTCGAAAACTGCACGCTCGCGCCCGTGCGGACGGGCGTCGCCACGCGCGCCGAGGCGGAGGCGCATGCGATGGCCCTGCTCGGGCGCGTGCGGGTCGCCGACCAGGCGCACAAGCGGCCGGGGCAGCTGTCCGGCGGCCAGCAGCAGCGGGTGGCGATCGCCCGGGCGCTCTGCATGCGGCCGAAGATCATGCTGTTCGACGAGCCCACCTCGGCGCTCGACCCGGAAATGGTCAAGGAGGTGCTCGACACCATGATCGAACTGGCCGGCGAAGGCATGACCATGCTGGCGGTCACCCACGAGATGGGCTTCGCCCGCCAGGTCGCCGACCGGGTGGTGTTCATGGACCAGGGCCAGATCGTCGAATCCGCCCCACCCGGCGACTTCTTCGCGCACCCTCGGCACGAGCGCACCCGGGCTTTCCTCGGCCAGCTCCTGCATTGAGCCTGCCGCCGCCCATGCCCTTCGCCCGCCAGCCCAATCCGGTGTTCAGCGCCGAGTATCAGCAGGTGCGCGAGGTGCTTGTCGCCGCCCGTCGGGCTGCGGGCCTGTCGCAGCGCGAGCTCGCCGCGGCTCTCGGCAAGGCCGGCTCGCACGTGTCGATGATCGAACGCGGCCAGCGCCGGGTGGACCTGCTCGAATTCCACCGCATCGCCCTGGCGCTCGGGTGCGATCCGGCGAGCCTCTGCGCCGCGGTCCAGGCCCGCCTGGATGGACTGGCGACGCCGGCCGCGGCGGACGCGCCTGGGGCTTCGCCTGAAGCAGAATTCATGTGACCCGGCGCGGGCGTCTCGCGTAACCTCCAGGCCCATGCGGCTCCTGCTCGCCCTTCTGGCCCTTCTCGGCCTGCTGCTGTCGCCCGCCGCCGCCTCGGCGGGGGCCGCGGCCTGCGCCCACCACATGGGCGAAGGCCAGGCCATGGTGGTGGGCGGCGCCATGCCCGGCGCCGCCGTCGCGCAGGCCGACACAGGGGCGGCCGGAGACCACGGCTGCTGCGATCCCGATGGGGACAAGCCCGTCAAGCACGACAGCAAGGCCTGCGCCCAGGCCTGCGCGCAGATGTGCGTCACCACGGCGGCGATCGCCGAACCCGGGCCGGCGCCGGCGCGCCGCATCGGGCACCTGGTGCTAGAAGCCGCCACGCCGAAGACCTACCGGGCCCACGCGCCGCCCGGGCTCGAACGCCCCCCTCGTCCCTTCGCCTGAGCCGGCCGCTCCGCGGCCGGGCGCCGTCGCCCGCAGGGACCTTCGGACCTGCGGACGCCGGGACGCGCCGCGCGCCCCTGCGCGGATCTGCAACGCCCCTCTTCAGGTGAAACCGACATGGAAATTTCAACGCTCCTGGGCGCGGCCGCTGCGGCGACCCTCGCCTTCGCGCCGGTCGCCCACGCGGCGGCCGCCGCGCCCGGCTCCGCGGATATGATTGTGCGCGCCGAGCGCTCCCCGAACGGCAAGGACGTCTTCGTCCGACGCGTGACGGTTCCCCGTCCGCGCGCGCAGGTCGCCGCCCGCCCGGCGGCGGCCGACTGTCCGATGATGGCGCCGGCCGCACCGGCCGCCGTCCCCGAGCCGCGGCCCTAAGGGCCAGCGGCGACCCTGCCGTCCTGCGGCAGGCGGGACGCGGCGCGGCGGCCCCCACTGACCCGCGCCGCGTCCCGGAGTCGCTCCGGAGATCCCATGCGTTGCCTGTTTCCCCTGCCCGTCATCCTCCTGGCGCTGGGCGGTCCGGCGCACGCCGGCCCGCTCACCTTCGAGCAGGCCCTCGCCCGCGCCCGGAGCACGGCTCCGCCCATCCGTTCCGCGGCCCTGCGGACCGAGGCCGCCCGCAGCGCGGCCGGGGCGGCCGGCCGCCTGCCGGACCCCCAGCTCAAGCTGGGCCTCGAGAACTACCCGATCTCCGGGCCCATGGCGGGCCGGTTCGGAGCCGACGAGATGACGATGGCGACCGTCGGCCTCATGCAGGAGATTCCAAATCGGGCGCGCCGTCGGGCGGAGGTCGCCGGGGCCCGCGCCGACGTGGCCGAGGCCGAGGCCCAGGCCGGCGTCAGCGACCGCGAGGTGCGGGTGGGCGCCGCCGTCGCGTGGCTCGACCTGCACTACGCCGAGCGGCGGCTGGCGGCCCTCGACGAGGTGCTGCGGCAGCTGCAGCCGCTCTGGGACGCGGCGCCTTCGGCGCTGGCCTCCGGCGCGAGCCGGCCGGCCATGGCGCTCACGCCCGTCCGGCTGCGCGCCGGCCTCGAGGATCGCCGCGGCGAGCTGGCGGCGGCCGCGGCCCGCGCCCGCGCCCAACTGACCCGCTGGACCGGCGACCCGGCGCCCGTCGTCAGCGGCCCGCCGCCTGATGCCGCGCCGGATCCGATCCGCCTGCGGACCGCGCTGGACGCCCATCCGGCGCTGCAGGTCTTCGGCGCGGCGGGCGCCAAGGCCCGCGCCGAGGTGGACCTCGCCCGGGCGGCCAAGCGGCCGGACTGGGCGGTGGAGGTCGGCTACGGCCGCCGCGACCCGATGTTCGGCGACATGGTGTCCGCCGGGGTGACCGTGCGGCTGCCGCTCTTCGCGACCCGGCGGCAGGATCCGCTGATCGCCGCACGGCGCGCCGAGGCGGCGCGCGTCGGCGTCGAGCGGGAAGCCGCCCGTCGCCAGCTCGCCGCCGAACTCGAGGGCGATATCGCAGAACACGAGATGCGCCGGGCGCAATGGGCGCGCGCCCGCGACGTCCTGCAGCCGGCCGCCCAGCAACAGGCCGACCTCGAGACGGCCAGCTACGCCGCCGGCCGGGCCGGCCTTGCCGACGTGCTGCAGGCCTTCACCGAGCTCGCGGAGGTGCGCCTGACCGTGATTGAGCGGGAAGCCGCCGCCGCCCGCGCGGCGGTCCAGATCAACCTCAGCTATGGCGAGGCCCCATGAGCCCGACCCGCGCTTCCCGCACGACCCTCGCCCTCGCCGCCGCCGGCCTCCTGGCCGTTGGGGCCGGCGCCGGCTTCGGCCTCTCACGCCTCGTCCAGGATAGCCCCGGCGCTTCCGCCGAACCCGGCCGCGAAGTGCTCTACTGGTACGACCCGATGGTCCCCGGCCAGCGGTTCGACCGGCCCGGAAAGTCTCCGTTCATGGACATGCAGCTGGTCCCGAAATACGCCGACGAGGCGGGCGGAGAGACCGCCGTCGCGGTCGATCCGGCCCGCATCCAGAGCCTGGGCGTGCGGCTCGCCCGCGTGGAACGGGGCCCGTTGCCGAGCGAGATCACGGCGCCCGGCGTGGTCGACTTCAACGGCCGCGACCTCGTGGTGGTCCAGGCCCGCGCCGGCGGCTTCGTGCAGCGGACCTACGGCCGCGCGCCCGGTGACGTCGTCGGCGCCGGCGCGCCGCTGGCCGACGTCCTGGTTCCCGAGTGGGGCGGCGCCCAGGCCGAGTTCCTGGCCGTCCGGCGCACGAAGGACGCGGCCCTGACCGCCGCGGCCCGCCAGCGGCTGGCGCTGCTCGGCATGCCGCCAGGGTTGATCGCCGCGGTCGAGCGCAGCGGGCGGCCGCAGACGACGTTCCGCGTCACCGCGCCGGCCGGCGGCGTCATCCGGACGCTCGGCGTGCGGAGCGGCATGGCCCTGAGCGCCGGCCAGACCCTGGCGGAGATCAGCGGCCTTTCCACGGTCTGGCTCAATGTCGCCGTGCCCGAGGCCATGGCCGGGCAGGTGCGGCCGGGCCAGGCGGTGGGCGTGACGATGGCGGCCTACCCGGGCGAGCGGCTCGCGGGGCGGGTGTCGGCCATCCTTCCGGAGGCCGCTGCGGAAAGCCGGACCGTGACCGCGCGCATCGAACTGCCCAACCGGGGCGGACGGCTGCGCCCCGGCATGTACGGGCAGGCGCAGTTCGCGGGCGCGGCCTCGCCTGTGCTGCTCGTTCCGTCCGAGGCGGTGATCCGCACCGGCCGCCGCGCGCTCGTCATGCTGGCGCAGCCCGGCGGCCGGTTCCGGCCGGCCGAGGTGCAGGTCGGCCGCGAGGCGGGCGACCGCACCGAGATCCTGGCGGGGCTTCAGGCCGGCGAGCAGGTGGTCGCTTCGGGCCAGTTCCTGCTGGACTCCGAAGCCAGCCTCGCCGGACTGGATGCGCGCCCCCTCGGCCCCACGGCGCCGGCGCAGGCGCAGCCCGGCGCCTACGAGACCACCGGGCGGATCGAGCGGCTGGAGGGGCGCTCCATCACCCTGAGCCACCAGCCTGTGCCGGCGCTGCAGTGGCCGGCCATGACCATGACCTTCACCCTCGACGATCCGAAACTGGCGGCCGGCCTCGAGGCCGGCGACACCGTGCGCTTCGCCTTCGACCAGGCCGGCGGCGTCCCGACCGTGCGCCGCATCGCCAAGCTGGAGGAAGCCCGTTGATCGCCGCGCTCATCCGGGCGTCGGTCCGGGGGCGGCTGCTGGTCCTGATCGCGGCGGTCGCCCTGCTCCTCGCGGGGCTCTGGGCCGTGCGCACGACGGCGGTCGACGCCCTCCCCGACCTGTCCGACGTCCAGGTGGTGATCCGCACCACCTACCCCGGTCAGGCGCCGCAGATCGTCGAGAACCAGGTCACCTATCCCCTGGCCACGACCATGCTGTCGGTGCCGGGGGCGAAGACGGTCCGGGGCTATTCCTTCTTCGGCGACAGCTTCGTCTACGTGCTGTTCGAGGACGGGACCGACCTCTACTGGGCCCGCTCGCGCGTCCTCGAGTACCTCAACCAGGCGCAGGGGCGGCTGCCGGACGCAGCCCGGCCGGCCCTAGGCCCGGACGCCACCGGCGTCGGCTGGATCTATGAATACGCGCTGGTCGACCGCAGCGGCCGGCACGACCTCTCCCAGCTCCGCAGCCTGCAGGACTGGTTCCTGCGCTACGAGCTCAAGAGCCTGCCGGGCGTCGCCGAGGTCGCCAGCATCGGCGGGATGGTGCGCCAGTACCAAGTGGTGGTCGATCCGACGAAGCTCGCCGCCTATGGCGTCGCCCACGCCGAGGTGGTGGAGGCGCTGCGCAACGCCAACCAGGAGGCGGGGGGCTCGGTCCTGGAGCTCGGCGAGGCCGAGTACATGGTCCGCGCCGGGGGCTATCTGGCGAGCCTTGAGGACTTCCGGTCCGTCCCGTTGCGCACGGCGGCGGGCGGCGTCCCGGTGCGCCTGGGCGAGGTCGCCACGGTGCAGGTCGGGCCGGAGATGCGGCGCGGGATCGCCGAGCTGAACGGCCAGGGCGAGGTCGCCGGCGGCGTGGTGGTCCTGCGGTCCGGCGAGAACGCCCGCGCGACGATCTTGGCGGTGAAGGCCAAGCTTTTGGAACTGAAGCGCAGCCTGCCCCCCGGCGTCGAGGTGGTGACCACCTACGACCGCTCGCAGCTGATCGACCGGGCCATCGCCAACCTGACGCAGAAGCTGGTCGAGGAGTTCATCGTCGTCGCCCTGGTCTGCGGGCTCTTCCTCTGGCACGCGCGCTCGGCGCTGGTGGCGATCCTCACCCTGCCGCTGGGCGTGCTCGCCGCCTTCCTGGTGATGCGCGGCCAGGGGGTGAACGCCAACATCATGTCCCTGGGGGGCATCGCCATCGCCATCGGCGCGATGGTGGACGCCGCCGTCGTGATGATCGAGAACGCCCACAAGCACCTGGAGCGCTGGGCGCACGACCATCCCGGCGAGACGCTCCGGGGCGAGGCCCGCTGGAGGGTGGTGACGGACGCCGCGGCCGAGGTGGGGCCGGCGCTGTTCTTCAGCCTGGTCATCATCACCCTGTCATTCGTGCCGGTGTTCACCCTGCAGGCGCAGGAAGGCCGGCTGTTCGCGCCGCTGGCCTTCACCAAGACCTACGCCATGGCGGCCGCCGCGATCCTTTCGGTGACGCTGACGCCGGTCCTGATGGGCTATCTGATCCGCGGGCGGATCCCCGCCGAGGCCGACAATCCGGTGAACCGGGCGCTGACGCAGGCCTACCGGCCCGCGCTGGACTGGGTCCTGCGCCGCCCGAAGACGACGCTCCTGCTGGCGGCGCTGGCGTTCGCCACCACCGCCTGGCCGCTCAGCCGCCTGGGCGGCGAGTTCCTGCCGCCCATGGACGAGGGGGACCTACTCTACATGCCGTCCGCCCTGCCGGGCATCTCGGCGGCCAAGGCCGGCGAGCTGCTGCAGCAGACCGACCGGCTGATCCTGACGGTGCCGGAGGTGAAGACGGTGTTCGGCAAGGCGGGCCGGGCGGAGTCGGCCACAGATCCGGCCCCCCTGGAGATGTTCGAGACCACCATCCAGTTCAAGCCGCGCGACCAATGGCGGCCCGGCATGACGCCGGAGAAGCTGGTCGACGAGCTCGACCGGACCGTGAGGGCGCCGGGCCTCGCCAACGTCTGGGTTCCGCCGATCCGCAACCGCATCGACATGCTGGCGACAGGGGTGAAGAGCCCGATCGGCGTGAAGGTGTCCGGCGCCGATCTCGCCGAGCTGGACCGCATCGCCGGCCGCATCGAGGCGATCGCCAAGACCGTGCCCGGCGTGAACTCCGCACTGGCCGAGCGACTGACCGGCGGACGCTATGTGGATGTCGACATCGATCGGGATGCAGCCGCGCGGTACGGGCTCAACATCGCGGACGTGCAGGGGATCGTCTCCAGCGCCATCGGCGGCGAGACGGTGGGCGAGACGGTCGAAGGCCTCGCCCGCTACCCCATCAGCGTGCGCTACCCGCGCGAGTTGCGCGACAGCCTCGAAGGCCTGCGCACCCTGCCCATCGTCACACCGCGCGGGCAGCAGATCACCCTGGGCACGGTGGCCCGGGTCGGGATCGCCGACGGCCCGCCGATGCTGAAGACGGAGAACGGCCGCCCCTCCACCTGGGTGTATGTGGACGTCCGCGGACGCGACCTCGCCTCGGTGGTCGAAGACCTCCGGCGCGCCGTGGCCCGCGAGGTAAAGCTGTCGCCCGGCGTCAGCGTCGCCTACTCCGGTCAGTTCGAGTACCTGCAGCGGGCCGCCGAGCGGCTGAAGCTCGTCGTGCCCGCGACGCTCGCGATCATCTTCCTGCTGCTCTACCTGACCTTCGGCCGCTTCGACGAGGCGGCCCTGATCATGGCCACCCTGCCGTTCGCGCTGACCGGAGGCATCTGGGCGTTGTACCTCCTGGGCTACCACCAGTCGGTGGCGACGGGGGTGGGGTTCATCGCCCTGGCCGGCGTCTCCGCGGAGTTCGGGGTCGTGATGCTGATCTACCTCAAGCATGCCCTGCGCGACCGCGGCCCCGACCCGAGCCGCGAGCAGGTCGAGGCGGCGGTGCGCGAGGGCGCCCTGCTCAGGGTCCGGCCCAAGGCCATGACCGTGGCGGTGATCCTGGCGGGCCTCTTCCCGATCCTGATCGGCCATGGCGCCGGTTCGGAGGTGATGAGCCGGATTGCCGCCCCCATGGTCGGCGGCATGCTCACCGCGCCCCTGCTTTCGATGCTCGTCGTGCCCGCAGGCTACCTCCTGCTGCGCCGCCGCCTAGCAACCTCTGCTTCAAACCCGGAAGGAGAATCCCCATGAAGCGCGCTTGTCTCACCGCCGCCGTTCTGAGCGCCGCCCTCGGCTTGGCGGCCTGCGGTCAGGGGACCGAGCCCCCGGCCGAGGCGACCCCGGCCCCGGAGACGGCGGCCTCGCCCGCGAACGGCGGCGACAGCACGACGGGAATGAACATGGCTTCGGCCGAGGCGGGCAAGACCGCCAAGGGAACCGGGACGGTGACCGCCGTGGACCCCGCGGCCGGCACGATCACCATCGCCCACGGTCCGATCCCCGAAGCGGGTTGGCCGGCGATGACCATGGGCTTCAAGGCGGCCCCGGCGGTCGTGCGGGACGTCGAGGTCGGCGACAAGGTGGCCTTCGACCTGAGGCTCGAGAACGGCGCGGGCGAGATCACCGCGATCCGGAAGCCCTAGGTCAGCCGGTGCGCGCGGCGAAGTAGCGGGCCGGCGTCACCCCGGTGGCGGCGCGGAAAGCCCGGATGAAGTTGCTGGCGCTGCCAAAGCCGAGGTCCAGACCGACCTGGGTGATGGACTGGCCTTCCGCCATTCGGATCAGCGCCGCCCTCAGCCGCACCTGACGGCGATAGGCGGTGAAGGTGAGCTGGGCGCGGCGCTCGAATTCGCGGGCCAGCGTGCGGCTGCTGACCCCAAGCTCGGCCGCCCAGGCCGCGAGCGTCCGCTCGTCGGCCGGGTCCGCCCGCAAAGCCGCCGCCAGGACGCCCAGGAGCCGCCCCGCGAGTTCGGGGATGAAGAGGGCGGGCGCCGGCTCGAGATGGACCTCGTCGGCGAAGAGCAGCGCCAGGCGGCGGCGGCGCGCCGGGCCGGCGTCCGGGATCCCGCCGATCAGCGCCTTCAGCAAGGCGCTGACGGGGACCACGCCGGGTCGGCTGGGCAGCCGCCGCAGCCAGGCACCTGCGCAGTAGACGCTCACCATGTCGAAGCCGCGCGAGGTCTCCACCCGGTGCGGCTCGGCCGCGGCAGCCAACAGGCCTGCAGCGGCGGCGTCACCCACTGTCCCTGGCCGGTGTGCAGCACCATCACGCCCTGCTCAGGGTAGATCAGCTGCGCCCGCGGATGATCATGCCAGTGGCCGGAGAAGCCAGCCTCGAACCGCGCGCGCTCGGCGATGAGCATCGACCGGCTCCTGTCGTCTTTGGAATGTTTCTCGTCTGAATAGCACCTATCCGACAGGGCCGCAGTCCCCCAGCCTGGGCGACCCGAGGACCAGGAGCCCCCATGCAGCCCCCGTTGATGATCCCGCCCATGTCGCGACCCGCCGCCGAGCGTCCGCACAGGCGATACAAGCGGCGGCTGCTCGAGGAGATCCTGGAGCTGGCGCCCGCCTCCCTCCTGGAGGTCGGCTGCGGCGCGGGCGGGCTCTTGGCGGACGTGCAGGCCCATGGCGTGGCGGTAGCCGGCGTGGAGCCGGAGCCCACGGCGCGCGAGCTCGCCGGGGCGCGCGGTCTCGATGTCCACGCGGCCCGCGCCGAGGCGCTGCCGTTCCCCGACGCATCGTTCGATCTGGTCGTCTTCGACTATACGGCGCATCACGTGGAGCGCCTCGGCCGGGCCCTGGGCGAGGCGGCCCGCGTCGCGCGCCGTGGCGTGCTGGTGCTCGACAGCTGGTACGACGACGCCCTGCCCTGCCAGCGCGTCGCGCGCGCCTACGACGAATGGCTGAAGCGGATCGACCGTCGCCTGGGCTTCGTGCACAACCCCTCCATAGAGGCTTCCGAGTTCGTGCGGATGCTCGCTGCGGCGGCGGAGTTCGAGGCGCGGTACGGCTACGAACTCGTGCTCACCGCCCTGCCCCTGGGCCCATTGGAAGCGAACGCCCGCGACCGGCTCGCCCAGATCGGGTCCCCGCCGGACCTGGCCTCGGAGCTCGACCGCATCCTCGACGCGGCCCGCCAGCATGGCCTGAGCGACGACGGATGCCTCCTGTTTCGCGGCTTCCGTCCCGCCTAGGCGATGCCCCCGCTGACCGGCGCTCGAGGCGCATCCTGGAGGCCGGGCTTTCCACACCCGGTCTTCGTCGTGGCGGCGCTCGACGCCATGTCCGTCGGCATCATCGTCCCGGCGCTGCCGCATCTGGTGGAGCAACTCGCCGGCTCGGACGGCGCGGACCCGGCCGTGTGGCTCGCCCTCCTCGCCGCCGCCTGGGGCGCCGCGCAGTTCCTGAGCGCGCCCATCATGGGCGTCTTGGCGGATCGGTTCGGACGCCGCCCAGTGCTCCTGGCGGCCCTGGCCGGACTGGCGTGCGACGCCCTGTTCATGGCCCTGGCGCCCAGTCTCGGCTGGCTTCTCGTCGGACGCCTGATCAGCGGAGCGCTCGCGGCCAGCATCATCGCCTGCAGCGCCTACATCATCGACGTGAGCGCAGGCGACGAACTGGCCCGCCGGCTCGGCCTGCTGGGCGCGGCCTGGTCAGCCGGGTTCATTGCGGGTCCCGCCCTGGGGGGCGCCTTGGCCGACCTTCACCTGCGTCTTCCGTTCCTGGTGTGCGGCGCATCCGCCGCCGTGGCCTGGCTCTACGCGCGCTTTCGCCTCAAGGAGTCGCTGCCCATAGAGCGGCGCAGCACGGGCCTCGTGTGGCGGCGCGCCGTCCCCTTCGGTGGGCTGACCGCGCTTCTTCGGCGCCGCGCCCTCAGGACGCATGGGCTTGTGCTGGCGCTCGCCGCCCTGGCCGACCAGGCCTTGCCCACATTCTTCGTCCTCTACGTGCTCGAGCGGTATGGCTGGAGCGCCAGCGCCGCGGGCCTGGCGCTCATGGGCCTGGGCGCTGCGCGCGTCTTGGCCCAGGCGGTCGCCGTGGCCCCCCTGACCCGGCGCTACGGCGAGCCGGCCACACTGGTGTTCGGCCTCTTATGCCTGATGCTGGCGCTGGTGGTCTTTGCGGTCGCGCCCACGGGGCTCGTCTTCGGGCTGGCGCTGCCGATCTACGCCGCCGGCGCGGTCGCCGCCCCGGCGCTCATGGCGATTCTGGCCGGCAGGGTGGAGCGCGAGCAGCAAGGCCGGCTGCAAGGGGCGAGCGTCGCCGTCCAGGGAGCGGCGAGCGCGGTGGGTCCCCTCCTCTTCGGGGCCGCCTATGCCCTGAATTCGCAGAACGGGGTTCCACACCGTGGCGCTGGCGCGATGCTCCTCGGCGCCGCGCTTCTCGCAGTGGCGGCCACGATCGCGCACGCCGCCGCGCGAGTTCCGCCGCGCATGCCGCGCGCGCGGTCCGAGCCGTGAGCCGCAGATTGGAACGCCGGAGACTATCCTGTGCCCCCTCGCGATGCGCATGCCGCCGGCGGCGGCGTGGGAAAAGGTCGGGCTCGCGCCCGGCGGGGGACGGCCACGCGGCCGGCGGGACCGGCGACGTCGGCTGCGCTCACCGCAACATGCCATCCGCGCGGGGCTCGGAGCGGGGGTCTCCGAGCGGCCCGCGCGGATGGATGGCGGCGCCCTAGATCAGTGGGCGCCGCCGTGCCCTTGCCCGGCTTCGAACGTCACCGACGCATTGTTGGTGACGAAGCGTCCCCCAGGCTCCTTCGGGGGATCCAGCGTGGCGGCCACCAGCATCACCGGCCCGGACAGGCCGGCGGGCATCCGCACCCAGCCGTCGTTATCGGTGAGGACGTTCTGCCGCTCCCCGCGGGCCGGCCGCACCGTGACGGGGTAACCCGCCAGGGGGCGGCCGTTCCGCACGAGCTGGAACCGCGACGGTGAGGCGCCGCCCGCGTCGAACGCCGGCACGAACTCCACCTCCAGCCCGGCCGGGGCCGACGTCGTCGGCGTGCAGGCGCGGACGCAGACCAGAGTCTTGGCCAGACGGCGGGAGCGGATCTGGAGCGGCGCGCCCTTCGGCAGGAGCCGGTGGACCGCGGCGACCTCCTCGGCCTTGAAGGGATGCTCCTCGAGGTAGATGTCCACCTGGTCAGGGCGCCAGTTGGACTCGCCCCAGATGGTCTGGACCGTCACCACCCCCATACCGGACGCCTCGGTGGAGACGGACAAGGGCAGCGATTTGGCGGCCTGCGCCTGCACCTCGACGGCGGCGGGCTGGCCGCCGACCACCGCGCGAGCCGATTCGATGCGCGTCCGCGGCGAGCCGACGTTCAGCGCCGGGAAGTCGGAGGAGGACGTGGCGTGGATGATGAGCGGTCGCCCGCCCGCGCCCACGAACCCCTCCGGAACCAGGAAGAAGTCGTGCGCAGCCGCGCTGCCGGCGAATAGCAGCCCGAGCGCCGTCGCGACGGTCAAAAGAGATCTTTTCATCGGTTCGAACCTTTTCTCGAGCTTAGAAGCGGGCGGTGAGGCCGAGATAATAGCGGCGGCCGACCAGGTCATAGGTGGAGGGGTCGGTGTTCGCCGCGATCGCCGGCGAGTAGACCGGAGGCTGCTTGTCCGTGAGGTTGTTCACCCCGCCGCGGAGCGTCACAGTCTTGTTCACTTTCCACGTGGTGTTCAGGTCGAAGTAGTTGACCGCGCCCAGGACCTGCTCGCGGTTGTTGAAGTTCTCGACCTCGCCCTGGTAGCGCCAGCGCACGCCAACGCTGAAGGGCTCGTAGTTCCAGCTCAGGGTCGACAGGAACTTCCACTCCGGCAGCGTCAGGCCGAAGGTGTTCGAGACCGTCCCCTTCCGATCGGTGAAGGCGCCGCCCGGCAGGTCCTGGCGCTTCCAGTCCTGCAGCTTGGTCCCCATCACGTTGAGCGCCAGGGCGCCCCATTCCGGCCCACCCACGTCGGCCAGCGTTACGGCCCAATCGATCTGGAAGTCGATGCCGCTCGTCTTCAGCGTGCCCAGGTTGGCGTTCGTCTCGAGGGTGTTGGTGATCTGCCCCGAGTTCGGGTCGCGGCTGAACAGCTGACAGAAGAAGTTGCTGGGATCGTAGGTCGGGTTGGACGTGCCGTTCTCATTGAAGCAGCGGCGCAGCTGTTCCGTGGTGGCCAGCGTGCCAACCACGTCCTTGATGGTGATGTCGTAGTAGTCGATCGAACCGGACAAGCGACTGAACCACGGATTGGAGAACGGCGACTGCCAGGTTGCGCCGACGGTGAACGAGTCGGCGGTCTCTTCCTCCAGGAGCGGGTTGCCGCCTGTCAGTCCCGGGGTCTGCGAGTTCGAGAACGTGTAGGCGTCGATGACCTGACCCGGCACGTTCTGCGCGAGGCACAGGGCGCGCACCTGAGCGGCGTTTGCGGCCCCCGGCGCCCGGTAGGCGCCCCGGATGTCGCACGGGTCGCCAGAGAACTGCGGCACACCCGCCGACGAGATCGGCACGCCGATGTTCATGAAGGTGAGGTTCTGCGTGGCGAACAGCTCGTTGATGGACGGCGCGCGAACGGCGCGTTGCACGCCGCCGCGGATCCGCAGCCCCTCGACGATCTCCCAGCTCAGGTCCGCCTTGTAGGAGCTCACGCGGCCGATCGTGTCGTACTTCGAGAGCCGGTAGCCGAGGTTCGTCTCCAGGCTGTGCACGAAGGGCAGGTCCCGGAGGAGCGGGATCAGGACTTCGCCGTAGATTTCGCGGACCTTGTCCGATCCCGAAAGCGGCTGACCGGAGGCGCCGGCGAGTTCGGGGCCGGTGGTTCCGTTCAGCGTGAAGGTCGCCAGCATCAATTCGTCGGGGACGAAGTCGTAGTTCTGCTCGCGGTGGGTGGCCCCGAGGGCCACCCGGACTTCACCGGCCGGAAGGTTGAAGACCCCGCCTTGCAGGTTGATTTCAGCCACGCGCTGATCGTTTGTCGTGGTGTTCTTGGGCACCCGGCTGACGTAGTCGATGCAGGCGGCGCTCAGCGGCTTCTCGCCGAAGGGGTTGAATCCGCCGGCGCAGATCGAGGCCCCGCCGTCGGGGGCGTCCAGCAGACGCTGGACCGCTGAGCGGGACAGGTAGCCGGTGTACGTCGTCCCGTTGTCCACGCGGCCATAGGAGAGGTAGGCGTCGTAGGTCCAATCGCGCACCGGCAGGCGGCCGCGGAGGCCCGTGGTGATCTGGTAGACGTCGTAGGTCTCGTTCTGCCGGCGCGGACCGAGTTCGTTGAAGCGCTTGTCGAGGCGGAAGCTGCCGTTCGGATTGGGACGGGAGTTCAGGACCGCCCGCAGCTCGGCCGGAATGAAAGGGTTGGTTCCCGGGATCCGGAAGCCGGTGGTGGGGCCGGTCGCAGGGTTGGAGGCCAACTGGTTGCCAGCCTCGTACTGCGAGAACAGGAAGTCGGCGTAGGCTTCCGCGAATGCTGTGATCTCATAGTTCGCCGCGCCGTAGATGTTGTAGCGCTGCTGCGGGATGATCATGTAGTTCCGATCACCGGTCGTATAGGTGAAGTCGGTCTGCTGCAGCGGCCCCGGCATCCGGAAGCCTTCGTAGTCGAGGCCGCCGGGGCTGATGTAGTCCCGGGCGCCCTGGTAAGCGAACAGCGTGCCGTTGTTGTTGAAGCCGAAGGTGTTCCCGCGGGCGGCGCCGGGCACCGCCGCGCTCACGGCGGCGGCCGACGGGAGGTTGTTGGCGTCGAAGACGGTGGAGCCGAGAGGCGAGGTGCCGGCGAAGCCGGAGATGCGCGAGAACTCGCGCGCCGCATTCAAGACCGAGTCCCGATCGGAGTAGCTCAGTGACAGCACCGCGTTGCCGCGACCGTCGGCGATGTCGCCGCCCATCGTAACGCTGTAGACTTCGCTCTCCGCATCCCCGCGATCGGAGACGCCGTACTGCACGTCGAGCTGGACGCCTTCGAAGTTCTCGTTCAGCCGGAAGTTCAACACGCCGGCCACGGCGTCAGAGCCGTACGTCGACGAGGCGCCGCCGGTGATGGTCTCGACGCTCGAGATCAAAGGCGTCGGGAGCAGGTTCAGGTCGACGACGGACGAGGCGCTCGAGGGGACGACCCGACGGCCATTCAGCAGCACCAGGGTTCGGATGGCGCCGAGGCCACGCAGCTGAACCTGAGCCTGGCCTGCCAGGTTCGGGCTGTTCGAAGACGCGCTGCCCAGCGGCGTGAACTGCGGAAGTTCATTGATCAGGGTTTCGATATTGGCCGAGCCGGTCGCCCGCACGTCGTCCTGCGTGACCGTTACGATCGGGCTGTTTGCCAGGTAGTCCTTGCGGGCGATCCGCGAACCGGTGACGACGACTTCGTCCAATTCGCCGGCCGTCTGCGCGTTCGCTGCGAGAGCCGCAGTGGCGTCTTGCGCCGCGGCGGGCGTAACCGCGAGCGCCGTGGCGGAAAGGAAGGCGACGCCTCCGAGGATGGATGAGCCGAGAATGCGGCTGCGATAAGTGATGTCGGCCAAGACTGCTGCTCCAGAGCAATGTTTTGTCAGGCCGCCATGGGCCCCCTTCTGGAGCTACGCAGTGGGATGGCCGTCCCCTCAGACGCTGTTGAATTTTTCTTTCCACTCCCCCCCGACGGCAGGGGGTTTCTCCGGATCAGCAGCAGGGAAGCCGGGGGCGCCACGCCGACGGGAGAGCGTGCTGCGGACTGCGGTGGGCCAACGGGAGGTCAGCCCCGAACCTTGTCGGGGCGGCTTCGCGGGGAACCGGCTGCAGGGCCTGCCGGCCCTGCCCTCTTGCCGCCCGAGCGAGGGGACCGAAGCTGGGCGGAAGCCGCTCCGAAGCGCGCTGAGGGCGGAGCCCTAAGCCACGGCCGCCGCAGGCGGCCCCAAGAAGAGTGAAGGCTGCAAGGAGCCTGCGCGCCGCCAGGCGCTGCACGGCGGAACGCGCCCGCCCGCCGGCTGCTCACCGCATAGGGGCGTTGCGGGGGCCAAGCCCCGAAGGCGTCGGCGGAGACGACTTCCCGGCTCCGACGCAGGGGAAGGCCTTCCCCTTCCGCCAGCCATCGTTTGGACCACGGTGGAGCCCCGCACCTTTCAGCGGCCCTCGCCTTACCCGCCTCGGAAGCGGCGGTTGCCGTCATTCAGGACTGGCCGCTGATCTCAACGGGATTCCAACCGCGCGGACGACGCGCGCGTCAGACCCGCCCCGGGCGAACCTAGGTCAGGGCAGCGCTTGGACGAAGGATCGTCTTGGGAGAACTGGTCGCCTGCCGAGAGCCCGATGTTCGGAGACTATGCCCACCAGCTCCGACCGGCAACCTCGGTGTCTCCAAAGGGTCGTTGCTTTCGTTCGTCGCTGAAGCCGGTAGCAGCTCAACCCTCAGCTCCACCAGGCCGGCGGAGCGGACCTCACATCAGACGACCCGCTTCAGCCGCGCGAAGTCGCCGGAGACGCGCAGGGTGAGCGTCACCGGCTTACCGGCGCGATTGCGCCAGAACCAGCCGTGCGCGCCGTCGAAAGCGGCGGTCAGTTCGCCCGGTGCTCGGTAGGTCGGCGGGATCGGGCTTGTGGCTGTTGGACATGAAGATCTCCCGTCAGGGGACGAAGAAGCCGACCAGCTGGTAGCCGGTCAGGACGAAGCCCGTCGCCATCAGCGCGACGTTGGCGGCGTAGGCGTGCTTCCAGAAGCTTTGCGTGCGCCGCCAGAAGCCCATGGCGATGAGGATCAGGCTCAACGCCAGGATCTGGCCGAGCTCGACGCCGATGTTGAAGGCCAGCAGGTTCGGGATCAGCCCGTCGCGAGCGAGCTCGAAGTCCTGCAGCTTGGTGGCCAGGCCAAAGCCGTGGAACAGGCCGAAGATGAGGGTGGCCGCCTTGGCGTTCGGCTGTACGCCGAACCAGCGCTGGAAGGCGCCGAGGTTATCGAGCGCTTTGTAGACGACCGACAGGCCGATGATTGCGTCGATCAGGTAGGCGTTGACGCTGATCCCGCTGAGCACGCCGGCCAGCAGGGTTACCGAGTGGCCCAGCGCGAACATCGTCACATAGAGGCTGATGTCCTTTAGCCGATAGAGGAAGAAGATCACCCCGGCGAGGAACAGCAGGTGGTCGTAGCCGGTGACCATGTGCTTGGCGCCCAGATAGACGAAGGGCGCGAACAGCACCCCGGAGCTTTCCTGGATGTAGCCCTTGTCGCCTTCGGCGACGCCATGCGCCCAGGCGGCGCCGGCGATCAGGCTGAACATCAGGGCCGCGATGGGCAGGCGCAGCGCGCCAGGGGGTAAACGGTGGCGCGACATCACGGATGGCTCCTGCAAGGTGGACATTGCGGGGGAAGGGTCGGACACGCAGCGAGGCGATCGAGTTGGAGATCGCCGTCCATAAGATCCACGAGCCTGGTCACAGTTTCAGTCCGAGCCGGGGACCGATGATGGTCATGGCCAGGTAGAGCCCCATCGTCAGGGCGCAGCCGATCGCCAGGGCGGGCCAGAAGTGGCGTCCGCGACGGATCAGGGCTGGCACCACCAGAAACATCGGCAGGGACGGCAACACGAACCAGAACGTCGCCTCCGCGTGCGCGGCGAGACGGACGGGATCACCAGTATCGCGCCACAGCCAGATCATGCCGAGGATGGACACCAGAGGCAGGGACGCGATGAGAGCTCCCGCGCCGGCGCTGCGCCGAGCGACTTCCGAGACCGCGGCGATGATCAGCCCGGACAGCAGCGCCTTCACAATGAGGTAGATCATCAGGTCTGCTCCTGAGGCCGGAAGGCTTCGGTTGACCGGGCTGCTCGCTCACGACCGTGCACCAGCCGGTAGAGCGCCGGCAGCACCAGGAGCGTCAGCAAGGTCGACGACAGGATGCCGCCGATCACCACGGTAGCCAGCGGCCGCTGCACCTCCGCGCCGGCGCCCACGTTGAAGGCCATGGGCACGAAGCCGAGGCTCGCGACCAGGGCCGTCATCAACACGGGGCGCAGGCGCGTGAGCGCGCCCTCGCGGATGGCCTCGTCGAGGCCCTCGCCTTCGGCGCGCAGGCTGCGGATGAAGCTCAGCATCACCACCCCGTTCAGCACTGCCACGCCCGAAAGCGCGATGAAGCCGACGCCCGCCGAGATCGACAGCGGCAGGCCGCGCAGCAGCAGGGCCGCCACGCCGCCTGTCAGCGCCAGAGGCACGCCCGAGAAGACGATGGCGGCGTCCTTGAAGGAGCGGAACAGGGCGTAGAGCAGGCCGAAGATCAGCAGGAGGGTCACGGGCACCACCAGCTGCAGGCGCTTGGAGGCGGATATGAGCTGCTCGAAGGTGCCGCCGTAGGTCACCCAATAGCCGCTGGGTATCTCCACCTCGGCGCCGACGTTCTCCTGCACCTCGGTGATGAAGGAGCCGAGGTCTCTCCCGCGGACGTTGGCGGTGACCACCACCCGGCGCTTGCCGTTCTCGCGGCTGATCTGGTTGGGCCCGATCTCGACCGCCACCTTGGCCACGTGCGCCAGCGGCACGAACCCGCGCGTCCCCTCCCCGCCCGCGGCCAGGGGAATCCGCAGCCGCCCGATCTCGTCGACGTTGGTGCGGATGGCTTCGGGCAGGCGGACCACCACGTCGAAGCGGCGATCGCCCTCGAACACCTGGCCCGCCACCGTGCCGCCGAGCGAGGTGGCGACCACCTCCTGGACGTCCTGCACGTTGAGGCCCAGGCGGGCGAGCGCGGCCCGATCCGGCGTGATCTGCAGCACCGGCAGGCCGGTGACCTGCTCGACGCCGACGTCCTGGGCGCCTTCGACGCCGCTGACGACGGTCTCCAGCTGCTGGCCGATCTCCAGCAGCTGATCGAGATCGTCGCCGAACACCTTCACGGCCACGTCGGCGCGGACGCCCGACAGCAGTTCGTTGAAGCGCATCTGGATCGGCTGGGTGAACTCGTAGTTGTTGCCCGGGATCTGGGCCACGGCCGCCTGCAGCTCGGCGAGCAACTGGGCCCGCGGCTTGCGCGGGTTAGGCCAGTCCTTGCGGTCCTTCAGCATGATGAAGGTGTCGGCCACCGACGGCGGCATGGGGTCGGTGGCGACCTCGGCGGTGCCCGTCTTGGCGACCACGCGCTCGACCTCCGGCAGGCTCTTGATACGAGCCTCCAGCGCCGTCTGCATGCGGATGGCCTGGCTGAGGCTGGTGCCGGGGATGCGCAGCGCGTGCATGGCGATGTCGCCCTCGTCGAGGTTCGGCACGAACTCCGAGCCCATGCGGCTGGCGGCGAAAGCGGCCAGCAGCACCAGCACGACCGCACCGGCCACGAAAGCGGTGCGCAGGCGAAGGGCGGCGTCCAGCGCGGGGGCATAGAGCCGTCGTGCGCCGCGCATGACGCGGCTGTCCCCCTCTTCCACCTTGCCGGTGACGAAGAGCGCCACTGCGGCGGGGACGAAGGTCAGCGACAGGATCAGCGCCGCCGTCAGCGCCATGACGACCGTGATGGCCATGGGGTGGAACATCTTCCCCTCCACCCCGGTGAGGGCGAAGATCGGCACATAGACGAGGGTGATGATCAGCACCCCGAACAGCGACGGCCGGATAACCTCGCCGGTGGCCTGGGCGGTGAGCGCGAAGCGCTCGTCACGGGTCAGCAGCCGACCCAGCCGGTGCTGGGCCTCGCCGAAGCGCCGCAGGCAGTTCTCCACGATGATCACCGCGCCGTCGACGATCAGGCCGAAGTCCAGGGCGCCCAGGCTCATCAGGTTGCCGGAGACCCGGCCCTGCACCATGCCGGTGATGGTCAGCAGCATGGAGAGCGGGATGATGGCTGCGGTGATCAGCGCGGCGCGGATGTTCCCGAGCAGCAGGAAGAGCACCACGATGACCAGCAGCGCGCCTTCCAGGAGGTTGGTCGCCACCGTGTGGATGGTCCGCTCCACCAGGTCGGTGCGGTCGTAAATCGGCTCGGCGATGACGCCGGGCGGCAGGGCCTTGGCCGCCTCTTCCAGCCGCTCCGCGGCCGCACGGGCCACGGTGCGGCTGTTCTCGCCCACCAGCATGAAGACGGTGCCCAGCACCACCTCCTGGCCGTTCTCGGTGGCCGCGCCCGTGCGCAGCTCCTCGCCCATCCCGAGGTCGGCGACATCCGCCACCCGGATCGGCGCCCCGCCGCGGTTGGCGACGATGACGCCGCCGAGATCCTCAAGGCCGCTGGCCTGCCCCGGGACGCGCACCAGGTACTGCTCGCCGAAGCGCTCGACGTAGCCTGCGCCCACATTGGCGTTGTTGCGCTCCAGGGCGGAGACTACGTCGCTCAGGGTCAGGCCGTAGGCCGAGAGCCGCTCGGGCAACGGGGTGACGTGGTACTGGCGCTCGAAGCCGCCGATGGTGTTGACCTCGGTGACACCGGGCGTGTTGCGCAGCTGCGGCCGGATCACCCAGTCCTGCAGGGTGCGCAGGTCCTCGGGCGTATAGGCTTGGCCGTCAGCTCGGCGAGCGCCCGGCTTGGCCTCGACCGTGTACATGAAGATCTCGCCGAGCCCTGTGGCGATGGGCCCCATCTCCGGCGTGAGACCGGGGGGCAGCTGGCTGCGCGCGCCCTGCAGCCGCTCGTTCACCAGCTGGCGGGCGAAGTAGATATCCGTGCCGTCCTTGAAGACCACGGTCACCTGGCTCAGGCCGTAGCGGGAGACCGAGCGGGTGTATTCGAGCCCGGGGAGTCCGGCGATGGCGGTCTCCACCGGGAAGGTGATCCGCTGCTCGGCCTCCAGGGGCGAGAAGCCGGGCGCCTCGGTGTTGATCTGCACCTGGACGTTGGTGATGTCCGGGGTGGCGTCGATCGGCAGGCGCTGGAAGCTCCAGACCCCGATGGCGATGCTCAGCAGCGCCAGCGCGAGCACCGCCCAGCGGTAGCGGATGGCGAGCGCGATGATCCGCTCAAGCAGCGGCGGTCGCTTCGCCGCGAGATCAGTGGTCATGGCTGGCCCCCGACTTCTCGATGTCGGCGCGGATCAGGAAGGCGCCGTCGGTGACGTACTCGGTCCCGGGCTCCAGCCCGCCCAGCACCTCGGTCCACTCCGGCGTCTGAGCGCCGAGCTCCAGCATCCGCACTTCGTAGGTGTTCCCGACCTTGGCGAAGACCACAGTGAAGTCACGGAAGCGCTGCAGGGCCTTGGTGCGGACCGCCAGCGGCACGGACTTGGCGGCGACCTGCACCGAGCCTTCCACGCCCATGCCAGGGCGGAAGCTGCCGGCCAGGCTCGGCGGGATCTCCACATGGGCGATCAGGGTCTGGCTCGCGAGGTCGGCGGTCGGCAGCACCGTCTCGATGCGGCTCGTCGCGCGTCCGTCGCCCGAGAGGCTGCGAAGCTCCACCCGCTGGCCGGCGCGGATGCGCTCGGCGTCGCGGGGATAGACGAAGAACTCGGCGTGCAGCTTGGTGGGGTCGGCGATCACATAGAGCGGCTGGTCGTAGGCCACGTCGCCCACGTTGGCGTTCTTCTTGACGATGACGCCGCTGATCGGCGCGGGGATTGAGTAGGTCTGCAGGCTGTTGCTGGATTCCACCCGCGCCAGGAGCTGCCCGCGGCGGACCTGCTGGCCGAGGCTGCCGGTCATGGCCATGATCCGCCCGGAATACCAGGCGCGCACCTCGCCCTGGCCCTCCGGCGTCACCTCCACGCGGCCCGACAGGTCGAGCAGCTCGCCGACGATGGCGCCCCCCGCGCGCTCGGTCTTCACGCCGCCCGCCTGGGCGGCCTCGGCGCTGATGGTGGTGCGGCCCTCATAGGAGGCGTAGGCCCACTGGTGGGTCCGCCCGCCCTCGACCGCGCGCACCTTCACGTCGAAGGAGTGCGGTTCGGTCACGACGCCTGCGCCGCGCAGGTAGTCCTGCTGGGGCGCAAAGCTGAAGCGGTCCACCTTGCCGCCCAGCCGGGTGAGCTCGACGGTGAGTTGCACCTGCCGCGGGTCGAGCGGCTTGTCCTTGCGATAGGCGTAGACGTGGAACTCCGGCGGGACGCCGTCTTCGAAGATGGTCATCTCGATGGCGAAGTCGCCGTCGCGGAGCATGCGGCCGCGGTGGGGACCGCGCTCGAACTCGGCGGCGGCGGCCGCGTGGCCGGCTTTCGCCTCGGGCGCCTTGCGCTCCCCGCAGGCGGTGAGAAGGCCGGCGAGCAGCGCCAGGGCGAGCGGCGCAGCGCGCCAGGAAGAGTGGGACAGCATCAGCGGGGCTCCGCGGAAGGCGTGGATGCAAGATGGGCGAAGCGGCCGGTGAGCCGGTCTAGGGCGGCCTGGTCGGTGTGGTGCTGGCGCAGCACCGCGACCCGCCGGGCCCGGGCGTCGGCCAGGGCGCGTTCGGCCTCGGTGACGTCGATGTACTGGAAGCCCCCGCGGTTGAAGCCCGCCCGCACCAGCTCGACGGTCTTGATCGCCGACGGGATCACCTCGGCGCGAATCCGCTCGGACTCGGCCGCAGAGGCGGCGAGCTTGGCCCGCAGCCGCGCGACCTCCCGGGCCTGCAGCACCCGGGCGGCGGCGATGTCGGCCTCGGCCGCGTTGCGCTCGGCCAGGGCTCGCTCCACGCCGGCCTTGTTGGTGTCGTAGCGCTGCAGCGGGATCGTGCCGCCGACCACCAGGGCGACGTCCGAGCCCTGACCAAAGTAGCGGACGCCCGCCCGCAGGGTGGGGTCGGCGACCTGACGGGCGCGCTCCAGCTCCACCCGCGCCAGGGCGGCGTCACGGGTGGCCGCCAGAAGGGCCAGGTCCGCGGTCTCCGCGGGCGCCGCCGGCGCAGCGGGCGCGGTGCGGAAGAAGAAAGTCTCCAGGTCGAGCGCGAACTCGGAGCCGCCGCCCCAGAACGCGGCGAGCGCCGCTCGCGCATTGCGCGCCGTCTCTCGCGCCTGGTCGCGGGCGATCTCGGCCTGAGCGGTCAGGGTCTCGGCGCGGGCGCCGGCGAACAGCGGGTCGCGCGCGCTGCGGACCCGCCGCGAGATGTCGGACTGGGAGCGATGGGCGGCGATCAGCCGGGCCTCGGCGATCAGCAGATCCGCTTCGGCGGCCAACGCTTCGGCGTAGGCGACCTGCACCTCCTTGATGAGGTCCAGGCGTCGAACCTCCTGGCGCCGGTGGACCAACTCGATCTCAGCGGCCGCCACGGCGGTGCGCGCCGTGCGCTTGCCGCCGCGCTCGAACGTCTGCTGGTAGCTTACCGTGGCTTCGGTGCGGTCCAAGACAGAGTAGGCGCCCGAGCCTGCGAAGTTCTCCAGCTCTACGCCCAGCGAGGGGTTAGGCCGCAGGCCCGCTTGGCGCGCAGCCGCCCGGGCGGCCTCCACCCGCGCCTCGGCAGCGGCGGTGGACGGATCGGCGGCGAGCGCCCGCGTCACCGCGTCGGTGAGCGTCAGGGACGGCGCGGGCGCCTGGGCCAGAGCGGCGCCAGCGCCGAAGGCGAGCGCCAGCGCCGCCAGAAGCGGCGCGGCGAGGAGCCGCGCCAGGGCGCAACTCGGACGGAAGATGGACATGAGGTCTCTCGAAGCACGGTGAAACGGCGCGCGTGGCGGGGCCTCGCGCGGTCAGGCGTTCAGATCGAGAGCGGCTTTGGAGGTCGTTCTAGCCGGGCGCTTGGCCAGGACTCCGGCCCGTCAGCTCGCGGCAGGTCCAGGGCGGCGCCGGTCGCCAGGATCAGCGCCGGCAGACGCTCGGCCTCGAGGGCGGCGAATTGGGAGGCTTCCCCGGCGTGGTGGTGACCGCGGACCCCGTCATCGGGGCCCTGGTCGCCGCTGTCCGGCCGCCCATGGTCGTCATCGGCGTCCGCCGCGGCGTGATGGTCGCCATGATGGTCGGCGTCGTGATCATGGTCGTGGTCGAAGGAGACCGCGCCGGCCAAGGCGTTCGGGGCGTGCTCGACGCCCAGGGCATGCTGGACCCGGTCGACGCTCGCCACGGCGCCCTGATGAGTCAGCACCGCCATCAACGCCAGGCAGCACATGGCGAAGAACAATCGCAGCCGAGGCTTACGGCGGTTGAACACTGAGGCGGCAGACTCCCGAGTCCCCGACTTCTAGCAGCCCAGACGGCCCCCGCAAATCCACCCTTCCCGCGTCGCCGGCTAAGCGCGCCTTCACCGGACCTGTTCATGGGTGAGACTGCCGGCGGGCAGCGGGCGCAGGATCTCCGCCTCGGGCTTCGACAGGTCGAGCCAGTCCAAGCCTTCTTGCCGGCCCAGCACGACGATCTGCCGATCGTGGTAGGGCGCAATGTCTGGCCCCGGCGAGGTGGTCAGCATGGCGAAGGCCCCCTCCTTCACCAGGCCCGCGATCCAGAACCAGGGCTCGCCCGCCAGGGTGAAGAGGTGCTTGTCCTTCAGCCGCTGGTTGGGGTCGTCCGGCGTCGTGAACTCGTAGAAGCCGTCTGAGGGAATCAGGCAGCGTTCGCTCTTGGCGAAGCTGCGGCCCTCGGAGCGGAAGTTGAACACCGGCTTGCCGCTCGATGACTTCCAGGCCCAGGGCGTGACGGAGAGTTCCACGCCCTCCGAGCCCCCGCGAATGATCGGCGCCGTCTGGTTCGGCCGGATGTCGTCATAGGGCGGGTAGTTCGGTGTGGCGTCGCCCGCGAAACGCAGCGGGATCTTCAACTGGCTGAACTCTTCCCGAAGCGTGTCCGGCGACTGGGTGTAGCGGTAGTCGTTGCACATGCAGGCCAAACGCCGCCGGGCGGCAGAGGTGGCGCTGAGCCCCGCGGGACCAGAGGCCCGCGAGCTCCCGGGCGACCCGGCTAGCAGCAGGCCGCGGCGGGTTCAGGCGCCGACGCCGAACCGCAGCAAGCCACGACGGGGTTGGCGGCCTCTGGCAGGACGGAGGGGTCTTCGCCGTAGGTCGTGGCCTCGCCGAAGGTATGGAAGGTTTCCCAACGGACGCCGGCCGGATCGGTCACCCAGCTCTTGTCCGAGCGGGCATAGCAACAGGTGGTGGCCTCCTGATCGAAGGTCTGCGCGCCCGCCGCTTTCAGACGGCTGGCCAACGCCTGCAGCTCCTCGGACGTGTCGGTCTGGATGCCAATGTGATCGACCCCGAGGTTGCCGTGCCGCTGGGAGATGGCGAAGTTCACGCGCGGATCGTCGAGCATCCACTTGGCGTAGTCGTCTTTGACAACGGCCGGCGCCGCCCCGAACAGGGTCTCATAGAAAACGATCGACGCGCCGAGGTCGGGAACGGTCACGTGCAGGTGCATACGGTGCATGGCTGATCCTCCTTAGATCGACATTTCTGGTATTCTCGAAATATGGAGGAGTCAATCGCTACAGGTCGGCCGGCAAGAGCCTTTCGACGAGGACGCAATCGCGCCACACGCCGTCCAGCTTGCCGTGCTTCTCATGCACGCCGACTTCCTTGAAGCCCAGGCGAGCCATGAGGCTGAGACTGGCCCGGTTCTCAGGGAAGACGCGGGAAAGCAGCTTCCAGAGGCCCGCGGACTCCGCCGCGACGATCAGCTGCTCCATGGCGACGCGGCCGACGCCTCGGCCGCGCCAGTCCCGGCGCACATAGACCGAGAACTCGCCGATGCCGCGATAGCAGCAGCGGTCCGCGTAGGGAAACACCGCGGCGTAACCTACGACCGGGCCGCCCGCCCCATCGGTCACGGCGACGATCGGCAGATTGTGCGCCCACCAGGCTTCGACCTGCTCTGGCGTGCGGGGTTCGGTCTCGAAGGTGGCGATGCGATCCTCGATGCCTTGATTGTAGATCAATGCGATCGCGGGGGCGTCGGACGGTTCGGCCGGTCTCGCCTGGAGGTTGGATGGGGTCACTGGACGGCACGCTCCTCGCTCATGGCCGCGGCGGCGAGCGCGTGCTCCACGGTCTCGCGCCCCTCGGCCTTCCGCTCACTGTAGCGGTCGACGAGGTAATCGGCGCGATCCCGCGTCAGGAGGGTGAACTTGTAGAGCTCTTCCATCACGTCCACGACGCGGTCGTAGTAGGCGGACGGCTTCATGCGACCCGCCTCGTCGAACTCCTGGTAGGCCTTGGCCACCGAGGACTGGTTGGGAATGGTGATCATCCGCATCCAGCGGCCGAGCAGGCGCAGGGTGTTCACGGCGTTGAAGGACTGCGAGCCGCCGGACACCTGCATGACCGCCAAGGTGCGCCCCTGGGTCGGCCGCACGCTGCCGATCTCCAGCGGGATCCAGTCGATCTGCGCCTTCATGATGCCGCTGATCGCCCCGTGCCGCTCCGGGCTGCACCAAACCTGGCCCTCAGACCACTGCGACAGCGCCCGCAACTCCTGCACCTTCGGGTGATCCGGAGGGACGGAGTCGGGCAGCGGCAGGTCGCGCGGATCGAAGATGCGCGTCTCGGCGCCGAAGCGCTGCAGCATGCGGGCGGCCTCCTCCGTCAACAGCCGGCTGTACGAGCGCTCACGCAGCGAGCCGTAGAGGAGCAGGATCCGCGGCGGGTGGGTCGCCGCAGGTTGCGCATTCAGTCGCTCCAGGCTGGGCGTCTCGAGGAACTGCGGCTGCAGGGCGGGAAACTCGGTCATTCGGAAACCTCGAGAGCGACGGCGGAAGCGACTTCAAACTGCCGCAGACTTCCTATATCGTCGAAATATGGAAACCAAGCCCGCTGTCGCTAGTCTCGCCGCCCTGGCCCACGAAGGCCGTCTCGCGTCCTTCCGCCTGCTCGTCCAGGCGGGGCCTGAGGGGCTCGCCGCGGGCGAGATCGCCCGCCGGCTGGACGTCTTGCCGAACACCTTGTCGGCCAGCCTCAACATCCTGAGCCACGCGGGGCTCATCGCGTCCCGCCGAGACGGCCGTTCGATCATCTACACCGCCAACTATGACGCCATGCGCGAGCTGCTCGCCTTCCTGATGGAAGACTGCTGCAGCGGCTCGCCCGAGATCTGCGCCCCCCTCGCCGCCATCGCCAGCCAGTGCTGCGTGGCCGAAGGCGCTCAGGCCTGAGGACGCTGCAATGACCGAGAAGACCTACAACATCCTCTTCCTGTGCACCGGAAACTCGGCGCGATCGGTGATCGCCGAAGCCCTGATGAACAAGGAGGGGCGCGGCCGCTTCAAGGCTTTCTCGGCCGGCTCCATGCCCACTGGACGGGTCAATCCCCACGCGCTCACGATCACGCGCGCCCTCGGCTTTGACGACGGTGACTTCCGCTCCAAGTCCTGGGACGAGTTCGCCGCGCCCGGCGCGCCGGCGCTCGATTTCATCATCACCGTCTGTGACAACGCGGCGGGCGAAGTGTGCCCCGTCTGGCCCGGCCAGCCGATGACCGCCCACTGGGGCGTGCCCGATCCGGCCGCCGTTCAGGGGTCCGAGGCCGAGATCGCCGCGGCCTTCTCCGCAACGGCCCGCATGCTCGGAAACCGCATCCGCATCTTCCTCAACCTGCCGCTGGCCTCCATCGACCGCATGTCGCTGCAAGCCAAGCTGCGCGAGATCGGCCAGGCCGCCGACGAGACCCAGCCCGCCCAATGACGACGATCGAACCGCCCGCGCCGTCCGAAGGGCCCAAGGCCATGTCCCGCTTCGAGCGGTTCCTGACCCTCTGGGTCGCGCTCTGCATCGTGGTCGGCATCGGCCTCGGCCACCTCTTCCCGAGCGTCTTCCAGGCGATCGGCGGGGCCGAGGTCGCCAAGGTCAACCTGCCGGTGGCGGTGCTCATCTGGCTGATGATCATCCCGATGCTCATGAAGGTCGATTTCGGCGCCATGCGCCAAGTCGGCCAGCACTGGCGCGGCATCGGCGTGACCCTGTTCGTCAACTGGGCGGTGAAGCCGTTCTCGATGGCGGCGCTGGGCGCCTTCTTCATCGGCTACCTGTTCCGCCCTCACCTGCCCGCCGGCGAGATCAACAGCTACATCGCCGGCCTGATCCTGCTGGCTGCGGCGCCCTGTACGGCCATGGTGTTCGTCTGGAGCAACCTGACCCGCGGCGAGCCGCACTTCACGCTGAGCCAGGTGGCGGTGAACGACGCGATCATGGTCGTCGCATTCGCGCCCATCGTCGGGCTGCTGCTGGGCCTATCCGCCATCACCGTGCCCTGGGAGACCCTGCTGCTCTCCGTCGGGCTCTACATCATCGTGCCCGTCGTCCTGGCGCAGCTGCTGAGGCGCGCGCTCCTCAAGCGCGGCGGCAAAGCCGAGCTCCAGCGCGTCCTGGCGCGCATCGGCCCCCTCTCCCTCACCGCCCTGCTCGCCACCCTGGTCCTGCTGTTCGGCTTCCAGGGCGAGCAGATCCTCACCCAGCCGGCGATCATCGCCATGCTGGCCGTGCCGATCCTGATCCAGGTCTACGCCAACTCGGCCATCGCCTATCTGCTGAACCGTGCGACGGGCGAAGCCCACTGCGTCGCGGGCCCGTCGGCGCTGATCGGCGCCAGCAACTTCTTCGAACTGGCCGTCGCCGCCGCCATCAGCCTGTTCGGCTTCAGCTCCGGTGCGGCGCTCGCGACCGTGGTCGGCGTGCTGATCGAGGTGCCGGTGATGCTGACCATCGTCGCCATCGTGAACCGGTCCAAGCGCTGGTACGAGCGGGGCGCGGCCGTTCAACGGGTGGCGGCGCGCTGCGCCCCGCCGATCACGAGGTGAGCTGCATGTCCGAATTCCCGATCACCATCTTCCACAACCCGGCTTGCGGCACCTCCCGCAACACCGTCGCCATGGTGCGGGCCGCCGGCTACGAGCCCGAGGTCGTCGAGTACCTGCAGGCCGGCTGGACCAAGCCGCAGCTCCAGGAACTGCTCGCCGCCATGGGCGCCACGCCGCGCGACATCCTCCGCGGCAAGGGGACGCCGGCGGCCGAGCTGGGCCTGCTCGAACCCCATGTCGGCGACGACGCCATCCTCGACGCGATGGTGGCGCACCCGATCCTCGTGAACCGCCCCATCGTCGTCACGCCCAAGGGCGTCAAACTCAGCCGGCCTTCGGAAGCCGTCCTGGACTTGCTCGACCGCAAGCCCGACAGCTTCACCAAGGAAGATGGCGAGGTCGTGCGGCTCGCCTGACCGGCGCTTGCTACGGTCAGCCGTGCTGGGCGAACACCCGCGTCTTGCCGCCCGGAAGCAGCAGGAGCGTGGCGTAGGCTTCCCTCCGACCGTCCGGCATCTCCATTCCAGGCGACCCCAGCGGCATCCCGGGTACGGTCAGGCCGAGCGCCTTGGGGCGCTCCCGCAGCAGGCGTGCGACGTCGGTTGGCGGGGTGTGCCCCACCACGACGTAGCCGCCGATCGTCGACAGGTGACAGGAGGAGAGCTCGAAGGGGACCCCGTAGCGGTTGTTGAACGGGGTCACGTCTTCGACGACCACCACCTGCGGCCGGTAGCCCGCGCGCGTCATCGTCGTGATCCACCCCCTGCAGCAGCCGCAGGAGGCCGTCTTGTAGACGGTGAGCGCGGGCGCAGCGGCGAAGGCCGCGGGCGCGCCCGCAAGAAGCGGCGCGCCCGCGAGAACCGCCCGGCGTGAGAGCCTAAGCATCGGCGCGCCGGCGTTCCCGATCAGTGCTGGTGCTGCGGAGCCGGCGTTGGCGCGTTCGGAGCGGCCTCGCCCTTCTTGTCGCAGCAGGCCATCTTGGCGTCCTTGTCCTTGCAGCAGCAGTCGTCGGCCGCGAGCGCCGCGCCGGCCGAAAAGGCGCTGAGAACAATGGCCGCGAAGGCCGACTGGACGATCATCTTCATGAGGAACTCCGCAGCTGGGTCGGGATGTCTTGCACCGAACAGGCGCCTTTCGCAAATTAGGTCACCGGGCTTCATGGATGAAGGGGCTCCGCCGCGTCGCAGGGCGCCGTCTCGGTTTGGATGGTGACGTGGTGGACATCGAAGTCCGCCTCGAGCCGCGCGGCGACATGCCGTCGGACGGACTCCCCGTCGGCGCCAGCGGCCAGGACGACGTGGGCTGTGCAGCTCGGCTGATCGGCGCCGGAGACCCAAAGATGCAGGTCGTGCACCCCGGCGACACCCGGCGTCTCGGCGATGGTCGTGCGAATGCCTGCCAGGGCGATTCCGGAAGGGGCGCCTTCAAGCAGGATGTTGGTGCTGTCCCGCAGGAGGACCCAGGTGCGAGGAAGCACCCAGAGCCCGATTGCGATGGCGACCACCGGGTCGACCCAGCTCCAGCCGGTGAACTGGATGACCAGGGCGCCGGCGATCACACCGACGGAGCCCACCATGTCGGCCCAGACTTCGAGATAGGCGCCCTTGACGTTGAGGCTCTTGTCCTTGCCGCCTGCGAGGACCCGCATGGAGATGAGGTTCACCGCCAAGCCGAGCCCGGCCACGATCAGCATGCCGGTGGATTGCACCGGTGCCGGCTCGAAAATCCGTCTCGCGCCTTCGATCAGGACGTAGAGCGCGACCCCGAACAGCAGCACGGCGTTGAACGCCGCGGCCAGGATCTCGAAGCGACGGTAGCCGAAGGTCCGACGCTCATCGGCCTTTCGCTGCCCGATCTTGATCGCGGCCAGGGCGATCGCCAACGCGGCCGTGTCGGTGAACATGTGGGCTGCGTCGGACAGCAAGGCGAGGCTGCCGAACACCAGCCCCCCGATGACCTCGGCGACCAGGAAGGCCGAGGTCAGCGCTAGGGCGAGCGTCAGCTGCCGGGCGTTGGCGTTGGCCGTGTGGCTGTGGGCGTGGCCGCCCGGCCCATGGTCATGACCGATCGGCTCATGCCCGGCGCTCGCCTCGCTCATGCTCTCATCCCTCCGCTCGTCACGAACCAACCCTCAAGACAAGGGCTGGGCGGCCGGCCGCGAGGCCTCGCCGGCGGCTGTCCGGAGGCGGCGCGCCAGCACCCGGCCGGCGAACGTGGGCAGCACCACGAGGGTCAGCACCGTCGCGGTCAGCAGGCCGCCGATGACGACGGTCGCCAACGGCTTCTGGACCTCCGCGCCGGCCCCGTGGGCAAGCGCCATGGGCATGAAGCCGAGGATCGCCACCAGCGCGGTCGTGAGCACCGCGCGCAGCCGCCCCATGGCGCCCTCGACCGCGGCGTCGGTGGGATCGAGCCCTGTTTCTACGCGCTCGCGGATGGCCTGCATCAGGACTAGGCCGTTCAGGGTGGCGACGCCGGAGACGGCGATGAAGCCGACGGCAGCGGACACCGAGAACGGCATGCCCCTGACCAGGAGCGCCAGCGCGCCGCCGACGAGCGCCAGCGGCACGCAGGCGAACACCAGGGCCGCCTGCGAGGCCGAACCGAGTGCGAAGTAGAGCAGGACGGCGATCAGGACGAAGACGACGGGCACGACGAGCGCCAGGCGCGCCTCGGCCCGCTGCAGGTTTTCGAACTGGCCGCCCCAGTCGAGCCAGGCGCCGGCGGGAACCTTGACCCGGCTGCTCACCGCCGCCTGGGCCTCCGAAACGAAGCCGCCGAGGTCCCGGCCGCGGACGTTCGCCTGCACGACGATCCGCCGCTTGCCGTTTTCGCGGCTGATCTGGTTCGGCCCCTCGCCTTCCCGGAACCGCACGACGGAGCCGAGGGGGACGAAGCTCTGCCCCTCGTTCACCGCAAGCGGCGTCTGAGCCACGGCGGCGAGATCGTTGCGCATGGCGTCCGGCAGGCGCACCACGACGTCGAAGCGCCGGTCGCCTTCGAACACCCGGCCAGCTTCACGGCCCGCCAGCGCGATCTGCACGGCGTCGGCGGCATCGGCGGCGTGCAGGCCGTAGAGCGCCGCGCCCGCGCGATCCACCTCGGCGGTGATCATCGGCAGGCCGGAGACCTGCTCGACGCGCACATCCGCCGCGCCGCGCGTGTTGCGCAGCACCTGGGCGATCTCATTGGCGGTGCGCTCCATGGCGGCGAAGTCGTCGCCGTAAACCTTGACGGCGACGTCCGAGCGCACACCCGAGATGAGCTCGTTGAACCGCATCTGGATCGGCTGGGTGAACTCGTAGGCGTTGCCGATTTGGGTGGCGGCGGCCTTCTCGATCTTCTCGACCACCTCGCCTTTCGAGAGCCCCCGGTCCGGCCAGTCCTTCTGGTCCTTCAAGACGACAAAGGTGTCGCTGATGCTGGGCGGCATGGGATCGGTGGACACTTCGGCGGTGCCCGTCTTGGAGAAGACGAACGCCACTTCCGGCACCTTAACCAGCGCCTTCTCCAGCCTCGCCTGCATCTCGATGGATTGCTCCAGGGAGGCGCTCGGCACGCGCAACGCCTGGACCAACACGTCCTTCTCGTCGAGCGTCGGGATGAACTCCCGGCCGAGCGAGACGAAGGTGAGCAGGCCGACCAGGACGGCCAGCCCGGCGCCGATGGCGACCGGCCGCGGGTGGGCCGCCGCCCAGCGGGTCGCCGGCTCGAACCGTCGGCGCGCGAAGGCTTCCACCTTGCTCTCGTGCGGCTTCGCCGAGGGCTTGATGAGCAGGGCCGTCATCGCCGGCACGAAGGTGAAGGTGAGGACAAAGGCGCCGGCGAGCGCCAGCATGACTGTGGCGGCCATCGGCTGGAACATCTTGCCTTCGATACCTTCGAGGGCGAGCAATGGGGCGTAGACCAGAAGGATGATGGCCTGGCCGAACGCGGCCGGCCGAACCATCTGCCGCGCAGCCCCCGCCGCTTCCTCGAGCCGCTCGGCCAAGGTCAGGTCGCGGCCGACGCTCTCGCGCCGCACGCCCATGCGGGTGAGCGTGTTCTCTACGACCACGACCGCCCCATCGACGAGGATCCCGAAGTCGAGGGCGCCCAGGCTCATGAGATTCCCGCTGACGCCGAAGCGGTTCATCCCGATGACGCCGATGAGGAAGGACAGCGGGATGACAAGCGCCGTAATGATCGCGGCCCGCACGTTGCCGAGCAGGAAGAACAACACGGCGATCACGAGGAGCGCGCCTTCCGCCAGGTTGCGCTGAACCGTCCGGATGGTGCGGTCGACAAGGTCGGTTCGGTTGAGCACCGTCTTGACGGCGACGCCGGGCGGCAGGGAGGGCGCGATTTCCGCCAACCGCTCGCTGACGGCATGCGCGACGGTGCGGCTGTTCTCGCCCGCCAGCATCAGCGCCGTCCCGATGACGACCTCCTGGCCGTTCTCCTGAGCCGCGCCGAGGCGCACGGCCTGGCCGAGCTCGACCTGCGCCACGTCCGAGACCCGGACGACCAGGCCGTTGCGGTTCGTGACCGGGGCGGACGCGAGGTCCTGCAGCGAGGTGACCCGCGCATCGGCGCGGACGACGAAAGCTTCGCCGCCGCGCGAGACGTAGCCGGCGCCGGCCACGGTGTTGGCGTGCTCCACCGCCTCCACCAGTTCGTTGAGGCCGACCCCGTAGGACGAGAGCCGCGCCGGGTCGGGATAGACGACGTACTCCTTCACGTAGCCACCAATGGTGTCGATGCCGGCGACGCCGGGCGTGGTGCGCAGCTGGGGCGTGACGATCCAGTCCTGGACGGTGCGCAGGTAGGTCGCCTTCTGCCGCTCGGTCACCAGCCGCTCGCCCTCGGGCGTGACGTACGAGCTGTCAGGCTGCGGTCCCGGCGCGCCGGGACGCACCCGCACGCCCGGCTTGAATTCGACCGTCCACATGAGGACCTCGCCCAGGCCGGTGGTGATTGGCGCCATCTCCGGCCGCGCGTCGGCGGGCAGGTCCTCCCGCACGGCCTCGATGCGTTCGTTCACCTGCTGACGGGCGAAGTAGATGTCGGTGCTCTCGCGGAACACGGCGGTGATCTGGCTGAAGCCGTTCCGCGAGATCGAGCGGGTCTCCACCAGGCCTGGGATGCCGCCGAGCGCGGTCTCGACCGGGAAGGTCACCCGCTGTTCGATCTCCTCCGGCGAGAGCGCCGGGGCGATGGTGGTGACTTGGACCTGCTTGTTGGTGATGTCCGGCACCGCATCGATCGGCAGCCGGAAGAGCTGGGAGACGCCGAAGGCGGCCACCAGCAGGGTGACGAGCACGACCGCGATGCGGTGGCGCACGGAGAAGGCGACAAGCCTGCCGAGCATGGTCAGTGGTCCCCGTGCTCGGCTTCGCCCTTGGCGAGCTCGGCTTTCAGCACGAACGCCCCGCGGCCGGCGATCCGTTCGCCGCCCTTCAGGCCCGCGATGATCTGGGTATAGCCGGCGCCGGAGCGCCCGGGGGTCACGGACTGCGCCCGGAAACCGCCACCCTCGGCCACGAACACAATGGAGCGGCCCTCCACCGTCTGCACCGCTTCCGACGGCACCGTCGGATAGCCGCCGGTCTCCGTGGAGATGGCGGCGCTCACGGCGGCGCCGGGCGTCAAACGCCCGCCGCTCGGCCTGGCGCGGACCACGGCCGCGCCGGTGGCGCCCTGCGCCAGAGGTGCGACGCCGACGATAACCGCGTCGGCCTCCGCCCCGTCGGAGCCGATGACCCTGAGCGGCGCGCCGACCCGTAGCTTGGCGGCGGCCTCCGCCGGGGCGTTGAAGACCACCTCGACCTGAGCGGGGTTGGCCACCTCGGCGACCGCGCCGCCCTGGCTGACGAAGCCGCCGGGCGCCACCTGCAAACCCGTGACGATCCCGGCGATCGGGCTGCGGATGAGGGTCTCGCCCGAAGCGCCTGGTCCGCCCGCCGCAGCCAGCTTGGCTCTCGCGGCGACCGCTTCGGCGCTGGCCCGGGCCGCGGCGGCTCGCGCCGCTTCGAAGTCCTGGCGCGCGGTGACGCCCGCGCTGAACAGACGCTCTTCCCGCGCGAGCGCCGCCCGTGCGGCTTCCGCCTCTGCGCCGGCGGCGACGGACTCGGCCCGGACCGCGGCGCCGTCGGCGCTCCGGATCACGGCGAGACCGGCCCCGGCGCCCACGTTGGCGCCCGGCGCGACCAGCACGCGGACCACGGACCCGGACACCGGCGCGGCCACGGCCGCCCGCGCGCTCGGCGAGGCTTCCACCCGCCCGGTGAGGCGCAGGTCGCCGGCTCCGCCGCTCGAGACGGTGACCACCGCAATCCCGGCGGCGCTCGCCTGCTGCGGGGTCAGCTTGACCTCGGAGCCCTCGCCTTCGGCGTGCGCCCCCTCCTCCGCGTGCTCTTCTTCGGCGGGGGCTTCAGGGCGGTTGATCACGGTGGACAGCGCGAAGCCGCCGACACCGGCCAGCACGACGGCCGCCGCGACGGCGCCGTAGAGACGCTTATCGTCGGTCTTCATCATTGTTCTCCAGGGGTGGCGACGACGCTCAGCCGCGCGATGGCGGCTTGGGCGCTGATCCGCTCGACGGCGGCTGCGATGGTCTGTTCGCGCGCCTCTGCAAGCGCGCGGCGAGCGGCGACGAGTTCGGCCAGCGGCAGGCGACCGGCTTCGTAGCCGATGCGGGCGAGACGGTAGGCTTCATGGGCCGTGCTCTCACCCTGGCGCGCGGCGCTGAGGCGGCTCTCCGCCGCCGCGCTGCGCGCCGCGCTCGTGCGCACCGCCGACTCGGCTTCCAGGCGCGCCGCGTTGAGCCGCGCCTCCGCTGCCGCGGCCTCGGCGCGCGCGGCGGCGATGTTGCCGCGGTTCTGATCGAACAAGGGCAAGGGGACGGACACGCCCGCGACCAGCGCCGCCGCGTCGTCCGCCTCGAAGCGACGAACCCCGATCGAGACGGTCACGTCCGGCACGGCCCGCCGCCGCTCGACGCGCAGGCGGCGGGCGGCCGCCTCACGCTCCGCCTGGGCCGCCAGGTACGAGGTGGTCGCCGATGCCGCCGGTGCCGCCCCCGGAAAGAGCGGGGCGGCGGACTCCAGCAGGCTCGCCGGGATGGAGGTGATAGGAGCTGGCGCGCCGGCCAGCGTCGTAAGGGCGCCGAAGGCCGTCTCGCGCGCCGCTTGGGCTGCCTGAACAGCCGCCCGAGCTGCCTCGACAGCCGCCTGCGCCTGGAGGCGGCGAAGCTCAGCTTCGCGCCCGGCGTCGACAAGCGCCGAAGCGATGCGGGCGTCCTCCTCCGCGAGGGTCAGGCTCTCCCGCGCCAGCTGAAGGCGTCGTTCCGCAGCCTCGGCTTCCGCATAGGCCGCGGCGAGGTCGAACGCGTACTCCGCTTCGACACGCCGGGCCTGGGCCCGCGCGGCGTCGATCTCGGCGCGACCGGCCGCCACGCGAGCCGAGCGCTTGCCGCCGAGCTCCAAGGTCTGGCCGACCCGCGCCGTCGTTTCTGACAGGCTGGTTCCGCGGAAGGGTCCGGAGCCGGAGAAGTTCTCGACCTCGAACTCAAGGGTCGGATTGGGCAGGACGCGGGCTTGCCGCGCGAGCCCTTCGGCGCGCGCGATGTTGGCGCGCGCTTCGGCGAGCCGGGGGGCGGATGCCTGCGCCTGCGCAAGCAGGGCGGCGAACGGCGGCGCAGGTTCGGCCATGGCGGCGCCGGCTGCGCCGAGGCTGGCCAGCAAGAGCAGTCCCGCCAAAGGCGAGCTGCGGAAGTGGGGTTTCATGGTGTCCCTCTTGAACGTGACGGATGGGGCGCGCGAACGCGCGAACCGTCAGGCTCTGGGAGGTCGGATCAGCCCGAACTTGGGATCGGAGGTCGGTACCCGGTCCCGCACGAACGGATGGGCGACCGCCAGCAGCGGCGCCGAAAGCTCGCCCGCGGGCGGGGTCGCCGGCACATAGGGCGCGCTGTGATGGCAGTGTCCGTGGACGCAGAGGCCCGGGCCCTCGTCGAGGGGGCGCGGATCTGGGTGATCGGCGGCCAGATCGGCCACGGGCATCTCAGCCGCCGCGGCGCTGAGGCCGCCCTCATCGCGGCAGAGAAGGCCATCGAGACTCGGCCCCAGCGTGAGCACGGTCAGCACCAGCGCGGCGAGCGCCATGCCGACCTTGCGCCACCAGGGTGAGGTTCGTGCCATCGCGCGGACCTATACCGAGGCCGATGACGGACGGGAATGCGTTATAAAATCCGGCTTGGCGGCGGCGGCCTTCAGCTCCTGGCGCGCCTGGACGGTGATCTGCCAGGCTGAGCGCAGGAACACCGCGGCCAACAAGACCCCGACGATCAGGTCCGGCCAACGGGAGCCGGTCACCATGACGGCGACGCCGGTGGCGGCGACCGCCAGGCACTGGATGAGGTCATTGCGGGTGCAGAGCCACACCGAGCGCACGTTGGCGTCGCCTTCCCGGTAGCGGACCAGCAAGAGCGCCGCGAGGAGATTGGCCGCAGCCCCGAACAAGCCAAGGCCGGAGATGGCCGCACCTTCGGGCGGCGCGCCGACCAAGGCGCGCCACACCGCGAAGCCGAGGATCGCCAGCGCCATGACCGCCAGGCTGCCGCTCTTGATCAAGGCCGCGCCGGAGCGGACCCGCACGCTCTTGCCGATGGCCCAGAGGCTCAAGCCGTAGGTCGCGGCGTCCGCGGCGAAATCCAGGGTGTTGGCCGCGAGCGACGCCGAGCCCGCCCAGAGGCTGCCGATCGCCACCACGACAAATCCAACCAGATTGATCGCGATCACGCCGCCAAGCGCCCGCTTGTAGCCGGCGGAAGCGCCGTCAAAGGTCACGGGATGGCCGCAGCCGCAGCCGCTGGAGGTGGCTGGCTGCGCTTCGGACGAGGTGGAGCAGCTGGACATAAAGACAGCCTGCATCCTCTAGTCGCTAGAGGATCAAGCGCCTATTTTTCAGCATCTCAGCGGAGATCCCAATGCCGGCGCACACCATCGGAAAGCTCGCCAAAGCGGCGGACGTGAAGGTCCCGACGATTCGCTTCTATGAGCAGATCGGCCTGCTGCCGGAACCGGACCGCACGGAGAGCGACCGACGCGTCTACGGCGACGAGGCCGTCCGCCGCCTCGCCTTCATCAAGCATGCCCGGCAGCTCGGCTTCCCCATCGAAGCGATCCGCACCCTCCTCGACCTGGCCGACAACCCCGACCGCACGTGCGAGGACGCCAATGCCCTGGCCCAGGAGCAGCTCACGGCCGTCGAGACCAAGATCGCGCAGCTCGAAGCGCTACGCGCCGAGCTGAAGCGCATGGTCGCCGCCGGCTGCCATGGCCTCGCGGGCGATTGCCGTGTCATCGAGACGCTCGCCGACCACAGCCTTTGCGCCCAGGAGCACGCCGCGCCGGAGCGGTTGGCGCCGGTCCAAGCATGACCACCTGCTCTCACGTCCACGCGTCGAACCTGCCGGCGCAGGTCATCACCACTACACCCACAGCTACAGCGCGGGCTGAGCGAACTCGAGAGTACACCTCCTGCAAGGCGCGCCCGCTGGCCGCTGACAAAGGCATCCACAGCTTACAATTTCGGGATCAGTTGACGAATCTAGAAATTTGCCCAAGACTCAAGCTCTGAGATGGAGCGATCATGACCCCTTGGGAACACCACCCTGCGCTCGACCGCGATCGGCTAATCACGATCGGCAAGCTAATCGAGCGGGGGCGCAACAATGCGCTCGATCGTTTCGACCCCGCGATCGGTTGCACGCCCTGGACCGTGGGGTGCGAGGCCTTCGCGTTCCAGAAGTCTGAGATCGAGACCGCCGCACTCGACGTGGACTGGCTCGAAATCCTCGATCCTTCGATGCAGTTCGTGTTCAGCATCGGTGGCGTGCCCGTGCGCTTCTATCGGGGGGAGCCAGACGATCCCACGACCCGAACTCTGAAGCAGTCGTTCTCCGAGTTGAAGCAGCGGAGCTTGTTCGGGGCTGACGAGCTGGTGAAACTCACCTCGCAGCCAGCCTACCGCTTCGCCATCGAAACTGACGTCGATGGCGCGCTCACGGCGATCACCTTTGTGGTGCTGGCTGGCGAGACCCCCGTGCTGACGTGGCAGGTCCCGCTGGACGAGCCGGTCACAAAGGTGTCGCCGCTCTGGATTGAAGGCAGCGAAGGTGTGGAGCTTCCCGCTCCGGCGGTCGGAATCGCAGCAAGGAAGAAGAAGGACGGCACGACCGAATGAGAACTCGGTCGGTCAGCATTTCGACAAGAGGCGGCCCTTAGGCCGGCCGAGTATGGAAACAAAAGCGAAGATCGCAGGCGAGCAATTGCGGCTCGCCCGGCTGGCTCGTGGCTACTCCCTTGAAGAGATCGGCGAGCGCGTGGGCGCCACGCGTCAGTTCATCCATCAACTTGAGACGGGCGCGCGATCAGCCTCCGACGACCTGATCGCGGCTCTCGCCGACGAGCTCGGCGTCACGGCCGCTTTCTTGGGCGAGCCGATTCCTTCGACCGTTCGGCCCGAGCAGTGCCACTTTCGGGGGCATATCACGCGGCCGGCCTCTGTCACGAGCCAAGTGCTGGCTCGAGGAACGCTCCTCGACAAGTTCGTGGCAGCGATCGAAGAGCATCTGGAGCTTCCTGAGGTCTCCTTTCCTGACCTGCCGGCATCCTCGGCCGAGGAGATCGAACAAGCGGCCGAGAAAGCGCGACGCTATTGGGGACTGGGCACAACAGGTCCGATCACCAGCATGATGCGCGTCGTGGAAAACGCTGGCGCCGTCGTGACCTATTTCGGCGATCTGTCCGAGCGTGTGGACGCGTTTTCCATGGATCGGCGGCGGCCGGTCATCGTGCGGAGCTCACTCAAGGAAAGCCTCTGCCGGCAGCGGTTCGACTTCGCCCACGAATGCGGGCACTTGATTATGCATCGCGGCATCCAAACGGGAGACCGGGCGACGGAGGATCAGGCGCATCGATTCGCAAGCGCCTTCCTCTTTCCGCGCGGCGCTGTGCTCCGGGAGTTTCCGCGTGGACGAACGATCAACTGGCGTGCGCTCTTCCAGCTCAAGCTACGTTGGAAGATGTCAGTCCGCGCCATCGTGCGGCGCGGCTACGACCTTGGACTGCTGTCCCCGGCCCAATACCGAACCGCCAACATCCATCTTGTGAAAACCGGCCAGGCGAAGGTCGAGACCTACGACGCCGACGGGACTCTACCGATTGAGCAGCCGGAACTCCTGCCGTCGGCAATCGCCGCCCTAGAAAGCGCGATCCCAGGTGGCGCGGTGGCGGTTGGGAGACAGGTCGGCTTCGCTCCCGCAATGCTGGAGCTTGTGACGGGGGCGAGCTTCTCAGATCCGGGGCCAATGCCCGACGACCCGAAAGTTGTCCGCCTCCGCCCGCTCTAGTGCCTCGATTACCCGAGCGCGACCTTTCAGAAGACTGGGCGAACCACCTGAAGGTCGCAGATGCGCCATGACGAGACATCGGCGTCCGTCTTCGCAGCAGACATTCACGCAAGCCGGAACGCGGTCAGGAGCCTGTCGAGGTATGGGCAGAGAGCATTTCGAACGAATGTCGAGCCGGCCAGCCGTTAACAGGGGAATCGAGCTGCGCTGGGCACCTAGTCTGTTGGCGCGGGGCGGCTGACCCGCCGACGGCGATGTCTCGTCGGCTCGGCGGGCGGACGTATGGCCGTCAGCAGGGCATCCTCGACGGTTTCTTGGGGATCGAGGAAGGCCATACGCCGCGCGATCGCCTCGCCGAGCGCCCGCGGCTGTGAGGCGTCCGGCAGGGGTTCATCGGGCGACAGGTCTAGGAAGGCGGTCAACGCCAACCGGTACAGGGGCGCGGCGTACTCGAACAGGTTGCGACCCGAGACGGGCAGCACGAGCGCGTCCCGCTCGATCGGGTTGCCGTGGAGGAAGTCATTCCGGCGGTCGTTGAGCGTCTGGTAGAGCCAGGACGCGAGCGTGCGACGGACCTTCGTCTTGCCGCCGGTGTCGTACGCTTTGTCGGCCGAAGCGGTGCGCTGCCACGGCGTCTGCTCGAGGAGCGCGAGCACGCGGTCGCGATTGGCGATGCCGCTCCCGCCCGGGTGGACGAGGATCTCGAAAGCGCTGACCCAGAGCGAGATCAGCCTGCCGACATCATAGAAGGTGGTGTCGCTGGCGGCCGGGAGGAGCGAGGCGTGGTAGGCCATGTTGAGCGAGCGCATGAGCGCAATGTCCGCCCACTCGGCATCGGCCGAGAGATGACGGCGACGCCAGCGGTTCAGCAGGGCGCCGAGCAGTGTCGCATCGAGGTCGCTGGCATCCAGCGGCGTGCGGAACAGCTCGGGGGCAGACTGGCCATGGAATGCGGACACGTCGTGGACGCCGAGCAGCGCCGGCGTGCTGCCGATCAGGTGCTCGTCATGACGGTCAACCATCCAGGGATAGAAGGCGAAGCTGTCGCCGAACAGCATGCGATGACCGCGCGGGTGGAGCAGCTCCTGGGTGCGGGCGGCGCTGATCGCCGAGATCGCGATCGCGTCTCGGAAGCTCGCGATGGCACCGATTTCGTTGAAGGCGCTGGGCGCGTCCGACCGCAGCAGCAGCACCGCCGGCGCGACGCGCTCGCCGAAGGCGTCGCTGAACCGGCACAGGAAGCTGCGCAGCATCGGCTGGTATCGGGTCAGCTGGCGCAGTCGTGCATCGCTGGCCGGGACGAGCGCCGCCAGTTCCCCGTCGATCGCACCAGCGAGCGCGAGGTTGGGGAGCACGAAGATCGCGCGCCATTCGAGCGGCGACGAGGAGCCGGTCACCGGGGCTCCCTGGTCGGGGCTGACGCGAACAGCTCGCTTACGGGGATAAAGGCGCGGCCGGTCTCGGCCGCGCGACGGACCTTGCGTTCGAGCACCGCGGCGAGTGGGATCGAGCGGTCGAGCGCGTCGAAGAGATCACGGCCGTCCATGCAGATCAGGCGCTTGCCTGGCCCGAAGGCGGCCAGCCTCTGTTCGCTGAATCCGTTGTAGCTCACGAAGAGGCCGCGCGCCCAGGACGCCTTCTGCTCCAGCTTGCCGTGGAAACCGTGGAGGTCGGCGACGCCGATCGGCGAGGCGGTCCACTTCGCTTCGAGCAGATAGGTCTCGTGGCCCAGCAGGAAGCTGCCATCGATCTGCTCCCCGAGATTTCGGAAAGGCTCGCGCGCCGCCAGGCCCGCCGCATCGAAAGACCGCCGCAGGAAGGCCTCGAATTCGTAGCCGCGTTCCTGGGGCGGAAGCGAAGCGATGGCGATCAGCCCGTCCTTCAGCTCGGCCTGGAGCCGCCAGTCTGTGGCAGGAACGGGGGCTTGGCCGCCCGTACCACCTTCGGCCCGGTCCATAAGGCGGGCGATGAGGGAGAGGAAGCGACCCTCGGCGTTGACGACGGGATCGGGCTGATTGGTGCGGGCGAGGAACTCGGCGCGATGCTCCCACAACGCCTGGAGCGTTCGCGCGGCGGTCGCGCCATCGACCTTCTGGAGGAAGCAGCGCAGACGCTTGCCTTTGAAGCCGCCGTTCTCGGCGTAGATCGGATCGTCGATGTCGACGTCGAGCTCGGCGGCGAAGAAGTCGCTGAAACCCGGATCGGAGAAGTCGAGCACATAGCCGCGGCCGCGCACGAACTCGACCAGCTCCTCGACTAACCTCAGATCGACGGATCGGATCGCGGCGATGATGTCTCTCCCTCAGTCCACGGCCGTCACGAGGGCGCGGAGATTGGCCACGATTCGTTGAGCCATAACGTCGGCGGTCTCACCCCTGAGCGTCGCGAGGTCGGCGACGGTCTGCGCGACCGCGGAGGGCCGGACGGGTCGTCCGGCGGCCTCGACGAAGGGACCATCGGTCTCGGTGAGCAGCCGATCCGCTGGAAGACCGGCGACGAGCTGGCGGTGCTTGGGCGAGCGCAGCATCTCCGAGTTGATCGAGAAGTAGCAGCCGCGCTCGGAGGCTCTGCGGGCCTCTGCCGCGGTCCCGGTGAACCAGTGGAGGATGACGCGCCCACGATCCGGCGGCAGGGCGCGGTCGAGATGACCGAGCACCTTGCCCACGGCCCGGACGCTGTGGAGCGTCAGGATCTTGTTGCCCTGTTCGGCGCAGGCGGCGAGCACGCGCGTGAACACGCGCTCCTGGGCCTCGAAGCTGCGATAGAAGCGGGGACCGGCATCGAGCCCGACCTCGCCGACATAGCGCGCTTCGGACAGGTAGCGTTCGAACAACGGCAGCTCGGCCTCGCGTTCGGCGACCAGCTGCGGATGCAGGCCGAGCGCGACCCGCACATGGGTCGAAGCCTCGGCCAGATCGCGATTCCGCGGCCACGCCTTCGGCGTCGTGGTCACCGCGAGCGTGGCCACGCGTTCGCGGTCACATTCACGGATGAGCGCGGCATGGTCCGGGTAGAGGTCGAGATGACAGTGGAAGTCGACCAGGCGCGGGCGCGCCGATTGCGGGAGCGTCATCGCGGCCGGGCCCGCACACCCTTCAGCAGGCGTCCGACCTCCTGCAGCCCGTCGACATAGACCTTCTCGTAGGCGGCGAGATCGCCCGGGTGGTCCGTCAGGGGGCCGGGTCGATGAATGTCCAGCTTCGCTCGGGCAGGCTTCTTGGCGAGCCGCGACAGGGCGATCTGGAAGCCGCGCACATGGGCGCCCTCGGCCTTGGCGCTGTCGAGGACCTTCGCCCGCAGATCCGGGATCTGGTAGGGCGTGTGGTCGGCGCCGAGCCCTTCGACCATCGCGGCCCGGCGGATCAGGCAGGGCACACAGTGGCCGCAATGTTTGGGCTGGCGGGCGTCCTCATCCTTGGCCCAACGCGCCTTGGCGGGCGAAGAGCACGACATCGTGTGCCGCGCTTCCTTATTGAGCAGCGCCGCGTCGGCGCAGTTCTTCGCCATCACGCCCTTCGTCTGGAAGCGGTAGCGATTCTCAAGCCGGATCGGCAAGCCGAGACCATCCAGGATCTCGTCGAAGCGCGCCATGTAGAAGGGGTGGGTGGTGCGGGTGCTGAGGGCGCCGAGCCGCGTCGGATCGAGGGGGACGTTCAGCGAGATCAACCCATTCTCCGGGACGTGGATGAGTCCCACGCCGAGTGCGTCAGCCGCCATGGCAGCGAGCGCGAAGAACAGGAACGAGCGACCCCGCAAGGTGTTCTCGCCCGCCGATCCGTCGACGAGGTCGTTCGGGAAGCCGACGCGGGCGCGCAGGTGATGGAAGCGCTGCTTGGGGAACCGCTTGGCGATGACGTCGGCGCAGTAGGTCTGGTGGGTGCTGGTGATCCCATCCCAGTAATGGCTGACGAGCATCGGGGCCTTACCGTCCGCGAGCAGGTCGATCGCGCCGATGAAGCTGTCGAGGCCGCCCGAGAAGAGGCAGACGGAGTCGGCGGTCGCGGTCCGGAGCTTGGTCGGGGCCGGCGCGAGGGCGGCGATCCCCTTGGGCCGCGCGCGGAACCGCACGCCCCAGCGATCCCCGGTGAGGAAGTTGAGCGTCGTGACGATCAGGGGCGCCAGGCCCTCCCACAGCTTCGGCTCCGCAACGGGCAAGCAGAGGTCGATCTCGCGCGTCCAGGCGTTCTGCGACTCGGTCGAGCGCGAGATCCGGGTGTCGGCCGCGGTCAGGGCCGCGGCGAGGAGAGCGAGATCGATCGTGCGTTCGGAGGGGCGGAGGCCGAGCTCGCGCAGTTGATCGAGCGCCTGGCCGAGGCCGTATCCGAGGCGCTGATCGCCATCGACGAACGAGACCTCCGTGAGCTTGCTGTCGGATCGTGAGGGTTTGACGGTGGCGGTATCGCCCGGGCCGAGCCGGCAGACGAGGCTGTGATGATTCATTGCGCGGCCTCCCCGGCGGCTGCCACGAGCTCGAAGGCGGCTTCGTAGATCTCGTTGACGACGCGCTCGACGTCGCGGTCGCCGAGCCGTTCCACCCCTTCCAGGCGACCGGAGAGTTCGCTCTGGGTGCAGCCGGTGACGAAGTCGTGGAGCTGCTGCTGCGCCGCCTCGACGGTGGCGACATCCGCCGGCAGCGTCACCCCCCGGGCGCCGAGATCGGCCATGACGCGGCCTTCGATCGAGCGTGCGACGAAGTCGAGGAAGAACTCCTGCATCTGATCGGGCGTCATCGCATCGAAGTCGCCGACGCCGGCCTCGGCCAGATCACCGATCGTCTCGAGCATGGCCTGACGCGCGATGGCCTCGTCCACGGCGCCGCCCGGCGGGCAGATGAACTCGAGGATGGCGAGGAAGACTTCGGCGGCAGGGCGACCGGCCAGGCCGGGCAGGTTGAGCTGCCGCAGCGTCTCGGCGGCACCCAGGCGCTGGACGTCGCGGACGACTCCGAGGAGGCGCGCACCCGCTGCTCGCGATGCCCCCATGCGGCGGGCGGCTCGACGGGCGCCGCCGGTCCCGCTGCGCACATAGCTCGACATCGCGCTGCCGAGCGCGCTGCGGCTGCCAGTCTTGGCAAAACGGGAGAAGGCGCCGCGAGCACCCTGGAAGGAGCCCGCACCGGAGGTGTCCGGTCGCGGCGGCGTCCGAGACGGTGGCGGCGGCGCTTGGCCGGGACCCGGCTGGGGCGCTCCGCCGCCTGGCGGCGGCGTCGGCGCGGGTCCGGGCGCGACGCCGGGAGACGGGTCGTCGACCCAGGAGGGGACGAGCCCCGAACCGGCCCCGCCATAGCCCTTCGACGTCCCCATGCCCTCAGGTCCTCTTCAGCTTCGCAACGCCCTTGGATGCGGCCTGGAGGACGGCGTTCTCGGACTGCTCCGCCCAGCCGGCGGCGATCTGAGCGAATTCGCCCCTGGCGGTCGCGTCGGTGAAGGCGGTTCCCCAGCTCGACACCGCCCAGGCGCCGAGCTTGGCGACCGGGAGCTCACGCAGGAACTCGAGCAGTCGCCTCTGGAGGCCGGGATGAGCTTCGACCACGACCACCAGACCTTGGACGCCGTCCGGCAGCTTGGTGAAGTTGTCCTCCTGCAGGATGCGGCTCCGGATCGCGTCGAAGACCTCCTCCGGTTCCGGACCGGTCAGTTTGGCGACTTCGGCGGCGGCGCCCCGGGCCAGCATCCGCGGTCCCATCAGGCGCTCGACCAAACCCTCCAGATGGCTCGCGGCGACGAGTCCGCCGAGTGCGCCACGCTTGTCCCGGGTGACGAACACATAGGGCCGCAGATCGACGTCCTTCAGGAGGGGGTCGATCGCCGCCCATCCCTTGATCCAGTCGTTCTTAGCCCATTCCTCGGCCTCGGACGGCAGTGCAGGGGGTTTGGCGGCCGCGGGCTTCTTCGCCGCTTTCCCGGCCGGCCTCGGATCCTCGTCGTCATCGTCCGGGAGCGCGGGGGCCCGGACGTGTTCCTCGAACCGGCCGAGCGCTTCGACCTTGCCGTCGGGATCGGCGGCCGCCAGCCGGGCGATCTGCTCGTAGAAGTCCGGGTAGAAGCGTTCCGCCAGCATGATCTTGGCGAGCACGGGACGCTGGACGTCGCCGCCGAAGCCGCGTTCCTCCGCGATAGCGTGGCGCAGCATCAGGGAGTTCAGGAATCTCTTGATCTGCCGCGGGTTGCCCCGCGTGCCCTCGCTGAGGATCTTGGTCACATGGGCCGCGAGCGTGAGGGCCTGGCCGACCTCGGCCGGCACCGTTCCGCCCATCGCCGCCTCAAGGGTCTTTCGGTCCAGCCCCCGGCTCTTCCAGGGCCGGCGCATGTCCTCCCGCGCGGCGGCGAGAAGCTTCGTGAACCTGCCATCGGTCCGGCCCAGGGCATTCTCGGCGAGGAGCAGCGTGACATAGACCCGCGTCTCGGCGACGCCGAGCGCCGGGATGCGGAACGGGACCTGGATCAGCTTCTCGAGATAATTGCGCGCGTAGCTCAGCGGACCGGAGCTGCGCGGCAGGTCGGGGAAGTGTTCCCGCACCGCATATTCGATCATCAGCTCGTCGGCGCCGATGACGAAGGCGGTTCGCTCGACGAACAGGAACAGCCGGATCGCTTCGAGGGTGGCGATCGCGGTCGTGGGCAGACAACGGTCGAGATCGTCGACGATGACCACCAGCTGCTCGATGTCGGCGGCTTCGAGCAGCTCCTTGAACTCCTCGCGGAAGGCGTGGATGTGCTCGGGCAGGTGGTCGCTCTCCTCGGGCGCCTCCTTGACGAACTCGCCGGCCTTCTCGGCCAAACCCTTCAGGTCTTCGATGGAGATGTGGTCCTGCGGCTTGGCGAGCACTGAAGTCGCGAGGCCGTAGAGGTCCTTCATCTGGTCGAAGGTCGGGATGCCGGTCGCTGCGGTGAACGCGAACCCGCCCGCCTTGCGGGCGATCTTGAGCCAATCGACCCGCTTCAGGACCTTCTTCGCCGCTTCGGCGACCTTCGTCGAGTTGGGACGGGCGCGACGCAGTTCATCGACGATAGTCTCGATGACGATGGTCTTGGCGTCTTCGAAGCCTTCGAACGTCCACCCGTTGAACCAGAGGCAGAGGACGCGGTCGTCGCCGGCAAAGGCGCTCTCGGTCATCTTCAGGACGCTGGACTTGCCGGCGCCCCAATCGCCATGCACGCCGATAGTAATCGGCACGTCGGGCGTCTGGCGGATCAGCTTGACGACGGTCTTGGCGATCGCCTCGTAGTAGAGGAGATCGGTCGCCGTCTCATGATCGTTCAAGAACATCGGTTCCCCCGCCCGGCCGCTTGACGCGGCTCGACTCGGCCAGCGTCTCCTTCTCTGCCAGCTGCGCAATCGTATGGCGAGCCGTCCCGCGCTCGAACAGCTTAGGGGTGCTTAGAAGCAGACCTTGCGGAGGTCAGCCAAGAGTCGGTCTCGGCCAATTCACGCGCCAACGGCGCCGATCCTACTACGCAGCTACGCGCCCCCTTCCCCACCTTTGGTCGGTGCGATTCTCTGCATTCAGGTCAGGAGAATTGCTGATGCCCACCGACGTCTCCACTGCACCAGCCATCTCGCCACCGCGCTATCGCCGGACAGTCCGACGCGCAGAACTTCGGCGCATCGTCCCCCTGGCGGACACCACCATCTACGAACTGGAGCAACGCGGCGAATTCCCCCGTCGGTTCAACCTGACGCCGCGGTGCGTCGTCTGGGATCTGGCGGAGGTTGAGGCGTGGATCGATGAGCGGCGTCGGGCCTCAGACGCGTCCCTGATCGCTAGGTCGCCATCTCCCGACGTTCGGCAGCGCCGCGCACGACCTGTCAGACAGTAGCTTCGAGAGGCCCGAGCTCCATGCTGGGCGGATAGAGCGTCGGGGCCCGCTTCCGGCCATCAACCCATGCGTCGACCATGTCGGCCCATTCTTGGAGCATGTGCCGCCGCTGCGGCTCGTACTCGGCCTTGTTGTAGACGCCCCGAGACGAGCGGCTGTCCTCGTGGGCCAGAGCCTTCTCGATCCAGTCTCGGTTGAAGCCGAGCTCGTTCAGCAAGGTTGAGCCGGTCCGCCGCAGGTCGTGAACCGTGAAGGGTTCGAGTGGCAGCCCCTCCTTCTTCGCGCGTTCCGCAACAGCCGTCGTGATGCGGTTGAACGTAGCCCGGGACATGGGTGCATCGGCGTCGTAGCGCGATGGCAGCAGGAACCGCGAATTGCCGGCGCACGTCTTCAGTGCGATCAGGATGTCGAGGGATTGCTCCGACAGGTACACGTTGTGGGCCTTCGAGCGCTTCATCCGCTCCTTGGGGATGGACCAGACGGCGTTCTCAAAGTCGACCTCATCCCAGGTAGCGTCCTGCAACTCGCTCTTCCGGACCATCGTGAGCAGGATCAGCTTTAGACCGAGCCGGATAGTCGGCAGCGTCGGCACATGCTCGAGCTGCTTCAGCATGATCCGGATCTCGGTTGGCGATAGGGCGCGATCCTTCGCTACGAAGGTCGCGATCGACGCCGGCCCGACCTCGTCGGCGGGATTTCGGATCTTCTCGCCATGAAGAATCGCGAAGCCGTAAATCTGCTTGAGGATGTCTCGGACGTGGATCGCGGTAGCTGGGGCGCCACGGCCTTTGATCTTGGCGCAAAGGGCTCGCAGGTCGTCCGGCGTGATCTCCGACAAGAGGCGATTGCGAAAGGCCGGAAGCAGATCGCGTTCGAAGATCGAACGCCGCATTGCCCTCGTGCTGTCCGCCATGGGCGCTTCTTTGAACCAGCGCTCACCGAACTCGCCGAAGCTCTTCGCTTCCAGGACCCGCCGCTTCTCGCGTTGCTTCTCCTGAGCAGGCGAAAGCCCCTCGGCCACCGCTCGACGGGCGTCGAGGCACTTCTCACGCGCTCGGGCGAGGGACAGACCTGATGGCCCGTATTTGCCGATCGTCAGCGTCTCGCGCCGACCATTCAGACGGTAGTCGTACCGGAAGGTGATCGATCCCGAGGTCGTGACGTGGACGTACATCCCGTCGCGGTCAGCGACCTTGTACGCCTTCTCCCTGGGCTTGAGGTTCTTGAGAGCTGTGTCGGTAAGCACGGGCGGCTCCAGAGAATACCGTCACCCATTTCTGAGCGACTCCGGACACCGGTTTTTCTCAATATTTCCGAGACTTACGCCCTCAGAAATACCGTCACACGGTGCTTTACAGATGACGGTATCGCTGGGACACATGGCAGGCAAGCGGGAGCGGCGCCGTCATGGCTACCGCCAGAACGAACCGCTGCTCCCCGATAGATGCCGATAGGTGGCGGCGGCAATCACGTTTTTGTTCAATGACTTACGCGTGCTTTCCGGGCTTCTGCGATAGCCTCGGACGGCTATCGGATCATTCCCACTCGATGGTGCCGGGCGGCTTCGAGGTCACGTCGTAAACCACTCGGTTGATGCCCCGGACCTCGTTGATGATCCGGGTGGCCGCGCGGCCCAGGACTTCCCAGGGGAACTCGAAGAAGTCGGCCGTCATGCCGTCCGTCGACGTCACGGCGCGCAGGGCGCAGACCTCGTCGTAGGTGCGGGCGTCGCCCATCACCCCCACGGTGCGCACGGGCAGCAGCACGGCGAAGGCCTGCCAGATGCTGTCGTAGAGGCCGGCCTTGCGGATCTCGTCCAGGTAGATGGCGTCGGCCTTCTGGAGGATGGCCACGCGCTCGGGCGTCACCTCGCCGGGGATGCGGATGGCCAGGCCCGGGCCGGGGAACGGGTGGCGGCCCACGAACTGCGGCGGCAGGCCCAGCTCGACGCCCAGGGCGCGGACCTCGTCCTTGAACAGCTCGCGCAGCGGCTCGACCAGCTTGAGCTTCATGTAGTCGGGCAGGCCGCCGACGTTGTGGTGGCTCTTGATGACCGCCGAGGGGCCACCGCGGGCCGAGACGCTCTCGATCACGTCGGGATAGAGCGTGCCCTGGGCCAGGAACGCCGCGCCCTCGATCTTCGCCGCCTCGCGGTCGAACACCTCGACGAACAGCCGCCCGATGGTCTTGCGCTTGGTCTCCGGGTCGGTGACGCCGGCCAGCGCGCCCAGGAATTCCTTAGCCGCATCAACGTGCACCAGCGGGATGTTGTAGTGATCCCGGAACATGGTCACGACCTGTTCGGCCTCGTTCAGGCGCAGCAGGCCGTGGTCCACGAAGACGCAGGTGAGCTGATCGCCGATGGCCTCGTGGATCAGCACCGCGGCCACCGAGGAGTCCACGCCGCCCGAAAGGCCGCAGATCACCTTGCCCTCGCCCACCTGTTCGCGGATGCGGGCCACGGCCTCCTCGCGGAACGCCTTCATCGTCCAGTCGCCCTTCAGGCCGGCGATGCGGTGGGTGAAGTTGCGCAGGATCAGCGCCCCGCGCGGCGTGTGCGCCACCTCGGGGTGGAACTGGATGCCGTAGAAGCGGCGGCCCTCGTCGGCGATCACCGCGTAGGGACTGCCCTCGGACGCGGCCACCACCTCGAAGCCCAGCGGAATGGCGGTGATCTTGTCGCCGTGGCTCATCCACACGGTCTCGTGGTCGCCCACCTCGCCCAGGCCCTCCAGCAGGGGCGACTCGCGCTCCTTGAGGATCTCGGCGCGGCCGAACTCGCGCTCGTGGCCGCTCTCCACCGCCCCGCCCAGCTGGGCGCACATGGTCATCTCGCCGTAGCAGATGCCCAGCACCGGCACGCCCAGCTCGAAGATCCGCTGCGGCGCCGAGGGGCTCTCGGCCTCATGCGCGCTGGCCGGGCCGCCCGACAGGATCACCGCCTTGGGCGCGAAGGCGTCCAGCATACCCTCGACCTTGTCGTAGGGATGGATCTCGCAGTAGACGCCGCTCTCGCGCAGGCGCCGGGCGATCAGCTGGGTCACCTGGCTGCCGAAGTCGACGATCAGGACGCGCTCGTGCTCGGGAACATGGGTCTCGGTCATGGGGCTCCGTTAGCGGGTCTTCTCCAGCACGGCGACGAAAAAGCCGTCGGTGCCGGAGGTGCGGGGCGTGAGGCGCAGGAAACCGTCGGCGGTAAGGCGTTCGGCGAGTTTCGGATCGTCCGTGGCGGGCTTCACGGCGAAGCCCGGATGGCGCGCGAGGAAGGCTGCGACGCGGTCCTCGTCCTCCTCGGGCAGCACCGAGCAGGTGACATAGACCAGGCGGCCGCCCGGCTTCACGAACCGTGCGCCGTCGTCCAGCACCTGGTCCTGGTCGGCGAGGCGGCGCTCCAGCGCCTCGGGCGTCAGCCGCCACTTGGTGTCGGGATGGCGCCGCCACGAGCCCGTGCCGGTGCAGGGCGCGTCGATGAACACCACGTCCATGCGGCCTTCCAGCCCCTTCAGGGGCTCGGGATTCACCGGCGAGCGGACCTGCAGGTTGCGGACCCCGGCCCGATCGCCGCGCCGCACGGTGTCGGTCAGGCGCCGGGCGTCGGAGTCGTAGGCGTAGATCTGGCCGGTGTTGCCCATGGCCGCGGCCAGCGCCAGCGTCTTGCCGCCGCCGCCGGCGCAGAGGTCCAGCACCTGGGCCCCCTTCACCTCCCCGGCCGCCGCCGCGGCGATCTGCGAGCCCAGGTCCTGCACCTCGAACCAGCCCTTGGAGAACTGCGGGATGGCCTCCACGGCCCCGCCGCGCGCGCTCGGATCGGGCGCGGCGATGCGCAGCGCCGTCGGCAGCACGCCGGTCGGATGGGCGTCGACCGAGGCCAGGGCCTTCAGGGCCCGCTCGGGATCGGTCTTCAGCGTGTTGACCCTCAGGTCCACCGGCGCGCGTTCGGCCAAGGCCGCGCCTTCCGCCGCGCGGTCCTCTCCAAAGGCGCGGGCGAAGGCCTCGTCGAGCCAGTCGGGATAGTCGCCGCGCACGGCGGGCGGCGCCTCGGCCAGATCGCGGGGATGTTCCAAAGCGGCGCGTTCGGCGTCGGTCAGCGGGCCTGGTCCGTGCGGTTCTTCCCCGGCGGCCTCGGCGATGCGCTCCTGCGGCCACTCCCACAGGAACCTGAGGGCGCCGAGCGCGGCGGCGCGGGGACCGTCCTCGCCCATGCGCCAGGCGAGCGACCGGCGACGCCGGAGCACGTCCAGCACCAGGCCGGAGACGAAGGCGCGGTCCTTCGCCCCGGCGTAGCGGGCGCCGTCCCCCCAGGCTTTCAGCGCGAGCCGGACGGGCCTGCGCCGCGCCTCGATCTCCGTCAGGACTTCAATGGCCGCCGCCAGGCGTCCGGCGTCTCGCATGTCCGTCGGCCTTAGACGGCGCTCGGGTAGTTGGGCGCTTCCCGCGTGATCATCACGTCGTGGACGTGACTTTCGCGCAGGCCCGCCCCCGTGATCCGGATGAACCGCGCCTGCTTGCGGAAGGCCGCCAGGTCGGGAGCGCCGACATAGCCCATGGCCGCCCGCAGGCCGCCGATCATCTGGTGCAGGATCGGCGAGATCGGCCCCTTGTAGGGGACCTGGCCCTCGATGCCCTCGGGCACCAGCTTCAGCGCGTCCTTCACGTCCTTCTGGAAGTAGCGGTCCGCGGACCCCTGCCCCATGGCGCCCAGAGAGCCCATGCCCCGGTAGGCTTTGTAAGAGCGGCCCTGGTACAGGAAGACCTCGCCCGGGGCCTCGTCGACGCCGGCAAACACCGAGCCCATCATGGCCACCGAGGCGCCCATGGCCAGCGCCTTGGCGAGATCGCCCGAGTACTTGATGCCGCCGTCGGCCACGACCGGCACGTCCGAGCCGGCCGCGGCGCGTACGGCGTCGGCGATGGCGGTGAGCTGGGGCACGCCCACGCCCGCCACGATCCGGGTGGTGCAGATGGAGCCCGGCCCGATGCCGACCTTCACCGCGTCGGCGCCCGCGTCGATCAGGGCCCGCGCGCCGTCGTAGGTGGCCACGTTGCCGGCCACGACCTGCACGAGGTTGCTCTCGCGCTTCACCCGCTGCACGGCTTCGGCCACCGAGGCGTTGTGGCCGTGGGCGGTGTCGATCACCACCACGTCCACGCCGGCGTCCACGAGGGCCATCGAGCGCTCGTAGCCCGCGTCGCCCACCGTCGAGGCCGCGGCCACCAGCAGGCGGCCCTGGGCGTCCTTGGCGGCGAACGGGTGGGCCTCGGACTTCTCCATGTCCTTGACGGTGATGAGGCCCACGGCGTGGTCGTCGTCATCCACCACGATCAGGCGCTCGATCTTGTGCCGGCGCAGCAGTTCGCGGGCCTCGGCCTGGCCGACGCCTTCCTTCACCGTGACCAGGTTCTCCTTGGTCATCAGCGTCTTGGCCGGGATGTCGTCGCGGCTCTCGAAGCGCATGTCGCGGTTGGTCAGGATGCCGCAGAGCTTGCCCTTGGCGTCCACCACCGGGAAGCCGCTGATCCGGCGGCGCGCCTTGATCTGGCGGATTTCGCCCAGCGTCGTCTCCGGGCCGATGGTCACCGGATTGATGACCATGCCGCTCTCGTAACGCTTCACTTCGCGGACGTGGTCGGCCTGCTCCTCGACCGTGAGGTTCCGGTGCAGCACCCCGATCCCGCCAGCCTGGGCCATGGCGATGGCCAGGCGGCTTTCGGTGACCGTGTCCATGGCGGCGGACACGAGCGGTATGTTCAGCTTGATCTCTCGCGTGAACCGGGTGGAGACATCCACCTGTGTGGGCATCACATCGGATGCGCCGGGTTCGAGCAAAACATCGTCGAAGGTGAGCCCTTCGCGAATCTCCATGAGACTCTCCGTTTTGCGGCGCGGGTATAGGGGTAAGGGCGCCGCGGGGGCAAGGGGATTGAGGACGTCGTTCATGCGATTGCGGCCTCCTGCGCCGCCGGGTCGCGGGAAGAAAGGCCGAAGGTCATGGCGAACATGACGAGACAGAGGGCTGACGAACCGAGGATCGCCAGGGTCGGAGACCGCTCCAGGGCCAGGGCGTAGAGGGTGGGCCCCGCCGCCTGGGCGAAGATGGCCGGCCGCCCCAGCAGGGCCGAACGATAGGCGTAGTTGGAGGATCCCCAAAGGCTGAGCGGCAGGACGCCCTTGGCCACGGTCAGCATGCCGTTGCCGGCCCCCTGTCCGACCGCCAGCGCCGCCGCGCCCTCGCCGCCGAGGCTCAGCAGCCCCGCCGCCCCGGCCGGGTGCATCAGCGTCGCCACCCGCGTGGTGACGATGGGCGGCAGGCGTCGCAGCACGGTGTACTCCAGCCCACGCACCGTCACCGCCGCCAGGCCCATCAGGCCGGCCACGGCGGTGGCCGTCGACATCGGCAGGCCAAAGGCCGCGAGCAGCCTGGGCAGGTGGGCGCTCATGCAGGTGGAGACGAACCAGGCGCAGGCGAACAGCACCGCGAGTTGCACCATCGGCCGATCCCAGCGCACCTGGGCGGCGGGCGTTTCGGGCTGCGGCCGGTGCGCGTGGCCGTGGGTCTTCGGGCAGATCCAGGCGGTGAGCGGCAGGCAGACGAGGAGCTGAACGCCCGCCCAGGTCCAGCAGGCGCCGCGCCAGCCGAGCTCGCCCGCCAGCCAGCCGGTCAGGGGCCAGCCCACCACCGAGCCGAGACCGCTGATCAGCGCCACGCCGGTGATCGGGCGACGCGCCGCCTCGCCGTAGAAGGACACCAGGATGGCGAACGGCGTGGGCGACAGGCCCAACGCCATGCCGAAGCCCAGCACCAGCATCGCCAGGACCAGGGCCGCGGTGTTCGGCGCCGTCGCCAGCAGCGCCAGCGCTCCGGCGATGACCGCGTGCGAGGCCAGAAGGACCGGCTTGCCGCCCCGCGCGTCGATCCGCCGGGCGATGGCGGGGGCGACGAAGGCCGGCACGAGCAGCGAGAGCGAGACGGTCCCGAAGACGAAGGCCGGCGACAGGTGAAGGTCCTGGCCGATGCCGTCGCCCAGCACGCCCATCAGGTAGAAGCTGGAGGCGAAGGCCGCGATCTGCCCCAGGCCGAAACCCGCGACGATCAGGCTCTGAGGACGGGAGGGCGTCTCCATGTCCCCTGGTGCCAGCATTGCTGATGTTCTGAAATCGACTTATTTGGCCTTTAATGTTCCAAAATCTCCAAAGCGGGCCCCTCCCGTCGCTGAACGCCCTTCGCGCCTTCGAGGCCGTGGCGCGGACGGGCAAGGTGACGCTCGCCGCCGAGGAACTGCATGTGACGCCCTCGGCCGTCAGCCGTCAGGTGAAAGCCCTGGAGCAGAGCCTGGGCGTGCGCCTGCTGACCGGGCCCAAGCATCGCCTCGAGCTCACCGAGGTCGGCCGCGCCCTCGCCCCCGCCCTCACCGAGGCCTTCGACCGGATCGCCGCGGCGGTGCGCGGAACCCGCCAGGGCGGCGAGGACCTCCACGTCGCGGTCAACGCCTCGATCTCGGTGAAGTGGCTGATCCCCCGGCTGGCGGGCTTCCAGGCCGCCCACCCAGACACCCGCCTGAACCTCTCCGAACTCGCCGCCCACGCCACGGCGCACCGGGGCGCCCAGGCGGTGGTGCGCATCGTGCCCACCAGCAGGCTCTCCGATCCCAACTGCACGCCCTTCATCCGCAACGCCCTGGGCGCGGTCATGTCGCCCGGGCTGGCGGAGCGCTGCGGCGGGGACCTGCTGCGCGCGCCCCGGCTCGCCGCCGTCACCCACCCAGAGGCCTGGCCGGTCTTCGCCGAACTGGCGGGCCTCGAGTTGCCGCCGGCCCACGAGCGCCCCTTCGCCCACGTCCACTTCGCCATGGATGCGGCCCTCGCCGGGCTCGGCGCGGCGGTGCTCTCCTGGCCGCTCTGCGTGGATGAAGTCCGCTCGGGCCGCCTGGTCGCGCCCCTGGGCTTCCACCGCTCGGGCAGCGCCTTCGCCCTGCTGGCGGCGCCGGGCGCCCGCAGCCGCGCCCTCGACCGCTTCCGCGACTGGCTCGTCGCCGAGGGCGCCGCGACGCCTGAGCCACCCGCCGCCCCCTAGGTCACATTGCCGCACGGCGTTTTGCGGGAATAAGCTTCACCTTGGGCTCCACGAGCGCCGCGCGCAGACGCGGCCCGTCCCAGGGAGGAAGACATGGAAAGCCGCAGCGGCCTGCCGGCCATCAACGACATCGACGCCACAGCACCCTTCCGTTGGCTGGCCAGCGCCTGGGGCGACCTCTGGAAGGCGCCCGTCCCCCTCTTCGCCTACGGGTTCCTGATCTCGATGGCGAGCCTGGCCCTCACCTGGGGGATCTATGAGACCAACGCCGCCTTTTGGGTGCTGGCGCTCACCTTCGGCTTCGTGTTCGTCGCCCCCATGCTGGCGATGGGCCCCTATGAAGCCGCCCGGCGGATCGAAGCGGGCGAGACGCCCAGGCTCGGCCAGATCCTCGTCGTGCGCACGGCGATGCGCCAGGACGTGGCCTATCTCGGCCTCGCCCTCCTGCTGATCTACTTCTTCTGGGGCCGCATGGCCCAGCTCGTGTACGGCCTCTCGACCTACCAGCTCTACGAGACCCTGCCCGACTTCCTGCGCTTCGCCGCCACGACGCAGGAGGGCCACAACATGCTGATCGCGGGCTCGATCGTCGGCGGCGCCATCGCCTTCCTGACCTTCACCCTGGTGGTCGTCTCGGCGCCCATGCTGCTGGACCCCAGGAACAACGTCTTCGCCGCGGTCGCCACCAGCTTCCGGGCGGTGTCGCGCCATCCGGGGCCGATGCTGCTCTGGGCGCTCATCATCGCGCTGCTGGTGCTGGCGTGCGCCGTCAGCGGCTTCGTCGCGATGGTGGTGATCTTCCCCTGGCTGGGCCTGGCGAGCTGGCGGGCCTACCGGGCCCTGGTCGCCGAGGAGGTCGCTCAGCGCCCCTTGAAGCCCGTGGCCACGATGAAGACCTCCGAACTGTCCTGACGGCTGGCCTTAGGCTTGACGTTCCGGACCTCGGCGAAGTGGCGCTTGAGGTCGCCGATCAGCTCGGTCGTGCCGCCGCCCTGGAAAGCCTTGGTCACGAACACGCCGCCCGGCTTCAGCACCTCGCGGGCGAAGTCGGCGGCGGCCTCGATCAGGCCCATGATCCGCAGGTGGTCGGTCTGCTTGTGGCCCACGGTGTTGGGGGCCATGTCCGACATGACCACGTCGGCCGGCCCGCCCAGCAGTTCCTTCAGCCTCGGGCCGCACTCAGGGTCGGTGAAGTCCATCTGCAGGATGTGGGCCGGCGGCAGGGGCTCCACCGGCAGCAGGTCGACGCCGGCGATGCTCGTCACGCCGCGCTCGATCGCCACCTGGGTCCAGCCGCCGGGGGCGAGGCCCAGGTCGATGACCCGCGCGCCCGGTTTCAGGAACCGGAACCGGTCGTCGATCTCCGTCAGCTTGAACGCCGCGCGGCTGCGATAGCCCAGCGCCCGCGCCTTGGCGGCGAAGGGATCGTTCACCTGGCGCTCCAGCCAGGCCTGCTGCGAGGGCGTGCGCTGCTTGGCGGTCTTCAGGCGCGCCGGTTTGGCGCGGCCGCCTTCCAGGCCGCCGGACGGCGGCTTCACCATGCGCTTGCGGGGCGGTTCGGTCATTGGGCGGCCTCGGGCTTGCGGCCCCGGCGACGGCGGCGCCTGCGGCGCGCGCCCCGGTCGGCCATCAGCGACAGCAGGATTCCCTCGCGCAGGCCCCGGTCGGCCACGCGCACGCGGCTGCAGGGCCACAGTTCCTGGACCGCCTGGAGGATCGCCGCGCCCGCCAGCACCAGGTCGGCGCGGTCCGGCCCGATGCAGGGCTGGTCGGCGCGCTCGCGGGCGTTGAGGCGCAGCAGGCGGCCCGCCGCGGCGTCGCATTCGTCGCGGCTCATCCAGATGCCGTCCACCCGGTTGCGGTCGTAGCGCGGCAGGTCCAGGTGCATCCCGGCCAGGCTGGTGATGGCTCCGGACGTGCCCACCAGGTGCGCGCGGTCGGCCTCGAACAGGGGCTTCATGGGATCGGCCCGGCGGAAGGCGCCGATTTCGGCCTTCACCGTCTCCACCATGCTCCGGAACCATCCCTCGGTGGCGGTCTCCCCTTCGGGGAAGCGTTCGGCCAGGGTCACCACCCCGATCGGCACCGACAGCCAGGCGCGGATCGGCGGCATGCCGCTGGGCGGCGCGTCCTTGAGGTCCACCCAAGACAGCTCGGTCGAGCCGCCGCCCACGTCCACGACCAGCGCCGCGTCCATCCGGCGGTCCAGCAGGTTCAGGCAGCCCGTCACCGACAGGCGCGCCTCCTCCTGGGGCGGTATGATCTGCAGCCGCACCCCGGTTTCCTCGGCGACGCGCTCGACGAAGGCCGGGCCGTTCTCGGCGATGCGGCAGGCCTGGGTGGCGATGGCCCGGAAGCGCAGGACCTGGCGGCGGCGCACCTTCTCGGCACTGACCTTCAGGGCACCAAGCGCCCGGTCCATGGCGGCTTCCGACAGCCGGCCGCTCTGGGTCAGGCCCTCGCCCAGCCGAACGATGCGCGAATAGGCCTCCACGACCCGGAACCCGGACTGGGCGGGCGTGGCGATCAGAAGCCGGCAGTTGTTGGTCCCGAGATCCAGCGCCGCGTAGCACGGCGGCTCGCTGGCAGACCTCACCCGATCGCGCCGCTCGGCGCCGGGCGCGCGCGGCGCCTCACCCATGGACATATCCGTCCTTCGCAGGCCGGCCCGCGGCGGGCCGCCTCATTTCGACGCGACCTTAGCAAGCGCGGCGCGAGGCCGGAAGCAGAGCCTTGAACGTCGGCTCCCGGACGTTACGTTCACTTTCCAGTCAGGAGAGCGGTGGTAAACAGGGACGTTATGGCTTCGCGACTCGCCAAATTTGCGATCGGTCAGGTCGTCCGGCACCGCGTCTATCCCTTCCGCGGCGTGATCTTCGACGTCGATCCGACGTTCAGCAACACCGAGGAATACTGGCTGTCCATTCCGGAGCACATCCGGCCCCACAAGGACCAGCCGTTCTACCACCTGCTCGCCGAGAACGACGACAGCGCCTATGTCGCCTATGTCTCCGAACAGAACCTCGTCCCGGACGAGACCGGCGAGCCGGTCGGCCATCCCCAGGCCTCGCTGATCTTCGATTCTTTCGACGAGGGGCAGTACCGGCTCCGTCCGCGCATCAGCCACTGACGGCGGGAAGCAGAAGCGTTCCCGCGCCCGCCGGATGGGCGAAATGTTTCACCTGAAACTACCGAAATCCCGGCCCATTCCGAACGGAAGTTCCGCGAACACGGGTCCATTCTCCCCCGCATGAGCGCGGACGGCTACTCGAACGGCCCGCCCCCCGGCGCGCGGGCCGACTGGACGATCGACCAGAACTGGGACGGCTACTCCCAGGCCGAACACGACGTCTGGATCACCCTCTACGAGCGCCAGGCGAAGCTCCTTCCGGGGCGGGCCGCCGACCCGTTCCTCAAGGGGCTGGAGTCTCTGGACCTGCACCGCGCCGGCATCCCCGACTTCGCCCGCATCAACGAGGAGCTGAAGCGCCTGACCGGCTGGACGGTCGTGGCCGTGCCGGGCCTCGTGCCCGACGACGTCTTCTTCGACCACCTGGCCAACCGGCGCTTCCCCGCCGGCCAGTTCATCCGCAAGCCGGAGGAGCTCGACTACCTCCAGGAGCCGGACATCTTCCACGACGTCTTCGGCCATGTGCCGATGCTCACCGACCCGACCTTCGCCGACTACATGCAGGCCTATGGCGAGGGCGGGCGCCGCGCCCTGGGTCTCGGCCGCCTGCACAACCTCGCCCGGCTCTACTGGTATACGGTGGAGTTCGGCCTGCTGGAGACCCCTGAAGGCCTCCGGATCTACGGCGCCGGCATCGTCTCCAGCCACGCGGAATCGATCTTCGCCCTGGACGATCCCTCCCCCAACCGGCTGGGCTTCGACCTCGTCCGGGTGATGCGCACGCCCTACCGGATCGACGACTTCCAGCAGGTCTATTTCGTGATCCCGTCCCTGCAGTCGCTGCTGGACGCCACCCTGCAGGACTTCGCGCCCATCTACGCGGCGGTCGAGAACGCCGCTGACCTGGCGATCGACGCCGTCCTGCCAACGGACCGCGTCTTCACCCGCGGCGACCAGGCCTACGCCCTCAAGGGCGGCCGCACCGCAGCCTAGATCAGTAGTCCCGCCGCCAGCGGACCGCGAGGCGGCTCTCGCCCTGGCCGGTGACGCGCGAGACGATGGACAGCTTGCGGCCGACCCGCCACTCGACCTGCGCCGAGCCGCCCTCCCGGCCCCCGCCGGTCAATTCCAGATAGACGTCATCGGTCAGGTACTTGCCGCCCGAGACGGTCACGCCCGCTTCATCGTTCCCGCCGCCGAAGGCCAGCCGGTCGAGGCCCGCGAAGGCCCGCAGGTTGCCCACCACGTCCAGGCCGCCCCCGCCGGTCAGGGCCGACAGCGCCGAAGCGAGTTGCGCGGCTTCCACCGGCGAGAGCTGTGAGGCCGTGCGCCCGAACAGCACCTGGGACAGCACCTCGTCGTTCGGCAGGCTTGGCGAGGACGTGAGCGTGATCTCCGGACGGGCGGCCGTGCCCCGGATGCGCACGGTCACGGTCAGGGTGGGGTCGTCCCGCACGGCGTCGAGCTGCAGCCGGATGTTCTGAGGCCGGGTCGAGAGATAGACGACGCTGGCGGTGTCGAACTCGAAGCGCTTGCCCGCGAAGTCGTAGTCCCCGCGCACGACCCGGGCCACGCCCGACAGGTCCGGGTGCGTGGTCGTGCCGCCCACGTGGGCGTCCAGCGACAGCTCCACGTCCAGTCCCCGACCGCGCAGGAAGACCCGGCGGTCCGCCTTCAGGTCCACGTCCAGCAGCCATCCGCTGCCCCGCGTCGACGGCGGCGCGACCGAGGCGGCCAGCTCGGGCGGCCGGTTCACCTCCTTGACGTCCATGGCCACCACGCCGGATGGCGTCGGCGGCTCGGCGGCCACCTCGGCCTGGTCGATGGTCAGCGCGCCCGAGAGCCGCACCTTCCCGTCCGCCGCGCGGGCGATGGTCGCCTGACCGGTCGCGGACGCCGTCGCCATCTCGTTGTCGATCAGCCGGAAGCCCTGCAGGTCCAGCCGGAAGCTGGACTGCCCCTCGCGCAGCAGGCTGATGCGGCCCTGGCCGGTCACCTTGCCGCCGTGACCGTCGACGCCGCTCGCCTGGGTCACGTCCACGGCGTTGCGGGTGAAGTTCGCCGCCAGGGTCACGTCACGCAGCGAGAGCCCTGTGGCGCCGTCGTCGAAGCGACCCCGTTCGACGCTGATCTGCCCGACAGCGTTCGGGTCGGCCAGCGTGCCCCCCAGCGTCCCCTGGGTGCGGACGAATCCCGCCAGCGACCGCTCTCCGCCGAACAGCACGTCCCACAGGGGCTGGACCTCCCCCTCCGCGAAGAAGCGGCCGCGCATGGGCTGCTGGCGCGCGATCGCGATCCGGAACGGCGAGGCCGAGGCCTCCACCGGCAGCATGAGGTCGCCGGTGGCGCGCAAGCCCTGTTCGTTGCTCGCCTGGGTCTCCAGGCTGAGGGTCGTGTCGGCGAGCCGCCCGCGCACCAGGGCGTCCACGCCGCGTTCGGCCGGCGCGCCGCGCCCACGTGCGTCGGCCAGCCGGGCCTCGAAGCCGCCGTCGAGCCGCGCGCCCTGGCCGCGCAGGGCGAGCGTCCCGTCGATCCGGCCCGCCAAATCTGGATCCAGCAAGGTCAGAGTGAGCCCGGCCACCCGCGCCTGTACGTCGGCGACCTCGCCACGCAGGGCGCCGTCGAAGTCGATGCGGCCGCCGTCGGACGCCGCCAGCCGCAGCCGCGCGCCCTGCTCGCCGCCGCCGAAGCGGAAGACCGCCGGCTCCACCGTGTGGATGTCGCGTTTGCCCAGCCGGCCTGTCCCCGCGAGGGTGAGCGAGTAGCCGGGGCGCAGATCGGCGAGCACGCCGTCCCCCTCGATCCGCCAACCGCCGCGCTTCGAAGCGCCTTCGGCCTCCACCGCGTAGGGCAGCCGGGCCAGCGGCCCGTCGGCGGTGATCCGCGCCGAGCGTACGGTCAGCGCGCTACCCGAAGGTCGTGCGTTCTCGGCGTTGAGCGCCAGGGTCGCCCGCGCGCCGCCCGAACCGTCCACGATCCGCACATTGCCCGCCACCCGGCCCGCGTCCAGGAAGGCCCCGCGGGTCACGTCGACGGTCAGGTCCGCCGCCGAGGGACTGCTTCGCCGCAACGACAGCGCGCCTTGCGCCTTCACCCCACCTGCGTCGACCGACAGCTCGGTCAGGTCCACGCCGCCGCGCGGGAAGCGGAAGGCCGAGCGACCGCGGGCCGGGCCATAGGCGCTGTCGGCGGTGACCGCGATCACGCCATTGGAGCCGTCCGTCCGCCGCAAGAAGCTCAGCGTCACCTTGGCGTTCTTCAGCGGCAGGCGCGGCAGGTCGACCGCGTCCACATCGGCCAGCAGGTCCAGCCGGGGCTCGCCGACCGTGCCCGTGACCGCGCCCGTACCCTTGGCCTTGCCCGTTATCTCGACTGGCCCCGCGCGGAAGGGACCGCTGGCGTTCCAGTCCGCCTTGAAAGCGAGCGCGCCGTCGCGCCTCATCACGCCGGCCCCGGAGGCGTCCAGCGCCGCCCCGTCCAGGCTGGCGCGCGCCACCGAGAGCTGGCCCGCGTCCCAGCTGGCCTGGGCCTGCACCCGCGGGCTCGCCCCCAGCAGGCGGTCGAGCTCGGCCATCCCAAGGGCGAACCGCTGGCCGCGCGCGTCGAGGGTGAAGGTCCAGGGCCGCGCCGCCCGCGCCTGCCCGGCCGACCAGGTCAGGCTCGCGCCGCCCGAGGCGCCGATCCGCGCCGCCGCCAAGTTTGAGACGTCCGCCCGCCCCTTGAAGTTCAATCCGCCCAGGAGGCCCCGGCCGCCGCTCGCCGACACCTTGAGGCCGCGTCCCGTCACCTCGAGGTCGCGCAGCATCAGCCGTCCGTCCGACAGCCGCGCGCCGTCGAAGCTCGCCACCGGCGCGCCGCCCAGCAGGGCCGCGGCGAAACCCTGGCCCGCGCCGCCCGCGCCGGTCAGCCGGGCCTTCAGCGTCAGGTCGCCCTTGCGCCGCGCCGCCTCCAGCGGCCCCGACACGCGCGCCAGCCCATAGCTCCCCAGTTTCACGTCGGAGACGGCGCCGCTCCCCGCGAACCGCCACTCGTCCATCGTGCCGGTGAGCACGCCCGAGACCCGTGCCGCGCCCGTCTCGGGACCGCCCGCCGCCCGGGAGAGGTCCGGCGTCGCGGCCTCGATCGCGAGCCCTTTGGGCCCGAGCCGCCGCTCGCCCACGTTTCCGCGTCCCGAGAGCTTGAGGGTGAGGTTGTCGGCGTAAAGCCGGCCCTCCAGTGCGTGAAGGCCGGGCTCGGCCTTGCGGCCGGCCACTCCGAACCGCACCTCGCGGCCGAAGCGGTCCATGTACGGCCGGGTCAGCGACGAGGCGTCCAGTCGGATGCGGCCGCCCGCCTCCCCGCCGGCCGGGCTCCAGGCGCCGCGCGCGTCCAGCGGCGTTTCGGCGCCCGAGCGCGCCACGGCCGTGAAGCGGCCCGTCGATGTCTTGCCCTGCGCCTGGACCTTCAGGTCGAACGGGCGATCGGGGGAGAGGCCCAGCGCGCCGGCCAACGCCCCGCCCTTGGCCTCCTCGGCGTCGGCGACGAGGCGCAAAGGCGTCTTCGGACCCAAGGCGAAATCCACGTCCAGGTGGTCGCCGGGATGCAGCAGGCTCTTGGCCGCGACCCTGCCGCTGCGCCCGCCGGCCCGCTCGATGTCGAGGCGGGCCTCCAGGTCATAGGCGCCGCGCCGATAGCTGAACGCCGGCTGCATCTCCACCCGCGTGACCAGCCGGTCGATGTGGAACGACAGGGGCAGGCCTCGGTCCGTGCCCTTGGGCCCGAGCGTCGGACGGCGGACAAGTATCAGTTGCTCGGCCTCGATCAGATCGGCGTCGAACCTCCGCCTCAGAAGCTCAAGGTAACGCCATGTAAGATGGACGTTTCTGGCGTCCAGCCAGACGCCCTTCTCGTCCCGGATGGTGAGCCGCTGGACACGGAAGTCACGCCAGATGTCGCCCGAGAGCCCTTCGATCTTCAGGCGTCCCAGCCGGCCGATCTTCAGGCCGTCGGTGCGAGCCTCGATCAGCAGGCGAGCCTGCGGCGTCAGCACGCCGTAGCGGGTCGTGGCTGCAAGGCCCGCGAAGATCAGCAGGATGACCAGGGCGACCGCGACGATCGCCTTCGGGATCGCCGAGCGCTTCAGCACCGCCGGGACGGCGGGAATGTCGCCGTCCTCGCTCAAAAGCTCTGCCCGATGCTGACGTAGATCTGGAACGCGGGCTCGTTGCGGCGCCTGCTCACCGGCGCGGCCACGTCCACGCGGATCGGCGCGAAGCCCAGATTGTAACGGACCCCCACGCCGGCCCCGAGCGCCAGGTCGCCGAAGTCGATGGCGCCGCTCGAACCGACCGAGCCCGCGTCGACGAAGAGGGCCAGGCCCCATCGCTGGGTCAGGTCGTGACGCACCTCCGCCGAGGCTTCGAACAGCGAGAGCCCGCCCTTGGGCGTATTGTCCTCCAGCCTGGGCCCCACCGCCTGATAGGGGAAGCCGCGCACCGAGCCGCCGCCGCCGGCGTAGAACCGGCGCGAGGCCGGGACCTCGGGGATGGAGCCGTTCAGGATCCGTCCCAGGCGGACCCGTCCCGCCAATACAGTCCGCGCCTGTTTCCCGATCGGCAGATAGCCCGTGCCCTGCGCCTGAATGCGCAGGTACGGCAGGTTCTCCTCGCCCAGCAGCATGGTGGGCTCGGCCCGGGCGCTCAGCCGCCAGCCGCGGCGCGGATCGAGCGGGTCGTCGGACCGGTCCAGCAGGACATCGCCCAAGGCCGCCACCGTGACGATGTCCCGACCCAGCTTGGAGAGAGTCTCCGTCTCCCGCTCGGTCGTCCGGCTGCCGTCGAGCGACCCGCCCAGGGTGAGGTACGAGGTCTTGCCGAACCGGCGGGTCACGTCCGCCCGCACGCCGACGCCCGTCTCGTCATACGCGTCGGTGGTGACGTCGTAGGCCGCCGCCGCCATCTCCAGCGTCTGCTGAGGTCGCCGCCAGTGCGGCAGCGAGACCTGCACCTGCGCCCGACTGTCCAGGTCCGACAGGCGGCCCAGCACCGACAGCGTGTCGGCCCGCCGGAAGAAGCCGTAGCGGGTCCAGCGTCCTTCCACCCCCGCGCCTTCGTCGGTGGAGTAGCTGGCGCTGGCCTCGATGGTCCGCCGCTTCCGCTCCGCCAGGCTGACCACCACCGGGCGCAATCCCTCGGGCGTCGCGCGGTCAGCGCGGGCGAGCGCCACCGTCACCGAGTCGTAGACGCCGGTGTCCAGCAGACGCCGCTCGAGTTCGGCCACCTCGTCCGGCTTGTACGGTTCGCCCGGCGTCCACGGCGCGAGGCGTCGCACCCATTCGGGCCGGGTGCGGCCGTCGGTCGTTACCTCCACGCCATCCAGCTTCACCAGCGGTCCGGCGGCGATGCGGTAGGTGGGCCGCACGCTGGCGTCGGCGTGGTCGACGATAACCTCCCGGGGCTCGGCCGCCGCGTCCGCATAGCCCAGGTCCTGGATGGCGGCGATGATCCGGCCCTCGGCCGCCACCACCTCCGCAGCGCGGCCGGGCTCACCGGGCGTCAGGGCCAGCGCGGCCTTGGCGGCCGCCTCCGCCGTCGGCTCGGGGGCTCGTCCCGTCCACTGGATGGCGGGATCGCCTAGGGTGAAGCGGGGGCCGGGCGTGATCCTGACGACGGGCGTGGGCGGGTCGGCCTCGCTCACGTCGGGCTCGACGACATAGGCATAGTAGCCCTCGGACCGCAGAACGGCGATGGCGTCCTCGGCCGCCGCGCGGGCGCGGCGCCGGGCCTCGAAGCGGGTCTCTATCTTGTCGTCGGTGTCGCCGATGACCCGCTGGATGGCCTGGCGCAGGCCCTCGTCCATGTCGCCTTCGATCCGGGCGCGCGGTTCGGCGGCGAGGGCTGCGGCTCCGACGCCTTGAACGCACAGGGCCGCCGAAACGGCGGCGACGGCGTGGAGCAGTCGATCCAAGCCCGAATCCTCACGTGCGCCCCCGCCTCACCGTGTAGCGGGGCGGTCTGCGCCTGTCGACATCAGCCGGCGGCCGGCGCCTCTGACAACCGGGCGTATGGCCGGAGGCCCAGAAGACCTTCTGCAGCTGTAATCCCGATTGATTGCGATCAACGCCATTCAGAAAAGGCGAGCGGCCGAAATCCAAAACCCCAGAATGAGTAGCGCCCCCCTACTCAAGAACGCCGTTATCGATATCGTTAACGGTGGAGCGGCGCGGAAACCCCGGTTTCAGACGCCGTCTTCTGGAGGATTGCTTTGGGCGTAGCCGACTCATCCCGGGTCATTGGCGCGTACTGGGGCGATCGAGGGACCTGCTAGGCAGATACGATCATGCCGACGCATTGCATCGGAGCCTGGTGATCCGCCCGTCGGATCCCTGACGTCCCCCTACACCCGACCCCCCAAGACCCCGGCCGCCGCCTCGCGCTGAGCGACGGCGTGCGCGTGCCCCATCCGTCCAATCCACGAGGAGGCGAAGATGCCGCTCGACCTGAATCCGTCCGTCTACCTGACCGTCGATGAAGACCAGGGCGTCTCGCTCGTCGCCGCCGCCTCCCCCGCGTTCAACAACGCCGCGGTGGAGGCCCTGGTGACCAGCCTGGCCGCCGAAGCCGTCGCCCCCACCGCCGATTTCGGCACGCCTCAGACCGCTGTCGAGGGCGGCCTGTTCAGCATCGACCCCGACACGGTGAACCTGTCGTTCTCGTCCGACGGGTCGGGCCTGACCGCGTTCAGCACGACGTCGGGGATCGACAGCGGCCTCACCCTGGCCGACGGCACGAAGATCTACCTGTTCTCGGGCGGGGACGACGATGTCGTGGTCGGCCGGATCGCCGACGATCCCACGGCGAAGATCGCCTTCACCCTCGCCCTCGACGAGCAGGTGGTGGACGGCAAGGTCACCGGCGCCCAGCTCTGGATCACCCAGTACGCGGCCGTCCGCCACGACGGCCAGGACGTGGTCGACGGGGACATCCGCACCTTCGCGGACAAGCTGTTCGTCGCCTCGACTGAACTCTACGAATCCGTCGCCAGCAACTTCGGCGACGTGCCGGCGGGCGCGCCGGTCTTCGCCATCCTGGCCGACGACGCCGCGGGCACGGGTCCCGGAACCGTCCAGGTTCTGGCCACGGCGTACAAGTCCGACGACGCCGGCACCTCGACCAACGAGGAGCATGAGGCCCAGACGGTCAATATCAGCGACCAGGGCAGCTTCCCCGGCAGCCTGGCGCCCGTCACCCAGAACATGACCCCGGGCACGGGCCTGCGCCTCGACTTCGTGGAGAACGGCTACACCGGCTACTCCAACGGCAAGGACGCGGCGAACATCGCCTTCGACGACCATGCCCAGGTCACCAAGGCCGGCTTCGCCATCGTCCAGAACCAGGGCGGCCGCGACACCGACATCCAGGTCCGCGCCTATGACGTGGCGACGACCGCCCAGGACGCCGACGGCGCCTCCTTCTTCGGCGCGCTGGGCGACGCCACTGCGGTCACGATCGACAACGTGCGCGTGACCCTGCTCGACCCGGCCAATCCGTCGGCCTCGCCCACGGTGCTCTTCGACTCCACCCTGGGCGCGGCGAACCCCGGCCTGGTGCAGGTGGAGGGCCTGGGCACGGGCGTCGTGATCGTCCGCGACATGCAGCTCAACTACAACGTCGAGATCATCAACGACCTCGGCCACGGGTTCGAGCGCCTCGACGTCACCAATGTCGACGCCGACAAGAACGCCTTCGTCGACATCGGCCGCCTCAGCTACGCCTACTTCAGGGAAGGCAGCGACAACGTGGAGATCGGCTCCCGCGTCGCCATCGACGACAGCGGCCCCTCGATCGCCGCCCAGGCGGCGGCGCCGGACTGGAGCGTGGACGAGAGCGGTCTGCCCGCGGGCACGGACGCCGCCAACCCGGCCCAGACCGCCGACCACCACTCGGTCGCCGACAGCTTCGCCGTCGCCTTCGGCGCGGACGGGCCCGGCGCCCTGGGCTACGCCCTGAAGATTCCCGCCGCGGGGACCGACTCCGGCCTCGTGGACACCCTCACCGGCGACCCTGTGCTGCTGCGCCTCACCGCCGGCGGCGTGGTCGAGGGCTACTGCCAGGACCACGCGTCGGACGTGGCGTTCACCGTGGAGGTCGACGCAACCGGCGAGCTCACGCTGACCCAGCTCCGCGCCCTCGTGCATCCCGACCCCGCCCAGGCCGACGAGGGCAAGTCCATGGCCGCCGACCTGATCAAGGTCGTGGCCACCGTCACGGACAGCGAGGGCTTTGAGGCCGGCGACAGCGCCTCGGCCGAGCTGTCGGTCTCCGAACGGATGACCTTCCACGACGACGCGCCCGCCCTGCACCCCACGGACCCGACCTCGGCGGTGCTCACCACCGACGACGATACCCTGGGCTCGGACAGCGCCTCCTTCGCCTATCTCTTCGACGCCGTCCCGGGCGCCGACGGCGGAGCGGCCGCGAGCGACTACGCGCTCAGCGTCGAGGGCTCGGCCTCGGGCCTGAAGGACTGCGCCTCCAAGCAGGACATCCTGCTCAAGATGGAGACCGGCAAGGTGGTCGGCTACTTCATGGACGGCGCGGCCCAGGTGAACTGCTTCACCGTGGCCGTGGACAAGGACACCGGGGAGGTCACCCTCACCCAGCTCCGCTCGATCCAGCACATCGTGGGCGGCGTCCCCACCGACGATCCCGTCTCCCTGATCGGCGGCGCGGTGAAGCTGTCAGCCTCGATCGAGGACGGCGACCACGACCCGGTCTCGGCCACCGCCGACATCGGCAAGGCCCTGGCCTTCGCCGACGCCCAGCCCGAGATCACCACGCCGGACGACACGACGATCCTCTACAAGACCGGCGCGAACAACGCCGAGACCTTCGCGGTCGACATGAACAACGACGGGCCCGGAAGCCACGTCACGATCGACAAGACGACCTTCGTCTACGAAGGGCCGCTGGACGCCAAGTTCAACGCCGACAGCACCCGTGTGGACTTCTACGAGGGCGCCACGCTCCGCTACCATCTCGGCGTCACTGACACCGGCTATCAGGTCGTGGTGGACAGCCAGCCCAACGGCGGCATCCAGGAGCTGCTGTTCAACAAGATCCCCGCGGGGGCGCCTCGGGAGACCCTGACGGTCGAACTCGGCAACGACGGCGGCGGCCACGTCACCCTCGACGGCCTGGTCTTCGATCCGAAGAAGACCGCCACCTACAACGATCCCAACTCGGTCAACAACAACCCGGGCGCCAAGTCCGATGCCGACGACCTCAACCCGGACAACCTGGGCTTCGGGGTCAAGGGCGGCCAGGCCTCCCAGATCAATCCGAACGAGGGCTTCAAGTTCGCCTACACGCCGGGGGCCGGCGAGGAAGACCACGAGATCGACAACCTGACCTTCCACGTCCAGGGCATCGGCAACCTGAACGAGGTCAACGTCCGCTACTGGCTCTTCAACGACAACGGCACGGCCAGCACGGCCGACGACATCCTGGTCGACGGCGGGCTGATCAACGTGAAGGGCCTGTTCGATCCCAAGAACGTCACCGGGAACTACACCCTGCCGGTGACTCTGAAGGACCTTGGCCAGACCCCCGGCGCCCACGCCGCGGCCGGTGAGACCTTCGACTACGGCGTGGTCCGGTTCGAGTTCCAGTCCTCGAACGGCAATGTCGCCAACCAGGGTGTGCGGGTGACCGACTTCTCGATCCAGACCGACAAGGAGGTCCTGCCCGACGACTTCACCTTCCAGCTCAAGGTGACCGACTGTGATGCCGACACGGTCCTCACCGACCCGGTCCACGTCCAGCTCGAGGGCTGGATGATCTAGGCCCGGGCCGAGCGGGCGCGCCCCCCCAGACACCGCCCGCTCCCTGGAAGGCGGGAGGGCCGGAGACCCCAGCGGTCTCCGGCCTTTTCCTGTTCAGGAGGGTGCTGCGGCGGGAAAGCGCCCTTGCGGGAGGCTTTGACCCACCGTCCTTGACGGGGCCGGACATCGGCGCGCCGGTGGGCCGTCGTAGCCCGCCGCAGCATCCGGGAATCTAGGGGCTCAGACCGCCGTCCGGTAGGCCCGCGCGATGGCCGCCAGCGCGGTCTCCGCCTCGGCCCGGTCGGGCGTCTCGTTGGGGTCGTTGTAGCCCCAGCCCTCGTCCCTCCCCGTCTGCTGGATGACGATGCCGTCGCGGCGGGCCAGCATGGTCACGTTGTCGTAGACGACGCCGTAGTTCACCTCGGGCTGGGGGATCAGCCAGGCGATCTGGCCGCGCACCGGAACGACGCTCTCGTCCTTCCACAGCGCCCTCGCCCCGTAACCCGTGCAGTCGATCACCGCCTTCTGCTTCAGGCGCGCCAGATCGGCCGGGGTGTGGAACTCCATGGTCTCAATGCGCCCGCCGGCCATCTGGAACTCGGCCATCAGCACCCGGCCGTACTCGGCGATGTTGAACATCGGAAGCGACAGGCGCCGCACGATCGGGGCCGCGAAGGGGTGGCTCTCGGGCGGCAGGGCTTCGGACGGCGGCGTCAGGTCCCGGACCCGGCTTCCATAGTGCGCAAACCCGACGGGGTCCGCCCTGGGCGGCGGCGGGGCGTCGTAGATCAGATAGCGGTCCACCCATTCCACCGGACTCCCGGGCAGGCCGAGGTAGCTCTGGTACATGCGGAACGAGGTCCGCGTCATCCGCTCCCACAGCGCCGGGAAGTCCGGCGAGACGGCGCTCTCCTGGGCGATCCGCGAATCCGGCGACCAGATCCCCGTCGCCCGCGACGAGCGCACCTCGGGCATCCGCTCCTTGGCGTAGATGGTCACGTTCGCCCCCATACGCTGGGCGGTGATCGCCGCCGCCAGCCCCAGGGCGCCGCAGCCGATCACGGCGATATCGCGCGCGCCGGTGGCGAGCGCCTTCGGCACGACCTCGCGCGCCGAGCCCCACGACAGCGACCAGCCCGAGCCGCCGTGGCCGTAGTTGTGGACCACCAGCTTGTCGCCCACCGTCTCGGCGTCCAGCCGGGGCCCCGCCGCCCGGAAGGGCCGCAGGCACACGGTGATGTTCATGATCCTCTCGGGGCGCGCGTCCACCGCCGCCAGCGGCGGGACCGGCCGGAAGCGCGGCTTGGCGCCCGTCAGCGGCATCGGCGCGGCTCCTGTCGTCGCGCACCCGCCCAGGGCCGCGAGCCCCAGCCCGCCGGCGCCCATCAGGAACGCCCGCCGATTCCCCCGCACCATCGCCTGCATGGTCACGCCGCCCCCGTCTGCACGCCGTCGAGACTGCCTCGCCCGGCGCCGATGGCAATTCCAAATCGCGAGCGCTTGCGCACGCAAGGTGCGGCGCCTATGGTCCGCGCCGCTTCGCGGCCCCGCGTGCGGGCCGGTAGCTCAGTGGTAGAGCATTCGACTTTTAATCGAATGGTCCTGGGTTCGAGTCCCAGCCGGCCTACCACCCGCGAAGCCCTTCCCGTCTTAATTGCGTCTCAAGCTGAGCTATGCTGCCGCCCATGCGCGCACCTGCTCTCCTCATCGCCGCCGCCCTGGCTTTCGGCGGCGCCGCCCACGCCCAGACCCCGCCTTCCTCTCCGGCCCCCGCCTCCGAACCGGTGAAGACCGCCGACGAGGTGAAGCGCGAGAGCCTGCAGGGCGCCGCGACGGCCCCCCTGCGCGACCTCAACGTCCTGCGCACCAAGATCCCCCGCGTCCTGCTGGAGGCCATGGCCGACCCCTACGAGCGGCCGCCCCGGGGCGCCCGCTGTCCGCAGCTCATCGAGCTGGTGCGCCCGCTGGACGACGCCCTGGGGCCCGACCTCGACCGGATCGCCGTCCAGGACCAGGACATGATGGAGCGCAGCCGCGAGACCGCCCTGGGCGCGGCCGCCGACCTCGCGTCCGACGCCATTCCCTTCCGGGGCTGGGTCCGCAAGCTGACCGGGGCCGAGCGGCACGACCGGCTGGTGCGCGACGCCATCTTCGCCGGCGGCGTCCGCCGCGCCTACCTGAAGGGCCTGGGCGAGGCCAAGGGGTGCAATCCGCCCGCCACCCCGAGCCACGAGAAGGCCGGGACGCCGCCGCCCAATCCGGACAAGCGGTTCAGTCCGAAGTACCCGACGCGCCTGCCTGACGCGCCGCAAACTCCCGCCGAAACGTCTCCATCCGCCCCTCGGCGATAGCCGCGCGCATCTCGGCCATCAGGGCCTGGAAGAAGGCGACGTTGTGCCAGGAGAGCAGAACCTGGCCCAGGATCTCGCCCGCCTTCACCAGGTGATGCAGGTAGGCCCTGGAATAGTCGCGGCTGGCCGAGACCGTGCTTGCCGGGTCCAGCGGGCTCTCGTCCTCGGCGAAGCGGGCGTTCTTCAGGTTGATCGGCCCGTCCCAGGTCCAGGCCTGGCCGTGCCGGCCCGAACGGGTCGGCAGCACGCAGTCGAACATGTCCACCCCGCGCGCCACCGCCTCCACGATGTCGATCGGCTTGCCCACGCCCATCAGGTAGCGCGGCCGCTCAGGCGGCAGCATGCCGGGGGCGTAGTCCAGCACCTCGCACATGGCCTGATGCCCCTCGCCCACCGCCAGGCCCCCGATGGCGTAGCCGTCGAAGCCGATCTCCCGCAGGCGTTCGGCGGATTCGGCCCGCAGCGCCTCGTCGGTCCCGCCCTGCTGGATGCCGAACAGCGCCTGGGCCTCGCGGTCTCCGAAGGCGTCCTTCGAGCGCTGGCCCCAGCGGGCGGAGCGGCGCATGGCCTCGGCGGCGCGCTCGCGCTCGGCCGGCAGCGCCACAAGCTCGTCGAGCTGCATGACGATGTCCGAGCCCAGCAGGTCGGCCTGGATCTCGATGGACCGTTCCGGGGTCAGCACGTGGCGGCTGCCGTCCAGGTGGCTCTGGAAGGTGACGCTGTCCTCGGTGACCTTGGCGATCTTCGAGAGCGACATCACCTGGAAGCCGCCGCTGTCCGTCAGGATCGGCTTCTCCCAGCGCATGAACCGGTGCAACCCGCCCAGGCGCCGCACCCGCTCGGCCGTGGGCCGCAGCATCAGGTGGTAGGTGTTGCCCAGGAGGATGTCGGTCCCGGTCGCCGCCACCTGCTCCACGGTCAGCGCCTTGACCGTCCCGGCCGTGCCCACCGGCATGAAGGCGGGCGTGCGGATGTCGCCGCGCGGGGTGGAGAGCACGCCGGTGCGCGCCTTGCCGTCCGTGGCCGAGATCGTGAACGGGAACGCGGCCATCAGGCCCTCCAGAGCAGCGAGGAGTCGCCGTACGAATAGAAGCGGTAGCCGTTCTCGATCGCGTGGCCGTAGGCGGCGCGCATGGTGTCGGTCCCCGCGAAGGCGCAGACCAGCATGAACAGGGTCGACCTTGGCAGGTGGAAGTTGGTCATCAGCCCGTCGGCCGCCCGGAACCTGTAGCCCGGGGTGATGAAGATGGCGGTTTCGTCCCGGAACGGCCGCACGACGCCGTCCTCGCCCGTGGCGCTCTCCAGCAGGCGCAGCGACGTGGTGCCGACGCAGACGATGCGCCCGCCCGCCGCGCGCACGGCGTTCAGCCTCGCCGCCGTGGCCTCGTCCACCTCGCCCCACTCGGCGTGCATCCGGTGCTCGGCGACCTCCTCGGTCTTCACCGGCAGGAAGGTGCCCGCGCCCACGTGCAGGGTGACGCGCTCGGTCGTGACCCCTGCCTCGGCCAGCCTCGCCAGCAGTTCGGGGGTGAAGTGCAGTCCCGCCGTGGGCGCGGCCACCGAGCCGTCCTCCCGCGCATAGACGGTCTGGTAGTCGGCCCGGTCCTGCTCGTCCTCGGCGCGCTTGGCGGCGATGTAGGGCGGCAGCGGCATGGCGCCCCGCTCGGCGATGGCGGCGTCCAGGTCGGGGCCCGACAGGTCGAAGGCCAGGGTGACCTCGCCCCCCTCGCCCTTCGCCTTCACCGTGGCGTCCAGGCTCCCGAGGAGGCAGGCGCGGTCATCCGTCTCGCCGAAGCTCACCCGGTCGCCGGGCTGCAGCCTCTTGCCGGGCCGCATGAAGGCGGTCCAGACGTGACCGGACTTGCGCTGGTGCAGGGTGGCCTCGACCGCCACGCGGCTATCGCCCCGGGCGCGCATGCCCTTGAGCCGCGCCGGGATCACCCGCGTGTCGTTCAGCACGAGCACGTCGCCGGCCCGCAGCAGGCCCGGCAGGTCGCGCACCCGCAGGTCCTGCAACGCCTCGCCCGGCTGGACCAGGAGCAGGCGCGCGGAATCCCGCGGGTTCGCGGGCCGGAGCGCAATGGCCTCCTCGGGCAGGTCGAAGTCGAAGTCCGCGACACGCATGGAGGCGGCTCAAGGCCACGCGGGCGCGGGCGCGTCAAGCACTGGGCCATGCTAGGCGATGGTCATGCGCGCCCTGCGAGTCGCCCTGACCGTGCTCACGGCCCCGCCCCTTTTCCTCGGCGCGGCCCTGTGCGCCGGCGCGGGCGTGGCGGCCCATTTCGGGCGGTCCAGCCTGCGCTGGGACGTGCTGGCCCATTTCGCGCCCGTATGGCTGGCGGGCGGCCTCGTCGCCGTCGCCGCCGCCTTAGCGTTCCGCAGCTACGCCCGCGCGCTGGTCGCCGGGACGGGCGCCGTCGCCGTGCTGGCCTCGGGCGCCCTGATGGTCCCGGAGTACCTGCGCGACACCGGCCCGAAGGCTCCGGCCGACGCCCCCGAGCAACTCAAGGTGATCCAGATAAACACCTGGGTTCACAGCGAAAATTTTCAACAGACCCTGGATTGGCTGGTCGCCCAGGACCCCGACATCGTCGTCATGGAGGAAACCTCTCCCGAGATCCGTCGGGCCGTCGAGGCGCGTACGGACTGGCACGTCTCCTGCGCCCGCTGCGATGTCTCGATCTTCAGCCGCCGGGCGCCGATCCGCAGCAAGGCCCTCCGCCTGCGCGGCCCACGTCCGGGCCCGCTCGTCCGCGCCGTGTTCCGCGACGCACGCGGCGAATACGCGGTCATCGGCGTCCACTACGCCTGGCCCACCGACGCCGCCGACCAGCAGGCCCAGGAGGCCGGCCTGGCGCGGGTGATCGCCATGAGTCCCCGCCAGCGGACCATCGTGGCCGGCGACTTCAACTCCGCCCCCTGGAGCTTCTCGCGCCGGCGTTGGGACGCCGCGTTCGGCGTGACCCGCCGCGACCGGGCGCTCTTCTCCTGGCCGGCCCGGCAGTACAAGCGCATGCGCTGGCTGGGCCTCTTCCCCTTCCTGCCCATCGACCACGTCTACGCCGGATCGGACTGGGCGACGGTGAAGGTCGAGCGCGGCCCCCGCCTCGGCTCGGACCACTATCCCGTGGTCATGGTTCTAGCGCCCGTCGCGCCGCGCTGAGGCGGTCACGCAAATACCCGAGTTCGGCTTCGCCCCTCGCCTCCAGGTTCCGCCGCTTGCGTTCCAGGGCTTCCAACGCGCGCGTGTGCGCCGCCTCGGCCTCGGCCAGCCGCTTCTCCAGGTCCGCAACCTTCCTGATCGCCGCCTTGGAAGGACCCGCCGGCTTCTTCTTCCCGGCCTTGGCGGGCTTCAGCTTGGCCAGTTCGCCGCGCGTGCCGGCGGGACGGCGCAGCACCTCGCCGGGCTGCGCCGTGGCGGCCTTCACCAGCGCCGGATCGTCCGTCTGGTGGGCCAGGCCGGTCTTGAAGAGGTCCTGGTGGCTGCCCCAGGCGGCGAGCGCCTTCGTCTTCGCCGTGGTGGCGACGACATAGTCGGTCAGGCCGTCCGAGGTGACGAAGACCTTCAGCCGGGGCGCCATGCGCAGTCCTCCCTTGGCTCCGGCCGGATAAACCGGAGCCGCGGGCGAAGCGTTGCGGCCCGCCCGGATCAGGCGTCCGCGGCCACCTTCATCGAGACGATCTTGCCCGGCTCGCGCGGCGGCTCGCCCTTGGGCAGAGCGTCGATGTGCTCCATGCCTTCCACGACCTCGCCCCAGACCGTGTACTGGCCGTCCAGGAAGGTCGCGTCGTCGAAGCAGATGAAGAACTGGCTGTTGGCCGAGTTGGGGTTCGGCGTGCGGGCCATGGAGCAGACGCCCCGCACGTGCGGCTCGCGGCTGAACTCGGCCGGCAGGTTCGGCTTCTTCGAGCCGCCCGTGCCGGTGCCGGTGGGGTCGCCGCCCTGGGCCATGAAGCCCGGGATCACGCGGTGGAAGACCACGCCGTCGTAGAAGCCCTCGCGGGCCAGCTCCTTGATGCGCTCCACGTGCTTGGGCGCCAGGTCGGGCCGGAGCTTGATGGTCACCGGACCGCTCTCCAGCGTCATGATCAGGGTGTTCTCGGCGTCCATCATTTCACCTCGACAGGAATGTTCACGTCACAGGCCGAGAAACTCGGGCCGGCGGCCGCGCGGGCCCGCTCGATCTCGGCCTTGAACCAGGGCGACGCGGGGTCGATCACACGGATCTTCGGCCGCTCGGCCTCGGGGATGTCGGACAGAACGCGCACGCGCTCCATGCGGTCCTGCGGGTCGGCCACCGGCTCGCCCACCTTGATGGCCTTCACCACCTCCTGGCCGGCGATCACGCGGCCGAAGGCGGTGTAGCGCTTCTCCAGCTTCGGATAGCGGTCGCGCATCAGGAAGAACTGGCTGTTGGCCGAGTCCGGGGCCTCGCCGCGCGCCATGCCCAGCACGCCCGGGCAGTAGAGGCCCCAGGCCTGCACCTTCCCGTCGGCGGTGAGCGGGGCCAGCATCATGCTCTGGCTCATGACCGGCAGCGAGCGGATGAAGCCGACCTCGGCCACCTGCTGGTCCTGGGCCAGGACCACCGGCGCGTCGGGGCCGCGGCGGAAAAAGAACTCGGCCTTCATGTCGGGCAGTTCGGAGGCGCCCGTCCCGTTGTTCTGCGGGTCGCCGGTCTGGGCCATGAAGCCCTCGATGACCCGGAAGAACGTCAGGCCGTCATAGAGCTTCTGGCGGGTCAGGGTCCTGAGCCGTTCGGCGTGGGCCGGCGCGACCTCGGGGACCATCTCGACGACGATCCGGCCCTTGTTGGTGTCGATGACCAGCACGTCGTCGGGATTGGGGGTGCGCCAGTCCGAGGCGGCGGGCGCCTTGGGCGCGGCCGAGGGCGCGGCGGGTGCGGCGGCGGGCTTCGTCTGGGCCACTGCGGTCGCGGCGCACGCGGCGAGGATCGCGGCGATCAGGGCGGTCTTGCGGTTCATCGGGTCACTCGTAATAGGCGGCGCTCACGCGGACCAGCCCATCCGGACCGAACCGGACGATCTCGACCACTTCACGGCCGGTCGCCGAGCTGTGGTAGCGGATCGCCAGGCCGTCGGCGCCCTTCAGCACCGAGCGCAGCGTGAAGCGGAGGTCCGGAAGCGCGGGCAGCGCCCGGCCCCAGTAGTCGGCCAGCGCCGCCTTGCCGACCACGCGGCCCGACGGATCGCCCGTGTAGTGGGACGAATACGGGCTCGTGAAGACGACGTCGTCGGCGTAGTGCGACAGGATCTGCATCAGGTCGCGGCTGTTCCAGGCCGCGACCCAGGCCTCCGCGAAGGCCTGCGGCTCGACCGTCACGCCCGGCCCACCTTCTCCAGCAGGCGCGCCTCGACGGCGGGGCTCACGAACTTGCCGATCTCGCCGCCCAGGATGGCGATCTCCTTCACCAGGCGCGAGGCGATGGCCTGGTGGCGCGGGTCGGCCATCAGGAACACGGTCTCGATCTCGCGGTCGAGCTGCTGGTTCATGGCCGTCATCTGGAACTCGTACTCGAAGTCGGCCACGGCCCTGAGGCCCCGCACGATCACCGAGGCGCCCACGTGCCGGGCGAAGTGCATCAGGAGGCCCTCGAAGGGCTCGACCACGATCTCGGCGCGGTTGCGGAGCGGCTCGACCGCCTCCTCCACGATGGCCACCCGCTCGTCCAGGGTGAACATCGGGCCCTTGCCGGTGTTGATCGCCACGCCGACGACGAGGCGGTCCACCAGCTTCACCGCCCGGCCGATGATGTCGGTATGGCCGTTGGTGATCGGATCGAAGGTGCCCGGATAGAGGCCGACGCGGGTCATAGGCTGGAGGTCCCCCAACTCACCGGACTTCGCCTTTCGCCGTGGCGGGACGATCTGGCAAGCCTAATCTTCGCCTTCCGCCGGGTCAGTCCTCTGCGGGACCGGTGTCAGCGCCCTCTTCCGCCGCATCGGCCTCGCCGTCGTCGCCGGCGGGCTCGGCCAGCCGTTCCACGGAGACCACGTGCTCGTCCGCGCCCTTGCGGAAGATGATCACGCCCGAGGTGTTGCGGCCGACCATGCGGACCTGGGAAACGGGCGTGCGGATGAGCTGGCCCTGGTCGGTGACGAGCAGGATCTCGTCGCCCTCCTCCACCGGGAACGAGGCCGCGAGCTTACCCCCGCGCTTGGTGAGGTCCTGGGCGAGCAGGCCCTGGCCGCCCCGGCCGGTGCGGCGGAACTCGTAGGCCGAGGTCCGCTTGCCGTAGCCTTCGGTCGAGACCGTCAGGATGATCTCCTCGGCGGCGCCCAGCTCGGCGAAGCGCTCCAGCGACAGCGCCGCGTCGCCGGCGACCTCGTCCTCGTCGTCCGGAACCACGTCCTCGACGTCCTCACCCTCACCGGTCGCGGCGCGCCGGTTGGCGTTGGACTGCTTGACGTAGGCCGCCCGCTCCTCCGCCGTGGCCGCGACCGAACGCAGGATGGCCATCGAGATGACGCTGTCGCCCTCGGCTAGGCGGATGCCGCGCACGCCGGTGGAATCCCGGCCGGCGAACACCCGCACCTCCTCGGTGGCGAAGCGGATGCAGCGGCCGAGCGCCGTGGTCAGCAGGATGTCGTTCTGCTCGGCGTTGCAGACGCCGACGCCGATGATGGAGTCGCCCTCGTCCAGCTTCATGGCGATCTTGCCGTTGCGCTTGATGCCGATGAAGTCGCTGAGCTTGTTCCGCCGGACGTTGCCCGAGCGGGTGGCGAACATCACGTCGTACTGGTCCCAGGTCGCCTCGTCCTCGGGCAGCGGCAGGATGGAGGTGATGCTCTCGCCGGGCTCGATGGGCAGCAGGTTCACGAACGCCTTGCCGCGCGAGGTCGGCGTGCCCACCGGCAGGCGCCACACCTTGAGCTGGTAGGCCTTGCCGCCGGACGAGAAGAACAGCATCGGCGTGTGGGTGTTGGCCGAGAAGACGCGGGTGACGGCGTCCTCTTCCTTGGTGGCCATGCCCGAGCGGCCCTTCCCGCCCCGGTGTTGGGTCCGGTAGATGCTGAGCGGGGTCCGCTTCACATAGCCGCCGTGGGTGACGGTGATGACCATGTCCTCGCGGGCGATCAGGTCCTCGTCCTCGACGTCGGCGTCGCCCTCGACGATCTCCGTGCGGCGCGGCACGGCATAGGCGGCGCGGACCTCGGTCAGCTCCTCGCGGACGATGGCCATGACCCGCTCGCGCGAGGCCAGGATCTCGAGGTGGCCGCGGATCACGTCCGCCAGTTCGCGGGCCTCGCCGAAGATCTCGTCGCGGCCCAGGCCGGTCAGGCGCGACAGCGTCAGCGCCAGGATCGCCCGGGCCTGCTCCTCGCTCAGCCGGATCTTCGAGCCGTCGATGACCATGGTGCGCGGGTCGGCGATCAGCTCGACCAGCGGCAGCATGTCGCCGGCCGGCCAGTCGCGGGCCACCAGGCGCTCTCGGGCCTCGGTCGGGTCCTTCGAGGACCGGATGATGTGGATGAACTCGTCGATGTTGGCAACGGCGATGGCCAGGCCCACCAAGACGTGGCCGCGGTCGCGCGCCTTCGACAGTTCGAACTTGGTCCGCCGGACCACGACCTCCTCGCGGAAGTCCACGAAGGCGGAGACCATCTCCTTCAGGCCCATCTGCTCGGGCCTGCCGCGGTTCAGCGCCAGCATGTTGACGCCGAACGAGCTCTGCAGCGGCGTGTAGCGGTAGAGCTGGTTCAGGAGCACGTCGGCCGAGGCGTCGCGCTTCAGCTCGACCACCACCCGCATGCCGTCGCGGTCGGATTCGTCGCGCAGGTCGCCCACGCCCTCGATGCGCTTCTCGCGCACCAGCTCGGCGATGCGCTCGACGAGGGCGGCCTTGTTCACCTGATAGGGGATCGCCGTGATGACGATCGCCTCGCGGTCCTTGCGGATCTCCTCGATGCTCGCCTTGCCGCGAACCACGACCGAGCCGCGGCCGGTCATCAGCGCCTGGCGCGCGCCCGTGCGGCCGATGATCTCGCCGCCCGTCGGGAAGTCCGGGCCGGGCACGATGTCCAGCAGCTCGTCCAGGCCGATCTCGGGATTGTCGATATAGGCCAGGCAGGCGTCCACCACCTCGCCCAGGTTGTGGGGCGGGATGTTGGTAGCCATGCCGACGGCGATGCCGCCCGCGCCGTTGACCAGCAGGTTGGGGATGCGCGAGGGCAGGACCACGGGCTCCTGCTCGGAGCCGTCGTAGTTGTCCTTGAAGTCGACCGTGTCCTTGTCGAGATCGGCCAGGATCGACATCGAGGCCCGCGTCAGGCGGCACTCGGTGTAGCGCATGGCCGCCGGCGGGTCGTTGTCCACCGAGCCGAAGTTGCCCTGGCCGTCGATCAGCAGGAGGCCCATCGAGAACGGCTGGGCCAGGCGCACCAGGGTGTCGTAGATCGCGACGTCGCCGTGCGGGTGGTACTTACCCATCACGTCGCCGACCACGCGGGCGGACTTCACATAGCCCCGGTCCGGCGTGTGTCCCTGCTCGTTCATCGAGAACAGGATGCGGCGGTGCACGGGCTTCAGGCCGTCGCGGACGTCCGGCAGCGCCCGGCTCACGATCACGCTCATGGCGTAGTCGAGGTAGGAGCGCTTCAGCTCGTCTTCGATCGCGATAGGGGCTACGCCCCCGCGGCGGTCGTCCGGAGGGGTTTGTGTCTGGTCGGTCAAAGGAGGGATTTAGCCGTGAGAATCGGACGGGTTAGGTAGGAACGTTTGTTAGCATTCTGAAGGCCGGGACGCCACTTCCTCGCGCGCGTGCGCGCATGCGACGCAAGCGGCAGGTGACCGCCGACCCGACAGGTTCTAGGAGTGCGCTGGAAAGGAGCCCCCATGCCCCTCGCCACGGGCGATCCCGCGCCCTGGTTCAAGGCGTCCACCGCCTCGAACCCCGAGTTCCTCTTCGACACCGCCGCCGGCCGCTACGTCCTGATGGCCTTCCTGCCGCAGGACCCCGAGGCCGTGGGACGCGCGCTCAAGGCGCTCGCGGCGCGGCAGTCCCTGTTCGACGAGGCCGATGTCGTGGCCCTGATCGTCTTCCGCAGCGCCGAGGCGCCGGCCGGGCTCCGGGACGTGCGCGGCATCCGCTGGCTGCTCGACCCGGACGGCGCGATCGCCGCCCGCTTCGATGGGGGCCAGCCTCACTGGCTGCTGCTGGACCCCACACTGCGCGCCCTCGGCTGGGAGCCGTTGGAACAGGCAGAGAAGATGCTCGACCGTGTGGCGCGCCTGGGTCCGCCCGCCGAGCACGCCGGCGCCCCCCAGAGCGCCCCCGCCCTCCTCGTCCCGCGCGTCTTCGAGCCCGAGCTCTGCCGCGCCCTCATCGACCTGCACGAGGGGAGCGGCGGCCGGTTCACCGGCGTGATGCGCGATTCCGGCGACCGCACGGTCTACGTCATGGACGACCTCAAGAAGCGGCGCGACATCCTCGTCCGCGACCCCGAACTGCTGGCGACCCTCAGGGATCGCCTGGAGCGGCGCCTGTTCCCGATGATCGAGCGGGCGCTGGGCTCGGCCGTCACCCGCATCGAGCGCTTCCTGGTGAGCTGCTATGACGTCGATGACGGGGGCGTGTTCCGCCCCCACCGGGACAACACGACCTTTGGCACCGCGCACCGCAAGTTCGCCTGTTCCATCAACCTGAACGACGACTTCGAGGGCGGCGACCTGCGCTTTCCGGAGTTCGGCCTGGCGACCTACCGCCCGCCTGTGGGCGGAGCCGTGGTCTTCGCCTGCGGCATGATGCACGAGGCGACCCGGGTCACCTCCGGGCGGCGCTACGCCTTCCTGCCCTTCCTGTACGACGAGGCCGGCGCGGCGGTGCTCGAGGCCTACCGGGCGAGGACAGGGCAAGGCGACGCGTCGCCGGACCTCGCCGGCGTTCCTATATGAGGCGCGTCCGAGCCCGGTAAGCCCAGGTTCATCCGCCCACCGCCATCCTGCCGCCGAATCCCATTTCCAAGCCCCGCACCCGCATGAAACGCCTCGCCGCCGCCCTCGTGATCTTCGCCGCCGCCGCGCCCGCCGCGGCCGTGGCCGCCGCCCCGCCGATCCAGCCGGGCTACTGGGAATCCACCAACAAGCTGCTGTCGCCGATCAAGCAGACCAAGACCGAGCGGCGCTGCATCACGCCCGCCGACGTGGACAAGTTCATGGCCGGTCCCTCGAACCGCCACTACGCCTGCACCTACCCGCACAAGGTCATCCAGAACGGGCGGATCAGCCTGAAAGGGACCTGCGTCAGCAAGAAGGGCCGCAAGGTGGCCGTGCAGGGTTCGGGCGCCTATACGCCGACCAGCTTCAACCTGACCGCCGACATCGCCACCGAGTTCCTGGGCCTGGAGATCGCCGGCCGCGCCTCCACCGAGGCCCATCGCATCGGCGACGTCTGCCCGCCTCCCGAAACGGCCGCCGGAGCCGATGGGAACTAGCGCTTAGGCCCGCACGGCCTTCCGCTGCATCGCCAGGAATACGAACCCCAGCAGCGGCAGCAGGATGTCGGTGTAGAAGATCACGCCGGCGTTGCCCGGGGCGAAGTTGTGGGCCTCGACCATCTGGACCACGTGGCCGGCCGCCGCGCCCCAGAGGAAGCAGGCGATCCCCACGATGGCGGCCAGCCGCATCTGGAAGCCGCCCCGGAAGGCCAGGAAGCCCAGCATCGAGAAGCCCAGGCTCGCGAAGCCGACTTCCTTCTGGAAGGGGCTGGTCGCCCAGCCGATGAACGCCGCCGCCATCTCGCTGAAGAAGACGTGCATCACGAAGTTGTAGAGGAAGCTGATCCCCACCGAGAACAGCAGGAACCAGGCGAACAGCGCCTCGACCACCCTCGCCCGGGTCAGCGGCTTGGGCCCCGCCGCCAGGGCGAGGCCGGAAGCCGCCAGGCCCAGCACGAACAGGCTGAGGGTGAAGTTGGACAGAACGAAACGGATCAGGTCTTCCATCGGCGCGCGCCCCCCGGCTCAGCGTCTGTGACGCCGCCAGGGTTAACCTACGCCGCGGGCCGTAGCCAAGCTCCGCGACGCGTTCCCTAGAACGGGATCTCGTCGTCCAGGTCGGCCGAGAAGTCCTCGCGGGGACCCGAGCTCTGGGCGCGCGGCCCCGAGGAGAAGCCGCCGCCGTAGCCGCCGCCCTCGCCCTGCTCGGCGTCGCCGCCGCGGCCGCCCAGCATGGTGAGTTCGCCACGGAATTTCTGCAGCACGATCTCGGTGGAGTACTTCTCCTGGCCCGACTGGTCGGTCCACTTGCGGGTCTGCAGCGAGCCCTCGATGTAGACCGTGGAGCCCTTGCGCAGATAGTTCTCGGCCACCTTCACGAGGTTCTCGTTGAAGATCACCACCCGGTGCCACTCGGTCTTTTCCTTGCGCTCGCCGCTCGAGCGGTCGCGCCAGGTCTCGGAGGTCGCGATGCGGAGGTTGGCGACCCGGTCGCCCGAGTTGAGGCTTCGGATTTCGGGGTCGGCCCCGAGGTTGCCCACCAGAATGACCTTGTTGACGCTGCCCGCCATATCGATGTCCTGAGCTTTCCGTAGTTGCGGGCTTGCGGCCCAATCGTCCCGCCGGGCCACGCCGGCTGCGCGCACGCTAGCGCGGCGTTAACACATCATCAAGCACATGTTCTAGTTACGTTCCGCCCAGACGGGCGACCGTCCACAGCTATTGCTGCGGCGCTTCCTGCGGCATGGCTCCCGGAATGGCCAGGCGGCCGTCGCCGGTGCGCACCAGGGCCACGTAGCGCGGTCCCTCCAGCGAGGTGGAGGTCATCACCCCCTCCTTCACCAGGAACAGGAAGTTGGACTGATAAGCCCCGTAAATCTCGCTCTGGGTGCCGCCCAGCCGCAGGAACTTGATCCGCATCGCCTCGAGGTTGGCGGCGCAGGTCTCCAAGCTCGGCGTGTTGACGAGCTTGTTGTACTTCAGCGTGCCGTCCTTTTGCGGGACGACGTGGTAGCAGACCCCGGCGTCGCCCGGAGGCTTGGTCCGCTTGGCGCAGGCGGTGAGCGCCAGAAGGGCGACGGCGGCCAGGAGGATCGGCTTGGCGTACATGCGTAAGACCCTATCAGCCGGGAAGCCCGTCGTCACCCGGCGGGAGGCAGGCTGCAATTGGGTCCCTGGGCGACGAGCGTGCGGAACGTCTGGTTGTCCGATGACATCTCGACGCGCCCGGTGACCAGCCGCAGCGTCTGCTGGCCCCAGCGGCCGTAGGACGCCTGGCCCGGCCGTTCGCAGCGGCCCGCGAACAGGCTCTGCACGCAGGCGTCCAGCGCCGTGTCGTCGGCCAGCCGGCGCCACTGGCCCCCCGCGTGACGCCAACAGGTCGCCGTCGCCGCATCCGGCTGCTCCGGCGCGGCCTCGGTCACGGCGGGCGCGGCGGCCTCCTCTTCCGGCGGCAGCGGCGTGAGCATCATGCCGGCCTGCTGCGAGGCGGCCAGCGCGCCCGTCTCGTCCAGGCCGACATCCAGCGAATCCGTGGCGACGCCGTTACGGCGGGCGCATTCGGTCAGGGTGAGCTCGCCCACGAACTGGCCCGCCACGAAGCAGCGCAGGGGCTTGGCGGGGTCGATCTTGCCGTCGGCCGGGCCGCTTTCGATGATGAGACCGGCCTGAGACGCCGGCGGCGGAGGGGTTCGTTCACGGCGACCGCCCGAAAGCAGCAGCCAGGCGATGGCCACGCCCGCCAGCAGGGCCACGGCGCCGCCGCCGATCACCAGCAGCGTCCGGCGATCCTTCGGCGGTTGGTCGTGCGTCGGCTGATCCATGGCGCCTCGCTAGACTGCGGCGAGGCGCCTTTCAAGCGCGGCTAGCTCCCGCCGCCCAGGCGCGCCAGCGCGGCCTGGTAGTTGGCGAGCTGGTTCTGCAGGTACGCCGGCGCGGTCCCGCCGGTGATCTGGGCGTTGGCCAGGGGATCGTCGGGGGTCGCGGCGTCCACCAGCGCGCGATAGGCGCTGCGGATCACCCCCTGCGCCTTGGCCAGATTGGCCAGCGTATGGCTGATCTCGGTGTCGTTCTCGAGGCTGAGGCCGCTCTCCAGCCCCAGGCCGTAGAACACGGGCTTGCCGTCCCCCGACACGGTCTTGCCGTCCTTCACGTCCGTGGTCCGTACGACGCCCGCCGGGATGCCCAGGAACTCCAGCGCGTCCTTGTCCGCCTTGCCGGCGCTGAACTCGATGACGGCGCGGTCCGTCTGCGGCGTGATCGTCAGCACCCGCGAATTGCCGCTGGAAGAGACCTTGACGTTGGCCTGGAAGCCAGCCGCCCGACGGATCTTCTGGGCGAGGGTGTCGATGGTCTCCTTCGCGTCGATGGTGACCGTCTGCCAGCGGCCCGAGCCCGCCCGGACCTGGAACTGATCGCCGGCGCGCAGGCTCGTCTGCGAGGTGATCAACGGCGAATCCTTGGCCGCGAGGGTCCCCTTGGGGAGGCCCAGGCGGTCCAGCACGCTGGCCCCGTCCGGGTCGACGGCTATGGCGGTGGGCGTGGCCCGGCCGTCCTTGCCCGTGAAGCGACGGGACCAGTCGACGACGCCGGCGTTCACGTCCAGCCGGGCAAGGAAGCCGTCCTTCTTGCCCACGGCGTTCGGGTGGTCCGGCAGGTTCGTCCCGGCGGCCCCGGCGATCCAGACCTGGCCGCCCGAGACCGCCAGCGACGTGGCCTTGTCGTCTCCCGCCCCGCCATAATAGGCGATGCGATCCCCCGCCGCGGGGGTGAGGTCCGCCGAAAGCCGCGCGGCGAAGGCGTCGGTCCCGCCCGCATGCGCCCGGCTCACCGTCCCCGCCGAGAGCGATGCGTTGGCGGTGTAGCCCGCGATGACGATCTGTCCGCCGTCGATGGCCAGGCCCGCGATACCGCCCCCTTGCAGGTCGCCAAGGTCCCGCGTGGCCGTCAGCACCGGCGTTCCGCCGGAGATGTCGAATCGCCGAAGCACCGCCCGGCCCTGTTCGAGGGTGGCGGTGACGACGGAGTTTCCGTCGACCACCATGCCGACCGGCTGGTCCGAGCCGGTGGTCCCGAAGCTCTGGGTGAAGAGGGTCTTCACCTTGCCCTTGGGATCCTCGGCCGTCTTCACGAGGTCGGGCTTGAAGCCCTCCAGATAGCTGTCCCAGTCCCCGATGGCGCTTGTGCCGGGCATCGTGGACTTCGCGCGGCCGGCCACCAGGATCGTCCCGTCGGCCGCGAACGAGACCTGGGTCGCCTCGTCCTGCTGCCGCGCGCCCCGCCGCGCCGTCCACAGTTCCTCGCCGTCGGCGTTGAACAGGGTCACGAAGCTGTCGGACTGGCCGGCGTAGGTTCCGGTCGCCCCGGAGTTGGTCGGACCGTCGGTGACGCCGTTCAGGACGCCCTTCACCGCGCCTGCGATGGCGACCTTGCCGTCGGCGGACACCGCCAGCGCCAGGCCGGTCGCCTCGTCCGCCGCCCCCAGCGTGCGGGAATAGATCAGGTTGCCCGCCGCGTCGTACTTCAGCAGCGCGACGTCCTGGTCGCCGCGAATGTCCTGCCCCGCCGTCTTGTTGGTGATGTCGGCCAGCATGTAGACCGCGCCGTCCGGCCCCACCTGGCTCGACCGGACCGCCTTCACCTCAGGCCCCATGGTCCGCGAGAACGCCCGGCCGTCCACCCAGTAGGTCTCGCCGTCCGGCTGCGTCGGCGCCGCCACGCTGGCCGTATCGGTCTGGAATTTCATGAACTGCTGCTGCAGCACGCCGTCGTCGGTCGACGCCTTGCCGTCCGGATCGGGATCGCCCGCCGTCTGCACGACATAGACCGCCCCCGCCGTGCTGGGGGCGTCGAAGGTCACCGTCTCGCCCACCGACGTCTTGACCTTCAGGGCCCACTGGTCCGGCCCCGGCGTGTTGGTCAGGGTGATGGTCTTGCCGCCGGACTCGATCGTCTTCGGCTTGCCGGGGATGCGCTGGGTGGCCAGGCGCGTGTCCACGCCCGCGGCGGCGAGCTGGTCGTTGACGTAGGTCACGACGTTGGCCATCGACCGGGTCTGAGAGCCCATGCCGGCGAGGTCGATGGCGACATCGTGGGTCACGCCTGCACGCTTGACCTTGATGTTGAACTTCACGGCGCCCTGGAACGCCGGGACGGCATCCGAGCTCGCGCCCGTGAAGATCGGCTGCGTCACGTATTCGGTCTTCGGCCGCGGGATGGGCGCGGTCGATTTCGTCCGTTCGGCCGCCTGACCCTGGGTGAGGCGCAGCCCCTCGAAGGCCGCCTTGCCCACATAGGCCTCCACCTCCTGCATGCCACGGGCGAAGGCGCGCTCGATCTGGGCTTTCTCGACGCTGGTGACGCCCTTCTTCTGCATGCGCTCGGCAAGCCCGGACAGCGTCGAGAGCCCCTGATAGAGCGCGAAGAGCTTCTTGTAGTCGGCGCTCGCGCCCTGCAGGTCGAGCTTGGCGGCGTTCTCGTCGATGAACTTGCGTCCGTGCAGGGCCGACTTGATGGCTTCCGAGGCGTCGGGCGCCTTGCCGCCCGGGTTCCACGGCGCGGTGGGCGCGTATTTCGTCGACGCCGAGGACGTCCGCCCGGCCGCACCCAAGCCCGCGCTCCCCAGCTGCGACTGGTAGAGGCCCAACAGCAGGTTGGTGTTGATCGACGTGACCATCAGCCCTTGCCCGCGGAGGGAACTCCGCTTCTCTCGCTTAGACGATCAAGGTCGCCAGGCCGTTAAGACCCGAAAAGAAAGGCCTGGTCGGCGCCGCCGCCAGGCCCTTCCCTACGCCCCAACGGAAAGTCTTAGCCGCCGCGGAAGAGCTGCAGGATCACCTGCGGCGCCGCATTGGCGATCGAAAGGGCCTGGGCGCCCAGCTGCTGCTGGACCTGCAGCGCCTGCAGGCGCGCGCTTTCCTTCGCGAGGTCGGCGTCCACCAGATTGCCCACGCCGCCTTCCAGCACGTCGGTGAGCTTGGAGACGAAGTCGAGGTGGGCGTCGATCTGCTTGCTCTGCGAGCCCAGGTCGCCCAGCGACTGGTTCACGGCCGAGATGGCGGTGTTGAGCTGGGTCAGGATGTTGGACGCCAGCGTGACCGTGGTGATCGCCGCGTTGGCCGTGATCGTGACGATCGACCCGCCCAGGCTCAGGTTCTGGCTCGAGAGCGTGATCTTCGCGTTGGCGTCGGCGTTGGCCAGGAACTGGATGTTGGCCCCGAGCGAGCCGTCGAGGAGGTTCGCGCCGTCGAACTCGGCGTTGTCCACCACCTGCGAGATCTGGCGCAGGATCGATTTGAAGTCCGAGTCGAGGGCCGTACGGGAGGTGGCGTCGAGCGAGGTGTCCATCGCCGCGACGACCTTCTCCTTCAGTTGCACAAGGAGGTCCGAGACCGATTCGCCGGCCGTCATCGAGACCTCGGCGATCGAGTGCGCCCTCTCAAGGCTCATCCGGACGGCGCCGAGCGCGCCGATGTCCGCCCTCTGCCCCTGGGCGATGGCCCAGATCGCCGCGTTGTCCTTGGCGTTGGAGATCCTCAGGCCGGTGTTGATCCGATTCTGGACTTGCCCCAGCTCGTCGTTCGTCTTGTTGAGGTTCTGCAGCGCCACCAGGGCCGACTTGTTCGTGTGCACGCTGATCGCCATGACGCCTCTCCACCTCCGGGCGGGCCATCGCGACTCGCGACCTGCCCGTGCGTCGAGGCTAGGGAAAACGTGGTGAGCAGAGGGTTAACGCCGCAAACGCCGAGCGCCGCCGCCGGGGGCCCCGGGGCGGTTCATCAGGTCTTGGCTCGCGGGGCGAGCGCTTGGGATCAGGCCTTGGTGCGGATCACCGAGCCGGCGGCGTAGTCGGTCTCTTCCCTCATCCGCAGGACCTCGGCCCTGGGCAGTTGGAGGACGACCTCTCCCGTCCGGCGATTGACGGTCTTGTAGACGTAGCTTCCGCTGGCTTGATCCTCTTCGATGATCAGTCGCAGATCGACCGGCTCCGAGCTGACCGGCGGCCCCTTGGCGGCTCCGCCCGTGGGCGAACCTGCGGATTGAGGGGCCTGTCCGAACGTCGGATCCGGCGTGGCTGCGAACGTCGCAACCTTGCTTTGCATGTCTCCTGTCGCTGTCTGTCGAGCAGCGCTCCGGTCTGGGCGCGTACGGCGGGCAGGTCGCCCCGCCCGCCGCCGCGTACTGGCCGCGGGGCGCTAAGGCCCCGCGGCTTCACGGGCCTTAGCGGAACAGGCCCAGCAGGATCGACGACGACTGGTTCGCGATCGAGAGCGCCTGGACGCCCAGCTGCTGCTTGGTCTGCAGCGACTGGAGCCTGGCGCTTTCCTTGGCGAGGTCGGCGTCCACCAGGTTGCCGACACCGGCGTCGATCGAGTCCTGGAGCTTGGCGACGAAGTCCAGGTGCGAACCCAGCGACTTCGAGCCCGTACCCAGGCTCGACAGAGCGCTGGAGACGTTGGCGATCGAGGTGTTGATCGTGGTGATCAGGTTCGCGGCGGTCGTCGCGGTGGAGAACGTCGCAGCGGCCGTGATGAGCACCTTGCCGCCGCCCAGGGACAGATCCTGGGCCGCAACCGTGATCTTCTGGTCGCCGTTGGCGTTCGCCAGGGCCGCGATGGTCGTGCCGCCGTTCTTGACCATGTTGATGCCGTTGAATTCGGCATTGTTCACGGCCTTGGCCAGCTGGTCGCGCAGCGCGGTGAAGTCATCGCGCAGAGCAGTCCGGCTGTTGCTGTCGAGCGAGGTGTCCGAAGCCGCCAGGGCCTTTTCCTTCATCTGAAGGAGCAGGTCCGAGACGGTCTCGCCGGCCGAGATGGCCACGTCCACGGTCGACTGCGAGCGTTGCAGCGACTCCTTGACCGAGTTCAGCGATTGGGAGTTGGCCCGCTGGTTCTGGGCGATAGCCCAGATGGCGCCGTTGTCCTTCGCCGAGGCGATCCGCTTGCCCGTGTTGATACGGGCCTGCGTGGTCATCAGCTCGTTGTTGGTTTGATTGAGGTTCTGCAGCGCGATCATCGCGCCGACGTTGGTATTGACGCTATTCGGCATCACTAGGTCCTTCTTCTCAAGGAACCGACCGCCATTCTGGCAGCCGCAGGCGTTTTGCCCGAAGGCCTAGGCAGCAATTGCGGGGCCAAAGCCGCGCGACGTCGCAGGCCCGACAACTAATTGAAAAATCGGCGTTATAGGTGTGTTAGGCATGCCCGCGCTCGGCACTTTTTGCCGATCCGGATCGGCAACGGGCAACATTTGCCGGGCGCAGACCGGCAGATCTCGCCGTGCGCCTCGAAAGGTCACCCGGGCGGGCCGAAGCCCGCCCGGGGATATCGACTTAGCGGAACAGGCCCAGCAGGATCGACGACGACTGGTTCGCGATCGAGAGCGCCTGGACGCCCAGCTGCTGCTTGGTCTGCAGCGACTGAAGCTTGGCGCTTTCCTTGGCGAGGTCGGCGTCCACCAGGTTGCCGACACCGGCGTCGATCGAGTCCTGAAGCTTCGAGACGAAGTCCAGGTGCGAACCCAGCGACTTCGAACCGGTGCCCAGGCTCGACAGAGCGCTGGAGACGTTGGCGATCGAGGTGTTGATCGTCGTGATCAGGTTCGCGGCGGTCGTCGCGGTGGAGAACGTCGCAGCGGCCGTGATGAGCACCTTGCCGCCGCCCAGGGACAGATCCTGGGCCGCAACCGTGATCTTCTGGTCGCCGTTGGCGTTCGCCAGGGCCGCGATGGTCGTGCCGCCGTTCTTGACCATGTTGATGCCGTTGAATTCGGCATTGTTCACGGCCTTGGCCAGCTGGTCGCGCAGCGCGGTGAAGTCATCGCGCAGAGCAGTCCGGCTGTTGCTGTCGAGCGAGGTGTCCGAAGCCGCCAGGGCCTTTTCCTTCATCTGAAGGAGCAGGTCCGAGACGGTCTCGCCGGCCGAGATGGCCACGTCCACGGTCGACTGCGAGCGTTGCAGCGACTCCTTGACCGAGTTCAGCGATTGGGAGTTGGCCCGCTGGTTCTGGGCGATAGCCCAGATCGAACCGTTGTCCTTCGCCGAAGAGATCCGCTTACCCGTGTTGATCCTGGTCTGGGTGGTTGAGAGCTCCGCGTTGGTCGAGTTGAGGTTCTGGAGCGCGATCATCGCGCCCGTGTTGGTGTTGACCGAGTTCATCGGCATCGTGAGACCCTTCCATTCTGGAGGTATGCGTCCGGCTTTTGCCGGCGAGCGATTTTTCGCTCCGCGAGGGCCACGCAAGCCGCGGGCCAGCGCTTAACCAAGAGCGCCCCTGCTTGCGACTTGTTTTCACTGACTTATTTGGTCGAGAGCGCGGAGCCGGCCCTGCGGGCCGTTAGCCAAACCTGCCGGTCGGCAGAACCTGCCCGGCCAGCCGGGCGGGCAACAAAAAAGGCCGCGGAGTCCCGCGGCCCTGGAGAATGTCGTGGACGCCCGCCGTCAGGCGGCCGCGGCCTGACCGTTGCCGGCCAGCCCCTGCATGATCATGCGGTTCACTTCGATCAGGGGCTCGATCTCCTCCTGCTTCCGGATCACCAGGCTGGTGTGCTTGGAGACCCAGATGCTCAGCGAGATGATGGAGGCCCGCAACTGGACGGGAAGCTGGTTGGCGGGATTCTGGCACTCGGATCCGAAGACCGCCCACATCCGGCGGTTCCAGTCGAGCGCGTCGATGCGGCCCCGCAGGTCGTCGGGCGGGCACGCGGCCGCGTCCATCAGCGCGCGCGTGACCTGCGCGAACAGACGGTATTCCATCTCGCGCGGGCTCTCAGCCCGCGTCGCCGCCTGCTGATAGGCCTGAAGGGACATTCCCCAACCTCTCGTCTTCGTACTCGATGAGTTTCCGGCAGAGCATCAGCGCCTTGTAGTACTCGCGCGTCATGCAGAGCCTGGAGATGTTCACGCATTCGGCCAGGACGTCGGGGTTGACGATCACCCCCATGAATTCGCCCATCCGCCTCACGAACTCGTCGTAATAGCGGTCGGCGCCCGCCTCATCGAGGTACATCATCATCACGGGGAAGTAGATCCGCCGCGCGGGCGTATTCACTTCCTCGGACTGCATGATGTCCTTCTCGCGAAGGACCGACGCCTTGTTCTGCAGGATCAGGACGGCCCGCCGGTCGCCGTTCTGGACGACCGCGCCATTGAGGACGAATCTCTCCCCCGGCCTTAGCGACAGCTTAAGCGGCAATTCCGCCCCCCCGATCTCGACGCCCGTGAACCGCCGTTGCGATTCGACTGACCCATTGTCGCCTTCCGCAGGGCCTAGCGCACCTCAGGCTTAAGGCCGCAGCCGTTAACGGGCTCTTGCCGGGGTTGTACCCGCCGGGCCGCTTAAACCGGGGTTAAGCATGATCCGGCGACGTAGGGCTCGTTCTCGGGAGTCGCTCATGTCGGCAAAGGCCAGGTCCCACCGCCTCTCGGCTACCGCGCCGCCGGCCGCGCAGGCCGCCGCCCAGGCGGACGTGCTCGCACGCCTGAAGGCCGCCGTCCCTCAGCTGAAGTCGACCGCCGCCCAGCCGTTCATACGCAAGGCCGTGGACGCGCTGCAGGCCAACGACTCCCAAGGCGGCGCCGACTGGGCCATCAAGGCGCTGGAACAGGACGAGCGTAACGCCTACGGCTGGTGCCTGCTCGCGGTCGCCCGCGAGCGCGCCGGCGACTTCGCCTCGTCGCTCAAGGCCTACGAGGCGGCGCTCGCCCTGATGCCCGACAACGTGGACATCGCCCATGACGTGGGTCGGCTGGCCATGCGCATGGGGATGCCGGAAATCGCCGAGAAGTTCTTCCGCCGCTTCCTCCAGGCCAGGCCGGACCACGTCGACGGCGTCAACAACCTGGGCGCGGCGCTGCGGGCCCAGGGCCGCTGGGCCGAGACGATCGAACTGATGCGCCAGGCGATCCAGAAGGCGCCGGGCGTGGCGGCCTACTGGAACTCGCTGGCCGCCGCCGTCGCGGAGCAGGGCGACGCCCCCAACGCCGAGATCTTCTTCACCGAGGCGCTGCGCCTGGATCCCCGCTTCCACAAGGCCCGATACAACCTCGGCAACATGAAGGCCGTCCTGGGCGACCTGGAAGGCGCCCTCGCCTGCTGCGAGGCGGCGCTCAAGGGCGTCGACGCCGATGACGAGCGCGTGATGATGCAGCTCGCGCGGGCCACCACCCTGATCGGCATGGGACGGCTGACCGACGGCTGGGAGGCCTACGAGGCCCGCCTGCATCCGCAGTTCGCCGACACCCTGCAGTTCCTGATCGATGCGCCCCGCTGGACCCCCGGAGCTCCGCTTGCGGGCAAGTCGCTGCTGGTCTTCGGCGAGCAGGGCCTGGGCGACGAGGTGCTCTTCGCCAACATGCTGCCCGACGTGCTGGAGGCCCTCGGTCCCGACGGGCGTCTGGCGATCGCGGTCGAACCCCGGCTCGTCCCGCTGTTCCAGCGCAGCTTCCCGAGCGCCACGGTAGGCGCCCACGTCACCGGCCAGGTGCACGGTCGCAGCCTCCGCGGCGCGCCCTTCATGGAAGGGGACGCCGTCGACCTCTGGACGCCCATCGCCTCCCTCGCCCGGGAGTTCCGGCGAGACGTCGATTCATTCCCCGCGCAAGGAGGCTTCCTGACCGCCGATCCCGCGCGGGTCGCCCATTGGCGCGAGGCGCTGAAGGCCGCGCCGGCCGGTCGCAAGGTGGGCCTCCTGTGGAAGAGCGGATCGACCCAGAACGCCCGCCACCGACACTTCTCGCCCTTCGACCAGTGGGCCCCGGTGCTGGCCACGCCGGGCGTCGCCTTCGTCAATCTCCAATACGGAGACTGCGCCGAGGAGCTCGCCTATGTGAAGCGCGAGCTCGGGGTGGAGATATGGTCGCCGCCGGGCATCGACCTCAAGCAGGACCTGGACGACGTGGCCGCGCTCTGCTGCGCCATGGACCTGGTGCTGGGCTTCTCCAACGCGACCTTCAACCTGGCCGGGGCGTGCGGCGCGCCTGCCTGGCTGATCACCACGCCGGGCGCCTGGCCGCGCCTCGGCGAGGTCGATCGCTATCCCTGGTATCCGCAGGCGCAGGTTTTCGCGCCGGACAGCTACGGCGACTGGCCGGGGGTCATGGCTCAGGTGGCCGGGGCGCTGGGCGCCTTCGCGGCCGAGGCGGAACGCTAGGTTTTCCCAAGGGTTCTCCTCCAGGGGGCGACACCCGCCTCCGATGCGAGGAGATTCCGCCATGTCCGGCCGGTTCGATTCCGACTCCGACTTCGACCCCCAGGATCAGGCCGAGACCTTCGACGAAAGCATGACGGCCGGCGGCGAAGGCGACTCGCCGCTGGGCGGGGACTCTCCGCTGGACATCGGCGAGGACATGCGCACCGCCGAGGAGCTGCCCGACGTCGAGGACCTCACCCAGCTGATCGGCGACCGCGACGACGACGAGGCCCTGGCTCTCGACGCCGACGAGTTCGATCCCGACGCCGTGGGCGACGCGGATTTCGAGGAGGACGACGAGCGCGACTACCGGGCCGCCACCGAGGAGCACGAGGACGATCTCGACGGCCTGGGATCCGATGACGGGTTCAACGACCACCGCATCCTCAGGAGCGAGATCGAGGGGCTCGACGAAGTGCGCGACGCCGACGAGGCCGAGGGTGGCGAGGACGATTTCACCGACTTCCAGTCCCGCGATCTCTCCGACGACGACCTCAAGAACATGGGCTATTCGGAAGACCGCGACGGCCAGATCCTCGCCAAGCCGGACGACTGATCCGGCGGCTTCCGTTACGTCCGCGACGATGGAACCCGCTTGAATGTCGCGCCGCGCCCTATAGGCTGCCCCAGACAAACAACTGTTCGAATGCGGGCCCTGCCCGCCTGGGGAGCCGAATGAGCCAGCGTTTCGAAGGCACCGAGAACTACGTCGCCACCGACGATCTGAAGGTCGCGGTCAACGCCGCCATCGCCCTGGAGCGCCCGTTGCTCATCAAGGGCGAGCCCGGCACCGGCAAGACGGTCCTGGCCTACGAAATCGCCGAGGCGCTCGGCGCGCCGCTGATCACCTGGCACATCAAGTCGACCACCAAGGCCATCCAAGGTCTCTACGAGTACGACGCCGTCAGCCGCCTGCGCGACAGCCAGCTCGGCGACGAGCGGGTCAAGGACGTCAAGAACTACATCAAGAAGGGCAAGCTCTGGGAGGCGTTCGAGAGCGCCCAGCGCCCCGTCCTGCTGATCGACGAGATCGACAAGGCCGACATCGAGTTCCCGAACGATCTCCTGCAGGAGCTCGATCGGATGGAGTTCTACGTCTACGAGACCAACGAGACGGTGAAGGCCGCGGTCCGGCCGATCGTCATCATCACGTCCAACAACGAGAAGGAGCTGCCCGACGCCTTCCTGCGCCGCTGCTTCTTCCACTACATCCGCTTCCCCGACGCCGAAACGATGCAGGAGATCGTCGAGGTCCACTATCCCGGCATCAAGCAGAAGTTGGTCGGCGAGGCGCTGCGCATCTTCTACGACATGCGTAAGGTCCCGGGACTCAAGAAGAAGCCCTCGACCTCCGAGCTGCTCGACTGGCTGAAGCTGCTGATGGTCGAGGACATCGACGCCGCGGCGCTGGCGGAAAAGGACCCCACCAAGCTGATCCCGCCGCTGCACGGCGCGCTGCTCAAGAACGAGCAGGACGTCCACCTCTTCGAGCGCCTGGCCTTCCTGGCCCGCCGCGAGGGCGCGGCCCGGCCCGGTCAGTAACTTCGGCGTTACGGCGAATTCACTCGCCTTTTGAAGGGGCTCCGGCCAGTTTCCGAGGCGAACGGACTGGAGCCCTTTCCGCCATGAAGCCAGCGCTTCTCCTCGTCGCCGCCTCCGGCATCGCCCTCGGCCTCGCCGCCTGCGGGCGCGCGCCCGCGCCTCGCGCGTCCCTCGACTGCCCCACGAAGCAGGGGGAGCTCACCCGCGTCTCCGCGGCCGCGGACGGCCGGAGCTGCATCTATTCGACCGCCGAGGGCGCCGAGGTCAGCCTGGAGTTGATCCCCGTGCGCGGCAGCGCCTACGCCACCCTCGACGAGCTGGAGAGCCGGCTCTCGGCCGAGGTGGAGGCCGCCGCAGCCAACGCGCCCAAGGTTGAGACCAAGCCCTCGCCGCAGGCCGCCTCCGACGCCGCCAAGGCGGCCGACCAGGCCGCGAAGGACGCCGTCCAGGGTGACGTCGGCGACGCCGAGTCGGACACGGACGTCGCGGTGGAGGGTTCGCGCGGCGTGATCGTCGACGACAAGGGCGCCACTCGGGTCAACCTGCCCGGCATCCACATCGAGGCCGACGACGCCAACGACTCCGCGCGGGTGCAGATCGGGCCGCTGCACATCGACGCCAACGGCGAGGAGGCCGAGATCCGCATCCGCCGCTCGGTGCGCCTGAAGGGCGAGGCCCTGTCGCCCGAGAAGCGCGGCCTCCGGGCGACCTACCTCAGCCATTCGGAAGGCGATCGCTTCCTGGGCTACGAAGCCGCCGGCCCGAAGGCGGGTCCGCTGGCCGTGGCCATCATCCGCTCCAAGGAGCACATCGAGGACGGCGACGGCGTCTATGGCGATGTGAAGAAGCTGGTGCGGCGCAACGGCGGGGTCTGACGACCCCGCACGCCGCCGGCGTCAGCCCGCGGGCTGGACCTCCACGACCTTGTAGGTCAGCGGGCGGCCGTCCTCGTCCGTCACGGTGACATACTCGCCGACCGTGAAGCGGTGCTCGCCCAGGCGATGGACGGGCTCGTCGTCGGCGGAATCGCCCTCGTCGTAGTCGAAGAACCAGCGCTGCCCCTTGCGGGCGAGACGACCGTCCACCGGATCCTCGTCGGGCGAGAACCGGCGCACCGTGCAGGCGTCGCGGCTCTTGGCGTAGGCCGCCTCGTCCAGCAGCCCGTCCGGCGTGAGCGGGGCCGTCAGGGCATAGCCGCGATGGTCGTCGCCCCCGGCGAATTCCGTGCCTGGGTTGCGGGCAAGCCGCATGACGATGCGCGACAGGGACATAGGGTCACCTCCAGAAGTATCAGTGAGACAGAAACAGCGATGGCTGGTCGGAATTCAAGAGGGTCCGGGTGGTCCCCCCGAAGATGAATTCCTGGAGCCTGGGATGGCCGAAGGCGCCGGCCACCAGGATGTCGGCGCCGGCGGCGCTGACCGCGTGCAGCAGGGCGGGCGCGGCGTCGCCGCTGTCCGCCAGCACGTTCAGCTCGGCCTTGACCCCCCGGGCGGCGTAGTAGGCCTGGAGCCGGGCGGGATCGAAGGTGCGCGAGCTGGCCTTGGGCGCGGCCAGGATGACCACCCGCGAGGCCTTCTCCAGCAGGGGCAGGGCCAGGCGCGCGGCGCGCGAGGCCTCCTTGCCGCCGTCCCAGGCGACGGCCGCCACGCCGCCCACCTTCAGGCCCTCGCGGGCCACCAGGACCGGCCGCTGCTCGTCGGCCACCATCTGCTGGAAGGCCTCGGCCAGGGGCCCGCGGCCGCGGGCCGGGTCGTTGCCGAACACCACAACATCCGAAAGGCGGCTCTCGGCGGAAAGCCCCGCCCAGACTGGCGTCTGGAGCGCGATGAACTGCTTCTTGGCGTAGGACGACGCGTCGAGCGCCGCCCGGGCGCTCTTCTCGCCCGCCGCGGCGGCCTCCTTGAGGGATTCGAGCGCGGTCGTCTGGACGCCGCCCAGGAAGCCCTCGCCCATCCACGGCATGACGTCGGCCACGTCGGCCGGCGTATAGACGCCCGCCACCTCCGCCCCGAAGGGTTCGGCGAGCATCACGGCCGCCGCCACGGCCGCGCGGTCGCCCTGACCGCCCGACAGAGGCGCCATGATCCTGGCCCAACTCATTCTTCGTCCCTCATCTGCCCCGCGTCTGGACCCTGGGGGCCTGCGCCTGCATTGATCTTTCGCAGGTCCTGGGCCAGTTCACGCCTGTGACTGTGGAGGGAATGCGCCGGTGAGGAAAGGGCTGCGTCGGGCCAAGGAGACGCCAAGGGCGTGGCAGCGCATGCTGTCGGGCCGCCGGCTCGACCTGCTCGACCCCTCCCCGCTCGACATCGAGATCGAGGACATCGCCCACGGCCTGGCCCGCGTGGCCCGCTGGAACGGCCAGACGGTGGGCGACCACGCCTTCTCCGTGGCCCAGCACTCGGTCGTGGTCGAGGAGATCGTCGCCCACATCCGGCCCGACATCGAACCGCGCTGGCGCCTGGCCGCCCTGCTCCACGACGCTTCGGAATACGTGATCGGCGACATGATCAGCCCCTTCAAGGCGGCGCTGGGCGTGGACTACAAGCTCTTCGAAGAACGGCTGGAGACGGCGATCCACGTCCGCTTCGGCCTGCCGGCCAAGACGCCGGTCCTCGTCAAGAAGCTGATCAAGCAGGCCGACCGCGCCTGCGCCTTCTTCGAGGCGACCCAGCTCGCCGGCTTCAGCCACGCCGAGTCCCTGGACTTCTTCGGCGCCCCGCCCGCCGGCTACAGCCTGAGGATCGAGCCGCAGGCCCCTTCCGAGGCCCAGGAGCGCTACCTGCACCGCTTCGAGGTGCTATCGGAGGCCGCCGGCTACACGCGCGCCGATCAGGCCTTCTCGACGGAATGACCATGCTCGTCATCGGCCTGTCGGCAGTGGTGGTGGCGATCCGCGACGGCGAGGCGGTCGTGCTGACCGTGCGCCACAAGAGCGGCGGGGCGGACTTCGCGGGCCTGCCGTTCGGGCCCTTCGATCCGGACGGCCACCGGACCTTCGAACTGGCGCTCCGGGCCTTCGTGACCGAGCAGACGCGGTTCAACCTGGGCTACGTCGAACAGCTCTACACCTTCGGCGACAAAGGCCGCGACGCGCCGCTGGCGGACGTCGGGCTTACCGGCGGCGGGCCCGCACGGGTGATCTCCGTGGGCTACCTCGCCCTCGCGCCTGCCGCCGTCGACACCCATTTCCCCGGCAGCGCCTGGCGGCCCTGGGCCCGCTTCTTCCCCTGGGAGGACTGGCGCGCCGGGCGCCCGCCCGCGCTCGCGCCCATCGAGGCGGCCCTGCGCGCCTGGGCCGACGGTCAGCCCACGCGCCTCGCCCGCGCACGCCTGCTGTTCGCCCTGGACGAAGCGCCCTGGAACGAGGAGCGGGTGCTCGAGCGCTACGAGCTGCTCTACGAGGCCGGCCTGGTCCACGAGGCGGCTCGCGACCGGGGCGAGACCCCGGCGGAGCAGCCGGACGTCCTGAAGGCCGCCCTGGGCGAGCCCATGATCTCGGACCACCGGCGCATCCTGGCCACCGCGCTCAGCCGCCTGCGCGGCAAGCTCAAATACCGCCCGGTGGTCTTCGAGCTGATGCCCGAGGCCTTCACGCTCTCGGCGCTCCAGAAGACCGTCGAGGCCATCGCGGGCGTGCCCCTGCACAAGCAGAACTTCCGCCGGGCGCTGGAACGCGCCGGGCTGGTGGAGGGCCTGGGACGGCTGGACGCCGAGACCGGCGGTCGCCCCGCCGAGCTGTTCCGCTTCCGCCGAGAGGTGCTGGACGCCCGCCCGGTCTCGGGCCTCAGCCTGCCGCTGCTGAGAGACTAGGCCGCGCGGTCCAGTTCGGCCGGGGCCTTCCGCCGCGCCTCCCATTCCGCCTTGAGGTCATGACTGGTCTGGCGGCTGCCGTCCGGGCTCCAGCCGGGCGGGCCGAACATCCAGCCCAGCGCGTGGCGCGGCTGGCGGATCACGTCCTGGGCCATGGCGATCCATTCGTGGAAGGCCACCCGCAGGATGTTGAAGGTGCCGAGGTTCTTCACCACGCCGTAGCGGCACGGCTCCTCGTCCAGCTCGGGCTGGAAGGTGCCGAACAGCCGGTCCCAGACGATCAGGATGCCGGCGTAGTTCTTGTCCAGGTAGCGCGGATTGCGGGCGTGATGCACCCGGTGGTGCGAGGGCGTGTTGAACACCGCCTCGAACCAGCGCGGCATCCGGCCGATCGCCTCGGTGTGGATCCAGTACTGGTAGACGAGGCTGATCCCCTTCTGGATGGCGATCATGGCCGGCGGGAAGCCCAGGAACGACAGCGGCAGCCAGAGCAGCCACGTGCCCGCGAGCCCGCCCGTCCAGGTCTGACGCAGCGCGGTCGAGAGGTTGTAGTGCTGGCTGGTGTGGTGGTTGACGTGGCTCGCCCACCAGAAGCGCCGCTCGTGCGCGATCCGGTGGAACCAGTAGTAGGTCAGGTCCTCCAGCAGGAAGATCGCCACCCAGGCCCAGACCGCCGTCATGGGGATGTCGAACAGGCGGTACTGGTGGACCCACAGGGTGGTCGCCCCGATGACGCCGCCGAACAGTACGCCCGCCACGGTGGAGCCCAGGCCCATGCCCAGGGAGACGGCGGTGTCCCTGGCCTCGTACTCGGCCTTGAGCTTGCCCAGGCGGCTGAAGACGATCTCCAGGATGATCGTCAGGATGAACAGCGGGGTCGCCAGCGTGACGGGATCGAAGGTCTTCACGCCGCCAGCTCCTTCGGCGGCCAGGCCGGCAGCGCGATCACTGCGCGCGGCGCGGCCACGTCGGCCAGGTCCACGCTGAGCCGGCCGTCGCGGAAGCTGGCCTGCAGGGCCTGGGCCCAGGGGATCTGGCGGGCCACGAAGCCGTCGCCCAGGCGGCAGACCACCAGCGCCAGGCCCCCCGACTTGGCGAGCGCGCCGGCCCCGTCCTGGGCCACCCACACCGCGTCCAGCGTCCGGCCGGGGAACTCGTCGGCCAGGAGCGCGCGGGCCTTGGCGTCGTTCAGGGGATCGATCGGCCGGGCGATCCTGGCCCAGGCCGCCAGCGCGATCAGCAGGCCGATGGCCGCCCCCGACGCCGCAAGCTGAATGAAGAACCCCTGGCTCACCGCCCCTCGCCTCCCTGTCTCGTTTTGCCCGGGAGCGTGGTCGGACGACGGGCGGTGGTCAAGGAAAAGCCCTCCCCATTGCTGGGGAGGGCCTCGCCGAGGGTCCTGAGACCTAGAACTTCCGGGTGTAGGCCACCGACCAGACGTCGGCGTTGCCGCCGTCGAAGTCATGGCGGGTCCAGTCGATGCGGACGCCGTTCACGCCGTCGAAGTGGTGCTGGGCGCCCAGGCCGTAATTCCAGGACTCGCCGTCGTCACTGGCCGAGATCCCGCCGGCCGACCCCTTGATCTTGGTCGTGCCGTAGCCGAAGCGGGCGATCAGGTCGGTGTTCGCGCCCACCGGCGCGAAGCCCACCACATAGCCGGCGAACTGGTGCTTCAGGTCCACGTTGATGTCGGTCCCGGCGATGGTGACGTCGTCGTCCTTCACGCCAAAGGCGCCCTCGCCTTCCACGCCGACCCAGTTGTTGAAGCGATAGCCCAGGCGGCCCTGAATGGAGCCGAGGTCCACGCCGCTCCCGTCCGTCTGGGCGTAGCCGAGCGAGCCGTAGGCGCGTCCATTCGTGATCGACTGAGCCTGCGAGACGGCCGGGACCACACACACGAGGGCGGCGACCGAAGCCGCGGCGAAGAGAGCTTTCATGTTTTTTACTCCACGCAACTGAACAGCAGCTCCCCCGAGCCGGTTCGGGATCGGCGTCAAACGCGGCGCGCACCCGCCGGTTCTGTGGCGAGGTCGTGTTCGCGCTCCACGTGTGGCCCTGCGGCCACAATGCTCGCTGACGCCCACGTCACGCATGCTAAGAACGCCCGTTCGAATCCGAGGAGCACCCCATGAACGACGCCGTGATCGCAGCCACCGGGCTCTACACGCCGCCGTTCAGCCTCTCGAACGCCGAGCTGGTCGAGACCTTCAACGCCTATGTCGAGCGCTTCAACGCCGCCAACGCGGAAGCCATCGAACGGGGCGAGGTCCAGGCCCTGGCTCCCTCCTCCGTGGAGTTCATCGAGAAGGCCTCGGGCATCAAGTCGCGCTTCGTCGTCGACAAGACCGGCCTCGTCGATCCCGACCGCATGGTCCCCAGCATCCCCGAGCGCCCGAACGACCAGCTCTCGGTCCTGGCCGAGATCGCCGTCGAGGCGGCCAAGGAAGCCCTCGCCCGCTGGGGCAAGCCGGTCTCGGAGATCGACGCCGTGATCTGCGCCGCCTCCAACATGCAGCGCGCCTATCCGGCCATGGCCATCGAGGTGCAGCAGGCCCTGGGGATCGAGGGCTTCGCCTTCGACATGAACGTGGCCTGCTCCTCGGCCACCTTCGGCATCAAGACCGCCGCCGACTTCGTGGCCGGCGGCGCCCGCGCCGTACTGATGGTCAATCCCGAGATCTGCTCGGGCCACCTCAACTTCCGCGACCGCGACAGCCACTTCATCTTCGGCGACGTGGCGACCGCCGTGATCGTCGAGCGCGCCGATCAGGCGACCGACGGCTGGGACATCCTGGGCACGCGGCTCAAGACGCAGTTCTCCAACAACATCCGCAACAACTTCGGCTTCCTGAACCGCTGCGCGCCGGAAGGCATCGGCCAGCCCGACAAGCTGTTCGTGCAGGAGGGCCGCAAGGTGTTCCGCGAGGTGGTGCCGATGGTGTCCGAGATGATCGTCGACCACGCCCGCGAGCTCGGCCTCGACCCGACGGGGCTGAAGCGCCTCTGGCTCCACCAGGCCAACATCAACATGAACGAGATGATCGGCCGCAAGGTGCTGGGCCGCGATCCCGAGCGGCACGAGAACGTCATCATCCTCGACGAATACGCCAACACCTCCTCGGCCGGCTCGATCATCGCCTTCCACAAGGCGAGCGACGACTTCCAGGCGGGCGAGACGGGCCTGATCTGCTCGTTCGGCGCGGGCTACTCCGCCGGCACGGTGTTCGTCCGCAAGCGGTAGCGCTAGGCTCTCCCCGTTGAGGGGAGTCTCTTCCATGCGCAGACTGTTCGCCGCCGCCGGCCTGGCGCTGACCGTCGTGATGTCGGGGGCCGCCGCGCCGCCCGCCTACGACCTGTTGATTGATGACGGGGAGATCTACGACGGCTCGGGCGGGGCGCCGTTCAGGGGCGACGTGGCCATCGCCGGCGACCGCATCGTCTATGTGGGGCCCAAGGCGCCCGGCGTCGCCAAGGTCACCGTCGATGCGGCGGGCAAGGCCGTCTCGCCCGGCTTCATCAACATGCTCTCCTGGTCCACCGAGAGCCTGATCCAGGACGGCCGGGGCCTTTCGGAGCTGAAGCAGGGCGTGACCCTCGAGGTCATGGGCGAAGGCACGTCCATGGGCCCGCTGACGGCCCAGATGAAGACCGACGAGACCCGCCGCCAGGGCGACATCAGGTATCCGATCACCTGGACAAGCCTCGACGAGTACCTGCGCTTCCTCGAAGCCAAGGGCGTCTCGCAGAACGTCGCCTCGTTCGTCGGCGCGGCCACCGTGCGGGTGAACGTCCTGGGCGAAGGCGACGTCGACCCCACGCCTGAGCAGCTCGCGGCCATGCGGGCCATCGTCGTGAAGGCCATGGAGGACGGGGCCATGGGCGTCGGCTCCTCGCTGATCTACGCGCCGGGGAACTACGCCGAGACCGACGAGATCGCCGCGCTCGCCACCGAAGCCAGCCGCTGCGGCGGCTTCTACATCAGCCACATGCGCTCCGAGGGCGACCGGCTGATCGAGGCCATCGACGAGCTGATCGAGATTTCCCGCCGCTCGGGCGCGCCCGCCGAGATCTACCACCTGAAAGCCGCCGGCCGGGGCAACTGGGACAAGCTGGACGCCGCCATCGCCCGCATCGAGGCGGCCCGCGCCCGTGGCCAGCGGATCACCGCCGACATGTACACCTACACCGCCGGCTCCACCGGCCTGGACGCGGCCATGCCCACCTGGGTGCAGGCGGGCGGCGTGGAGGCCTGGATCGGACGCCTGAAGGACTCCGCCACCCGGGCGAGGGTCCTGGCCGAGATGCGCCAGGACAAGGCCGGCTTCGAGAACCTGATGCGCCACGCCGGAGCCGAGGGGACCCTGCTGGTCGGCTTCAAGAACCCCAAGCTCAAGCCCCTGACCGGCAAGACCCTGGCCGAGGTCGCCAAGGCGCGCGGCGTCAGCCCCGAGGACGCCGCCATCGACCTCGTCATCGAGGACGGCAGCCGCGTGCAGGTGGTCTACTTCCTGATGAGCGAGGAGAACGTCGCCCGCCAGACCGCCCTGCCCTGGATGAGCTTCGGCTCCGACGCCGAGGGCCAGGCGCCCGAGGGACCGTTCCTGCTCTCCTCCACCCATCCCCGCGCCTACGGCAACTTCGTCCGGGTGCTCGGGAAGTACGTCCGCGACGAGAAGCGGCTCTCCCTGGCCGAGGCGGTTCGCAAGCTCTCGGCCCAGCCGGCCCACAACCTGGGCCTTCGCGAACGCGGCCAGCTCAAGCCCGGCTTCTTCGCCGACGTGGTGGTGTTCGATCCCGCCACGGTTCAGGACCACGCGACCTACGAGACGCCGCAGCAGTTCGCCGCCGGCGTCAGCCACGTAATCGTCAACGGCCAGCTCGCCCTCGCGGACGGCGAGGCCACCCCCGCCCGTCCCGGCCGCGTCGTCCGGGGCCGCGGATGGAAGGGTTGGCCCGACGGCGGCTGCCGGGCCAGGGCGTCCGACTGGACCTGGTGACACGGGATTAACTTGGCGGGTCCGCGGGCGTGGTGTCTGTAGCGCCCATGCGCCGGATCCTCTTCGCCCTCGCCCTCCTCGTCGCCACGCCCGCGTTCGCGGAGGTCGCGACCGACGTCCCGACCCAACTTCCGAGGGGCGTGGAGCCCATCTCCTACGCCCTGACGCTGACGCCCCACGCCGAGAAGCTCACCTTCGACGGCCGCGTGACGGTGACCTTCGAGGCCGCCGGGCCGACCGACAGGGTGGTGCTGAACGCCGCCGACCTGACCATCGCCAGGGCGACGCTCGACGGCGTCCCGGCCCAGGTCACGCTGGACGACAAGACCCAGACGGCCGCCTTCACGACCGGCCGCCCGATCGCGCCGGGCCGCCATGCCCTGACCATCGACTACGCCGGCAAGGTGCAGGACCGCCCCAGCGGCCTCTTCCACGTGGACTACGAGGGCGGCCGGATGCTGGTCACCCAGTTCGAGCCGGCCGACGCCCGCCGCCTGCTGCCCCTGTTCGACGAGCCGTCTAAGAAGGCGGTCTTCGAGGTCGCGGCGGTCGTGCCCGCCGCCCAGACGGCGGTCTCCAACATGCCCGAGGCGGCCAGCGAGTCCCTCCCCGGCGGGCTGAAGCGCGTGCGCTTCGCGCCGACGCCGAAGATGAGCTCCTACCTGCTGTTCTTCGGCCTGGGCGACCTGGAGCGCATCTCCACCGACGTGGACGGCACGAAGATCAGCGTGCTGATGCGCCGGGGCGACGTCGAGAAGGGCCGCTTCGCCCTGCAGGCCGCCGCCGAGCTCGTCGGCTACTACAACGACTACTTCGGCGTGAAATACCCGCTGCCCAAGCTGGACCTTGTGGGCGCGCCCGGCGAGGCGGCCGGCGCCATGGAGAACTGGGGCGCCATCCTCTTCACCCAGACCTATCTGACCGTCGACCCCAAGCTCTCGACCGCCGCCGACAAGCAGACGGTCTACATGGTCGTGGCCCACGAGATCGCGCACATGTGGTTCGGCGACATCGTGACCATGGCCTGGTGGGACGACCTCTGGCTCAACGAGGGCTTCGCGAGCTGGATGGCCTCGAAGGCCACCGACCGCTTCCACCCCGAGTGGAAGTACCTGCTGACCGCGCTCTCGGACAAGGACCAGGCCATGCGGCTGGACGCCCGCTCGGCCACCCATCCCATCGTCCAGCCGGTCGAGACCGTCGCCCAGGCCGAACAGGCCTTCGACGACATCACCTACATGAAGGGCGAGGCGGTCATCCGCATGCTGGAGGGCTACGCCGGCGCCGACGCCTGGCGGGACGGCGTGCGGGCCTACATCCGCGAGCACGCCTACGGCAACGCCCGCAGCGCCGACCTCTGGCGGGCCGTCGACAAGGCGGCCGGCAAGCCGGTGTCCGAGATCGCCCACGACTTCACCTTCCAGCCCGGCGTGCCGCTGATCTCGGTGGCGGGCGGCCCCTCCGCCAGTCAGGCCGCCAGCCTGGCCCAGGGCCGCTTCGGCGTGGACGAGGCGTCCAAGGCCCCGCTGACCTGGCGCACGCCGGTGCGCATACGCGCGCTGGGCTCGGCGCGGACCGACGAGGTGGTGGTCTCCGGCTCGCAGGCCGGGGCCGCGCCGGTCCCCGGCGCGATCGTCGCCAACGCCGGCCAGACCGGCTACTTCCGCACGGCCTATGACGAAGCGGCCTTCGCCCCGCTGGCCGCCGGCCTGGGCGCCCTGCCCCCCGCCGACCAGTTCGGGCTGCTGAACGACAGCTACGCCCTGGGCATGGCGGGCTACGGCCCCGTGGCCAACTACCTGCGCCTGGTCGCCGCGCTGCCGGCCGACGCCGACCCGCTGGTCTGGCGCGAACAGGCCCGCATCGTGGCCGGCGTCGACGGCTACTACGATCCCGGCCCGGCCCGCACGGCCTACCGCGGCTGGGCCCGCGAGGTGCTGCACAAGGCGCTCGCCCGCGTCGGCTTCGACGCCCGGACGGGCGAACCCGAGAACGACGAGGTGCTGCGCGAACGCCTGCTGTTGGCCCTCAGCCAGATCGGCGATCCCCGCGTGATCGCCGAGGCCCGCCGGCGCTATCAGGCCGTGGGCGGGGAGCTGGGCAAGATCACCTCGGGCGCGGAACGCCGCTGGGTGCAGGCGGCGGTCGCCCGCGCCGCGACGCCCGCCGAGTTCGACGCCCTGCTGGCCCTGGCCGGCCGCACGCCGGACCCCTTGGAGCGCCAGCGCATCTGGAGCGACCTCGCCACCGTGGCCGACGCCGGCCTCGCCCAGCGCATGCTGGACCTCGCGATCACCGACCGGCCGCCGTCCAACACGGGCTCGCGGCTCGTGCAGGCCGTGGCCTTCGGCCATCCGGACCTCGCCTGGCGCTTCACCCTGGCCAACCTGGAGAGGATCACCCGCAGCACCGACGCCATCACCCGCTCGGCCTTCGTCCCGGACATCGCCAGCGCCTCGCACGATCCCAAGCGGGCCGAGGAGCTGGAGGCCTACGCCAAGGCGAACATCCCGGCCGACGCCTGGGGCGAGGTGCGCGTGGCGCTCTCGCGCATCCGCACGGCCGCCGAGATCCGGGAAAAGCGGCTGGCCGGGATCGACGCCTGGGTGGCGGGCCGCTGACCCGCCCGAGCGCCTAGCCGGCGACCAGGGCCCAGACTCCGACGCCGATCAGGCCCCAGAGCGCTGCCGAGACCGCAATGATGAAGAGGACGGGCCGGAACCGGGGCGCACGCACCCGGGTCGTCGCCGGGTAGACCCGGGCGACGGGCTTCAGGGTCGAAACTCCACCTGGCTGGCTCCGCATGCGGCGAGCTTTAGCGGCTCGCGGTTGGCGTTTCGACGGCCGCACTACCCATTTCGTGCGGCCGAAGAAGGGCGCCTAGCGGTCTTTTTCGCGTTCGCCGATGGCGGCCTGGGCGGCGGCGAGGCGGGCGATCGGCACGCGGTAGGGCGAGCAGCTCACGTAGTCCAGGCCCGCCTTTTCGCAGAACTGGATCGAGGCGGGGTCGCCGCCGTGCTCGCCGCAGATGCCCAGCTTCACGTCCGGACGGACGGCCCGGCCGCGCTCGGTGGCGATGCGGATCAGGTCGCCCACGCCCTCCTGGTCCAGGCTGACGAAGGGGTCCTTCTCGAAGATGCCCTTGTCGATGTAGTGGCCCAGGAAGCGGCCGGAATCGTCGCGGCTGATGCCGAAGGTGGTCTGCGTCAGGTCGTTGGTGCCGAACGAGAAGAACTCGGCGTTCTCGGCCAGGTCGGCCGCGCGGATCGCCGCGCGCGGCAGCTCGATCATGGCGCCGACCTTGTAGTCGATCTGGCGGCCCCGTTCCTCGAACACCGTCTTGACGGTGCGGTCGGTGAGCTCGCGCAGGAACTTCATCTCCTCGCCCTTGGCGACCAGGGGATGCATGATCTCCACGATCGGCGCCGGGCGGCCGGCGGCCTCCACGTCCAGGGCCGCCTCGATGATGGCGCGGACCTGCATCTCGTAGATCTCGGGATAGGCGACGCCCAGCCGGCAGCCGCGGTGGCCCAGCATCGGGTTCACCTCGTGCAGCTCCTGGGCCCGGCGCAGCAGCTTCTTCGCATCCAGGCCCGTGGCCTCGGCGACCGAGGCCACGTCCTCCTCGGTGTGCGGCAGGAACTCGTGCAGCGGCGGGTCGAGCAGCCGGATGGTGACCGGCAGGCCCTCCATGATCTTGAACAGCTCGACGAAGTCCTCGCGCTGCATCGGCAGGATCTTGGCCAGCGCCGTGCGGCGGCCCGCCTCGTCATCGGCCAGGATCATCTCGCGCACGGCGGCGATCCGCGCCGGATCGAAGAACATGTGCTCGGTGCGGCACAGGCCGATGCCCTCGGCGCCGAACTGGCGCGCGGCGCCGGCGTCCAGCGCCGTCTCGGCGTTGGCCCGGACCTTCAGGCGGCGGACCTGGTCGGCCCAGCCCATCAGGGCCGCGAAGTCCCCCGACAGCTCGGGCTCGATCATCTTCACCGCGCCCGCCAGCACCTCGCCGGTCGAGCCGTCGATGGTGATGATGTCGTAGGCCCTGAAGGTGCGGCCACGGGCGTGGAACTCGCCGGCCTTCTGGTCGATGCGCAGCTCGCCCGCGCCCGAGACGCAAGGGCGGCCCATGCCGCGCGCCACCACGGCGGCGTGGCTGGTCATGCCGCCCCGGGCGGTGACGATGCCGCGCGCGGCGTCCATGCCCCGGATGTCCTCGGGCGAGGTCTCCTCGCGCATCAGGATCACGGCTTCGCCGGCCGACCCCAGCTTCTCGGCTTCCTCGGCGCTGAACACCACCTTGCCGGTGGCCGCGCCGGGCGAGGCCGGCAGGCCGGTGGCGATGACGTCGCGGGGGCTGCCCGGATCGATGGTGGGGTGCAGGAGCTGGTCGAGGCTGGCGGGTTCGACCCGCATCACGGCCTCTTCCTTGGTGATCAGACCCTCGGAGGCCAGGTCCACGGCGACCTTCAGGGCGGCCTTGGCGGTCCGCTTCCCGTTGCGCGTCTGCAGCATGTACAGACGGCCCTTCTCGACCGTGAACTCGATGTCCTGCATGTCGCGGTAGTGCTTCTCGAGCTTTTCCACGACGGACTTGAACTGGGTGAAGACCTCGGGCAGCGCCTCTTCCATCGAGGGCTGGACGTCGCCCATCTCCTCGCGGGCGGCCTTGGTCAGCGGCTGAGGCGTACGGATGCCGGCCACCACGTCCTCGCCCTGGGCGTTGATCAGGAACTCGCCGTACAGCTTGTTCTCGCCCGTGGACGGGTTGCGGGTGAAGGCCACGCCCGTGGCGCTGCTCTCGCCCATGTTGCCGAACACCATCGACTGGACGTTCACCGCCGTGCCCCAGCTCTCCGGGATGTCGTGCATGCGGCGGTAGAACTTGGCCCGGTCGTTCATCCAGCTCGTGAACACCGCCCCGATGGCGCCCCAGAGCTGGGCGTGCGGGTCCTGCGGGAAGGGCTCGCCGCGCTCGGCCTCGACGGCCTTCTTGTAGTCGGCGACGACGGCTTCCCAGTCCTCGGCGGAAAGACCCGTGTCCACGTGGACGTCCAGGCGCTCCTTATGCTCGTCGAGGATCTCCTCGAACATGTGGTGGTCGAGGCCCAGCACGACGTTCGAATACATCTGGATGAAGCGGCGGTAGCTGTCGAAGGCGAAGCGGCGGTCGCCCGACAGCCTGGCCAGGCCGTCCACGGTCTGGTCGTTGAGGCCGAGGTTCAGGACGGTGTCCATCATCCCAGGCATCGAGGCCCGGGCGCCCGAGCGCACCGAGACCAGGAGAGGGTTGGCGGCGTCGCCGAACACCTTGCCGGTCAGTCCCTCGACCTTCTTCAGGCCCTCGGCCACCTGGTCCTTCAGGTCGGCCGGGTAGCTGCGGCCGTTGGCGTAGTAGAAGGTGCAGGCCTCGGTCGTGATGGTGAAGCCCGGAGGCACGGGCAGGCCCAGCGAGGACATCTCCGCCAGGTTGGCGCCCTTGCCGCCCAGCAGGTTCTTCATCGAGGCGTCCCCGTCCGCCCCGCCGCCGCCGAAGGCATAGACCCAGCGCGTCTTCACCATCGTATCGGCCATTCCTCTCTACCTCCGCTCATCCCGGCGCGGGCCGGGATCAAATCAACCTGTAACCCGCGAGAAATCCGCCACGCGGCCCATGGCGTCACGGACCTTCGCCAGGAGCCGCAGCCGGTTTTCGCGTTCCGCCGGATTATCGGCGTTCACTAGCACCTTGTCGAAGAACGCGTCGACCGGCGCCCGCAGCTTGGAAAGGCCGCTCATGGCGCCTTCGAAGTCCTCGGCGGCCAGCGCCGGGCCCACCTTGGCCTCCACCGAAGCCAGGGCCTCGATCAGGGCCGTTTCCTCGGCCGGAGCGCCCGCCATCGGGGCCGGTTCCCCCTCGGGGAGCGGGCCCTTCTTCTCCTCGGCCTTGAGGATGTTCACGGCCCGCTTGTAGCCGGCCAGCAGATTGGCCCCGTCGTCCGTGGTCAGGAACGCCGCCAGGGCCTGCACGCGTGCGACAATTCGAACCAGGTCGTCGTCGCCCAGGGCGAACACCGCCGAAACCAGGTCATGCCGCTGGCCCTGCTCGCGCAGCAGGACGGCCAGGCGGTCGGCGAAGAATTCCAGCACCTCGTCCGAGACGTACCGCTTCAACGGCAGCCGGATGTCGTTCTCCAGCACGATGCGGATCACGCCGAGCGCCGCGCGGCGCAGGGCGAAGGGATCGCGCGAGCCCGTCGGCTTCTCGCCGATGGCGAAGAAGCTCGTCAGCGTGTCCAGCTTGTCGGCGAGCGCGACCGTGGCCGCCACGGATTCCACCGGCACGGCGTCCGAGGGCCCTTGCGGGCGGTAGTGGTCGCGGATGGCGCCCACCACCTGCGGGTCCAGCCCCTCGGCCTGCGCGTAATAGCCGCCCATGATCCCCTGCAGTTCGGGGAACTCGCCCACCACGCCCGACACCAGGTCCGCCTTGGCGAGCCGCGCGGCCTGCACGGCCCTGGCCTGGTCGGCGCCGATCACCTCGGCGAGTTGGCCCGCCAGGGCCTCGATGCGCTCAACGCGCTGGTACATGGTCCCGAGCTTGGCGTGGAACGTGACGCCCTTGAGCCGCTCCAGCCGGTCTTCCAGCTTGGTCTTGCGGTCCTCGGTCCAGAAGAACCGGGCGTCCGACAGGCGGGCCGAGAGCACCTTGGCGTTGCCCTTGGCGATGGTCCCGCCGCCGTCCTTGGCCGCGATGTTGGCCACGGTCAGGAAATGCGGCGCGAGCTTGCCGGTCGCGGGGTCCCGGACAGCGAAATAGCGCTGGTGCACGCGCATCGAGGTGCGGATCACCTCGGGCGGCAGGTCCAGGAAAGCGGGGTCCATGTCGCCCAGCACCGGCACGGGCCATTCCACCAGGCCCGCCACCTCGTCCAGCAGGCCGGCGTCCTCGACCAGCTCCAGGTTGCGGGCGAAGCAGAGCGTCCGCGCCGCGTCCAGGATCTTCTCCTTCCGCTCCTCGGCCGACAGCACGACGTAGCGCTTGGCGAGCCCCGCGGCGTAGTCGTCGAAGTCTTTCACCTGGAACGGCTGGCCATCGCCCATGAAGCGGTGGCCCTCGACGAAGTCGCCGCTGTCGATCCCGTCGACGGAGAACGGCACGACCTGGCGGTCGAACACGCAGACGATCCGGCGCAGTGGGCGCACCCAGCGCAGCTTGCTGGTCCCCGAGGTCATCGACTTCGGCCAGGGGAAGCCCCGCAGGATGGCGTCCACCATCTCGGCCACGATCTCGGCGGTCGGTCGGCCGGGCTTCTCGATGGTGGCGAAATAGACCCCGTCCCGCTCGACGAGCTGGTCGCGCGTCAGGCCCGTGGAGCGAAGGAAGCCCTCGATGGCCTGGTCGGGCGCGTTGGTCCGCGGCCCCTTGCGCTCCTCGCGCCGGTCGGGCTGGGCGGGCGGCAGGCCCTCGGCCACCAGGGTCAGGCGGCGCGATCCGGCGAAGGTGGTCAGCGCCTCGGGCAGCAGGCCTTCCTCGGCCAGCCGCTCGCGGGCCATGCGTTCGAGGTCGCGCGCGGCCTGGGCCTGCATGCGCGCGGGGATCTCTTCCGAGAACAGTTCGAGCAGAAGCTGGGGCATGACCTTAAGCGTTCGCCCCTTGGCTCTCGACCCAGGCCTCCGCGCACATCTTGCAGAGGTCGCGGATGCGGCCGATGTAGCTCTGCCGCTCGGCCACGGCGATCGCGCCGCGGGCGTCCATGATGTTGAACAGGTGGCTGGCCTTCAGCACGTGGTCGTAGGCCGGCAGGGCCAGCGGCTGACCCTGGCGGCCCTTGTGGGCCAGGATGCGCGGCACCTCGCGCTCCATGTCCTCGAACTGGCGCTTCAGCACCGCGACGTCGGCCGCCTCCAGCTCGAAGGCCGAGAACTGCTGCTCGTTGGCCAGGTAGATGTCGCCGTAGGTGAACTCGTCGTTGAAGGCGAGGTCGTACACGTTCTCCTTGTTCTGGAGATACAGCGACAGGCGTTCCAGGCCATAGGTCAGCTCCCCGGCCACCGGGAAGACGTCCAGGCCGCCCACCTGCTGGAAGTAGGTGTACTGGGTGATCTCCATGCCGTCGCACCAGACCTCCCAGCCGAGGCCCCAGGCGCCGACGGTCGGGTTCTCCCAGTCGTCCTCGACGAAGCGGATGTCGTGCACCATCGGGTCGATGCCGATGGCCTCCAGCGACCCCAGGTACAGCTCCTGCAGGTTCGGCGGGTTCGGCTTCAGGATCACCTGGTACTGGTGGTGCTGGTGGAGCCGGTTCGGGTTCTCGCCATAGCGGCCGTCGGCGGGGCGCCGCGACGGCTGGACGTAGGCGACCTTCCAGGGCTTGGGCCCAAGGGTCCTCAGCACGGTCATCGGGGACAGGGTCCCGGCGCCGATCTCCACGTCGTAGGGCTGCAGGATGGCGCAGCCCTGACGGCTCCAATAGTCGTGCAATTTCAGGATCAGGCCCTGAAACGTAAGAGGCTCTTCAGGCATCGAAAATCAGGGCCTTCGCAGGCGCAAAAAAAAGTCGGCGGACCATAGGGCCCGCCGACCTTCGCTTCAAGCGCCCAGACGGGCGATTTTCCGAGGGCCTCAGTTGCCCCGCGCGGCGGTCTTCTTGCCGGCGTGCGAGAGCGGTTGGCCGTACTTGGCCCGGTTCTCGGGAGTGTCCGGGACCGGACCGTTGGTGACCATGGTGGTGGTCACGCTGGCGCCGTCGGCGAACGACGTCGTCGACGTGGCCGAAGCCGAGCCCGTGGGCGCGGTCACGTCCGTGCCCGTCGTCGCCGAGGTCGAGCTCTCGGTCGAGGTGGTGGCTTCCGGCATCGTTCCGGTGGCCGTACTGGTCGTCGAGCCCGTCTCCGGCTGGGCCGAGGCGGGCGGCGTGGCGCTCGACGTCGAGTCCTGCTGGGCGTAGGCCGCCCCGCCCATCAGGGCGAGGGCCGCCGCCGCGGCGAAGAGGTGTTTCACGTTCATCGTCTCACTCCTGGTTCCAGAACCCGTGAAACGCCCACCCCGACGCACCTAAGCTCCACTTCTAGGGGTTGGTTCCCGAGGTTTCGCTCGCCGGGGGCGAACCCGGCTGCGCTTCGCCGCCGACAGCGGCCTGGGCCTCGCCCGCGCCGGCCACCAGCACCTTGTCCACCACGTGAACGATGCCGTTCGTCGCCCGCACGTCGGCCTGGACGATGGTCGCCCCGTCGGCCTTCAGCGCACCCTCCTCGCTGCCGTCCAGCAGGATCTGGTCCTGGGCCACGGACGGCACCGGCCCGCGGGCGCCCTTGATCTTCGAGGAGTCCACCGGGGCGTTGATGATGTGGTGGGTCAGCAGCTTCTGCAGCGCGGCCTTGTCGTTCATCAGCTTCGAGAGCTGAGCCTCGCCCATCGACTGGAACGCGGCGTCGGTCGGCGCGAACAGCGTCAGGTTCTTGTAGGTCTTCAGCACCGAGGTGAGGTTCGTGGAGTCGATCCCCCGCAGGAACGTCGTGAACTGCCCCGAGGCCTTCAGGGTCTCCACCAGGTCGCCCGCGGGCGCCACCTGGGCCGCGGCCGCGGCCGCGGGTGCGGGCGGCGCGGCCTCCTGGGCGATCGCCAGGTGCGGAGCGCCCATGATCGCGACAACGGCGGCGGCGGCGAGCAGTCGGTTCAGATGCATACGGAAATCCTCGTCTTGAACTGGAATGCGGCGCGGACCGTGACGCTCCGCAGGGTGTCAGCGGTCACTACGCACACCTAGATGGCAAGTTTCTGACGGTCATCCCCTTCCGGAACGGGAACGCATTTCCGGCGCAAATCCGCGCGGTTGGGCGCGACGTCGCCGCCGGATGGGCCTGCCGCGGGGTCAATCTGCACAATCAGGAGGCGCTGCGGCAAGATGGCGCCGAAAAACCGGGCGCCCGGGTCGTTCTTCGTCCGCACCCGGCCCTCTCCCGCCCTCCCCCGCCAACCCAGGCCATAGCGTTCGAACCGAACCGCGGCGGGCGAAAGGCTGTCCGGCCGCGGTCCGTACATCGAGAGGGGTAGGCCCGCCCATCGAGGGCCGGAGCGGGAGCGAGCGGATGAAACTCATCATGGCGATCGTCAAACCCTTCAAGCTGGACGACGTGCGCGAAGCGCTCGTCTCCGCCGGCGTGGAGGGTCTGACGGTCTCGGAAGTCAAAGGCTACGGCCGCCAGAAGGGGCAGACCGAGATCTACCGGGGCGCGGAATACCAGATCAATTTCCTGCCCAAGGTGAAGCTCGAGGCGGTCGTGGACGACGCGGCCGCGGGCAAGGCGGTCGAGGCCATCAAGGCCGCTGCGGCCACCGGCAAGATCGGCGACGGCAAGATCTTCGTCCTCGACGTCTCGGAGGCCGTGCGCATCCGGACGGGCGAGACCGGCGCGGCCGCGCTCTAGGCATCGGGACAAGGGGACAGACACAATGAAATTGTTCGGAACAAACAGGCTGGCGGGGCTCGCGCTCGCCGCCCTGATCGCGGGGGCGCCGATGGCCGCGCCCGCGCTGGCGCAGGAGGCTCCGGCCCCCGCCGCCGCCGCGCCCGCCGAAGCCGCCCCGGCCCTCGCGCCGGAAGCGGCCGCCGCGACGCCTGAGGCCGCGCCCGTCGCGGCCGCGGAAGCCGCCCCGGCGGCCGAGGCCCCGGCGCCGGTGCCCGACAAGGGTGACACCACCTGGATGCTGCTGTCGACGCTGCTCGTCCTGCTGATGATCCTGCCGGGCCTGGCGCTCTTCTACGGCGGCCTCGTCCGCGAGAAGAACATGCTGTCCATGCTCATGCAGGTCTCGACCGTGACGGTCATCGGCATGATCGCCTGGGCGCTGTGGGGCTACAGCCTCGCCTTCACCGACGGCGGCGGCCTCGACAAGTTCGTGGGCGGCTTCGGACGGCTGTTCCTGAAGGACGTGACCCCGGCCTCGACCGTGGCGACCTTCTCCACCGGCGTGGTGATCCCGGAAATGGCCTTCATCGCCTTCCAGATGACCTTCGCCTGCATCACCGCCGCCCTCGTGCTGGGCGGCGTGGCCGAGCGCATGAAGTTCGCCGCCGTGGTGGTGTTCGCGGTCCTGTGGCCGATCCTCTCCTACTACCCCATGGCCCACATGGTCTGGTGGTGGGCGGGTCCGGACGCCGTGGCCGCCAACCCGACGGCTCCGATCCAGTCCGGCCTGCTGTGGGGCCTCGGCGCCATCGACTTCGCGGGCGGCACCGTGGTGCACATCAACGCCGGTGTGGCCGCCCTGGTCGGCGCCCTGATCCTCGGCGCCCGCAAGGGCTACCGCAGCGAGCCGATGCCGCCGCACTCCCTGACGCTGACCCTGGTCGGCGCGGGCCTCCTGTGGGTGGGCTGGTTCGGCTTCAACGCCGGCTCCAACCTGGAAGCCAACGGCTATGCCGCGCTCGCCATGCTCAACACCTTCCTGGCCACCGCCGCGGCGGGCTTCTCCTGGACGGTGACGGAGTGGATCACGCGTAAGAAGGCCTCGATGCTGGGCATGGCCTCGGGCCTCGTGGCGGGCCTCGTGGCGGTGACGCCGGCGGCCGGCTTCGCGGGGCCGGTCGGCTCCCTGGTGCTGGGCCTGATCGTCTCGCCGATCTGCGTGATCTTCTGCTCGGTCGTGAAGAACGCCCTGAAGTACGACGACAGCCTGGACGCCTTCGGCATCCACGCCATCGGCGGCATCGTGGGCGCCCTGGCCACCGGCATCCTGGTGGACCCCGCCCTGGGCGGCGCCGGCATCGTGGACTACACGACCTGCGCGGCCGACGGCGACATCTCGACCTGCGACGCGGCGACCTACGTGATGGCCACCCAGTTCATGGCCCAGCTCAAGGCCGTGATCGTGGCGGTCGGCTGGTCGGCCGTCGCGAGCGCCATCGTCTTCTTCATCATCAAGTTCACCATCGGCCTTCGGGTCTCGGCGGACACGGAGGAAGAGGGCCTCGACATCGTCGAGCACGGCGAACGCGCCTACCACTCCTAAGCCTCGGGGGAGAGCTCGGGCCTGGCGGTTCGCCGGGCCCGACGGGGGTGAGAACGGGGGCTCTCCGGAGCCCCCGTTTTTCGTTTGGGGTCAGCCCCAGGGACCGCCGAGCCGGCAGCGGCGGACCCACCAGCCCGGCGCCATGGCCGCGACGCGGCCGGCGAGGCTCTCGGCTTGCATGTCGCTGGCGCACAAGGCGAAGCAGGTGCCGCCCGAGCCCGAGACGCGCGCCAGCAGGCTCTCCGGTTCGTCCCTCAGGGTCTCCAGCACCGTCCCCACCTCGGGCGCTGTCGCGATGGCGGGCGCTTCCAGGTCGTTGCGCAAGGTCGACAGCCAGGCGGCCACTTCCTGAGCGCTCTCGAAGGCGTCCGGCGCCGCGGGCGGCGCGACGTCGCCGAAGACGCCTTCCGCATCGAAGCGGCGATAGACCTCGGCCGTCGAGACCGGGACGCCCGGATTGACCAGCACGGCGTCCAGCACGGGCATGGCCGGGGCCGGCGACAGCCGCTCCCCCCTGCCCTGCGCGATCACCGGCCGGGCCCACAGGCAGGCCGCGCCGTCCGCGCCCAGCCCGCCGGCAAGCTCCTCCAGGCGCGCGTCCGTCACCGGCAGGTCCAGCGCCTCGCGCAGCAACCGGAACGCGGCGCCCGCATCGCTGGAGCCGCCGCCCAGGCCGCTCGCCACCGGCAGGGTCTTCTCCAGCACCAGGCCCAGGGGCGGAACCGGGCGCCGCGCCTCGGCGATCAGCGCGCGGGCGGCCCGCAGGACCAGGTTGTCGCCCTCGCCGGCCAGGGCGTTGGCGAACGGCCCGACCACCGTCAGGCCCAGCGCCTCGGCCGGCCCCACGCTCACCCGGTCGCCCGCGTCGGCGAAGACCATCAGGCTGCAGAGCGGGTGATAGCCGGACGCCTCGGGGGCGCCGACATGCAGGAACAGGTTGACCTTGGCCGGCGCCAGGACGGTGGGCACGGGCCTACTTCTGTTCGGCGAGCCTGGGCGCCTCCGGGCCCAGCCCCGAGGCCAGCTTCTTCTCGGCGTCGGCCTTGATCTTGGCATCCGGATCGAGGGTCAGCACGCGCCGCCACTGGAAGACAGCCTCGTCCTTGCGGCCCGCCATCCAGTAGGCGTCGCCCAGGTGGTTGTTGATCTCGGGATCGCCGGCGTCGAGCTCGACCGCCTGCTCCAGCTTCTCGATCGCGGTCTTGTAGTCGCCCAGGCGGTAATGGGCCCAGCCCAGGCTGTCGACCATGGCGCCCGAGCGCGGATTGGCGGCGACGGCGCGCTCGACCATCGCCATCGCTTCCTTCAGCCGCTCGCCGCGGTCGATCCAGGAATAGCCGACGAAGTTCAGCAACTCAGGCTCGTCGGGCCTGAGCTTCAGGGCGGCCAGCAGATCGGGCTCGGCCTCCTTCCAGCGGTCCATCTGGGTCAGCGCCGAGCCGCGGGCGAAATAGAGCCGCCAGTCCGGCGTCTGGGTCTCGCCGATCAGGCCGCCCAGGATCTGCACCGCCTCCTCGTACTGCTCGTTGGCCCGCAGGAGGTCGGCCAGGGTCAGCCGCGCGTCGGGGTCCCCGGTAGCCGCCGCGGCCCGCGCCAGCTCCACCGCCTTCGCCTTGTCGCCCCCGAGCTGGTAGCTCCAGGCCAGCTTGGCCTGGGCGGCCGGGTGCTCTGGGGAGCCGGGCTTCGGCCGGGCGTAGGCCGCCCTGGCGCCCTCGATGTCGCCGCCGGCCTGCAGGAAGTCGCCGACCATCAGCCAGGCGTCGTTGCGTTGCGGATCGAGGCGCAGCGCCAGCCGCAGATAGGCCAGGCCGATCTGCCCCTGCTTGGCGGCGATCATGGTGGCCGCCGGCGCGAGCAGGGCCAGGGCCGCGCCTTCCTTCACCGTGGGCTGCGAGGGCGCCGCCTTGCCGGCCGTCGCCCGCGCCTTCGCGGCCTGAAGCGCCACGCCCGAGGGATTGCGCTGCAGGCCTGCCTCGTAAAGCGCCACGGCCTCTGTCCGGCGGCCCCGCCGTTCCAGGAAGCCGCCATAGGCCAGCACGGCGAGTTCCGTCGGACTCTCGCCCGCGGTCACCGCCTTGAAGTCCGTCTCCGCCTCGTCGAACCGCCGGGCGCGTTCGAAGAGGTAGGCCTGGTTCAGTTGGCCGAAGTAGTCGACCAGGGTGTCGCCCCGCACCTGCGGACGCACCAGCGAGCCTTCCACGTCGCCGGCCTGCGCCGCCGCCCAGGGCGCGAGCAGCGCCGCGGCCGAGCGGTGCGGGAAGCCGATGGCGTCGCCGGCCAGCAGCTCCTGCGCCGGCTTGCCCCTGCCGTCGGCGAGCGCCTCCACCGCCTGCACCAGGCGTCCCATGCGCTTGCCGGGCTCGGAGGCGTCGGGACCGTCGGGAGCCAGGGCGGCGGCCCGTTCCACGTCGCCCGCGATCAACGCGGCGGTGAACGCGCGTTCGGTCACCAGGGCTTCGTCGCCGCTGCCGGCCCGGGCCATGTCCAGGAACCGCGCCGCCTCGTCGCTGCGCCCCTCGTTCAGCGCCGCCGAACCCGCCAGGAACATGCCGTAGGGCGTGTCGGCGGCGGCCTCCGGAGCCCTGGCCTCCAGGTCGGGCGTGGGCACGGAGCCGCAGGCCCCGAGCAGGACGAGCGGGGCGGCGAAGGCTAGGAGACGCAGGCGCATGGCCCTGACCTTGGGCGCTCGAACGGCGCGCCGCAAGGGGCGCGCCGCCGGCTCGACGCTACATGTTGGGATAGTTCGGCCCGTCGCCGCCCTGGGGCGTCGTCCAGTCGATGTTCTGCGACGGGTCCTTGATGTCGCAGGTCTTGCAGTGGACGCAGTTCTGGAAGTTGATCTGGAACTTCGGGTTCTGGCCCGCCTCGTCGTACAGCACCTCGTACACGCCCGCCGGGCAGTAGAGCCGCGCGGGCTCGCCGTAGCGGGGCAGGTTCACCGAGACCGGCACGGACGGGTCGCGCAGCTTCAGGTGCGCCGGCTGACTCTCGTCGTGGTTGGTGTTCGACAGGAAGACGCTCGACAGCTTGTCGAACGACAGCACCCCGTCCGGCTTCGGATAGACGATGGGCTCGTAGTCCTTGGCCAAGCCCGTGGATTCCGCGTCGCCCTTGGTGTGCTTCAGCGTGCCGAAGAACGAGAAGCCGCCCGTTAGGTGGGCCGTCCACATGTCGAACATGCCGACCGCGCCGCCGATCTTGGTGCCGAACTTCGACAGCATCGGCTTGGCGTTGCGGACGATGCTCAGCTCCTTCTTCACCCACGAGGCGTCGAAGGCCTTCTTGTACTCGGTGAGTTCGTCGCCCGAACGGCCGGCGGCGATGGCCGCCGCCGCGGCCTCGGCGGCCATCATGCCGCTCTTGATGGCGTTGTGGCTGCCCTTGATGCGCGGGACGTTCACGAAGCCGGCGCTGTCGCCCAGGAGGACGCCGCCCGGGAAGTAGAGCTGCGGGATCGACTGCAGGCCGCCCTCGCTGATCGCCCGCGCCCCATAGGCGATGCGCTTGCCGCCCTCGAAGTACTTGGCCACTTCCGGGTGGTGCTTCCAGCGCTGGAATTCGTCGAACGGCGAGAGCCAGGGGTTCTTGTAGTTGAGGTGCACCACGTAGCCCACGGCCACGTAGTTCTCACCGAAGTGGTACATGAAGCTGCCGCCGCCGGTCTGGTCGTCCAGCGGCCAGCCCGTGGTGTGGACCGCCAGGCCCGGCTGGAACACCTCGTCCGGGACCTGCCACAGCTCCTTGATGCCGATGCCGTACTTCTCCGGGTTGGAATTCCTGCCCAGGCCGTACTTGGCCTTCAGCACCTTGGCGATCGAGCCGCGCACGCCCTCGCCGATGAAGACGTATTTTCCGTGGAGTTCCACGCCCGGCTGGTAGTCCGGCCCCGGGCCGTCCTTGGTCATGCCGAACACGCCGGCGACCACGCCCTTGACCTCGCCGTTCGGGCCGAACACGGCCTCAGAGGCCGCCATGCCCGGATAGATCTCGACGCCCAGGGCCTCGGCCTGCTGGCCGAGCCAGCGGCACACGTTGCCGAGGCTGGCGATGTAGTTGCCGTGGTTGTTCATGAACGGCGGCATGGCCCACATCGGCAGGTCCACGCTGCCCTGCGGCCCGAGCAGGGTGAACTTGTCCTTGGTGACCGGCGTCTCCAGCGGCGCGCCCAGCTCCTTCCAGTTCGGCAGGAGTTCGCTGATGCCCTTGGGATCGATCACCGCGCCCGACAGGATGTGGGCGCCGACCTCCGAGCCCTTCTCGAGCACGGCCACCGTCAGGTCGGGGTTGATCTGCTTCAGCCGGATCGCGGCGGCCAGGCCCGAAGGCCCCGCGCCCACGATGACGACGTCGTACTCCATGGACTCCCGCCCATGTTCCTCGTTGGCGCCGCCTTCGCTCATGACCGCCTGGCTCCTCATCCCCGGTGGCGCGGCCGGGTCCCCTCGCCCGCCTGTCCGCCGCCTATACCTGTTGGGGCGTCTTATCGGGATGTGACCCGGCGGCGGTCAAGCGCGAAGGTCGCGGATGGCGCGGTCCGTGCCTAGCCGACGATCCAGCCGCCCGGCAGGCTGGAGAGCTGGACGCCCAGCAGGGTGATCGTGTCGCCGCTGCCGAGCGCGACTACGACGTCGGCCCCGGCCTGGCTCAGCGCATAGGGCCCCGCGACCTGCACCCGGTCGCCCTCGGCGGCGTTGAAGTCGGCGACCACGTCGGCCCCGCCGCCAGGCGCGAACAGGAAGACGTCCGGGCCCGGCCCGCCGGCCAGGGCGTCCGAGCCCTCGCCGCCGTCGATCACGTCGTCGCCCTTGCCGCCATGCACGAAGTCGTCGCCCTTGTCGCCGAACAGCACGTCGGCCCCATCCTCGCCATAGACCACGTCCGAGCCCTGGCCTCCGTGGACGATGTCGTTCCCCGCCCCGCCGTGGAGGGTGTCGTTCCCGACGTTGCCCTGCAGGCTGTCGTCCCCGCCATCTCCGAACACCATGTCGTCCCCGCCGAGCCCCTCGTAGGGGTTGGGGCTGCCGTTCAGGACCGCCAGGTCGGCGCCCGGCCCACCGTGGGTGGGCGGCGGCGGAGGCGGTTCCGGCGGGGGCGGTGGAATCGCCGAGACCGTCAGGGTCACGTCGTTGCCGTCGCCGCCCTGGTAGTCGACCGTGTAGCGCAGCCCACCGATGGTCACCGCCACGCCGTCGGCGAAACCCGAGAAAGCCCCCGTCACCGCGTCGGCGCCGTCGTTGTCGATCAGCAGGAAGCTGTTGCCCCCCGCGGGCGTGAAGCCGCCGTGGAGCTCGATGTCCAGGGACGCCCCGCCCAGGCTGACCGTCCCCGTCACGTTCAGCCGGTCGAACTGGCCGGCGCCCGTGCCGCCCAGCTCCACTTCAAGCGTCGCGCCCGCCGTCAGCGCCAGGTCGCCGGTGCTGAACACCCCCGGGCTCGCGCCGGGGGCCAGGGTCCCTCCGCTCTGCACCGACACGGCCCCGACCGTCCCTGTGCCCTGGAGCGTACCGCTGGACTGCACGGTCACACTGGCCCCGGCGAGGTTCCGGTCGACCCGCAGGACGCCCCCCGCCGCCGTCATCGCGCCCAGGTCCGCGGCCCCGCCGGCGGCGATCACCAGCGTGCCGGCGCCGGTCTTGGTGATCTGGAGGGTGGCGTTGTCGGCCTCGAAGCCCCCCGTGAGCGTCCGGGTCTCGCCTGCGCCCACGCTGTAGGTCAGCGCCCCGCCGCCCATCAGGAACAGGTTGGCGCCCTCGGCCGAGCCGTCGCCGGCGCCGCCGGGACCGACGCCTCCCTGCACGCCGTTCGTGGAGGCGAAGGTCACGTCCTCTAGCGTCAGTTGCCCACCCTGGCGCACGAACACCGCCCCGCCGAGGCCAGCCCCGCCGCCGCCGCGGCTGGACCCGAACCCGCCGCCGAACCCGCCGTCACGGCCGACGAACCCGCCGGCGCCGCCGCCGCCGCCGAATCCGCCGGCGCCGCCGAAGCTGGACCCGCTGCCGCCGCCGCCGCCGCTGTAGTCGCCGCCCGCGCCGCCGAGACCGGAGCCTCCAGGCGCGCCGTCCCCGTCCATGCCGCCGCCGCCGCCGCCGGCGTTGGTCGGAGCGGGGGTAGAATCGCCGCCGTCGCCGCCGCGGGCGATGTCGCCGGCGAAGGTCACGTTGCGCAGGGTGACGATGGCCCCGTCGTCCACGAACAGCCCGCCGCCCAGGCCGGCCCCGCCGCCGCCGCCGCCGCTCTCGCCGTCGCCGCCCTTCCCGCCCTGCGCCAGGCCATTGGCGACGGTCAGGTCGTTGATCGCGATGGTCCCGGAGCCGGCCCAGAACACCCGGTAGAGGTCGTCGCCGTCCACCGTGATCCCCGCGACCCGCGTGCTGTTGATCGCCAGGTCGCCTGTGATCTGCGGCAGGTCGTCCGCGAGCGTGATGGTCGAGCCCCAGCCGATCGTGAAGACGATCTCGTCCGCCCCGCCGGCCCCGTTCGCCTGAAGGATCGCCTGGCGCAGCGAACCCGCGCCGGCGTCATTGGTGTTGGTGACCTGGAACGTGGCCATGACTGCCCCTGGAAGCGCCCCTTCCGGGTACCAGCCGCTTAAGCCCCCTCGCCACGGAGCGGCGTTATTGGATCGCGCTGAATCCTATGAGATGCTGTCGCCCCGGTTGTGTGGGACACGTTTTGGATGACGGCGCCGGACTGGCGGATCGTGGATCAGGCGGGCGAGGTCCGCCTGGATCCGAACGGCGTCACGGTGATGTCGGGCCCCGACTGGACCGGCCGCTACGAGCGGGTCACGTTCGGCGCCGGCTTCCACATGAACCTGGGCTGCGTCGAGACCCGAAGCCCCACCGAGCACCACGTGGTCGGCGAAAGCGACGCCCCGCCCTCCATCTCGGTCTGGATCCCCATCGCCGGCCAGGCCGCGCTTTCCACGACCGACCGGCCTGACTTCGGGTTCACGCCCTGGCGCGCCGCCCTGCTCGTCACCAAGGACCGGGCCGCCGTGTTCCGCTTCCCCGGCCCGCAGGCGTTCCGCTTCTTCAGCGTCGCGGTCTCCACCGAGCTGTTCGTCTCCCTGCTCGACGAAAAGGTCCCCCAGGCCCTGCGCCCGTTGGTGGAGAGCCACGGGCGCAGGACGGTGATCCGCGAACGGCCGGTCACCGCGCCCACCCGCGCCCTGGTCAGCGAACTCGGCGCGCCCGGCGAAGGCGGGGCACTCGAGCGCCTGCACCGCGAAGCCGTGGCCCTGCGCCTGCTCACCGAGGTCCTGGGCGCCGAGATGGAGGGGTTCGACCCCTCGACGCTCACCCTCGCCGAGGCGGAAACGGTGCGTGACGCGCACGAGGCGCTCGTCCGCGACCTGCGCGATCCGCCCTCGGCGGCCGAGCTCGCCAAGGCGGCGCGAATGGGCCTGCGCCGCTTCCTCAACGCCTTCGAGGCCCTCCACGGCGCGAGCCCCGACCGCGCGCTGCGCCTGGCGCGGCTCTCCGAGGCCCGCCGTCTCCTGGAGGCGGGCGAGCTGCCCATGAAGGAGATCGCCTGGCGCGTCGGCTACGCCCACGCCAGCAACTTCGTCGCCGCCTTCTCCGCCGAGTTCGGCGTCCCGCCCCGCCGTTTCCAGCGGCGCCGCCTCGCGGCCGAATAGCCTCCCGCCCCGCCCGCCGCGCGACTTCGATCTCGCGCAGGCCCGCCGGGCGCCGTAAGCATCGGAGGACGATGCCCGAAGCCTCGACCACCGCCGTCGCCGAAAGCCTGCTCGCCTTCTGGGCCGAGGCGGGCGTGGACGCCATGCTGCTGGACGAGCCGTTCGACCGCATCGAGGCGGGCAAGATCCTGCCGCCGATACCCGTGGCCCGTCCCGTCGCGGCCTCTGCCCCGGGACCCGGCCCGGCGCGCGGCCAGCCCGACGTCTCGGCCGCCATCGCCCAGGCCCAGGCGCTGGCCGCCGAGGCCCAGGACATGGAGGCCCTGGCCGCCGCCATCGCCGCCTTCGAGGGGTGTCCCCTGCGATTCGAGGGCGCGGCCACCAAGGCGGTCTGCTGGCGCGGGAACCTGGAGGCCCCGTTGATGATCGTGGGCGAAGGCCCCGGCGCGGAGGAGGACGTGCAGGGCCTGCCCTTCGTGGGCCGGGCCGGGAAGCTGCTCGACAAGATGCTGTCGGCGGCGGGCCTGACCGATCGCGTGCTGATCACCAACACCGTCTTCTGGCGCCCGCCGGGCAACCGGACGCCGGCTCCTCACGAACAGATGATCTGCGCGCCTTTCGTGGAGCGGGCGATCACCCTCGTCCGGCCGAAGATGCTGCTCCTGGTGGGCGGCGCCTCGGCCAAGTCGATGCTCAAGAAAGACGAGGGAATCCTGTCGCTTAGGGGGCGTTGGTTCGAGTGGAAATCCAGCGACGGCACGGTCGAGCTTCCGGCCATGCCGACCCTCCATCCCGCCTTCCTCCTGCGCCAGCCGGGCGCCAAGAAACGGGCCTGGAGCGACCTTCTGACCCTGACCGAGAGGCTTGATCGCCCCGAACGCCCCGCCTAGCGTCCAGCTCTGATCTCGGGAAAAGGGTCCGCGTCCAGGCCGCAGAAGATCGGCCGGCGCGCGGGGGAGTTGGTCGCATGACGCTGACGAAGCGCCTTTGCGCGGGGGCCGCCGCTTTCCTGCTCGCCGCGACCGCCTGCGGCGCAGCCTCGGCCGAATCGCCGAAGCCCCTCTCCGACCGCGACGCCCGCGCCTACGCCACGGCCTTCGCCGCCGCCGACCAGGGCGACTTCGTGGGCGCCCAGCTCGCCTCAGCCGAGATTCAGGACAAGTCTCTGCTGGGCTACCTCTCCTTCCGCCAGCTCATGCACCCGACCGCCCACAAGGCGAGCTTCGAGGAGCTGTCCGGCTGGCTCGCGAAGTTCAAGGACCTGCCGCTGGCGGACCGGGTGTTCTCGCTGGCGGCCAAGCGCAAGCCCGCCGACGCCCAGGCCCCGCCGGCGCCGGACGCCTTCCCCGATCCCCTGGCCGAGTCCGCCCGCAAGGCGCGCGAGGCCTTCTATTCCGGCGATCCGAACAGGGCCTTCTACCTGGCCGTGGCGGCCGGCGAGCGCTGGATCGCCGGGATGTCGGCCTACCGGATGCGGCGCTATCCCGAGGCCCAGGTGCATTTCGCCGACCTGGCGGGCGATGCCGACGAAGACCCGTGGCTGCGCGCGGCCGGCGCCTTCTGGGCCGCCCGGGCCGCCGAGGCGGTGGGCGACCACGGGACCGCGACGACCTTCCTGCGGCTGGCCGCCCGCACGCCGAAGACCTTCTACGGCATGATCGCCGAGCGCCGGCTGCAGTTGCAAACCGCCCAGGCCGAGACCGGCGGGATCGTGCTCGCCAGCTACCGCGCCCCGGCGCCCGAGCGCGCCCCGGCCCGCACGGCCGACCTCTCGCGTCTGATCGCCGACCAGCCCCGGGCCCACCGCGCCGCGGCGCTGGCCCAGATCGGCCGCTTCGACGACGCCCGCCAGGAGCTGCGCGCCGGGCTCACCGCCGCCCGCTCGCCCGACGAGCGCCAGGCCTGGACCGCCTTCGCCGCCGCGCTCGGCCTGGCCGCGACCCCGGCCAAGGCCCAGCCCGGCTACACGATCCTGGGCAGCGACTATCCGGCCCCGCCGCTCGAGCCCAAGTGGGGCTTCACCGTCGACAGGGCGCTGGTCTACGCCCTGGTCTGGCAGGAGAGCCGGTTCGATCCGCGCGCCGTGTCGCCCGTCGGCGCTGTCGGCCTCATGCAGCTCATGCCCGAGACCGCCGCCCGCGCGGCCGGCGACGACAAGCTGAAGACCGACGTGACGCCCCTCTTCGACCCGGCCTTCAACCTCCGCGTCGGCCAGGACTACATCACCTGGCTGATGGAGCGCGGGGTCGGCTACGACCTCCTGCGGACGGTGGCCGCCTACAACGGCGGCCCGGGCGCGGTGCTGAAGACCCAGGGGCTGATCGGCGAGGACGATTCCCTGCTGCTGATCGAGTGCCTGCCGGCCCAGGAGACCCGGAACTACGTCGAAAAGGTCGTCGCCGCCTACTGGTCGTACAAGAAGATGTTCGGCGGCCCGACCCGCTCGCTCGACGCCCTGGCCTCGGGCGCCCGGACCGTGGACGCCCGCCTCGACCTATCCGACCCGCGCGGGCCGGAACCCCAGCTTGGCGCGCAGACGCTTAAGGTCGGGCTCGTGCAGACCGACGACGGCGGCTCGCTCGATTAGGACGCCCCGGGGCGCGTCCCGGAACAGGCCGCCGCGCTCCAGCCCCTCCACCACCGCGCCACGGCCGCCGCCGGCCAGGAAGCCGGCCAGCGCCTCCACCCAGCCGTCGCGCAGCCGGAAGGCCGCCGGCATCACCGCCAGCACCTCCCCCTTCGCCCAGGCGACCGCCCCCTCCATGCTGGGGGTGTCCTCGGCGCCGGTGTCGTCGCAGATCGCCGTGACCAGCTCGGACGGCTCGGCCACGATGAACACCTCCCGAACGAGCCCCTCGACGGCGCCGGCCGTGAGCTGGGCCAGCAGGGCCGGAAGCTTCTGCGCATCGCTGCGCGCGTCGATGATCACCGAGAGCATGGCCGGACAAGCGCTGCGGAACCGCGCGGCGTCAATGTGGTTCTTGTTTTGTTCTTGTCCGGGAGTTACAACCGCCCCGTGGTCACCTTCACCCAGCAGATCCGCGGGCGCGGAGCCCGCTCCAACGCCACCGGCCGCTACGAATCCCAGGTCCGGGAGGCCTTCGACGACGGCTGGACCATCGACGATCCCGAACCCGCGCAGCTTTCGACGGAGGTCATGCCCGAGCGGTCCAAGAATATCATCACCCACAACGACAGCCCCGACGTGGGCTTCTCGGCCTCGATCAATCCCTACCGCGGCTGCGAGCACGGCTGCATCTACTGCTACGCCCGCCCGGCCCACGCCTACATGGGCCTCTCCCCGGGCCTCGACTTCGAATCCAAGCTGTTCTTCAAGCCCGAGGCGGCGCGCCTGCTGGAGGCCGAGCTGTCGAAGCCGCGCTACCGGCCCGAATTCATCCATATCGGCGGCAACACCGACCCCTACCAGCCGCAGGAACGCCGCCTGCGGATCACCCGCCAGGTGATCGAGGTGCTCTCGCGCTTCAACCACCCCTTCTCGGTCATCACCAAGTCGGCGCTGATCCTGCGCGACCTTGATCTCCTGGCCCCGATGGCCCAGCGCGACCTGACGCGCGTGGCGATCTCGGTGACCAGCCTGGACCGCAGGCTCTCGCGATCGATGGAGCCCCGTGCGGCGACGCCCGAGAAGCGGATCGAGGCCATCAGGCGCCTGACCGACGCCGGCGTGCCGGTGACCGTGATGTTCGCCCCCTGCATCCCCGGCCTAAACGACCACGAGATGGAGGCGGTGCTGGAGCGCGCGGCCCAAGCCGGCGCTTCCGGCGCGGGATACGTGGCCCTGCGCCTGCCGCTCGAGATCAAGGACCTGTTCCGCGAGTGGCTGGAGACCGACCACCCCGACCGCGCCCGCCGGGTGATGTCGCTGGTGCGCCAGATGCGCGGCGGCAAGGACTACGACGCCCAGTGGGGCAAGCGCATGCGCGGCGAAGGCCCCATCGGCGAGCTGATGAGCCGCCGCTTCAAGGCCGCCCAGAAGCGCTACGGCCTGGAGCGCCGCTGGGGCGACCTCGACGTCTCCCAGTTCCGCGTCCCGCCCAAGCCCGGCGACCAGATCGACCTGTTCGGCGCCTAGACGGCCTCCGCCCTGAAGGTCCGGCGCGGCGGGGGTTCCAGGCGGCCGGCCCCGGCCAGGCGCACGATGCGCAGGAAGTGGGGGCACTCCATGGGACTGGGCGCGGGACAGGCCGCGGCGTGGCGCAGGCCCTCGCGCATGGCGGTCAGCCGCTGGATCACCCCGTCCAGCTCCTCAGCCTTGGCGGCCAGACGGTCACGGTCGATGCGGGGCCGACCGTCGGGGGCGAACATCGCCGCGATCTCGTCCAGCGAGAACCCCGCCGCCTGGCCCAGCGCGATGAGCGCCAGCCGCTCCAGCACCGAGGGTTCGAACAGGCGCTTCAGCCCGCGCCGCCCCACCGAGGCGATGAGGCCCTTCTCCTCGTAGTAGCGCAGGGTCGAGGCCGGGACGCCCGAGCGCCGCGCCACCTCGGCGATGTCGAGTTCGGACAAGGGCCTTGACCTCAAGTCAGCTTGAACTTGCAGACTGCCGGCCCTGCCCTCCTCCATCAAGCTCCAGGAGCCCCGCCCATGTCCGAGACCGCCCCCAACCGCGACCAGGCCGCCCTGTGGAACGAGGCCAGCGGCAAGACCTGGGTCGAACTCCAGGCCCTGCTCGACCGCATGCTGGCGCCCTTCGCCGATATCGTGGTGGGCGAAGCCTTTCCGGGCGAAGGCGGCCGCGTGCTCGACATCGGCTGCGGCGCGGGCGCCACCACGCTGATGATGGCCAGGCGGCTGGGGCCGGACGGCTCCATCCTCGGCGCCGACATCTCCGCGCCCCTTGTCGCCGCCGCTCGTGGTCGGGCCGACGCCGAGGGGCTGACCAACGCCGCCTTCGTCCAGGCCGACGCCCAGACCTATCCGTTCGAGGCCGAGGACTTCGACGCGGTGATGTCGCGCTTCGGCGTGATGTTCTTCGACGACCCGGAGACCGCCTTCGCCAACTTCCGGCGGGCCGCGAAGCCCGGCGGCAAGCTCGCCTTCGTCGCGTGGCGCAGCCCCGCCGAGAACCCGTTCATGACCGCCGCGATGCGCGCGGCGGCGCCGTACCTCCCGCAGGCGCCCGCGCCGAAGCCGGATGCCCCGGGCCAGTTCGGCTTCGCCGATGGCGAGCGGGTGCGTCGCATCCTGGCGGCCAGCGGCTGGGCCTCGGTCGAAGTGAAGCCGCTCGATATCGAAAGCTCGGTCCCGGAGGCCGACCTGCGCACCTACGTCACCCGTATGGGACCCGTGGGCGCGGCGCTGCGCGAGCTTCCAGAGGCCAAGCGCGCTGAGATCGTCCGCGCCGTCAGCGCCGCCTTCGATCCGTTCGTGACGGACGGCGAAGCCCGCTTCACCGCCGCCTGCTGGCTGGTGACCGCGCGGGCCTAGGCCGCTTCCGCCAGGGCCTTGGCCGCCTCGGCCAGGATCTCGAACGAGCGGATGCGGGCGGCGTGGTCGTAGATCTGCGCCGTGACGATCACCTCGTCCGGGCGGTAGGCGTCCATGAACTCCGCCAGGCCCCGGCGCACGGTCTCGGGCCCGCCGACCACGGCCTTGGCGAGCGCCCCCTGTTCGGCCGGCGAGATGCCGGCGGCGGCCAGGCGCCGGTCCATGTCGTCCACCGGCGGCGGCAGCGGCGTGGGCCGGCCGGTGCGCAGGTTCAGGAAGGCCTGCTGCAGCGAACTGAACAGCCGCCGGGCCTCGGCGTCCGTCTCGGCCGCCACCACGTTGAGCGCCAACATCAGGTGCGGCTTTTCAAGCCGCTCCGACGGCCGGAAATTCGTGCGGTAGACCTGGATCGCCTGCTCCAGCTGGGCTGGCGCGAAGTGCGAGGCGAAGGCGTAGGGCAGCCCCAGGATCGCCGCCAGCTCCGCCCCGAAGGTGCTGGAACCCAGCATCCAAACCGGCACGTCCAGGCCTGCGCCAGGGACCGCCCTCACCGGCTGGCCCGGCTGCACGGGCTGGAAGTAGCCCATCAGCTCGATGACGTCCTGCGGGAAGCGGTCCACGTCGCCCACCAGCGTGCGGCGCAGAGCCCGGGCGGTCAGTTGGTCCGTGCCCGGCGCGCGCCCGACCCCCAGATCGATACGGCCGGGAAACAGGCTCTCCAGCGTGCCGAACTGCTCGGCGATCACCAGCGGCGCGTGGTTGGGCAACATGATGCCGCCCGCGCCGACGCGGATCGTTCGCGTGCCCGCCGCCACGTGGCCGATGACCACGGCCGTGGCCGCCGAGGCGATGCCGGGCATGTTGTGGTGCTCGGCCAGCCAGTAGCGCTTGAAGCCCAGCCGCTCGGCGTGCTGCGCGAGGTCCAGGGTGTTGCGGAACGACTGGGCGGCGTCCGAGCCTTCCAGGATGGGCGACAGGTCGAGGACGGAGAGCGGAACCATCCCGCCAATATGGGCCCCGCTCAGCGCTGGAACACCCCCACCAATTCTACGTGCGGGGACCAGAGGAACTGATCCACCGGCAGCAACCGCTCCAGCCGGAAGCCCGCGTCGATGAGGGTCCGGGCGTCACGGGCGAAGGTGGCCGGATTGCACGAGACGCCGATCACCCGCGCCACGCCCGAGCGCGCCAGCTCGGCGGTCTGCTCAGCGGCGCCGGCCCGAGGCGGGTCGAACACCGCGACGTCGGTCTTCTTCAGCTCCTCGGCCAGGACCGGACGGCGGACGAGGTCGCGGGCCTCGGCGGTCACGCCCTTCAGCCCGGGGACCCCGGCCAGGGCCGACACCAGGGCCTGCACCGCGGACGCGGCGAAGTCGGCGGCGTGGACGGGGGCGATTTCGGCGAGGCGGAAGGTGAAGGTGCCCACGCCGCAGTAGAGGTCGGCGATGCGGGCCGCGCCCGCCGCCGCCTCGCCGACGAAGGCGGTCATGGCCGCCTCGGCTTCCCGCGTGGCCTGCAGGAAGGCGCCGGGCGGCAGGGCGACCACGGCGGGGCCCAGACGCACCTGAGGCGCCCGGATCATGTAGGCCGCCTCCCCGCCCAGGGTGACGCGGGCGAAGTCGGCTTCGGCGGCGCGTTCGGCGAGCTGCATCCGCGCATCGGCCGAAAGTCCGCCGCTCTTGGCCTCCACGCCGGTGATGTCGATGTCGAGGCCGGTGTCGGTGAGCGTGACGTGCAGCGAGGGCGCCGACTTCGGATGCTCGAACAGCGGCGCGGCCAGGCGCCGGAACGCCGGAATCGCGGCCTGGATGGCCGGGTCCGAGATGGGGCAGACCGAGATGTCCACCAGGTCCCAGGACTTGCGCGCCTTGTAGCCCAGCCGCGCCGCGTTCCGGTCGCCGCGCCGCGCGTGCAGGGTGACACGGCGGCGGGTCCCGAAGGCCGCGGCGAAAGGCGCCAGGATGTCGGTCTCGATCTGCTGGCGGGCGAGCGTCGTGCGCAGCCGCTCGACCTTCCAGGCCAGGTACGGTTCATGGGCCCAGTGCTGGAGCGCGCAGCCGCCGCAGGCGTGGAAATGGGGGCACGGCGGCTCCACCCGGTCGGGGCTGGCCGACAGCACCTCGAGAAGCTCGCGCCGTTCGCCGCGCCCCTGGGCGCGAACACGTTCGCCCGGCAGGGTGAAGGGCACGAAGACAGGCCCGGCGGCCACGCCGTCGCCCTCCCCGCCCATGCTCTCGATGGCGAGTTCGACGGGCGGGCCCGGCGCGGGCTTGGGGTTGGGTCGGCGCGGACGCGGTCTCATGTCAGTCCCATGGCGGGCGCCACGCTTAAGCCAAGATGAACGAAGATGAACGACATTCTCAACGGCCGTTCAGGTTGCACGGCGCAGGTTGCGCCCCGACATGGGCGGAAGGCCCACGCGCCGAGATCGAGAAGAGGGATAACTGAATGTCCAAGCGTGTCACCATGGCCAAGGCCACCCTGGCCGCCGTCGCCGGCGTGATGGCCCTGGGCGCGGCCGCCGCTAACGCCCAGCCCTACGGCTACTATGGCATGGGTTCGAGCGGCTACACCTACGACGCCTGCAAGCGCGAGAAGACCACGCGCGGCACGGTGGGCGCCCTGATCGGCGGGACCATCGGCGCCGTCATCGGGTCGAACGCCGCGGCTCGCAACGCACGGACCGAAGGCTCGCTGCTGGGCGGCGCGCTCGGCGCGGCCGTGGGCGCGGGCGTCGGCAACTCCAGCGCCGCCTGCACCTCGGGCGCGGTTCCTCCGCCGCCGTCCACCTCCAGCTACTACGCGCCCAGCACCGGCTACTACGACCGGGACGAGCGCGACTACGACGACTATGCCTACGGCGACCGGGGCGACCGCTACCGGCTGTCCGACCGCTCCCCCGACGCCGACGGCTGCACCCTCGCCGAAAGCCCGATCTACATGCCCGACGGCCGCACCCAGACCCGGTTCGTCCGCGTCTGCCGCGACGCCACCGGCCGCTACGCCGTCGTCGACTAAGAGCTCCAGTCGAGTACTGTTCCGGGCCGTCCGCTCAGGCGGGCGGCCCTTCTTTTTGCGCCCACAGCAGGAATTCGCGATTGCCGTCGCCGCCCGCGATGGGACTGTCCGCCGTCGCCCGCACGACCCATCCCGAAGCCTCCAGGAACGCCCTCACGCCCTCGACGGCGTCCGCCCGGGCCGCTTCGTCGGTGACGATCCCGCCCTTGCCGACGCGCTCGGGCCCCACCTCGAACTGCGGCTTCACGAGCGCAATCAGCTCGGCGCCCGGGTTCGCCAGCGACAGCGCCGTCGGCAGGGCCTTGGCGAGGCCGATGAAGCTGACGTCGGTGACGATCACGTCCGGAGCCTCGGGGACCAGCGCCGGCGTCAGGTCGCGGGCGTCGGTGGCCTCCAGGCTCACGACCCGCGGATCGGCGGCGAGCCTGGGATGCAGTTGCCCCCGGCCCACGTCCACGGCGAAAACCCGCGAAGCGTCCCGTGCGAGCAGCACCTCGGTAAACCCGCCGGTGGAAGCGCCCACGTCCAGGCCGACCCGCCCCTCGACGGTCACCGGCCACAGGTCCAGCGCGTGGACCAGCTTCAGCGCCCCGCGCCCGACCCAGGGATGGGCGGCCCTCGCCTCGATCACGGCGTCCTCGGCGATGGCGTCGGAGGCCTTCGCCACCGGCCGGCCGTCGGCCGTCACGCCGCCCGCCTCGATGGCCGCGCGGGCCTTGGCGCGGCTCTCGAAGAGGCCGCGCTCGACCAGCAGGACGTCGGCGCGCTTCCTCAGGCGGGCTCTTCCACGAACAGCTTCTTGAGTTCGGGCTTCAGGATCTTGCCGTTCGGGTTGCGCGGCAGGGTCTCGCGCCAGAACTTGATCGCCACCGGCACCTTGAAGGCCGCCAGCCGCTCGGCCACGTGGGCCCGAAGCTCGTCCTCGGTGGCCTCGGTCCCCGGCTTCAGCGTCACCACGGCCGCGGGCTCCTCGCCCAGGGTCCGGTGCGGCACGCCCACGACCGCGGCGTCCATCACCGCCGGGTGGTCGTAGAGGACGTTCTCCACCTCGACGCAGTAGATGTTCTCGCCGCCGCGGATCAGCATGTCCTTGGCCCGGTCGATGATGAAACAGAAACCCTCCTCGTCCATGCGGGCGAGGTCGCCGGTGCGGACCCAGCCGTCGACATAGGTCTGGGCCGTGGCCTCGGGCTTGTTCCAGTAGCCCTTGCAGTTCATCGGGCCGAACGACCAAAGCTCGCCCACCTCGCCCGGCGGCAGGACAGTGACGCCGTCGTTCGGGTCGCGGATCTGGATCTCGGCCACCGCCGCGGCGACGCCACAGCTGTCGGGGCGGTTGACGTAGTCCTCCGCGCCGTTGGAGGTGACCGTGGCGCAGGTCTCGGTCATGCCCCAGCCCTGGCCGGGCTGCGACTTCGGGAAGGTCTCGCGCAGGCGCCGCACCAGCTCGGGCGCCGACGGCGCGCCGCCGTACGACACGCTTTCCAGCGATGACAGGTCGTAGTTGGCCCGGGCCGGATGCTCGATGAGCTGCCAGGCGATGGTCGGCACGCCGCCGGCCAGCATGATCTTCTCGCGCTCGATCAGCTCGAAGGCGCGGATCACGTCCCACTTGTACATCATCACCAACTTGCCGCCGGTGAAGAGGGTCGGGTTCAGCACGGCGAAGCAGCCGGTGACGTGGAAGAACGGCACCGAGATCAGGGCCGAGCGCTGGGGCGCGTTGGGGTCGGGCGCGGGCGGCATCTCGCCCCGGCGCAGGAAGCTGCGGGCGCCGGCCGCCGCGGCCGTCAGGATGTTGCAGTTCACGCCCCGCTGGGTGGCCAGGGCGCCCTTCGGCTTCCCCGTCGTGCCCGAGGTGTAGAAGATCGTCGCGTCGTCCTCGGGGCCGATCTCGACCGGCGGCAGGGGCTGGTCCGGCAGCTTGCCCCAGTCGTTGGGCTCGCCCAGCACCTCGAACAGCTTGGTGACGTGCGGATGGGCGATCTCGTCGACCTCGCGGCTGACGTAGACGCGCACCAGCTCCGGGCAGTTGTGCAGGTGTTCGGTCAGGCGCTCGTAGCGTTCGGCATCGACGATGGCGACCTTGGTCCCGGAATCGGTCAGGCCGTATTCCAGTTCGGGCCCCGTCCACCAGGCGTTCAGGGGAGTGACCACCGCGCCGATCGAGGCGGCGGCGTAGAAGGCCAGCACCCATTCCGGCAGGTTGCGCATGACGACGGCGACGCGGTCGCCCTTGCCCACCCCTTGCGCCTGCAGTTCGCGGGCAAAGGCCGAGGCGGCGCGGTAGAACGCCTCGAAGCTGACCCGTTCGTCCTCATAGACCAGGAAGATCTTCTCGCCGTGGGCCCGGGAGGCCTCGAGCACCGCGCGCAGCGACGGCGGCTGGTTCTTCCAGACCTTCGTCTTCACGCCGCGGATGACGACTTCCTCGACCTCCAGCGGCGTCCCCGGCTGCGTCATCAGCGCATGGGCCTGCTGGATCGACATGGCGGGCCAGCCGGCCGGAAGGGCGGCCTCGGACATCGGCGTTTCTCCTAATGCTGCGCGTCGGTCACCGCCGTCGCGTCGTCATCAGGTGAACAACCATAACCTAGCGTCCGAGGCAAACGGACGACGCTGTTATCAGGCCGCGGCGGTCAGCCGCGCGAGCGCCCCTTCCAGCTTGGCCTTCGCCGCTTCCGCCTCGGCGAGGCGTTCGCGGTTCTCTTCCACAACCTCCTCCGGAGCCCGCGCGACGAAGTCGGGATTGCCGAGCTTCTTGGCGGTCTTCTCGATATCGGCGGCGAGGTTCGCCACTTCCTTGGACAGGCGTGCGCGCTCGGCGGTCAGGTCGATGAACTCGGCCACCGGCAAGGCCAGGGTCGCGCCGTCCACGACGTAGGGAATCGCGCCCTCGGGCGCCGCGTCCACGAACCGCACCTCCGAGACCCGCAGGAGCTGGCCGATCAGGGGCGCGCTGGCCTCCAGCACCCGGCGCTGCGCCGCGCTCGCCTCGACCACCAGCAGCGGCGGGCGGGCTGAGGGGGGCACGTTCAGCTCGGCGCGGACAGAGCGCCCTTCGGAAATGGCCTCGATGATCAGGCCGACCTCGGCGTCGGCGGCCGGATCGATCAGGCTCGCCGGCAGATCGGGCCAGAGGGCGGTCATGAGCTGACCCCCTTCAGGCCGCGCCGCGCCCAGGTCGGCGGTCTGGCCCCACAGCTCCTCGGTGATGAACGGCATCACCGGGTGCAGCAGCTTCAGGATCACGTCCAGCACCCAGGCCGCGGTTGCTTGCGTCTCGGCCTTGGCGGCCTCGTCCGCGCCGTTCAGCAGCGGCTTGGCCAGCTCGACGTACCAGTCGCAGAACCGGTTCCAGATGAAGCGGTAGAGCGCCCCGGTCGCCTCGTCGAAGCCGCAGTCGGCCAGGGCGGCCGTGACCGCCTGGGCCGTGCGGGCCGTCTCGCCCACGATCCAGCGGTTCAGCGGCGCCTTGACGGCCGCCGGGTCGAAGCCTTCGGCGCGGGCGCAGCCGTTCATCTGGCAGAAGCGCGTGGCGTTCCACAGCTTCGTGCCGAAATTGCGATACCCCTCAATACGTTGCTTCGAGAGCTTGATATCGCGCGCCTGGCCCGACATGGCCGTCAGGGTGAAGCGCAAGGCGTCGGCCCCGAACTCGTCCACCAGCTCCAGGGGGTCCATGACGTTCCCCTTGGACTTCGACATCTTGGCGCCGGTGGCGTCGCGGACCAGGGCGTTGATGAACACCCGCTTGAACGGGACCTCGCCCGTGAAATGGATGCCCTGCATCATCATCCGGGCGACCCAGAAGAAGATGATGTCAAAGCCGGTGATCAGGGTGTGGGTCGGATAGAACCGGCGCAGGTCGTCGGTCTTCTCGGGCCAGCCCAGGGTCGAGAACGGCCACAGGCCCGACGAGAACCAGGTGTCGAGCACGTCGTCGTCCTGACGCAGGTCCGTCTCGCGCCCGTAGAGCTCGGTCGCCTGGCGGCGGGCTTCGGCCTCGCTCTCGGCGACGAACACCTTGCCGTCCGGCCCGTACCAGGCCGGGATGCGATGGCCCCACCACAGCTGGCGCGAGATGCACCACGGCTGGATGTTCCGCATCCACTCGAAATAGGTCTTCTCCCAGGCCTTGGGCACGAAGACCGTGTCGCCCTGCTCCACCGCCTTGATGGCCGGCTTGGCCAGTTCCTCGGCGTTCACGTACCACTGGTCGGTCAGATAGGGCTCGACCACCACGCCCGAGCGGTCGCCGTGCGGGACGGTGTGGCGGGTCTTCTCGATCTCGCGCAGCAGGCCCAGGCGCTCGAACTCCTCGACCACCTTCTTGCGGGCGGCGAAGCGGTCCAGGCCCCGGTACTCGGGCGGGGCGTTGTCGTTGATCCGCGCGAAGTCGTCGAAGACGCTGATCATCGGCAGGTTGTGACGCTTGCCGACGGCGAAGTCGTTGAAGTCGTGGGCCGGTGTGATCTTCACCGCGCCCGAGCCCTTCTCGGGGTCGGGATATTCGTCGGCGATGATCGGGATGGGCCGGTTCACGATCGGCAGGCGCACCGCCTTGCCGATCAGGTGGATGTAGCGCTCGTCGCTCGGGTGGACCGCGACGGCGGTGTCGCCCAGCATGGTCTCCGGCCGCGTGGTGGCCACGACGATCTCGCCCGAGCCGTCCTCCAGCGGATAGGCGAAGTGCCAGTAGCAGCCGTCCACCTCGCGCTGCTCGACCTCGAGGTCCGAGATGGCGGTCTGGAAGTGCGGGTCCCAGTTCACCAGCCGCTTGTCGCGGTAGATGAGCTTCTCCTTGTAGAGCTGGACGAACACCTTGCGGACGGCGGCGCTCAGCCCCTCGTCCAGGGTGAAGCGCTCGCGGCTCCAGTCGCAGGAGGCGCCCAGGCGGCGCAGCTGGTTGACGATGGTCCCGCCGGACTTGGCCTTCCACTCCCAGACCTTCTCGATGAAGGCCTCGCGGCCCATGTCGCGGCGGCTCTGGTTGCCCTCCTGGGCCAGTTGGCGTTCGACCACCATCTGGGTGGCGATGCCGGCGTGGTCGGTGCCGGGCAGCCACAGGGCCGCCTTGCCGCGCATCCGCTCGAAGCGGATCAGCACGTCCTGCAGGGTGTTGTTCAGCGCATGCCCGATGTGCAGCGAGCCCGTCACATTGGGCGGCGGGATGACGATGCTGAACGGCTCGGCGTTGGGGTCGTCGCTGGGCGCGAAGCCGCCCGAGGCCTCCCAGGCGGCGTAGAGGCGCGGTTCGACGGTCTTGGGATCGAAGGTTTTTTCAAGCATGACGATGAAATGCAGCGAGCGCGCCCGGGAGGGGCGCGCCGCCGGCGTCTTACAGGGAATGTTCCGGAACGCGAAGCGGCTGGCGCGGACAGGCCCGCGCTATGCGGCCCCTAGCCTACTCGGCCGCGGGCGATGCGGGCCACCTCGGCCTCGACGGCCTCCTGGGTGATGCGCGGCAGGTTCTCGTCCAGCCACTGTTGCAGCAGCGGCGTCAGCAGCTCGCGCACGACGTCTTCCAGGGTGCGGCCCTCGCGCGGCATGGCGATGGCGGCCGAGAGCTGACCGAAAGCGGAAGCCGCAGCGGTGGCGGCCCGTTCGCTCACGAGGGTCGAGGCGGCGGCCGGCGTCGGGGCCGGCGGCGCCGGCGGGGGCTCGGCGGCGCTGGGCGCCAGGACGTCCAGGTCGCCCACGGTCTCCACCTTCTGGGTCAGTTCGAGGGCGTCTTCCTCTTCCTCGGGCTCGTCCTCGAGGATGGTCGGCTCCACCCTCGGGGCCGCGGCGACCGGCTCGGGCTCGGGCTCGGGCGTGGGCTCCGGCTCGGCCGCCGGTTCGGGCTCGGGAGCCGCCGCCGCCGCGGGCTCGGGGGCGGGCTGGGCCGGCGCAGCCTCTCCCGCATCGGCCGGAGCCTCATCTTCCGAGATGATGCGGCGGATGGAGGCGAGGATCTCCTCCATCGTCGGTTCTTGGGACGTCTGTTCGGACATGAGCCTGCCGCCGCAAATGGATTCGTCCCGGGGAGCCTAAGCGCGCCGCCGCGATCCTGCAATTTCCGCTCGCGGACGGCGCCCAGGTTTCGCCTGCCGGGGGAAGCCGCCTATTGAGGCTTGGCGGCGTCCGTCGGCGCGGGCGCCGCGGCCGGGGCCAGTCCGGGCGGGATGGCGGCCTCGACCGGCTTTTCGCTCGGCGACGGCGCCTGCCAGGGCGTGGCGAAGTGGTCGACGACGCCCACCGCCTCCTCCCACGGCACCCAGCCCCAGGTGATCCGCAGCTTCCGGAAGTTCTTGGCCGCGTCGTACTGCGGCGCGGTCGGGATGAGGTTGCGGGCCTCCAGGCGGCCCATGGCGCTCAGCACGCCCGCGGCGGCCACGTACTCGTCGCGGCGCGCGCTGACCTGGTTGAGCTGGGCCTGGCGAAGTTCCTGTTCGGCGTTCAGCACGTCGATGGTGGTGCGCAGGCCGACCTGCTGCTCCTGGCGGGTGCCCTCGGCGGCGATGTTGGCGGCGCGCACCTGCTCCTCGCTGGAGGCGATGTTGGCGCGGGCGGCGATCAGTTGGCTCCAGAACGACGTCACGCTCTGCAGGACGTTGCGGCGCACGCCCTCGACCGTCAGCCGGTCGGCGTTGTTACGCTCCACCGCCTGGCGGACGCGCGACGAGACGAGACCGCCGGAGAACAGCGGGACGGTCACGTTCACGGTGCCGGTGATCCCCCGCGAATAGAGGTCGCTGTCGAAGCGATCGAACGGCGGCTGCGGGATGGCGGGGCCCGAGAAGCCATAGGTGGCCTGGGCCGAAACCTGAGGCATCCGCTCGGCATGGGCGCCGGCGACCCGGGCGCGGCTGGCCTGTTCGGTGAACTGCTGGGCCCGGAGCTGGGGGTTGAACTGTTCGGCGGCCGTGTAGGCCTGGTCGGGATCCTGCGGCAGCAGGTGGGCCAGCGACGGCTCGGGCGCCAGTTCGCCGGGGTTCTGGCCGACCACCTGGGCGTAGGTGGCCCGGCTGATGGCGAGCTGGGCCTGCGACTGCTGGAACGAGGCCTGGGCCTGGGCCAGGCGGGCCTGCGACTGGGCCACGTCAGTGCGGGTCACCTCGCCCACGTCAAACCGCGCCTGCGATTCCTGGAGCTGGCGGGTGAGGACCTTCACGTTCTCTTCGCGGATGTGCAGCGCTTCCTGGTCGCGGCGCACGTTGGAGTAGGCCTCGATCACCGCGGCCAGCACCTGGGCCTCGACGCGCCGGAGGTTCTCACGACCCGCCAGCACGTCGGCGTTGGCCGCCGACACCGCCGCGGCCACACGGCCGCCGGTCCAAAGCGGCTGGGTGAAGGTCAGGCCGGCCGAGGCGCTGTTGCCTTCCTCGATCGTATCCCGCGCCAGAGGATTGATGATCGGCCGCGGCGAGCGGCTTTCCTCGTAACGGGCGTTGGCCGTCAGGTTCAGCGTCGGCCGCCAGCCCGTGCGGGCCTGGACGTAGGTCTCGTCGAGCGCCCGCTGAGCGGCCCGCTGCGTCTGGAGGGTGGGGTTGTTCTCGTAGGCCAGCGCGATGGCGTCGGCGAGGGTCTCAGCGGCGGCCGGGGCGGCGATCGCGCCCGCCAGTCCCGCGCTGAAGATCGCAGCCAGGAGGCGGCCGCGCAGGCAGTTCGACATTCGATTATCCCCGATCGTGCGAGAGACGTCGCTTCTATATGCGTGCTGTGCCGCCAGGACCAAGCTGCGTCACCTTAAGCTTTTTTCACGCCGCCGTTTCCGGGGTGTTTCACGAGCACGTCTAGAAGGCGAAGCCGTGTTGCGCCTCGAAACCGGCCAGCACGGGCGGCGTGGCGTCGAACAGCTCGCGGCGGCCGATCCCGTCCTCGGCGCGGACGTAGAGGCAGGCCTTGCCCACCGGCCCGTCGCGCTCGACCACCGCCAGGCGGCCCTGCAGGGCGAGCGCCTTCAGCCAGGCCTCGGGCGCGCGGGCGACGGCGCCTTCGCAGATCACCAGGTCGTATTCGCCGGGCGGAACCTGGTTCGGATCGGCGTCGGCCTGAATCACCGTGGCGCCCAGCGCCTCGATCACCGCCGCGGCGTACGGCGCCGAAAGGGCCAGGACGCGCTCGCCCGGCATGGGGCGGGCCTCCTGCAGCAGCTTCGACACGTCGCGCGGCTTCAGCAGGACGCGGCCCGGCGCGTACTCCACCTCGGTGTCCGCATAGGCCAGGTAGGCCTTGCCCTCGGGGACGAAACGCTCGCGCGGCAGCTCGCGCATGGCCTCGTGGATGCGGATGTCGGTGACGTCCTGGGTGCGGACCTGGCTTTCCACCATGTTCAGGCGGGCGGCGGCGAAGTCGGCCATCGATTTCCCTTTGGGCGTGCGGCTGGATGAGCGGATCTTGCGGCGGCTTATAGGCCCGCCCGCCACAAACGCAATTGCGTGGCCTTCCGGAGATTGCCCCGGCGTCGGGCTTCTGTTAGCCATCGCGCCCTCCGGCGGCCTGATGGCGGAGTGGTGACGCAGCGGACTGCAAATCCGCGTACCCGAGTTCGATTCTCGGTCAGGCCTCCAACACCTCCCTACAAGCGATCCCCCAGGTCCTCCGCCAGGACCTCCACGGCCGTGGCCTGGGCGCCCCAGAGCGTGCGGTCGTCCAGCCGCTTGAGGTTCACGGCGCGGCGCAGCGCCTTCAGCCACGGATGCGGCGGCGCGGCGGTCGGGTCCTTCCAGTAGTCGAGGTGGCGGAAGGCGAATCCGCCGATCTTCAGCCGCACGTCCAGCACGCCCCGCCCCAGGATCGGCGCGACACGTCCCGACACGATGTCCCCCAGTCCGATCAGGGCATTGTCGAAGAAGACGTTGGTCCACACCACCGGCGCGAACACCGAGGCATGGTGCGGAATCCGCACGACGGCGTTCACCGGATAGGAGAACCGGAACCGGCCGCGCTTCGGGTCGTCCCGCTCCAGCAAGGGCGGACAGATCGGGATGTCCCGAAGGCCGGTGCGGACGGCGAGGTCGGCGGCGTCGCGCGCCAGCAGCACATCGGCCTTGCTGAGCGGACAGCCCAGGGTGACGAAGTCCGAGACGAGCCAGATCGGCGGAAGTCCGTCCACCCCCTTGGCGAGTTCGGCCGCGTACGCGCGTTGGGCGGCGCGATAGCCGGCGCGCGCCGCGCCGACCTCTCCCGGTCCCGCATGAACGAGCGCGCCGGCCGCCTTTTCCAGCGCGCCCAGAGCCTTGAGGACGGGCGTGTCGCGTCCATGCCGCCGGAACAGGTCGCCCGCCGCGTGGCGCGCCCAGGCGTAGTGCAGCACGTCGAAGCCGATCACCGCGCCCAGGCTGTGGCCGACCACGACGATGCGGTCGTAGTAGCCGCTGGCCTGCAGCTTCCCCAGCAGGTCCACCCCGGCCTCGCGGATCTTCTGCCGGGCGGCCACATTGTCCGGCGTCGGGCTGAGGTAGCGCGCCGCGTCCCCGGCGACCGGGGCGAGCCAGCGGGTGGCGATCAGGCTGATCAGCAGGCTTCCGATCGAGGCGGCGACCAGCAGCCAGCCCGGCAGGTTCGAGACGCCCAGGGCCGCCTGGACGTCGGCCGGCAACCCCTTCGCCGCCGCCAGGCCCAGCAGGACAGCCGCGAGCGACAGCGCGGCCAGGCCCACGATCCAAGGGAAGACCAGCCGCCGGGGCACGCTCGACGGCCTGCGCAGCAACAGGCCGCGCAGCCAGCGCGTGACGCTGCTGGCGGTGTTCCCCGTCATCAGGTGGGCCCAGTAGAACTCGAAGAAGTCGGCGCGCTTCATCTCGCCGGCGTCCAGAGGCACGTTGCGGGTCGTGATCCGCCGCAGCTCGAAGCTGCCGGTGATCGGGTCCGGCTTGGAATAGACCGCCCTGGCGCGCGGGCCGGCGATGTCGGGGTCGTGGGTCCACAGCGCGCTCACCAACCCGCGCAGGGTATCCATCGGCTTCTGCTCGCCCATGCCGTGGATGACCACCACCGCCGTCTTCGGCTTCAGCAGGCGGCGGGCTGCGTCGGGAACGGGCTGGGGGGTTCGCATGGCGCGGCCTCCGATCCGGCCCAACTTCCCGCCTGACGCGCAAAGCCGCAAGGCCTCCCGCACCGCGTGCGGCGGGAGGCCGTCAGCGCTGGGACGCCAGCAGCGCCCTCGCCGTCTCCAGGATCGGGCGCTGTCCCTTCACGACCTTGACCATCGCGGTCTCGAACGGGAACCACGCGGCCTCGTCCACCTCCGGGAAGGCGGCCATCCGGCCCGAACGCGGCGGCCATTCCATCTCGAAAAGGTTGCTCTTGAGGTCCGAGAGGTCGAGATCGGCCTCGACCAGCCAGGCCTGCACGATCTTGTCCCGCGACACCCGGCAGGGCGGCAGCTCGACCGGATCGCCCGATATCGGCTGGCCCAGCTCCTCCTCGAACTCGCGGCGGGCGGCGGCCCAGCCCGCCTCCCCCGGCTCCACCAGCCCCTTGGGGATGGACCACGCCGCCTCGTCCTTGCCCTTCCAGTAGGGCCCGCCGGGATGCACCAGCAGGAACTCCGGCCCATCCGCCCCGGCCCGCCAGGCGAGCACGCCCGCGCTGAGGAGCCGGGCCACGGCCGTCAGTCCATCAGCCGCTGCATCAGGTAGGCGTATTCCAGCGCCTGACGCATGGCCCGCTCGTTGAGGTTGGCGGCGGCGGCGTGACCGCCGTCGATGTTCTCGTAGTAGAGGTAGTCGTAGCCCAGGTCCTTGAGCCGGGCCGCGGCCTTGCGGGCATGGGCCGGATGCACCCGGTCGTCCTTGGTGGACGTCTCGATGAACACCTTGGGATAGGGCTGGCCCGCCTTGAGGTTCTGATAGGGCGAATAGCTCATCAGCATCGCCCGCTCCTCCGGGATCGCCGGATCGCCGTACTCGCCGACCCAGGAGGCGCCCGCGCCGATGTGGGTGTAGCCGATCATGTCGAACAGCGGCACCTGGATGACCACGGCATTGTAGAGCTCGGGCCGCCGGGTCAGGGCCACGCCCATCAGCAGGCCGCCGTTCGAGCCGCCCATGATGCCGAGCTTCCTCGGGCTGGTGATCTTCCGCGCGATCAGGTCCTCGGAGACGGCGAAGAAGTCGTCATAGACCCGCATGCGGTTCAGCTTCAGTCCGGCGTTGTGCCAGCGGGGGCCGAACTCGCCGCCGCCCCGGATGTTGGCGACCACATAGACCCCGCCCTTCTCCAGCCACAGCTTGCCGACCGTCTGGGCGTAGGCCGGCGTCTGGCTGACCAGGAAGCCGCCATAGGCGTAGAGCAGCGTGGGGTTGGAGCCGTCGAGCTTCAGGTCCTTCTTCGAGACCACGAAGTACGGGACCCTGGTTCCGTCCTTGGACGTGGCCCAGAACTGCTCGACCTTCATGCCCCTGGCGTCGAAGCGCTCGGGCATGACGGCCAGCCGCTCGGGCTTGCCGGCGGCCGCGTCGGCCAGCCACTGGCTGGGCGGGGTCAGGAAGCCCGTGACGTTCAGGATCATCCGGTCGTCGGCCTCGGTCGCCGAGCCGATGGAGAGGCTGGAGTCCTTCGGCAGGTCCAGCTTCGTCGAGGTCCAGCCGCCGGCCTTGCGCTCGAAGCCGAGCACCTGGCCCTTCACGTTCTCGTAGAGGGCCACCACGAGGCGGCTGCGGGTCGTCGCCACCTGCTCGATGGCCTGGCTCTCGGTGGGCCGCAGCACGAGGCTGGCCGCCAGCGTCGCGGGATCGGCCTTCACCGCGGCGAGGTCGAAGTCGATCAGGTCGCCTTCCCGGAAGCCTTTCTCGGGCCAGTCCTGCTCCAGGCTGACGATCAGCCGGCCCGCCACATAGCCCTGGATCGTGGACCTGGTCGGCAGCGGCAGCTTCACCGGCCCGGCCTCGGTCAGCAGGTTGTGTTCGGTGTTGAAGAAGTCCAGGGCCCGCTCCGCCAGCACGGCGGCCGCCGTCCCGTCGGGCTCGCGCAGGACCAGCGGCGAGACCGCTACGTCGCTCGTCTGCCCCCGGAAGACCTCGCGGGCTTCCGACAGCGGCTGGCCGCGCTTCAGGGTCTTGAGCACATAGGCGTAGCCCGAGGCCGTGACCTCGCCCTTCACCCACTCGGTGCCGACGACCAGGGTGTCGCGGTCCACCCAGGCATAGTTCGACTTGGCCTCGGGGATGCGGAAGCCGCCCGCCACGAACTTGCCGGCCACGGCGTCGAACTCGCGGACCTCCGCCGCATCCTTGCCGCCGTTGGAGATCTCCACCAGGCAGAGCCGGGCCTCGGGCTCCAGGCAGGCCGCGCCGTGCCAGACCCAGTTGGCGTTCTCGGCCTTGGCCAGGGCGTCGAGATCCAGGATCGTCCGCCATTCGGGCTTGCCCGACCGGTAGCTCTCCAAACTCGTCGTGCGCCAGACGCCGCGCACATGGTCCGCGTCCTGCCAGAAGTCGCGCAGGGAGCCGTCGGCGACGATGCGCACAGCGGGGATGCGATCCTTGGCCGTGGCGATCTTCAGGGCCTCGGCATACAGGGCGGGATAGCGCGGGTCGTTCTGCAATTGCGGCAGGGACCGGGCGTTCTCCGCCCTCGCCCACTCCAGCGCCCGCGCGCTCTCGATCTCCTCCATCCAGGCGTAAGGATCGTCGGCGGGCGCGGCCCCCATCAGCAGAACTCCGGCGAAAAGCGTCGCGAGCGTACGCAACCTCATGTGGCCATACCCCCAAACCTGAGCGCCCAGATAGTTCGAAGGACCTGCTCAAGCTCAAGGGCTTTTCCAAGGGGGTCAGGCCCGCTCGCGCCAGATCGCCAGGGCCAGGCGGGGGCGGATCACGAACAGCCCGGCCCAGACCGCCAGGGCCAGGAGACGGCGCAGGCGGGTGCGCGGTCGGACCTGCGTTTCGAACACCTGGGCGTAGTCGAGCGTCGCGGTCATGTGAGGTCTCCTCTGCGATGAGGAAACCCTGATCGGCCTCTACGTCAGTTCCGGACGTGAGCCTGCACGGCCGTCTCCAGCTCCTGCCGCATCATCGTCTTCAGCGCCTCGGGCGCGACGATCTCCACCTTGTCGCCCCAGGTGAACAGGTGCCAGGCGAGCTCGCGCATGCCGCTCGCCCGGAAGCGGACCAGCACGCCGCCGTCGGATTGCGGCTCGACAGACTGGTTGGCGTGGAAGCGCCAGCGCAGGGCGTCCTCCGCGCCGAGCGGCGTGATGCGCAGCACCACGTCCTCGGTGTCGTCCTGGTAGATGCCGAAGCTCTCGTCGGCATAGGCCTGGAGGGAGAAGTCCTCCGGTCGCTCGGCGGGCCGGCCGGTGACCTCCACGTCGAAGATGCGGTCCAGGCGCCAGTTGCGGGGCCCCGTCTCGGCGCTCTCGGCCGCCACCAGATAGTTCGAGCGGCCGAACAGGATGCCATAGGGCGTCACCTCTCGGATGCGGCCGGGGCTGGAGCCGCCCTCGTAGCGGAAGCGCAGGGTGGACAGGCCCTTCAAGGCGTCGCGGACCGCCTGCAGCACCGCCTCGTCCTCGAATGGCCTGGGGCCGGCGTTCACCGCGATGGTCTCGGCCTGCAGCAGCGCTTCCAGATCGGGCGCGAGCTTTCGGCGCGCGGCCGCGCGGGTGGCCGAGAGCACCTTGCGCTCCAGCGAGCGCAGCGCCTGGGCCCGGGCGTTCGCCCCCTGCTTCTCGAACGTTTCCGAGGCGGCGGTCAGCGCCGCCAGCTCCTCGGCGGTCGGCGCCTGGAAAAGGCCGTCCAGGCCCGAGGGGATGCGGAAGCGCCTGGTCGGCGGGTCGTCCACCTCCTCCAGCTGCGGGAAGACCTCGCGGACCGCGTCGCGCATCCGCTCGACCGTGCGCCGGCCGACGCCCAGGCGCTCGGTCATTTCGTCCAGGGTCAGGCCCTCGGCCGTGCTCGCCAGCAGGCGCGCCATCTCCAGCAACCGGCCGGCCTTTTCATGCCGCATCAGATGTACGTCCGATTCTGTCGCACCCAGGGATCAGAACCGAACCATCGACGACCTGCAAGAAGGAGTTCGAGTGATGGCTTCCCAGTTCCGCCCCCGCCGCACCTTCAGCCCCCGGCCCGTGAAGGTTCCCCGTCTGGCGATCCGTCCCGCCGCGCCGTCGGGCACGATCATCAACGGCATCCTGCGCTTCCACGACGTGGTACGCGAACAGGGCGGCGGCCTCGCCCTGCTCCGCGTCTCCGAGGCCCGCCTGCGCGACCCTGAGGTTCGGGCCTGGTTCGGCGACCAGTCCAAGAACGTCCCCGGCGTCTCGATCCTGTGGAACGAGCGCGAGGGCGAGATCATCCGCGTCCTGGCGGCCTAGGCCTCGTGCCGATAGCTCGGCTGGTCGATGGCGAGTTGCTCGAAGGTGGTGGCTCGGAGCGTCTCCAGCAGACCCGGCGTCTCGACGGTCAGCTCGCCGACGCGGATGCGGTCGCAGAGCTCGCCGTTGAGGTCCTCGAACGATCCGGAACGATCCAGCAGGCCCGCCATCCGCTCGACCGCCGCGGCCTCGGCGGCGGGCCCCTGCTTCAGCTCACGGGTGACGGCGGCCAGCGCATTGGCCGCCACCCGCGCCAGGAAGGCGTTGCGGGGATCGAGGCTCGGCCGGATCTGCTCGATCCAGGCGGCGACAGCTTCGGTCAATTCCTCGGCCTTGGGGTGGGTGATCACAGGCCCTGCTCCAGGAGGACGACGAGGTCGGCTTCGGTCTCGGAGACCCGCCGGCCGATCATGGGCCGTTCGACGGACTTTTCCGCCCCGCTCGCCCAGCTCAGGTACATCAGCAGGCACATGACGCCCCACTTGAGCGATCCCAGCGCCTGCCAGTAGCGCACGCGCTCCAGGGCCACGGGCCGCCCGCCCGCCGCCTCGTACCCCGCCAGCAGGTCGGCGTAGTCGCCGAAGCCGCCCACCGGCCGGTCGGGCCGGCCGAACCGCCAGGAATTGACGCAGATCCAGCCTAGGTCCTCGGCCGGGTCGCCCACGTGGGCCAGCTCCCAGTCGAGGACGGCGGCGACGCCCTTGTCGGGGTCGAACATGATGTTCCCGTTCCGGAAGTCGCCGTGCAGCAGCACCGGCTCCACCGGCTCTGGCATCCGCTTGCGCAGGTGCTGGAAGGCCAGCTCAAGCACCGGCCGCCGCGCGCCGCTGTCGCGGTAGAGCTGCTCATAGCGGTCGAGCTCGTCGGCGGCCTCGGCGACGCGCAGGCCCACGTCCGGGACCGGTGTGGCGTGGATGCGGGCCAGCACCTCGCCGCACTGGCGCGCCAGCTTGCCCCGCACGGCGTCGAAGCGCGGGTCCGAGACGATCTTGCGGCCCAGCGTCTCGCCCTGGACCGCGCCCATGACGTAGGCCTCGCCGAGGCCGTCACCCGCGTCGCAGACGTGCGCCACCGGCGGGACCAGCGCGCCGCTCGCCCCGGCGGCCCGGATCAGCGCCGCCTCGGTCGAGAGCGGCACGGCCCGGGCGTTCTCGGGATCGAAGGCCACGGTGCGGCGGCGCAGGATCAGCGCCTGGCGGCCGTCCTTCCCCTCGATGGCGAAGGCCCAGGTCTCCATGCTGGCGCCGCCAGACAGGCGCTGAGCCTCCGGCACGCGGGCGCCGTCCCCGCCCAGGCGGGCGGCCAGACGGTCGAGGCCGGCGCGGACGTCGATTTCCATGACCCGACGGAACCTTCCGGTTGGTCTAATCTGCTCGCGATCTGGCGGGGTCGCCGGCGGCTTGTAAATGCCTCCCCAACGTCAACTCCGCCCAAGAAAACCGCGTGAGGAAACGGCCATGGACTTCGACCTGCCCCAGCATCTTGTGGACTACCTGGCGGAACTCGACCGCTTCATCGAGGCCGAGATCAAGCCGCTGGAGCAGCAGGACGACAACATCCGCTTCTTCGACCACCGGCGCGAGTACGCCCGCACCGACTGGGAGAACCAGGGCCTGCCGCGCAAGGAGTGGGAGGAGCTGCTGGCCGAGGCCCGCAAGCGCGCCGACGCCGCCGGCCACTACCGCTACGCCTGGCCCGTGGAGATGGGCGGCAAGGGCGGCAGCCAGTTCGACATGGCGGTGATCCGCGAGCACCTGGCCGCCAAAGGCCTGGGCCTGCACAACGACCTGCAGAACGAGCACTCGATCGTCGGCAACAACCCCTTCGTGCTGATGTTCAAGAGCTTCGCCACCAACGAGCAGTACGAGCGCTACGCCGACCAGCTCCTGTCGGGGAAGATGCGCACGGCCTTCGGCCTGACGGAGCCCAACCACGGCTCGGACGCCACCTTCATGGAGACCCGCGCGGTCCGCGAGACCCGCGACGGCAAGCCCGGCTGGCGCATCGACGGCGCCAAGATGTGGACGACGGGCATGCACGTGGCGACGCACTGCATGGTCTTCGCCCGGACCTCGGGGAAGGACGGGGACGCCACGGGGATCACCTGCTTCATCGTCCCCACCGACAATCCGGGCATCAAGGTCGAGGAGTACCTCTGGACCTTCAACATGCCGACCGACCACCCCAGGGTGTCGATCACCGACTGCTGGGTGCCCGAGGACGCCTACTGGGGCGAGATCGACCGGGGGCTGGGGCTGGGCCAGAGCTTCGTGCACCAGAACCGCATCCGCCAGGCGGCCTCGTCCCTGGGGGCGGCGGTCTTCTGCATCGAGGAGAGCGTCCGGTACGCCCGCGAGCGCAAGCCGTTCGGCAAGGCCCTGGCCGAGAACCAGGCGATCCAGTGGCCCCTGGTCGAGCTCGCCACCCAGGCCGAGATGCTGCGCCTCCTGATCCGCAAGACGGCCTGGCAGATGGACCGCATGGACCACAAGCAGATCGAGAAGGAGATCTCGGACAAGGTCTCCATGTGCAACTACTGGGCGAACCGGCTGGTCTGCGAGGCCGCCGACCGGGCCATGCAGGTGCACGGCGGCATCGGCTATTCGCGCCACAAGCCCTTCGAGCACATCTTCCGCCATCACCGCCGCTACCGGATCACCGAGGGCTCGGAAGAGATCCAGATGCGCAAGGTGGCCGCCTACCTCTTCGGCTACCTCGGGCCCAGGCGGGCGCAGTTCAAGGGCGTCGAGGCCGGGACCGACTACGTCCAGCCGATCCCGCCCCGGCATGGATAGGAGTTAGGCCGCCACGGCCTCGCCGTAGAGGCGGTCGAAGACCGGCGGCAGGCTGTCGGGCAGGCCCAGCAGCGGACCCGAGGAGAGCAGCAGCACCACCTCCTCGCCCGAGAGGCGGCTGAGGGCGGTGGTCGCCTCCTCGGCCGTGCGCACGCCCTCGACGGGGACGCCGGCGGCGGCGACGCGGGCCAGGATGTCCTCGAAGCTGGACTGTTCGTGGGTGGCCGCCCCATGCGTCGGCGGCGGGATGACCAGCACCCTGGCCGCGCCCTCGAACACGGTGTCGTACCAGGGCAGCGCCTCGCGGTTGCGCCACGAGAAGGTGTGCGGTTCGAACACCACGGTCAGCGGCCGGGTCGGATAGTGCAGCCGCATGGCCTCGATGGCCGAGCGGGCCTTCTCGTAGGACGAGCCGAAGCCCTCGACGATCGGCACGCGCGAGGCCCTGGTCAGGCGGTCGAGGCGGCGGCGGATGCCCTGGAAGCCCTCGATGGCGGCGGCGAACTGCGCCTCGGTGACGAGGCCGCGCTCCAGGAGGTAGGCCCCGACGCCCACGATGTTCTCGATGTTGTGCTCGCCGAGCAGCGTCGTGGCGAGCGGGATGCGCCGGCCATCCGGCCCCTTCAGGACGAACCGCGTCACGTCGCCGAACACCACGTCCTCGGCGCACCAGCCCTGGCAGGGACCCACGTCATACCAGACGATCCGGCAGGCGGCCTCGCCGGCGATGGCGCGGATCGCGGGGTGGTCGCGGGCGACCAGCAGGCCGTCCGCAGGAAGCAGGCGAAGCAGTTCGCGGAACGGCCTTTCGTAGTCGGCGAAGGTCGGGAAGACGTTGACGTGGTCATGGACCAGCGAGGTCAGCAGCACGTCGCGCGGATGGTAGAGCACGAACTTCGAGCGCCGGTCCGTGGGCGAGACGATGTACTCGTCGCCCTCCAGCACGACCTCGGGCGCGGCGCCCCAATGGCCGGTGTCGGGGAGCGACGGCGAGATGGCCCCGATCATCCAGCCGGCGTCTCGGCCGGCCTCGCGCAGGACGTGGGACATCAGGGCCGTGCAGGTCGACTTGCCGAACGAGCCCGCCACCACGGTGTTGAGCTTTTCGGCGGTGGCCTCGCCCACCATCTCGGGGAAGGTGGTGATCCGCACGCCGCGACGGCGGGCCTCGATCACCTCCGGATTCGAATCGCCGCCGAGCTTGGCGCTCGCGCCCAGCACCAGAACGTCGAGGTCGGCCGGGAGATTCGCCGAATCGAACCGGCGGAAGAACGGGAAGCCCAGGCCCTCCACGTAGGTCGACATCGGCGGGAAGACATCCTCGTCCGAGCCGGACACAACATGCCCAGCCTCGCGCATCATCAGGGCCGCCGCGCTCATGCCGGCGCCGGCGATGCCGGTGAAATGGATGCGCATGCGCCCTTCCCTGGCTGGACCGTCCAAGGGCGTTGGTTAGCTGATCCGCCGGCCTCGTCCATCCCCTCGCGACAATCGAGCGCTGCGGGGCGCTGGTCCACGCCGGGGCCGGGAACCGGATCGGCCGATTTACGCCTCGTTAACCGAACCGCCGGAACCTCAGGTTGTCTTCCTTGAAGACACCCCACCATCACCGACTTTTCTTGGCCCGGCGCTCGCGCCGGGCCTTTTTTTCATCCCCAGGAAGTTCTTCGGCGACATGCCCGCGACCGGCTTGCGCAACCCGCCGGGCCCGCGTATATCGCCGCCCCTCGACGGCCTGATCCCCGGTAGCTCAGTTGGTAGAGCAGTCGGCTGTTAACCGACTTGTCGCAGGTTCGAGTCCTGCCCGGGGAGCCATCGAGACCCTCCTGCCCCACACCGAGCTTTCGGAGCGGCCAGCCGCTACCAGACGCCCACGTTCGGCATCGACGCCCAGGGCTCGGCCGGCGGCAGGGCCTCGCCCGCCTGCAGCAGTTCGATCGAGATGTTGTCCGGCGAGCGGACGAAGGCCATACGGCCGTCCCGGGGCGGACGGTTGATGACGACGCCGCCGTCCTTCAGCCGCTGGCAGGCGACGTAGATGTCGTCCACCGCATAGGCCAGGTGGCCGAAGTTGCGGCCGCCTTCGTAGTTCTCGGGGTCCCAGTTGTAGGTCAGCTCGACCAGCGGCGCCTTGCGCGCCTTGGCCAGCTCCTCGTCGCCGGGGGCGCAGAGGAACACCAGCGTGAAGCGCCCCGCTTCCTGCTCGCTGCGGTACAGTTCCTTAAGGCCGAGCTTGTTACAGTAGAAGTCGAGGGATTCCTCGAGGTTGGCCACCCGGACCATGGTGTGGAGGTATCGCACCGCCGCTCTTTCCTATACTATGTAAACCGTAGTCGAACGAGTCGCGCCGGGCGCGAGCGAACGCTGTTCACAATCCAGGCTCGTTCTGCGACCAATAGTTCTACGCCCGCAGCGTGACGGCAAATTCATTTGCTCTCGCATAACGGCGGCATCAAAAGCGCGCAGGGCATCGAATCCTGCGCGCGCTCGGCTGGCGCGGCGCGGAAGCTGCGAAGGCCCTGGGGGATTTGATCTTGCGACGCTTGAAACCGCAGTACGTCTTCATCCTCGTCGTCCTGGCTGTCGGCGCCCTCTACTTCCTCAGCCGTTCGCTGTTCGGCGGAGGCGAGGCTCCGGACACGGCCCAGGCGAAGGCGAGCGCCAACACCCTGCCCAGCGTCCAGGCCCGGCTGACGCCCGAGACCGCGCGGGAGGTCGAGGTGGTCCTGCGCGGCCGCACCGAGGCGACCCGCGCCGTGGTCGCCCGTTCCGAGACGGCCGGCGTGGTGGCCGCCACGCCCGCCGCCGAGGGATCCTTCGTCCGCAAGGGCCAGGTGCTGTGCCGGCTGGCGGTGGACGCCCGCCAGGCGAGCCTGGACCAGGCCCGCGCCAACCTCCGCTCGCGCCAGCTCCAGCGCCAGGCGGCGCAGCAGCTCGCCGAGAAGGGCTATCGCTCGCAGACCCAGGTGCTCGAAACCCAGGCCGCGCTCGACGCCGCCCAGGCCCAGGTGCGCCAGGCCGAGATCGCGCTGTCGCAGGTCGATATCCGCGCGCCGTTCGCCGGCGTGTTCGACAAGCGCGACGCCGAGATCGGGACCTACCTGGCCCCTGGCCAGGCGTGCGGCACGATGATCGAGCTCAACCCGTTGCTGGTGGTGGGCGACGTGCCCGAGACCGACGCGGCCAAGCTGCGCCTCGGCGCGCCCGCCTCCGCCGTCCTCGTCTCGGGCCAGAAGCTCGCCGGGCGCGTCCGCTACGTGGCCCGCGACGCCGATCCCCAGACGCGCACCTACCACGTCGAGGTGCTGGTCCCGAACCCGCGGATGGACGTGCGTTCGGGCCTCTCGGCCGAGCTGAAGATCACGGCAGGCATGGGCGCGGCCCACCTCGTCCCCGTCTCGTCGCTGGTGCTGGACGCCGGCGGCCGGCAGGGCGTGCGCTACGTCCTGGCCGACAACCGCGTGGCCTTCGCGCCGGTCACGGTGCTGGAAGAGACGCCGCAGGGCCTGTGGGTCGGCGGCCTGTCGGGCCCGGTCCGCGTCATCACGGTCGGCCAGTCGTTCGTGGCCGACGGCCAGAAGGTTCGGGTCGCCGCGGCGCGCTGACGCCGCGGGGACCCTGGAGAGCAAGCGATGATCGGCGCCCTGATCGACGGAGCCATCAAGCGGCGGAAGGTGGTGCTGGGCGTGGCGCTCATCGCCGCCCTGTTCGGCTTCTTCGTCTACCTGGGGATGCCCCGGGAGTCGGAGCCGGACATCGACCTGCCCTACATCTCGGTCGTCGTCCCCTACCCCGGCGTGAGCCCCGAGGACGCCGAACGGCTGCTGGTGAAGCCTCTCGAGGTCGAGCTCCAGACCATCCAGGGCATCAAGTCGATGAACGCCATGGCCCGCGAGAGCGTGGCGGTGGTGACGCTCGAGTTCGAGGCCGACTTCGACAAGGACAAGGCGCTGGAGGACGTCCGCGCCAAGGTGGACCTCGCCCGGGGCAAGTTCCCGCCGGACGCCGAGGAGCCGATCATCGAGGAGGCCAACTTCTCGGCTGACCCGATCATCGGCATCGTGATCTCCGGGGCCGCCCCCGAGCGCGAGTTGCACCGCGTCTCCCGCGCGCTGAAGGAGCGCCTGGAGAGCACGCCGGGCGTGCTCGAGGTCTACATGAGCGGCGGCCGCGAGGAGGTGCTCGAGGTCACCATCGATCCCGTGCGGATGGAGACCTACAACGTCACCACCGGCGAACTGGCCCAGGTGATCGGCCGCAACAACCAGCTCGTGCCGGCCGGCAGCCTGCGCTCGGGCCCGGGCCAGTTCGCGGTCAAGGTCCCGGGGGTGGTGGAGAATCCCGCCGATATCCTGGCCCTGCCGATCAAGAAGAGCGGCGACCGGCTGGTCACGGTGGGCGACATCGGCGACGTGCGCCGCACGTTCAAGGAAGCGAACTCGATCAGCCGCTTCAACGGCCACCCCGCCTTCATCCTGGAAGTCTCCAAGCGCGGCGGCGCCAACATCCTGGAGACCGTCGAGGTCGTGAAGGGCGTGGTGAAGGCCGAGTCCGCCCGTTGGCCTTCGACGGTGAAGGTCGACTACATCTACGACGAGTCCGAGTTCATCGGCCGCACGCTGGTGGTGCTGGAATCCGGCCTGCTGATGGCCAGCCTGCTGGTCACCCTGATCATCGTGGCCAGCCTCGGCATCCGCCAGGGCCTGATGGTGGGCGTCGCGATCCCGATCTGCTTCCTGCTCGCCTTCCTGATGATCAACGGCATGGGCGTGACCCTGAACCAGATGGTCATGTTCGGGATGGTGCTGGCCGTCGGCATCCTGGTGGACGGCGGCATCGTGGTCGTGGAGTACGCCGACCGGAAGATGGCCGAGGGCCTGCCGAAGGAGGCCGCCTTCGCCGCGGCCGGCAAGCGCATGTTCTGGCCGGTGGTCAACGGCACCCTGACCACGCTCTGCGCCTTCGTGCCCTTCATGTTCTGGAACTCGATCGCCGGGAAGTTCATGAGCTTCCTGCCGCTGACCCTGTTCTTCGTGCTGGGCGCCTCGATCTTCGTGGCCCTGATCTTCACGCCCGCCCTGGGCTCCATCTTCGGCCGCAAGGCCGCGGTGGACGAGGAGGAGCTGGCCGAGATCATGAAGTCCGAGCACGGCGATCCGCGCCAGATGAGGGGCTTCATGGGCTGGTACGCCCGGACCATCACGCTGCTGGGGGCCCATCCGACCCGCACCCTGGCCACCGCCGCCGTCATCGTCCTGGCCATCGCGATCTGGTTCAAGGAGACCAAGCACCGGACCGAGTTCTTCTTCGAGGCCGACCCGGAGTTCGTCTCGGTGTTCGTCAAGGCCCGCGGCAACCTCTCGCCCGAGGCGCAGAACGACCTGGTCGCCCAGGTCGAGAGCCGCCTCGCCGGCGTGAAGGGCATCGAGTCCTTCTATGTCCGGGCCGGCGGCTTCACGAGCAACGGCGGGCCCAACTCGGCCCCCAACGACACCATCGGCCGCATCCGCGTGGACTTCCTCGACTACGAGGGCCGCAAGGCGCTGGGCCTGCGCGGCAAGGACATCGAGACCGAGATCCGCAAGCGCGTGACCGACCTCCCCGGCCTGCAGATCGAGGTGCGCGGGCCCCAGAACGGCCCGCCGATCGGCAAGGACGTGCAGGTCCAGCTCCAGAGCCATGACCCGGCCGCCCTGAACGCCGCCGCCAACCTGGTGAAGGCCAAGCTCGCCACCGACCCGCAGCTCATGGAGCTGGAGGACAACCGCACCTCGCCGGGCATCGAGTGGAACCTGACCGTCGACCGCGAGGCGGCCGGCCGCTACGGCGTCGACGTGCTGTCGGTGGGACAGACCATCCAATTCCTGACCGGCGGCGTGCTGATGGGCCGCTTCCGCCCCGACGACGCCGAGGACGAACTCGACATCCGCGTCCGCTTCCCCGCCTCGGCCCGCAACGTCGGCGCCTTCAACCAGCTCAAGATCACCACGGCCCAGGGCCCGGTCCCGATCAGCTACTTCATCAAGCGCGTGCCAGCCCAGCAGGTCACCCAGATCCAGCGCCGCGACGGCCAGCGGATCGTCATCGTCCAGGCCAACGCCGTGGAGGGCGTCGCCGCGAACCAGAAGATCGACCAGCTCAAGCCGTGGCTGGAGAAGGCGCCGATCGACCCGTCCGTGCGCTGGAAGTTCAGCGGCGCCGACGAGGAGGGCCAGGAGGCGGCGCAGTTCTTCATCGCCGCCATGGCCGCCGCGATCTTCATGATGTTCGTGATCCTGCTCTGGCAGTTCAACAGCTTCTACGGGGTGCTGGTGACGCTCTCGGCGGTGATCCTCTCGACCATCGGCGTGCTGCTGGGCGTGCAGGTGAACCTGCTGCACACCTTCGACTATATCTCGGTGATCATGATGGGCACGGGCGTGGTCGCCCTGTTCGGCGTCGTGGTCGGCCACAACATCGTGCTGGTGGATACGTTCTACCACCTGCGTCATGAGGGCTACACGGCCGACGAGGCCGCGGTCCGCGCCGCCGCGCAACGGTTCCGGCCGGTGCTGCTGACCACCCTGGTGACGGTGGTGGGCCTGCTGCCCCTGATGTTCCAGATCCACCCGAACTTCCGGACCGGCCACATCGAGTACCGCGCGCCAGGCTCGGAATGGTGGGTGCAGCTCTCGGCCTCGGTGGTCTGGGGCCTGTCGTTCGCCACCCTGCTGACCCTGGTGCTGACGCCGGTGATGCTGGCCGCGCCCCGCGTCTACTCGCGGCGCTTCGGCTGGCTGCGCGACAAGTTCGGCTGGGGTCCGCGCAAGCGTCCGGCGCCGGTCGCGGTCGGCGACGACTTCCCGAGGGCCGCCGAGTAGCCGTGGCGCTGACCCACCGCATCGCCCAGGCCGCCGACCTGCCCGCCCTGGAAGCGGTGATGGACGCCGCCATCGGCGAACTGCAGAAGGGCTTCCTCGACCCCGAGCAGATCGCAGCCAGCCGCATGATCATGGGCCTGGACCGCCAGCTCGTGGCCGACGGGACCTATTTCGTCGTGGAAAAGGACGGCCGCATCGCCGGCTGCGGCGGCTGGAGCCGGCGGGCCACCCTCTACGGCGGCGACCACACGCCGGGCCGCGACGCCGCCCTGCTGGACCCGGCCAGCGAACCCGCTCGCGTGCGGGCCATGTACACCCATCCCAACTTCGCCCGGCGGGGCGTGGGCCGCCTCATCATGCGGCTGTGCGAGGACGCCGCCCGCGCCGAAGGCTTCACCCGCCTGGAGCTGATGGCCACGCTCTCGGGACGGCCGCTCTACGAATCCTGCGGCTACGCACCCATCGAGACCATCGAGGACTCCCGTGGCGGCGCGCCCGTGCCGCTGGTCCGGATGGGGAAGCGGATCTGAAGTCTGCTCCCCCTCAGGGGGAGCTGTCGCGGAGCGACTGAGGGGGTTGAGGGCCAGGGCGGTGGGTTTCAACCCCCTCCACCACTTCGTGGTCCCCCTCCCCCTGTGGGGGAGGAGCTAGGAGCCCCGCGTCTGGCGCCGCCACAGCGCGGCGTATTCCCCGCCGTTGGCCAGCAGGTCCTCGTGCGTTCCGCGCTCCACGATGCGGCCGCGCCGGAGCACCAGGATCTGGTCGGCGTCGGCGATGGTGGAGAGCCGGTGGGCGACCACCAGGGTCGTGCGACCCGCCCTCACCTTCCGGAGCGTCTCCTGGATGGCCGCCTCGGTGGGGCCGTCGAGGGCGCTGGTGGCCTCGTCCAGGATCAACAGGCGCGGATCGGCCAGCAGCGCGCGAGCGATGCCCACCCGTTGGCGCTCGCCGCCCGAGAGCTTCAGGCCCCGCTCGCCCACGCGGGTGTTCATCCCGTCCGGCAGGCCGTCGATGAACGGACCGAGCTCGGCCGCGTCGGCGGCGGCGCGGACCTCGGCCGGCGTGGCGTCCGGTCGGGAGAAGGCGATGTTGGCGTAGAGGGTGTCGTTGAACAGGGCCACGTCCTGGGGCACCAGCGCCACCGCCCGGCGGATCGCGGCGAGCTTCACCCGGCGCATGTCCAGGCCGTCGATCAGGACCGCGCCGTCCTGCGGGTCGATCAGGCGCATGGCGAGCCGGATGGCGGTGGTCTTGCCCGCGCCCGAGGGGCCGACCAGGGCCACGGTCTGGCCGGGCCGGGCCTCGAAGCTCACGTCGATCAGCCCGACCGAACGGGCGTCGTGGCGGAAGCTCACCCGGTCGAAGGCGATGGCCGCGCCGCGGCCCGTGGCCGGCGGCAGGTCGCGGGCGTTCGGCGCATCCACGATCTCGGGCCGGATGTCGCGCAGCGCCACCATCTGCTCCATGTCGATCAGGCCCTGGCGGATCTCGCGGTACTGGAAGCCCAGCATGCCGAGGGGCGCGTAGAGGCCGGACAGCAGGAAGATGGCCGTGGTCACGTCGCCGATGCGCAGGTCCCCGCCCGCCACCTGCATCCCCGCCATCACGGTCATGGCCGCCAGGCCCACATTCAGGATCAGCGCCTGGGCGGCGTTCAGGAGGTTGAGCGAGCCGTTGGCCCGGGAGCTGGCGTCCACGTAGCGGGCCATGGCCTGGGCGTAGGCGTCCACGAGCCGGGGCTCGGCGCCGAAGGCCTTCAGCGTCTCGTAGTTGATCAGGGCGTCCGACGAGAGGCCCGCCGCCCGCGTCTCGGCGTCGTTCAGCTCGCGGCGGTGTTCGAGCCGCCAGTCGGTGATCTTGAAGGTGATGACGGCGTAGAGGACGAGGGTGACGAAGGCCGTGGCGGCGAACCGCCAGTCCAGACGCACCACCATCACCGCCATGGCCAGCACCAGCTCGACGGCCGTGGGGCCCAGGCTGAAGACCAGGCTGCGGATCAGGAAGTCGGTGGCCCGCGCGCCCCGGTCGATCACCCGAGACAGCGCGCCGGTCTGTTTGGTCTGGTGGAAGTCGAGGGAGAGCGACAACGCATGGCCGAAGCTCTCCACCGCCGCCCGGGCCATGGTCGACTGCGAGACCCGGGTGAAGATGGCGTCCCGGGCGTAGGGCGCGCAGGCGGCCGCGAGCCTGAGCGCGGCGAAGCCCACGGCCAGGCCCACGAACGGCGCGCCCACGAGGACGGCGGCCTGCCCCGTCGGGCTCAGGGTATTGATGGCGTCCCCCAGCAGGACCGGGGCCAGCACGCCCGCCAGCTTGCCCATGAACACCAGCACCAGGGCCGCCGTGATCCGCAGGCGAAGCTGCGGCGCGCCCGAGCGCATCACGAGCCGGCCGAGGTCGGCCATCGAGCCCCAGAAGTCGAAGGTCGTCCCCGCGGGCGCGACCGAGCCGGGTCCGCCGAAGCGGGCGTGGGCCATGTGGGCGTGGGCCAAGGCGGCTAGGCCCCGACCGCGAAGCGAGAAGCGAAATGCGGGAACACGGCTTGCTTGAATCTCCTTAGACGTGGCCATAGCTACTTGGGTCTTCGGAGCGCGCTGGCAAGCGCGCGCGTGTTCCGAGGCCGTTTTCCTGGAGTGACCGTTCATGGGGCGTGAGACCGAACGCCTGCAATCCGTCTGCGTCTTCTGCGGCTCGTCCGACGCCGCCGATCCCGCCTACCTGGCCGCGGCCGGCGACCTGGGCCGCGCGCTGGCGGCGGCGAAGCTGCGCCTGGTCTACGGCGGCGGCGGGGTGGGTCTGATGGGGGCGACCGCGCGCGCCGCGCACGAGGCCGGCGGCGAGGTGCTGGGCGTCATCCCGGACTTCCTGGTGGGCGCCGAGCGGGCGCTGGAGACCGTCGAACACCTGGTCGTGGGCTCGATGCACGAGCGCAAGTCGATCATGTTCGAACAGTCGGACGGCTTCGTGGTCCTGCCGGGCGGCATCGGCACCCTGGAGGAGATCGTCGAGCTGCTGTCGTGGCGGCGCCTGGAGCTGCACCAGAAGCCGGTGGTGTTCCACAATCCCGGCGGCTTCTGGAAGCCGCTGTTCGACCTCTTCCAGCACACGGTGGACGCCCGCCTGACGCCCGCGAGCTTCATGGGCGCCTGGTCCTCGGTGGAGCGCGTGGACGAGATCGTGCCGGCCCTCTACGCCCAGGCCGGCGAGCCCATGCCGCCCTCGGAAGAGGCCGAGGTCCTGAAGGTCAGCTAGCCCGCGCGGCCGGCGGCAGGAGTCCGGGGCGGGCCAGCAGCTTCTGGGCGACGGGGTCCTTCGCCACCTCGTCGAGCAGCCAGTCGCGGAAGGCCGCGATCTTGCGCGTCCGGCGCCGGTCGGCCGGATAGACCAGCCAGTAGGCGTTGCAGCCGAAGTAGATTTCGAACGGCTGGAACAGCCGCCCCTCGGCGATCTCGCGGGCGAACATCACGGGCGAGCCGATGGCCACGCCGCCGTTGGCCAGCGCGGCGGCCACCTCCAGCGTCTGGGTGTCGGCGGTGATGCCCGGGGCCGCGGGCGCCTCGGCGTCGCCGAACTGCACGCCGGCGGCCTTGAACCACTGGGTCCACTCCCCTTCCCAGCCGATGCGGCGCACCCGGAGCAGGTCGGCGGGCCTGGGATCGGGCCCAAGCTCGGCCATGGCCGCCGCCGAACAGAGCACGGTCTGGACCGCCGGGAAGAGCACCTTGGCCTCCAGCCCCGGCCACTCCCCCAGGCCGCCCCGGATCGCCACATCGAAGTCGTCCCGCAGGAGATCGACCATCCTGTTGTCGGTGTCGAGGCGCACGGCGATCTTCGGATGCGCCACCTGGAAGGCGCCCAGCCGGCCGGCCAGCCATTGGGTCGCGAAGGTCTGCAGGGTGGTGATCGACAGGACGCCGTCGCCGGTGTCCGACAGGTCCGAGAGCGCGCTCCGAAGGGCCGTCATGGCCTCGGTGGCCGCGCGCGCCAGCCGCTCGCCCGCTGGCGTCAGCGACACCTCGCGCGGCAGGCGGCGGAACAGCGGCTGGTCCAGCCTGCGCTCCAGCGCCTTCACCTGCCAGCTCACCGCAGCCTGGGTGATCCCCAGTTCCTCGGCCGCACGCGTGAAGCTGCCTAGCCGGGCCGCGGCCTCGAACACGCGGATGGCGCTGAGCGGGATGCTGGCGAGGGGATCAGACATAAGCCGGGCTTATGAGTACAACAGGAGAACCCGTTTGTCGATCCGCGTTATGGGACCCATTCTCTCCCTGCACGACGAGCCTCACCACAGGAGCGGGTCATGGAAGAGCTGCACAGGATCCATAAGGACGTTCCGTTCGGCTACTGGGCGCTCTGGATCGAGCCGGCGCTGCGCAGGCTGGCCCAGCGGTCGCCCAAGCGCCGTCCCCTGGCGAAGCCGACGACCACCATCGCCTGCTAGGGGACGTTGGCCTCGAGCTCCTCGATCCAGACGCGGGCGTTCCCGTCCGAGGGCGCCCGCCAGTCGCCGCGGGGCGACAGGTTCCCGCCCGAGATCACCTTCGGCCCGTTGGGCATGGCCGAGCGCTTGAACTGGCTGATCTCGAAGAAGCGGAACAGGAACAGCGACAGCCACTTCTTGATGGCCGCCAGGTCGTAGGCGTTGCGCGCCTCGTCCGGGAAGTGCGGCGGCCAAGAGCCGGCCTTGGCGTCCCGCCAGGCATGCCAGGCCAGGAACGCCACTTTCGACGGCCGAAGCCCGTAGCGGGTGATCCAGTAGAGGTTGAAGTCCTGCAGCTCGTAGGGGCCGATCCTGGCCTGGGTGCTCTGGATCGCGCCCGTGGCGTCGGCCGGCACCAGCTCGGGGGAAATCTCGGTGCCCAGCACCGACAGCAGGACCTCGGACGCCGCCGCGTCGAACTGCCCCGTCTTGGCGACCCAGCGGATCAGGTGCTGGATCAGCGTCTTCGCGAGCGAGGCGTTGACGTTGTAGTGGCTCATCTGGTCGCCGACGCCGTAGGTGCACCAGCCCAGCGCCAGCTCCGACAGGTCGCCGGTCCCCAGCACGAAGGCGTTCCGCTGGTTGGCGAGGCGGAACAGGTAGTCGGTGCGCAGGCCCGCCTGAACGTTCTCGAAGGTCACGTCGTAGACCGGCTCGCCCTTGGCGAACGGATGGCCCATGTCCTTGAGGAGCTGGGTCGCCGCCGGGCGGATGTCGATCTCCTCGGCCGTCACGCCGATGGCCTTCATCAGCGCCCAGGCGTTCGACTTCGTCCCCTCGCTGGTGGCGAAGCCCGGCATGGTGAAGGCCAGGATGTTCTCGCGCGGCAGGCCCAGGCGGTCGAAGGCCTTGGCGGCCACGATCAGGGCGTGGGTGGAGTCGAGACCGCCCGAGACCCCGATGGTGATGTGCCGGCTCTTCGTCGCCTCCAGCCGCTTGGCGAGGCCCGCCACCTGGATGTTGAAGGCCTCGTAGCAGTCCTTGTCGAGGCGGGCAGGATCGTCCGGCACGAAGGGGAAGCGGTCCACGGGCCGCCGGAGCCCCACGTCCTTGAAGTGCGGCCTGTGCTCGAAGCGAACCCGCCGGAAGCGCCGTTCGGGATGGCCGGCGGCGATGGCCGCGTCGTTGAACGTCGGGGTGCGCATCCGCTCCAGGCGCAGCTTCTCGACGTCGATGTCGGCCACCGCCATCTGGGCCTCGGTCGGGAAGCGGTCCGTGCAGGCGAGTTCGCGGCCCAGCTCGTGGATAGAGGCCTGGCCGTCCCAGGCGAGGTCGGTCGTGCTCTCCCCCGGACCGGCGGCGGAATAGAGGTAGGCCGCCTGGCAGCGGGTGGACTGGGAGGCGCACAGCAGCGCCCGCTCGTCGGCCTTGCCCACCACGATGTTCGAGGCCGACAGGTTGCAGAGGATCAGCGCCCCGGCGAGCGCCCCCGCCGTCGACGGCGGATTGGGCGCCCAGAAGTCCTCGCAGATCTCGGTGTGGAAGACGAAGTCCTTCAGGTCGCGGGCCTGGAAGATCAGGTCCGTCCCGAACGGCGCGGTCTGATGGGCGATGTCGACGTCCAGCCCTTCCAGACCCTGGCCCGAGGCGAACCAGCGCTTCTCGTAGTACTCGCGGTAGTTGGGCAGGAAGCTCTTGGGCACGACGCCCAGGATGCGGCCGCGGGCGATGACCACGGCGCAGTTGTAGAGCCGCCCGTTCCGGCGGACCGGCGCGCCGACCACCAGCACGGGCGCCAGCTTCTCGCTGGCCTCGGCCAGGACCGCGATCTCGGCCTCAACCCGGTCCAGCAGGGCGTCCTGCAGGTGCAGGTCGTCGATGGCGTAGGCGCTGATCCCCAGCTCGGGGAACAGCATCAGGTCGCAGCCGGCGGCGTCCCCCTCCTTCGCCATGCGCAGGGTCTCGGCGGCGTTGAAGCCCGGATCGCCCACCGCCACGCGCGGGGTGCAGGCCGCGACCCGGACGAAGCCGTGGGTGTGGATGGCGTAGAACGACTTCGTCACGACGGCTCCGTGTCCGGCCCGGGGGAAATGCTCACTTTGAGCATATATAGCCTTCCGGCTCGGCGAGGGAAACCTAAGCCTCCGCCTTGCCGTATTTCATCCCCTCCAGCTTGAGCCCGTCGGGATCGAGGAAGAAGACGGCGTAGTAGTCCGGGTAGTACTCCCCCGCCGGATCGACGATGGTCGCGCCCTCGCGCTCCAGGAAGGCCTGCAGCGCGTCCACGTCGGCGCGGCTGCGCAACTCGAAGGCGTAGTGGTGGAAGCCCACCTCCCCGATGCGATGCCTGTGCCGGCGGCCCGCCTCGTCGGCCTGGCCGATCCAGTACCGGGTCTTGCCGTTGGTCCAACCGATCTGGTCGCCATAGTCCTCCAGGACCTCGAACCCCAGGAACTCGAAAAGACGGCCGTAGAACGCCTTCGACCGCTCGATGTCGCTCACCCGGACCGACAGGTGGTCGATCCCCACAACCCGCACCATGGCCATCCTCCGTGACGGCGGCTGCAATCGAGGGTTAGCATTGGCGGCAGGAGGCCGCGATGACCGGACCCATGCTGCGTGAACGCATTCCGGGCCAGCACGCCCGCGTCAGCTTCCTGGAATTGTTCTTCGACCTCGTCTTCGTCTTCGCGGTCACCCAGATTTCGCACGCCCTCCTCAAGGACCTTACCTGGGCGGGCGCGCTCCGGGCGGCGCTCCTGATGTTCGCGGTCTGGTGGGCGTGGATCTACACGGCCTGGATCACCAACTGGCTGAACCCCGAGAACACCGCCGTCCGGGCGATGATGTTCGTCCTGATGGCCCTGGGCCTGGTGATGTCCACGTCGCTGCCGGACGCCTTCGACGGCCGGGCCCCGATCTTCGCGGCGGCCTATGTGGCGAGCCACGTGGGCCGCACGGCCTTCATGATCTGGGCCGTGCGGCGCGATGCGCCCCTGAAGCGCAACTTCCAGCGCGTGATCGCCTGGAAGCTTACGTCGGCGGTCTTCTGGTTCGCCGGGGCCGGCGCGGACAGCGGCGTCCGCCTGGCGTTCTGGGGCGCGGCCCTGGCCATTGAATACGCCGCCCCGGCGGCCGGCTTCTGGGTTCCCGGGCTGGGCCGCACGCCCACGCGGGACTGGACCGTCGAGGGCGGCCACATGGCCGAGCGCTGCGGCCTGTTCATCATCATCTGCCTGGGCGAGTCCATCCTGGTGACAGGCGCCACCTTCGCCGGACTTCCGTGGACGCCGCAGGTTCTCGCCGCCTTCGCCGCGGCGTTCGGCGGGGCCGTGGCGCTCTGGTGGATCTACTTTAGCATCCATGCGGACGCCGCCCGCGACGCCATCTCGGCCTCGGACGACCCCGGCCGCATCGCCCGCCTGGCCTACACCTACGCGCACATCCCGATGATCGCCGGCGTCATCACGGCGGCCGCCGGCGACGAACTCGTCCTGGCCCATCCCACCGGCCCCGTCGGACCGGCGACGGCCTGGGTCCTGATCGGCGGCCCGGCCCTCTTCCTGCTCGGCGCCCTGTGGTTCAAGTACGCGGTGTTCGGGGTGATCGCCCGCGCGCGCACGACGGGTCTCCTGCTGCTCGTGATCCCGACCGCGGCGACGCCGTGGACCACGCCGCTCGGCCTGTCGGTCATGACGACAGGCGTGCTGACGCTGGTGGGCGCCTGGGAGGCCTGGGCGAGCCTGCGCGCCGCCGCCCGGCCGGCGGTCAGTCCCAGCACGGCCTGACAGCAAGACGGCCGCTCAGATCAGAAGCTGGAGCGCGATCTGATCGCAAAACCGGCTTCCACTTTTGCGGATCGCGCTCCGCAGGGGCCGCCTAAATCAGTCGTCGCGGTGGACGCGTTCGCGGCGCTCGTGCCGCTCCTGGGCTTCCAGGCTGAGGGTGGCGATCGGCCGGGCCTCGAGGCGGGCGATGCCGATGGGCTCGCCGGTCTCCTCGCAGTAGCCGTAGGACCCGTCCTCGATCCGGCGCAGCGCTTCGTCGATCTTGGAGATCAGCTTGCGCTGGCGATCCCGTGTGCGGAGTTCAAGAGCCCGATCGGTCTCGGACGACGCGCGGTCGGCCAGATCCGGGTGGTTCTCGGTCTCGCTCTGGAGGTGGGACAGCGTCTCGCGAGATTCGCGGAGGATGTCCTCCTTCCACTTCAGGAGCTTCTGCTTGAAATACTCAAGCTGACGCTCGTTCATGAACTCCTCGTCCTCGGAAGGACGGTATTCAGGACTCTCAGCCAGAACTGCGGCTGTCTTCATGAAAACCTCACGCCCCCTGGACGCCTGAGACACGCGGGGGCTGTATAGCAAAACGAACGCTGGTTTCAACGGCAACCGGTTTCCGGGGGCGATTACGCCGCACGGGCCGCCATTTCCAACTTCGCCAGCTCTACCTCCGCGCGAGTCTCGATCTCGTCGAGGAGTCCTTCTAGCCTAGGATCTTCCGTCGAGGAACGCTCTTCGCGCACGGCCCGGCGCAAACGTTCGAGATCATCCGGCCCGAGCTCGCCGCCGAGCAGCGCGACCTTGACGCCTTCCAGGACGTCGAGGATGCGCCCGGCGCGGGCCACCGAGCGACGGCGACGCTCCAGGGGCGAGCCCACCTCCTGCAAGGCGATCAACGCCTCGACGCCCATGATCCCCGCCGCGGCCGACACGGAAGCCGCCTGGGCGGGACCGCTCACGCCCCCCGTCTCGGGGAGACGGAAGCCCTCGCCCCCGCCGCCGCGCGCGGGACGCGCGCCGGTGGTCGCGGATACGCCGCCTGCACCAGTGACTTTCATGGGTGGACGCCAACCCTCTCCAACCTGAGATCGAGCTTCGTCGGCCAAACTTGCAGCATGGTTAACGGGCGGCAATTTCTGCCGGGGCGAAGGCGCCGCATCCATCGCCTCATCCATTGTTTTTGCTTACCTTTTCTGAGCATCGCCATCTGGCACGCCCCTCGCATGTACGTGGGCGAAGCAGCTTCGCCAAGGTCCCCATGCGTCGGTTCAGAGCTCTCAGCGCCCTCCTCCTCGCCGTTCCCCTGGCCTTCGGCGCCGTGGCCGCCCAGCCGGCGTCCGCCAAGTCGCGGATCAAGGACATCGTCGAGTTCGAGGGCGTCCGCGAGAACATGCTCGTCGGCTACGGCATCGTGGTCGGCCTGAACGGCACCGGCGACGCCCTGCGCAACGCCCCTTTCACCAAGCAGAGCCTCGAGGCCATGCTGGAGCGGCTGGGGGTCAACACCCGCGACGCTCAGCTCAACACCAAGAACGTCGCCGCCGTGATGGTCACGGCCAGGCTGCCGCCGTTCGCCGCGCCGGGCTCCCAGATCGACGTCAGCGTCTCGGCGCTCGGCGACGCCAAGAGCCTGCAGGGCGGCTCGCTGCTGGTGACGCCGCTGCTTGGCGCCGACGGCCGCGCCTATGCGGTGGCGCAGGGCACGGTGCAGACCGGCTCGGTCAGCGCCTCGGGCGCCTCGGGCTCGTCCGTCTCCAAGGGCGTGCCGACGGCGGGCCGGATCGCGGGCGGCGCCAGCGTCGAGCTCGAGACCGGCTTCCAGCTCGCCAACATGGGCCAGATGCGCATGACCCTGCGCAACCCGGACTTCACCACCGCGCGCCGCATCGCCGATGCGATCAACGCCCGCTTCCCCGGCAGCGCCGTGGCCGAGAACCCCACCATCGTCACCCTCCGCCCGGCCAGCGGCGACCTCATCAGCTTCATGGCCCAGGTCGAGAACCTGGCGGTCGAGCCGGACGCGCCCGCCAAGGTGGTCATCGACGAGGTCGCCGGCGTGATCGTCATGGGCGAGAATGTCCGCGTCTCCACCGTCGCCATCCAGCAGGGCAACCTGACGATCACCGTCCGCGAGCAGCCGGCGGTGAGCCAGCCCGGCCCCTTCGCCCGCACCGGCGAGACCGCGGTGGTCCCGCAGACCGACATCAGCGTCGACGAGGAGCGCGGCCGCCAGTTCCTGACCGTGAAGTCCGGCGCCTCGCTCTCGACCCTGGTGGGCGGCCTGAACGCCCTGGGGGTCACGCCCCGGGACATGATCTCGATCCTGCAGACGATCCGCGCCGCCGGCGCCCTGCAGGCCGAAATCGAGGTGATGTGATGAGCGACCTCGCCGTCCCCCCCGCCTTCGCCATGACGCCGGTCACGCCTTCGGCCGCCGAGCTCGCCAAGCGCGCCAAGATCCGCGACACGGCCGAGCAGTTCGAGGCCCAGTTCCTGTCGGTGATGCTGCAACCGATGTTCGAGGGGACCGACGTCGAGGGCCCCTTCGGCGGCGGTCCGGGCGAGACCATGTTCCGCTCCCTCATGACCGAGGCCATGGGCAAGCAGATGGCCAGCCATGGCGGCATCGGCCTGGCCGACACCGTCCAACGTGAAATCCTCAAGCTCCAGGGGCTCGACTGATGGCCATCGCCGCCAGCAACGCCGAAGACCGCGTCGAACAGCTCGTCCTGCTGACCGAGCGCCTGACCGAACTGGTGGCCGAGCAGGCCTCGGCCTTCGAACAGCGCCGCCCGCAGGACGCCGCGGCCCTGCACGAGGAGACGAGCCGCCTGGCTAACCTCTACCGGCACGAGTCCACCCGGGTGCGGGCCAATCCCGAACTCGTCTCCACCGCGCCCCTGGCCTTGCGCACGCGGCTGGTCCGCGCCACCGAGGCCTTCGATGCGGTGCTGGCCCGCCAGGGCCGCGCCCTCGAGGCCGCCAAGACCGTCACCGAAGGCCTGGTGAAGGCCATCGCCGAGGAAGTGGCCAACCAGCGCACGCGCGGCGTCTCCTACGGCCCCACCGCCCGCGCCGCGTCGGACGGCACGGCCACCGCCATCACGCTCAACCAGCGGGCCTAGCGGACGCCCAGCAGACCCCGCAGTTCGGCCCCGTTCCCCGCCATCTCCGCGATGGTGCAGCGGTCCAGCACGGCCAGATAGGCCTCCAGCGCCTCGTTCAGCCGGTGCTTCAGCCGGCACACCGGCGTCACCGGACAGGTGTTGGTCTTCGGGTTGAAGCATTCCACGTGATCGACCGTGTCCTGGGCCCGCCGGACCACCTCGCCCACGGTGATCGCAGCCGGGTCCCTGGCCAGCCGCACGCCCCCCGTCCGGCCGCGCACCGTCTCCAGATAGCCCAGGTCGCGGAGCGTCTGGAGCACCTTCACCAGGTGATTCTTCGAGATCCCGAAGGCGTCGGCGATCTGGCCCGCCGTGGCCTGCTCCCCTGTCGCGGACAGGTAGATCAATGCCCTCAGGGCGTAGTCGGTGTGCAGGGTCAGACGCATTCAGGCTCTCAAGCTTCACTGTGGCTTGCGCGCGTTCGGATAACTGGTATACGCGCCGCCACTTTTCAAACTGGTATCACCGATACCACAAAACCTGGGGGCCACATGACCACTCTCTACGAACGCATCGGCGGCGCGCCGGCCGTGAAGGCCGCGGTGGACGTCTTCTACGGCAAGGTGCTGGCCGACGCCCGCATCGCCCACTTCTTCGACGGCGTGGACATGGCGAACCAGAACGCCAAGCAGCGCGCCTTCCTGATCATGGCCTTCGGCGGCCCCAACGCCTACTCCGGCGCCGACATGCGTCGCGGCCACGCCCACCTGGTCGCCCGGGGCCTGGACGACAGCCACTTCGACGCCGTGGTCGAGAACCTGGCCGCCACCCTGAAGGAGCTGGGCGTGGGCGACGCCGAGATCGGCGAGGTCGCCAATATCGCCGAGAGCGTCCGCGACGACGTGCTGGGCCGGGCCAAGGCCGCCTGATCCGATTCAAACGCTTGTTTATCCCCACGTAACGCGGCTATCCTGCGCAGGCCGTCGGACGTGCCGGCGGTCTGCGTTCTCAGGGCGGGGTGCAACTCCCCACCGGCGGTAATGCCCTCCCAAGCCTCGCGCAAAAGGAGGGACGAGCCCGCGGGCGCCTGGGCCTTCGTCATAGGAAGGTTCCAGGGACGAGCAGACCCGGTGCGATCCCGGGGCCGACGGTATAGTCCGGTTATGAGAACGGTCGCGTCGTCGCGGTCGGAGTCCGTCCGCGCGCGTGCGCGGCCTCTCCCTGAGTCGTGGTTCCTTCAGACCCGGTCAGGGAGAAGACCATGACCCAAGCACTGCAAGTTCCCCACGAGTACCCCACGGCCAACGGCGCCTTCCGCGCCGCGCGCGTGGCCTTCGTCCATTCCCTCTGGCACGAGGACATCGTGCGCGAGGCCCTCGCCGGCTTCCGCGAGGAGATGGCGGCCCTGGGCTTCCCGCCCGGCGCCATCGACGTCTTCGAGACGCCCGGCGCCTTCGAGATCCCGCTGCACGCCCAGACGCTCGCCCGCACCGGCCGCTACGCCGCGATCGTGGCGGCGGGCTTCGTGGTGGACGGGGGCATCTACCGCCACGAGTTCGTCGCCGAGACGGTGATCCGGGCCCTCATGCAGGTGCAGCTTTCCACCGAGACGCCGGTCTTCTCGGTCGTGCTCACGCCGCACCACTTCCACGAGCACGACGTCCACCAGCGCTTCTTCCACGGCCATTTCCGGGTGAAGGGCGCCGAGGCCGCGCGGGCCTGCCAGGGCACGCTGGAGAGCCTGGCCCGTATCGCGAGGGCGGCGTGATGGAGGTCCTGGACATCCCGGCGGGCTTCGCCCCGCACGACCGCAAGAGCCCGCTGACCGAACCCTGGGAGCCGCTCTACAGCCGCACGGCAGGCGAGACCGTTGTCCTCGGCCTGCGCGTGGGTCCGGCCCACACCAACAGCCGCGGCTTCGTCCACGGCGGGCTGATCAGCGCGCTGGCCGACAACGCCATGGGCCTGTCCTGCGCGCGCCGGCTGGGCGGCGTGGCGAGCCTGGTGACCGTGAACCTCAACGTCGACTTCCTGGGGGCGGCCCTGGTCGGCCAGTGGCTGGAGTTCGACACCGTGTTCGTGCGGCCGGGCTCCACGCTGTGCTTCGCCCAGGCGTTCGTGACCGCCGACGGCCAGCCGTGCGCGCGGGCCAACGCGGTCTTCCGCGTCGTGCGGAGGACGCAGGGATGACCTGCTACGTCATGGCGCGCGTGGCGATCCACGACCGCGAACCCTACGGCCGCTACGCGGCGGCCTTCATGCCGGTGCTGAAGCAGTACGGCGGCCGGCTCCTCGTCTCCAACGAGACGCCGGAGGTGCTGGAAGGCGATTGGGACGGCCGCAAGCTCGTCCTCATGGCCTTCGACAGCCGGGAGGCGGCGCTCGCCTGGGCCGGCTCCCCTGAGTACCGGAAGATCGCCGAGGACCGCATCGCCGGCTCCGACGCCATCGTGGTGCTGTCGGAGGAACTACCTCCCCCATCGCGGTAGCGATGGCGGGAGGGGGACCGTCGGCCGACCCCGGCTACGAGCCGGGGGAAGAGCCGAGGATGGAGGGGGCAAGCGGCTCGCGAGGCGCTGGCGGCTCGCCCCCTCCACCGCTCGCTCTGCGGCGAGCGGTCCCCCTCCCGCCGCTATGCGGGGGAGGCAGGGAGCCGCACCTCCCGCCCGACGCCGACGGCCTCCAGGAAGTCGGCGTCGTGGCTCACCACCAGCAAGGCGCCGTCGTAGCCCCGCAAGGCGGCCTCGACGGCGCCGATGCTGTCCAGGTCCAGGTGGTTGGTCGGCTCGTCCAGGATCAGCAGGCCGGGCGGCCGCTCGCCCATCAGCGCGCAGGCGAGGCCCGCCCGCAGCCGCTCGCCGCCGCTGAGGGTCGAGACGGGCTTGTCCGCCGCCACGTTGCGGAACAGGAACCGGGCCAGGGCGGCCCGCGCGGCGTTCTCGGTGGCGCCGGGATTCAGCCGGCGGAAGGCCTCGACCAGCGTCTCGTCGTCGTGCAGCAGCGCCGTCTTCTGGTCGAGGAAGGCGGCTGGGACGCCCCGCACGACGCAGCCGGCCGTGGGTTCAAGCTCGCCCGCCGCCAGCCGGACGAGCGTCGTCTTGCCCGCGCCGTTGGGGCCGGTGACGGCCACCCGCTCGGGGCCGGCGATCCTCAGGGACAGGTCGGACAGCACAGGCGTTTCGCCCGGCCAGGCGAAGGCCGCGTCCTCGAACGCCAGCACCGTCTTGCCGGCCGCCAGGCCCGAGGGCGGCAGATCGAAGGCCAGGCGCCGCACGCGCTCCACCCGCCCCTCGGCGTCCTCAAGGGCCTGCGCGGCGTCGGCCTTGAGCCGGTCGGCCAGGCGCGTCTGGCGCCCACCACTGGCCTCGGCCCGCTCGGCGCGGAAATCGAGCAGGATCTTGGGGTCGCTGGAGCCGACCCGGGACCGTCGCCCCGCCGCGTCCCGCCGCGCCTTCCGTTCGGCGGCTACCTGGGTCTCGCGGGCCACGCGGGCTGCGTCCTTCTCGGCGTCGGACAGGGCCCGGCGCGCGGCGGCCTCCGCCTCCGCCTTGCGTTCGGCGTAGAGGTCGTAGCCGCCGCCATGGACCTCGGCGCCCAGGCTGGTCAGCTCCACGATCCGGTCCATCCGGCGCAGCAGGGCCCGGTCGTGGCTGACCACGATGGCCCCGCCCTTCCAGCGTTCCAGCACGCCCGCGATCGCGGCGCGGCCTTCGGCGTCGAGGTTGTTGGTGGGCTCATCGAGGATCAGCAGGGCGGGCGCGGCGGCGATCAGGCCCGCCAGCGCCGCGCGGGTCGCCTGCCCGCCGCTCAGGGTCGCCGCCGGCCGGTCGAGGTCGAGGCCCGCCAGCCCCACGTCGGCCAGGGCGGAGTCCAGCCGCGCGTCCAGCATCCAGTCGGCGAGCGCGAGGTCGTCGTCCGTCCCCTCCCCGGCCTCGATGCGCCGGAGTCTCGCCAAGGCGTCAGCCACACCCAGGAGGTCGGCCACGCTCGCGCCGGCCGGCGGGGCCAGCGCCTGGCGCAGCACGCCGATGCGGCCGCGCACGCTGACGCGCCCGCCCGAGGGCTGGAGTTCGCCCAGGATCAGGCGGACGAGCGTGGTCTTGCCCGCGCCGTTACGCCCCACGAGCCCGGTGCGTTCGGCCCCGAAGGCCAGGGTCAGGTTGTCGAGGAGGAGGCGCCCGTCAGGGGCGGCGTAGCTCAGGGAATCCAGGGTGACGAAGGCGGGCATGATCGACCGTGTGCGCGTGGACGTGGCGGGCGGAGCGGGTGTCCGTCGTCAGGCGCATGGTCGGTCTCCTTCGTGAGCCCCTTCATCTAGGCGCGGACGGCCCTGGAGCCAAGCGCCGCCCGCCTTGGCGGCTTTCGGACCTGCCATCCGCGCGGCGCCTTGAGCCCGGCGGCCGCATCGCCGACCTAGGCCGCATGGACACCCTGGATTGGCCCCATCTCGAAGCCGAGCTCGACGCTCACGGTTGCGCCCTGATCCCCGGCCTCCTGGACCCGGAGGCCTGCGCCGAGGTCGCCGCCTGGTACGACCGGCCCGAGCTGTTCCGCAGCACGGTCGTCATGGCCCGCCACGGCTTCGGACGCGGCGAGTACCGCTATTTCCGCTACGACCTGCCGCCGCCGGTGCAGGCGCTGCGGGCGGGCCTCTATCCGCCGCTCGCCGCCGTCGCGAACCGCTGGAACACGGCCATGGGCCTGCCCGCCCGCTTCCCCGCCGAGCATGCCGAGTTCCTGGCCCGCTGCCACGCCGCCGGCCAGACGCGGCCGACGCCCCTGCTGCTGCGCTACGGGGCGGGCGACTACAACTGCCTGCACCAGGACCTCTACGGCGAGCACGTCTTCCCGCTGCAGGTCGCCGTCCTGCTGTCCGAGCCGGGCCGCGACTTCGAAGGCGGCGAGTTCGTGCTGACCGAGCAGCGGCCGCGCATGCAGTCCCGCGCCGAGGTCGTCCCCCTGCGCCAGGGCGACGCCGTCGTCTTCGCCGTCCACCACCGGCCGGTGCGCGGCGCGCGCGGCGTCTATCGCGTGAACCTGCGCCACGGGGTGAGCCGCCTGCGCGCGGGGCGTCGCCACACCCTGGGGATCATCTTCCACGACGCCGCCTGAGCGGCGCCTTTCACAACTACGGAGACCAAGCCATGTCGTTCGTCGTCACCGGCCTGCCCATCGAGGACTTCCGCCCGCTGTTCGGCCTGTCCGACGCCGAGCTCGCCGCGCGCGGGGTCCAGCGGATGGAGGTCACCAAGCCGGTCGGCTTCCCCTGCCGCCTGACGCTCGAGGACCGCCCGGTCGGCGAGACCGTGCTGCTGATGAACTACGAGCACCAGCCGGCCGATACGCCGTTCCGCGCCTCGCACGCGATCTTCGTCGGCGAACAGGCGCCGGAGACCCGCCGCTATGTCGACGAACTGCCGCCGGTGCTGACCGCGCGCCCCTTCACCTCGCTGCGCGCCTTCGACGGCGACGGCATGATGACCGACGGCCAGCTCATCCCCCTGGCCGAATTGAAGGACGCCATCGAGCGGATGCTGGACCAGCCGGGCGTCGCCTACCTCCACGCCCACTACGCCGGCCGCGGCTGCTACGCCGCGCGGATCGAAAGAATGTGAGGATCGCAACCAACGTTCGCGAAACGGGTTTCGCCGTCCTGTTCGACGGAGGAGATCAAGGGACGTGCCCGTTTCGCTGAAGTTTCTGGGAGTTATCGCCGCCATAGGCGCCGCGCCCCTGCCCGCCCTGGCTCAGCCGGAGACCGGGCTCGAGGTCCGATCCGCCGAAGCCGCGCAGGCCGGGCCCTCGGCGTCCCCGAGGCCCGCGGCGACGGTCCAGCGGGCCCACCCGCTCCGCCTGGTGATCCGCGCCGATCGCGAGGTTCCGAACGTCGATGTCCCCGTGAAGGACGCCTGGACCGACGACGACGGTTTCCAGATCCGGGCCGCGAAGGTCGCCTACACCCGCCGGTTCTAGTTTCCCGCCTCGATCGATCCCTGCTGCCACCATGGTGTCAGCAGCCCTGCGGCGGAGGGCCGCGCCAGGCCTTTGTTCCCTTTGCGTTCCCGTGTTATGCCTGACTCGCGTTCCCTACATTAGGCGGTCTCGCCGGGGGGAGCCTCCACGGCGCCAAGAGTGTTTCCGGGACAAGATGGCCGACCACCAGAACTTCATCCGCGTGCGCGGGGCGCGTGAGCACAATCTGAAGGACGTCAGCGTCGACATCCCGCGCGGCGAACTCGTCGTGCTGACCGGCCTGTCGGGCTCGGGCAAGAGCTCGCTCGCCTTCGACACCATCTACGCCGAGGGCCAGCGCCGCTACGTCGAGAGCCTCTCGGCCTACGCACGCCAGTTCCTGGAGCTGATGAGCAAGCCCGACGTGGACCTCATCGAGGGCCTGTCGCCGGCCATCTCCATCGAGCAGAAGACCACCAGCCGCAACCCGCGCTCGACGGTCGGCACGGTCACCGAGATCCACGACTACATGCGCCTGCTATGGGCGCGGGTGGGCGTGCCCTACTCCCCGGCCACCGGCCTGCCCATCGAGAGCCAGACCGTCAGCCAGATGGTCGACAAGCTCGGCGCCATCGACGAGGGGACCCGCCTCTACCTGCTGGCGCCCGTGGTGCGCGGCCGCAAGGGCGAGTACCGCAAGGAGATCGCCGAGTGGCAGAAGGCGGGCTTCCAGCGCCTGAAGATCGACGGCGAGTTCTATCCGATCGAGGACGCGCCGGCCCTCGACAAGAAGTTCAAGCACGACATCGACGTCGTCGTGGACCGGCTGGTGGCCAAGCCCGGCCTGGAGAGCCGCTACGCCGACAGCCTGGAGACGGCCCTGCGCCTGGCCGACGGCATCGCGGTCGCCGAATGGGCCGACATCGAGCCGGGCCAGACCGAGGCGAAGCGGCTGATCTTCTCCGAGAAGTTCGCCTGCCCGGTCTCGGGCTTCACGATCAGCGAGATCGAGCCGCGCCTCTTCTCGTTCAACAACCCCTACGGCGCCTGCCCGGTCTGCGACGGCCTGGGCGCCAAGCTCGCCTTCGACGCCGACATGGTCGCGCCGGACAAGGACCGCAGCCTGCACAAGGGCGCCATCGCGCCCTGGGCCAAGGGCCCCTCGCCGCTCTACACCCAGACGCTCCAGGCGCTGTCGCGCCACTACGGCTTCTCGATGGATGAGCCGTTCTGGAAGCTGCCGGAAGAGGCCCGCAAGGTGATCCTCTACGGCTCGGGCGACGAGAAGATCCGCTTCATCTACGACGACAACGCGCGGAAGTACGAGGTCAACAAGACCTTCGAGGGCGTGCTGCCGAACCTGGAACGCCGCTGGCGCGAGACCGACAGCGCGTGGGTGCGCGAGGAGCTGGGCCGCTACCAGTCCGAGACCCCCTGCGAGGCCTGCGAGGGCTATCGCCTGAAGCCCGAGGCCCTGGCGGTGAAGATCGCCGGCCAGCACATCGGCCAGGCCTCGCGGCTCTCCATCCGCCATGCGCAGGAATGGTTCGAGAGCCTGGAGGGCCAGCTCACCGACAAGCAGATGGAGATCGCCCGGCGGATCCTGAAGGAGATCAACGACCGGCTGCGGTTCCTGGTGAACGTCGGCCTCGACTACCTGAACCTCAGCCGCGCCTCGGGCACGCTGTCCGGCGGCGAGAGCCAGCGCATCCGCCTGGCCAGCCAGATCGGCTCGGGCCTGACGGGCGTGCTCTACGTGCTGGACGAGCCGTCCATCGGCCTGCACCAGCGCGACAACACCCGCCTGCTCACCTCGCTGAAGGGCCTCCGCGACCTCGGCAACTCGGTCCTCGTCGTCGAGCACGACGAGGAGGCGATCCTGACCGCCGACCATGTCATCGACATGGGCCCGGCCGCCGGCGTCCACGGCGGCGAGATCATCGCCGAAGGGACCCCCGCCGACATCATGGCCAATCCGGCCAGCATCACCGGCCAGTACCTGTCGGGCGCCCGCGAGATCGCCGTGCCGGACCAGCGCCGGCCCATCTCCAAGAAGAAGGTGCTGCGCGTCGTCGGCGCCCACGGCAACAACCTGAAGCACATCACCGGCGAAATCCCGGTGGGGACCTTCACCTGCATCACCGGCGTCTCGGGCGGCGGCAAGTCCACCTTCACCATCGAGACGCTCTACAAGGCCGCCGCACGCCGGCTGCACAACGCCTCGGACGCGCCCGCCCCGCACGAGCGGATCGAGGGGCTGGAGAACTTCGACAAGGTCATCGACATCGACCAGTCGCCGATCGGGCGCACCCCGCGCTCGAACCCGGCCACCTACACCGGCGCCTTCCAGCCGATCCGGGACTGGTTCGCAGGGCTGCCCGAGGCCAAGGCTCGCGGCTACGGTCCCGGTCGCTTCTCGTTCAACGTCAAGGGCGGCCGCTGCGAGGCCTGCCAGGGCGACGGCCTGATCAAGATCGAGATGCACTTCCTGCCCGACGTGTACGTCACCTGCGACATCTGCCACGGCCGCCGGTACAACCGCGAAACCCTCGAGATCATGTTCAAGGGCAAGAACATCGCCGACGTCCTCGACATGACCGTCGAGGAGGCCGCCGACTTCTTCAAGGCGGTGCCGCCGATCCGCGAGAAGATGGAGACGCTGAAGCGCGTCGGCCTCAGCTACGTGAAGGTCGGCCAGCAGGCCACCACGCTGTCGGGCGGCGAGGCCCAGCGGGTGAAGCTGTCGAAGGAGCTGTCGCGCCGGGCCACCGGCAAGACGCTGTACATCCTCGACGAGCCCACCACGGGCCTGCACTTCGAGGACGTGAAGAAGCTCTTGGAGGTGCTCCACGAGCTGGCCGACCAGGGCAACACCGTGGTGGTCATCGAGCACAACCTCGACGTCGTGAAGACCGCCGACTGGATCGTGGACTTCGGGCCCGAGGGCGGCGACGGCGGCGGCGAGATCGTGGCCGCGGGCAGCCCCGAGGAGGTGGCCGCCAATCCGCGAAGCTGGACCGGCCGCTATCTCGCCGAACTGCTGGAGCGCCACCGCCAGCGGGCGGGCGTCCGCAAGAAGGCGCTGGTGGGCGCCTAGAGCGCGTTAGGCGAAAGTGTGAGCGGTTTCGCCGCTCGAACGCGCTCTAGGCCGCCGGCTGCTGGCTCGTCAGGGCCCGGTAGGCGTACGCCCCCGGCGCGGCGATCACCGCGTACCAGAAGGCGCTGAACACGCTGGAGACCAGCATGTAGGCCACCCGGATCGGCTGGAAGTAGGCCGACAGCGTCTGCTCTTCCGGCAGGGCGAAGGTCTGCCAGACGTCCGCCAGGCTGCCGCCCGAGACCATCACCGCGATGCCCGCCGCCGGCAGGAAGACCAGGATCGCCACCAGGGCGACGACCACGATCAGCGAGAGCGTCAGCACATAGGCGCCCGTCAGCCGCCAGAACTGGCCCCGCGTCACGCTCCAGGAGTCGAACAGCGCCAGCTTCTCCCGGTCGAAGGTGATGACCGGAGCCAGCGACATGCGCACCGCCACGAAGACCGTGGCGGCCACCGCCAGAAGCCAGGCCAGCGTGCCCACGAACATGGTGACCCCCTCGCCCAGGCCCGAGACCAGCATGACCAGGATCATGCCGACCAGCGTCACGGCGGCCATGAAGAGCGCGAAGAGGACCACATAGATCAGGGCCAGGGCCATCAGCCGGAACTCGACCGGCCCCACGCGGAACAGCCGGATCGAGCCCGTCTGGCCCCGCAGCAGGACGCGGTAGATGGCCGCCGCCATCATGCACTGCACCAGCAGGCTGAAGAACAGCAGCGGCGACAGGATGGTCAGGGCCTCGAAGAACGGCCCGGCCTCCAGGGTCTCCTGCCCGCCCAGGGCCGCGAGCGCGTCGCGCGCCTCGTCCGGCATGTTCACTTCGATGACGACCTGCAGGACGCTGACGAGGAACATGAAGATGCTGGCGGCCAGCAGCTTGCGCGGTCGCTCCCTGGCGATCCGGAATCCTTCGAGCGCGGCGTCCGTCGCCGAAAACCCAGCCATTCTCGTCCCTTGGCCCGACGCCTTGACTGCGCGATTCGGGCCGCCCCTTCAGATGCGTAATTGGCGCGCACCCTGCCAAGCGCGCAAGGCCCCGCTCGCGATCCAGACCGATCGTTGCTAGTTAGCCACGCATGTCGATGACCCCTATCCATGTCGTGGGCGGCGGCCTGGCCGGCTCCGAGGCCGCGTGGCAGATCGCCCAGGCCGGCGTCCCCGTCGTGTTGCACGAGATGCGGCCGGTGCGCGGCACCGACGCCCACCAGACCGACAAGCTGGCCGAGCTCGTCTGTTCCAACTCGTTCCGCGCCGACGACTGGACCGGCAACGCCGTGGGCCTGCTGCACGCCGAGATGCGCAAGCTGGGCTCGATCATCATGGCCGCCGGCGACGCCCACCAGGTGCCGGCCGGCGGCGCCCTGGCCGTCGACCGCGAGGGCTTCTCGGCGGCGGTGACCGAGCGGCTGGAGGCCCATCCGCTGGTCACCATCTCCCGCGAGGAGATCGCCGGCCTGCCGCCTCACGACTGGGACAGCGTGATCCTGGCCACCGGCCCCCTGACCTCGCCCGCCCTGGCCGAGGCCATCCTGAAGCTGACGGGCGAGGACCAGCTCTCGTTCTTCGACGCCATCGCGCCGATCGTGAACTTCGACTCCATCGACATGGACGTGGCCTGGCGCCAGTCGCGCTACGACAAGGAGGGCCCCGGCGGCGACGCGGCGGCCTACATCAACTGCCCCATGACCAAGGAGCAGTACGAGGCCTTCATCGACGCCCTGCTGGCCGCGCCGAAGTCCGAGTTCAAGGACTGGGAGCACGTCCCCTACTTCGACGGCTGCCTGCCCATCGAGGTGATGACCGAGCGCGGCCGCGAGACCCTGCGACATGGACCGATGAAGCCGGTCGGCCTCACCAACGCCCATAAGCCCGACGAGAAGCCCTGGGCGGTCGTGCAGCTTCGCCAGGACAACGCCCTGGGCACCCTGTGGAACATGGTGGGCTTCCAGACCAAGCTGAAGCACGGCGCCCAGACCGAGGTCTTCCGGATGATCCCCGGTCTGGAGAAGGCGGTCTTCGCCCGGCTGGGCGGCCTGCACCGCAACACCTTCATCAACAGCCCGCGCCTGCTGGACGGGAGCCTGCGCCTGAAGGCCCAGCCGCGCCTGAGGTTCGCGGGCCAGGTGACCGGCGTCGAGGGCTATGTGGAAAGCGCCGCCGTGGGCCTGCTGGCCGGCCGCTTCGCCGCCGCCGAGCGGCTGGGCCGCCCCGCGGTCCCGCCGCCGCCGACCACGGCCCTGGGCGGGCTGATCGGCCACATCACCGGCGGGCACCTGGAGGGCGGCCCCGAGTCGGGACCGCGCTCGTTCCAGCCCATGAACATCAACTACGGCCTGATCCCGCCCATGGAGCCGCCCAAGCGCGACGCCGAGGGCCGCCGGCTGGGCGCCAAGGAAAAGACCCGGCTGAAGAAGCGGATGGTTGGCGAGCGGGCCCTGGCCGACCTCGACGCCTGGCTGGGCGAAGCGCCGGCAGTGGCGGCGGAGTAACCTTCCCTCCCCGTCTGGGGAGGGAAACGCTCGTCGCAGACGAGCGAGGGTGGGGAAGTGCTGACCGGGCGCCCGGATCGGCCGGTCACGCGCCCCGTCATGACCTCCCCACCCTGGCCGCTTCGCGGCCCGTCCCTCCCCATCAAGGGAGGGACGACTAAATCCGTCCCCGCGCCACGGCCCAGATCATCCGCAGGCGGTCCAGCACGGCCGACCGCCGACGTCCCGCCAGCGCCGCATGCGCCGCGGCCGGGAAGGCCGCCGCTGGCAGCGATCGCACCGCCTGGCGCGCGCCCTTCAGGGTCCGGGCGGACATCCCCGCCAGCCTCGGCTGATCGGCGGCGCGCCGGGCCAGCGACCAGGCGGTCCCGGCCGCGCGTGCGGGTCCCGTATCCGTCCCCGGCGCCAGGATCGCGGCGGCGAGCTCGGCGGCCTGGCCGCCGGTGTCCCGCGCCCACTCCAGGGCTTCATTGGGCTTCATGGGCGTGGCGTCGAGTTCGCGGTAGCGGGCGTCGATCATGGTCTCCAGCGGCGCCTTGGGCAGGCCGCGCCGGCGCACCACGTCGGCCAGCGCCTGCACCGTCGGATGCCGGCGTGGCGGACGGCCGTCGTAGATCTCGTCCAGCGCCTCGCGCCACCAGGTCAGGCGGATCTCCCCCAGCAGCGAGTTGGACGCCACCTTTGGCGCCCGGGCGAGCTCGTAGTCGTAGGCGTAGAGGACGATGACGTCGGCCCGCGCCTGGGCGTCGCCGATGAACCGGCTGGAGAGCCAGCGGTCCGGATCGGTCCGGCGGATCAGGTCGTCGAGGTCGTCGCTCATGGTCCGGATGCGAAAAAAGGCCCGCCGCGATGGGCGGGCCTTCTCGCAGAGATCGGGCTCGGCGTCAGCCGAAGATCGTCTGGTTCATCGTCATCGTCGCCAGCATCGGCACCGACAGCAGCGTGTTGATGCGGGAGAACAGCATGGCCTTGCGGCCGGCCGCCGCCTTGGCGTCGGCGTCGCCCTCGACGATGCCCAGCGCGATCTTCTGGGCCGGCCAGATGAACGCCCAGACGTTGATGAACATCACCGTCGCCAGCCACATGCCCAGGCCGATGAAGGTGTGCTGCGGCACCTGGAAGCCGTCCATGGCGCCCAGGGTGAACGCCTGCACAAGGTAGCCGCGGTTCCACGCCAGGATCACCCCCATGACCCAGGTGGCCAGCGCCGCCCAGCGGAACCAGAACAGCGCCTCGGGCGCGATGTACTTCGAGACCGCGGGCTTAAGCTCGGCCGGAATCTCCGGCATTTTCCGGATCTGCACGAAGTTGAAGTAGTACAGCAGGCCGATCCACAGGATGCCGAACACGACGTGCAGCCAGCGGAACACGCCCTGCCAGAAGATCTGGTCCCAGGCGGCGTTGTGCATGCCGTAACCGGCGACGATGATCAGCGCCAGGATGAAGCTGACGATCAGCGTGTTGCGAAGATTAGCGAGTAGTCCAGCCATGACTTGCCCTCCGAAGTCGTTCCCCAGGGGACTCGTATAGGGCGTTTCGCCGCAGGCTGGAAGGCGAGGCTCGGGAAGGTTTCAGACAGCGATAAGCGCCGCGGCCAGCCGGCGACCCTCGGCGGTGAGCACGTTGTAGAGGCGCGCGGCGGCCGGCGTGTCCATGAACTCCAGGCCGATGCCGGCCTGCTGCAGGGCCTCGCGCACCGGCCGGGGCGGAAGCGCGTTCCGGGCGCCGACGCCCAGCAGGACGAACTCCACCTCGGCGCGACCGGCCTCGAACACCGGGGCCAGCGCCTCGACGGTCAGGTCCGCGAGGTCGGCCACCGGCCAGGCGCGCGGCTCGTCGCCAAGGATCAGCAGCGAGCCCTCGTGGCGCTCCCCCGAGAGGCGGAAGCCGCCGTCGCCGTAGGCGTCGACCGTGGGGGCGTTGCGAGCCATGCGGCCGCTCCTTCCCTTGAGACTGGCCCTTGAGACTGGCCCTTAAGGCTGGACCTTGGCCGGCTTGAGCGGCTCGGCCTCCTCGTCGTTCCGCTTGACGCCCCACAGCAGGATCACCGGGGCCGCGACGTAGATCGACGAATAGGTGCCGATGATGATGCCGAACATCAGGATGAGCGACATGCTGTAGAGGCTGGAGCCGCCGAACACGGCCAGGCCGCCCAGGGCCAGGATCGCCGTCAGGCCGGTGATCACCGTCCGGGACAGCGTCTCGTTGATCGAAAGGTCGATGACCTCGCGCAGCGGCATCCGCTTGTACTTGCGCAGGTTCTCGCGGAGCCGGTCGAACACCACCACGGTGTCGTTCATCGAGTAGCCGATGATCGTCAGGATCGCCGCCACGGTCGTGAGGCTGAACTCGAAGCCCGCGAAGGCGATGATGCCGAAGGTCAGGATCACGTCGTGGAACAGGGCCACGACGGCGCCCACGCCGAACTGCAGCTCGAAGCGGAACCAGATGTAGACGAGCATCAGGCCGATCGCGAGACCAAGCGCCATCAGGCCGCTCTGGAAGAGCTCGCCCGACACCTTGGGCCCCACGACGTCGGCGCGGGCGAACGTCACCTTGCCGAGGCTCTGGGTCAGGGCCGCCTTCACGCGGTCGGCGGTCTGGGACGGGCTCGCGCCTTCCGGCGTCTGGAAGCGCACCAGGGCCGAGGAGTCGGCGCCGAAGGCCTGCACCTGGACGTCGCCCAGGTTCATCCGCTCCAGCGTGCCGCGGACCGCGCCGAGATCGACGGCCTTGGGCGCCGTCGAGAGCTCGAGCACGGTGCCGCCCTTGAAGTCGATGCCGCACGAGAGGCCGCCGCAGGGCGGCTCGAACGGGAAGAGCGCGCGTCCCAGCGAGGCGAGCACCATGACGATCGACAGCACCGCCGCGAACTTGGCGAAGCGGACGAACGCGAAGTTCGTCTTGACCGGCAGGATCTTGATCAGGGGCCACATGGCGGGGCCTTCCTAAGCGATCGGCAGGGACTTCGGGCGGGTGGCGCGGAACCACCAGGCCAGAAGCACCTGGGTGATGAGGACGGCGGAGAAGACCGAGGTCACGACGCCGATCGAAAGCGTCCAGGCGAAGCCCTTCACGGGGCCCGCGCCGAACTGGAACATGATCAGCGCCGCCAGGATGGTGGTGACGTTGGCGTCGACGATCGTGCTCATGGCCCGCGAGAAGCCCGCGTCCATGGAGGCGATCACCGAACGGCCCGCCCGGATCTCGTCGCGCATGCGCTCGTAGATCAGCACGTTGGCGTCCACGGCCACAGCGAGGGTCAGGATCAGGCCGGCGATGCCGGGCAGCGTCAGCGTCGCCTGGGTGAGGCTCATCACGGCGATGATCAAGAGGCCGTTGACCAGCAGCGCGACGATCGAGATGCCGCCGAACAGGAAGCCGTAGGCCAGCAGCATGAAGACCACGATGGCGGCGAAGCCCACCGCCGTGGAGATCTGGCCGGCCTTGATGGCGTCGGCGCCCAGTTCGGCGCCCACGGTGCGCTGTTCCTCGACGTTCAGCGGCGCCGGCAGCGCGCCGGCCCGCAGCAGCACCGCCAGGTCGTTGGCGCTCTGAGCCGTGAAGTTGCCCTCGATGTAGCCCGAGCCCCCGGTGATGGCGGTGTTGATGACCGGGGCCGAGATCACCTTCTTGTCGAGGACGATGGCGAAGCGCTTGCCGATGTTCTGGGTCGTGGCGTCGCCGAACCGGCGGGCGCCCTGGCCGTTGAAGCGGAACTCGACGATCGGCTGGCCGGTCTGGGGATGGAACGCCTGGCTGGCGGTCGTCAGCATCTCGCCGGTGACCACGGCCCGGCGCTTGACCACGTAGAACGGGACCGAGCCGTCGTCGCTGGGCAGCAGTTCGGAGCCCGGCGGCACGCGGCCGGCGGCGGCCTCGTTCGGATCGGCCGTCTCGTCGACCATCTGGAAGGTCAGCTTGGCGGTCTGGCCGATGACGTTCTTCAGCCGCTGGGGATCGCTCTCGCCGGGGGCCTGGACCACGATGCGGTCGGCGCCCTGGCGGATGATGGTGGGTTCGCGCGTGCCCAGTTCGTCGATACGCCGGCGGATGATCTCGATGGACTGCTCCACCGCCCGCGCGGCCTCGGACTGCAGGGCCTCGGGGACGAAGGCGATGCGGATGCGCTGGTCGGCCTCGGCCGAGATCGTCACGTCACGGCCGCCGGCCACGCCGGCCAGCGGCGCGCCGAGCGTGTTGCGCAGGACCCGTTGGGCCGCCTGGATCTGGGCCGGGTCGGTGATGCGCACGCTCACCGCGCCGTTCACGACGCCGAGGTCGGTGAAGGCGATCTGCTCCTCGCGAAGCTGGGTGCGGACGTCCTCGACCGTGTTGGTCAGGCGCTCAGCCCTCAGCGCGGCGGTGTCGACCTCCAGCAGGAGATACGAACCGCCCTGCAGGTCCAGGCCGAGGTTGAGGGTCTTCTTCGGGAAGAAGCCCGGCAGGTTCGCCCGGGTCTCCGGCGGCAGGACGTTCGGCAGCGCGAAGAGCACGCCGAACACCACCGACAGGACGACGAGGAGAACCTTCCAGCGCGAAAGGTTGAGCATCGGAAGGCGGCTTTTCGCTTAGGCCTTGGCGTCGTTCGCGGCGGCCGGCTCGCCCTTGGCGCGCACGTCGGCGATCATCGACTTGACCACCTTCACCGTCACGCCGGTGGCGACCTCGACGCCCACCTCCTTGTCCTCGACGCGCACGATCTTGCCGATCATGCCCGAGGAGAGGACCACCGTGTCGCCGCGCTTCAGCGCGCCCAGCATCTGCTGGTGCTGCTTCATCCGCTTCTGCTGGGGCCGGATCATCAGGAAATAGAACAGCGCGACCAGGGCGATCAGCGGCAGGAACTGGATCAACATGGCCTGGGGACCAGCGGCGGCGGCGCCGCCGGCGGCTTGGGCGTAGGCAGGGGTGGCGAACATGGCCTCTCCGGATTGCGGGCGGGGCGGCCCTAAGCGGCCCCGTTCGAAAGTCGGCGGAAGCTATGCGCAGCGTCAGGCTTTTGCAATGGAACCTGGGGCCGGTTAAGCCGTGCGGCGATGGACCCCGAGCTGAAACCCCTCCTGGAACGCATCGCGCAGGCCCTGGAACGCCTGGCCCCGCCGCCCCGCGCCGAAACGGCGTTCGGCGGCGCAAGACTGTTCCGGCACGACCCCGACACCGGCGCCTTCCACGCCGCGCCGGACTATCCCCTTCCCCTGGACAGCCTGCTGGGCGTCGACCGCCAGAAGGCGCGGGTGGTGGAGAACCTGGAGCGGTTCGCCCGGGGGCTCCCGTACAACCACGTCCTCCTGTGGGGCGTGCGGGGCACCGGTAAGAGCTCGATCGCCAAGGCCGCCTTCATGGCCGTGGCCGCCGACGACGCCGCGCTGAAGCTCGTCGAGGTGGACCGCGACCAGGTGACGGCCCTGCCCGCCCTGTTCGACGACCTCAGGACCCGCCCCGAGCGCTTCGTCGTGCTGTGCGACGACCTGTCGTTCGAGGAGGGCGCGGCGGCCGCCAAGGCGCTGAAGTCGGCCCTGGAGGGCGGCGTCTCGGGCCCGCCGGCCAACGTCCTGTTCGTGGCCACCTCGAACCGCCGCCACCTGATGCCGCGCACGAATGTCGAGGACCGCGGCATGGTCGCCGCCCACGAGGACGCCGAGGAGGAGGTCAGCGTCTCGGACCGCTTCGGCCTGTGGATCGGCTTCCCGCCCATGGACCAACCGACCTATCTGGCCGCCGTGGCGGGCTACGCTCAGCGCTACGGCCTGCAGGTCCCTGACCTAGAGCGCCGGGCGCTCCAGTGGGCGCAGGCCCGCGGCGGCCGCTCGGGCCGCGTCGCCTGGCAGTTCATCCGCGACCTGGCCGGGGAACTGGGGAAGAGCCTGCCGCTCTAGCTTCCCTCCCCTTCATGGGGGAGGGTGGCGAGCGACGCGAGACGGGTGGGGAGGTGTGGATCAAGCGGCGGACTCCCCGTCCGGTCGCTACTCCCCCACCCTGGCCGCTCGCGCGGCCTGTCCCTCCCCATTAAGGGAGGGAAATCACCTCGGCAGCACCAGCGCCGGGTCGATCGGGCGGGCGCGCTCCTCGGGATTGGGCGCGTAGCGGACCTCGAAGTGCAGTTGCGGCTCGGAGACGCCGCCGGTGGAGCCCACCTGGCCGATCTGCTGCCCCTGGGAGACCTTCTGCTGCATCTTCACGTCCACGCGGCTCAGATGGCCGTAGGCCGTGACCCAGCCGTCCGCGTGCTTGATCAGCACCAGGTTGCCGAAGCCCGGCACCTGGTCGCCGGCGTAGACCACGTCGCCGCCCGCGGCGGCCCGGACCGCATCGCCCGTGCTGGCCCGGATATTGACGCCGTCGTTCCGCTGGCTGGGGCCCTTCGGACCGAAGCCCGAGAGGATGTCCCCCCGCACCGGCCAGACGAAGCGGCCGCGGCCCATCTGCGAGACCTGGGCGTCGCTGGGCGGGGCCGAAGCCACTGGGGCGCCCGTGATGGTCGGCGAGGAGGCGGACGACGGCGGAGCCTGGGGCCGAGGCGCCGTCTGGACCGGCGGCGAATACGGACGCGGCGCGGGCGGCTGGGCCCGGCCGGTGTAGGGTTGGGGCTGCGACGGCAGGCGCGGCGGCGGCTCCTCGGCCCGCGGCGCGGGCGGCTCGGTGCGGACCGGAGCCGGCGGCGGGCTCGCCTGGACCGTCTGGACCGGCGCCGGAGTCGCAATCGGCGCGGGACGCTGCACGGGCGGCGTCGGCGCCTCGACCTGCACGCGCTGGGTCGTGACGATCGGGCCCTTGTCCTTGTAGCCGGACGGCAGGCGCAGCTTCTGGCCGGGCCGCAGCGTGGCGTTCTTCTTCAGCTCGTTCTCGTCACGCAGCGCGTCGGCGGTGACGCCGAACCGGCGGGCGATGGAGAACAGGGTGTCCCCCTGCCCCACCACATAGGCCTTGGCCGTGCTGCGCGGCCCCTTCAGCTCGTCGCCGGGCTGGATGACGTCGGACTTGAGCTTGTTGTCCTTCTTGAGCTGCTCGACCGTGGTGTCGAGCTTCTTGGCGATGCGCTCCAGGCTGTCGCCGGACTTCACCTCGTAGATGCGCGGCGGACCCTCGGCGTCGACCACCTTGCCGGTCACCGAGCGGGTGGTGACGGTCTTGTAGACCGGCGCGGGCGGCGGGGCCTGGACCGCGGGCTGAGGCGGCGGCGTTTCGGGCCGCGGTTCGGGAGGCCGGCTTTCGGGGGGACGGGCGGCGGGCAGCGGCGCGTCGAGCGGACGCGATTCCACGGGCGCGGCGGCGCGCGGCGCCTCGGGGGGCGGTTCCTCGGCGGGCGCGGCCGCAGGCGGCGGGGTCTGGGGCCGGGCCGCGGGGGGCGGCGGCTGGATCACGGGCGGCTCGATCGGGAAATTGGGCGTCGCGCACGCCGTCAGCGCGCTGGCGGCCAGCAGGATCAGGATCGGGCGCGTGGGGAAATGCGTCATCGCCGCTCCGGGGTGGAGGTCAAAAAGAATCATCGGGGCGTTGGGGGGGATCATGGCGGCGGGCCGGCGCCCCCGCCAACCCGCAAACCGACGCAGCCGAGGCGTGGGGCCTCAAAGCTCCTTGGCCACGCCGTCCAGAAGGGGCACGAAACGGACGTCGATGAGGTCCTCGACCTCGAACCCGCCCTTGCCGTCGCCGACGTAGCGGCGAAGGCTCTGCACCGGCCCCTTGCCGATCGGCGCGACCAGGATCCCGTTCGGCTTCAGCTGCGATAACAAAGCCTTGGGCTCTCCCGGCGCCGCCGCCGTGACCATAATGCGGTCGAAAGGCGCCTGCTCGGGCCACCCTTCACCCCCATCGCCGAAGCGGGTGATGACGTTCGTCAGGCCCAGCGCCTTGAACCGCCCCTCGGCCTCCCGCATCAGCGTGCGATAGCGTTCGACGGTATAAACCAGACGCGCGAGCTTCGAGAGGATTGCCGTCTGGTAGCCGCTGCCGGTGCCGATCTCGAGCACCCGGTCGCGCTTGTCGACCTTCAGCGCCTGGCTCATCAGGCCGACGATGAACGGCTGGCTGATCGTCTGGCCGCAGGCGATCGGCAGGGCCGAATCCTCGAAGGCGCGCTCCTTGAACAGCTCGGGCGTGAACAGCTCGCGCGGCGTCCTCTCGATGGCGTGCAGCACCTTGGGGTCGCTGACCCCCTGGGAGCGGAGCGCCAGGATCAGCCTGGCCATGCGGGTCTCGGGCGTGTCCGGCTCGGCCATGGGTCAGATCTTCGGCGGCGGCCCGCCCAGCTTGCCCTTCAGGTCGTACACGGCCGGCTGGTGGGTCAGGTCGATATGGAGCGGCGTCACCGAGATCTTGCCCTCGTAGAGCGCCCGAAGGTCGGTGCCCTCGGGCGGGCTGGACCGCTCGTTGCGGAAGCCCACCCAGTAATAGTCCTTGCCGCGCAAGTCGGTTCGCCTTTCGGCGTGGCGCACGTGGACGTCCCGGAACCCCTGGCGTGTGACCTCGACCTCGGTGATCTCGGAAACCGGGCGGTTCGGGAAATTGATGTTCAGCACCACGTCCGAGGGCCAGCCCAGCTCGACCAGCCGCTTGATGATGCCCGGACCGAAGGCCTCGGCCGGCTCGAAGCTCTCGCCCGGCTCGTAGAAGCCCATCTGGGAGAGCGCGATGGCCGGCACGCCCAGGGCCATGCCCTCGATGGCTCCGGCCACGGTGCCCGACAGCGTCACGTCCTCGGCCAGGTTCGCGCCCCGGTTCACGCCCGAGAGCACCAGGTCCGGCTTCTTGCCCTTCACCAGTTCATGAACGCCCAGCATCACGCAGTCGGTGGGCGTGCCGGTCGTGGCGAACCGGCGCTCGCCCAGGGCGCGGACCCTGAGCGGCTCGGCGAGGGTCAGGGCCCGGCTCGCGCCGGACTGCTCGTACTCGGGCGCGCAAACCCAGACGTCGTCCGAGAGCTGGGCAGCGATCCGCTCCAGCGCGGCCAGGCCGTCGGCGTTGATGCCGTCGTCGTTGGTGATGAGGATCCTCATCTTCCCTCCCCTTCATGGGGAGGGACAGGCCGCGCAGCGGCCAGGGTGGGGAAGTGAAGGCCAGGAACCGACAGGTAGGGGAGGATCGACACCTCCCCACCCGTCTCCCTTCGCTCGCCACCCTCCCCACACGGGGGAGGGAAATGGAAGGCGTTCATTCCCCGCCTCCGATATGGCTGAGCCCCGGCAGATACGGCTGCAGCGCCTGGGGCACGGCGATCCGGCCGCCCTCGTCCTGGTAGTTCTCCAGGATGGCGACGAGCGTGCGGCCCACGGCCAGGCCCGAGCCGTTCAGGGTGTGGACGTAGCGCGTGCCCTTCTCGCCGGCCTTCTTGGTCCGGGCGTCCATGCGCCGGGCCTGGAAGTCGCCGCAGTTCGAGCACGAGCTGATCTCGCGGTACTTGCCCTGGCTCGGCAGCCAGACCTCGAGGTCGTAGGTCTTGCGGGCCCCGAAGCCCATGTCGCCCCGGCACAGCAGCATGGTGCGGAACGGCAGTTCCAGCCGCTTCAGCACGGCCTCGGCGCAGCCGACCATGCGCTCGTGCTCTTCCTCCGACTTCTCCGGGGCGACGATCGAGACGAGCTCCACCTTGTTGAACTGGTGCTGGCGGATCATGCCGCGGGTGTCGCGGCCCGAGGCGCCCGCCTCCGAGCGGAAGCACGGCGTCAGCGCCGTGAAGCGGAGCGGCAGCTCCTCCTCGGCGACGATCTGGCCCATGACCAGGCTGGTGAGCGGCACCTCGGCCGTCGGGATCAGCCAGCGGCCGTCGGTCGTCTGGAACAGGTCCTCGGCGAACTTCGGCAGCTTGTCGGTGCCGTAGGCCGCCGCGTCGTTGACCAGCAGCGGCGGGTTGACCTCGGTATAGCCGTGCTCCTGCGTCTGCAGGTCCAGCATGAACTGGCCGATGGCCCGCTCCAGCCGGGCGAGCTGGCCCTTCAGCACCACGAAGCGCGCGCCGCTCATGCGGGCGGCGGCCTCGAAATCCATCAGGCCCATCGCCTCGCCGAGGGTGGCGTGGTCCTTGGCCTGCCCGATGGCGAAGGGCTCGCCCCAGCGGCGGACCTCGACGTTGTCGTGCTCGTCGGCGCCGTCCGGCACCTCGGGCGCCGGAATGTTGGGCAGGCTGGAGAGGATCGCCTTGAGCTGTTCGCCGGCCGTGCGCTCGACCTCGCCCTGCTCCTCGAGGGTCTTCTTCAGCGCCTCGACGTGGGCCATCAGTCGGGCGGCTTCCGCCTCGTCCTTCTGGGCCTTGGCCTGGCCGATCTTCTTGGAGGCGTCGTTGCGCTCGGCCTGGGCCGACTGCAGCGCGGTCTGGGCGGCCCGGAGCTTCGCGTCCAGCGCCAGGATCTCCTCGACCTTTCCGGACGAACCCTTCGCCGCCCAGGCTTTCTCGTAAAGCTCGGGGTTTTCGCGAATGGCTCGGATGTCGTGCATGGGGACCGCTTGTCGCTAGAGGGGCTCTCTCTAGTGCGCGTCGGCGGGGGCGCCAAGCGGGCGTCAGGTCGCGACGACGTCCGTCCCGGCCGCCGCCTCCTCCCGACGGCGACGGCGCTCGATGATCGCCACGCACCAGATCGAGATTTCGTACAGCAGGATGATCGGCAGGGCGAGCAGGGTCTGACTGATCGGGTCCGGCGGGGTCACGACGGCGGCCACCACGAACACGCCTACGATGGCGTAGCGCCGGCCGGTCCGCAGCATTCCCGAGTTCACGAGGCCCGCCATGCCCAGCAGGGTCAGGACCACCGGCAACTGGAAGCACAGGCCGAAGGCCAGCAGCAGGGTGGTGACGAGGGTCAGGTAGTCCGAGACCTTGGGCAGCAGTTCCACCGAGATCGCGCCCGTGCCCACGATCTGCTGGCTGAGCGAGAACCACAGCACGAACGGCAGGATGACGAAGTAGACCAGCGCCGCGCCGAGCAGGAACAGGCTGGGCGCGGCCACCAGGAACGGCAGGAAGGCGCGGCGCTCGCGCTTGTAGAGGCCCGGCGCCACGAAGGCGTAGACCTGCCAGGCCAGCACCGGGAAGGTCAGCACCACCGCCCCGAAGCCGGCGAGCTTCAGCTTGGTGAAGAAGAACTCCAGCGGTGCGGTGAAGACGAGCTTCAGGTTCTCGCCCTGGAGCTGGGGGACCTCCTTCAAGCCCGCCAGCACCAGCAGCAGGTCGAAGGGGCCGCTGGAATGTCCCGTCCGCTGGGCCGCGAACAGCCGCGCGGCCATCTCGAACGGGTGCAGCAGCGCCGCGTAGATGGTCGTGGAGAAGCCGAAGCAGACCACGAAACCCACGACGATGGCGGCCACGCAGACGATCAGCCGCTTGCGCAGCTCGATCAGGTGGTCGAGCAGCGGGGCCCGGGAGGCCTCGATCTCGGCGTCGTCGTCGTAACCGCTCATTCGCCGACCTTCTTGGCGACGCTCTTCTTCGCACGCGCCTTGACCGGCGCCTTCGGTGCGGCGGCCTTGGCGGACGCGGCCCTGGGCTTCGCGGCCGTCGCTCGCGGCTTGCGCGCGGGCTTGGCGGGTTCAGGGGCCGGCGCCGGCTCGGGCTCGGCGTACTGGTAGCTCATCGGCGGATGCAGTTGGACGCCCACGTCCGACAGGCTGCGTTCAATATCGCTGGCGGCCTCGTTCATCGCCCCGTCGGTGATCGACAGGTCGGCGACCTGGCCCCGGCGCATGGCCTCGACCTCGCGCCGCAGGTCGTCCAGCTCGGACTGCCGGGCCATGTCGTCGAAGCTGGCGCGGAACTCGGCGGCCATGCCGCGGATCTTGGCCATGAACTGGCCGATCCGCCGCATCAACAGCGGCAGGTCCTTGGGCCCGACCACGATCAACGCCACGGCGGCGATGACCAGGAGCTCTGTGGCGCCGATCTCGGGAAGCATGGCTGATCGCCTAAACGCAAGCGCCGGCCGCGATCAAGCGGACCGGCGCGCAGGATGTCGAAAGCGCCCCGGGCTCAGCCGCGGGCCTTGTCCTTGTCGCTCTCCTTGGGGAGCGGCTTGGCGGTCGTGTCCTCGGCCTGCTCGCCCTCGCCCTTCAGGCCGTCGCGGAACGCGCGGATGCCCTTTGCGGCGTCGCCCATGATGCCCGACAGCCGGCCGCGGCCGCCGAACAGCAGCGCCACGACGACCAGAACGATCAACCAGTGCCAGATGGAAAAAGAGCCCATGAGGCCAAACTCCTTGTGCGTCCCCCCGGCGAGACGTCAGGGGCCTATATAGTCCGGGGATGCGAGGCGCGCCACGGCGACGAAGCGCCCTACTCCTGTTCGCTGTCCTCGCCCAGGAAATCCATATGGAATTCGGGCGCTTCGCCCAACTCCAGCGCGTCTTCGTCGGGCGCGGGGTCGGCCGGGTTGGGCACGGCGAAGTCTGCCGGCAGGTCCAGAGACAGCAGGCCGGCGGCCCGCATCTCGGCCATGCCGGGCAGGTCGGCCAGGCTGGCGAGCCCGTAATGCTCGAGGAAGGCGTCGGTGGTGCCGTAGGTGACGGGCCGGCCGGGCGAGCGGCGGCGGCCGCGCATCCGCACCAGGCCCAGCTCCAGCAGCACGTCGAGCGTCCCCTTGCTGGCCTGGACGCCGCGCACGGCCTCGATCTCGGCGCGGGTCACCGGCTGGTGGTAGGCGATGATGGCCAGGGTCTCCTGGGCGGCCTTCGACAGACGCCGCGGCTCGTCCCGCTCCTCGGTCATCAGCCAGGCCAGGTCCTCGGCGGTCTGGAAGCGCCAGGCGCCGGCCACCTTGGCCAGCACGACGCCCCGACCCTCGTAGCGGGCGGCGAGTTCCTCCAGCGCCCCGGCCACGTCGGCGCCTTCCGGCAGGCGGCCGGCGAGGTCCTCCTCGGTCAGCGGCCCGGCCGCGGCGAACAGCAGGGCCTCGACCTCGCGGGCGGTCTCCATGCGGTCGCTCATGCGGCCTTCCCCGGCTTGGAACGCAGGTAGATGTCGGCGAAGGCCTCGAGCTGGCGGGCCTCGAGCGCGCCTTCCTTGACCAGCTCCAGCGAGGCCGAGAGCGTCGAGGCGACGTAGGAGGCCCGGCTGGGACCCGTTCCGTGGCCGAACGGCGCGACCCCGGTGAGCGGCGTCCAGCGGTCGAGATCCGGCAGCAGGCGGCGCAGGCGCTCGCGCGCCTCCTCCAGCGGATAGGCCTGCGGCGGACGGGGCGTGTAGTGACGGTCGGCCTCGCGCTTGCGCTGGCTGATGTAGGCGCCCATCAGCTCGTAGAGGTCGCCCTCGATCCGGCCCGACGGCACGACCTTGATGGCCTCGGGGTCGCCCCGACCGAAGACCTCCTGGCCGAGCTGCGGGCGGTTCCTGAGCGCTTCGGCGGCGTTGCGCATGGCCTCCAGCTTGGCGAGGCGGAAGGCGAGCCGGGCGGCCATCTCCTCGGCCGGCGGCTCCTCGGCCTTGGGCCGGTCGGGCTTGGGCAGCAGCAGGCGCGACTTCAGGTACGCCAGCCAGGCGGCCATCACGAGGTAGTCGGCGGCCAGCGAGAAGCGGCGGCGGCGCGCCTCCTGCACGAAGGCCAGGTACTGCTCGGCCAGCTTCAGGACGGACAGCTTCAGCAGGTCGACCTTCTGGCTGCGGGCCAGCGCCAGGAGCACGTGCAGCGGGCCCTCGTAGCCCTCGATGTCGACGATCAGGGCCTCGCCGTCCTCGGCGGCCGTGGCCGCGGCGGCGAAGTCGAGGGAGGGCTGGAAGCCGCCGCTCATGCCGCCCAGCGTCCCTGGAAGGCCGCCTCGAAGCGGGCGACGGCCTCGGCCACGTCGAGCGGTTCCGGCGTCCCCGGGATACGGGACAGGGCCGCCCTCGCGCGCTCGGCCGCGCGGCCCGAAAGCTCGCCCGTCCCGTCGATCACGGCCCGCATCTCGGCCATGTCGCCGTTGCAGTGCAGGACCACGTCGCAGCCGGCGGCCAGGGATTCCGCCGCGCGCTCGGCGAAGCCCCCGGTCAGCGCCTGCATGGACAGGTCGTCGCTCATCACCAGCCCGTCGAAGCCGATGGCGCCGCGGATCACCCGCTCGAAGACGACCTCCGAGGTGGTGGCCGAACGCTCGGCGTCCACACTGGCGTAGATTACGTGCGCCGTCATCGCCATCGGCATGTCCGACAGCGCGCGGAACGGAGCGAAGTCGCGGGCGTCGAGATCGGCCCAGGACGCCTCCACCACCGGCAGCTCCAGGTGGCTGTCGGACTTCGCCCGGCCGTGGCCAGGGATGTGCTTGACGATCGGCAGGACGCCGCCGGCGATCAGGCCCTCGCAGGCCGCCCGGCCCAGCAGCGCCACGTCGTCGGGCGTATCGCCATAGGCGCGGTCGCCGATGATCTCGTGGCCCTCGGGATCGGGCACGTCCAGGACCGGCACGCAGTCCACGTTGATCCCAAGTCCCGCGAGGTCATGGGCGATCAGGCGGGCGCCGAGCCGGGTGATCTCGCGCCGGTCGGCGGCCGGGAGCTGGCCGTAGGTGCGGCCCGGCGGATAGGCCCGCCACTGCGGTGGGCCCAGGCGCTGCACGCGGCCGCCCTCCTGGTCGATCAGGATTGGCGCGTCGGCCCGCCCCACCGTCTCGCGCAGGGCGGCGGTCAGACGGCGCACCTGGTCCGGCGTCTCGATGTTGCGCGCGAACAGGATGAAGCCCCAGGGGCGGACGTCGCGGAAGAACGCAGCTTCCTCCGCGGTCAGCCGGGGGCCCGAACATCCCAGGATCGCGGCTGCGGCGCTCACCGGACGAAGCAGGCCTTCCCGGCGGCTTTCAGCCTGGCGCAGAAGGCGGCGGCGTCCTCGCGGCTGGCGAAGCCGGTGACGGCGGTGCGGTAGAGCGTGGCGCCGTTGCGATCGATCTTCTCGACGCTCTTGCCCTTGCCGGCGGCCAGGCCCGGCGCGGCGGCGACAGCCTCGCTCCAGGTCTTGTCGGCCAGGGCCGGGGTCGAGACGGCGCCCACCTGGACGGCCACCGAACCGGACGCGGCGGGCTTCGGCGCCGGAGCCTTGGGAGCAGGAGCCTGGACGATCGCCTTGGGTTCGGGCGCCTTCGGCGCGGGCGCGGCGGGGGCCTTGGCCACGGGGGCCGGAGCCGGCGGCGGGGCGGCCTTCTGGACAGGCGCCTGGGCCGGCAGCGTGGGCCGAAGGGCCGGAGCCTGGGCGACCTGTTGGGGCGGGGCCGCGGCCGGCGCGGCCGGCTGGGTCACCACGACGGGCGTGGTGGGCGCCGGACGCGGCTGAGGCTGTTCGGGGCCGGGCGTGAACTGCGGCGTGGTCTCCACAGGGGCGCCGGGGGCGTCCGAACGGTAGATCTGCAGGCCCGCGGCCGGGTCCTGGGGCTGGGCCTCGGGCGGCGCGGCCTCCTTCATGCCGGCGACGGGGACGCCCACCGCCTGGGGCGCATCGCCCGCCTGGCGCACGCCGGAGCGGTAGAAGACGAAGATCGCCGCCACCAGGCCCGCCAGGACCAGGACGCTGATGATCAGGGTGACCGGGATTGGACGGGCGCCGCGCACGGGCTGGCGGGCGTCGAACGACAGCGGCGCGTCGGTCGGGGGCGTGTAGGCGCCGCGCTCATGGTCGGACATCGCGAGAGCTCCGTGGATAGGCACGCTGGGCGCGAATCGCGCGTGTTCAGGCGCAGTCTAGCGAAGCCCGAAGGTCTGCCAGCGCCTGCGCGCGGCATTTTCTGTGGGCGGTCGAAGGCGGGAATGCGGCGAAGCCGCGCGCCCCTCAGCCCCAGACGTCGAGATGGAACAGCTTGCGGTGCTCTTCGATCGCGAAGCGGTCGGTCATGCCGGCGATGTAGTCGCAGACCACCCGCGCGCGGCCCGCCTCGTCGCGGCCGTGGGTCTTGGCCTGCCATTCCGTGGGCAGCACGTCGGGCTCGGCCATGAACAGCTGGAACATTTCGGCGAGGATGCGGCGGGCCTGGCTGCGGGTGCGGTTGACCTTCCAGTGCCGGTACATCCGCTCCATCAGGAAGGCGCGGAGCTGGGCCAGGTCCTCGGCCATGTCGCGCGAGAAGGCCACCAGGGCGTGGCCCAGGTTGCGCACGTCCTCGGCGCTGTCGACCTTGCCGTCCCGCGCGCGGCGGCGGGTCTCGGCCATGACGTCGTCGACCATCGCCCCGATCATCCGGCGCACGGCCTCCAGGCGGATGATCTGCTGGTCGCAGTCGGGATAGTCGGCGAGCGCGGAATGGACGTGCGGGCCGATCAGCGGCACGTCCAGCAGCTCCTTCAGGAAGAACAGCCCGGCCGACACGCCGTCGTCCACGTCGTGATTGTTGTAGGCGATGTCGTCGGCGAGCGCGGCGACCTGCGCCTCGGCCGACGCCCAGCCCGACAGGCGCAGGTCGTACTCGGCGTCGAACTCGGCGATGGCGCTCCAGGAGGGCCGGGCCAGCTTATCGGTCACCGGCCCGTTGTGCTTGATGACGCCTTCCAGCGTCTCCCAGGTCAGGTTCAGGCCGTCGAAGCGCGGATAGCGGCGCTCCAGCTTCGTCACGACCCGGAACGTCTGCACGTTGTGGTCGAAGCCGCCGTAGTTCCGCATCTGGATCTGCAGCTCGTCCTCGCCGGCGTGGCCGAACGGCGGGTGCCCGAGGTCGTGGGCCAGCGCGATCGTCTCGGCCAGGTCCGCGTCGAGGCCGAGGGCCGTCGCCACCGAGCGGGCGATCTGGGCCACTTCCAGCGAATGGGTCAGGCGGGTGCGGAAGTGGTCGCCCTCGTGGGCGACGAAGACCTGGGTCTTCTCCTTCAGGCGGCGGAAGGCGCTGGTGTGGATGATGCGGTCGCGGTCGCGGGCGAAGGCGGTCCGCGTGCGGCTCTCGGCCTCGGCGACCTTGCGGCCGCGGGAGCGGGAGGCGTCTTCCGCGAAGGGCGCGCGGGCGGCCACGAAGGTCTGGCTGTCTTTGGCGGGCATCGAACCGGTCTTCTCGTCTGGCCCCTTGGTCGAAGCCGCTCAGGCCCTCATATAGTTCACGCCGTCATTTCATTTAACAGACCATGACCACCACAGACGTCACGCTCTCTCCCGCCGCCGCCCAGCGCATCCGCGCCATCGGGGAAACCGAGGGCCGGCCCGTCATGCTGCGCGTCGCGGTCGAAGGCGGCGGCTGCTCCGGCTTCCAGTACCAGTTCGACCTGGTGGACCAGGCCCAGCCCGACGACCTGAAGGTCGAGCGCGACGGCGCCGCCGCCCTGGTCGACGTGGTTTCGCTGGCCCTGCTCAAGGGTTCGGAGATCGATTTCGTAGATGAATTGGCCGGCGCAGAGTTCAGGGTGAAGAACCCGAACGCCAAGTCCAGTTGCGGCTGCGGCGTCAGCTTCTCGATCTAGACCGCCGAATCCGGTCCATTCGGGCGACGACTTGCCTCGTTACCCGAAATGAGGAGGCAAGCCTCCTGGCTTCTTGCCGCCCTTTACACCCCGGCGCAGAGTTCCATTCCCGCTTGAGGGAGTGCGGGACATGCGACGCTTCATCCTCCAGAACAACATCGCGAGGTTCCGCGAGCGCCTGGCCCTCGAGACGGACCCCTGCGCCGTGCGGACGCTCCAAGGCCTCCTGCGGGAGGCCGAACGGGACCTGGTCGTCATGGAGGCCGAGCTCTACGGCGCCCATGACGGGCCCAGCCCAAGGCTGGTCGGACCACCGCTCTGGGATGCGCCCGAGATGGCCCTCTTCCGAAAGGAGTTCGACGCCGCCCGGCAGATGCTTATGGTCATCGACCATGGGCCGGGCCTCCGGATCGTGGACATCAACAGGCGTTTCGAGGACGTGGCCGGCGTGCGCCGCGAAGACGTCGTGGACAGGCCGCTGTTCGAGGCTTTTCCCGACAACCCGGACGAGTCGGACGGATCGGGCGTCCGCAGCCTCTACGACTCGCTGAAGATCGTCCTGGAGACCGGACGTCCGCACGCCATGGAGCCGGTGCGCTACGACGTGCGCGACGGAGGCGGCCGCTGGATCGAACGCTGGTGGCGCCCCGTGAACGCGCCGCTCTTCGACGAGCACCGCCGCCTGGCTTACGTCCTGCAGAGTTGCGAAGAGATCGAGGCGCCCGTGGCGACCGCCGGGGCATGTCCGGCCTCCGGGGTCGGGGACGCCGAGCCGGCCCTCGCCCCAGCCTATTCGCACCCAGGCGCGCCCGGCGCGCGACCCCGGGGCCTGACGATCTAGGTCAACACCGCGCCCAGCTTCTCCAGCAGCCAGCGCGTCCCCTCCTCCCGGCTGCCGGCGTCGTCGTAGCCGTCGAGGAAGGCGCCCTGCTCGGTCATCAGGAGACGCGTCCCGGCCCCGGCGGCGTGGAATTCGATGGTCGCCAGCGAAACCGAGAGCTTCACGCCGTTCTGCCACATGTCGTAGGCGTAGATGATCCGGGCGTCCGGGATGACTTCGAAGTACCGCGCCTGGAAGTCCGAGACCTTGCCGCCGGGGTGTTTGCCCCACAGCCGTTCGGCGCCTCCCGCCCGGAAGTCCATCGAACGCTCGTAGCACTCGAAGCCCTCGGGCCCGTCGAACCACCGCGCCTTGGCCTCGGGGGTCGCCCAGGCGGCGAAGACCCGCTTCGGCGGAACGGGATAAGCGCGTTCGATGTGGAAGGTCGCGTGGACCACGTTGCGTTCGGTCATGGGGTCTCCTCGGGCAGGTCGGGTTCGGCGGCGAGATAGGCGCCCAACCGGTCGAGACGCCGCTCCCAGGACGTGCGGCGCTCGTGGATCCATTGTTCGGCCAGGCTGAGCGCGGCGGGTTCGATGCGACAGGTGCGGACGCGGCCGACCTTCTCCGAGGCCACCACGCCGGCGGCTTCCAGCACGCCCAGGTGCTGCACGACCGCCGGCAGGCTCATGTCGAAGGGCCGTGCGAGATCGCTGACCGAGGCCGGGCCGCGGCTCAGGCGCTCGACGATGGCCCGCCGGGTGGGATCGGCCAGCGCCTGGAACAGGCTGTCGAGATGGGCGCTCATGCCGCCTTGCGGCCGGGGAACATGTGCCACACCGGTTGGGCCTCCTCGAGCGTGCGGGCGAACGACGGCCGCGCCTCCAGCCGGTCGAGATAGGCGCCGAGCGTGGGATGCGTGGCGCGGAACGGCAGGACCTTGTCGGCGTAGTAGAGCGCCGGCGCGGCGGCGCAGTCGGCCAGGGTGAACTCCTCGCCCGCCGCCCAGGCGCGACCGGCCAGTTCGCCCTCAAGCCATCCATAGGCCTTGGCCAGCAGTGCGTCCGCCTGCGCCACGCCCACGGGGTCCTCGCCGCCCCGGAAGTTCTCGGCGACGACCCGGGACATCGGCTCCATGACGTAGCTGTCGAACACCCGGTCCAGGGTCCGCACGCGCAGCGCCGCCTCGGGGTACGCCGGGATCAGCCCGGCCGACGGCGCATGGAAGACCTGGAGATATTCGATGATCACGCTCGTCTCGGGGACGATGCGGCCCCGATCCGTGTCCTCCAGCACCGGCATCTTGCCGAGCGGCCAGCGGGCGTAATGGGCCGCGCGCGACGCCTCATCGTACGGGGCGACCAGCTGCGTCTCGAACGGCAGGCCGGTCTCATAGAGGGCGACCTTCGCCTTCCAGCAGTAGGACGACAGCGGGTGCTCGTGGAGGATCAGGGTCATGGCTCACCTTTACTTAAGCGCACACTTAAGTATCAGCGCACGACGGGCCGCGCAAGCCATTGAGCCGGAGCGCGGGCCCCACTAGCTTCCCGTCACCTTCGCCGGAGCTCCCCGATGCGCATCGCCACCTGGAACGTGAACTCGATCAATGCGCGCCTGGAGACGGTGCTGCGCTGGTTCGAGGCCGCCCAGCCGGACGTCGCCTGCCTGCAGGAGATCAAATGCGTCGACGAGAAGTTTCCGGCCGAACCCTTTGAACGGCTTGGCTATAATCTCGCGATCCACGGCCAGAAGACCTACAACGGCGTGGCCCTGCTCTCGAAGCGGCCGCTGGAGGACGTGACGCGCGGCCTGCCGGAAGGGGACGGCGACGACCACGCCCGCTACATCGAGGCCGTGGTCTCCGGACCCCAGCCCGTGCGGGTGGCCTCGATCTACCTGCCGAACGGCAATCCGGTGGGGACCGAGAAGTTCGCCTACAAGCTCGACTGGATGGGACGGCTGCACCGCCATGCCCAGACCCTGCTCGCCCTGGAAGAGCCCTTCGTCCTCACCGGCGACTACAACGTCATACCCGAGCCGCGCGACGCGGAGTTCCCCAAGAACTGGGAGGGCGACGCCCTCTTCCAGCCCGAGAGCCGCGCCGCCTTCCGGGCGCTGAAGAACCTGGGCCTCACCGAAGCCTATCTCCAGGCCGACGGCGCGCCCGGCGCCTACACCTTCTGGGACTACCAGGCCGGAGCCTGGCAGCGGAACAACGGCATCCGCATCGACCACGCCCTGCTCTCGCCCCAGGCGGCCGATCTGCTGCGCGGCGTCACCATCCACCGCGACGTGCGCGGCTGGGACAAGCCCTCGGACCACGTGCCTCTCGTGGTGGAACTGGACGCCTGAGCTCCACCGTAGGCCGACTCAGGAGAACGGGCGTAGGCTGACGACATGGACGAGGTCGCACGCCTGATCCTGCTCATGGCCTTGACAGGCGGCGCGCTCACCGTGCTGGGGGGCGCGTTCGTCTGGTATCTGGACGAGGGCCGCCGCATGCGGCGCAGCCTGAAGAAGATGCTGGGCGGCGAGCCCCACGCGTTGCTGCTGGCCCGCGGCCGCGGCACGGGCGTCGGTTTCGACTTCGGCTCGAACAGCGTGGCGGTGACCTGGGAAACCGGCGGCTGGTGCCTGCTCTACCGGGTGGACGAACTGATGGGGGCCGAACTGATCCGGGACGGCCAGGTGGTGGCCCGCACCCATCGCGGCGAGGTGCGCCGCGCGCTCGACCAGATCTCGGGCGCCGAGGAGCAGGTGCGCCTGCGCTTCGTGTTCGACGATCCCGCCTATCCGGACTTCGCGCTCGACCTCTGGACCGCCGACGACGCCGGCCGGCGCAAATCCCAGACCGCCGCCGAGGCCCTGCAGGAAGGCAACCGCTGGATCGCGCGGATGGAGTCCCTGCTTCGGCGGCCGGTCCCGCGCCGCGGCGCGACCATCGCCGAACCCACGCCGCCCGTTGCCGCCGCGGCCCCCGCGGCGCCGGCTCCGGTCGCGCCCGCCACGCCGCCTCCGGCCGCCGAGGCTCCGGGCGCGGATCCCGACGAGGACCTTCCCTTCGATCTGGACGAACCCGAGGATGACGGGGACGAGCCGCCTCGGGCGATGACTTGACGGTGTAAATTTATCGAGCCACGCTCGGCGCAAAGGAGGCTCACGCCATGACCAACCTGATCGCCGCCGCCGCCTTCTTCGTCCTCATCCACCTGCTGATTTCGGGTACTCGCGTCCGCGACGGCCTCGTCGCGCGCATCGGCCTGGGGCCTTACATGGGCCTGTTCGTGGTCCTTTCCTGGATCGGGCTCGTCTGGCTGGGCTTCGGCTTCGCGCAGGCCCGCTCCGCGCCCGGGAACGACGTCTTCTGGGGCCTGAACACCGGCACGCGCCACCTCCAGCTCGCGCTCCAGCTCGTGGCGGTCGCCTTCATCGTCATCGGTCTCTCCACCCCCAACCCCACCAGCGTTCGCCAGGAGGGCGCGCTGGACCGGCCAGGCCTGGTGCGCGGCATGCTGCGGGTCACGCGCCACCCGTTCCTGTGGGGCGTGGCGATCTGGGCCGTGGGCCACCTGATCGTGAACGGCGACATGGCCAGCCTGATCCTCTTCGGCTCGATGCTGGCGCTGGCGCTGTTCGGGACCGCCAGCATCGACGCCAAGCGCCAGCGGGCGCTCGGCGGCAAGTGGGACGCCTTCGCCGCCCAGACCTCCAACGTCCCGTTCGCGGCCATCTTCCAGGGACGGCAGAAATTCAGCCTGGGCGAGATCGGCTGGTGGCGTTTCGCGCTGGCCCTCGTGGTCTGGGCCGCGCTCGCCTGGGGCCATCCCTATTTCACGGGCGTCGCGGCCCTGCCCTAGCCCCGCCCCAGGGCGAACTCCACGGCGGCCTCGCAATGCACGAGGCTGGTGTCTACGGCGGGGACGTCCAGGTCGCCCTGGGTCAGCAGCATCCCCACCTCGGTGCAGCCGAAGATCACGCCGTCGGCGCCCGCGCCGCGCGCCTTGGCGACCATCTCCAGCGCCTGGGCCTTGGAGGCGGGGTTGACGACGCCCTGGCAGAGCTCGTCGTAGATGATGGCGTGCAGCCGACCCCGGTCGGTCTCGTCCGGGATCAGGCAGTCCAACCCGGCCGCCGCGAGCCGGTCGCGATAGAACGCCTGCTCCATGGTGAAGCGGGTGGCGAGCAGCAGCGGCCGCTTCACGCCCCTCGCCTTGAGCGCCGTCGCCGTGGCGTCGCCGATATGCAGGAAGGGAACCCGGATCGCCGCCTCGATGGCCGGCGCGTTGAGGTGCATGGTGTTCGTGCACAGCACGATGGCCTGCGCTCCCGCCCCTTCAAGCCGGCGGGCGCCGTCGGCCAGGATCCGGCCCGTCTCGTCCCAGCGACCTTGCGCCTGCAGTTCGGCGATCCCGGCGAAATCCACGGACCACAGCAAGAGGTCGGCCGAATGCAGGCCGCCCAGCCGCTCGCGGACCAGACGGTTGAGCTCGCGGTAGTAGATCGCCGTGCTTTCGGCGCTCATGCCGCCGAGAAGTCCCAGGGTGCGCATGGTCAGGCTCCGACTCGTCGCGCCCGGTCTAGCGGTGGGCCGGCTTGGCCGGAAGGTCCAGTTTCCCGCCCCCGGCCACTCTACCTGAACGCGCGCTGCAATGCGGTGCTCGCCGCATCACGTACGTTCGTTTGAGTGATCGGTATTCCTTGGCGGGCAAGGCTTTGCGGCCGCCTGCGAGCGAGAATGTTGCAGCGCAAATCGCGATAGCGCACGCCAAAAACAAAGAAGGCGCGCAGTCCGCGCGCCCTCAGGTTGTTAATCGGGAAGAACAAAATCCGGAAACCCCGGACTTTCACCCAAATGCCCAACAACGACAACCCCTTGCCCAGGCCAAACGGCGGGGTCAGCTTACGAGCATTCAGTTATCGCCATTCATCCGCCGCATTTGCATTGACGGCCAGCCCTGCGTGTTTCAGCCTTGCAAGCAAGCGCAGGCAATAAGCGCTCCGATAAGGCTGCGGGGAGGTAGTTCATGGAATTCAGGCATCGCCTACTGGCGACCAGCGCCGTGCTGGCCGCCGTCATCGCCACGTCGGCCCACGCGCAGGCTGGCCCGAACGTCATCGAGGAACTGGTCGTCACGGCCGAGCGCCGGGAACAGAGCCTGCAGGACGTGCCGGTCGCCATCTCGGCCTTCACCTCCGAGAACCGGGACCTGATCGGCATCACCACCGTCCAGGACATGACCAACTTCACGCCGGGGCTGCAGTATTCCAGCCAGCTCGACCGGGTAAGCCTGCGGGGCGTGGGCCGGACCACCAACGTGCACGCCGCCGACCCGTCGGTCTCGGTCTACTCGGACGGCATCTACACCACCTCGACCGTCGAGGCGGGCAAGACGCCCCTCTTCCTGGACCGCACCGAGATCCTGCGCGGGCCCCAGGCGACGCTCTACGGGCGCAACGCCATCGCCGGCGCGATCAACCTGATCTCCAAGCGGCCGACCGAGGAGTGGTACGCCGAGGCGCGCGCCACCTACGCCAACTACAACCGCCACCTGCTCGAAGGCGCCGTCTCGGGGCCGACGGCCATCCCGGGCGTCCTGTTCCGGCTGACCGCCAACTGGGAGAAGCAGACCAAGGGCTGGTACGACAACATCGTCCCGGGCATGCCCGACGAGGGCAACGTCATCGACACGAACATCGTCGAGGGACAGCTCAAGTTCGACTTCAACGACAACTTCGAGGGCTGGGCGAAGCTGACGACCATCGTCTGGCGCAACGGCGGCGGGGGGCCCGGCTCTCGCGGCACCTGGACGCCCTCGACCTACTCCACCTATCAGGTCGAGAACGCCGCCACGACCAACGACCCGGGCTACGGGTGCAGCGGCCGGACCACCAACGTCCTCAATCGCTCGCCCCTGGGCTGCACCAATCCGCAACTGGACGACCCGCGCAAGATCGCCTCCGTAGTGCCCTTCCAGATCAAGCTGGACGACACGCTGATCTTCGCCAGCGAATGGACCTGGCACGCCTCGACCTTCGACGTGAAGTACACGACCGGCGGCGCGCGCTATCACTACAACCTCAACCGGCCGCCGGACGACAACGTGGCGCCGGTCGAGCGCTTCACCCTGCCCGGCGGGCTGACGATCTTCCCGCAGCAGGTCTACAACTACCAGGAGCGCGAGGAGTGGTGGAGCCACGAGCTGACGCTGAGCTCCACCCATGACGGGCCGCTGCAATGGCTGGCCGGCGTCTATTACTGGAACGAGCACTACCAGCAGCCCACCTCGACCTACCTTTTCCAGCAGCCGCAGATCGCGAGCCCCACGGGCGCGAGCTGCCCGCGGTTCGGCAACGTGTGCCCGCCCAACCCGCTGCTCCAGCGGACCTATGACGAGCCGCGCTTCCACATCCAGTCGAAGGCCGTCTACGCCCAGGTCGACTACGACCTCACCGACGAGCTGACGTTCACCCTCGGCGCCCGCTATTCCGAGGACACCAAGAAGGGCTCGGAAGAGGCCCGCGTCATCTGCTTCGCCTTCTTCGCCTGCACGCCGGGCCTCTATCCCGAGCAGCTCAGCGTCTTCACGCCGGCCGTGGACATCACCCAGTCGCTGTTCATCCCGCAGGCGACGCCGCCCAAGGGCGTGGCGAGCGACTTCACCTTCGACCCGGCCACGGGCCGGGCGCGCCGCGAGTACGACGGCAAGTGGGACGAGGTGACGGGCAACGTCGGCCTGCAGTGGGATCCGGACGCCGACACCAACGCCTACGTCCGCTATTCGCGCGGCTACAAGCCGGGCGGCTTCCGGATCGGCGTGGACACGGCGCTCACCGCCAATCCCTACACCGAGAAGGAGACGCTGCAGGACCTCGAGTTCGGCGTGAAGAAATCCTTCGGCAACTTCCAGGCCAACGTCGCCTTCTTCAACTACTGGTACAAGAACGCCCAGATCCCGCTGACCGTCGTCAACACCTCGGGCGGCCTCGTGCAGGCCAACTCGGTCTTCTACAACGTGCCCAAGGCGGTCTCCCGCGGGGTCGAGATCGAGACCATCTGGCAGCCGATCAACAACCTGCAGATCCTGGCCAACTACTCGTACCTGGACTCGCACATCACCGAGTCCCGTGGCGCGGTGGATCCGGCCGACCCGGCGGCGCTCGATCCCGACGCCACCCCCATCGGCTCGATCGCCGACTGTCTCGCCCGCCAGGCGACCCCATCGACGACCGACAACTGCGCGACCGACCTGTTCTCGCTGCTGCAGGGCGGCGGGTTCCAGCTCGGGCAGGACCTGAAGGGCCAGAAGCTGCCCAACGCGCCCAAGCACAAGGTCGCGTTCAACGTGAACTACACCTGGGAGCTGGACGCCGCCTCGGTCACCGGCTCGGTCAGCTACAGCTGGCGGGCGGCCCAGTACGGCAGCATCTTCAACCGCTCGTACACCCGCTCGCCATCCTGGGATCAGGTGGACGCCCGGATCACCTACAAGCCCAACAACGACAAGTACTCGGTGATCCTGTTCGTCCGGAACCTGCTGGACGACATCGGCTACGAGGGCGGCGCGGGCGCTTCGCGCAAGGAGGGCTACATCGGCCCGGCCACGGCCTCCGCGCCGGGAACCCCGGTGACGGTGATCCCGGTCTCGCAGGGCATCTCCACCACCTATCCCATCACCCCGCCCCGGACCTACGGGATCGAGCTTCAGTACCGCTTCTTCTAGGGGGGAGTCGGAAGCGGTATCTTTGGGGCGCCTCGCTGGGGTGGCGAGGCGCCCCCTTTCTTTTCAAGGGCCTAGACCGGGGTGACGACCAGCCCGTCCAGCCGCGCCAGCAGCCGGTCCCAGGCGGAGTCCATCTCGACCGTCCAGTCCCTGGCCAGGACATCGCGGCACACGTCGCGGATCACCCGGAAGAAGTTGGCGAACGCCTCGGCCGGCACGCCCAGGTCCACGTGGTTCGCCCGCTCTGCGCGGATCATGTTCTGGGCGTAGGCGCCGTCGAGGTCGAGCAGGCACTCGAAGGCCCGCGCCAGCATCTCGCCGCGCACCGCGCCCTGGGTGTCACGCCAGAACAGCGGCTCGGTCTCGGGATAGGCCGCGAACAGTCGGCCGTAGACCAGCGGCGCGGGATCGCCGACCCGTTCGGCGACCAGTTCGAGGGATCGGGTGACGGGATCCTCGCTGGACGTCATGGCCAGCCTCCTTGGACTCGGAGGCTAGCCCCCTTACGCGGCGTCCTCCAACGCCCGTTCGACGGCGATCGCCAGATCGAGCGCCCGGATCGCCTCCTCGGCGTTCACGATCGGGCGAGGCGCCTCGCCGCGCACGGCCTGGAGGAAGCCCTCGACGCTGGCGCCCAGGGGATCGGTCGCGGCCGGCGTCTCGGCGAAGTCGGGATTGAGGTCGAAGGGCGTGGTGTTGCGGAAGGTCCGGGCCACGAAGTCGATCTCCACCTCGCCGGACGGGTAGACCACGCGCATGGTGCGCCTGCGGCCCTCGGCCATGCGCGAGACGTCGAAACGGGCGACGAAGCCGCTGTCGAAGCTGACCTCGGCGCGGGCCTCGTCCCAGGAGCCGCTGGGGCCGATAGTCCCCTCGCCTTCCGCCGTCACCGGCTCGGCCGTGGTGATGGAGAGCGCCAGGTCCAGGTCGTGCACCATCAGGTCCAGCACCGCCGAGACGTCGCGGCTGCGCTCGGACGGCGGGCCGTGGCGCAGGGCCTCCAGCATCAGCGGCTGCTCGGGCGCGTCCAGCAGGCCCATGGCCCGGAACACCACCCGCTCCTGGTGCCCGCAGGCGACGACCAGTCCCTTGGCGGCGGCCTGGGCGCGGATCTTCTCGGCGTCGCGGACGGTGACCGCGATGGGCTTTTCCACATAGACCGGCTTGCCCGCCGCGATGGCGGCCAGGGCGTGCTCGGCGTGGAGGGTGGCGGGCGAGGCCACGGTCACGACGTCCACGGCGTCCAGGAAAGCGTCGATATCGTGGAAGGCCCGGCCGCCCAGGGGAAGGGCCACCTGCGCCGCGCGATCGGGATGGGGGTCCAGGACCGCCGACAGCACCACGCCGGGCAGCCGCGCGTACTGGCGCGCGTGATAGCCGCCGAAGACGCCGGCGCCGATGACGCCGCCTCGCAAGACCTCAGGCATGGACTCCCTTTCGGTGGGCGCGGCCCGCCTAGCATGCTCCGCGCCCTCGACGCCACCCGGGGCCCCGGCTAAACAGTTGTTTGAACAACGACCTCGGGAGGACTGCCATGACTGTGTCGCGCGAAATCCGGCTGAAGAGCCGCCCCTCGGGCGTTCCGACGCACGACAACTTCGAGCTGGCGAGCGTCGAGCTCCCCGCCCCCGGCGCGGGCGAGGTCCAGGTGAAGAACCTCTGGATGACCGTCGACCCCTACATGCGCGGACGCATGAACGACACGAAGAGCTACGTCCCGCCGTTCCAGCTGGGCGAGGCCCTGCAGGGCGGCGCGGTCGGCGAGGTCGTGGCCTCCAACGACCCGGCCCTGAAGGCCGGCGACCTGGTCCAGTCGATGTTCGGCTGGCGCGAGGCGTTCAACGCCCCCGCCGGCGCGCTTCAGAAGATCGATCCCCAGGGCCTGCCGCCCCAGGCCTTCCTGGGCGTGGCCGGCATGCCGGGCCTGACCGCCTATGCGGGCCTGCTGCGGGTGGCCGGACTGAAGGACGGCGACGTGGTGTTCGTCTCGGGCGCCGCCGGCGCGGTGGGCTCGCTGGTCTGCCAGATCGCCAAGGCCAAGGGCCACACCGTGATCGGCTCGGCCGGCGGGGCGGAGAAGATCGCGTTCCTGAAGGAGATCGGCGTCGACGAGGCCATCGACTACAAGGCCGAGCCCGACCTGACCGCCGCCCTGATGCGCGCCGCGCCCAAGGGGATCGACGTCTATTTCGACAACGTGGGCGGCGCCCACCTGGAGGCCGCCCTGGAGGCCGCCCGGCCCTTCGCCCGCTTCGCCGAGTGCGGCATGATCTCCATGTACAATTCCACCGAACTCCCGCCCGGCCCGCGCAACATCGTCCAGGTGGTGGGCAAGCAGCTCCGCATCCAGGGCTTCATCGTCTCCAGCCACGCCGACATGCTGCCCGACTTCCAGCGCGACCTGGCCGGCTGGGTTCGCGAGGGCAAGGTGAAGTGGAAGGAGACCGTGTTCGAAGGGATCGAGCGCGCCCCCGACGCCTTCCTCGGCCTCTTCAAGGGTGAAAACCTCGGGAAGATGCTCGTGAAGCTGGCCTGACCGTTGGTTCGCGGGGACGGAGGGGCTAAATAGCCATTCGTCCCCCGAGCCTCCGGAGCCGCGCCCGTGCCGCGCCTGTTCAGCGCCTATGTGATCGTCGACTGGAGCGCGGCCGCCAAGCCGACCACCGGGGCGGATTCCGTCTGGATCGGCGTGCTGAAGCGCGACGTGCGCTTCCGCCTGGCTTTCGAAAGCTACAATCCGCCGACCCGGGCCGAGGCCGAGAAGCGCCTCGCCGCCATCCTCGACGACCTGAAGAAACGGAACGAGCGCGCCCTCCTGGGCTTCGACTTCCCGCTGGGCTTCCCGCGGGGCTTCGCCGAGGCGCTGAAGCTGGCCGGCGAGCAGCCCTGGCGCGCGACCTGGGACCAGCTCGACAGGATGGTCAAGGACAAGGCGGACAACACCAACAACCGTTTCGGCGTGGGCTCCGAGATCAACCGGCGCCTGACCGGCGGCCCCTTCCCGTTCTGGGGCTGCCCGCCCAAGGACGCGCTGACCACGCTGCAGCCCAAGCGCACCCGCGCGCACGGCCCGGACGACCTGCCCGAGTTCCGCCACGCCGACCTCGCGGCCAAGGGCGCGGCCTCGATCTGGAAGCTCTATTACAACGGGTCGGTGGGCGGTCAGGCGATCCTGGGTATCCCCCTGGTCCGCCGGCTGAAGCTGGCCCGGGGCGAGACGTTCAAGACCTGGCCCTTCGAGACGGGCTTCAAGGCGCTGACCGAGGCCGACCTCGCGGGCGTCGACGTGGTGGCGGCCGAGGTCTATCCCTCGCTGCTGAAGGTGCAGCCCGCCGCCGGCGAGGTGAAGGACCTGGCGCAAGTCCGCGCCACGGCTGAACATTTCGCCCGCCTGGACGAAGCCAACAAGCTGGGCGCCGTCTTCGGGCCGCCCAAGGACACGCCCGCCGACGTGGTGCTCGACGCCGAGCGCGAGGAAGGCTGGATCCTGGGGGCCGGGGCGTAGCTTCCCTCCCCTTCATGGGGAGGGTGGCGAGCGGAGTGAGACGGGTGGGGATGCCTATCCTGGAGCGCAGCGCCCGGTCGACACTCCCCCACCCTGCCCGCCTCCGGCGGGCTGTCCCTCCCCATCAAGGGAGGGAGGTCACAGCCCTCGCCGGCTCAGCATCCAGAAGCGGCCGAGCAGCAGCCCGCCCGAGACGAAGCTCGCCACGATCACGGCCCAGACGATGCCATCGATCCCCAGGCCCATCGGGATCGCCAGCCAGTAGGCCAGCGGGATCATGACCGCGATGTAGCTGGCCAGGTGGGTGTAGGTCGGCAGCCAGACGTCGCCCCGGGCCCGGAGCGACTGGGCGGCCACCACCTGCAGGGCGTCGGGGAAGAAGAAGAGGCAGGACAGCGCCAGCGCCGGGGCGGCCATGGCGATGGTGGCGGCGTCGCGCGTGTAGCCGCCCGAGATCAGGTGGGCCGTGGGCCAGATGGCGAGCGAGATCCCCAGGCCAAACACCGCCGTCACCGCGAACGACACGGCGCCGGCCCGCGCCACGCCCGCCGGATCGCGCGCGCCGTAGGCCCGGCCCACCAGCACCGCCGCGCCGGTGGCGAGGCCCAGGGGGACCATGAAGACGATGGCCGCCACGTTCAGCACGATGGCCCACGCCGCGACCGCCAGGCCGCCCATCCAGCCGGCGATGACGTTCATGCTGGCGAAGGCCGAGACCTCGAGGAAGTTGGAGATCCCCGCCCCGTAACCGATGCGGCGCTGCTCGGTCTCGGCCGCCCGGTTCCGCTCGGGCTTGTCGAACACCCCGAGCGCGCGGGCCTCGGGCATGAGGAGGATGTAGCCCAGGGTCGCGAGCGCCAGGAACGTCCGCGCCCCGAAGGTGCCCCAGGCCGCGCCCACCGCCCCCATCGCCGGCAGGCCCAGGGTCCCCGGCACGAACAGCAAGACGAGGCCGAGGTTGACGACGTTGGCCGCCCACATGGCCGCCGCCGCCGGTCCCGGCCGGCCCAGCCCCTCCAGCCAGAAGCTCGCCACCACGCTGACCGCGTAGCCGGTCAGGGAGAGCGAGAAGACCAGCAGGGCGCGGGTCGCCCCGTCGGCCAGGTCCTTCTCAAGCCCGATCACATGCAGGAACGGCGGCCCCACGATAGCCAGGAAGACCGTCGAGGCGACGCCGATCCAGAAGCCGTAGCCCAGGCCCCGCCGCAGCACCGCGCCGGTCTCGTGCCGCCGCCCCTCGCCGATGGCCCGCGCGGTCATCACCTGCACGCCCGACAGCAGGCCGACCACCGCTGTCAGGACCACGCTGGTCGGCGCCCAGCCGAGGGCGTGGTAGCCGAGCTGCTGCGCCGAGAACCGGCCTACGACCACGGCGTCGGTCAGGCCCATGGTCATGATGCCCAGGCGCGCCAACACCACCGGCCACGACAGCTTCAGGAGCTGGGCCAGATCGGCGCGGACGAGCGAAGGGTTCTGGGCCGCCGGGCGGTCCATGGGGCGTATGATCCGGGGTTCAAAGAGGCCGCGGACAGTGCGCCGCCGCCCGCGACCGGGCAAGGGAAGCTTGGCCCGGCGCGGTGATCGGAGCTGCTGCGTGGCTCTGCGGCCACGCGATCAGATGTTGACGGCCGCCCGCTTGGACAGGTCCACCCGGTCTTCCTTCAGCTTCTCGGCCACCAGGAACGCCAGCTCCAGCGCCTGCTCCCCGTTGAGGCGCGGGTCGCAGTGGGTGTGGTAGCGGTCGGCCAGGTCGCCCTCGGCCAGCGCACGGGCGCCGCCCAGGCATTCGGTGACGTTCTGGCCGGTCATCTCCAGGTGCACGCCGCCGGGATGGACGCCCTCGGCCTTGCAGGTGTCCACGAAGCTGCGGACCTCCGACAGGATGCGGTCGAACGGGCGGGTCTTGTAGCCCGTCGCCGCCGTCAGCGTGTTGCCGTGCATCGGATCGGTCGCCCAGACCACGTTGCGGCCGCCGGACTTCGTCGCGCGCAGCAGACGCGGCAGGCGGTCCTCGATCTTGTCGTAGCCGAAGCGGCCGTACAGCGTGAGCCGCCCGGCCTCGTTCTTCGGGTTCAGGGCGTCGATCAGGCGCAGCAGTTCGTCCGGCTCCATGGTCGGGCCGACCTTCACGCCGATGGGGTTCTTGATGCCCCGGAAGAACTCGACGTGGGCGTGGTCGAGCTGGCGGGTGCGTTCGCCGATCCACAGCAGGTGGGCCGAGGTGTCGTACCACTCGCCCGAGGTGCTATCGACGCGCGTCATCGCCTCCTCGAAGCCCAGCAGCAGGCCCTCGTGGGACGTGAAGAATTCCACCCGGTGCATCTCGGGATGGGTCTCGGGCGTCACCCCGATGGCCGCCATGAAGGTCAGGGCCTCGGAGATCTTCTCGGAGAGCTCCCGGTATCGCGCACCCTGCGGACTGTCGTTCACGAAGCCCAGGGTCCAGCGGTGGATGTTGTAGAGGTCGGCGTAGCCGCCGCCCGCGAACGCGCGCAGCAGGTTCAGCGTCGACGACGACTGGGCGTAGGCCTGGACCAGCCGCTGCGGATCGGGCGTCCGCGCCTCGGGCGTGAACTCCATGCCGTTGATGTTGTCGCCGCGGTAGCTGGGCAGCTCCACGTCGCCGATCTTCTCGACCGGCGAGGACCGCGGCTTGCCGAACTGGCCGGCCATGCGGCCCACCTTCACCACCGGCTTGCCGCCGGCGAAGGTCAGCACCACCGCCATCTGCAGGATCAGGCGGAAGGTGTCGCGGATGTTGTCCGCGTGGAATTCCTTGAAGCTCTCGGCGCAGTCGCCGCCTTGCAGCAGGAACGCGCGCCCCTCGGAGACGTCAGCGAGCAGGCTCTTCAGCCGGCGCGCCTCGCCCGCAAACACCAGCGGCGGCATCTTCCGAAGCGATTGCTCCACGCGCGAAAGCTCGGCCGGATCCGGATAGTCGGTCGGCAGGTGCTTGGCGGGCTTCGATCTCCAGGATGCAGGCGTCCAGTGCTCGGTCATCAATCCAACTCCGCGCCAGGGGCGGGCTCAGGCCCGTGGCGGAAGCGGCTTCTACCCCGAGAACCCCGCGGAGGTCGACGATTTTGCTGCGCTGCGGCGATCCGCGGCGCGCGCGGGGGTCAAATCTGCCCCGTCCATGAGGCCCACGACGACGGCGGCGAGGGCCCCGAGCGCCAGCCACCACTCCTGCCAGACGCCGAAGTTGACGGCCGCGAAGACCAGGTAGGCAGTGGCCGAGGCGGCGCCCGCCGCCGTCGCCAGGTCGGGCCTCTCGCGCGACAGACGCCGCAGCAGGAAGAGCCAGAAGAGCGCCGCCAGGATCGCTCCGGGCGCGCCCAGCTCCAGCCAGAGCTGCAGCGAGCCGTTGTGGGGATGGAGCTGGATCGCCGGGCTGAAGGCGCGGCTGGCGTCCAGGCCCCAGCCGCGCAGAGGGTGTTCGGCGATGAAGTCGACGGCGTGGCTCCAGTAGTCCATCCGCTGGGCCCAGGAGGCTGGGGCCTCCACATGCAGGCCAAGGCTCCGCGCCACGGCCCGTACGCCCAGGGTGACGGCCGGCGCGAGCAGGACATAGGCCGCCGCCGCGACGCCGAGGCCCCGGGGCGCCGACCGGGACCAGGTCCAGGCCGCCGCGCCGACCAGCAGGCTCAGGCCCACGGCCAGCACCGGCGCATCGGCCAGGAAGACCAGGGCCGCCGCCCCCGTCCCGAGCGCCATGGGCAGGCCCAGGGCCCAGGGCCGCCCGGCCCGCATGCCGCCGGCGGCGGCCACCGGCCACAGCACGGCCAGGACGAAGGTCCCCTGCGCCAGGTTCTTGCCCGCGAGGTCCGGGCGGATCGGATCGCCGATGGCGGTGCGAAGGCCCTGGTAGATCGCGCCGCCGGTGGCCGCCTCGGCCAGCATCAGCACGCCCACCGCCGCAAGGCCCCAGGCGAGGATCGACAGCGCCAGCCGCCGAAGCGCCGGGGCGGCCCTGCGCGCCCCGCACCAGGCGCTCCAGTAGAGCGGCAGCTGCAGCGCGAGCTTCAGGGCCACGCTGCGATCCAGGTCGTCGGGCCGGTAGGGGCTCCAGGCCGTGGTGACGGCGGCCCAGACCAGGCCCGCCAGCAGCACGATGGCGACAGGGCGATCCTCGTCGGTCAGGCGGAACGCCGGCAGGCAGAGGAGCCCCGCAAGCCCCATGAGCGGCGCGAAGCCCAGCGGCCCCAGCCACGCCAGCAGCGGCGTCAGCACGGCCACGCCCACTATCACCCAGCCGCACCACGCTTCCAGGCGCCCGGGGCGGGCGCTTCGAAGGGCCGGTCCTGCGGAGCCTTGGCGAAGCAGGATCAAGCCGCCTGGCCCAGCGCGGGGGGAACGTGCTTTTCGCGCATGGTGACCAGCTCCTCGGCCAGGGTCGGGTGCACGGCGCAGGTGGAATCCCACTGCGGCTTGGTCACGCCCATCTTCAGCGCGATGGCGGCCATCTGGACGATCTCGGGCGCGTCCGGGCCGACCACGTGGCAGCCGAGGATCTTCTCCGTGCCCTGCTCCACCACCAGCTTGATCAGGCACCGCTCCTCGCCGCCGGTGAAGGCGTACTTCATCGGCCGGAAGCGCGAGAGGTAGATGTCGACCTTGCCGCCGGTCTTGTGGCGGGCCTGGGCCTCGGACAGGCCGACCGATCCGATGGGCGGCTGCGAGAAGACGGCCGAGGCGACCATCTCGTGGTCGAAGCTGGTCGGCCGGCCGCCGAACTCGGTGTCGGCGAAGGCGTGGCCCTCGCGGATCGCCACCGGCGTCAGGTTGATCCGGTCGGTGACGTCGCCCACGGCCCAGATGTTGTCGACGCTGGTGCGGGAATATTCGTCCACCTTCACCGCGCCGCGCTCGTCCAGCTCGACGCCGGCGGCCTCCAGGCCCAGCCCCTCCACATAGGGTTCACGGCCCAGGGCGAACAGCACCACGTCGCTTTCCAGGGAATGGCCGCTGGTCAGGCGGCTCACGAAACCCGAGGCGGTCTTCTCGATGGCCGCGTGCTGGCAGCCCAGCAGGACCTTGATCCCCCGCTTCTGGATTTCCTCGGTGACGTGCGAGCGGACGTCGTCGTCGAAGCCGCGCAGGATGTTTGGGCCGCGATGAACCAGGGTCGTCTCGACGCCCAGCCCGTTGAAGATCCCGGCGAACTCCACCGCGATGTAGCCGCCGCCGGCGATGACGATACGCTTCGGCAGCTCGGGCAGATGAAAGACCTCGTTCGAGGTGATCGCGTGCTCCACGCCGGGCAGCTCGTGCGGCATCCAGGGCCGCCCGCCCGTGGCGATCAGGATCTTGGAGGCCGTAACGGTCCCGCGGCCGTCGATCTCGATCGTGTGGCGGTCCTTGAGGCGCGCCTTGCCGTGGAACAGCTCGGCACCGGCGTTCTGCAGGTTGCGGACGTAGATTCCCGAGAGCCGGGCGATCTCCTTGTCCTTCTCGGCGATGAACGTGGGCCAGTCGAAGGCGTTCTCGCCCACGGTCCAGCCATAGCCCCCGGCCACCGCGAAGTGATGGGCGAATTCCGACGCGTAGACCATCAGCTTCTTGGGCACGCAGCCGCGGATCACGCAGGTGCCGCCGGCGCGGTCCTCCTCGGCCACGCCCACCCTGGCGCCGGTGAGCGCCGCCACCCGGGCCGCGCGCACGCCGCCCGAGCCGGCGCCGATGACGAAGAGGTCGAAGTCGTGGTCCGCCACCTGGGGCTCCTTCAATCAGGGCTCGAGCGTCGTCACGCCGCCCGGCCCGCCGATCAACGCCTTGTCGGCCAGGTCGAGGAACAGGCCGTGATCCACCACGCCGGTGACGCTCTTCAGCGCCGCCGCCAGGACCGCCGGCTCCTCGATCCGCCCGCAAGCTGCGTCATAGATGAGGTTTCCGCCGTCGGTTTGCACGGGACGGCCGTCCTTCATGCGCAGGCGGGGCGCGATGCCGATGTCGCATTCGGCCAGGGCGTCGCAGATGCGGAGCGCCGTGGTCGTGTGCCCGAAGGCCACCACCTCGATCGGCAGGGGGAACTTGCCCAGCACCGGCACGTGCTTGGCGGCGTCGGCGATGACGACGCAGCGCTTCGAGGCCTCCCACACCAGCTTCTCGCGCAGCAGGGCCGCGCCGCCGCCCTTGATGAGGGACAGTCCCGGCCCGATCTCGTCGGCGCCGTCGACGGTCAGGTCGATCTCCCGGGTCTCGCCCAGCTCGGCGACCTTGATCCCCAGGCTGTTCGCCAGGTCGGCCGTGGCCTTAGAGGTGGGCACGCCCACGATGTCCAGCTTGCGCGCGGCCAGCGCCTTGACGAACCAGGCGGCGGTGGAGCCCGTGCCCAGGCCCACCACCATGCCGCTTTCGACGAGCGCGGCGGCGGCTTCGCCCGCGGCCTGCTTCTGGGATTCGGCGTCGCTCATGTCTTGGTCTTCGCGGCCTTCTCGGCGGATTTCAGCTTGCGGAACCGGGCGGCCCAGCCGGGCTTCTCGGCCTGGGGCGGGCGGGCGACGGCCAGGGCGTCGGGGGCCACGTCCTTGGTGATGACCGAGCCCGAGCCGGTCATGGCCCCCTGGCCTACCGTGACGGGGGCCACCAGGGCGGTGTTGGAGCCGATGAAGGCCCCCTCGCCCACGTGGGTGTCGTATTTGAAGAAGCCGTCGTAGTTGCAGAAGATCGTGCCGGCGCCGATGTTGGCGCCCGCCCCCACCGTGCCGTCGCCCAGGTAGGACAGGTGGTTGGCCTTGGCCCCCTTGCCCACCGTGACCTTCTTCACCTCGACGAAGTTGCCGATGTGGGCCTCCTCGCCGATGTCGGCCCCGGGCCGCAAGCGCGCATAGGGGCCGACCAGGGCGCCCTCGCGCACCACCGCCCCCTCCAGATGGCTGAAGGCGCGGATGACGGCCCCCGTCTCCACCTTCACGCCCGGCGCGAAGACCACGAAGGGCTCGACCATGGCCCCCGGGGCGATTTCGGTGTCCCAGGAGAAGTGCACCGTCTCGGGCGCCGGCATCCGCACGCCCTCGGCCAGGAAGCGCGCCCGGGCCCGCTGCTGGAACACCGCCTCGGCCTGGGAGAGCTGCATCTGGGTGTCGGCGCCCATCACCGCCGTCTCGGGGGCGATGTGGGCCCGGACGGTCAGTTCCTCGGCGTTGGCCTCGGCCACGATGCCGGTCAGGAAGTACTCGCCCTTGGGATTGTCGTTGGTGAGCCTGGAAAGCCAGCGGAACAGGTCGGCCCGGTCGGCCACGTACATGCCGGCGTTGCAGGCGCGGACGGCCTTCTCCTCCTCGCTGCACTGGCTGGGCTCGACGATCCGCATGACGTGGCCGTCGGCGCCGCGGATCAGCCGGCCGTAGAGGAGCTGGTCGACAGGCTCGAAGCCCATGATGGCCAGGGCCGCGCCCTCGGCCCTGAGCGCGAACAGCGGCTCCAGGTCCTGGGCGGTCAGCAGCGGGCAGTCGCCGTTCACGACCAGGACGTCGCCATCGTAGTCGGCCAGCGCATCGGCGGCGCACAGCACGGCGTGGCCGGTGCCCAGCGGCGGGTCCTGGAGCACCGCGGCGGCCTCCCCCAGGCGCTTCACGGCGATCTCGCGGACGCCGGGGCTGTGGTCGCCCACGATCACGTGGATGCGATCGCAGCCGGCCGCCTGGACCGTGTCGATGATCCGGTCCAGCAGGGTCCGCCCGCCCACCGTATGCTGGAGCTTGGGAAGCGGCGACTTCATCCGCGTGCCCTGGCCGGCGGCCATGATTACGGCGGCGCGAGCAGTCATTCAGCAGGGCTCCCGGTGCGCGCGAGTCATCGTCAGGGGAACGCCTTAGCAAGCCTTGTGGCCGGGCGCGACAACAGGCTAGCGTCCCGCACCTTCCCGGGGGAGCTTCCATGAAAACGTCCCAGCGTCTCGCCGCCCTGATGGCCGCCTGCGCCATCTCGGTCCTCGCCGCCGCGCCCGCCGTCCAGGCCGAACCCAATCGCGACCTCGAAGGCCGCTTCGCCGCCATGCTGAGTCCCGCCGAGATGGGCGGCTGGCTGAAGACCATGGCCGCCGAGCCCAATCAGGTGGGCGCGCCGCACAACAAGGCCAACGCCGAGATGACGCTGGCCCAGTTCAAGGAATGGGGCTGGGACGCCCGGATCGAGACCTTCTGGGTGCTGTATCCCACGCCGCAGGAGATCGGCCTCGAGCTGGTCGGCGGCCCCGGCGCGCCGTTCAAGGCCACGCTGACCGAGCCGCCCATCCCCGGCGACGCGAGCTCGGCCCGCCAGCAGGGCGGCCTGCCGGCCTATGTGGCCTTCCAGGGCGACGGCGACGTGACCGCGCCGCTCGTCTACGTGAACTACGGCATGCCCGCCGACTACGACGCGCTGGAGCGCATGGGCGTCTCGGTGAAGGGCAAGATCGTCATCGCCCGCTACGGCCAGGGTTGGCGGGGGCTGAAGCCGAAGCTCGCCCAGGAGCACGGCGCGGTGGGCGCGATCATCTATTCGGACCCGCGCGACGACGGCTACGCCACCGACGACGTCTATCCGCAGGGCGCGGCGCGTCCGCCGCAGGGCTTCCAGCGCGGTTCGGTGGCCGACATGACCACCTTCCCGGGTGACCCGACCACTCCCGGCTACGCCTCGACCAAGGGGGCCAAACGCGTGCCCCGGGAACAGGCCGAGACGATCCTGAAGATCCCCACCCTGCCGATCTCGTACGGCGACGCCCAGGTGCTGCTGAAGTCGCTGGACGGCCCGGTGGCCCCGCCGTCGTTCCGGGGAAGCCTGCCGATCACCTACCACGTGGGCGGCGCGGAGGCGGGCCAGGTCCACCTGAAGGTGAAGTCCGACTGGAGCCTGAAGCCCGTCTACAACGTCATCGCCACGCTGAAGGGCGCCGAGAAGCCCGACCAGTGGGTGGTGCGCGGCAACCACCGCGACGGCTGGGTGTTCGGCGCGTCCGACCCCCTCTCCGGTCACGTGGCCATGATGGGCGAGGCCAAGGCGCTGGGTGCGCTGCACAAGGCCGGCTGGCGGCCGAAGCGGACCATCGTCTACGCCAGTTGGGACGCCGAGGAGCCCATGCTGCTGGGCTCCACCGAGTGGGCCGAGGCCCACGCCGCCGAGTTGAAGAAGAAGGCGGTCATCTACATCAACTCGGACTCCAACGCCCGCGGCTTCCTGGGCGCGGGCGGCAGCCATTCGTTCCAGCACTTCGTCAACCAGGTCGCCGCCGACGTGAAGGACCCGCAGACGGGCGTCCCGGTGCTGGAGCGCCTGCGCGCCCGCGTGGGCGTGACCGCCGCCAGCCCCGGCGCGAACGACCAGGCCAAGGCGCTGGGCAAGATCGCCGCCGACCCGGCCCGCGACCTGCCGATCTCACCCCTGGGCTCGGGCTCGGACTATTCGGCCTTCCTGCAGAACCTGGGCCTGGCCTCACTCAACATCGGCTACGGCGACGAGGGCGAGTCGGGCGGCGTCTATCACTCGGCCTACGACACCTACGAACACCACAGCCGCTTCGTGGACCCGGGCCACGCCTACGCCGGCGCCCTGGCCGACACCATCGGCCGGATGGTGATCCGGGTGGCCGACGCCGACCTGCCGGTGCAGCGCTACGGCGACTTCGCCGACACCGTCGGGGGCTATGTGGACGAGGTGAAGAAGCTGGCCGACGCCAAGCGCGCCGAGGCGCAGACGCAGGCCCGCCTGCTGGCCGCCGGCGCCTACAAGCTGGCCGACGATCCCACCCTGCCCCGCGCCGACCCGACGCCGCTGGCCCCGTCGCCCGCCCTGGACTTCGGCCCGCTGGACGCGGCCACGGCGCGGCTCAAGACCTCGGCCGGCGGCTTCGACCAGGCGCTCGCGGCCAAGGGCGCGGCGCTTTCGGCCGCCCAGAAGGCCCGCCTGGACGCGGTGCTGCTGACCCTCGAACAACGGCTGCTGCGCGAGAAGGGCCTGCCCTTCCGGCCCTGGTACAAGAACATGATCTATGCGCCGGGCCGCTTCACCGGCTACGGCGCCAAGACCCTGCCGGGCGTGCGCGAGGCCATCGAGGAACGTCGCTTCGCCGACGCGACCACCTATATCGGGCTCACGGCCGAGGCTTTGGACGACTATTCGGCCGGACTGGATGAGGCGACCGCGGTGATCAATGGCCGATAGTTCCCTGGAAGGCGCCGTCGTCGCGTTCGATCTCGACGGCACCCTCGTCGACACCGCGCCCGACCTGATCGGCACGCTGAACGTGCTGCTGGCCGAGGAAGGCGTGCGGCCGTTCCCGCTCGATCAGGCCAGGCCGTTCATCGGCAAGGGCGCGCGCTGGCTGATCGAGCGCGGCTTCGCCGAGGCCGGCGCCCCGCTCGCGCCCGAACAGGTCCCTGCGCTCTTCGACCGGTTCATCGCCCGCTACCTGGAGCACATCGCCGACGAGAGCCGCCCCTTCCCGGGCTGCGTCGAGGCCCTCGACACGCTCAGGGAGGCTGGCGCCAAGCTGGCGGTCTGCACCAACAAGCTCACGGGCCTGTCCGCCTCGCTGCTGGGCGCCCTGGGGCTCGCCGACCGGTTCGAGGTGATCGTGGGGGCCGATGCGGCGCCTGCCATCAAGCCCGATCCGCGCCACCTGGCCGCCGCCGTGGACGCCGTGGGCGGCCAGATGAACCGCACCGTCCTGGTGGGCGATGCGGCCACCGACGCCGGGGCCGCCCGGGCCGCCGGCGCGGGCCTGATCCTGGTCAGCTTCGGCTACACCGAGGTTCCCGCGGCCGAGCTTGACCCGGACATCCTGATCCACCACTTCGACGAACTGCCAGGCGCCGTTTCCAGGCTCCTCAGCGCTTGCGGCGCGTAAGCCTTCCGGCTATACGCCGCGTCCTTCCCGCGCGACCTTCGGGACGCGCCCTACGGCGGATGCGTAGCTCAGCGGGAGAGCACCTCGTTCACACCGAGGGGGTCACAGGTTCAATCCCTGTCGCATCCACCATTCCTTCCCCAAGAACCCCGGCCTACAGCCGCACGATGCACCGGAAGCCGATGTGCGAGGTCGGGCTGTCGACCGCCTGCGGGTGGCGCGCCGCCGGGCGGTAGCGGCGGCAGTAGTTCTCGGCGCAGAGGTGCGAGCCGCCCTTGAGCACCTTGCGGCCGATGCGTAGCCCGGCCTCGGCGGGATCGTAGCTTTCGGCCTCGACCGCGGCCCGCGCCCGCGGCGGGCCGCAGCAGGCCCCCTTCTTCCCGTCGGCGTTCGTCCGGCCGTACCAGTCGCAGGTCCACTCCCACACGTTGCCGATCATGTCGTGAAGGCCGAAGCCGTTCGGCGGGAAGGCGCCCACGGGCGAGGTGCGCTCCCAGCCGTCCGCCAGGGTGTTCTCCCAGGGGAACTGGCCCTGCCAGTAGTTGGCCAGCGGTCGCCCCTCGGGCTCGAAGTCCTCGCCCCAGGCGTAGGCCGCCCCCTCCAGTCCGCCGCGGGCCGCGTATTCCCACTCTGCCTCGGTCGGCAGGCTCTTGCCCGCCCATTCGGCATAGGCCAGGGCGTCGGCGTAGGCGACCTGCACCACCGGATGGTCCAACAGGTCCGCGATCGAACTCTCCGGCCCCAGGGGATGGCGCCAGTCCGCCCCGAAGACGAAGGCCCACCACCGCGACGGGTCGCTGACGCCGATCGGCCGGTCGGCCTTCATGAACACCGCCGAGCCCGCCCGGGCCATCTCGGGCGCCATGCCGGGATAATCCGCCGGGTCAGGCGCGGTCTCGGCCAGGGTCCGGTAGCCCGTCGCCTCCACGAACCGGGCGAAGTCGCGGTTGGTGACCGGGCGCTCGTCGATCCAGAAATCGCCCACCACGGCCCGCCGCACCGGCGCCTCCTCCGGATAGTGGCGGTCCGAGCCCATCAGGAACTCCCCGCCCCGGATCAGTTTCATTCCGGCCCGGTCGGCCGCCCTGCCTAGCGTTTCAGCACGTTCCACGGTTCGCCCGCCCGCTCATTATATCCACTTGCATATGTAAGAGCATATGATAGCTCCGACAGGCGGTCCACGGATGACCCGGAGGCCGTTGGGGGAGTTCGCCGATGTCGACGCCGTACCGCAAAGCCGCCCTTCTGGTCTCGTCCTGTCTGGCGCTGGCCGCCATCGGTCCCGCCGCCGCCCGCCCCGCCCAGCCGCAACGGCCCAACGTGGTGCTGATCGTGGCCGACGACATGGGCTACGGCGACCCGTCCCTCTACGGCAACAAGCAGCTCGAGACGCGCAACATCGACAGCATCGGGCGCGAGGGCGTGACCTTCACCGACGGCTACGTGACCGCGCCGCTGTGCTCGCCCTCCCGCGCCGGCCTGCTCACCGGCCGCTACCAGCAGCGGTTCGGCTTCGAGCAGCAGATTTCCAACGGCGCCATGCCCGAGTTGCAGGAGGTCCGCGAGGAGGACGGCACGCTGGCCCCCATCCAGGGCGAGGCCGAGTTCCGCCGCCGCGGCGTGCCCGTGGCCGAGAAGAACATGGGCGAGATCTTCAAGGCCGGCGGCTACAAGACCGGCGTCATCGGCAAGTGGCACCTGGGCCACGGCGAGGAGTTCCTGCCCAACCGGCGGGGCTTCGACTACTCGTTCGTCTTCTACGGAAACACCAGCCTGCAGTCGAAGAACCTGGCCGATCCCGATGTGATCAGCCTGAAGGTCGACTACCACGACGAACTGCCCAACGTGGCCTGGACCCGCGAGGGCCTGAACGCCGTCCGCAAGAACGGCCAGATCGTCAACGTCGAGGAGTTCCTGCTCTTCAAGTTCCGCGACGAGGCCGTCCAGTTCATCGAGGACAACAAGGCCAAGCCGTTCTTCCTCTACCTGCCGCTGAACGCGCCGCAGCCGCCGCTGCAGGTGCCCAGCAGCTACTTCGAGAAGCTGCGCCCCGACTTCCGCAACATCGCCCAGCGCGCCTACAGCGGCCTGGTGCTGGCCGAGGACGACGTCGTGGGTTCGGTCCTGGACAAGCTGAAGGCCACCGGCCTCGACAAGAACACCATCGTCATCTTCATCAGCGACAACGGCTCGATCGTCAGCCGTCCGGGCCGCAACGCTCCCTTCTCTGGCGGCAAGACCTCGACCTACGAGGGCGGCATCCGGGTGCCCTACGTGGTCCGGTGGCCCGGCCAGATCGAGCCCGGCTCGGTCTACAAGAAGCCGGTCAGCAGCCTGGACATCCTGCCCACCCTGGCCGCCGCCACGGGCGTGACCCTGCCCAAGGACAGGACGCTCGACGGGGTGAATCTCCTGCCCTACCTGAAGGGCGCCAACCCGGCCGCGCCGCATGACATCCTTTATTGGAAGCTCGGGCCGGAATCGGCCGTGCGGAAGGGCAAGTGGAAGCTCTGGATCGACAACCGCACCGGCAATACGCGGCTCTTCGACCTGGAACGCGACCCGGCCGAGCAGCAGGATCTGGCCACGGCCGAACCGGCCGTGCGCGCGGAGCTGAAGACGGCCTACGACGCCTGGAACGCCTCGCTGCCGCCGCGCGCCTGGACCACCGTCTCGCCCGCGCCGAAGAAGCTCAAATAGGCCGCCGATCGCTCCGCAGGCCGGCGACTGACACCCTGTCATTCCCGCCGGCCGGCGAATGCGGCTAGTCATGCCGGCGCGCCGGGATGGGGCCGCGCGCGCCGGGAGCCACGCTTGGACCGCCAGCCCATCGACCTTTCCGCCATCCTCCCCTACCGGCTCGCGCTGCTGTCCCGGGCCGTGCAGGACCTGCTGGTGTCCGCGCTGGACGCCTGCGGACTGACCGTCGCCCAATGGCGGGTGTACCTGTGCCTGGCGCAGAAGGGGCCCAGCACGCTCAACGAGGTGGTGGCCTTCACCCGCCTCCCACAATCCTCCCTGAGCCGCACGATCGCCCGCATGGACGAACGCGGCATGGTCCGCAGCGCCCGCAATCCGGAAGACCGCCGCCGTTCGGTGATCGAGATCACGGCCGAGGGCCGCCGCCAGCTCGACGAGGCCATCGCGGCCGTGAACCGGACCTGCGAGGAGGCCTTGGCGCTGAACCCCGAGGAGCGGGCGCGCTTCCAGGCCACCGTCGAGGACCTGCTGGCCCGGGTGAGCGGACGCTCGGAGGACTAGCGCGCCGCCGGCGCGAAGTGCGCCGAGCACAGGCTGGCGAGATCCGCCGTCGGCGAGATCGGCATGAGTTCGGTGTTGGTCCGCCGCGCGACCTCGGCCACGGCGTCGGCGTGGCGGGCGGCGTCCACCTCGTAGAGCGCTGCATAGGCCCAGGCCGGGGCCGCGCCATCCGCCTGCACGGTGCGGAACCGCTGAGCCGCCAGGTAGCCGGGAACGTCCAGCACGTCGCGCAGGTGCCGGTCCGTGTACCAGGCGTTGAACTCGTCCTCCCGGCCAGGCGCCGGGTTCGACAGTACGACGCACCAGACGCGGTCCAGGCCAGGCGCATCGTCGGGCGTCGTCAGGCGCGGCGTGACCGGCATGGCCCGCAGAATGTCGGCCGCGAAGCCCAGCCGCCTGGGAAGGCCCTCGCCGCCTCGGAAGATGCCGGCGGCCAGCCAGCGGGGCGGACGGGCGCCCGCCACCGCCGTCCCGATCACCCCCGACAGGCCTGCGGCGTCGCGCAGGCGGCGCACCGCGTCGCCCGCGGCTTCACCCGCCAGCACCAGCAGCAGACCGGCCGCGTCGTCCATCCCTAGCCTTCCGCCGGGAAGCAGAGGCGCCCGCGGTCGACCACCACCGTGTCGTCGATGGTCACCGTGGTGTTCCGGAGCGGGATGTCGAAGTGGTTCTGGGTGTCGCGCTTGGCGACGTTGCTGGCGCCGATGCCGACCAGGAAGTTGCCGGCGAAGGCGCGAGCCTCGATGCAGTTGGTGTCGCGCTTGTCGTAGCAGGCCAGCGACTCCCAGCGGGCGCGCGGGTTCATGCCCCAGCCGAAGTGCGAGGTGGTCAGCGCGTTCACCTCGTTCCAGGCAGCCGAGTATTCGCGGAACAGCTCGGCGTCCACGCCGTCGCCCTCGACCGCCACGATGATGTCGTTCTCGATCACCAGCGTCATCGGCCGGTCGACGTAGCGTTTGAAGGTGCAGTTGATGTCGCCGGTGTCCACGACGATCCGGCCGTTGACCTTGCCCGCCGCCGGATAGGCGACCACCAGGCCCGCCGGCCAGTGGCCCATGGTCCCCGGCTGGGTCACCACGCCCGTGACGCGGGTGGCCACCTGACCCTCCAGGTCGATGTGGAGGTCGGTGCCGGCGGCCGAGACCACCGTCATCCGCTTGGCGGCGGCGAGCATCTGGTGGTTGCGCTCCACCGCGGCCACGTCGGCGTCCGACAGCCAGGCCCGCTCCAGCCCCTCGGGGTGTTCGTTGAGGATGTAGAGCGCGCGCGGCCCCAGGGTGAGGATGGCGCGCAACTGCGGCGAATGCAGGCAGCCCTCCATCGTGAGGTCGACGATGAGGTCGCACGCCGCCAGGCCCTTCAGCACCTCCTCAAGGCCGGTCAGGGCCATGGACGTGCCGGTCGAGCGCGTCGGCACCACGGTGGTCACGGACGGCGTGGTGGCCACCAGCTTGAAGCTGCGGGCGCCGATCAGGCCCAGCGCCAGCTCCACCAGGTGGACGTTCAGCTCGCGGGACTGCGTCTCGCAGACGATCCCCACCAGGCTCTTGTCCGTGACGCCGCAACGCAGCAGCGCGTCGCGGAACATGACGATCCACTTGCCTTCGATCCGGTCGGCGAACATGGGGTTCCTCCCTTTTCTCTGAGGCGGATCAGCTGAGGCGCGTGTTGGCGTCGAGGCCGACCATGACCCGGCCCAGCGGCTCGTAGGCCGTGTCCTGGTCGTGGTAGAAGTGCGAGGCCATCATCGAGACGTCGCGCAGGTAGCGCTGCATGGGCTGGTCGCTCAGGTAGGCGCCCGAGCCCGACGTGGCGGCGACCATCTGGACGATCTCGCGGGCCTCATTGGTCACGTGGGCGACGCCGGCGCGGATCATCACGCGCTGCAGGGGCGTGAGCGGCCCCTCGCTGCTCCATTCCAGCAGGCGCCGGGCCAGCGAGTACATGTGCTGCTCGGCGGCATCGAGCCGGATCTGCGCCCTCGCAAGCCTGACGACCGCCGGGATGTTGTCGATGGTCCGGCCGCCGAAGACGGGGCTCGTGTAGCCCTCGACCTTCTGCCGGAAGGTCTCGACCGCGCCGCCCGCGATGGCCACCAGCGGCGAGGCCGAGCCGAAGATCATGCTGGTGAAGCGGGGGACGTTGTACTTGGGCCCCTTCTGGCGGTCGGCCCCCTCGCCCGTGCCCGCGAAGGCGCCGGTCAGGTCGGCGGAACGGTGGTCGGGGACGAAGACGTCCGGGTATTCCACGTCATGGCTGCCCGTGGCGCACATGCCGGCGGTGTCCCAGTTCTCGTGCACGATCACGTCGCCCACGGGGATCATGAAATCCCGGAAGCCGGCCTTCTCCTGGCCCTCGACCGTCGTCGAGATGAACACCCATTCGGCGTGGTTGATGCCGGTGGCCCAGCGCGAGCGGCCGCTCAGCACATAGCCGCCGTCCACCTTCCTCGCCTTGACGTTCGGCGCCAGCATGACCGGCCCGGTGCTGTAGCTCTTGGCGCCGTAGACCTCCTCCTGGGCCTTCTCGGGCAGCTTCGACCACAGCCAGTTGTGCATGATGAAGAAGCCGAGCTGCCAGGCGGTCGACCCGTCGTAGCGGCCGGCGGCGATCACGACCCTGCACACCGTCTCCCAGTCCAGCTCGTAGCCGCCCAGCGACTTGGGGACCATGATCTTGAAGAAGCCGGCCTCGGCCGCCTCGCGGATGGAATCGTCCGAGATGCGCTTGGCCTTCTCGTCGGCGGCGGCGCGCGCGCCGATCCTGGGCGCGAGGTCGCGGGCGGCGGCCAGGAGGCGGGCGCGGATCTGGTCGTCGCTCTCGGTCACGGGAGTCTGCTTGTTCACGGTCGGGCTTCCCTGGCGTTTCTTGGGTTTCGGACGGTCTTGTTCGAGGCGCGGTTCAACCGACGCCGGCCTGGGCCGGGCCGTTCAGGAATTCGAGCAGGAGGGCGTCGAAGACCGCGGGCTGTTCGATGTTCACGAGGTGGCCGGCGTTCTCGACGACGGCGAGGCGGGCCCCGGCGATGGCGTCCACCAGGGCCTGAGCTTCGGACACCGGCGTCAGGGTGTCGTCGCGGCCGCAGACCACCAGGGTCGGCGCCCTGATCCTGTCCACGCCCGGCGTGTCCTGGGTGTAGATCGCAAGCTCCAGGGCCTTCAGGTACATGTCCTTGTGCAGCCGGCTCATGCTGTCGATCAGCTTGCCGAGCGCCGCCGGATCGGCGTTGGGCGACACCAGCGAGCGGGCGACCGGCTCGGCGATGTCCTTGGGCTCCTTGCCGTCCAGCAGCGGCTGCTGCCGCAGGCGCACGAACTCCTTCAGGCTTTCAGGCGAGGCCCGGCGCGACTTCAGGCTGCCGTCGCACAGCGTGAGCGAGGCCACCCGCTCGGGGAACAGGTGGACGGTGTAGAGGGCGACCTTCACGCCCAGCGACAGGCCCACCAGGTGCGCCTTCTTGGCGCCGAAGTGGTCGATCACCCGCACGACGTCGGCGGCCATGTCCTCGAAGGACAGCGGGCCTTGGTAGTCGTCGCTCTCGCCCCAGCCGCGCCCGTCCCAGGCCACCGCGTGGAAGCCCTCGGCCACCGCCAGCATGTTATCGTGCCAGTTGCGCCTGTTGCCGCCGATGCCGTGCAGGAAGACGACGAGCTGGCCCGAGCCGGCGTGGTCCACGGCGATGTGCGGGTGCGGACCGATCCGCTCGGTCTTGAACTGGCTCATGGCTGCCCTTCCGGCGCGGCGGTTTCGAGGACGGAGGCCGAGGCGGCGGCCGCGTCGCGCAGCGCGCGGCGGGCGGTCTTGCCCGTCGCCGTGCGCGGCAGGTCCGCGACGAACTCGACCATGCGGGGGTACTTGTAGGGGGCCAGGACCTGCTTCACGTGGTCCTGCAGGGCCTTGGCCATCTGCGGCGAGGCGCAGGCCGGGTCCTTCAGGACCACGAAGGCCTTGACCACCTGGCCCCGGTCCGGATCGGGCGCGCCGACGACGGCGCATTCGCGCACGTCGGGATGCGAGAGGACGGCCCCTTCGACCTCGGGCCCGGCGATGTTGTAGCCGGACGAGACGATCATGTCGTCGGCCCGGGCGACGTACCAGTAGTAGCCGTCTGCGTCCCGCCGGAAGATGTCGCCGGTGACGTTCCAGCCGTCGGCCACGTAGTCGTGCTGGCGTGGATCGTCGAGGTAGCGGCAGCCCACCGGACCACGCACGGCCAGCCGCCCCTGCCCCGCGCCTTCGATCGGGCGGCCGTCGTCGTCCAGCAGGGCGGCGACATACCCGGGCACCGGCCGGCCCACGCTGCCCGGCCGCGTGTCGTCCGCCCTGGCCGAGATGAAGATGTGGATCATCTCCGTGGCGCCGATGCCGTCGATCAGGCGCAGGCCCGTGGCCTTGAACCAGGCCTCGGATGTGGACGCCGGCAGGTGCTCGCCCGCCGAGACCGCCACCTTCAGGCTGGAGAGGTCCCAGGGTCCGCCGTCCAGCATGGCGCGATAGCCCGTGGGCGAGGTGAAGACGTGGGTGACCCGGTGGCGCTGGATGGTCTCGGCGAGGCCCGCGGGCGTCGACTGGGCCGGCAGGGCCATGGTCGCCCGGAAGAACAGCGGGAAGACCAGCAGCGCGCCCAGGCCGAACGTGAAGGCGATGGGCGGCGTGCCCGAGAACACCTCCCGCTCGCAGCGGGGCAGGATGTTGGCCGCGTAGGTGTGGCACATGGCCAGCACGTCGCGGTGGAAGTGCATGGCCGCCTTGGGCTCGCCCGTCGTGCCCGAGGTGAAGGCGATGAGGCAGACATCGTCCTGGCTGGTGGGCGCGGCCTCGAAGCGGTCCCGCTTGGACGCCGCCCGGGTCTCCAGCTCGGCGCCGAGGCCGCCGAAAGCCACGATGCGCTTGAGCGGCGTCGAGCCCAGGCAGGGCTCCAGTTCGTCGACCAGGTCGGCCTGGCAGAGCGCCAGGGCCACCTCGCCCTTCGCCAGGATCTTGGCGAGCTCGCCGGCCCGAAGCATCGGCATGGTGGTGACGGCGATGCCGCCGGCTTTGATCACCGCCAGCCAGCAGGCGAACATCTCCGGCGTGTTGGCGCCGCGCAGCAGCACCCGCCCGCCGGTCCGCAGGCCCAGGTCCTCGACCAGCGTGCGGGCGAAGCGGTTGGTGGCCGCGGCGAGCTCGCCGTAGGTCCACACGCGGTCGCCGCTGAGGATGGCCGGACGCGCCGGGTCGGCCGCGGCCGCCGCGTCCAGCAGCGCCTCCACGCAGTTCAGGCGGTCGGGATGGAGGAGGGTCGGAAGGGTGAACTCGATCTGCGGCCAGTCGGTCAGGGGCGGCAGGCGGTCTCGGGCGAAGCTGTCCGCGAGCAGGGACGGCTTCAGCATTGAATTATCTCGCGTTTAAGTGCAGTCGTTACCCGCGCTTCAAGTGGCGCGAAGGTCTCGGCCTTGTGCTTCGCCTGGGTCAAACCAGCGTCCCTTGTCCTGGGCCCCGCATCACTTGACAATGTGTCAAGACCAGAACGGGTAGCGGGAGCTTTACATAGTGTCAAGTGGACCGGCGGCGACGACGCGCGACCGCATCCTCGAGGCCGCCCTGAAGCTGATCGAACGGGGCCAGAGCGGACCCGTCTCGATGGCGGCGATCGCCAAGGCGACGGGAGTTTCGCGGCAGGCCCTCTATCTGACCTTCGCGGACCGGGCCGACCTCTACATCGCCCTCGTCCGGCGCGTGGACGAGGCCCGCGGGGTCCCGGCCGAGGCCGCCAAGGTCGAGTCGGCGCCAGACGGCGTGACGGCGCTGCGCGCGTTCATCGACATGCAGGCTCGCATGCTGCCGGCCCACCGCCCGATCGCCTACGCCTTCGACGTCCTGCGCCGCCAGGATCCGGACGCCGAACGGGCCTGGCAGGACCGCCTGGAAAGCCGCCTGCGGCAATGCCGGACGATCGTGAGCCGGCTGAAGGCCGAGGGCCGGCTGCGCCCCGGCCTGGATCCGGAGACGGCCGCAGACATCGCCTGGACGCTCAGCTCGTTCCGCACCTGGGACGACCTCGTCACCCAGCGTGGCTGGACGGCGGAACGCTACCGCGAGCAGGTGACGGAGCTGCTGTTGGAGGCCCTGGTCGATCCCCAGGCCCGGGCATAGCGTCGCCCAACTTGACACTATGTAAAGCTGACGCTAGGCCATCCTGACTTTACATAGTGTCAAGCGGCTCACCTGATCCGCTGGCCCGCAGGGGGGAGGACGGCGGCTTGGTTGGCGAACCGGTCAGGATCGTGGCGCTCGGGGGCACCTCGTCCCGCGGCTCCTCCACGGAAAAGGCGCTCTGGGTGGCCTCCCGCGCGGCCGAGCGTTGCGGGGCGCGCGTGACCATGTTCGACGGCGCCTTCCTGGCGGGCCTGCCGCACTACCAGACCCGTCCCCTCGCCGACTGCCCCGGCGCCGAGAGCCTGGTGCGCTGCATTCGGGAGGCCGAGGGAATCCTCCTCGCGAGCCCCGGCTGGCACGGCTCGGTCTCGGGCCTCGTGAAGAACGGGATCGACTATCTGGAAGAGACAGCCCGCGATCCCCGCCCCTATCTGGACGGCCTGCCGGTGGGCCTGATCGCCACGGCCTACGGCTGGCAGGCGACCGGCAGCACCCTGGCCGGCCTCCGCTCCATCGCCCACGCGCTCCGGGGCTGGCCCACGCCGCTCGGCGCGGCGGTGAACTGCTCAGGCGGGGTCTTCGACGCGGACCGCTGCACCGATGAGGCCGCCCGCCGCCAGCTCGAGACCGTGGGCGAGCAGGTCGTCCATTTCGCCCGCCTTCGCCGCCTGGCCGCGGCGCCGCCCGCAGGGGTCCCCGCATGAAGTCTCCTGCCGCCGCCGACTCCGTCGCCTCGGCGATCAGCCCGATCGAGGAGATCATCGAGGACGCGCGCAACGGGCGGCCGTACATCCTGGTGGACGCCGAGGACCGGGAGAACGAGGGCGACGTCATCATCCCGGCCCAGTTCGCCACGCCGGAACAGATCAACTTCATGGCCAAGCACGCGCGCGGCCTGATCTGCCTCTCGATCA